>Ga0208884_100008_pt1 | contig 423406 bp, 368 predicted proteins | sample LakWasMet68_HOW9_2_FD_183898 | JGI IMG/M metagenome (GOLD analysis project Ga0208884, IMG submission 183898) | Freshwater sediment methanotrophic microbial communities from Lake Washington under simulated oxygen tension - Sediment Metagenome... | ecosystem: Environmental > Aquatic > Freshwater... | reverse complement strand
ATGGGAAACAAAATCCGGTCAGTTCGCTTCGCTCGGGTTCCGGAGTTTTGTTTTTTGTATGGGAAACAAAATCCGGTCAGTTCGCTTCGCTCGGGTTCCAGAGTTTTGTTTTTTGTATGGGAAACAGACTTCAACATTCAATATTCCAAGTTGAATATTCAAAATTCAAAAATTAAAGTGTATAATTTGTACCTTTGCAAAAAGATTGAATATTCAATGTTGAACAACGAATTTTGAAATCAACAAAACAACACTAACTACAATGAAAAATACACTTATCGCACCATCAGTTCTTGCAGCTGATTTTGCCAACCTACAACGCGACATCGAAATGATTAACAATTCTGATGCTGATTGGTTTCATATTGACATTATGGATGGCGTTTTTGTTCCTAACATTTCTTTTGGAATGCCAGTTTTAGAAGCTATTTCAAAACATGCAAAAAAAACCATTGATGTTCATTTAATGATTATTGATCCTGATCGTTATATTAAAACGTTTGCTAATTTAGGGTCAAATATTCTTACAGTTCATTACGAAGCCTGCACTCACCTTCACAGAACCTTACAAGCTATTAAAGCTGAAGGCATGAAAGCTGGAGTAGCGCTTAATCCACACACCAATGTTAATTTACTAGAAGATGTAATCAAGGATATCGATATGGTTTGTATTATGAGTGTAAATCCGGGATTTGGAGGACAATCCTTTATTGAAAATACATATAAAAAAATTAAAGATTTAAAAGAAATCATCAAAAGAAATAATGCTTCTACCCTTATTGAAATTGATGGTGGCGTGACCAACAAAAATGCAGCTCAATTAGTTGAAGCTGGTGCTGATGTACTCGTTGCTGGCAGCTATGTTTTTAAAGCCGAAAACCCAACAAGCACAATAAGTGACTTAAAGAAAATTACATCCTTATAAAAAATGCTCCAGATGGAGCATTTTGTTTTAGTATTGGTTGATTAAATATTTTATCAAATCGGTCGTAGTTACTATTCCCACAAGCAATTCATCTTCAACTACGGGCAAGGCATGAAACTCACGTTTAGAAAGAATTTCGGCTACTTCCTTAATGGTTGTATCTGGAGCAACTTTAACCAGATTTCTTGCCATAACCTGCTCTACTGAAAACATATTATACACCGTAACATCTACTTCCATTTCGTCTTCATCTACAGCATCTGCAAAAGAAATCCGCAACAAATCGGTATAACTTAACATTCCCACAATCTTATTCCCATTCACTACTGGAATATGACGAATATGATGTTTTTTAAACAATTGCTCTGCTTTAGTTAAATCATCTGACAAATTTAACTTTATCACATTTTTAGTCATAATAGATGACACTGGTACTTTCTGTTTCATGACTTGATCTTTTATTGGACACTAAAGTTACAATTACAATAGCAACATAAATATGATAAAAGTCAGCAACCTATTAATTTATTGCTTGTGATTGAGCATCAAACTGACATTTTTATAGAGTTCAGGAAACTCTTGTTTGAATTGCTTTGGAGACTCAAAATAATGTTCAATCACAACAGCTAAAAATTCATATTGATTAGTATAGGCATATACCCTGAAGTAATTGGAATCAATCAATCGCTCTCTATTGGCAGGAATGAGTAAATCGTCTTGAATTTGACGAAACATTCTAGAAAAAATTGCATCACTTACATTGTCGTTTTTTGTCGCATTAAAATGTACGACATGACAAAATTCGTGTATCCCAAGATTGAGATTGTCATTATCAATTTGATACCCCATTTTAAAATCTTCCCAAGAAAAAACCACTATTCGCAACTGCGGATTGAATTCGCCTTTGTGATACACTTGATTAATAGTCGAATAATACGCCGAAGGATACACCATTATTTTGTCAATGATATCAAACAAATAGTCACGCATTCCAAAGGTTAACATAACCGCTGTGGACGCCACTAAAACCTTAACTTCATCAGTAATTATAAAACCTTCGTTACCTATAAATTCGTAATGTTCAATAAACGAAGCCACACGATGCTCGAAGTATTTTTTTTCTCGAAGCGATAACGATTTATAGAATGAGAATTGATTTCTTAAAATCTCAAACTGACTTAGCGGCAATCTATTTATCTTTAAATAATAATGAACATAAAATGGTTTTCCAAAAAGCAAACTATAATTGTATTCTGTAATAACGAATACAAAATCCAAAATCATGAACAAAACAAAGAGTGCTAAAGCTATAGTTAATATTGCAAATACATCCATTAAGAGCATCTATTCTTTTATTATTTTAAAGACATGATTCTTGCTACCCGAACTCACTTTAACAAAATAATTACCCGATTTTAATTCCGATAAATCCACTTGCACTTCTGAATCCATAGCTTTTTGGTCATGTACCAATTGTCCTAAAAGATTGTAAACACTTATGTTGTCTATTGTTTCATTACCTTTTACATGCAACTGAGAGGCTACTGGATTTGGTGCGTAAGTCAACCCTGTTAATTCAAATTCGGCATTACTCAAACTCACTTGAACGGTTACTGGTAAACGCGTAGTGCTTTCATATCCTCCAATTTTTTGAGAGGCATAATAAGTAGTTCCATTAACCAAAACAGTATTTAAAGGTAAAGAAGTAGCTGCTGCATTTTTATTTGCACCTGAATACCATTGAATATTTTGACCCGACACTACAACATCTCCTAAAGTAGCTCCGTAACTAAACGATTGTATTGTATTTCCAGTTGGTGGTGGCGTTGCAGTTAGATTTACATCTACATTTGAAAGTACTAAAGGATCACAGTTGCCTTCTATATCCCAAACGGTGATTGTGTGTAATCCAAGAGGTACATTTGAAAAAATGTTGCTAGTTTGCTGAACACCTCCATCAAGACTATACTCATATGTTCCATATCCTTGACAATCAACAGTTACAGTTTGATTTCCAGCATTGTTTACAATGGAATACCCAATACCTATTGGTGATGCTGGACCAGATTGTAGTACTGTAAAATCAGTTGAGAATTGTACACAACCTAACGGCGAAGTACTGGTCATAGTAACAGAAAAAATAGTCGCAACATTATCTAATGATGGAGAAGTCAATAAATAAGTTGAACTTGTCGCTCCTATTATTGCCAATCCATTAGCATACCATTGATAAGTATAATTAACAGAATTCTGAGGAAGATAATTAGTGGTATTTACTGCCATTAAAACAAGGCTATTCAGAACGCTATGGGAACTAACATCTACACAAATGGCATTAGAACTTGCCGTTATAATTGGCTGTGGTCTTTGCTCAATTTGTGTGTAAAAATTAGAAATTCTATAACATCCTGATACATTATTGGTCACTCTAAACCAAATAGTGTGAGTATAAGTTTGATAATTCGCTAGGTTAGTAATTGCGTTTATATCATTATAAGCACTTGCTTGATCGTTATAAAAATTTACTGTGAAATTGGAAGGACTTTGACCGCCTAAAATGGATGGAATTAATACATCTAAAGGATACGAATAATATCCATCATTTGCTCCATCAACATCACATGTAACAAAATTTGCAGGAATATAAACTTGTGGAGTCGTAACATTAATAGTTCCCGTCAAAATTTGTGTTGTACATCCACCAGTAGTTGTAACGGTAAAAGGAAATGATCCTCCTGAAACTGCAGGAGCACCATATATAGTAACTACCGAACCTAGTACTGAGGTTGTGACACCTGGCGGCAAACCAGAAACTAAAGCTCCAGTTGCGCCTCCACCAACCTGATACACTATATCAGTTATTGGACTATTCCAACAAACGGTTTGATTGGTTGTTGGAGGTGCTGAAACCAATGTAAGTGTAGATTGAGCGGTTACTGTTATATTCCCATTCAAAGACTGGTAACATCCTCCAATTGTCGTTATAGTATATGGATAAAATCCAGAAGTTGCTGCTACACCAGAAATAGTGACTGTAGAACCACTTATTGAAGCCGAAAAAGAGGATGGTAATCCTGTTACACTAGCGCCTGTTGCATTACCTCCAAACACATATACAATATCAGAAATTGGACTATTCACACAAACCGTTTGATTGATTGTAGCAGCTGATGAAACTAAATATAAAGTAGCTGAAGGCGCAACGGTAATTGCCATCGTTACAACACTAGCACATTGACCAAAATCGGGAGTAAACGTAAAAACTGAAGTTCCTATAACCGATGTATCTATAGTGGATGGCGACCAAGTACCTGTTATACCATTAGTTGACACTGTTGGTAATACGGGTGGTGTTGTATATTGACAAATGGGCGCAATAGGCGTAAAAACTGGGGTCAGAGGTGGATAGGCAATTATAGTAAAATTACCTACACTATATTCACTCGTAACTAAGTTAACTACTCTAACATATATTGTTTGTGGATTTGTAATATTGAAATAGGAACTAGTATTTGAAATAGCATTAAAACCAAGATTAGCGTCAATTTGTGAGGTATAATAGTTGACCGTATAATCTGAAGGTGCTGAAGATTGCGCCGCTAAAACAATAGGAGTTTGTTGTGTTAGATCAAAAGATTCAAAACCATCAGCATTACCATCGCAAACGACCAAATCAGGTAATGTTGGAATAATTGGATTAGAGACGACGGCAGCGTGTGCAAAACAACTTACAAAAAAAACAAGGTGTAGAATAGTACGAATTTTCATAGGAATGTATTTTTATCAAAGCTAAATAATTTATTTATAAGTTGATAGAAAAAAAATACTTTTCACCATTAGCAATTTATTGCTTTTCACATTTATCGCATTATTATTTTATAAAATAAAAAACACGTAAAACTACGCATAAACGGTACAAAGAAAACTTTTACTTTTATACTTTATTCTGATTTAAGACGTTATAAAAAAAATCAACGCCATGAACACATATCTCATACAATCGCCAAATATTATGTATATCGGTTATGACGAAGTGGATCAAATACTTGAAATAGAATTCAAACTTAATGTAATTCATCAGTATTTTGATGTTCCTTTGGATGAATTTGTGGCCTTAATGAAAGCCGAAAATACCGAAGAATTTTACTTTAACTTCATCAATTGCAAGTATCATTATGATGCTTTTGATAATGTTTAAATGCAAAAAATGGATTCAATTTCATTGATCCCTAAAGCTCCGCTTTGAAAATAAAAGTCTCAAAAGAAATTTGAAAATAAATTTTAATTTCTTTTGAGACTTTTATTTATTCGTGACCGCGAAGGGATTCGAACCCCCAACCCTCAGAGCCGAAATCTGATATTCTATCCAGTTGAACTACGCAGCCAATTTGAAGTACAAAGTTAAAAACACAATATACAAATGAACTTGTACTTCTAACTTATACTAATAATTTTTTAACGATTGCCGAAATGGTTTTGCCTTCGGCTTGTCCGCCAATTTGAGCCGAAGCTAATCCCATCACTTTTCCCATAGAGGCAATTCCTGACGCACCAGTTTCTGCTATGATTTTAGCAATAATGGTTTCAATTTCTGCTTCCGATAATTGTGCTGGAAGAAATTTTTCAATCACTGCAATTTGAGCTAATTCAGGTGCTGCCAAATCAGGACGATTTTGTGTCGTAAAAATCTCGGCACTGTCTTTTCTCATCTTCACCAAACGTTGCAAAATTTTGATTTCGTCTGCTTCTGAAATTTCTTCTTTAGAACCAGTTGCGGTTTGGGCTAATAAAAGTTCTGATTTTATAGCTCTTAATGCTTCTAATGCTACGGTATCTTTAGAACGCATAGCATCTTTCATTACGTCCATTATTTGGGTTTGCAAGCTCATACTAATTTTATATTAAATTATAAATTTTGATTTTTATGTAAATGGTTGGCTTTTTAGCCCTGATAGTAGTGGAAAGCTCCCGATTTTTATCGGGACTTGCAACGAATAGCAGGAAAATGGCTGACTGAAAATGCCCGAAACTTTCGCTTATAAAAAACATTCAGTATCAATCTAAAAAGCTAGGCAAATATAAAAAAAATAACCCGAAATTTCTATTGAACTTTCGGGCTACTCATTTTTAATTAACTTGATGATTTAATCTACATTATCGTGTAAGAATGAATTGTTAGAACGCAATTGCATGTCGTCATTGCTGTCTGTTCCTAAAGACATTCTTGAATTGTTGTTTAAATTTCTATTATCCGTTAAATCTACGCCCAATCTTTTGTAAGCTGGTTCTTTTTCCAATTCTTCCACACGTGATGGATTGTTGTGAAACTTGTAATTGAAGTCTTTCAACTTACGTCTTCTTTCGTCAGCACGCATTTTCAACGTTTCTTCAATAGTCATTTCCATTGGAGAAAGATCGTCTGAATGCGTAGCATAGGTTGGTTTAGTTGGCTCTGCTACTTTCATGGTAAAGTTCAACGATTCCTCGATTGGTTCTTCTACTTTTTCTGCCACTGGCTTAGAACCCAATAAATCATTTTCGATTTCCATATACTCTTCTAAAGAATATTTAATAACACCGTTTTGATTCAATTCGGTTACTGGAACGAATTCTACGTGTTCGTTTACTTTAATATCTTTAGTTTCTGCAGAAAGGTCAAAAATAACGCGTTCTTCCTCTACTCTTTCAACTGGTTTTGAAATTGGCAAATCAAATGAGAATGTAATTTGTTCCTCTTCTTTAGCAATGAATTGAGGCTCATTTACCTTGATTTCATTTACTACAGGAGTTGTAAAGGTAAAATCGATGTCTTTAATAGGCGAAACAATTTCAAAAGTAACGTCTAAGTTACGGATGAATTCGTTCATGGCGATTAAATCGTTATCTGCTTGAGCAACAACAGGCTCTGCCTTTACTTCGTCTTCGATTAATTCAAAAACTATTTTTTCTTCTGCAACTTCGGCAGTAACTTCAATTGGAGTTTCTACCTTCGATTGAAAAAAATCAACTGGTTTTTGGGTTAAATCGCGTACTAATTTTTGTTCATCTTCTAAGGAATGAATTATTTTCTTTGGCTCAACATTTACAATTTCTGATTGTTGTTCTACATTAAAACCCGTAGCAATAATAGTCACTGCAATAGCATCACCGTGCGATTCGTCTTCACCAACACCCATAATGATATTAGCATTGTGACCCGCTTCTGCTTGAATGTGATCGTTGATTTCTCCGATTTCATCAATAGTGATTTCAGTAGTACCAGAAACGATAAGCAACAATACGTTTTTAGCTCCTGAAATTTTATTATCATTTAATAATGGTGAATCTAAAGCCGAAATAATAGCTTCTTTAGCACGGTTTTCACCACTAGCAATAGCTGAACCCATAATGGCAGTTCCACTGTTAGACAATACCGTTTTAGCATCTTTTAAATCGATATTTTGTGTATAGTGGTGTGTGATTACTTCAGCAATTCCACGAGATGCGGTAGCTAAAACTTCGTCTGCTTTAGAGAAACCAGCTTTAAAACCAAGATTACCGTATACTTCTCTTAATTTGTTATTATTGATAACAATTAACGAGTCAACCTGCTTTCTTAATCGTTCCACACCAGCTAATGCTTGATCTTGACGTACTTTTCCTTCAAATTGAAACGGAATAGTAACAATACCAACCGTAAGAATATCTCTTTCTTTAGCCAATTGAGCGATTACAGGAGCTGCACCAGTACCTGTTCCACCACCCATTCCTGCAGTGATGAATACCATTTTGGTATTGCTGTCTAACATTTTTTCAATATCAGCAACGCTTTCAATGGCCGACTGTTGACCAACATCAGGATTTGCTCCAGCGCCCAAACCTTCTGTTAAGTTAACTCCTAACTGAATTTTGTTGGGTACAGGACTATTTTGTAATGCCTGTGAATCGGTATTACAAACGATGAAGTCTACACCTTTGATTCCTTGTTTAAACATGTGGTTGATTGCGTTGCTTCCACCGCCACCAACTCCAATAACTTTAATAACATTTGATTGATTTTTTGGTAAATCAAATGAGATGCTTCCAAATTCTGAGTTGCTCATCATACTATTTTGGTTTGTTTGATTTTATTCTGTATTCTAATTTTGTCTTGTCTATGTTTACTCTGCGTTGTCTAAGAAATCTTTGATTTTATCTACATACTTATCGAAGAACGATCTTCTGATTTTGTTTTCTGTAGTTTCAATTTCTTTTTCAACCTTCTGTTCCACTTTTGGAACTTCTAGTTCTTGAACTGGAGTGGCTATTGGCTCTTCAACAACTGGTCTTACAATCTGTCTAGGTTGAGGAGCAGCTTGTGTTACCTCCAATTTATAAGCACTTTGTGTATTGTTCGCAATGCTATTCATTACCAATCCTACTGCAGTTGCAAACAACGGACTTGAAATATCTTCGCTTGAATTTCCAGCTAAATGCTCATTAGGATATCCAATTCTAGTATCCATTCCGGTAATGTATTCTACTAATTGTTTGATGTGTTGCAGTTGTGCTCCACCACCTGTTAATACAATACCTGCAATTAATTTCTTTCTTGGATCTTCGTGTCCGTATGCTTTAATTTCGGTAAAAACTTGTTCGATAATTTCAACCACACGAGCGTGAATGATTTTCGATAAGTTTTTTAACGATATTTCTTTTGGTTCTCTTCCTCTTAAACCAGGAATGGAAACAATTTCGTTGTCTTTATTTTCACCTGGCCAAGCCGAACCAAATTTTACTTTCAATAATTCAGCTTGTTTTTCTATGATTGAACAGCCTTCTTTGATGTCTTCTGTAATGACATTTCCACCAAAAGGCACCACGGCTGTGTGACGAATAATGCCATCTTTAAAAATAGCTAAATCCGTTGTTCCACCACCAATATCAATTAACGCTACACCAGCTTCTTTTTCTTCTTGACTCAAAACGGCATCTGCTGAAGCTAATGGTTCTAGAGTTAAACCAGACAATTCAATGCCTGAACTTTGGATACATCTTCCCACATTTCTGATGGATGACGCTTGTCCGACTACCACATGAAAACTAGCTTCTAGTCGTCCACCATACATTCCGATTGGTTCTTTGATTTCCGATTGCCCATCGATTTTAAATTCTTGTGGCAATACATGAATGATTTCTTCACCTGGCAACATGGCTAATTTATTCACTTGATCAATCAACAACTGAATGTCTTTTCCGCTGATTACCTCTTCAGGATTACTTCTACTGATGTAATCGGTATGTTGAATACTGCGAATGTGTTGACCAGCAATACCCACCACTACATCATTAATTTTGTACCCTGAATTTTCTTCTGCTTCCAAAACTGCTTGTTGGATAGATTGAATCGTTTGAGTAATGTTATTGACAACACCTCTAGCCACACCTAAACTTTTAGCCTTTCCAAGACCTAAAATTTCAAGTTTACCGTATTCATTTTTCTTGCCAATCATCGCTACGATTTTCGTAGTTCCGATGTCTAAACCAACCGCAATGTTTTCTCTATTCTCCATATTGTCAACTAATTTGCCCGATGCAATATTTTCTATCATCTTAACTGAAACTCAGAAGCTGTTATCGTGTACAAACAACCTGTTGTGTGAATCTCAAATTTATTTTTTTATACTTGTAAAGCGTACTGTCTAAAACTGCTTTTTGAAAAAACGCTTTATAATTTTTAAATTTCTTCTCGACATTGATCATTTTTCCAAATTCAATTTGATAATCGAAGTTTCGAGTGGTCATCATAAGGTCGTTGCCCGACAAAATTTGAACACCAATGATGTTTTTTTTCAAAAAGTCGTCGTCGTAAATTTTCTTTAAAACTTTAGCCAATTCTTTCTTGTTTTTGTTGGTAATTTCACCTGAAATTAGAGGCACTCTAGCCGTATTTACTTCTGAAAGCGGCATACTATTACCCTCATTATCAATATAGAAAGAGCCCAAATCATCAAACACCCTACCAATAGGCGTTTTCTGCTTTACTTCAACCTTCAAAACACCATCAACGGTAACAAAAACATCTGATTTTTCAACCATAGGATGTTTGTTGATGGAATTTTCCAATTTGTTCAAATTTAAGTCCTCTTTTGCTATACTTCGCACATCATTTTTATTTTCTATTAACAATTTATTAACCGTTTCCTGTTTAATAAAATCGCTGTTTTCTCCAACAAAAATGACTTCCGATTTCTTTAATTTTCGATGTAAATTCCTGTTTAATGTAAACGAATATAAAAAGATAACCAATGCAAACATTAGTACCAGCCTGATAGTGTTCCATTTAAGAAATTTCATGATAATGCTTTTTTAATTGACGGAACTAACTCTCCAATATCCCCTGCTCCAATGGTCACAATTACTGTAGCATCTGAAGCTAAAATTGCTGAAATTAAATCGGATTTTGCGACTAACTTTTTATTTTCATTCGTCATTTTTGACATCAGCCAAGTCGTCGTAATTCCCTCCATCGGCAGCTCACGAGCTGGATAAATATCCAATAATAACACTTCATCAAACTGCGATAAACTTTTGGCAAAATCGTCTGCAAAATCTTTAGTTCTACTGAATAAATGCGGTTGAAAAATAGCCAGCACTTTTTGATTTGGGTACAATTCACGAACCGCCTGATGAACAGCATTTATTTCGGTTGGATGGTGCGCATAATCATCTATATAAACGCGATTTTCTGATTTTATTTGATACGAAAATCGTCTTTGTACGCCTTTAAATGATGCTAGAGCTTTAGCAATGGACTCGGTTGGGGTACCATAAGTTTTTGCCATTGCTAAAGCCATCAAAGCATTCATTAAATTGTGATGACCTGGAAGTCCAAATTGTATATTTTGTATGGTTTCTGAAGGCGTTTGCACATCAAAAACATAGCTGCTATTTTCAATTCTAATATTAAACGCTTTGAATGTTGCTTCCTCATTAATGGCAATTGTTAATCCTTCTAAATCCAATCCTTTTGGGACAAACATTTTGGTTGTATCCGAAACTTTATGAGCAAATTCTCTAAACGATTCTTCAATGGCATTTTTATCTCCATAAATATCCAAATGATCGGCATCCATAGAAGTAACACAAGCTATATTGGGATGCAAATGCAAGAATGATCGGTCAAATTCATCGGCTTCAACCACGGTAATTGTTTTGCCGCTTCCTATTAAATTAGAATGGTAATTTTCTACAATTCCTCCTAAAAAAGCCGTTACATCGGCACCACTTTCATATAAAACATGCCCCAAAATACTCGATGTAGTTGTTTTTCCATGCGTACCAGCTACTGCAAAACAAAACGTATCTTTGGTAATTAAGCCTAAAACTTCGGCACGCTTTTTAATGACATAATCTCTTTCGATAAAATAATTCCATTCTGAATGTGATACTGGAACGGCTGGCGTCACTATTACAAGTGTATTTTCAACATAGTACTCATTTGGAATTAAGCTGATATTGTCTTCAAAATGAATCGTCATTCCGCCAGCTATCAACTCCTCGGTAAGCATCGTTGGCGTTTTATCGTAACCTGAGACATTTTTACCAATGTTTTGAAAATAACGGGCAAGAGCACTCATTCCGATACCTCCGATTCCGATGAAATAGACGTTATGTATTTGGTTTAGGTTCATTTTAAATTTCAATTTCAAGATTCAATTACAAGTTCAAAATTCAAATTTTATTATTGTTTTTTGAAATTGATTTTTGCCATTGTTATTGTATTAATTTTATTATTTCTTCAACTATATCTTTTGTTGCATTGGGTTTTGCCAATTTTTTGATGTTTTGGCTTAATTCTTTTTGTACATTTTCATTTGAAATTAATTCAGAAAATGTAGTTTCAAATTTTTCATCCAATTCATTTTCTTTTAAAAGAATGGCGCCATTTTTATCTACAATCGCTTTGGCATTTTTGGTTTGATGATCTTCGGCTACATTGGGTGACGGAATAAAAATAGTTGGTTTTCCGACCAAACACAACTCCGAAACCGATGATGCGCCTGCACGAGAAATTACAAAATCAGCTGCCGCATAAATCAAATCCATTCGATCAATAAAGGCTACAACTTGTACGTTTTTTGTATCGTTAAAATGCTTGTATTCTTCGTAATATAATTTTCCACATTGCCAAAAAACCTGCACACCACTTTGCAAAAGATACTCCAATTCTTTTTCAATCAACTGATTCACTTTGCGAGCACCCAGGCTTCCACCGAGAATCAATACTGTTTTTTTAGTAGCATCCAAATTGAAGTGTGAAATACCTTCTGCTCTTTTGCTTTCAATATCCAATACATCTTGTCGCACTGGATTTCCGGTAAAAACGATTTTATCTTTTGGAAAAAAGCGCTCTAAATTTTCGTATGCGACACAAATGGCATTGGCTTTTTTACTTAAAATTTTATTCGTGATTCCGGGATACGAATTTTGTTCTTGAATTACTGTCGGAATGTTGTTGCTATTAGCCACTTGCAGTAACGGACCACTTGCAAAACCACCTGTTCCGATTACTACATCGGGTTTGAATTTCTTTATTATTTTTCGTGATTTCCACAAACTGCTCACCAATTTCAGTGGAAACATCATGTTTTGCAAGGTTATTTTTCGTTGTATCCCAGCAATCCACAAACCTTCAATATTGTATCCTGCTTGAGGCACTTTTTGCATTTCCATTTTGTCTTGCGCGCCTACGAACAAAATTTCACAATCGGGAAACCGCGACTTTAATTCATTAGCAATGGCTACCGCAGGATAAATATGTCCTCCAGTTCCGCCACCACTCAATATGAATTTGTATGTTTTCATTCTATTTTTTCTTTAAAACCGCATTCATCGGATTTTCTGTAATCGAATAATCGTCTTGGTCTTCCTTAATTTTATTTTGTATAGAAGCTCTAATCTGATTTACTTTTTCTTGATTTTCGTCTTCTTCCTCTTCATCATCTTGCAATTGCTTATCGATTAACTTCCTTAACGCTTCTTCGCGTTTCTCTTTTTCGGCTAATTCTTCTGCAATTTCTTCTTCTTTTTTGGTCACACTTAAAATGATTCCGATAGCGATACACGTCATCCAAATAGAACTTCCTCCCGAACTTATCAAAGGTAACGTTTGACCTGTAACTGGAAGTAACTCAACCGCAACTGCCATATTAATTAAGGCTTGAAATACAATTGGAAATCCGAGTCCGACTACCACTAATTTCCCGAATAACGAATTGGCTTTGTGTGCTGCCACAATAAATCGAAACAGCAAGAGCATGTACAATCCTAAAATCACTAAGGCCCCAAAAAGTCCGTATTCTTCTACAATTATGGCAAAAATAAAATCGGAAGACGATTGAGGTAAAAAGTTTTTTTGAACACTTTTCCCAGGTCCGAGTCCGTAAATTCCACCCGATGCAATAGCAATTTTTGCTTTTTCAATTTGGTAATATTCGTCTGGATCTTTGGTGCTATCGTCTTTATTGAAAAAATTTCCGATACGTTTTTCCCAGGTTTGAACACGATTGGGAAATGCTTTTGGATAGGCTTTTACCACCAATATAAACATTGAAAAAGCTACTATTCCCATGCCGATAATCGTACCTATGTATTTTATGGGATATCTTCCTATAAATGTCAACATAGTTACCATGGCAAAAATCAACGCTGCCGTAGAAAAATTGGCAGGTAAGATTAGCATAATAGTTATGAAAACTGGCAACCACAAATCGATAAGAGACGCCTTAAACGTAGGAGGTGTTTCACGAGATTTTGATAAATATCGAGCTACATAAACATACAATACGATGGCCGCTAAGGTTGACGTTTGAAACGAAATTCCGATAAACGGAATGTTAATCCAACGACTGGCATTGGCGCCTTCAACTACTGTTCCTTTGACCAATGTATACACCAATAGTACCCAAACAATTGGTAATGCAATTCTTGAAATTCCTCTAAAATAATGATACGGAATTTTGTGTATTTGATAAATAATAATAAACCCGAAAAAAATCTGAATGGCGTGTTTTAGCAAATACGTGATGGCGTTACCCGAACCATGACGCATGTAGGCCAAATTGCTACTCGCACTAAAAACAGGCATAAAAGAAAACAACGCCAAAAGGGCAACAAATGCCCAAATAACTTTATCTCCTTTTAAACTGTTTATTAGTTCTTTCATTCAATATTAGATTTTAGATATTAGATTTTAGATATCTTGATTTGTAATTTAATTTTTATTTATTCTATTATTTACTGTTTTTAATGTTGATACAAATATTTCCACCAATTCGTTTGATTCTTTTAAAAGAAATTCTAATTCTGATGAGTTCAACCAATTCTTCTCTTTAATAATTTCTAACCAAAACTGTGATTCATCTGCCTCTTCTAAAACTATATTTAATTTAGCTACAAATTCTTTATCACTTCTAGCTCTGCAAACTGCTCTGTAATTAGCTCCAACAGAAGTTGCACTTTTAGCAATTTGATTTATAACAACCCGAGTCGACATTGAATTGGGCATTTGTTCAATTAGATTTAAAACAGCTAAAGAAAAATGCTTTGTTCTATTTTTAAGTTCATCGTTTGTCATATCTAATATTTAAAATCTACTATCTGATATTACAAATTTCTTACTTCTCTTTTAAATTGATTGCCTCTGTCTTCGTAGTTTTGAAACAAATCAAAACTAGCACATGCTGGAGATAAAAGAACGGTATCACCTTTTTCGGCAATGTGTCTCGCGGTGTTTACAGCATCGTGCATGTTATCTACTTCTACCATCATGTCGACCACATTTCCAAAAGCATCAATTATTTTCTTATTGTCAACACCCAGACAGATAATTGCTTTTACTTTTTCATGAACTAAGGCCATCAATTCGGTGTAATCGTTTCCTTTGTCGACACCTCCTAAAATCCAAACTGTTGGAGTTGTCATGCTGTCTAAAGCAAAAAAAGTAGCGTTTACGTTAGTTGCTTTACTATCATTAACGTATTGTACATTTTGAATTTTAAGCACTTTTTCTAAACGGTGTTCAACTCCTTGGAAATTGGACAAACTTTCACGAATCGTTTGCTTTCTGATTTTCATCAGTTGTGCGACAGAAGTAGCAGCCATAGCATTTTTCATGTTATGTTTTCCTTCAAGAGCCATTTGAGTTGTTTCCATTAAAAACTCTTCTTCGTTGATGTTAATTTCCATAGTATTGTTGTTTAAAAATGCTCCATTTTCAACTGATTTTGAGATTGAAAACGGAATTAATTGTGCTTTTACTTTGTTATTTTGTAACCATTCGTTAATTGCCTCATCGTCTGCATCGTAAATAAGGTAATCTTCCTCGGTTTGATTCATTGTTATTCTAAATTTAGAATTGATATAATTCTCGTATTTATAATCATATCGGTCTAAATGATCAGGACTAATGTTGGTGATTATGGCTATATGCGGTTTGTAATCGATGATTCCGTCCAATTGAAAACTACTCAATTCCAACACATAAACATCATAATTTTCATCGGCTACTTGCCAAGCAAAGCTCTTCCCAATATTTCCTCCAATTGCCACATTCAACCCAGCTTGTTTTAAAATATGGTAGGTTAATGATGTGGTGGTGGTCTTACCGTTACTTCCTGTGATTCCGATAGTGATTGCATCGGTAAATTTGGATGCAAATTCAATTTCAGAAATAACCGGAATTTGTTGCGCTACTATTTTTTTTATTATCGGAGCTTTCTCAGGAATTCCTGGACTTTTCATTACTACATCAGCATTCAAAATTAAAGCTTCTGTATGCTGTTCATCTTCCCATTGTATCCCATTAATAATAAGAACTTCTCTATAATTTTCTTTTATTTTTCCAAAATCGGATACAAAAACATCATATCCTTTTTTCTTTCCTAAAATGGCCGTTCCTACGCCACTTTCACCGCCTCCGAGTACGACTAACCTTGGCATTATCTTAATTTTAATGTTACAATTGAAACGATTGCTAAAAGAATCGTAACAATCCAAAAACGAGTCACAATTTTACTTTCGTGATAACCTTTCTTTTGGTAATGATGATGCAAGGGCGACATTAAAAATACACGTCTGCCTTCGCCAAAACGTTTTTTGGTATATTTAAAATAAGTTACTTGTATGATTACAGAAGCGCTTTCGGCAAAAAAGATAGCACACAACACCGGTAACAACATTTCTTTGCGAACCGAAATAGCCAAAACAGCGATGATTCCACCAATTGTTAAACTTCCAGTGTCACCCATAAATACTGATGCTGGATAGGAATTGTACCATAAAAATCCGATGAGTGCCCCAACAAAAGCTGCAATAAACACGGTCATTTCACCTGAATTAGGGATGTACATCACATTCAAATAATTGGAAAGAATGATGTTACCCGAAACGAAAGCAAAAATACCCAAGGCTAAAACGGATATGGCTGAAGTTCCGGCGGCCAAACCATCAATTCCGTCGGTAAGATTGGCCCCATTTGAAACGGCTGTAATGATGAAAATCACAATAGGAATAAACACCAACCAAGCCCATTTTTGATAATCTTCTGTAAACGGCTCCAATATTTTGGCGTAATCCAATTCGTTGTTTTTCATAAAAGGAATAGTCGTAACCGTTGATTTCACCTCTTTAGCGGGTTGGTTGATTACATTTTCCGTTTGATTGAACAGAATAGGTCGAGCCGATTTTTCTCTCACTGTCACACCCGGACTGAAGTAAAGCACTGACCCTACAATTAAACCCAATCCAACCTGACCAATTACTTTAAAAATTCCTTTTAGTCCTTGTTTGTCTTTTTTGAAGATTTTGATATAATCGTCGATAAATCCGATGGTTCCCATCCAAAGTGTGGTGATTATTAAAAGAACGATATAAATATTGTTCAATTTGGTTAATAAAATGACCGGAATTAAAGTCGCAATAATGATGATTAATCCACCCATCGTTGGCGTTCCTGCTTTTTGCGTTTGACCCGCCAAACCTAATTCACGAACGGTTTCTCCAACTTGTTGATTTCTTAAAAACATAATGATTTTTTTACCATAAATCGTTGAAATCATCAACGACAAAATCAAAGCCAATGCCGATCGAAAGGTGATATATTGAAACACTCCAGTACCTGGAACGTCTAACGTTTTGTCTAAATATTCAAATAAGTAGTATAGCATATTTGGTTATTTGTTTGTTTGGTTATTTGTTTTCGTAACACGTAATTTGTAATTACTTGTTTAATTGTTCTAAAAATTCTTTAACTATTTTCATGTCGTCAAAATCGTGGCGAACACCATTAATTTCTTGATAGGTCTCGTGTCCTTTTCCCGCAATTAGAATAATATCGTTAGCATTTGCCAATTGGCAAGCTGTTTTTATGGCTTGTTTTCTATCTTCAATAGAAAGTGATTTTTTATAATTTTGAGGTTTAACTCCAGCTTCCATTTCGGCAATAATTGTGGCTGGATTTTCTGTTCTAGGATTGTCTGACGTAATAATTACCTTATCACTCATTTGTGTAGCGATATTGGCCATGATTGGTCTTTTTGTTTTATCTCTATCGCCACCACAACCCACAACAGTTATCAATTGCTCGTTATTCGTTCTAATGTCATTGATGGTTTTCAAAACATTTTCTATAGCATCTGGCGTATGTGCATAATCTACAATTGCGGTGATTTTTTGGTTAGAAACAATAAATTGAAAACGACCCGAAACACTCTCCAATTCCGACAACAAGCGCAATACTTCAAGATTTTCTAATCCTAATTGAACAGCAGTTCCGTAGATGGCTAATAAATTATAAGCATTGAACGTTCCGATTAGTTTTACCCAAACTTCTTGCTCATTAATTTTCAACAACAATCCCGACAATTGATTTTCTAAAATCTGAGCTTTATAATCAGAATACGATTTGAGTGCGTAGGTTAATTTTTTAGCATAGGTATTTTGCAACATGACCAATCCATTTTTATCATCAATATTGGTTAAGGCAAAAGCCGTTTTTGGTAAATGATCAAAAAACGATTTTTTAACATCTCTATATTCTGCAAATGTGGGATGATAGTCCAAGTGGTCGTGGGATAAGTTGGTAAAAACGCCACCTTCAAAATGCAATCCTTCAGTTCTTTTTTGATGAATACCATGAGAACTCACTTCCATAAAACAAAATTCACAACCCACAGCAACCATTTCATTTAAATAATGATTGATGGTTAAGGAATCTGGGGTGGTATGTGTCGCTTTGTGTTCCACATCATCTACCATGATTTTAACGGTAGAAAGCAATCCCACTTTATAACCTGCTTTTTTAAACAATTGATATAATAAAGATGCAATAGTAGTTTTACCATTGGTACCTGTAATTCCAACCAATCGCAATTTAGACGATGGATTATTATAAAAATTATTAGCCATAAAAGCCAAAGCCGAATTGGTATCTTTTACTTGAATGTAGGTGATTCCAACTACTATAACTTCTGGAAGTGTATCACAAATAACTACTATAGCCCCAAGACTAATTGCCTTTTCAATAAAATCGTGTCCATCAGAAACAGTTCCTCGGATAGCAACAAAAACGTCATTTTCTTGAATTTTTCTTGAATCAAATTCGATTTTATTCACAGCTATTTCTGTTGAACCCTTTACAGCTTCAATTGCTACTTTATATAATATGTCTTTTAAAACAATCACGATAATTCTAATATTATAGTTGAATTTTTAATCAATGGTTCGCCTGCTGGAATCGATTGGTTTTTTACTTTTCCGATACCTTTTACTTTTACTTTCAAACCTAAATTTCCCAACAGCGCAACGGCATCCATTCCGGCCATTCCTTTTAAATTGGGTATCGTGTTTTTAACCGATTGTGCTTTCGCAAAATACTCGCTGTATTTATATTCTTGCTTGGCTATTTTTTTATCTATGTCCTTGATTTCATTGGTTGAAGGAGCATCAGTGAAAATTTTCTGAGCGATTCTTTTAAAAACTGGTCCAGCAACATCAGCACCATAATAATTATTATTCGAAGTATTGGGTTTATGAACGACTACAATACACGAATACTTAGGATTTTCTGCTGGAAAATAACCTACAAATGAAGAAATATAATATTTATCAAGCGCACCATTAGTCCCATAACCTGCAGCCGCAGTTCCTGTTTTTCCTGCCATTGAAAAATCCTTGGAATACAATTTGGAAGCCGTTCCTTTCTTAACTACATTTTTCAAAATTGCTTTCAATTTCTTAATGGTTTCATCTGAACATATCTTAGAATTGATGACTTGCTTATCGTATTTTTTAATGGTTTTATTCCATTCCTTGATTTCCGAAACGAATTGCGGTTTTACCATTTCACCATTATTGGCTATGGCGTTATACAAGGTTAAGGTTTGCAATGGTGTAACAGCAACTCCATATCCAAAAGCCATCCATGGCAATGAAATAGCATTCCAACTTTTATCGGATGGATGCGGAATTCGCGGAGTTCCTTCGCCTTGAAACGGCAACCCAAGTGGTTTGTTCAATCCCATTTTATCAATTCTATTGACAAATTCCTCTGGATTACCCTTATAATTTTCATAAACCGCTTGCACCATGATGGTGTTAGAAGAAACTTCAAAACCTCTAGCTAACGATACCTTTCCGTAACCGCCTTCATGGGAATCGCGCACCTTACTTCCTCTATAATCTATGATTCCGCCGCGGCTGTCATACACCATACTTGTATCGACCTTATGATCATCAAGCAAGGCAATCATATCGACTAATTTAAATGTTGAACCTGGTTCATGTGCTTCGGCAACCGCATAATTAATAGTCTCATAATAATTACCCGATTTTTCGTCTCTTCCTAGGTTTGAGATGGCTTTAACTTGACCCGTTTTGGTTTCCATTACCACCACACAACCATGTTCGGCACCGTATTCTTCTAATTGTTTTAACAAAGCGTGATGTGCAATATCTTGAATGTAGACATCAATTGTAGAAATTACATCATACCCATCTTGAGGATCTACTTCGTTTACATCTCGAATAGGTTTCCACTGCCCTTTAGCTATTTTTTGTTTTAAAATTTTACCGTCTTTTCCGTTTAAGTATTTACCGAAAGCACCTTCAATTCCAACACGTTTTCTATAGCCTTGCTCATCAACGCGATCATATCCAATAGTTCTTTCGGCAATAATACCAATTGGATGTTCGCGCACTGTCTTTTGCTCTACAATGATGCCACCTTTGTAGGCACCTTTATTGAAAAGAGGCATCTTTTTAATTCTGGCATATTCGGTATAGCTCAAATCTTCTGCTATTAAAGTATAGCGACTTTTACTGGTGCGGGCATTTCTTAAAAGCGAATTATAATACGAACTTGGCTTCCCTAAAAGTTTAGACAAACTCATCGCTAACGAATCTACTTTAGAATCAAAATCACTGGCTTTTGGAGCAACCGCATCAAAACGGATGGTATAATTAGGTATAGAAGTGGCTAACAAACTTCCATCAGCTGAATAGATATTTCCTTTATTTGCAGGAATTACAAATGTTTTTACGGTACGTTCTTTGGCTAATTTTCGATAATAGTCTCCTTCTACCCACTGTATATTAGTGAGTTTTACCGTAATTGCAATACCCCCTAAAAAGATAGCAAAAGCAACTAAGTAAATGCGATAAGAAATATTTTTATCTTCTACTGCCATAACTTTTTGAAAAAACTTTTTTCTTCTGTTTTTTTAACTTTTATTTTTTGAGGCGGAACTTGAGATGGAAAAACACCTCTTTGTTCCATTTTTGCAGAAACAGTCGATTCCATTTTCAATTTCATCAATTCCGAACGACGGTCTACAAACTCGGAACGCAATTCTTTAACTTCGTTGGTTAAGTCGGCGATTTTGAATATTTTTTGGTCAAATCGGTGCGAATTAGCAATCATAATAATCGCTAGAACTACTATAAAAAGAATAAAACGCCAGTTTTTAGTAGCGTCTTCATTGACCAAAAATCTTGCTTTTAATATGTTGTAAACGCCGCCTTTCATTATTTTTTTTCTGCTATTCTGAGTTTTGCACTTCTAGCTCTATTGTTTATTTTTATTTCTGCTTCGGTTGGAACTATTAACTTTCCTATTAATTTGAATGGCACTGAAAAGTTTCCAAAGAAATCGCGTTCGGGTTCACCATCAAACAGTCCGTTTTTCATGAACCGCTTCACCAATCGGTCTTCCAACGAGTGATAGGATATTACACTCAATCGACCTTCAGGCTTTAAAATATCTAACGATTGTTCTAAAAACTCTTTCAATACATCCATTTCTTGATTGACTTCAATTCGGATTGCCTGATAAATTTGAGCTAATATTTTATTTTTAAACTGGTCTGGCAGAAAGCGCTGCAAAATCAATTTTAATTCATCCGTGGTGCTAATCGCTTTGTATTCTCTGGCGTCAATTATAGTTCTTGCTAATGCTGGGGCAATTTTCAATTCACCATAATCCAAGAACACTCTTTTCAAATTCGCCTCATCGTATTCATTGATTACCTTGTAGGCATCCAAGTCGTTTTTCTTGCTCATTCTCATGTCTAAATCGGCATCGAATCGAGTTGAAAAGCCACGTTCTGGCACATCAAATTGGTGTGATGACACCCCTAAATCGGCTAAAATTCCATCAACTTGTTTCACACCGTGAAACCTTAAAAAACGTTTGATATATCTAAAATTCTCTTGAATCAAGGTAAACCGTTCATCTGGTAAAGCATTTTCCCAAGCATCCTCATCTTGATCAAAACCAAATAATTTCCCGTCTGCACCAAGTCGGCTCAAAATTTCCTTAGAATGTCCGCCACCACCAAAAGTAACATCCACATAAACACCATCTGGCTTCACATTCAAACCATCAACTGTTTCTTTTAGTAAAACTGGATTATGATATTCCATTGTCGTCGTCATTTACATTTCCCATTACATCTTCAGCCAAATCGGCAAAATCTACAACTGAATCATCAATAGCTTTTTCGTACAACTCTTTGTCCCAGATTTCGATAATATTTACTGCCGAAGACAATACAATATCTTTAGAAATATGAGCAAAATTAGTCAGGTCTTTAGGCACCAATAAACGTCCTAAAGCGTCAATTTCAACCACTTTTACTCCGGCTGTAAAACGACGAATAAAGTCATTGTTCTTTTTTACAAAACGGTTGAGTTTATTAATTTTTTGCATCATTACATTCCATTCCGTCATCGGATACAACTCCAGACAGGGCTGAAATACAGAACGTTTCAAGACAAATCCGTCTTGAAGCGAAGCAGCCAATTGCTTTTTGAAAGGCGCTGGCAAAAGCAGCCTTCCTTTGGCATCAACTTTACATTCGTATGTTCCGATTATTGAATTCAAAAACTTAGTAATTAAATGATTTGAGCAAAAATATAAAATATTTTACCACCTTTTACCACTTTCTACCACATTGTTAATAAGTTTTACCACTTTTTAAAAATGAAAAAACATTCCATTGAAATCAGAAAATGAAAATTTGCATCGAATTGCCCAAAATCGATGTGTTTTACAGAATAAAAAGTGGTTAAAAAGACTTTTTTTGAGAAAAATTTAAGAAAAACACAACTTCTAGAACAAGACAATGGCCTCCTAAAAAAAGTTGAAATGTTGACAATTAAGCGTTTAAGTTTTCACAAAAGAAACCGAAAAAAGATAGCCCTGAAGCCTAAATATTTGAGCAAACACTATGAATTTATAGATAAAAAGCTATATTTGTAACAATTGAAAAAACGGTTTTTTAAAATGGACAAAATCATTAAAAAGGAAGGTCGATACAGTTATTTAGAAATTGGCGAAGGCACACCAATTGTCATTTTGCATGGCTTGATGGGAGGCCTAAGTAATTTTGATGGAGTTGCCGAGTATTTCTCTCAAAAAGGCTATAAAATTGTCATTCCAGAATTGCCAATATACACGCAAAATATACTAAAGACCAATGTAAAAGCTTTTGCCAAGTATGTAAAAGATTTTATCACTTTTAAAGGATTTGAAAGAGTAATATTGCTAGGAAATTCTCTAGGCGGTCATATAGCTTTGTACCATACCAAAATGTATCCTGAAAAAATGCTAGGATTGGTTATTACAGGAAGCTCTGGATTGTATGAAAGTGCTATGGGCGACAGCTATCCAAGAAGAGGTGACTATGAATACATTCAGAAAAAAGCTGAAGCCGTTTTTTACGATCCAAAAATTGCCACTAAAGAAATTGTTGACGAGGTTTATGCCATGGCAAACGATCGCATCAAGCTTATAAAAACATTAACTATTGCCAAAAGTGCTATACGACACAATATGGCTAAAGATTTACCAAAAATGCACGTACCAACCTGCATTATTTGGGGTAAAAATGACACGGTTACACCTCCAGAAGTCGCCATTGAATTTAACACACTTTTACCCAATTCAACTTTATATTGGATTGACAAATGTGGACATGCTGCAATGATGGAACAACCCGAAGAATTTAACAGATTACTTGAAGTATGGTTGAATGAAAAAAGTGAAACCCTGAAAAACCCTCAAGTAAGCAAGTAAAAAAACAGCCATGAAAATAAATACAGCCGAATTTATAATAAGCAATTCTGATGTAAGCAAATGTCCGACGGAACGTTTGCCAGAATACGCCTTTATTGGTCGTTCCAATGTTGGGAAGTCATCGTTAATCAACATGATTACCAACCATAAAAATTTGGCTAAAACTTCTGGAAAACCAGGAAAAACACAATTAATAAACCATTTTAAAATCAATTCCAATTGGTTTTTGGTAGATTTACCGGGTTACGGATACGCTAGGGTTTCTAAAAAAACCAAGCAGGTTTTTCAAGAATTCATTACCGATTATTTTGAAAGTAGAGCCCAATTGGTTTGTGCTTTTGTACTGATTGATATACGACTTGAAGCGCAAAAAATAGATTTAGAATTTATAGAATATCTAGGAGAAACCGAAGTGCCTTTTTGCATTATTTTCACCAAAGCAGATAAAATTAGCAAAACAAAAATTGATTCCCATATTGCAGCCTACAAAAAGCAACTTCATGCCCACAACTGGGAAGAAATACCGCCTTATTTTGTTACCTCAGCCACAGAAGGTACTGGAAAAGATACCTTGTTAAATTATATTGAAGAAATAAATAGTGAAGTTTATAAAGATTTAAACGAGTTTTAATACCCTAAAAAAGGCCCTCAAACGAGAGCCTTTTTTTTATGCTTTTAATTCTAATTTCTCAGCAAAATAATCACAAAAATCCCTCATAGTATTAGACATTTTGTCGTCTTGAGTCGCTTTTTCGTAGGTATCTGCCATGGCAACCAACGTTTGATGAAAGAAAATCTTCATTTCGTCTACTGGCATGTCTTTAGTCCACAAATCAATACGCAATGTTTCTTTATTTTTATTATCCCAAATAGACAACAAAATTGCCTTGGCTTCTTCATTTACAATGCCACCGTCTTGGGCAGTCCAAGAGAGCGATTCTGGTACTTTATTCTCATCCAATCCAATTTCAAATTTAATTTCGGAAGTAGTATTTTTAGTCATTTTTTTTAGGTTTGTATTTTGATTTTTCAAAGATTGTTTTAGCATCCATTTTTAGCATTTGTTGCACCGAAACTTCGTTATTCTCCATAAAAGAACGCACAATTTGCCATCCTACCCATTGCCCCACTCGACCCGGTGTATCGTTATCAATTTCTAAATAAAATTTAGAAAACGGAGCTAAATTGATAAACCGATTAGGCAATCTTGAATCTGTACTGAAAAGCAATTTATTACTCACAAAATTTTCCCACATATAACTTTCGTTCTCTTGACAAAATTTTATTTGATCTTCCGTATATCCTATTCGTTCTGCATCCGAATAATCAGGCAATAAAATATCCTTTAAATATAACTCTTTTCCTGCACTAATCATTAACGAAATTAATTCTTTGTCTTTGGGTGGAGGCAAAATTCCAAAAGCAAAACTAGAAACAATATCAGGCATCATTTGTCTTTGCTCAAAATTTTGTCTTAAATATTCAGGAAACTCATTCTTGTAGAACTTGTGGTCTTTACCCAAATACAATTCTAATGCAATAATTAGTTTGTCGTTGGCATAAATTGCTTTGTTCAAATAATCCATTTCTCCAATTGCCGTGTAGATCTTTGGTGTGATCACCGTAGGAAAATAGTATTTTATATGTTTGAACAAATCTTCTATTTCAGTTTGCTCCGAATTAAAATTCTTGTATTTTTTTTCTACTTCTTGATACAATTCTCTCCATTGTGGATTTTGCATTTTTTCTATCCAAACCTCATCGGGAGTACCTAACGGGAAAAAATCAGGAAAATCTGCTTTTACTTTCGGTAAACCTTCGGGTGTAGCCTCAAAAAAAGCCTGTTCAAAACGAAATACTTTCATTTGAACTGGAATTTCATCCACAGCACGTTCGACCTTACTTTTCTTATCACACGAAAAAAGTATTAAGCTAATAATAATAAGTGAAATATATCTTTTCATTTTTTATTTAATATTTTTGCAAATATACATTACCAAATCTTAATTCATTCCTAAACTATGGCTAAAAAAAGCACCATTCAGGTTGAGAAAGTAAACGAACATATAGTTAACTGGTTAAAAACGTATGCTAATAACGCAAAAGTAAGTGGTTTTGTTGTGGGAATCTCTGGCGGCGTTGATTCGGCCGTGACTTCAACACTTTGTGCCCAAACAGGTTTACCTACTTTATGTGTAGAAATGCCTATTCATCAGGCTCAAAACCAAGTAAATCGCGGTAGAGAACACATCGATCAATTGCAAAAAAGATTTCCTAATGTAAGTAGAGCCGAAGCCAATTTAACTCCCATTTACGAAACTTTTAAGACTGAAGTCCCACCAAGTGATAACGAAACCAAATACCATTTATCTTTAGCCAATACTCGTGCCCGATTGCGGATGACAACTTTATATTATTTTGCTGGAATTCACGGCTATCTTGTAGCTGGAACCGGAAATAAAGTAGAAGATTTTGGTGTTGGCTTTTACACTAAATATGGAGATGGTGGCGTAGACTTGAGTCCGATAGCCGATTTAATGAAAAGTGATGTCTATGCACTTGGTTCTTATTTACAAATTCCTGAATCCATTCAACAAGCAGCACCAACCGATGGTTTGTTTGGAGATAATCGAACCGATGAAGATCAATTGGGTGCCAGTTACGATGAATTGGAGTGGGCCATGCTTCAAAAAGAAATTGGAAAAAAACCAGAAGATTTTTCGCACAGAGAAAAAAAAGTTTTTGAAATCTACAATCACCTTAATCTCGTAAATAGACACAAGATGGAATCAATCCCGGTATGCAAAATACCAAATTCCTTTAGAGAATAATTAGATATTTATTAAAAATTTAGCATTTTTTGATTAACTTTACAATCATTTTATGAAAAAAATTAGCTACTAAAAAATTAAAATTATGATAACAGTTTGCCTTGCCGACAATTATCCGGTGGTACATTATGGCGTAAAATCATATTTTAAAGATCATCCTGAAATTAGTGTAGTTTCGAATGTCGGAAGCTTTTACATGGTTCCAGATGCCTTAAGAAATAAAGAGATTAACGTCTTAGTAATTGACCTCGAGTTAGACGGCTTGAAAAGTATTTACGAACTAAAAGCAATTATTAAAAACTTTCCTAATACGAAAGTATTAGTTTTTACTAGTTTGAACGAACAAATCTATGCACCTAACGCTATAAAAGCTGGAGTTGCTGGGTTTGTACACAAATCTTCTAAATTGGAAACTCTAGGCACAACTATCATTAGAGTACATCAAGGAATTGTAATGTTGAGTGATGCTATAAAGAAAAATTTAGCATTAATCGCCAAACAAAATAAAAGCGAGCGCCTTTATCGAAAATTATCCAACAGAGAAATTGAAGTACTACGCTATTTGTGTGACGGAAAGAAAAACAATGAAATTTCTAAAGTTTTAGGATTAAACGAAAAAACAATTTCGACCTACAAACTTCGTCTTTTACAAAAGCTGAATGTAACCAATTTAGTTGATTTGGTGAACAAAGCCAAGACTTTGGATATTGTTTAAAAACACATCTTATAAAAAATCCCAAATTCTTTTACATCTAAGAATTTGGGATTTTTTTTATGTTATTCTCTAATTATGTCGAGAAATTACTCTTCCCAATTTTTTTGAAAACATATTGGTAAGCTCGTTATAATCTCGAACTCCTAGTAATATTTCGTGATTATCGACTTCGGGTTCGTTAGAGACGGACGCCTGCAATTCTTTAATTATTTTACTAACCAATAACCATCTTAAGGTTAATATCGTTTCGGAAACATATTGGCTAATGGTTTGATCTTTTGCTTTTACGAAAATATTTTTGGCTTCCCAATTGTCTAAAGAATACCTTTCATCGTTCATTAATATCGAAGTAACTTCTTGTGCTAATTCGGGCGTCAATTGGGATAAATATTTTTCTAATTCAAAAGTTTCATTTTGATTAAAGTAAGCAATCAAATCGTTGTAAATATCTCTAAACAATGGATTGGCTAATTCGGTTTCGTCTTCCTGCAAACTCAAATACACACGCTGATAGACTTTATATTTGTTCATTTCTTTAACCTCAACCATTTCTCCAGCTTCATTTGCTTTCAATAAAATGTCTTCAAATTCATCTTCAACATGACCATAAACTAGAAGGATTTCTATGATTTTATGCTCCAATTCATATTGAATATCAACATTGGCAGTTGCTACTACATTTTCATTTTTATGAACTTCAAATGCCGTTTGCTCTTCTTTATGTTTTTTACCTAACTCAACAATGTCTTTTTTAACCAACTGCGCCAAGGTATTAAACAAAACATCTTCTGAAATATCCATAATTCTAGACACTTCTTGAATATAGATTTCACGCTTAATGCGGTCTGGAATTTTAGAAATACTGGCCACCATATCGCGAATCAAATCGGCTTTCTTGATCGGATCATTCTTGGCATCTTTCATTAAAAGCGAGGCTTTGAATTGAATAAAATCCATTGCATTTTCTTCAAAATACTGAATCAAATCTTGAAGCGGCGTTTTCTTGGCAAAACTATCCGGATCGTCTCCATCAGGAAAAGTACACACTTTTACGTTCATGCCTTCTTCCAAAATCAAATCGATACCGCGAATGGAAGCACGTAAACCAGCAGCATCACCATCAAAAAGTACGGTAACATTTTTAGTTAAACGATTAATCAAACGTATTTGATCGGGAGTTAATGCTGTTCCAGACGAAGCTACCACATTTTCAATTCCGGCTTGGTGCATCTGAATTACATCGGTATACCCTTCAACCAAATAACAGTTGTCATTTTTGGCAATGGATTGTTTGGCATGAAAAATTCCGTACAACACTTTACTCTTGTGGTACAGATCGCTTTCTGGCGAATTGAGGTATTTGGCCGATTTTTTATCGTTGGTTAAAATACGGCCTCCAAAACCCAATACGCGACCCGACATCGACTGAATAGGAAACATCACACGCCCTTTAAATCTATCAAACTGTTTGTCTTCACCAACAATTGTCAGACCCGTTTTTTCAAGAAATTCTAGCTTATACCCTTTTCCTAGCGCTTCTTTCGTTAAAGCATCCCAAGTAGAAGGCGAATATCCCAAACCAAACTTTTTTATGGTTTCATTGGTAAATCCACGTTCTTTGAAATAGGTTAAGGCAATCGCTTTTCCTTCCTCAGAATTCAACAACATATCTTGAAAATACTTGGAAGCAAATTCGGAAACCAAAAACAAACTTTCACGTTCGTTAGCCACTACTTTATCTTCATCTGAAAGTTCGGTTTCTTCAACTTCGATATTGTATTTTTTGGCCAAATACCGAATGGCTTCTGGATAAGTAAACTGCGAATGCTCCATGATAAAAGCAATAGCATTTCCACCTTTTCCCGAACTAAAATCTTTCCAAATTCCTTTGGCAGGCGAAACCATGAACGAAGGCGAGCGCTCGTCAGAGAACGGACTCAATCCTTTAAAGTTGCTACCAGCGCGCTTTAATTGTACAAAATCGCCGATAACTTCTTCTACTCGAGCCGCTTCGTAAACTTTATCTATGGTTTCTTTGGTAATCAATTTTAAGTTCTAAGATTAAAGGTTCTAAGGTTTCAAAGTTAAAAGTTTTTTCGCCACAATGGCACGAAATTCTACAAATAAAAAAGGCATCCTTTAAATAAAGATGCCTTCAGAAAATATAACTAACCTAAACAAAATTTAATTTAAATCGAAACGTACTCCTAGCGAAATGTTGTTTTGTTTCACGGTATTGTTTTCGAACATTGGATTCAAATCGTATTTTACATACAAACTCGTTTCTTTATAACCAATATAGGCACTAACGCCATAGATGAAACTATTTACATTAAAATCACCTTTGTCTTTAACCGTAATATCATTACCGTCGGTATCTTCAAATTTTTGAAATTGTTTTGATTTCAATCGGAAACCTGCATATCCACCTAGACCAACACGAACACTTTGGTGCGATTGAAAAAAGGCTTTTCCGTCTTTAGATTTATTTTTTGAGAAATCAAATTCTAAATGTAATGGTGCTACTAAATACACATTTCTAAAACGAGAATCGTCTAAATCAGTAGCGCTTACTTCTAGATTTGTTTGGTCGCCATTTTTTACAAAAACTCTATTATCGGTTGGACGAAGATTGTTATACATTACAGAATATCCGTATTTTAAGTGTAATAAATTGTTGTTTTTTAACAATCTAGTGTTGTATGTATTTCCCCATTCGTAGAAATGTGATCCTAAATATCTAAAATCAGAACCTGCCACTTTACCATCAGTAGCCAAATTATTGACTCCTGTAGCAAATACAAATTGTGAGGTTGTTCTTTTTTCTGATTTACGAACGGTATCGTTTTTACTATTCCATTTGAATGAAAACGAATGCTCATTAGTAGATTCTGCTAATTTTCCATCCACTTTTGCTTGTACTAAATCTTTCAATTCTTCTTGAGCAACGGCAATTCTGTTTTCAATAATTGTAGCTCTAGCTTCGGCTAATTTTTTCTTTTTATCGTCAGCTTGTTCTTTGGTAATTATCCCTTTTTCCAATTGAACGTTTACTTCTTCTACTTCTATTTTCAAAGTAGCTTTTTCTTCGGTAGTGATTTTTTCAATTTTATCACCAATGGCTTTGGCTTTAGTTTCAAAATTTTGGATTGCTTGATCGTCTTTCTTTTTTTGATCTTGAGCCACTAATTTGCTCGCAAAAAGGCATAGTGATAGTGCTAAGTAAATGGTAAAATTTCTCATGATTTCTACTGTATTAAATGATTAATTGATGATTTTTTATTCCTGATTTCTAGTAGCCAAAGCCACTTTCACCTCTTGGTAATTTTTGTTGATTTTGGTTAAAACTTTGTCTCTAAATGATTGATCTAATTCTCCGTCAACTTGAGATAAAAGACTGTTAGCGTTGACTTTTACCTTCGGTTTAGCACCCGATTTAGGCGATTTTTCTACCGATGCTAATAAGTCGTCTACATTTACAGGACTTGTTTTGGAAAGAACATTTTCTTTTGGAGATTCAACTGTCGGAAGTTCTTTTTGAGCAACAGCTTCTTGCTTTTGAATTTGAACTTCTTTTTCTTGATTAATTAATAAATGATTTGTTGTTTTTTGATTGTTTTGATTGAAACTCGATGATGATTTTTTGTGTGTTGGTTGATTATTGTTTGTAGCGACTGCAACTTGCTTTACTTGTTGATTGAATCCTTGTAAACCCGAATTATCATTTCCAGTATTTGCGTTAATTGTAGGAGTGACTTCTTTTGGAGCTGCAGTTTTTACTGTTTCATTTACCCCCACATTATTTTCTGGTTTAGTAACGATTTCTTTTGGATTGAAGAAAAACAAACCAAGCGATACCAATACCAAAACGCTGGCAGCAATTCCAATAAATCGGAAAGACAGAAAAGGCGAACGCACTGTTTTTTTTTCTTCTGCTACCGACAACATGGCGTCTAATCTGTCCCAAGCCATTGGGCTGGGCTGGATTTCGCGAGCATTCAACTGCTCTTGTATCTGGGTTTCTATTTTATTCGGTTCCATTTGTGTAATTTTTTAATTTATTAATGTTGTCTTGCAATACTTTTCGAGCGTGAGACAACTGCGATTTTGATGTTCCTTCACTAATACCAAGTAATTCTGCAATTTCTTGATGCTTGTAACCTTCAATTGCATAAAGATTGAACACCATTTTATATCCATCAGGCAAACTATCTATTAAAGACTGAATATCATCCACAGAAAACTGGCTTTCTATATTGTTGAAACTTTCCTCGAAATAATTTTCATCTTCAATGAACTTTACTTTCTTTTGAACTCTGATATAAGAAATGCATTCGTTTATCATGATTCGGCGAATCCATCCTTCAAAACTGCCTTCGTGTTTAAATTTATTTAGATTGGTAAACACTTTCATAAAAGCCGTAATCATAATATCTTCTGCTTGATGCAAATCTTTTATGTATTGTCGGCACACACTTAGCATTTTTGGTGAAAATTTGGAATAAATCTTGTGTTGTGCATGACGATTATTCTCGACAGCCAATTCGATTAATTCTTTCTCTTCTTGATGTAAGTTGATTACTTTCATTATTCAATGACAAAATTCAATTTCAATTTGAAAATTCAATATTTGTTATTGCTATTGCAATTGTTTTTTAATATTGAATCAGACTTCTATTAGCATAGACGATTGTCGTTGCAAAAAGGTTGCATGAAATAATTAAAAATTATGAATTAAAAATTAAAATACTGACTATTAAAGATTTAAAAAAAATATTTTTTATCAGATTGTGTAATTTTTATAGAACGGCAACTTTGTATTAGTAAGAATTTAAAATTGAAATTGCCTTTTGATATTGAAATTGTTTATTTCTTCCTTTCAATAACGTAATTAACCATCAACGTTAAACTGTCTTTGTAGATGGAATTGGGGAAATTTTGAATCAAAGCTAGCGCTTCTTGTTGGAATTGTGCCATTTTTTGTTCGGCATAATGCAATCCGTTTTGGTCTTTTACAAATTGAATAACTTCTTTAACGCGCTTTTTGTCTTTATTATGATTCTTAATTGAATTAATGCACCAGCTTTTTTCTTTATCCGAACAATTGTTTAACGCATAAATTAACGGTAATGTCATTTTTTGTTCTTTAATATCGATCCCTGTGGGTTTTCCAATCGCTTCGTCGGTATAATCAAATAAGTCGTCTTTAATTTGAAATGCCATTCCGATGAGTTCACCAAATTTGCGCATCGTTTCTACCTGAACTTCATCATCAGTAACCGAACGTGCTCCAAGGGCGCAACAGGCGGCAATTAACGTGGCTGTTTTTTGTCGGATGATTTCGTAATAAATGTCTTCGGTAATGTCCAATCGACGTGCTTTTTCTATTTGAAGCAATTCGCCTTCACTCATTTCGCGTACTGCCACCGAAATAATTCTTAGTAAATCAAAATCACCATGATCGATAGAAAGTAGTAATCCTTTGGACAACAAATAATCACCTACTAAAACAGCAATTTTATTTTTCCAAAGGGCATTTATTGAGAAAAATCCGCGACGGCGGTTACTATCATCGACCACATCATCATGTACTAAAGTTGCGGTATGGATCAATTCTATTACACAAGCGCCGCGATAGGTTCGTTCTTCAACAGTGCCTCCTGAAATCATTTTGGCAGTTAAAAAAACAAACATCGGTCGCATTTGTTTTCCTTTTCGATTTACAATATAATAGGTAATTCGGTTTAACAAAGCCACTTTAGAAGACATCGATTCATAGAACTTCTTTTCAAAAAGTTCCATCTCCTGCAGAATGGGTTGTTTTATTTGCGAAGTGATATTCATTAGTGCCCAAAGATACAACAATCAGCCTATTTGAAAAATAATTTATGATATCATTAAACCTTTTTGAATTTAAAATGTCTTACTTTTAAACCACTAAAAAAATACGTATGAAAACAAAAATTTTATTTTTAGGATTACTATTGTCTTTATTTACTGTAAGTTGTAACAAAGACAAAGAGGAAAACGATTTTACAGCTGACGAAGCTGGAGTAAACGCAAAAATTGATTTGGCCAACGACGATGTTTCTGATATTGTGGAAGGACAGTTTAATGCTACTATGGACAACAGTACCACTGGAAAAGCAACTGAAACGGCAACTACGGCAACAATCAACTTACCAACTTGTGCTACCGTTACAAGAAATCCTGCATTTGGAACCGTAATAACTCCTGGAACTACCGTAACTAAAACTATTGATTTTGGGACTACAGGTTGTGCGATGCCAAACGGAAATATACTAAAAGGTCAAATTGTTGCAACGTTTGTCTACAATCCGACTGCAACTTCTCATACGATCAATTACCAATTCGTGAATTTTTATCACAATGCTATCAAATTTGATGGAAATAAAACCTTTACTAGAACTATGGCAACTGCCACGGCAACGTCACCAGCGCATCCAATTGTAGTAATGAATATGGACATGAATGCTACGTTTCCTGACGGAAGAGTTTTCAATCGCGTGGGAACCAGAACTAGAGAAATCATTGCTGGATATGACACTCCAAATGTATTAGCTGATAATGTATATCAAGTTACTGGAAACTGGACGACTACATTTCCAAATACAACGGTTCAAACAAGCACTATTTCATCGTCAAATCCTTTGATTGTTAAAATGAGTTGTATTGCCGTAAACAAACCTTTAATCGTTCAAGGATTAATCACTTTTGTAAGAAACGGACATACAGCTACTTTAGATTATGGAAGTGGTGCTTGCGATAACTTGGCTGTTTTTACTATTAACGGAGTCTCCTATACTATTGTAATAGGAAATTAAGAAATCATTCATCTTATTATTTATAAAAGGAAAACGTCCCATAGTAATGGGACGTTTTTTAATTTTTATCTGTTTGGCTTTTAGTAGATTTCCAACAAAAAAATCATTTGATTTATTATTGAGACAAAAGTAAAACGGATAACTGAATTCTTTATACGTATTTTTACGTGTTTTTGTATTTTATGCTTCTTTATTAGCCAACTGACCGCAGGCTGCATCAATATCTTTTCCTCTACTTCGGCGTACTTTCGCTATAATATCATGTTTAGCTAATTCTTTTATGTACAAATTAATGGCTTCATCAGAGGCTTGTTGAAACTCGCCATCATCAATCGGATTGTATTCAATTAAATTGACTTTACACGGCACGTATTTGCAAAATTTCACCAAAGCATCGACAGCTTCTTTCGTGTCATTAATACCGCCCCAAACCACATATTCATAAGTGATTTTGCTTTTGGTTTTTCGATACCAATATTCTAACGCTTCACGCAAATCGGCTAAGGGAAAATTTTTACTAAAAGGCATTATTCGTGCGCGAACCTCATCAATAGCGGAATGTAACGAAACGGCTAATTTGAATTTCACCTCGTCGTCTGCCATTTTCTTTATCATTTTAGGAATACCCGATGTAGAAAGCGTGATGCGTTTGGGCGACATGCCTAATCCTTCTTCTGAAGTAATCATGTCTATAGCTTTAATTACATTATTATAGTTCATCAACGGCTCGCCCATTCCCATAAAAACAATGTTGGAAAGCGGTCGGTTGTGGTACAATTTACTTTCATTATCGATAGCCAACACTTGGTCGTAAATTTCGCCTGGCTCTAAATTTCGCATTCGTTTTAATCGCGCTGTGGCACAAAAATTACAATCCAAACTGCAACCTACTTGCGATGACACACAAGCGGTTGTTCTAGTTTCTGTCGGAATTAAAACACTTTCTACTACCAAACCATCGTGCAAACGAACAGCGTTTTTAACCGTACCGTCTTCACTACGTTGCATGGTATCTACCTTAATGTGATTGATGACAAAATTGGCTTCGAGCATGGCACGTGTTTCTTTAGAAACATTGGTCATGTCTTCAAAGCTATGAGCGCCCTTACTCCACAACCATTCGTATACTTGATTACCACGAAATGCTTTATCGCCGTTGGCCACAAAAAAATCTCGAAGTTGTTCTTTGGATATCGCTCGAATGTCTTTTTTCTCCATCATGACGCAAAGGTAAAACAATTTGTTGATTTGGTTATTTGTGTTGGGTTATTTGTAATTTTGTAAAAATTAAACCAGATGAAATATAATCTATTACTTATCTTTTTGCTTTTATCGATTAATAGTTTTGGCCAATACGATTCTATTAAAAAAAATACACTAAAAATTGATTCAAGTTTAAATGAATTAATCATTCCAGGTGATTGGGAAGATTTTGATGAAACAAGTAAAAATGAACATTTCATTTCACATTGTCCTATATATAAAAATCAAAACAATACTATTCTTGAATTTGCAAAATGGGATTCTACTATACTACCACTTAAAGACGGGAATGACATTGAAAAATCAAATAATACATTTTTGCAAAGTTTAGAAAATAGAAAAATAGAAATTCTATTAACGGAATTTGGTCCAAAAAAGAATTACTATTTATATAAACTTAGAAAAAAATCAAGTATAATTTCTGACGAATTAATTATATACTATTTAATTGGAGTAAAGAAAAAATATATTTTTCAAATAGCGACCTACAGATACGAAAAAGAATCCGAGTGCTCTTTCAACTTTTTAATTGAATTATTTAACAATAACTAACCATGCATTTCATTTCCGAAGAATTAGAAAACTATGTAGAACACCATTCCCAGAGCGAACCTGAGTTATTGGTAAAATTATTTAAAGAAACCCACCAAAAGATTTTGCAACCTCGCATGCTGAGTGGACATTTTCAAGGTCGCGTATTGAGTATGTTGTCTAAAATTATTCATCCAAAAAACATTCTAGAGATTGGAACCTACACTGGTTATGCTGCTTTGTGCTTGGCGGAAGGATTGCAAAAAGACGGTACTTTAGACACTATTGATGTGAAAGAAGAATTGGTTTCGATTCAGCAGAAATACTTTGATTTGTCGCCTTGGAAAGGACAAATTATCGCGCATTTGGGTGATGCTTTGGAAATTATTCCTACTTTAAATAAAAAATACGACTTGGTTTTTATTGATGCCGATAAGGAAAACTATATTAACTATTTTAACATGATTGTGCCGATGATGAACCAAGGCGGTATCATTTTATCAGATAATGTGTTGTGGAGCGGTAAGGTTTTGGAAGCATTGAACCCGAAAGACCTAAGCACGAAAGTACTGTTGGAATATAATCAAATGGTGAACAACGACCCAAGAGTAGAAACGGTGTTGCTGCCTATTCGTGATGGATTGACGGTTAGTCGTGTGCTTTAATTTTTAAGAATGTATTTTTTATATATAGCATAAAACGTTATTCCGAATAGCGCACCAAAAAGATAACCCGTTAAAATATCGGTTGGAAAATGAACGCCTAAATAAATTCTGCTGTAAGCAAATATTAAAGGATACAGAAATATTAAAAAGATGTATTTGTAATATTTCTTCAGAATTAAATACAAAAACATCATCGTTGCCATGGAATTGGAAGCGTGTCCGGAAAAGAAACTGTACGAATCGGATTGGTGTACGATTCTGATAATTCCTTTAATTTCGGGATCATTACACGGTCGCAATCTGTGAAAAGTACTTTTAAAAAATTCGACAGACGTATTGCAACACAACAAAATCACCGCAATAAAAAGAATGACAATTCCTAGATTCTTCATTCCTATTTTCTTGTACAACAAATAGGCTAAAAACAAAAAGAAAGGGATCCAATAGGCTTGTTTGGTAATGATTAGCCACATGCCATCCCATTGTTCGGAACCTAATCCGTTTAAGAAAACTAACAGTTTCTTATCTAAAGTGATGATTTTTTCGAGCATTACATTTGGCGTTTGATTGGACCTTCTGCAATGTTTTCAATGTCTTCTTTTATTTTATTGGTGCTTTCGGCGGCATCTTTCAAAATGTTTTCACCCACATCAACTGTAGAAATTGATGCGTTCTCTTTTACTTTTTCAACTTCTTGTGTTATTGAAGTTGTGATTTGTTTGATAGAAGAATTGATGCCTTCAATATCGGCACTTTTTTGAATTTCTGACTTGATTTCATTGGTGGCATTTTTAAGAGTAGCCATAAATTTGGCATACCCTCTCACTACTTCTGGTAGGTTTTTAGAACCAAAAAGTAAAAAAGCTACGATTATTATGAAAAAGAATTCACCTCCAAACATATTTTTATAATTTATTGTGTTGCAAAGTTACAAACTTCTTAATCAAATTTTGATTTTACTTCTTCTTTTGGCCAAGTATTATTGGTAACATCAATATCGGCAGTTTCTAATTTTGGGTCGATTTGAATTTTAGTAATTGCTTTTTGAGTTGCAAATGTACGACTCACTTCTTTATCGTTCATTCTCCAAATTTGTGCTGGGAATTTTTGAATTTCTGTAGTACCGTCTTCATAGGTCAATTCCACAATAATAGGCATTACCAATCCACCTGGTTTGTCAAAAGTTACTTGATAGAAATACTTAGGTTCGTTCAATTTTGCACGTTCTTCTGCAGTAAAATGTTCGGTTACATAATCTGAAAGCGCTTTGTAATCAGCAATTTTAAACGGCTTGTTCATTTCTGGTTTGTAGTCTTCACTTCCTTCGGCAATCATATATACCATTGGTCCTGGGTTGGTATCACGACGGCGTCTCGTTTTTAAAAATTCCGTCACTTCTTTAGAAGGCTCATTACTTACATAATATTTTTTCACTTCTTTTATCCCAATATCATTGGCATCGGTGGTATAAAACCAACCTCTCCAAAACCAATCTAAGTCAACAGCCGAAGCATCCTCCATAGTTCTAAAGAAATCTTCTGGCGTTGGATGTTTGAATTTCCAACGATTCGCATACGATTTAAAAGCATAATCAAACAATTCGTGTCCCATGATGGTTTCACGAAGAATATTTAAAGCAGTAGCTGGTTTGCCGTAGGCATTATTTCCAAATTGGCGAATACTTTCAGAGTTGGTCATAATAGGCTCCAATCCTTTTTGATCACCGCTCATATAAGGTACAATATTTTTGGCTGGTCCGCGACGTAATGGAAATTTTGGATCAAAAGTAGATTCTGCTAAAAACTCCATAAACGAGTTCAAACCTTCGTCCATCCAAGTCCATTGACGCTCGTCTGAATTGATAATCATTGGAAAGAAATTGTGACCCACTTCGTGGCAAATTACACCTAACATTCCGTATTTGGTTTGATCGGTATATTTTCCTTCAGCATCTGGTCGTCCAAAATTCCAACAAATCATAGGATATTCCATTCCTTGATCGCGAGCATTGATAGAAATGGCTTTTGGATATGGATAATCAAACGTATAGCTTGAATAACTTTTTAGCGTATGTGCCACCATTCGGGTAGAATATTCTTCCCAAAGTGGATTGCCTTCTTTTGGATATAACGAAATGGCCATTGCAGTGGTATTACCTGTTTTAACAGCCATCGCATCGTAAATGAATTTTCTAGAAGTTGAAATTCCGAAATCACGTACGTTATCAGCCTTGAATTTCCAAGTTTTTTTCTTGTCAGAAAACCCTTTTTCTCGCTCTTCAGCTTCAGCTTGCGTAACTACAATTACGGGTTTATCAAATGATTTTTCGGCTTGAGCATAACGGGCCAATTGTGCTGGTGTAAATACTTCAGCTCTGTTCAATAAAGTTCCTGTGGCTTCCAAAATATGATCGGCAGGAACGGTGATGTTCACTTCAAAATTTCCGAAAGGCAATGCAAATTCACCAGATCCCCAAAATTGCATGTTTTGCCAACCTTCTACATCATTATACACTGCCATTCTTGGGTAAAACTGTGCAATTACATACAAATTATTACCGTCTTTATCAAAGTGCTCATAGCCAGAACGCCCGCCATCAATTGTATAATTATTGATGAGATAATTCCACTTGATAGAGAAAACAATTTTCTCTCCGTGTTTCAACACTTTTGGCAATTCAATACGCATCATCGTTTGGTTGATGGTATAAGTCATCGGTTTTCCAAGCACATCTTTTACATATTCAATATTGAAACCGCCGTCAAAGTCTTCTTCTAAATATTTTCTAGAAAAACCTTGAACACCCATGGCTGGATCGGTTTTATTACTTTCGACTAAAGGTGAAAGTGACTTGCGTGATTGCTGGTTTTGATCCAATTGTACCCAAAGATAATCTAACGATTCTTTAGCGTTATTGGTATAGGTAATGGTCTCTTTTCCATACAACTTGGTATTTTTGTCATCCAATTCGACGTCAATTTTATAATCGGCTTGTTGTTGGTAATACTCCGGACCTGGCGCACCTGAGGCAGTACGATATAGGTTTGGCGTGGCCAACAAATCATACATTTGCTTGAATTTATCAGGGTTTTTCTCTTGAGAAACAGCAGGTTTTGGCGTTTCTTGAGCAAAAAGTCCGATTGAAAAAACTAAAAAACCTAATCTAAAAATAGTCGAATTACTCTTCATACCTAATCAATTTTAAGGTTATAAAAGTAATCAATTTTGAAGAAGAATTTTAGATTGGAATTATTTTAACATTCCTTTAAAGTTTTCTGAAGTAAGAAGCAAACTTTGTTTCTCACCTGAAATATTGGCCTGAATAATATTTTGCTGATCGGAATTCAACTCGGTCAACGCACTGTTTTCGATTTCAAGTTTGGTGATTTTGGAAATGTCTGTAATTTTAAAATAACAAATCAAGACATTAGCTTCGGTCTCTTTACTACGAAAACTCATTGGTTTGGCAACTCCATTGACTTTTAAAATGAATTTTTCTGCCAAATATTTTTGCATGGCTACTTCATCTTGCGGTGTTTCTTTATCCGTTCCAATGTAACTTTTGGTGTGGTATCGTTTTTCAATGGCATCGTTCAAATCATCAATAAAAATGCGTGAGGTAATTTGAATCATTTTCTTTTGAGGCACATAATTTATCTGATAAATAGACGTGTAAAATTTGTGTGCTGCCATAGAAGATAGGCTAACAAATAGTACAATCAGCAGTATGTTTCGGATGATTTTTGACATGCTTCAAAAGTACAAAATTAATGTAATTATCAGTCTTTTTTGTGATAGTCTTCGCTTTTAGCAACTAAATATTCAATCAAAGTTAACGAATTACAAAACTCTAAAAGTTGTTTTTCGTTAATCTCGTTGCTGTAGCAATAACTTATAAAATTCACTTTCTCTTCGGGTTTAATGTTCAACTTTTCTTCAAAAAAAGCATCTGAAAATCGTTTTTTGATTTCAATTTCAAATTGGTCTGAAGTAACAAGCTTTACTTCCTTTTTGCCTTGAGAAGCAGGCGTTTTTGTAATCAATTTCGAAATCATTCCACCTATTTTCACAAAATCTACATTGTATCTAGAAACACCCGAATTGGGCAACACCGAATTTTCTACACGAGGTTGTACGCCCGTAATTTCAACAGTTGACCAATCAATTTTTGGTAGTTCTACTTTAAAAGCAGGTTTGACTTTTATTCTTTTAGCATCATAGACTAAATTTCCGGTGAGCTTGTAAGGTGCAATTTTAACCTCGTCCAACTGATTGATTTTAATATCAATATGTATGCTAAAAATCATTTCTTCAAAGTCGGCTGCTTTTAAAACTACTTCTTTAGTTTCAAATACCACACCCGAAATCATGATTACATCACCTTCATTGGCAAAGATTGAAAATTGACCCAAGTCGTTTGTGATGGTAAACGTTCCAGCAGTAATGTTGGTAATTGTGGCGCGTTCTACTCGAATAGAGTCAGAGACAACAACAGCTCGTAGTATTTTAACGCGTTCGTTTTGAGAAAAAGTTACTATTGTAAAGACAAAAAATATAAAAAGTAAAAATCTCTTCATAAGCCATTACTTTTTTTCGTTTAATAAAGCATTGTATTGCACCGCCAATTCATTCATTAAAAAGGTTGCCATAGTTTTGTTTTTGGCATTAATCGCGGCGACAAATTTGGCGTCTTCAACGATATAAAACAGAAATCCTTTGACATAATCTTCCGGAATTTTTAGCGTTTTTGTAAAATAAATGGTTTCATACCAATCGTTAATTTTATCCATCAACGTTTCTTTTTTCTCCACTTCCAATTCTTTTTTGAGCATTGCCGTTCGTCCTGAAATAGCATTCAATATGGCATCACCCGAAATTCTGGTATTCAAACCGTATAAATTTTTACCGCCTCCTGTGGCTGTAAATAATTTGCGTTCGGCTGGTGTTGATGGCTTTATTTCATGCGGAATGATTCCTAATGAAACGGCGTTAATATTTTTGTATTCGTTTACAATGACTTCGTTTAGAAATCGTACCAACGGCTCCATTTTTACAAAAAAAAGTTCTTTTTTAAAATCGGATTCAGTTATTGCAACTTTTAAGGCCTTGAATTGTACTGCCGAAAACATCAACGTATCCCCAACACTTGCTGTAATTGAAAAATAACCACCTCTTTCGGTTAATGTAGCTTTTTCTGTTTTAAGGTTAATAATGTAAATACCTTCCAATTCATTAGAATCAGCTGTTACTTTTCCGTTAATTTTTTTAGCTGTAACAACATCTTGTCCATTTGAAATTTGGATAAGAAATAGAAAAGCAATGAGGAATATATTTTTTTGCAACGTGCTGATTGTTGATGATTTTCAATGTAAAAGTATCGGGAAATCGTCCAAAAAATTAGCCAATACAATTGTAAATTTATGTTAATTATTAATTTGTAAATTTGAAGCCATTTCAATTTCAACACTATAATCAACACGCCAAACTATGAAAAATCTAATTATAGCAAGTACTTCAACGCTTCATGGCGGCGAATATTTAGACTATTTGCTACCCATTTTAGAACAACATTATATCAATTGTACAACCATAGTTTTCATTCCTTATGCCCGACCAGGCGGTATATCGCATGATGAATACACCCAACGTGTGCAAGTGGCTTTTTCCAAAATAAATAAAAAAGTAGTCGGATTGCATACGTATGATAATCCGGTTGCAACTATTGAAAAGGCTGAAGGAATTTTCACCGGTGGCGGCAACACCTTTTTACTGGTAACCCAATTATACCAAAATAATATAATGGAAGTTTTGGCAAAAACCATTGAAAACGGAACACCTTATTTGGGTTCGAGTGCTGGCAGCAATATTACTGGAATATCGATGCAAACTACGAATGATATGCCTATTATATATCCGCCAAGTTTTAAAACTTTGGGCGTTATTCCATTCAATTTGAATCCGCATTACCTAGATGCCGATGCACAAAGTAAACACATGGGTGAAACACGCGAAACACGCATCACAGAATTTCATGCCTTTAATACTACTCCAGTTTTAGGTTTGCGTGAAGGCAGTTGGTTGGATGTAAAAGGTGAAAAAATAATCTTAAAAGGAAATCTTACCGCTCGATTGTTTAGGCAAAATCAAACTCCGGAAGAACTAAATCCTGAAACAGACTTAAGTTTTTTGGAAACTCTTTAAAACAAAAAACCTCTAATAAAAATTAGAGGTTTTTTTCAGAGCGGAAGACGAGGCTCGAACTCGCGACAACCAGCTTGGAAGGCTGGAGCTCTACCAACTGAGCTACTTCCGCATACATTCACAATAAAAACAGTGAACTATTTCGTTTTGTGAGGTGCAAATATATAGCATTTGTTTGTTTTGATGCAAATTTTTTTTAAATTTTTTTATCGTAGAAATAATTTTACAAAATTCATCTTGCCTAAAAGTTTTATTATTAATTTGTTATCGGTTTCTTTGTAGTGAAAAAAATTATGGAACACATCAGAATTATCAGTTCGAAAGACACTTTTTACGTTCGTCAACAGGTTCTAAGAGTTGGAAAACCTATTGAAAGTTGCCAATTTGAAGGTGATGACTTACCAACAACAACACACTTTGGGTTATTTGTTGATGAAAAATTAATCGGTGTTGTCTCTGTTTTTAAAAATAAAAACACTATATTTAGTTTAGAAAACCAATATCAAATAAGAGGAATGGCCGTTTTACCAGAATTTCAACGAAAAGGATTGGGTAAAGAATTGGTAACCCATTGTGAAGCTTATTTGAAGCATTTAAAGGCAACTTTGATTTGGTTTAATGCTCGTGAAAAAGCAGTTCTATTTTATAAAAAATTAGGCTATAACCCACTTGGCGCTCCATTTTCTATTGCCGATATTGGAATCCATTATGTAATGAAAAAGGAATTGGCTACCGACTATGAATAAATCTTATTTACTATTATTGTTTATGGTGTTTTGGGGTTGCAAGAAAACGAGTCACATCAATTCTACGGCATCACTAGCACTTGTTAACCTTACTTCTTTAGCCAATAACGGAATACCCATAGATTCGTTATTAATACTCAATTCTAAAGACGAAAATGTTACTGCCTTTTACAGAAAATACCATTTTGAAACCGTTTGGAACAACCCAGAATATCGAAATTTTATTCTTAACGAACTTTCTCACGCTGAAGACGAAGGATTAGAATCGGAAGACTATGATTATACGAAACTTAAATCTTTGGAAGATACATTTCAAAAACTACCCGATTCTTTACTTATTACGTACGATTTACTATTAACTAAGAGTGCCCAACGCTACATCAATCACATCAGTAAAGGCAAACTAAATCCTAGAATATTGTATAAAGATTGGGATTTACCTGCAAAAAAGATTGATGTCAATAAAATTCTATTTGATTGCATAGACAATAATCATTTTAAAACAGCCATTGAAGACTGCAAGCCCAATCATATCATTTACAAAAAATTAAAAAGATGTTTGAAAATATTAAGGGAATTTCCGGATCAAAAAATAATAGGATTGGTCGATTTGAGAGAACGCATTCTTCCTAATACAAAAAACAAATACCTACCAATTATCAAAAAGAGATTGATGTTTTGGGGAGACATGAAAGAGAAAGACACCATTCTGAGCACACTTTACAACAAAAAAACGCAAGAAGCCATTAAGGTTTTTCAAGCCCGACACGGATTGAAACCCGATGCTGTAATTGGACGAAGCACCATTGATGCCCTGAATTTTTCTAGAAACCAACGCATCGAACAGGTCATTGCAAACCTAGAACGCTGGCGTTGGTTTGCCAACGATTTTAGCAATCATTACCTTCTAATAAACATACCCGATTACAGTATTGTTGCCGTAAAAAATGGCGACACTATTCAGTCGCAACGCGTAGTTGTGGGCAGAGATACGCGGAAGACACCAATATTAGAATCCAAAATTTCAAATGTGAATTTGAATCCAAATTGGACGGTTCCGCCAACCATTTTGAGAGAAGACATTTATCCAGAAGCGGTTAAAGACAAAGGAATTTTCAAGAAAAAAGGGCTATTGATTTTAGATCGTAAAAACAATGAAATTGACCCATGGACCTGGACGATTGAAGACGCCAATCAGTACAAATATGTTCAAAATCCAAGTAGAAATAATTCGTTAGGATTAATGAAAATTAATTTCCCAAACAAATATTCGGTGTACTTACACGACACGAACCATCGCAATTTTTTCTCGTTATCGTACCGATCGTTGAGTTCGGGTTGCGTTCGATTGGAAAAACCGTTAGAAATGGCCGCTTATATTTTGAATGATACCATTAAATGGCCGTTACAACGCATTAAAGATACCACCGACATCAATTATTATTACACATTACAGAAAAAGCAACAATTAGGGATTGATAAAAAAAATGCCAAGCTTTTGGCTAAAAACCCGAAATTAGTTATTGCAAAAAAACCACTTCCTAAACCAGAACTAAAAACAATTTACATAAAGGTAAACGAAAGTATTTTAATTCATCAATTGTATTGGACCGCTTGGGAAAGTAACGGAACACTCAATTTTAGAGAAGATATCTATTGTTTGGATGCGGAGTTGTATTCTAAACTACGATATTAATGTACTGCTTTCCATCGTAATCAAAGAAGGATGATAGATAAATAGACAGGATTTATCTTTGATTATGGAAATAATTTTTTTACTCAAACCAACTGGAACCGCTGGACAACCCTGACTTTTTCCTAACCTATTGTGAATTTTGATAAACTTTTCAGAAACATAATCTGCACCATGAAGTACAACGGCTCTTTGACGCGCATTGTCGTTGATGCCTTTATCTAAACCATCCAATTTTAATGAAATTCCGTGTTTCCCTTGGTACACTTCTGCTGTTGCAAAGAAACCTAAACTACTTTTATTAGAATCGGTTTCATTAGAGAAATTAGTCGCCAAATCATCACCCGAATTTTTCCCATGAGCTACCCAAGTATTCAAAAGAATTTTGTTTTCATCCAAATTAATAATCCACAATCGTTTGGTTTTTGAACTCAAACTAAAATCAATAATCGTTAAAATGTTTTTTTGAATTTTACCTTCTTCCTTTAAAATATAGAACCCTTCAATAGCTGATGAAAAACTCTCCAAATTGGGCATTTTAAAACCATTTGAATTCAGAGTATGATACATGTATTCAATTTTAGTACTCGCAGAGGGTCTTAAAAGATTGTTTTTGACAGAAACAAAGACATCATCAGAAACATCATAAAACCACAAATGACAGGTTGCATTTTCATAATTAATACGTTAAGTAGCAGATTGGGCATCACAAACTTATTAAATTGAAGTTGGAAAGCAAATTTTAACACTGAATTTTATCGATAAATTAATCTTTTTTACAGATAAAACACATTTTATTTAATATTTTATAGTCTATTTCTTATTTTTATAAAAAATATTTGTAACAAGTAGTATTGAATAAATACTAATTCCACTGCATTTCAAGTTATTATTAAAACAACTATATTTGCCAAGAGAATCGACCCACATGACCAAAAAATTAACTTTATCATTACTTTTCACCCTTTTTTCTGTTTTAATAGGAACTTCACAAGTGCCTAAAAAAACACTACAAACTAAATTTTGTAACGAGAAAATTGTTGTAGACGGAAAGTTTGATGAAGCAATATGGAGTACGTCCGAAATTGCCACCGACTTTGTGATGTTAAGTCCAGATAATGGCAAGCCCCAATCTAAAGAAACCCGCACCGAAGTTAAAATTGTCTATGACAATGAAGCGTTATATGTTGCCGCTAAAATGTTTGACCCTGAACCTAACAAAATCCCCAGAGAATTAACTCAAAGAGATAATATTGGAACTGCCGATTTATTTGGAGTGGTGTTAAATGGTTTTAACGATGAGCAACAATATTTTGGCTTTTATGTGAGTTCGGCTGGAGTTCAAGCAGACGATCTATTTACCAACACCAATGGTGAGGATTTTACTTGGAACGCGATTTGGGCCAGTCATGTAGAAATTACTGATTTTGGTTGGGTTGTTGAAATGAAAATTCCGTATGCGGCCTTGCGTTTTTCGTCTGAAAAGAAACAAACTTGGGGCTTGAATATGTATCGGGAAGACAAAAGACACCGTCAAGATTTTACATGGAATTTAATTGACAATAAAATTCGAAACGAGGCGTCTCAATTGGGGCTTCTTGAAGGGATTGAAAACATTGAAACACCCACTCGCTTATTCTTAATTCCTTATGTTTCGCAGTATTTCAGCGGAAAAGACACACAAAAAACCAAAGGTGAATTTAAAGGCGGTTTGGATATAAAATATGGCTTAAACGATGCGTTTACATTGGATGCTATTTTAGTTCCCGATTTTGGTCAAACTACCTACGATAATGTGGTGTTGAATTTGGGTCCATTCGAACAACAATTCAATGAAAACAGACCTTTTTTTACAGAAGGAACAGAACTTTTTAGCAAGGGCGATTTGTTTTATTCTCGAAGAATCGGTGGTAGCCCTTCCAATTATCCCGAATTAAGTCCCGATGAAGAAGTAACTAAATATCCTGCTAATGTAAACTTATTGAATGCCTTAAAAATCTCTGGTCGCACCAAAGACGGATTGGGGGTTGGAATTTTAAATGCCATTACCAAAAAGACTTATGCAGACATTCGAAATACGGTAACAGGAGAAGAACGTCAAGAAGTAATCGAACCACTTTCTAATTACAGTGTTTTAGTTTTAGACCAGCGCTTCAGAAAAAATTCTTCGGTTTCATTTGTAAATACCAACGTAACCAGAAATGGATTTTTTAGAGATGCCAATGTATCTGCTATGGTTTTCGATTTGAATACTAAAAAGAACACCTTTAAGTTATCGGGTGATTTCAAATACAGCTACGTTAATGAATTTCAAAACTTAAACGATAAAAAAGGGATAAATACTTCTTTAAATTTTGCAGAAACCGAAGGAAAATGGCGTTATGGTTTTGGAGGACAATATGTAAGTAGACTTTTTGACAACAACGACTTAGGAATTAATTTTCAAACGCATTATCATGCTTTGTACGCTAATGGAAGTTACCGAATTTTGAAACCTACCAAAATATTCAATTCTTTCAACACCAATTTGAATCTATATTCAGAATTTGACAACAGAACAGGTAGAATACAAGGTGCCAATATTAATGTAAACATCAATACTACCAGTAAAAAGAATGACTACTATGGATTTGGTTTTAACATAAGACCGGTAGACACTTATGATTTTTATGAGCCAAGAACTACTGATGAACAACGGTATGTAACAATCCCAAAATTCATTAATTTTTGGCATTACATTTCAACCAATTACAACCGAAAATTTGCATTAGATTTCAATCCCTCAGTAGCTTTTGTTGCAGAAAAAGGCCGAATTAATTATGGCTTTGAAATCGCTCCTAGATACCGATTTTCTAATAAGTTTTTATTGTCCTACAGCTTTAACTTTTTCAGACAAAACAGAAATATTGGTTGGATTGACAACGACGTTAACGATAATATCATCTTTGCTCGAAGAGACCGCGTGACCTACACCAACACCCTTTCAGGAAAATACTCATTAAACAATGTAATGAATTTCAATTTGTCGGTAAGACATTATTGGTCGTATGCCTTAAATCATGATATTTTAACTCTACAAGACGACGGAAGCTTGCTTGAAAATTACACCTATACCACCAACAAAAATTCGAATTTCAACACATGGAATTTAGATTTATCGTATTCGTGGTGGTTTGCACCTGGCAGTCAATTATCGGTTTTATATCGAAATAATGCGTCTCTTTTTCAAAGGGATTTTGAAAGAAGTTTAAATTCTAATTTTTCCAATGTGATCAACAATAACTTGAATCATATTTTTTCAATCAGTATTCGTTACTTCATCGATTACAATACGTTGAAGCATTAATCGTCTTACAAAACGAGAAAATTTTTCTAAATCGTTTTCGTGATTTTTCATTAAAATTTAATCGGTTCTTCTGATTTGAGATTTTACAAATGTGTATCTTTGTGTAAATCAAAAAATAATCATGAACAAAAAAGTAATTTTAATGATTTTGGACGGCTGGGGAAAATCTCCAGACCCCAAAGTTTCTGCTATTGACAACGCAAATGTTCCTTTCATAAATAACTTATACACCCAATACCCGAGTGCTCAATTGCGCACTGATGGTTTGAATGTTGGTTTGCCTGAAGGCCAAATGGGAAACTCAGAAGTAGGCCACATGAACCTTGGTGCCGGACGCATTGTATACCAAGATTTAGCTAAAATAAATTTGGCTGTAGCCAACAAAACGCTGCAAAACGAACCTGAGTTACAAGCCGCTTTCCAATATGCTAAAGACCACAATAAATCGGTTCATTTTCTGGGATTACTTTCGGATGGTGGCGTACATTCTCATACGTCTCATTTAAGAGGTTTGCTTGATGCTACACAAGAATTTGGTCTAGAAAAAGTATTTGTTCATGCTTTTACTGATGGTCGCGATGTAGATCCAAAATCGGGCGCTTTATATTTAGAAGATTTAACAAATTATATTTATAATAAAAATATAAAATTAGCGTCTGTTGTAGGGCGTTATTACGCTATGGATCGCGATAAACGTTGGGAACGCGTTAAAATTGCTTACGATTTATTGGTAAATGGAACTGGAAAACACTCGACTGATGCTGTGTTAAGCATTTTAGAAAGTTATAAAAACAACATTACCGACGAATTTGTAGAACCCATTTTAATGGTAGATGAAAATAATGCTCCAGTAGCTACCATTCAAAATGATGATGTGGTTGTTTTCTTCAACTTTAGAACCGATAGAGGACGTGAATTGACCGAAGCGCTTTCTCAAGTTGATTTTCACGAACAGAACATGCACAAATTGAATTTGTATTATGTTACCATGACTAATTATGATGACACTTACAAAAATGTGCACGTTATTTACGACAAAGATAACTTGACCGAAACTCTAGGTGAAGTATTAGAAAAGGCAGGAAAAACACAAATTCGTATTGCTGAAACAGAAAAATATCCACATGTAACCTTTTTCTTTTCAGGCGGAAGAGAAATTCCGTTTGAAGGCGAAACCCGAATATTGCGAAACTCTCCCAAAGTCGCCACATACGATTTACAACCCGAAATGAGTGCTTATGAACTTGCCGATGCATTAGTTCCAGAACTTCAAAAAGGCAATGTTGATTTTGTATGTTTAAATTTTGCTAACGGCGATATGGTGGGACATACCGGCGTTATGTCGGCTGCCATCAAAGCTTGTGAAGCGGTTGATGCTTGTGTGAAAAAAGTCGTTGAAGCGGCTTTAGAAAACCATTATACCACCATAATCATTGCCGATCACGGAAATTGTGAAACGATGATTAACCCTGATGGATCACCTAACACAGCGCACACCACCAATCCGGTGCCAATTATTTTAGTAGACAAAGAATTAAAAACCATTCACGATGGCGTTTTGGGTGACATTGCTCCTACTATTTTGGAGTTAATGGGAATTGAACAACCGGCTGTGATGACACAACATTCGTTGATATAAATTCTTAATTTCACAAAAGACCACAACAGTCTAGCCCTGATAGGAATGAAAATAAAAATGTCCCAAGTGTTTTGGGACATTTTTTATTGCAATGAATAGCAGGAATAGGGATCACAAAAATGCGCAACCCATTCGCTTCAAATTTTATTACATTTTGTTAAACAATTCGTAGTATTCCCTTTCGATAGCTTCTTGATGATTGGGATGGGCAATTCGAACCAACTCGGCTGCGCGTTGACGCAAAGTTTTTCCATATAAATCGGCGATACCATTTTCGGTGATTACATAGTGAATGTGCGCTCTTGTAGTTACTACACCAGCTCCTTGTTTTAAGAATGGTACAATTCGGCTGACTCCTTTTTTGGTAGTAGAAGGCAACGCAATAATAGCTTTTCCACCCGGGCTTAAAGAAGCACCACGAATGAAATCCATTTGACCACCAACGCCAGAATACATTTGCGGACCAATAGAATCGGCACACACTTGTCCGGTTAAATCGACTTCAATAGCCGAATTAATCGCAATCATATTTGGGTTTTTACGAATTCGTGCCGTGTCGTTTACCATGGATGATTCTTTCATTTCAATAAACGGATTATCGCTTACAAAATCGTACAAACGCTTGGAACCAATTAAAAAAGTAGCCAAAACACGACCTCTCAACGTACCTTTATAGTTACAATTGATGACATCATTTTCAATTAAATCGATGACCCCATCGGAGAACATTTCGGTGTGCAATCCCAAATCTTTGTGGTTTTTTAATTTGCTCAAGGCCGCATTCGGAATAGAACCGATACCCATTTGAAGCGTGCTTCTGTCGTCAATTAATGACGCAATATACCCTCCTATTTTTTCTTCTTCAAGAGTAAATGGTTCAGGCTCGTGACCATAAATGGGCGTATCAACATCTACCAAATAATCAATTTCAGAAACGTGAATGATTCCGTCACCAAAAGTTCGTGGCATTTGTGGATTGACTTGTGCAACCACAATTTTAGCGTTTTCTATTGCGGCAACGGTAGCTTCGACAGAAACCCCTAAAGAGCAATACCCGTGACGATCGGGTGGTGAAACGTGAATAAAAGCAACATCTAAAGGCAAGACATTTTTACGAAACAAATGCGGCAACTCACTTAAAAAAACTGGAGTATACGAACCGTTTCCTTCTTTTAGCGTATGACGCACATTGGCACCAATAAAAAACGAATTTACGTGAAAACTCTCGGCTAATTCTGGATTAGCATAGCGTGCTTCACCTTCAACATGTAGGTGACAAATTTCAACATTTCTCAATTCAGATGCTCGTTCGGTTAAAGCGTTTGCCAATACCGTTGGTGCAGCGGCAGCCGCTTGAAGATACACCCTATCACCTGACTTTACCACTTTTACAGCTTCAGCTGCGGTTACATATTTACTCATACCTGTAATATTTGATACAAAGTTAAAAGTTCCATTTTTTTGAAAATATGACAAAACTCATATTCTATTAATTTCCGAATTTAAAAACAACAAATTTTGACAATATTGCTAAAATACAACAATTTGAGTGGTAAAATTTCTGTCGCATGAAAGCGTAATACTGAACACTTTTCACTATTTTTGCGCTCTCAAATTAAGACAATGATAATTCCAAAAACACGAGAAGAAATCGAATTGATGCGCGAAAGTGCCTTGATAGTTTCAAAAACATTAGGTGAAATTGCTAAAGTGATTAAACCGGGTGTCACTACTTTATATTTAGACAAATTGGCTGAAGAATTCATACGTGATCACGGTGCAGAACCTGGATTTTTAGGCATGTACGGGTTTCCAAATAGCTTGTGTATGAGTCCGAATGCGCAGGTTGTACACGGAATTCCAACCAACAAACCACTGGAAGAAGGCGATGTAATATCAGTAGATTGTGGTGCGTTGAAAAACGGATTTTATGGCGATCATGCCTATAGTTTTGAAATTGGTGAAGTCGCTCCAGAGGTAAAAAAATTACTTCAAGTGACCAAAGAAAGTTTGTATGTTGGTATTCGTGAGTTTAGAGCTGGAAATCGTGTGGAAGATGTGGGTAATGCCATTCAGAAATATTGCGAAGGACACGGTTATGGTGTCGTTCGCGAATTGGTAGGTCACGGTTTGGGAAGAAAAATGCATGAAGAACCAGAAATGCCTAATTATGGCAAAAAAGGCCGTGGAAAATTATTTGTAGAAGGCATGGTAGTTGCCATTGAACCGATGATCAATATGGGAACCAAAAACATCAAACAATTGAAAGACGGCTGGACTATCTTGACTGCCGACGGAAAACCAAGTGCTCATTTTGAACACGATGTAGCGTTGATTGATGGAAAACCAGAAATTCTATCAACATTCAAATACATTTATGATGCTTTGGGAATTGTGAGTACTGAAGAAGATGAGTTTCGAAGACAACCTTTAAAATAAAATACCTTTTCGAACACAGATTTCACCAATTTCCACAAATTATTATACGCCACAATTAACAAATTAATTATATAACCCATGGAAAAATTTTATTTAAAATACGAAACCTACAAGATAATTGGCTTGTGTATGGAAGTCCATTCTATTCTCGGAAAAGGACATAGTGAAAATGTTTACGGTGATGCGTTAGAATTTGAATTTAAAGCAAATCATATCCCATACGAAAGAGAACGAAAATACAATATTGAATACAAAGAAATAACATTACCAAGATATTACTTTTCTGACTTTACCGTGTATGATGAAATCATTATAGAGCTAAAAGCCATCGAAAAATTATCTTCAAGTGAAATCAAACAAACTTTAAATTATTTAGCCGCTTCAAAAAACAAAATTGGTTTATTGGTCAATTTTGGTGAAGACAGCTTAAAATACAAAAGAGTAATTTTATAATTAAATCTGTGAAAATCTGTGAAATCTGTGTTTAAATTTATACTTAATACCATTCCGCGTCCCATATTAATCCGATTGAGTATTGTGGTGCGTCCTATTTTAGCTTTGCTTTTAAAAGGAAATCGCTTTACCGACCCCATTGACGGAAAAAGTTTCCGAATGTTTTTGCCGTATGGCTATGGTAATCAAAGAAACAACGTACTTTCACCAAGCACACTTTCATTAGAAAGACACCGTTTATTGTGGTTGTATTTACAAAATGAAACCGATTTTTTTACTTCTAAAGAAAAGAAAAAAGTACTGCATTTTGCTCCCGAACAAGAATTTTACAAACGCTTTAAGAAGCAAGCCAACATCGAATATACCACTACCGATTTGCTTTCTCCGTTAGCCGATGTCAAAGCTGATATCTGTAACTTGCCTTTCAAAGACAATGAATACGATATTATTTTTTGCAATCACGTTTTAGAGCATATTCCTGATGACACCAAAGCCATGCAAGAATTGTATCGTGTGCTAAAACCCGGCGGAATGGGCATCTTTCAAATCCCACAAGATTTATCACGTACAACCACATTTTCAGACGATTCAATTGTAGACCAAAAAGAACGCGCTAAAATTTTCGGACAGTACGATCATGTCCGTGTGTATGGAAGAGATTATTTCGACAAACTAAGAAGCATCGGTTTCAAAGTTGTTGAAGAAGACTATACCGCGAAGCTTACTTCTGAACAAGTTGAAAAATACTGTCTAGCCAAGGGCGAAATCATTCCGGTTTGTTTTAAGTAAAAATTAAACCAAGGCTTAATTGCAAACAATAATATTTACTATCTTTACGTTTGATAATAAAATGTTTATGTTTAAAAAATATCTCTCTGTTGCACTTTTTTTGCTTCTATTTATCACATCATTTGCTCAAGAAAAAGAAGTCAATCCGCCTTATTACATCAAAACAATTTCATTTGTTCAAAACGGACAAAACGCAGTACCTCTTTTTTTATTAGGCGATACGTTTCAATTGCAATTTGACGATTTACACGGTTCTGAAGACAATTATTACTACCGAATCACGCATTGCGACTACGATTGGAAACAATCGCAATTGTCTCCTAACGAATATCTGGGTGGTTTTAACGAACAACGCATTCAAGATTATACCAACTCGTTTAATGCCTTACAAATCTATTCGCATTACCGTGTTACCTTACCCAATAGGCTCACACAATTAAGAGTCAGCGGAAATTATATCATAAGCATTTTAAACGAAGACAAAGAAGTTGTTTTCTCTAGAAAATTTATTGTGTATGAAGATTTAGTTTCGGTTCCAATGCAAGTAAAAAGAGCGCGAAACATGAACGACATCCAATACAAACACAACATGGATTTTGCTGTAAAATCAGCAGCAATCACCTTTCAAAGCCCGCTTACCAACGTCAAAGTATTATTGCTCCAAAACGGACGATTGGACAATGCCATCACCAACATCAAACCGATGTATACCATTGGAAATGATTTGATTTACAAATACGACAAGGAAACCCAATTTTGGGCAGGAAATGAATACTTGTATTTTGAAAACAAAAACATTCGAGCCGCTACTAATAGCATTGCAAAAGTCGATTCCAACAGCGGTTTGTATAGTTGTTACCTGTATCCAAGCAATGCCAGAGCTTCACAACAATACACCTATTGGCCTGATATTAATGGTAATTTTTTAATCAATAATATTAATGCCGAAAACAACGAAATCGAAGCCGATTATGCGTGGATTTACTTCTCACTTTCTGCTCCCGCATTTTACAAAGACGAAAACATTTATGTAACCGGCATGTTCAACAACTACGCTTTGACCGACGAAAACAAAATGGATTATAACGAAAAGAAAGGTATTTATGAAAAAGCCATGATGATCAAACAAGGTTTTACCAATTTTAGTTATACCGCTGCTAATAACAAAGGTGTAATCGACAATGAAAATGCTATTGACGGCAATTTCTGGCAAACCGAAAATAATTATCACGCCATTATTTACTACCGTGAAAACAATCAACGTTACGACAGAGTTATAGGAAAAGGCATCGCAACTTCAACAGACATAATCAATTAATCATACTTTAACATTAAAAAAACAATTGTTATTTTAATAATTTTGTAACTTTACCAAAACTTTCTTTATGGTTACTCAAATCACAAGAGGTATCAAAATTTCAGTCATTACTAGTTTTGAAGGAACTTACTTCAAAAACTACAAGATTCATTTTGCCTTTTCGTACGAGATAACTATCGAAAATCACAGTAAAGATTCTGTTCAATTAACCTCACGTCATTGGGAAATATTTGACTCTCTGAATGATGTTGAAATTGTAGATGGCGAAGGCGTAATTGGCAAAAAACCAGTATTAAAACCTGGCGAAAAGCACACCTACAGTTCGGGTTGCTTGTTGTCGTCTCCTCACGGCGCCATGCGTGGTTTTTTCAACATGATTAATTTTACCACCACCAAAACTTTCAGAGTGATAGTGCCCTCGTTCCGATTGAGTGCTCCGTATGCTTTAAATTAGTAGCTAATCCAGCTATCCATTGCAAGTTTGCTTGTAAAAATACTTTTTTCTAAGTCCAAAAATAGGCTCCTACCGTCGCCATTTTTGGTCAAGAAAAAATAGTTTTTTTACTTCACAAAGCTTTCCATTCCTATCTGGGCTAGGCCAAAGTAGTACTATCAAGTTTTGTTTTCTATGTTGTCAAAAATTCAAAAAAACCTTTGTACTTTTGTAACACATTAAATTATTCACAATAATTAATGTCCTAATTATCTAAAAGTCAAACAACCTAACAATCGATATCATGCCTAAAGGATTCTTTCATGTACCCAAAGCAGTTAATGAACCTGTAAAATCATACGCTCCAAATTCGCCCGAAAAAGCAGCCGTTTTAGCCGCCTATAAAAAAATGTGGAACGAGACTATTGATGTTCCCATGTACATTGGCGCAGAGCAAATCAAAACTGGAAATACCAGAACCATGTCGGCGCCACACGACCACCAACACATCGTTGGAACGTATCATATAGCCGAAAAATCACACATAGAAAAAGCCATTGCATCAGCTTTAGAAGCTAGAAAAAAATGGGCCAACATGCCATGGGAACACCGTGCAGCCATCTTTTTAAAAGCAGCCGAATTAATAGCTGGACCTTACCGTGCAAGAATTAATGCTGCAACAATGATTGCACAATCGAAAACTATTTTTCAAGCAGAAATAGATGCTTCATGTGAATTAATTGACTTTTTACGTTACAACGTAGAATTCATGACGCAAATCTATAACGACCAACCTAAATCGATTTCCGATGTTTGGAATAAAGTAGAATACCGTCCGTTAGAAGGATTTGTATATGCTATTACACCATTTAACTTCACTGCTATTGCTGCTAATCTTCCTGCTAGCACGGCTTTAATGGGCAATACTGTGGTTTGGAAACCAAGCGACAGCCAAGTATTTTCTGCAAAAATCATCATCGATGTATTTAGAGAAGCTGGAGTTCCAGACGGCGTTATCAACGTAGTTTTTGGAGATCCAGTAATGATTACCGATACCGTTTTAGCTTCACCAGATTTTGCTGGGGTGCACTACACCGGTTCGACATTTGTATTTAAAGAAATTTGGAAGAAAATCGGAGAAAATATTCACACTTACAAAACGTATCCAAGAATTGTAGGTGAAACTGGAGGAAAAGATTTTGTTCTAGCTCATCCATCGGCAAACGTAAAACAAGTGGTTACTGGAATTACTCGTGGTGCATTTGAATTCCAAGGACAAAAATGTTCTGCTGCGTCTCGTGCCTACATTCCACAAAGTTTATGGCCAGCCGTAAAAGAACAATTAATTATCGATGTCAATTCGATGAAAATGGGAAGTCCTGAAGATTTTTCTAACTTTATTACCGCCGTAATTCACGAAGGTTCGTTTAATAAATTAGCGAGCTATATCGATCAAGCTAAAAAAGACGCCGATGCCGAAATCATTATAGGAGGAAATTACGACAAATCGAAAGGCTATTTCATCGAACCAACAGTAATTGTAACAACCAATCCAAAATATACCACTATGGAAACCGAGCTTTTTGGACCGGTAATCACCATTTATATATATGAAGATGCCAAATGGAATGAAACGTTAAGCTTGGTTGATGGAACCTCAGAATACGCTTTAACTGGAGCGATTTTCAGCCAAGATCGTTACGCCATTGTGGAAGCTACCAAAGCTCTAGAAAATGCTGCTGGAAATTTCTACATCAACGACAAACCAACTGGTGCTGTTGTAGGAATGCAACCGTTTGGTGGTGCTAGAGCTTCTGGAACCAATGACAAAGCAGGTTCGATGCAAAACTTATTGCGTTGGGTTTCTCCAAGAACCATCAAAGAGACGTTTGTTACTCCGGAGGATTATAGATATCCGTTTTTAGGCGAATAGTTCAAAGTACGAAGTATAAAATACGAAGTACGAAGTAATCAAAAAGCTCATTCAGAAATGTTTGGGCTTTTTTTATTGGCTTGATTACTAAAATTTTGTACTTTCGAAAATCTAAATAACAAACTATGAAGCTAAAAATTACTTTTTTTACCTTATTGTTCTTTTCGGCATTAAGCTTTGCACAAGATAAAACCTATGATTTATTAAAAAACAAAACAGAAACCAATATTTTATACGATCGCGTTTACAACATTTCCAACGCGACCAATTTAAAGTCGGAAGGAATTTCAACCAACAACTACCTACAAGTCTATAATGAAATTCAACGAGCCGATTTTGACAATCGTTTGCCTAAATTAGAAACCGTTAGAGCCGAAGCCGATAAAGGATTTACTCAGAATCAAATTCCGTTATCCATTTTAATTTCCGATTTTGAAACCATCAAAAAATCAGAAATTGACAATCAAAATGTGTTTTTGAATTCCAACAATCAAATGGAAGTAAAAACAGGTGTTACTGCTGCATTTGAAAAACACAACCTCAATTTAATTGGTACTTTATTACCAAAAACGAAAACCAATACCGTCAATTTTATCTTAAAAAGTGATTTAATTTTCAATACTACCAACCGAACAATTTCTAGTATTGCTGTGAATTATGATGATTCTAAAAACTGGAAAACAATTGTTCAAAACCAAGCTTTTCAAATCACATTCACTAAAAACGGAAGTCAAATTATTCATTTTCGAATGACACTTTCAACTGGTGAAATCATAGAACAATCTATTGCCATTGATGTTGATTGTCCAACGTTAACTTCTTCAAATAAAAATTCGTCCGTTCAAAGTCCGAATGCAATCAATACCATCACAGCAACCATTCCGTATCAAGGTTATGGTGAAACACAAGGTTTTTTAGGACAAGGTGAATATGAAATTTTCCCAGATACTGTTGATGGCATCTTAGACAAACCTATCTTTTTATTAGACGGATTTGATCCTGGCGATGCTCGAAACATTCCGGGAATTTATTCTCTGTTGAACTACGGCACCACTGGACAGAACTTAGGTGACATTGTACGCGCACAAGGTTATGATTTAGTAATATTAAATTTTCCAACCTATACCCGAACCGGAACCTCAACAGTAGTTGATGGTGGCGTAGATTACATTCAAAGAAACGCCATGATTTTAGTGGAATTGATTAATCAAATCAATGCTCAAAAAGTAGGTACGGCTCAAAATGTGGTTATCGGGCCAAGTATGGGCGGCTTAATTTCAAGATACGCCTTGCGTTATATGGAGCAAAACAGCTTGAACCACGATACCAGGTTATACATTTCTTTTGACTCACCACATTTAGGCGCTAACGTTCCCATTGGATTTCAACATTTGTTTAATTATATGGGATTTGGACCTGTTGGTGATGTCACCATGCAAGCATTAGTAAACGGAATGTTAAAAAGTCCAGCCGCTAGAGAAATGCTAATTGATCATTTTGAAGGACATTTGCAATCTGGAAGTGTTACCGAATTTGTGACCACTCCAGCCGCTGCCTTACAACCCGTTGGGTGTCCAAACTACAGAACTGCTTTTCAAACAGAGTTAAACACTATGGGATTTCCGGCTACTACCAGAAATGTCTCTATTGCCAACGGCGCTGGGAACGGCACCATGACTGGAACTCCAGGAATGGTAGTTATGAATCATACTTTTAACATTTCGAGTTCGCAAAGAGCGATTATCAATTTGAATTTTACGCCGTCTATAGCCCAAAACACCATCGAAGTAAGTCATTTTAAAGGACAACAATATTTTATTTTTTGGATTACTGCTTATGAAAGTTTAGCCAAATCAAAAGCGCCTTCTTATACTGATGGGCTCGATTCGGCTCCTGGCGGTCGATTTGACATGAATTCACTTTCATCATTAGGAACAGGAAACGCTCTTTTAACGGAATTTATGAATAATTTAAACATCATGTATTTCGATTTTATTCCGGCTTGGAGTTCGATGTCTATTTCGAATACACAAAATTTATACAGTCCGATAACGGCTAGTTCAACAACGCCATTTGTAGCTTCGTCGATTCCAACCACCAATGAAAATCATGTTACTTTAACCCAAGACAATGTAACTTTTGCTTTAAATGAAATTTTGATACCAAATTTATCTACCAATCAAAACAATGCCTTAAACAGTATTTGGATTAAAAATCCTGTAGAAAATTCGGTTCAAATTAATGCAAATTATGCTATCGAAAATGCATCTATATCCATTACAGATGTGATAGGAAAAACCATTTATAAAGTCAACAACCAATCTATAAATGGGATATTAGAAATTCCAGTTTCATTAACCAATGGGGTTTATTTACTAACCATTCAAAATGAAAACGGCAGCATAACAAAAAAACTTATAAAAGAATAAAAAACGAAAAAGGCTCCAAATGGAGCCTTTTTTATGCTTTAAATTTCAACGGCAAATGCACTACTTTTTTGGTTTCAAAGAATTCATTTTCAAAAAACTCTGAAATATGATATTCTGTGGCCTTAGGAAAATCTTTTAACTCTTCCGTTAAATCACCACCTTTTAAGTAGAGAATTCCGTTTCTAAGTTCGTGTTTGTTGGTTTTTTTAATTTTATCTTTAATCCAAGAGACAAAATCGGGCATGTTGGTTACGGCACGACTGACAATAAAATCATAGTCGCCTTTAACATTTTCGGCTCTAATCTGTTCAGCTTTCACATTTTTTAATTCTAAACTCTGTGCCACAGCTTTAACCACATTGATTTTTTTTAGAATCACATCTATCAAGTAAAATCGAGTTTCTGGAAACAATATCGCTAACGGAATTCCGGGAAAACCGCCTCCGGTTCCAACATCTAAAACATAAGTTCCAGGTTCAAATTTCTGAATTTTTGCAATAGCTAAGGAATGTAATACATGACGTGTATACAATTCGTCAATGTCTTTTCTCGAAATTACGTTTATTTTAGCGTTCCAATCTTCATACAAAAATTGCAATTTTTCAAATTGTTGTATCTGATTATCAGTTAGATTAGGAAAATGCTTTAGAATTTCTTCCATTTTATTACTTTTTGACAAAAATACTACTTTTAGTTAATAATTATGATTTGTTTTCAACTCTAAAAAAATTATAATAATTACCTTTGCTACAAATTACGAAAATAATTTATGGATACAAATGCACCTGTCTTTTCTAAAAGCGACAATCTTAAATTTTTTAGAACTTTAAATAAACGAGTTAACGACTACTTCAAAGAAAACAATATTGACAAAACCGGAAATTGGAAATTACATTTAAAAACAATTGTGATGTTTTCCATTTTCTTAACACCATATTTCTTTCTTTTAGCAATGCAAATGCCTTTTTGGACCTACCTTTTGCTAAATGTAGTCATTGGTATTGGAATGGCTGGCGTTGGAATGAATGTAATGCACGATGGCAACCATGGTGCGTATTCCAACAAATCTTGGGTAAACAAATTTATGGGTGGAAGCATTTATATTTTGGCCGGAAATGTGTACAATTGGCAAGTACAACACAACGTTTTACACCATACTTATACTAACATTCTTGGCCATGATGAAGATTTAGAAGCTGGTAGAATTTTGCGTTTCACCAAAGAAGCAAAATGGTACAAACACCATAAATTTCAACAATATTACTCGGTTTTTCTTTATGGATTATTAACCTTCAATTGGGCAATTACTACCGATTTTCTTCAAATGAAGCGTTATTTAAAAAGAAATTTATCGTATGGTGAGTTTAAAAAACCGGTAGTTCGTTGGACCACATTGGTTATCACCAAAATAATTTATTTTTCAATGTGGATTGTAGTTCCAATACTTGTAGGACACGTTTCTTGGTGGCAAGTACTTGTCGGTTTTGTAGTGATGCATTACACAGCTGGAGTAATATTAAGTGTTGTATTTCAGTTGGCTCACGTGGTTAACGAAACTGACAATCCTATTCCAAACGACGAAGGTGAAATTGAAAATACTTGGGCCATTCATCAATTGTATACTACAGCCAATTTTGCTCCTAAAAACTGGTTGGTAAATTATTATACTGGAGGATTAAACCACCAAATTGAGCACCATATTTTCCCCAATATCAGTCACGTTCATTACAACAAAATTGCCGAATTTGTTAAAGAAACGGCTAAAGAATGTAACCTTCCGTATTACGAATTCAAAACCACAAGAGCGGCTATTTATTCGCATTTTACACACTTAAGGGATTTAGGAAAACAACCTCAATTAGCCTAAAAAATTGAACTAAAGATTTTATAAACCATTAAGACGTTAAGTCCAATTAAGCCATAACAATCTTAATTTTCTTAAAATTTTAATGGTTTATTTTTTACAAATAATATAATCAACAACCAACACCACAATGAACAACCCATTATCGGATAGAATTAATCAATTATCTACCTCTCAAACTCTTGCAATGGCAGCATTAGCAAGAGAATTAAAATCACAAGGAAAAGACATCATCAGCTTAAGTTTGGGTGAACCCGATTTCAACACGCCCGATTTCATTAAAGAAGCGGCTAAAAGAGCCATCGATGAAAACTACAGCACTTATTCGCCAGTAGATGGATATGTAGAGCTTAAAGAAGCTATTTGCAGAAAATTCAAACGCGATAATAATCTAGATTACAAACCTTCCAATATTGTGGTTTCAACTGGAGCTAAACAATCGTTATACAACATAGCACAATGCATGATTAATGAAGGTGACGAAGTAATTTTACCAGCACCTTATTGGGTTTCCTATTTTGAAATTATCAAAATGGCAGGTGGAATTCCGGTTGAAGTGCCTACTTCAGTAGAAAGCGATTTCAAAATCACACCCGAACAATTGGAAAAAGCCATCACGCCAAAAACCAAAATGATTTGGTACAGTTCGCCTTGCAACCCAAGTGGTTCGGTATACAATCGTGAAGAATTGACTGCCTTATCAAATGTGATTCTGAAACACAATAACATCTACGTAGTTTCAGACGAAATCTACGAACACATTAATTTTTCTGGAACCTTTTGCAGCATCGCTACCATTCCAGGCATGTTCGAAAGAACCATAACCGTTAACGGAGTTGCCAAAGCCTTTGCCATGACCGGTTGGAGAATTGGTTATATTGGTGCTCCTGAAATGATTGCCAAAGCGTGTACTAAAATGCAAGGTCAAGTAACATCGGGTGCTAATTCTATTGCACAAAGAGCCACGATTACTGCGGTTGATGCCGATCCAAGCGTATTAAACGAAATGGTAACGGCTTTTAAAAATCGTAGGGATTTAGTAGTTGGTTTAGTAAATGAAATTCCGGGATTCAAATTGAATGTTCCAGAAGGTGCTTTCTATGTTTTCCCAGATGTTTCCTATTACTTTGGCAAAACATTGCGCGGAAAAGTAATCCATAATGCCGATGATTTCTCAATGTATTTGTTAGCCGAAGCTAATGTTGCCACAGTAACTGGAGATGCTTTTGGAAATCCAAATTGTATCCGTTTTTCATACGCTACTAGCGAAGCCTTATTAACCGAAGCCATGAAACGCATTAAAGAAGCGGTTTCTTAAAAATATAATATCCTACAAAAAACCTCAAGAGTCATGACTTTTGAGGTTTTTTTTATTCGTTTAACTTCCGAATCACTTTCGCTGGATTTCCCACCGCTAGCGAATGATCGGGAATCTCTTTCGTAACTACCGAACCGGCACCAATAGTACAACCATTTCCGATAGTAACTCCCGGACAAATCACGGTATTACCACCAATCCAGCAATCGTCACCAATAGAAACAGGTTTAGAAAACTCAACCGTTCGTCGCTCTATAGCGTCTAGTGGATGTGTCGCGGTATATACATGAACACCCGGACCAAAAAAAACATTGTTCCCAATGGTAACTTTCATCGTGTCTAAAACCACACAATTCACATTGAAATACACATTTTCACCCGAATGGATATTGTACCCATAATCACAATGAAATGGAGGTTCAATATACAGTCGTTTATGCGCATTGGGCATCAATTGGTGTAGAATATTTCTAGCATTGCCATTCATCAAATATTCAGTAACATTCAATTTATGCAATAGTTTTTTAGCTCTAGTTCGCTCTGAAACCAAGACCTTATCGTTGGCTAAATAATTTTCGCCATCAAGCATTTTTTCTTTTTCAGTTTTCATCTGTAGAATTTTCAACAGTTCAAATATAACATATCTCTAACTTCAAAACTTGAAATAAAATTGTAATTTTGGACTAATGAAATCAATTCTTGAAAATATCTCCAAACACATTTCTTTAACAGAAGAAGAAGCGTCGTTGTTTTTATCTAAAACCGAAACCAAACAATTTAAAGCGAAGGCTATTCTTTTGAGTGCTGGCGAAATTTGCAAACACTCTTATTTTGTTAATTCTGGCTTGTTGCGAAGTTTTAACATCAACGATAATATTGTAGAACATGTTTTGAGTTTTGCCTGCGAAGGCTGGTGGATAGGCGACATGTATAGTTTACTTTCTCAAAAACCAGGAAATCTCTTTATCGAAGTATTGGAAGATGCTGAAATCGTATTGCTTTCAAGAGAAAATCAAGAAGAATTGTACACTCAAATTCCAAAATTAGAACGCTTCTTCAGAATTCTAATCGAAAATTCTTTAGTTGCTAATCAAGAGCGATTGATGGACAATTTGAGTTTAACGGCCGAAGAACGCTTTGAAAAATTCTGTAAAAAATACCCCACTTTAATTCAGAAAGTTCCTCAAAAACAAATCGCTTCGTTTATTGGGGTTACTCCTGAATTTTTTAGTAAAATGAAGGCCCGTTTGTTAAGGAAATAATTTCTTAATCTACATTAAGACCCCATTGCTTGGATTGATTGTAAATTTGTATCATAATAATCACTAAATTTATACATCATGAAAAATACAGTTTTACACAAAGCAAATACAAGAGGACATGCCGATCACGGTTGGTTAAACGCCTACCATAGTTTCAGTTTTGCAAGTTGGTACAATCCCGATCGAGTGCAATTTGGAATGTTACGCGTTTTAAACGACGACACCGTTGCAGCTGGAATGGGATTTGGCACACACCCACACGACAATATGGAAATCATCACTATTCCATTAGAAGGCGATTTAGCCCACAAAGACAGCATGGGAAATGCCGCTACCATTAAAACTGGCGATGTGCAAGTAATGAGTGCTGGTACCGGAATTCAACACAGCGAGTTCAATCCGAATGCCGATCAACACACTAAATTGTTTCAAATTTGGTTGTTCCCAAAATTCAGAAATGTAGAACCGCGCTACCAACAAATCACCTTAGACAAATCGTTAGAAAAAAATGATTTTGCCCAAATTCTTTCCCCAAATGCAGATGATGCAGGCGTATGGATTCATCAAGATGCTTGGTTTTATCTCAGCGATTTTGATGCCGATTTTTCTAAAAAATTAGCCCTAAAAAAGGAAGGTAACGGATTTTACATCATGAATATTGAAGGTGAAATTGAAGTAAATGGCGAGAAATTAGAAAAAAGAGATGCTTTAGGCGTTTGGAACACTAACGAAATTGAAATTAAAGCCAACACCAATGCGAAGTTTTTGGTAATGGAAATTCCTATGGAGCAATAAGAACAGAAAGTCACTAAGGTTCTAAGGGCCTAAGATTAAAACCTTAGAATCTTAGCACCTTAGAATCTTTAAACTTTAAAAAATGAAAGAAGAAGTACAACTAAAAATCAATGATAAAAACGGTGTTTTTTATATTGATGTAAACGGACAACACGAAGCCATGATGACTTTTGTATTTGCTGGCGAAGATAAAATCATCATTGACCACACCGAAGTAAAACCTGGTAATGAAGGCAAGGGTTTTGGCAAAAAAATGGTCATGAAAGCCGTTGAATATGCCAGAGAAAAAGGCATCAAAATCATTCCGCTTTGTCCTTTTGCCAAAAGCGTATTTGATAAAACTCCCGAAATTAGAGACGTTTTGTAATCATGGCCAATCTTTTAGAACAAAACGTAACAGGAAGCATTGGTACACAAAAATATTTGTGTACCATATCGTGGCGCAATGGTAAATTCATTATGGATGAACCCGAATCAATTGAAGGTAAAGATCTTGGACCAGATCCATACACTACGCTTTTAGCATCTTTAGCAGGGTGTACTTTGTCTACGCTTCGCATGTACATCGACCGAAAAGGCTGGGACATTCCGGAAATAAAAATTTCACTAAATTTAGCTCAAGAAAACAATCCCGATTTGGAAACAATCATCACTAGAGAAATTTCATTTTCTTCCAATATAGATGACGAAACCAAAAGCCGATTGCTAATCATTGCAGAAAAATGCCCGGTTTCTAAAATTTTAAAAAACAAAATAACCATACCAACAACTATATAATTATGGATGCAAACGACCTAACCAAAGAATACAGCAATGGCGAAGTAACCATTGTATGGAAAAACGCTTTATGTAAACACGCTGCCGAATGCGTAAAAAACAATCCTGATGTTTTTAAACCCAAAGAAAAACCGTGGATTCATGCCGAAAATTCTACCACAGAAAAAATCATTGAAACCATCAAAAAATGCCCTTCGGGTGCTTTAACTTATTATTTGAACGAAAAATAATGGCACAATTTTCTACAATTGTTAAGGCTTCTTTGGAAAAAGTTTGGGAACATTTGCTTTTAAAAATTGAACATCCCGAAAACTTTGTTCCTGGCGTTAGCAACGTTGTTGTTTTAGAAAAATCAGCCGATTTTATTATTCGCGAAATGACGGTTACTACGGCAGAAGCAACGATTGTTTTAAAAGAAAAAATCACCTTTGTTCCCTACAAAGTTCGTTTTGAATTACTAGAACATCCCAAATTAAAAGGCTTCGTTGATAACGACATTACTTTCCTATCAGACAATGAAACCGAAATGACATTCATTATCAACTGGAAAGATAAATCCACACAAACCGAAATAAACAATCCAGAAATGGTAAAAAATGCCGTTTTAAAAACTAAAACATTTATCGAACAAAACACATGAAAAAAATAATAGCCTTTGGCGCTTCCTCTAGCAAAACTTCCATTAATAAAAAACTAGCAACTTATGCCGCTCATTTATTCGAAGGCGCTACTGTTGAAGTTTTAGACTTGAACGATTATGAAATGCCTATTTTTTCAACCGATAAAGAAACAGAAACCGGCATTCCACAATTGGCTCATGATTTTTTCAACAAACTAGGAACTGCCGATTTAATCGTGATATCATTTGCAGAACACAATGGTGCTTATTCAGCTGCCTTCAAAAATATCTTTGATTGGACATCTCGCATCAATGCCAAAACCTACCAAGAGAAACAAGTATTGCTTTTAGCAACTTCTCCAGGTCCACGTGGTGGAAGTTCGGTATTAGAAATTGCCAAAAACAGATTCCCTTTTCAAGGTGCTGTTGTTAAAGGAAGCTTTTCATTACCAAGTTTTTATGAAAATTTTGATGTCGTAAACGGAATAATTGACAACGATTTGAAGCATAATTTAACTCAAATCGTACATTCCATTCAATTGTAAAATCATTTCTTAATCTAGGTTAAGAGACACATATTTGTAGTGTACATACCTTTGTAGTGTAATTATTAATAAAATTAAAAACACATATTATGGCAACTACAAAATGGGCAATTGACCCAACACACTCAGAAATTGGTTTTAAAGTAAAACACATGATGTTTACAAATGTATCGGGTAAATTTGATCAATACGATGGAAGTTTTGAAACTCAAGACGATGATTTTACCAGTGCAGCGATTACTTTTTCGGCAGACATTAATTCTATCGACACTCGAAATGCAGACCGAGACAATCACTTAAAAAGTGGCGATTTCTTTGACGCTGAAAACCATCCAAAATTGACCTTTACAGGAAAATCATTTACCAAATTAAGTGACACTGACTACGAATTAGCTGGTGATTTATCAATAAAAGGTGTTTCAAAAGAAGTAAAACTTCCTGTAGAATTTAGTGGTTTGATGAAAGACCCATGGGGAAATACAAAAGTTGGATTGAACATTGAAGGTAAAATCAACAGAAAAGACTGGGGATTAAACTGGAATTCGGCACTTGAAACTGGCGGCGTATTAGTTGGAGAAGAAGTAAAACTAGTAATTGATTTACAGTTGGTTAAACAATAATTCAAACAAAATAGTTTACATAACCTTACAGATTTTAGAATTTGTAAGGTTTTTTTATTTTTAAAAAGTTTATTTTTGTTTCCGTTATGAGTGTTTTATTAAACTCAACATTTTTAAACTATAAAAACAATCCAATGAAAGCATATGTATTTCCAGGTCAAGGCGCGCAATTCACAGGAATGGGCAAAGACTTATATGAAAACTCTGAAGTAGCAAAATCGTTATTTGAAAAAGCCAACGAAATATTAGGTTTTAGAATCACAGACATCATGTTTGAAGGCACTGCCGAAGAACTAAAAGAAACTAAAGTTACGCAACCAGCCGTATTTTTACACTCGGTTATTTTAGCAAAAACCTTAGAAAACTTTAACCCAGAAATGGTAGCCGGACATTCATTAGGAGAATTTTCAGCATTAGTTGCCAATGGGACATTGAGTTTTGAAGACGGACTAAAATTGGTTTCTCAACGTGCTATTGCCATGCAAAAAGCCTGCGAAATTACTCCGTCTACAATGGCCGCTGTATTAAACCTAGACGACAAAATTGTTGAAGACATTTGTGCATCTATTGATGGTGTTGTGGTAGCTGCCAATTACAACTGTCCTGGACAATTGGTTATTTCTGGTGAATACAAAGCGGTAGAATTAGCTTGTGAAAAGATGAAAGAAGCTGGAGCCAAACGCGCTTTAATTTTACCCGTTGGTGGAGCTTTTCACTCACCTATGATGGAACCCGCCAGAGAAGAATTGGCTGCGGCTATTGAAGCAACCACTTTTTCAACACCTAGTTGCCCAGTATATCAAAACGTAACAGCAAGTGCCGTTTCAGATGCTAATGAGATTAAGAAAAACTTAATCATCCAATTGACGGCTCCAGTAAAATGGACACAATCGGTACAGCAAATGATCAAAGACGGAGCAACAAGTTTTACAGAAGTGGGTCCGGGTAAAGTATTAGTTGGATTAGTAAACAAAATTGATAAAGAAGTCGAAACGTTTTCGGCATAATATATTTTGAAAGGAGTTAGAGAAGCCTATTATAAAGATTTGTGGGATGTAATTCATGCCACCTTCTCCGAATTTGGAGAACACAAAATCATGAAAAAAAGTGCTTCTCTAGCTTACACTACCGTTTTTTCAATGGCGCCTTTACTCATGGTTTTGCTCTGGGTAGTGGGTTTGTTTTGGGGAGCCAATGCCATAGAAGGACAGATTTTTTATCAAGCCAAAGACTTTTTGGGTGAAAAATCGGCGCTTCAATTGCAAGAAATGATTAAAAACATTGCTGTTTACAATAAAAGCGGCTTTCCAGCATTCATCGGAATTGTAACCTTATTGATTGGAGCTACTTCGGTTTTTGCAGAAATTCAAGATTCCATCAATTCCATTTGGGGCATTCGACTCAAAAAACGTTCGGGCTTTTGGCTGTATTTCAAATCACGATTACTTTCTTTTGGCGTCATTGGTAGTTTGGGTTTCATTTTATTAGCCTCTTTAGGCTTATCCGCTATCTTAGAATCGTTAAACGAAAAATTATTTGCGCATTTTTCAGATACTGCGGTGTATATGGTTTACATCGGACAAACATTAGTCACATTAACCATTATTACACTGCTCTTTGCCGTAATTTTTAAAATACTTCCTGATGCTAATATCACTTGGAAACAAGTACGTGTTTCTTCCTTTACCACGGCCTTACTTTTTATGGCTGGAAAATTTTTAATTTCCTTTTACATCTCAAATTCCCGATTAGGAAACGTATACGGTGCCGCAGGATCGTTGGTAATTATTATGGTTTGGGTATATTATTCTTCGGTAACTTTATACTTAGGCGCACTTTTTGCTAAATGTTATGCAATAGAATTTGGCGATACCATCAAACCTTCTAAATATGCTGAAATTGTTCATTTAGTAGAAGTAAAATTAGAAGCCACTACCTTACAAGAAGCCAAAGAAGAAGTAGAAGAATACAAAAAGAAATTTGAAGAAGATTAAATTTAAAATCACATAACACTCATGAAAAAAATAATTTTATCACTTGCCTTTGCAACTTTACTCATTTCATGTAAAGAAGAAACCAAAGAAAAATTAGAAGACGCCAAAGACGCGGTAACAACCGAAGTTAAAGAAGGTATTGATACCGCTAAAGTCAAAGCAGAAAAAGAATTGAATTCGGCCAAAGTAAAAGTAAAATCTAAGATGGATACTGTCGTGGTTAAAAGTGCAGAACAATTAGAAACAGCAGCCAAAAAGTTAAAAGAATCGGTTAAAAAGTAACCTTAAATCCTCCTAAATTCTGGGAGGATTTTATTTTTTAAATCTTTGGCACTCGTTTTGCATAGCTCCAATTGTTATTAATCTTTAAATTTAAAAAAAATGAAAAAAACAATTTTAGCAGCAGCCTTTATGGCGGTTGCAATGGTATCTTGCCAAGACAAAACCAAAGAGAAAGTAGAAGATGCTACTGAAGCAGTTGGAACAGAAGCAGGTGAAAAAATCGACACCCTTGCTCAAAAAACAGAAGAAGCAGTAGACACTACTAAAGCTAAAGCAGGTGAAGCTCTTGAAAAAGCAGGAGAAAAAACTAAAGAAGCTGGCAAAGAATTGAAAGAAGCCGCTAAAAAGTAAAAAAGAAAAGTCCTCATAACAATAGTGTGAGGACTTTTTTATTTCTGAATAGTTTCTTTCCGCTTATAGTTAATTATAAATACACCACTCATAATCAAAGCTGCGGCAATGATAAAATCTAAGGTAATTACTTCATCCAACAGCAACCATCCTAAGAAAATAGCAATTATGGTGTTCACATAATTGAGTACCGAAACTCTTACCGCAGAAACTCTTTTTAACGCATAATAATACGCAAAAAAGGCGATAACAGAACCAAATACGGCTAAGTAAATTACAGCCGAAATACTCCTTAAACTCCAATCACTAACTTGAACATCGGGAGAAAAAATAAAGGCTAAAATTAGCTGAATCACAGAAGCAATGGTGAACTGGTAAAATAAATTCAGTGTAATATTATTTGATTCGTGAGAATGCTTCTTCGAATATAAAACGCCAGTCGACCAACTTATAATCGCTGTGCTTAAAAACAGTATTCCGATTTTATAATTCGGATCTAAAATTTCTGAAAGTCCGTTTCTAAAAATAAACAAAACTCCCGAAAACCCCAATAAGACACCAAATAATCCTTTCCAAGATGGTCTCTGAATTTTAAAAACAATACTTCCAATGAAAATCACCACTGGTGACAAAGCACTCATTATTGATGTTAATCCACTCGGAACCGTTTGCTCGGCAATGGTTGTAAATCCGTTAGCAAAGATCAACATCAATACCGAAAGTAAAAATTGAATTTTAAAATTACTCCAACCAATCCAAGAAAGTTGTTTTTTATAAAGTAAAATTCCAAGTACAATCAAAGCCGCAATTCCTTGCCGAATAGACGTAATGAACCAAGGCTGCATCGTTTCTACCGCTACCCGAATTCCTAAATAGGTGGTTCCCCAAACAATCCCGACAATTACTAAGGAAAATATTAATTTTATATCGGGCTTTTGTTCCATATTGAATAAAATAATAGACGAATAGATGATAGACTTTTAGACAAGATCTAAATATCTTTTATCGAAAAACTGTGACCGAAAACTAACTTCTAATTTTCTGCTCCCATTTCCAGGCACTCGCCAAACTATCTTCTATGCTTGATTGTGCTTTCCATCCTAAAACATTATTGGCTTTGTCCGTATTAGCATAGGCTTCGGTAATATCACCTTCTCTTCTACCTACAATTTGATAGTTCAATTTTTGTCCCGATACTTTTTCGAACGCTGTGATAACTTCCAAAACTGAACTTCCTTTTCCAGTTCCTAAATTGAAAGTTTCTACTTTGGCAAGATTTTGTTTTTCAACCAAACGCTTCATCGCTACCACATGGGCTTTCGCCAAATCTACCACATGAATATAATCACGAACAGCAGTGCCGTCAACGGTTGGATAATCACTTCCAAAAACCGAAAGCTTTTCACGTAACCCAACAGCTGTTTGAGTAATAAAGGGCACTAAATTCTGTGGAACACCTAATGGCAATTCCCCAATTTCGGCACTTGGGTGTGCACCTATTGGATTAAAATAACGCAACAAAATCGAATTCAAATTGGTTACTTTAGCCACATCTGTGATGATTTCTTCACCTATTTGTTTCGTGTTTCCGTAAGGTGACATGGCTGGTTGCACAGAAGCATCTTCGGTAATCGGCATCTTTTCGGCTTGACCGTAAACCGTACACGACGAACTAAATATAAAATTTGCATTGGGCAAAGCAGCTAATTCTTGTAAAATATACACCAAGGCACTAATGTTGTTTTCGTAATACAACAACGGATTTTCAACACTCTCACCTACCGCTTTTGAAGCAGCAAAATGAATGACACCAGCAATATCGCTGTGTTTTTTAAAGAAATTCTGAACCGAAGCTTTGTCTCGCAAATCCATCTTTTCAAAAATAGGTTTCTTTCCGGTAATGTTAAAAATACCCTCCAAAACACTTTCTGATGAGTTTGATAAATTGTCAATGGCAACGACTTCAAATCCTTCGTTTTGCAATTCCACAACGGTGTGTGAACCAATAAATCCTAATCCTCCTGTGACTACTATTTTCATTTTCTTGTTGATTTGTTCTTTTGTTTATTTGGTTATTCGGATTAACAAATAACCAAATTATCGTATAAACAATTATTAAACGTATTCTAAAACGCTATCAGTTATAAACTTAATTTGTTCGTCATCCAACTCGGTGTGCATTGGCAAGGCAATTACTTCTTTACACAATTGATTGGTTACTGGAAAATCTTCTTCCTTGTATCTAACATCGGCATAGGCTTTCTGACTGTGCAACGGAATTGGGTAATAAATCGCACACGGAATTCCTTTTTCTTGTAAATGTGCTAACAATCCATCGCGTTTGCCATTCATGATTCGGATCACATACTGATGAAACACATGGCAATCACAACTTTCACAAATGGTTGGCGCCCAAATATTGGGATTCACACTTAGTGCAACAGAATATTTTCTAGCCGCTTCTTGACGTGCTTTATTGTAGGCATCCAAATGTGGTAACTTCGCTTTCAAAACACCAGCTTGAATACTATCCAAACGCGAATTCACTCCCACTACATCATGATGGTATCTTTCGTACATTCCGTGGTTTACAATGCCTCGTAACTTGTGAGCTAAAGCATCATTGTTAGTAAAAATCGCTCCTCCATCACCATAACATCCTAAATTTTTAGAGGGAAAAAACGACGTTGCTCCTACATGACCTATCGTTCCCACTTTCTTTTTGGAGCCATCTTTCGATGTATAATCAGCTCCAATGGCTTGCGCATTATCTTCAATTACATACAAATTATACTCGGCTGCTAGTTCCATAATTGCATCCATATTGGCTGCTCTTCCAAACAAATGCACCGGTACAATCGCTTTCGTTTTGGGGGTAATCGCTTTGCGAATTCCGTCTAACGAAATGTTCATGTTATTCCTATCCACATCTACCAAAACTGGCGTCAATTGCAATAACGCAATCACTTCTACAGTAGCAGCAAAGGTAAAATCGGCGGTAATCACTTCATCGCCTGGTTTTAAATCTAATCCCATCATGGCAATTTGCAACGCATCGGTTCCGTTCGCACACGGAATCACGTGTTTCACGCCCAAATAATTTTCTAAATCGGCTTGAAATTGATGAACCAAAGGTCCGTTTATATAAGTATTGGTATCTAAAACTTCCTGAATTGACGCATTAACCTCGTCTTTAATTTTTTCGTATTGACTTTTCAAGTCAACCATTTGTAGTTTTCTCATGGTTTCAAAAATTGGAGTCACAAAAGTATAACATTTCTTATTATTTGAAGCGAATGGTTCGGGCTTTTTTTGGTTTCCATTTTCCTGCTTTCGTCACGCATGGCGTTTCCTTCAATCAGGGCTAATTAGCTTTTGTCTTTTGCAAAATCAGTTTTTCAAAACACTTGAATTATTAAAATCTATTAAATCCGTTTAATCTGTGGCAAAAAATCTTAATTTAGCCACACAAATAAACATCATGCTTTTTCTATATAATGTAATCCTTCTTTTCGCAGCGCAAGTCGTAAAAATTTTGGCACTTTTCAGTCCGAAAATGAAACTATTTGTTGACGGAAGAAAGGAAGTTTTGCCAAAAATTAAAGAAAAAATAACACTTTCAGACCAAACCATCTGGTTTCACGCCGCATCGTTAGGCGAATACGAACAAGGTTTACCCGTTATTGAAAAAATAAAAATTCAATATCCAAATCACAAAATAGTAGTTACGTTCTTTTCACCTTCGGGTTATGAAGTTCGAAAAAACAACACCGTTGCCGATGTTACCGTTTATTTGCCGTTGGACACCAAATCGAATGCTCAAAAATTCATCGAATCGATTCATCCCGAAATGGTATTTTTTATCAAATACGAATACTGGCCGAATTATTTGAACGAACTCCAAAAACGTCACACCAAAACCTACTTAATCTCCGGGATTTTTAGAGAAAAGCAAGCGTTTTTCAAATGGTATGGCGGTTTTTACAGAAATGCGTTAAAAACATTTGACTACTTTTTTGTGCAAAATGATAGTTCCAAAAAGCTGCTTAAAAGCATTGGGTTCGACAATGTAAAAATTTCGGGTGATACCCGTTTTGACCGCGTGGTTTCCATTTTAGAACGCGACAATTCGTTAGATTTTATCGAGCAATTCAAGAACAATCAAACCACAATCGTCATCGGAAGTTCGTGGCCCAAAGATGAAAATTTGTTGGTAAATTACATTAATAATTCAGATGATAGTGTGAAATTCATTATTGCGCCTCACAATATAAAAGCAGAACAAATCTCAAATCTAAAATTACAAATTACAAAATCAACTATTTTATTTTCCGATAAAGAGCATCACAATCTTGCCGACTTTCAGGTTTTCATCATCGACACTATCGGAATTTTAACTAAGATTTATTCCTATGCCGACATCGCTTATGTGGGTGGTGGATTCGGAAATCCCGGAGTTCACAACATTTTAGAGCCTGCAACTTTTGGCGTTCCTATTGTAATCGGACCTAATTATTCCCATTTTGCAGAAGCAACAGCCTTAGTGCATCAAGAAGGTTGCCTTTCAATTTCAAATCAAAATGAGTTGAATGATGCGTTTAATCTTTTGCTACACAACGAAGATGATCGAAATGAAAAAGGGCATATTTGCTCGACTTTTGTACAAATGAACAAAGGAGCAACGGATATAATTTTGAATCATATTTGTAACATATAATAGAAAACAGAAACCTATTAAACTAAACTATATAAAATGAAATTTTTAAGATTATTACTATTACTATTCGTCATTCAAGCCCAAGCCCAACAAGGCGGCATGTGGATCCCGTCGCTATTAAAAGGTATGAATGAAACCGAAATGAAAAACTTGGGAATGAAAATTTCTGCTGAAGATATTTATTCGGTGAATCATTCGAGTTTGAAAGATGCCGTTCCACAATTTGATGGCGGTTGTACAGCCGAAGTGATTTCAGATAAAGGCTTGATCTTAACCAATCACCACTGCGGATTTGATGCGATTCAAAACCATTCCACTGTAGAGCATGATTACCTTCGCGATGGTTTTTGGGCGTATAAAATGGAAGACGAATTGACCAACCCTAACATGGTAGTCATGTTTATTGTTCGTATTGAAGACATTACGACTAAAGTTTTAGAAGGCGTTGCGGCACTTCCAACCGAAGCTGAAAAACAAAAGAAAATTCAAGAAAACATAGCTTCTTTAAGCAATTCATTACCCAAAGAAGCTTGGCAAGAAAACAAAATCAGAACGTTTTACGACGGAAATCAATACCTATTATTTGTAACTGAAACTTTTAAAGACATTCGTTTTGTGGGTGCGCCACCGAGTTCTATTGGGAAATTTGGTTCGGATACCGACAACTGGGTTTGGCCACGTCATACTGGTGATTTTTCGTTATTCCGCATTTATGCTGATAAAAACAACCATCCAGCGGCATACTCTGCTGATAATGTACCATACAAACCGAAACATTTCTTCCCAATTTCGATTGCTGGTGTAAAAGAAAATGATTTCACCATGGTAATGGGATATCCTGGTAGAACCACCGAATATTTGCCATCGGTTGCTGTCGATCAAATTGTAACAACTTTGAATCCTGCAAAAATTGAAGTTCGCGATGCCGCTTTGAAAGTGCAAGACCGCTTCATGAGAAAAGATCAAGCCATTAAAATTCAGTATGCTTCTAAATACGCCAGTGTTGCCAATTATTGGAAAAAATGGATGGGTGAAACCAAAGGTTTGAAAAAAGCCAATGCCGTTGCTGCCAAACAAAAATTTGAAGCCGATTTTCAACAAAAAGTTATTAAAGCTGGTAAACAAGCAGAATATGGCACTCTTTTAGCCGATTTTCAAAAAAATTATAACGAGATAAAAGATTATGCCTTGGCTCGTGATTATTTTACAGAAGTGGCTTTAAGAAATACTGAAATTTTATCGGTAGGATACAAACTATACCAATTGGAGCAACTTTTAAATACTAAAGGCGAACTATCCTTCAACGATAGAAAAAATACACTTTCAAAAGGAATTGACGATTTTTATAAAGATTATAATGCAGAAGTTGACAGAAATATTTTTGAGCAATTGGTGAATTTATATGCTACTAAATCACCCAAACAATTTTTACCAGAATCGTTAATTAATGTTGATGTTCCGAAATTGACTAATGATGTGTTTACCAATTCAAAATTGACTTCGTTAGCTAGTTTTAGAGAATTATTAGATGGTGATTCTAAAACTGTAATTGAAAAACTGAATGCCGACAAAGGCTATCAATTAATAAAATCGATGGCGGATGCTTATGTAAAAAACGTAACTCCAAAATACGACGAATTGAATTTGAAAAACATTGCGTTACAAAGAACGTACATGAAAGCAATTTTAGAATTGAGTCCAAAATCGGCGCGAATTTTCCCAGATGCCAACAGCACATTACGTGTAACTTACGGTAAAGTAAAAGGGTACAAACCTAATGATGCAGTGTATTACGAACCATTTACAACTCTAGATGGTGTGATGGAAAAATACGTTCCAGGTGATTACGAATTTGATGTGCCTCAAAAATTAATCGACCTATATAAGGCTAAAGATTATGGAAATTACGGCGTAAAAGGCAAAATGCCAGTATGTTTTATAGCTACAAACCATACTACTGGAGGAAATTCTGGAAGTCCAGCTTTGGACGCAAAAGGGAACTTAATTGGCTTAAATTTTGATAGAGTTTGGGAAGGAACTATGAGTGATATTTACTATTCTCCAGACATTTGCAGAAACATTATGGTTGATGCTCGTTATGTTTTATTCATTATTGATAAGTTCGCTGGAGCTAAAAACATCATTAACGAATTGAAAATCATACAACCAGCTCAAAAAAAATAATCTTTAGTTAAAATTCGACTTTGGCACGAAATTTGTAACAAAGAAAAGCGGAATTCAAAGAGAAATTTAAAAAAAGTTTAACTAAAAGTTTTTCTAATTAAAAAAAATTATATCTTTGCTCCGAATTAATAATTAACCTTTTATATTAAATTAAGATGAAAAAAGTATTTTTAAGTTTAGCTGTTATCGCTGCATTAACTGTAGTATCTTGTAAACAATCAGAAAACACTGAAGCAGCTCCTGCTGATTCAACTGCAACTGAAGCTCCTGCTGATACTGTAGCACCTGCTGCTGACACTACTGCTAAAGCTGCTGACACTACTGCTAAAGCTGAAGCTCCAGCTGCTGAAGCTCCTAAAGCTGAAGCTCCTGCAAAAAAATAATTAGAACCCGTTTCTAATTTAAAAATTAAAGCTCCGCAATGCGGAGCTTTTTTATTTATTCAATTAAATTTATCCAAATATTTCTTCTGTTGGTGGAAAAACATCACTTTGAGTTGAAAAATCTAAAATTTCAGATTTTGATAATGTTCTTATTATTTCATCAATTCCTTTCTGCATCAATAGTTGTGTTGTATACTTTCTACTAACCGCAACTTCTCTATCATGCAGAATAATTTTAAAATACAACTTTCCGTTTTTCGACTTAAACTTCATAAAAAAAACATCTCCAATAGCCTTTTTCAACAAGTCAATATTGTCTTCGCACTCAAAACGCAATTCAAAATCATTGCTCACAAATATAGCTTTCCCTTTACGAGAAGTAAATTCATATTTGTAGCACCCATTTAACCTCTTAGTGATTACAAAAGTTCCCATAAAATTTACAAAGTATTTTAAAACAAAAAAGCTCCAAACATAAGTTTGAAGCTTTTAGTACTCAGAGCGGGACTTGAACCCGCACGAACATTGCTGTTCACTGGATTTTAAGTCCAGCGTGTCTACCAATTTCACCATCCGAGCAGTATAATGGTTGAGCGAAAAACGGGGCTCGAACCCGCGACCTCGACCTTGGCAAGGTCGCGCTCTACCAACTGAGCTATTTTCGCATTATCAAATTTTGCAAGAACAACAATACTTGTTCCGTATTGCGGATGCAAATGTAACACTAAAATTGAATAATACAAACGTTTTTTATAAAAAAATAGCAATAAAACTATAACCGCTTGAAAACCTATTCTTTACTTTTTAAGCAGCATTCGTTTTATTTCATTCAACTTCATTAATGCTTCCACTGGGGTTAATGTATTGATGTCTAATCCGAGTATTTCCTCTTTTATCTCCTCTAATAATGGATCATCTAAGTTAAAAATACTCAATTGCATTTCATCTTTAGCCGATTTTATTCCGTTTAAAGCATCACTAGAATGATTTTTTTCTAATTTCTTGAGCAATTTTTGGGCTTTTTGTATCACCGTTTGTGGCATTCCAGCCATTTTAGCCACATGAATTCCAAAACTGTGAGCACTTCCACCTTTTACCAATTTTCGGATAAAAAGCACATTGTCTTTCAACTCTTTTACAGAAACATTGTAGTTCTGAATTCGAGGTAACAATTCACTCATTTCGTTTAACTCATGATAATGTGTTGCAAAAAGTGTTTTAGGTCGTGCTGGGTTTTCATGCAAAAATTCGGCAATAGCCCAAGCGATGGAGATACCATCATATGTGCTGGTACCGCGACCAATTTCATCCAACAACACCAAACTCCTATCGGAAATATTGTTCAAAATTGAAGCTGTTTCATTCATCTCAACCATAAAAGTAGATTCTCCCATTGAAATATTATCACTTGCTCCTACTCGGGTAAAAATTTTATCTACAACACCCATTCGAACTGCTTCAGCCGGAACAAAACTTCCCATTTGCGCCAACAAAACAATTAATGCAGTTTGGCGTAAAATAGCCGATTTTCCGGACATATTAGGTCCTGTAATCATAATGAGCTGCTGAGTTTCTCTATCCAAATATACATCATTGGCGATGTAAGGAACACCAACTGGCAACTGCTTTTCAATCACTGGATGACGCCCGTTCGTAATTTCCAATTCAAAAGAGTCGTCTATACTAGGGCAAGCATAACTGTTTTCGATGGCTAATTGCGTGAATGAGGTCAAACAATCCAATTGCGCCACCAAATTAGCATTCAATTGTACTGGTTTTATATAAGTTGCAATCCACTGAACCAATTGTTCAAATAATTGTCCTTCTATTTGATGAATTTTTTCTTCAGCACCTAAAATTTTGGTTTCGTATTCTTTTAATTCTTCAGTAATATAACGCTCGGCATTCACTAACGTTTGTTTGCGAATCCATTCGGCTGGAACTTTATCTTTGTGAGTGTTTCTAACTTCTATATAATAACCAAAAACATTATTAAACGATATTTTTAAAGACGAAATTCCTGTAGCTTCCGATTCTCTTTTTTCAATACCTTCTAAAAACTCTTTACCAGAAAAAGCTATTGTTCGCAATTCATCTAATTCGGCATGAACACCAACAGCAATAGCATTTCCTTTTGAAATAGCTACAGGCGCGTCAGGATTTAAAGTGGATTTTATTTTTTCGCGAAGCAAATCACAACTGTGAAAACTATCACCAATGATTCGAACCGCTTCTTGTTTGCTTTCAAGCGCCAACGATTTAATTGGAATGATGGCATCCAAAGAATCTTTAAGATAAATAACTTCTCTCGGAGAAACTTTTCCGGTTGCTATTTTAGAAATCAATCGCTCTAAATCGGATATTTGTTTGATTTGGTATTGAATTTTTTGAAGAATTTCTTGGTTTTCTTTCAAATAAGCAACTACTTCATGACGGCCTTTTATTTTTGCAGCATCTTTTAAGGGCAAAGCCAACCATCGCTTAAGCAATCGTCCACCCATAGGCGAAAGCGTTTTATCAATTACATCCAATAAAGTAACAGCATTAGGATTATAGCTGTGATACAATTCTAAATTTCTAATGGTAAATCGATCCATCCAAACATAAGCATCTTCAGCAATTCGTTGAATACTCGTGATGTGTTGCACCTTATTGTGTTGCGTTTCCGACAAATAATACAAAATAGCACCCGAAGAAATGATTCCTTCCTGCAATTCTTCAACCCCAAAACCTTTTAACGAATTGGTTTGAAAATGATTGGTCAAAGTTTCAAAAGCATAATCTTCTTGGTAGACCCAATCCTCTAAATAAAAAGTATTAAAATCTTCTCCAAAAGCTTCTTTAAACTGATTTCTGTTATTTTTTTGAATTAGAATTTCACTTGGACTAAAGTTTTGAAGTAGCTTATCTATGTATTCTTCATTGCCTTGTGACGTGAGAAATTCGCCAGTGGACACATCTAAAAACGATACGCCAAGTTGTTTTTTTCCAAAATAAATGGAAGCTAGAAAATTATTAGATTTCGATTGCAACACTTCATCATTCATGGCAACACCTGGTGTAACTAATTCGGTAACACCACGTTTTACAATAGTTTTAGTCATTTTTGGATCTTCCAATTGATCACAAATGGCTACTCGAAGACCCGCTTTAACCAACTTTGGCAAATAGGTGTTAATGGAATGGTGAGGAAAACCTGCGAGTGCCGTTTCTGTTTCGGAACCCGCACCACGTTTGGTTAGAGTAATGCCGAGAATCTTAGAAGCACGAACAGCATCTTCTCCAAAAGTTTCATAAAAATCACCTACTCTAAACAACAAACAGGCATCGGGATATTTCCTTTTTATCTCGTTATACTGCTTCATTAACGGCGTTTCTTTGACGCTTTTTTCTTTTGATGCCAATGGAATAATTAGTTTAAATTGAGTTCACGAATTTAATTATTTATAATCAATATAAAAGACAGAAAAAATTAATTTTAATTTTAAGGTTTTTTTAAGTTGTTCCTTTTGTTTTTTTATTTAGATTTGCTTGTTAATTATTTAATTTAAACAAAAATGAAAAGAATATTATTATTAGCGATGCTAGTTGTTTTTGGTGTTACAACGTCAAATGCACAAACCAAATCAAAAGCAAAAAAAGCAACTAAAGCTGTTGCAGCAAAAGTGGAAACTCCAAAAACTCCAGCTGTAGAAGGTGCCGGTATGGTTTTTGAAAATGAAACTATTGACTACGGAACTATTCCTCATAATGCTGATGGGAAAAGAGAATTTGTTTTCACAAATAACGGAAACAAACCTTTAATCATTGAAAGTACTCAAGGATCATGTGGATGTACTGTTCCAACAACTCCAAAAGAACCTATTCAACCAGGTCAAAAAGGTGTTATTGGTGTAAAATATGCTACTGATAGAGTGGGTCAATTCACAAAAACAGTTACCATTAAATCAAACGCTGTAGGTCAAGAAACTAAAGTAGTAACTATCAAAGGTAATGTTTTGCCTGATGCTCCAGCTGCTACTCCTGCAACGGAAACAAAAAGCTAATATTATTTATATATAATCAAAAAGCTTCCTCTTTTGGAAGCTTTTTTTTTAAACAATACTAGAATGCGAAAACTGGAGAACAGCGAACTGGAACGTAAATCGGTTGCCGATTTTAAACAAGCTGACAAAACACCAATAATAATTGTTTTAGACGACATTAGAAGTTTACATAATATTGGTTCTGTATTTAGAACTTCTGATGCTTTTTTGATTGAAAAAATAATTTTGTGTGGCATTACCGCAACACCTCCGAATAAAGAAATTCACAAAACAGCTTTAGGAGCAACAGATACAGTAGCTTGGGAGCATCACAAAGATGTACTAGAAGTTATTGAAAGTCTTCAAAAAGAAAATACTCAAGTATATGCCATTGAACAAGTAGAAAATGCTGTTTTTTTAAATAACTTTTATCCCGAAAAAAACATCAAATACGCTTTAGTATTTGGAAATGAGGTTTATGGAGTTTCTCAAGAAGCCGTAAAATTATGTAATGGAAGTATTGAAATTCCGCAATTAGGAACAAAGCACTCCCTAAATATTTCTGTGACAACAGGCATTGTAATTTGGGATTTATTTCAAAAAATGAATCAAAATAAAAACTAAATTTGTAAGAAAATTATATTCCTTAACTCACATGAAAAAAGATCATTTAAACAAGCTATTTTTTCTTCTATTTTTTATAGTTGAAGCTTTTGTTTATGGTCAATCTTCGAATGTGGCTCCTATTCTTACTGCTACAGGAAACCAAATCTATTGTCCCGGTACTTCCATAAAAATTGTTACTAATATGACAATTGTAGACCCCGACGACCCTGGTGTTGCTGCAGTTTACATACAAATTTCATCTGGATATGTTTTTGGACAAGACATCTTAACTCTCACAGGTTCCCATCCAACGATAACGAGTACGTGGAATATGAATACTGGAAAACTGACCCTTTCAGGAGTGTCCAGTCAACCAACTTATGCCGATTTAATTGCGGCTATTAAAGATGTTGAGTACTCCAGTAACGCATTAAATCCATCTGGATCTAGAACTTTTTCGATATCAATAGGTCAAGCTAATTATTTACCTTCCAATGGACATTATTACCAATACATCCCAAATCTTGGTGTTACGTGGTCGGATGCCAAAAACTTTGCTCAAGCATCAACGTATTACGGACTTCAAGGCTACTTAGCTACAATCACAGCTCCTGATGAAGCACAATTAGCAGGCGCTCAAGCGGCAGGTGCTGGCTGGATTGGCGGCAGTGACGAGCAAACAGAAGGTGTATGGAAATGGATGACAGGACCTGAAACTGGAACCGTTTTTTGGAATGGAAATTTCACAGGCTACACAAACACTTATGCCTTTTGGAATACTGCAGAACCCAACAACATGAATAATGAAGATTACACACACGTTACAGCACCAGGAGTTGGAATAAGCGGTTCGTGGAATGATCTATCAAATACCGGAGATCCAAGTGGTGATTATCAACCGAAAGGTTATATTGTTGAATATGGTGGTATGCCGGGAGACCCTGTACTAAGTATTTCAACTAATTCTTCCATTACCATTCCGTCTATAACATCGACTGCTACCGAAACGATTTGTGGCACTGGCACTGTAAACCTTCAAGCCACCTCCAATACTGGTACTGTAAACTGGTATACTAGTGCTTCTGGAGGAACGCCAATTGCCACTGGAAACAATTTCACCACACCAACAATTGCCACTACAACCACATTTTATGCTGCAGCACACAGTGCTAATTGCCCAGACGACTACAGAACACCTGTAATTGCCTATATTACACCAAGACCAGTGTTAACCTATAATTCTCCCTACTATATGTGTGACGAAAGTTATATGGTCATTGATGTACAAACAACTTCAGGAATATTATTATGGTACGATAGTCCAACAGCTACCAATCAAATATTTTTAGGAACCCATTTCGTAGTCCCAAACATTCATCAAAATACTGTTTTTTACGCCGAAGCCAATTACAATGGCTGCTTATCGGTAAGAGTTCCAATTGCCATAAATGTGTATGCCGCACCTATCGCCGCCGATGAAAGTTATGAAATATGTGATGGCGATGTTTTAGTTTTAAACGCAGGAAACCCCGGTATGTCTTATCTATGGTCTACTGGAGCAACAACTCAAACCATAACTACCAATGGATTAAGCAATTATTCTGTAGTTATCACTTCACCTGCTCCTGAAAATTGTAGTAAAACTAAAAATTTTACCATTACTATTCATCAAGCACCCATAATTTCAGAAGTTGTAATAAATGGAGCCATTGCCACCATAAACACCACCAATTCTGGCGATTTTGAATATTCTGTTGACGGTATAAATTACCAAGCATCCAACCAATTTACTATTATTGATGGTGGTTTTTATACCGCATATGTTAGAGAAAAAAACAATTGTGGCTTAGACTCTAAACCGTTTATCATCATTACAATTCCAGATTATTTCACCCCAAATGGTGATGGTCAAAATGATTTTTGGACTATAAAAGGACTTTTCAATTACCCTAAGGCCGAAGTCAAAATATTTGATCGTTATGGTAAATTAATCACCAAATTAACTTCCAATACCACTTCTTGGGATGGCACCTTAAATGGTAAAAATTTGCTATCTGATGATTATTGGTATGTTTTTAAAATTGACGAAAATTCACCCGAAGTAAAAGGCCATTTTTCGTTAAAACGTTAATTCATTTTCTTCTGAATTTCGTTCAAAATAAAAGTATAATCCTCTTGGTTTTTGACGAAATCACGTTCCGAAACATCGATAACCAACACATTCAAATCTTTTTGTGTTTTGATGTAATCCAAATACCCATTATTGATTTTTTCTAAGTATTCAGCTGGAATTTCTTGCTCATAACTTCGTCCTCTTCGCTTGATGTTATGAAGCAATCGCTCAGTATTTTGATACAAATAAATATACAAATCGGGTTTTGGCATTTCTTTATAAATGATGTCAAAAAGTGTTTTATACAAGCGAAATTCGTCTTCTGCCAAGGTTACTTTGGCGAAAATCAACGATTTAAAAATATGGTAGTCGGCTACAATAAAATCTTTAAATAAATCAAATTGTGCCAAATCATCAGAAATCTGCTGGTAGCGATCGGCTAAAAAAGACATCTCTAACGGAAAAGCGTATCGGTTTTGATCTTTGTAAAATTTAGGCAAAAACGGATTGTCTGCAAATCGCTCTAAAACCGTTTTGGCATTAAAATCTTCGGCAATTTTACCCACTAAAGTGGTTTTTCCAGCACCAATATTTCCTTCAATAGCAATGTAATTAAAAGCATCCAATTTCATTGAATCTAAAGGTGCTTTTAACTTTGATATTACTTCGCATTTGCCTTTATCCTTACAAGAATGCATCAATTCTACAATTGATTTTTGCAAAACTGGATGCATCCAATCGGAAGCAATTTCCTTCATTGGTAACAACACAAAAAGTCGATCTTGCATGTGTTTGTGTGGAAGCTGCAATACCTCATTGTCCATTATTTCAGAATCGAACGAAACAATATCAACATCAATTATCCTAGGTTGATACGCTTCGCCTTCCGCTCGAATTCTTCCTAATTTTTGTTCAACTTTTTGCAGGCTTTTTAATAATTTTTGAGGTTTTTTATGAGTGTGCATCACAACAGCACAATTATAAAAAGATTCACTATCAAAACCCCAAGCATCCGATTCGTATAATGACGAAACCGCAACAATAGTACCTACCTCACGATGAAGCACATCGATACAACTAATGATATTTTCAAGGCGGTTGCCCTGATTACTACCTAACGAAAGTATTACGTGATGTTGCATCTTCATAAGCCACAAAATAACTAAAAGAATTTTAGAATTGAAGTATATTTGTGCGTTCTGTTGATAACTATTTTTTATCAAAAGAATAACCAAATGGTTTGTAACAAATTACCCTTTTGGAATACTAATTTAGAAAATTAAGATTATGAAATTTTTAGGAAATGTATTAGCCACAATAGTTGGTTTATTTATTTTTTGCATGATAAGCTTTTTCGGAATAATCATTATCAGTGCTATTTTTGGCAGTGGCGAAGATACTGTTACGGTTAAGAAAAATTCGGTTATCGAATTGGATTTGTCAAAAATACACAACGATTATGCTGGTAAAACTTCATACGATGACATGCCATTTTTAAATGGAAAAACGAAGCATGACGGATTGAGCGATGTTTTAAAAGCTATTGAATATGCCAAAACAGATGATAAGATCAAAGGGATTTCTATTTTAAATGCAACTTCCGATTTGGGAATTGCTCAAACCAAAGCACTTCGCGACCAATTGGAAGATTTTAAAAATTCGGGCAAATTCATTTATTCGTATGCCGATGTGTATTCGCAAAAAGAATACTATTTGAATTCGGTAGCGAACACCATTTACATCAACCCAATTGGCGAATTGGATTTTAAAGGACTGTCTGCCGAAATTATGTTTTTCAAAGATTTTGAAGAAAAATCGGGATTGAAAATGGAAGTCATTCGACACGGAAAATACAAAAGTGCAGTAGAACCATTCTTGGAAAACAAAATGAGTGATGCCAATAGAGAACAAACTACTCAATTACTAAATTCTATTTGGAATTCGGTTTTAGTAGATATTTCTAAAAGCAGAAAAGTATCGGTTGAACACCTAAATCAAGTTGCTGATGGCCTTTTAGCTCGTACTCCTGAAATGGCAAAAGCCGAAAAATTGATTGACAAAATTGCTTATGAAGACGTGTACCACGATGACATTCGCAAAGCATTAAAAATTGATGCGGATAAAGATTATGATGCGGTTTCTATTGCCGATTATGCTGATAAAGTAGCCACTTCAAACATCGATTTGGATGCTAAAGACAAAATTGCCATTATTTACGCTCAAGGCGAAATTGGAAGCGGTGAAGGTGATGTAAACGTAATTGGGGAAGGCTCTATGCGTCGTTCACTAAAACAAGCTCGTGACGACAAAAATGTAAAAGCCATTGTACTTCGCATCAACAGCCCAGGTGGAAACGCCTTAACCTCTGAATTGATTTGGAGAGAAATTGAATTGACTAAAAAAGTAAAACCTGTGGTAGTTTCTATGGGTGATTATGCTGCTTCTGGCGGCTATTACATCGCTTGTAATGCCGATAAAATTTTTGCAGAATCAAATACAATCACGGGTTCTATTGGTGTGTTTGGAATTTTACCCAACTTTACGGAAGCCGCCAAAAAAATTGGTTTAAATGTAGAACAAGTTAAAACCAACACTAATGCGTCAGAATACAGTCCGTTTCGACCTTTAGACGATAATTACAGAGCCTTCGCACAGGAAGGTGTGGAAAAAATCTACGGAATATTTGTAAACCGTGTTGCCACTGGAAGAAAATTAACCTTTGAACAAGTAGATGCCATTGGTCAAGGTCGTGTTTGGAGCGGTGAAGATGCCCTTAAAATTGGGTTGGTAGATAAAATTGGAGGCATGGACGAAGCTATCAAAGAAGCGGCTCGATTGGGAAAAACCTCAAAATACAGAACTCAAAATTATCCTGAATTTGAAAAAAGTTTTGATGATGTTTTAGCAAAATTCGGCTTAGCGCAAAGCAGAGAAAGCATTATTAAAGAAGAAATTGGCGAGCAAAATTATGTCATTCTTAAACACATCAAACAAATGACCACTCAAAAAGGCGTTCAAGCAAGAATGGCGTATGAACTAAAAATAAATTAAAAAACAATTGGGTTAGTTGTTTTATGATCCGTCTTATGAATGAATAAGGCGGATTTTTTTATTCAAAACTGTTTTGTATAAAAAATTATATAATATTTTATGAAAATTTTACAAGCTACTAGACAACTAAAAAACTAAATTTGTATACTATTTCTCGCAAACAAAGTCGTCTATTAATTGCATTAAATCAAACTAACATGGTAAAGAAAATATTAAAAATAACAGGTATCGTTTTACTGGTTTTAATCGCATCAGCATTTGCAATACCCTATTTATTTCAAGACCAAATCAAAGCTAAAATTGCGAAATCCATCAATGAAAATGTCGATGCTAAAGTTGCATTTAAAGATGCCGATTTGAGTTTGTTTAAAAGTTTTCCAAAAGCGACAATTTCTATTGAAAAACTGTCGGTCATCAACAAAGCTCCTTTTGAAGGCGATACGTTAGTGGCCTTTGACGAACTGAATTTAAAAATGTCGGTAATGGAACTTTTTAATAGCGACGACGAACCTATGAATATCGAAGGTGTTTCTTCTAAAAATGGGTTAATCAACATTATTTTCAATAAAGACGGCATTGGAAATTACGACATTGCCATCAAGAATAAAGACAAAAAAGACGATGGAAAAAGTAAACCGTTGGCTTTAAAAATAAAAAGCTATGATGTTGAAAATTTTAAGTTCAAATTCACTGATGAAGCTTCAAAAATCAAAATGGTTTTAGACAGTATTAACCACTCGGGCACTGGAGATTTTACCAATGATGTTTTAGATTTAGACACCAAAACTAGCGCTAAAGTATCGTTAAGCATGGACAAAATGAACTACATGAACAATGTAGCTATTTCATTAGATGCCATTTTAGGAATCGATTTAAACAAAAGCAAATATACTTTCAAACAAAACAAAGCTAAAATCAACGAATTGCCGCTAGAATTTGATGGCTTTATTCAGTTAGTAGATGCCGGACAACAATACGATTTGACCTTTAAAACGCCAACCTCATCGTTCAAAAATTTCTTAGGACTCATGCCAGCAGCCTACAGAAGTAGCATTGAAAACGTACAAACATCGGGTGATTTTACAGTGAATGGTTTTGCCAAAGGATTGCAATCGGACACTTCTGTACCTAAATTTAATATTGCTATTGCGTCCAACAATGCTTCGTTTAAATATCCAGATTTGCCAAAATCAGTAAAAAATATTGTAATTGATACTAAAATCATCAATGAAACGGGTATCATGAACGATACTTATGTCAATCTAGATAAATTATCATTCGCTATTGACCAAGATGTTTTTAGTGCCAAAGCAAATATTAGAAATGTTGCTACAAATGCGCTTGTAGACGCCTCTTTAAAAGGAACCATCAACCTTGGGAATCTTTCAAAAGCCTATCCAATTAAATTAGACAAACCGCTTTCTGGAATTCTAAAAGCCGATGTAACCACCAAATTTGACATGGCATCCGTAGAAAAAAGCGAATACCAAAACATTGACAATGCTGGAAACATGAGTTTATCTGGTTTCAAATATGTGGATGAAAATGGCAAAAGCATGAACATCAGTTCGGCAGTGGTACAATTCAATCCGAGTCGCATTAACCTTCAAGAATTTAAAGCTACTACAGGAAAAAGTGATCTTAGCGTGACTGGAGCTTTAGAAAATTTCTACGGATTTGTATTTAGAAACCAAGAATTAAAAGGAAACTTTAACTTGAATTCGAACCAAATAGCAGTTTCCGATTTTATGACAACTTCAGAACCGACTAAAGCGGATGCAAAAGCAACTCCTACGGCGATGAAGATTCCTGCATTCTTAAATTGTTCGCTTACAGCAAAAGCCAATACCGTGTTATACGATAATTTAACGTTGAAAGATTGTTCTGGAAAATTGATTGTAAAAGATCAAGCCGTTACTTTAGAAAATGTAAAAACCAATGTTTTTGGAGGATCAATAGGACTTAACGGAATGGTTTCAACCAAAGAAAAAACACCAAAATTCAACATGAATTTAGGATTGAACAAAGTAGACATTTCCCAAACCTTCACCCAATTGGATATGTTGAAAAAAATTGCGCCAATTGCAGGTGTTATCAACGGTAAACTGAATTCTACCATCAAACTTTCCGGAAATTTGAATGCTAACGAAATGACTCCCGATTTAAAAACCATTTCGGGTGATTTATTAGGACAATTGCTTTCAACCACTGTCAATCCATCCAATTCTAATTTATTAAGCGCTCTGGGTTCTAATATCAAATTTATTGATTTGAACAAGCTGAATTTGAACGACATCAAAGCCGCTCTAACTTTTAAAGATGGGAAAGTAACGGTAAAACCATTTGACATCAAATACCAAGATATCAAAGTAACAGTTGGTGGAACACACGGTTTTGACCAATTGATGAATTACAATTTGAAGTTAGATGTTCCTGCCAAATATTTAGGAACCGAAGCCAATACATTGTTAGCCAAATTATCACCTTCTGATGTGGCAAAATTGGATAATATTCCAATTAACGCTAACCTAACTGGTAGTTTTTCTAAACCCAAAGTTACTACCGATGTTAAAGCAGCTACAACGAGTTTAGTTACTAATTTAGCCAAACAACAAAAACAAAAAGCGCTGACAAAAGGAACAAATGTGTTAGAAGACATGATTAATAAAAACACCAAATCGGGAGATACTACCAAAACTAAAAAAGTAGTCAATCAAACCAAAGATTTGCTGAATGGTTTGTTTAAAAAGAAAAAACCGTAATGTAGTCATTGCGAGACACGAAGCAATCTCATAAAGTATATATAATGAAGCCTGGGTTTGTTTATATCGTAACTAATAAATATAATAATACTTATTATGTAGGTGTTACTTCTAATCTTCCTAAAAGAATTTTGGAACATATTGAAAAACGTTATGAAAATTCATTTTCAGCACGATACAATTTAAACAAATTGGTCTATTATGAACAATTTCAAATGATTGGTGATGCAATTGCTAGAGAAAAACAATTAAAAGCAGGTTCAAGAGCAAAAAAAGTAACTTTAATTCAAAATATGAATCCTAATTGGATCAATTTATATGAAGAAATAAAAGATATAATGTCTTATTAATAGATTATGAGATTGCTTCGTACCTCGCAATGACAAACTTACAATGTAATTTTAACTACATATCCTTCAAAAGTGCGCACATTAAAAACAGTCCCATCCTCAAAGATTAAATATTGCCCTTTAATGCCTATGAGTGTTCCTGAATAATTAGGTGCTTTGTCTAAATTCAAACTCGAAACTTTCTTTGGATATTCTAATACCGGAAAGTGAAGATCATACAAATCTTCTTTTTCAGGATGAAAGAATTCTTGCACTTCTTTTGGGATCAATGGTTCTAATTTCAATCGTTCTGCAATCAAATCAACTTCTGGCACTTCATTTTTCAACATCTTTTGCCAATTGGTTTTATCGGCATAATGGTCTTTTAATGCGACTTCGGTAATTCCGGCTAAATATCGATTGGGAACCTCCACAATCGGAATGGCTTGCACAGCACCTTGATCAATCCATCGCGTTGGCACTTGCGTTTTTCGGGTTACACCCACTTTGATTTCGCTCGACAAGGCTAAGTAAACAACGTGTGGTTGTAATTGCACTTTTCGTTCGTATTCTAGATCACGATCTTCAATATCCAAATGTGCCGTGCTCAATTCGGGTTTCATAATCCAATCGCCGGCCGAAGCGCTACTCATAAAACAATCGTAACAAAATCCTTGTCGGAAGATTTTTTTCTTTTTTCCACAATTCAAACATTGGTAACCCACAAAATTAATATCGAGGTTTTTATTCAATAATTGATTCAAATTCAAGAAACTAGTTTCAAAAACCAAATAATATTGAATTGGATTCAAGTATTCGGTTTGCATTTTGGTGAGAACGCCTTCGTATTGCATATTTTATAATTTCAAGAATATTTGTAATTAATTTACTATTTTAGCGTAAAGTTATAATTCGTAATTCGTAATTCATAATTCTAAATTAAAAAATGCCTTTTCCAATAATCAATTCGATAGCTTCTTGGGTTTTAAAACAACGCATTCATCAGATTGAATTGTTTCTAAAATACCCTCATGAAGTTCAAGAAGAATTGCTGATGAACCTGATTCGTCAAGCAGAGGAGACTGTTATTGGAAGACAATATGAGTTTGAATCGATAAAAAGTTACCGCACTTTTGTCGAAAGAGTTCCAGTTTCAACCTATGAAGAATTGGAGCCTTTAATTGAGCGCACTCGAAAAGGCGAACAGAATGTTTTTTGGAACGAACCTATAAAATGGTTTGCCAAATCAAGCGGAACGACGAATGCCAAAAGTAAATTCATACCTGTTAGCGAAAGTGCTCTAGAAGATTGTCATTACAAAGGCAGCAAAGATTTGTTGTGCATGTATCTCAATAACAATGAGAATTCGGATATGTTTTTGGGAAAAAGTTTGCGTCTAGGCGGCAGTTCCCAAATTTACGAAAACAACAATACTTCTTTTGGCGATTTATCGGCAATTTTAATTGAAAATATGCCCATGTGGGCCGAATTCAGTAGCACGCCAAGCAATAAAGTATCCTTGATGAGTGAGTGGGAAACCAAACTTACGGCCATAATTAACGAAACTAAAAAAGAAAACGTAACGAGTTTTGCTGGTGTTCCATCGTGGATGATGGTATTGTTGAATCGCATTTTAACCGAAACCAATCACACCAATTTGTTTGAGCTATGGCCCAACTTGGAAGTCTATTTTCATGGCGGTGTGAGTTTTGAGCCTTATCGCGAACAATATCAAAAAATATTACCCAACGACAATTTCAAATACTATGAAATTTATAATGCTTCGGAAGGATTTTTTGCCATTCAAGACTTAAATTATTCTAACGATTTGTTGTTGATGTTGGATTATGGAATTTTCTACGAGTTCATTCCGATGGATACTTTTGGAACGACAAATCAAAAAATCATTCCATTATCGGAAGTGGAATTGTTCAAAAATTATGCTGTTGTTATCACGACCAACTCGGGTTTATGGCGCTATTTAATTGGCGATACCATCCGATTTACCTCGTTAAACCCATACCGCATTAGAGTTTCGGGACGAACCAAACATCACATTAATGTTTTTGGTGAAGAATTAATGGTCGAAAATACCGATCAAGCGATTGCTAAAACGTGTTCCCAATTGAATTGTGAAGTAAAAGATTATACGGTTGCCCCAATTTTCATGAAAGGCAAAGAAAAAGGCGCTCACGAGTGGATGATTGAATTCAAAAAACACCCTGAAGACATTGTGTTATTTCAAAAAGTTTTAGACGAAATGCTACAAACGGTAAATTCCGATTATGAAGCCAAACGCTACAACAACATGACGTTAAATCAATTAAAAATCAATGTAGCTAGAGAAAATTTATTTTACGATTGGCTCAAAGAAAACGACAAATTGGGTGGTCAACACAAAATTCCAAGGTTATCCAACCAACGTGATTATTTAGAACAATTGAAAGGAATGCAAACCGCACTATCAAAAAACAACTAAGTCATGAAAAAAATATTTACTGTAGTTTTGATTATTTTATTCATCGTTTCCTGCGGACCAAAACGAATGTCATGTTATGGTAAACGTTGTGTAGAACACACGGTTAAAAAAGAAAACGTAAAGTCCTCTAAAGCAAATTCATAAAACTTTTCTTAAAAAATAATCGTTTTTGATTGTAACATTTTTGATTACTAAAAGTCTTATTGGTAATCATCAATCAGCCGAAACTCAACCAAAAAGTAGGTTTCGGAAAAATCAATCAATCCATGAGAAAATTATTTTTATCTGTACTGTTTCTTGCAGCAACAAGTAGCTATGCTCAAGAAACGAAAAGTGACACTGTTAAGAAAAAAGTCACTGTCCTTGACGAAGTAAAAGTCAACATCAAAAAGAAATTCATCAAAGTAGAATCCGACAAAACAACCGTTTCTGTAAAAGATAACGCCATGTTAAACAGCGGTTCGAGTTTGGAAGCTGTAAAAAAACTACCCGGTGTAATCACCTCTCCAACCGGCAGTATCACTTTGAACGGAAAAGGCGTTGCTATTTATATTGATGGCGCTCCGAGTACTTTATCGGGAAATGATTTACAAAATTATTTGAATTCATTACCTGCCAATGCCATCGAAAAAGTAGAATTAATTTACAATCCGGGTGCAGCTTACGATGCTAATTCAAGCGGTTCTATCATCAATATTGTAACGAGTTCTAAAAGAATGAAAGGCATCAACGCCAGTTTCAACATCAATTATAATTTTAACAAATACCAAAAACCAAGTCCGCAGATATTGTTAAATGGTAAAGAGAAAAACTTAAGTTGGCAAACCATGTTAGGCTATAATTATATTGATAGTGAATCACGAACCACTAACAGCCAAACGTTTACAGCATTCAATCCGGTAAAAGTGTTGAACCAAGAAAACTTTACGTTTAATACCAACAGAAACCTATATTTTAGAGGCGGAATCAACTACAAATTGACTAAAATGTCTAATTTGTTATTCAATTACAACGGAACATTTTCGAACGATAGAGGTGTTTTTGATGCAACCACAACCGGTGACAATATTGATTATTTCAACAAAGGAGTAACCAAAAACAAGAACAACAATCACGAAGTTAGTTTGCAATACAAAGCCAAATTAGACACTATTGGAAGTACGTTTGACATTACGGCTTTTGGAAATCATTATGATAAAAAACCCATTACCAATTCGAATGCTGTTGAAAATTTGAGTACTACTAATTCGTTCAACAACGGAAATATCGATTTTAAATTAGACAATTACTATTTGAAATACGACTTTACGTTTCCGTTTGAAAAACAAAAATTTTCAATCAGTACGGGTGGAAAATTCAATGGATTACAGGTTAAAGACAATGGTAGTTATTTTTTAAATTCAGCTATTCCGAACAACATCACTTTTGATTACAAAGAAGATAATTTAGCATTTTATGCTGAAGCACGAAAGAAAATCAAAAAATTCAGTTTTACGGCTGGATTGCGATTTGAGAACTTCAACGTTGAGCGTATCACCAATACATTAGCGGACAAAATCAAATTCAAGAACAACAATTTCTTTCCGAATTTGAGTGCCATTTATGAAGTAAACGATAATGTGAATGTTTCGGCATCCTATTCAAAGAAAATCAACCAACCGAACTACAACAATTTAGATCCAAATAATAGTTCGAGTTTTGATCAATACAACACTTCGCAAGGGAATTTGTTTTTAAATCCGACTTTTTTAGACAATTATGAATTTAAGATTTCGGCTTTTCAGTTTGTTCAATTGGGAATGAATTATACGGCATCAAAAGATAACAATTTATTTGTTTTTAGTGCCGATCCGAATGCAACAACACCTGTGAGCAATCAAACGTTTCAGCAATTTGAGCATTTTAATACGTTTAGTGCGTATGCCAACTTCCCTATTCCGTTGGATTATTTCTTAAAAGGTAAAGAGGAATTCCAAAAAAGAATGGCTGATATGGACAAGATGAATTACATATTCTTCAACATCAATTATATTAAATCGGACATAAAAGGATATACGTTTCCTTACAGCAACAAAGCCATATGGAATTATGCGGCACAAGCTCAATTTATATTGCCTTGGGGCATTAAAAACTCGATGACCTATTTTATTTTACCTTCTGGAAATTGGCAGATATACAAAATAACCAAACCGATTCAGCAGTTTGATATTTCGTTTAACAAAGATTTTATGGATAAAAAATTGAAAATCGGATTGCATTGTTTTGATGTGTTCAATTCAAATGAAGTGAATGCCTTAATCGCAGGACAAAACTTGGAAACCAATTTCAGACAAAAACAAGATTCAAGAACGTTTAGAATTTCGTTAACCTATAACTTTGGAAACTTAAAATTACAAAAAGAAAACACCGATATTGAAACTGAGAAAAAACAAGGTGGTGGCGGTTTGGTGAAATAAATCACACTTAATAGTCCTAAAAAAACCCGAATCTGAAATTTCAAATTCGGGTTTTACTTTTTTATTTACGAAGCAATTTCGAGTCGCTTCAATAAATTTTTATTCAAGGTATGTTCTGCATATTCTTTGTCGATTTCCAGAACCTTCTCGTCTGAACTTGGCAATTCATACATGGCATCGGTTAAGATGGCTTCACACAACGAACGCAAACCACGAGCACCTAATTTATATTCTAAAGCTTTGTCCACAATATAATCTAACGCTTCATTGGTTACCGTAAATTTCACTTCATCCATAGCAAATAACTTTTCGTATTGCTTGATTAAGGCATTTTTAGGTTCGGTTAAAATAGAACGCAAGGTTTCTTTATCCAACGGATCCATATGCGTTAACACTGGCAAACGACCAATAATTTCAGGAATCAATCCAAAATCTTTAATGTCTTTCGGAATAATATATTGCAATAAATTTTCTTTGTCAATGTTGTCAGCATTTTTAGAAGTTGAATATCCAACTGCCGTTCTGTTCAAGCGCTTAGAAATGATACGCTCAATTCCGTCGAAGGCACCACCAGCAATGAATAGAATATTTTGTGTGTTGACCTCAACAAACTTTTGGTCGGGATGTTTTCGACCACCTTTTGGCGGAACATTGACAACCGTTCCTTCCAATAATTTAAGTAACGCTTGTTGCACACCTTCACCCGAAACATCACGCGTGATGGATGGATTATCACTTTTACGAGCAATTTTATCAATCTCATCAATAAATACGATACCGCGTTCGGCTTTGGTCACATCATAATCGGCAGCTTGTAGCAAACGTGTCAAGATACTTTCTACGTCTTCTCCTACATAACCTGCCTCAGTTAATACCGTTGCATCCACAATTGCTAAAGGAACATCTAACATTCGAGCGATGGTTTTAGCTACCAAAGTTTTTCCAGTTCCGGTTTGTCCCACCATAATGATGTTTGATTTTTCAATTTCAACCTCTTCGTGGTGTTGCTGTTGCATCAAACGTTTGTAGTGATTGTACACGGCAACCGACATTACTTTTTTAGTTTGGTCTTGACCAATTACGTATTCGTCTAGAAATGCTCTGATTTCTTTAGGCTTACGCAAAATCAAATCGGTTGTCATTTTAGCACCCGAATTCGACTTCAATTCCTCTACAATTATTCCGTGTGCTTGTTCGATACAGCGGTCGCAAATGTGTGCGTCAATTCCAGCAATCAACAAATTGGTTTCCGGTTTTTTTCTTCCGCAGAAGGAACATTCTAATTTTTCTTTTGCCATTTTATTTTAGTTTCTAAGTTTCTGAGATGCTGAGATACTGAGATTTCTCTCAGAAACTTAGTAACTTAGAAACTCAGTTGCTTTATTTATCTTCTTAACACTTCATCAATCATTCCATATTCTTTGGCTTCATCGGCAATCATCCAATAATCGCGTTCTGAATCTTGGTATACTTTTTCAATGGTTTGCCCTGAATGATGTGAAATGATTTGGTACAATTCATCTTTCAATTTCAACATTTCTTTCAAATTGATTTCCATATCGGTTGCAACGCCTTGTGCGCCTCCAGAAGGTTGGTGAATCATCACTCTTGAATGCGGTAATGCCGAACGTTTTCCAGCGGCACCAGCACAAAGCAATACAGCACCCATTGAAGCCGCCATACCGGTACAAATTGTGGCTACATCGGGTTTGATATATTGCATGGTATCGTAAATTCCTAAACCTGCATAGACACTTCCACCTGGAGAGTTAATGTAGATTTGAATGTCTTTGGAAGCATCAACAGATTCTAAAAACAACAATTGTGCTTGAATGATGTTTGCCACGTGATCATCAACTCCAGTTCCTAGAAAAATGATTCTATCCATCATCAAACGAGAGAAAACGTCAAGTTGTGAAATATTCAATTGGCGTTCTTCAATAATATAAGGTGTCATGCTCGCTACAATCTTGTCGTAGTACATGCTATTCACTCCGTGATGTTTGGTAGCGAATTTTTTAAATTGCTTCGCCATATCGAGCGCAGCTCTTGGGTCTTTTCCGTAGTTCATTTTAATGTTATTATACGTTGAATGTTATTAATTTCTTTTTCAGTAAAGCAAAGGTCGTACCTTTTATTTTAGGTGACAAACTGTCGTATTGATATTTATGAGTTTATTAACCAAAATAGTTGTTTAGTACTGATGCCCTAGCCCCGATAGTAGTGAAAATCCTTTTTATTGCTTTACGAATTACCCCTTTGACTGGGCTAAGGGTAATAAGCAATAAAAAGATTACTTCACATTGTGTCCATTTTCATCGGAGTTCAGTGAACTTCGTTTGTAACGGATAGCGGGAATAGCTTCCAATAAAAAAAGCGCCAAAATCGGATGACTTTGACGCTCAAATATACTAATTTTTTAATTATGCTTCACCGTACATGGCTTTGATGAAGTCTTCATAAGTTACTTCTTTGGTTTTTGCTTTCACTTTCTCTTTGAACAAGTTTAGCATTTTTTCGCTCATTACTTGTTCCGATAGGCGTTTCACTTCGTCTTGATTGCTCATCACGCGTGCTACAATTCCTTGAATATCTTCATCGGTTGGGTTCATTTGACCGAATTGTGCCATTTGTTTTTTGATTAAACCCGATGTAAAATCTTTCAATTCTTCAAAAGTGATTTGAAGATTGTTGTCTGCCATAACTCTGCCTTCAATCAATTGGTAACGTAGGCCGTTTTCTGACTTAGTGTATTCTTCTTCAGCTTGTTCGGCAGTTAATGGATTTTCACCAGCCGTTTGAATCCATTTTTTAAGGAATTCAGAAGGTAAATCGAATTTTGTATTGGCAATTAAAAACTCGGTAACGTCGTTTAAGAATTTTTGATTCGATTGTTGTTCGAATTGTTGCTCGGCATCTTCTTTGATTTTCGCCTTCAACTCATCTACAGAAGTTACTACTTTTGGTCCGAATAATTTGTCGAACAATTCTTGATCTAAAGTCGCTGGCTCGTAACCTAATACTTCGTCAATAGTGAAGTTTACTTCAATATCTAAACCATGAACATCATCATGACCAATAGCCAAAACATCCATTAATTTATGATCGTCGTTGAATAAACCTTTGGTTTTTAAAGTCACTACATCACCTACTTTTTTACCAATGAATACTTTTGCTGTTTTAGCATCGGCAAACAATTCCATGTCTAAAGTAGTTCTGTTGTTGATTCCTTTTTCTTCGTTTGAAAAAATACCCGAAACATCATTTCCTTCGGCTACAACCGTTTGAGAAATTACTTTTCCATATTGTTTTTGGATGCGCGCAACTTGAGCGTTCAACATCGTGTCATCAGCGATGATTTTGTATTGAATCAAGTTGTTTTTAGCGGCTAAATCAACGGTGAACGTTGGCGCAAAGCCCAATTCGAAATCAAATTTAAAATCTTCTGCATCCCAATTGAAATCTTCGGTAACTTTTGGAAGAGGATTTCCAAGAATATCTAATTTTTCTTCTTGTAAATATCGGTTTAAATTTTCTTGTAACACTTTGTTTACTTCTTCTAACAATACTGCTTTACCGTATTGTTTTTGAATCAAACTCATTGGAACGGCACCTTTTCTAAAACCAGGAATGGCAGCATTTTTACGATAATCTGCTAATGTTTTTTCAACTTTTGGAGCATAATCTGCTTTAGAAACTTCTACCGTTACTACAGCGTTTAATGCATCTACATTATTTCTTGTAATATTCATTTTTTTATATACTAAAATTGGGTTGCAAAATTATAACATTTCTACAACCCAAGCAATTTTATTTTGTTGATTTTTAAACTATTGTTTGCCTTCTCCAGAAAGTTGATAAACCAATGATTGTGAAAGCGATAATATGATGCTAAAAAACAAGGCCGTCCAAAATCCATTTACATCGAAACCATCTACAAAATGGTCGCACATGAGTATGATTAAAGCGTTGATGACTAGCAAAAACAATCCGAGAGTAAACACGGTTACAGGCAATGTAAACAACACTAAAATTGGTTTGACGAAAAAATTCAACAAGCCCAGAACGATGGCTACTTTAAGCGCTGTTGTAAAATGATCTACAACTACACCTTTCATCAGATACGAAATAGCCATAACGAGTGCCGACGTGATAAGTATTCTTAGGAGTAATTTCATATTTTTTATTTTATTTAAAATTACGGAATTATTTCAAAAAACGTGCCGTTTCTTCAAAAAATAACTTTGGGTTTTCGGCATGAAGCCAATGTCCAACATTCGGAATTGTAGCCAATTCAATATTCGGAAAATGCTTTTTGATTTCGGGTAAATCGGCATCTAAAATGTATTTAGAATTACCACCACGAATGAATAAGGTTGGTTTTTCAAAAACAGCTTCTTGAGGTAAAGCGGTTCCAATTACCTCAATATTGGCATTAAAAACGGGTAAATTGAATCGGAAATCCAGTTGTCCAGGTTCCTTCCAATATACATTTTTCATTAAAAATTGTCGGGTTCCAAAATCGGGAATGAACGGATAAAGTGTCTCTTCTACTGCCGATCTGTCGGGTTTTGAAGCAAAATCTACTGCATTCAATCCGGCTAAAATATCTTGATGATGCGGTGCGTAATATTTCGGCCCGATATCAGCAACAATCAATTTATCAACTCTTTCAGGATAGGTTGTTGCAAAAAGCATGGCTACTTTTCCGCCCATCGAATGTCCGATGATAGAAACCTGTTGCAATTGATGTTCTTGACAATAGTTTAAAACATCTTGCGACATCACATCGTAATTAAAAACCTCTGAATGAAAACTTTTTCCGTGATTTCTTAAATCGAGTAAATGCACTTGAAACCCTTCGTCGGCATAAAGCGCTGCAAACGACTTCCAATTGTCAGACATTCCTAAAAATCCGTGAATGATTAACAATGGTTTTCCTGAACCTTCTATTCTTGAATACAACATGTTATTTTAATTTTTGCAAATACATATTCACCACATTGTCTAATCCAAGATATAAGGCTTCCGAGATTAACGCATGACCGATTGAAACCTCTAACAAACCGGGAATATTTTCTTTAAAGAATTTGATGTTATCCAAACTCAAATCGTGTCCGGCATTGATGCCTAATTCTAATTCATTGGCCAAAATGGATGCTTGTGTATAAGGATGTATTCCGTTGTGATTGCCTAAACCATATTGGTGTGCAAATTCTTCGGTATACAATTCGATTCGATCTGTTCCTGTTTTTTTTGCACCTTCAACCATTTTCAAAATTGGGTCGACAAAAATAGAAGTTCTGATGCTGTTTCGTTGAAATTCCTGAATCACTTCGGTTAAATACGATTGATGTTTGACAGTATCCCAACCAGCAGATGATGTGATGGCACCAATGGCATCAGGCACTAAAGTCACTTGTGTGGGTTGACATTCTAACACTAAATCGATAAAATTGTGTTGTGGATTTCCTTCAATATTATACTCGGTGTACACTATTGGTTTTAAATCACGCGCGTCTTGATAGCGAATATGACGCTCGTCTGGACGCGGATGAATGGTGATTCCTTGCGCTCCGAATTTCTGAATATCTTTCGCAACTTGCAATAAATCGGGCACATTTCCACCACGAGCATTACGCAACGTGGCAATTTTATTGATATTTACACTTAATTTTGTCATGATTCTACTGAAATAATTTCGATTTTGAAATTCTGATTACAAAAATACAAAGTTAAAATAAGGATTTATGTCCTAAAATTTGATTATTTTGCAACAAATATTGAATAAGTACCATGACCGAAATCAACGAATACATAACAAACGATTACAAAGCCATTGATAGCCAGGAAACTATTACTGATGTTCAAGATTTTTTTATCGATGTTCCGTTCTCACATTTTCCAGTTGTAAACGAAGGCATTTACCTAGGAAGTATCGCCACTGATGATGTGGAGACTTTTGATACGGATAAAAAAGTTTCCGATTACAGGTATGCCTTGGAAGGTTTTTTTGCTAGAAAAAATATGATTTGGTTGGATGTTTTGGAAGTTTTTGCTAAAAATCATACCAATGTAGTTCCGGTTTTAGATGAGGCAAATGCCTATTTAGGCTATTATGAATTGGAAGATATTGTGAAATTTTTCCACGAAACTCCGTTTTTAAAAGAACAAGGTGGCATTATTGTGATAAAAAAAAGCATCTTGGACTATTCTATGAGTCAGATTACCCAAATTGTAGAGAGCAATAACGGAAAACTTTTGGGATTATTTGTTTCAGACGCCGACACCGAAAGTGTAGAAATAACGGTAAAAATAGCATTGGGTAGCATGAACGATATTATTCAAACTTTTAGAAGATACAATTACGAAATAATTTCAGAGCACAACGAAGACAATTATTTAAATAGTTTGAAAGAACGTTCTGATTATTTGGATAAATATTTAAACATTTAGAAATGAAATCGCCACAAATAATTTGTTTTTGTAAAAAAATATCAATAGTAAGAAGGCGATACCATATATGACCACTGACAAATAAACACTTTACATATATGAAAGTTGCCATTTTCGGACAATATTATCAAAACGACACACGACCTATTATCAGAGACATCTTTTTATTTTTCAATAATAACAAGGTCGAACTAGTGATTGAAGAAAATTTTCTAAAAATATTATACGAGCAAGAAATCCTAAAAAAAGAATACAAAACCTTTAATAATTATAAGTGTTTGGATTCGAGTTTTGATATTTTGGTGAGTATTGGTGGTGACGGAACCATTTTGAGAGCAGCTACTTTTGTTCGCGATTCATGCATTCCGATATTAGGAATCAATGCAGGTAGATTGGGGTTTTTGGCCAAAGTTCAGAAAGAAGATATTGAGCAGTTTTTGCAAATAGTTTTAGAAAAAAAATATACCATTTCCGAAAGAACACTATTAAGTTTAGAATGTTCACCAGAAAACGAACAAATCAACGAGTTGAATTTTGCCATGAACGAAGTAACCGTTAGTAGAAAAGACACCACTTCGATGATTACCATTGACACTTCTTTAAACGATGAGCATTTGAATTCGTATTGGGCAGACGGCTTGATTATTTCAACACCAACTGGGTCAACAGGTTATTCTTTAAGCTGTGGCGGACCCGTTTTGACACCAGAAGTCAAAGGATTAGTAATTACACCAATAGCACCTCACAATTTAAATGCACGTCCGTTAGTAATTCCAGATGATACCGAAATCAAACTAAAAGTTTCGGGTAGAGAAGAGCAATATTTAGTATCATTAGATTCTAGAATTGCAACCCTCAACAACAATTCGGTTTTAACCATCAAAAAAACGCCTTTTAAAATTAAGATGGTTGAAATTCCGAATGAAACCTTTCTAAAAACCTTACGCAACAAGCTACTTTGGGGTGAAGACAAAAGAAATTAACATCTTCTTTCGATACTACATTCTTCTTTTTTTCGTTAAATAGCAGTCCATTTTAAATGGAATTTATTTTAAACTTTAATTGTGTCAATTTTAATTTATTATAAATACTAATATCATGTTTTATTAGTAGCTATAATTGTTATATTTGCACGCTATTTTTCAATTAATGAAAAAAATATTTTTATTTATTTTTATATTAGGATTAACAAAATTAAACGCTCAGATTCACGAAGTTGGAGTTTTTCTTGGTGGTAGCAATTATATTGGAGATGTAGGAAAAACAAATTATGTAAATCCTAACGAGCTCGCTTTTGGGTTTTTGTATAAGTGGAATAAAAGTCCGAGACATGCCTGGAGAATCTCCTATACGCAATCTAAAATTACAGCAAATGATTTGGATTCTAAAGTATCGGGAAGGTATAAAAGAGGCTATAATTTTGAGAATAATATAAAAGAAATTTCGGCAGGTTTAGAATTCAATTTTTTTGATTTCAACTTGCATGAATTTGGAACAAAAGTAACGCCATATGTATATACTGGTTTGTGTTACACCAACTATGATGAATTGTATGTATTAAATGGTGAAACCAAGAAAGACATCAATCATGGTACTTTCGCAATTCCAATGACTTTAGGTATTAAAACTAATATTACTAAAGAGTGGATATTGGGTTTTGAAGTGGGAACACGATACACAATGACCGATAATTTAGATGGAAGTTTGCCTAAAAATGCAAATTTAGAGCCACTTAAATTTGGAAATATAAACAGCAAAGACTGGTATGTATTTAGTGGATTTACACTAACCTACACTTTTGGAGAAAAACCATGTTATTGCGCAGATTAAAAATATGAGTTTAAAAGAATCAATAAATAAGGACAATATACCCAAACACCTAGCCATAATTATGGACGGCAATGGACGTTGGGCTAAACAAAAAGGTTTATTGAGAACTCTTGGTCATGAAAGCGGTACTAAATCGGTAAAACGCATTGTAGAAACCTGCTCTAAATTGGGTATTGAAAATCTAACCTTATATGCCTTTTCAACCGAAAACTGGAACCGTCCAAAACTAGAAGTAGATACATTAATGAAACTTTTAGTGAGTTCTTTGAGAAAAGAAACCAAAACATTTCAAGAAAACAACATCCGACTAAACGCTATTGGCAATCTTACCAAGCTTCCAAATTCTATCCTTAAAGAATTGAATGAAGTTATGGACAAGACCAAAGACAATACCACCATGACCTTAACTCTAGCTTTGAGTTATGGCTCTCGCGAAGAATTATTAAATGTTGTTAAAAACATCAGTGATAAAGTTAAAAATAATATAATTTCAATAGAGGCTATTGATGAATCAATTATAAATCAGCATCTTTACACACACAATCTACCTGATGTAGATTTATTAATCAGAACCAGTGGCGAACACAGAATCAGTAATTTTTTGCTATGGCAAATAGCCTATGCCGAATTATTTTTTACTGACGTTTTATGGCCCGATTTTACAGAAGAACATTTATATGAAGCCATCATTAGCTATCAAAAAAGAGAACGAAGATTTGGAAAGACCAGTGAACAAATTAAACAATCCTAATAAAGTGTCAAAAAAATACCTTAAAATAGCAATAACACTTTTATTCTTAGGAGTTGTTTTTCAGTCAAATGCACAAGATAATTTATCATTCGAGCAAGGAAAAAAGTACATTCTTGGTAATGTAAATGTTATAGGAAAAATAAGCTACAACCAACAAACTGTTGTCACATTTGCTGGTTTAGAAAAAGGGCAAAACATCACCGTTCCTGGTGAAGAAATCAGTAATGCCATCAAGAAATTAGGTAAACTTGGTTTGTTTAGTGACATCGATTTTTATGTAAATGAGGTAAAAGGCGACAGCATCTATTTAGACCTAGAAATTACCGAATTACCCAAACTTAATGAAGTAAAATTTAACGGCGTTAAAAAGAACAAAGTTGAAGATTTAATCAAAGAAAATGCACTTACAAAGGGAAAAATTGTAAATGAAAATCTAATTACTACAACCAAAAACTATCTGGAAAATAAGTACAAAAAAGAAGGTTTTTTCAACACCAAAGTAGCGATTCGTACAATTCCAGCAGACACGGTAAAGAATGTTGTGAACATGGTAGTGAATATCGATAAAGGTGACAAAATAAAAATTACACAAATTGCTTTTGATGGCAATGAAAAATTTTCGGACAAAAAACTCCGAAAAGCAATGAAAAACACCAAAAAAATCAATCCAATACGAATTTTTAAAGCATCCAAATTCATCAAAAAGAAATACGATGAAGATTTAGTAAAAATTGCTGATGCTTATAAAGAAAAAGGATACCGCGATGCAAGAATTGTTTCTGATTCAGTATGGTTGGATAAGAAAAAGAATAAATTAGCCATCAACATTAAAGTTGAAGAAGGCAAGAAATACTACTTCGGAGACATTAAATTCTTAGGAAATTCGGTCTATTCAGATCAATTATTGAACAGTTATTTGGGTATTAAAAAAGGGGATACTTACAATGGGGTACTTTTAGAAAAAAGAATCGCTGATAAATCGAAACCGGATGCTGATGACATTACCAATCTTTATCAAAATAATGGTTATTTATTCTCTACCATAAATCCTGTTGAAGTAAGAACGGTTAATGACTCCATTGATTTTGAAATAAGAGTTACAGAAGGTCCAGTGGCATATTTCAATAAAATTTCTGTGGTAGGTAACGACAAAACCAACGACAAAGTAATCTACCGCGAATTGAGAACAAAACCAGGAGAAAAATACAGTAAAGAAGACTTAGTAAGAACGATTCGTGAGATTGGTCAATTAGGCTTCTTTGACCCAGAAGCGATTGAACCAAAATTTAAAAATGTTGATCCAACCGCAGGAACGGTAGATATTGAATACAATCTTAAAGAAAAAGGATCCAGTCAAATAGAACTTCAAGGAGGTTATGGTGGCGGTGGATTTATTGGAACACTAGGATTGTCTTTCAACAACTTCTCGGTTCAAAATATTTTCAAAAAAGAAGCGTACCATCCACTTCCTATGGGAGACGGGCAAAAAGTATCATTGCGTTTACAAGCCAGTACTTTCTTTAGAACCTATAGTTTATCGTTCTCAGAACCATGGTTTGGCGGAAAAAAACCCGTGAGTTTCTCGGCTTCTATCTCACAAAGTAAACAATTTTTATACACCGGATCATACAGCAGTATCGATAGAAGTAAAAGTTTTAATATTACCTCACTTTCTGTTGGTTTAGCCAAAAGACTTACCGTTCCAGACGATTACTTTGTATTATCAACAGCCTTGAGTTTCCAACATTATGATTTACACAATTATAACACCGGGTTATTTACATTTGGAAATGGTTCTTCTAAAAACTTTGCGTTCAATATTGGTCTAACTAGAAATAGTAAAGGAATTAATCCAGTATTCCCAACCAAAGGTTCTGAATTTAGTATTTCTACCAAATTTACATTGCCGTATTCCTCTTTTAATAAAATTGACTACGGAAATTTAGAAAATTTACCAGAATATAAGTTAACTTATGATGGAACTAGTGCAACAACTCCAATTCCAAATTCAATTGGTGAAACACCAACTGTAGGCGATTTCATCAAATACGGAACTGTAAATAACATAACCGGATATTACAAAGTATATAGTGCTGCCGATGCTGATGTAAATCGTGGTAAAGTAGACCAGAAAAAATTCAACTGGTTGGAATACTATAAAATCAAACTGAAATTTGATTGGTATACCAAATTAATCGGCAACGATCAACACGCACTTGTATTGCGTTCTTTGGGTGAGTTTGGTTATTTAGGAGCATACAATTCTGCAAGAGGAGTTGTACCATTTGAGCGTTATTTTGTTGGAGGAGATGGATTGGCAAATTATGCTTTAGATGGTAGAGAGGTTATCCAATTGAGAGGGTATCCAAACCAATCGTTATCGGCTTCTACTGGTGGAACTATATATAACAAATTTTCATTAGAATTGAGATACCCTTTAACTTTAAAAGCAGCCGCATCGATTTATGGTTTAACTTTCTTAGAAGCTGGAGCATCGTATAACAATTTTCAAGAATATAATCCGTTTGTATTACAACGTTCAGCCGGATTTGGTATAAGAATCTTTATGCCAGCATTCGGTCTTCTTGGAATTGACTTTGCACATGGTTTTGATCCTGTTCCTGGAACAACAGTAAAAAGTGGTTGGCAAACACATTTCATTATTGGACAACAATTTTAGTATATTTGCTTAAACATTTCTAAACTCAGCGTTATGAAGAAATATATTTTATTACTGTTAGTTGCTTCATTATTAACATCCTATAATGGAAAAGCGCAGTCACGCGGCATAAAAGTTGGATACATTGACATGGAATATATCCTTGAAAAAGTGCCTGATTATGCTGAAGCAAAAAACCAATTAGAACAAAAAGCCGAAAAATGGAAGCAAGAAATTGAAACCAAAAAAAGCGATATCAATAAACTAAAAGAAGCTTTAAAAACTGAAAGAGTTTTATTAACCAAGGAACTTATTGAAGAACGAGAGGAAGAAATTGCTTTTCAAGAGAATGAGTTATTAGAATACACTCAGAAAAAATTTGGCCCAAATGGCGACTTAATTGTACAAAAAGCAGTTTTAGTAAAACCGATTCAAGACCAAGTTTTCAATGCGGTTCAAGACATCGCAGAAGCAAAAAAATACGACTACATCTTCGATAAATCTTCCGATTTGACCATGTTGTTTGCTGCCAAAAAGCACGATATTAGTGACCGAGTAGTTCAGGTTTTAACACGTGCTGAAAAAAGACAGCAAATGACCGAAAAACAAAGAAAATTAGAAGAAGAAAAAGAGCGCAAGCAAGACATGATCGACGATAATCCGGAGCTTTCTGAAAGACAAAAACTTGCCGATCAAAGAAAAGCAGAGCGATTGAAAATGGTTGAAGATAAAAAAATTGCTGCCGAAGAAAAGAAAAAAGCTGCCGAAGAAAAAAGAAAACAATTATTAGAAGACAAAAATGCCAAAAAAAGTGGCACAGTTTCTGATAAGTCAAATACGGATGGCGCTAGCACTACAGAAACAAATGCCGCTGATAAAAAAGCAGCCGCTGATGAAGCTAAAAAGAAAACTTTAGAAGAACGCCAAAAAACAATTGACGACAGAAAAAAGGCAGCAGAAGAGAAAAAGCAAAAAATATTAGCAGATAGAGAAGCTGCCAAAAAAGCTAAAGAAGACGCTAAAAACAAACCTTAAATAAATTAAAACAATAATTAATACCTAAAATGATGAAACAATTAAGAACTTTTTTAATAGCTGCAGTAGCTTTATTTGGTTTTCAAACAATTAATGCGCAAACAAAAACAGCTCATGTTGATGTTCAAGAAATTATGACTAAAATGCCTGCGGTTTTGGATGCTCAAAATCAGTTGAAAAAATTAGGTGATACTTACAGTGCTGAATACAAAACAATGGTAGATGAGTATCAATCTAAATTAAAAAAATATGACGCTGAAGCAGGTACTGTAACCGATGCAGTGAACCAAACACGTCAACAAGAAGTACAAGATATGGCTAAAAGAATTGGTGATTATCAAGATACTGCTCAAAAAGATTTACAGAAAAAAGAAGCTGATTTAATGAAACCAATTACGGATAAAGTAAAAGCTTCTATTCAAAAAGTTGGTAAAGCTAAAGGATACCAATACGTATTAAATGCTGCCGATCTTTTATTAGCTGATGGTCCAGACTTAACTGCTGACGTAAAAAAAGATTTAGGATTTTAATCCACATCTCACAAAATAATAAAAACTGCTCAATGGATTTGGGCAGTTTTTTTTTACTTTTGTTTTATGATAAATAATAATCCTATAGGACTTTTTGATTCCGGAATTGGCGGAACTTCCATTTGGAAGGAAATTCATCAATTGCTTCCTTCAGAAGACACTATTTATCTTGCCGACAGTAAAAATGCTCCTTACGGAGAAAAATCTAAAGAAGAAATCATTCATTTAAGTGCTAAAAACACGGAGTTTCTTCTAAATCAAAATTGCAAATTAATAGTTGTGGCTTGTAATACCGCAACCACTAATGCCATCAAAGAGTTAAGAGCAAAATACAGCGTTCCATTTATTGGAATTGAACCCGCAATAAAACCCGCAGCGCTTCACTCACAAACCCAAAAAATTGGGATACTTGCTACTAAAGGCACTTTAAACAGCGAATTATTTTACAAAAATGTAGAACAATTTCAAGACATTCAAATTATAGAACAAATTGGTTTTGGCTTGGTTGAATTAATTGAAAATGGCCAAATGGATTCGCTGGAAATGAATAAATTACTGAATGACTATTTAACTCCAATGATAGAAGCTAATATTGATTATTTGGTATTGGGTTGTAGTCATTATCCTTATTTAATTCCTCAAATTAAAAAAATACTTCCTGAAAATATTAAAATTATCGATTCGGGAGAAGCAGTAGCCAAACAAACTAAAAAGATACTGACAGAAAAAGTGGGTTTTAGAGAACCCGGTCTTAAAAGCAATCAGATTTTCTACACAAATGTAAATCCAAAAGTAATTTCAGACCTATTGAAAAACCAATATACTGTAACTGAGAAAGATTTCTAAAGAGGGTGCTTGATATAAGTATCGATAGTTCCTTCAAAAAGAGTATCTTTGCAAAAATAAAAAGCATGAATAATTCCAATAATAAAAAGCGAACAGGGACAAGCAAACCTAGTGGTGACCGAAAAAAATCGGCAGCTACTTCAAAACCTGCTATGGCTAAACGTTCTCAAAATAAAAAACCAGTAGTTAAAAAAGACTCACCAAACGTACCGAAACCATTAAAATCGGATGACATTCGTTTGAATAAATACATCGCCAATTCGGGTGTATGTTCGCGTCGTGATGCTGATATTTATATCCAATCTGGGAATGTAAAAGTTAACGGTATACCTGTGACCGAAATGGGATATAAAGTGAAACCCGGCGATGTAGTTAACTTTGATGGTGTTACCCTAACTCCAGAAAGAAAAGAGTATTTTCTTTTAAATAAACCCAAAAACTTCACTACTTCTAACGAAGAAGTTGAACATAAAAATGTTTCCGAATTGATCAAAGGCGCATCAACAACTAAGATGCAACCTATTGGCAGAATGGATAAAAACACCACAGGATTATTAGTCTTTACTAATGATACTGATATGATACGCAAATTCAGTTTGCCAAATCAAAAATCACCAAAAATTTACCAAGTTACTTTAGATAAAAATTTAAAGTTTGAAGATTTGGAAAAAATAGCCTCAGGAGTTACTCTTGACGGTCATCGCTTGTTTGTGGACGAAGTTAGTTACATCGAAGGTGAACCAAAAACAGAAATTGGCATCAAACTAAGAACTCCTAATGTAAAAGTGGTACGTGCTATATTCGAAAACTTTAAATATACCGTTATAAAAGTAGATCGAGTTGCCTTTGCAGGATTAACCAAAAAAAATCTTCCAAGAGGAAATTGGAGAGCGTTAACAGAGCAAGAAATTATTAATTTAAAAAATATATAACCACGCCAAAAACGTGGTTTTTTTAAATATGACTACACAAAAAAATTTATCTATTGCACACGCATGGTTTGAAGCCTTTAACACTCATAATTTAGAAAAATTACTTTCGTTATATGATGAAGATGCTCAACATTTTAGCCCAAAATTAAAAATAAGACACCCTGAAACTAAAGGATTAGTAACTGGAAAAAATGCTTTAAGAACTTGGTGGCAAGATGCTTTTGACCGATTACCAACCTTAAATTATAAAGTAACTTCCTTGACTGCGAATGATGATAGGGTTTTTATGGAATACACCAGAACTGTTGCAAACGAAGAAGATATGCTAGTAGCAGAAGTTCTGGAAATTAAAGAGCAAGTTATTGTAGCTTCGCGAGTATATCACGGATAAAATAATTGAAAAACAATAAAATAGCATTAAAATACTGTCTTTTTTCTTCCAAGATGATTAAATAAATTGTAACTTTATTTTTTTAATTAAATCATTACATTATGGCAGTATTAAAAGTAATTGAAGTTCTTTCAAGTTCCGAAATAGGCTGGGAAGACGCTACTCAAAAAGCAGTAACACAAGCAGCAAAATCCTTAAAACATATTCGTTCTGTTTATGTTCAAGAACAAAGTGCTACGGTAAAAGATGGAAAAGTTACCGAATATAGAGTAAATTTGAAATTGAGTTTTGAAATCGAATAAGTACATTTTTAATCATTAAACAAAATAAATATGGGAATAGGTGGATTTTTTAAAAACTTGTTTGGTTCGTCCAAAGAAAAAGTAAGTGATGTAGCGGATAAAGCTGAAAATTTAGTTGAAGATGCTATTGAAAAAGTAAAAGAAACTGCAGCTCCATTGGTTGATAAAGCTGAGGAATATGTGGAAACAGCCAAAGAAAAAGTTAGCGAATACATTCCTACTGCAACCGAAGCAATAGATAACGTTGTTGAAACTGTAAAAGAAAAAGCAAGCGAACTAGTTGACAAAGCTGAAGAATTTACAGAAAATGCAGTAACAACTGTGAAAGATAAAGTGAATTCGTTTACCGATGATGCCAATGATGAAACACCTTCAAAACCAGAAGAACCAACAAACAGAGTTGAAGAAGACGCAGATTAATTTCAAGAAAATACTATCTTTGCATAAAAATTAAATCACACTTTTTAGTGTGATTTTTTACATTATTATGGAAGTAAAACAAGATTTCTTTTCAGCAGAAGGTTATATCAAAGGATTTATTAAAGTCCTTATCGAATATTCTCCAAAGTTAATTTCGGCATTTTTAATACTTTTTATCGGACTTTATACCATTCGGTTTGTCAATCGAATGACCCGAAAAATAATGCTAAAACGAAATTTAGACCCTACCCTATCTAAATTTTTAGCCGACATCATGATCTGGGTATTTCGAGTATTACTGTTTGTTACATTCATTTCTAAACTCGGAATAGAAACTTCTTCTTTCGTGGCCATTTTAGGAGCTGCTGGTTTAGCGGTTGGAATGTCATTACAAGGTTCGCTATCCAACTTTGCAGGCGGTATGTTAATTATTTTGTTCAAACCATTCCGAGTTGGCGATACCATAGAAGCACAAGGTGTGATAGGAACCGTTTCAGAAATCCAAATATTTGTAACCAAATTACTAGCCGCTAACAATCAAACGATTTTTATTCCGAATGGGATTTTGTCAAATGGCATCATAACCAATCTTTCCATTGCAGGAATGCGCCGATTGGATTTAGTCTTTTCACTATCTTATGCCACAGATATTAAAGTTGCTAAAGAGGTTGTGATGGACGTAATGAAAAATCATCCCAAAGTTCTCAAAACTCCAGAGCCTTTGGTTTTAGTAAGAGATTTAACCGACAACGCAATCCATCTTGCCATTCGTCCTTGGTCTAAAAACGAAGATTTCGGAACCGTTTCTTCAGACATCTTAGAACAATGCAAAACAGCTTTTGACGAAAAAGGCATCCAAATTCAACCTTTTGTTAGAGATGTTGCTAAATAATTATTTGGCAAACATAAAGTCTTTAAGATAATACGGCTCAAAATAAGCCACATCAACAAAATCCTTTTTTTGGAATTTTTCAAAAGAAAGAGCACTCATTTCTTTTGCCGAAGGATAGACAATGCCTTCAAGAAAAACAAAATTTGATTGGGTCATAACCGATTTTGCTTTTTCATTACTATCTCCAACAAAATAAACCGTATCGGTAATTGTAGCAAAACTTTCTGGAGTTAAAACTTCAGATTGAACCTCACGAATCATTTCTTTTTTGGAATTGAAAATAGCACTATACACTTCCATTCTGCGTGCATCAATCATCGGTATAATTAAACCATCATTGTACGCCACTTGGTGCGCTAATGAAGTCAAAGTATCTATTGCCATTAACGGAATTTGCAATGCATAACTCAATCCTTTTGCTGCAGAAACACCAATACGCAACCCAGTATAGGAGCCCGGACCTTGACTTATTGCAATTGCAGCTAAATCAGACATAGAAATACCAGCTTCTGCAACAATTTCTTCTATAAAAACATGGAGCTTTTCCGCATGTGAATACCCTTGCTCTGCAATTTCTTTACAATTGATAGTTTCTCCATTTTTTGCTAAAGAAACCGAACAGTTTTTGGTTGCTGTTTCGAGATTAAGAATATAACTACTCATGGAATTAATAAAAATGAATTTTGATTATTTTTTTGGAAGTTTGTCTTTGGCACCACTCAATTTTACTTTATCACCCGAACTCAAATCTTTGGAAACGGTAACATAAGGCCCTGTAATTACTTCGTCGCCTTTTTTCAACCCAGACAAAATTTCAATATTGGTATCGTCTTGAATACCTGTTTTTACAATTCTGATTTTAGCTTTATCGCCAACTTTCACAAAAACACATTCAAATTTTTTATCACTTTTTGATTTAACTTGATCCTTATTTTCTTCTGGCATTTCAAATTTCTTAGTAGCTGTAGTATCTGATTTTACAACAACAGCACTAATTGGAATTCCAATTACATTTTCTTTTCTAGTAGTAATAATATCTACTGTAGCCGTCATTCCTGGTCTGAATGGCGAATAAGTAGCAGGTTTTCCTTCAATTAAATCTAAATACGACTCTTTCAAAATTCTAACTTTTACTTTAAAATTAGTTACCTGATCGGCAGTTGTAGTGGTACTTGCCGAGTTAGAAATGCTTGTTACAACGCCTTTAAATTCTTTTTTCAAATACGCATCCACTTGGATTTTAGTTTCATCACCTATGTTGATTTTAACGATATCATTTTCGTTCACATCAACCTCAACTTCCATATTGTTTAAATTGGCAACGCGCAATAATTCGGTTCCAGCCATTTGTTGGGTTCCCAAAATACGTTCTCCCAATTCTACATTAAGTTTAGAAATTGTTCCGTCATTTGGTGCATAAATCGTGGTTCTACCCAAATTGTCTTTCGCTTCTTTAACCGTTGCAGAAGCACTTTGTACGTTGTAATATGCTGTTTGTTTATTGGCTTTAGCTACTTCAAAAGAGGCGATAGCTTTATCCCAATCGGCTTTAGATATGATGCCTTTATCGTATAGCGTCTTATTTCGTTCGTAGCTCGCTTGCGCTTCTTTAAAGGAAGCATCAGCCTGACTTAAACCCGATTTTGTGCCCGAGTAATTCGATACCGAACGATTCAACCCAGAAGTATATAAATCGGGATTGATGCGCACCAACAAATCGCCTTTTTTAACAACTTGTCCTTCTTTTACAGGCAAATCGATAATTTCTCCAGAAACTTGAGACGAAATTTTAACTTCTATTTCCGGCTGAATTTTTCCAGTGGCTGATACGGTTTCGACAATAGTAATTTCATTGGCTTTAGCTACTTCAACCTCTTTAGAATCATCATTTTTACCAATAACTCCTTTAGATTTTAAAACAACAAGCAATCCAACTATTACTAATATTACAACTACAATTAGGGTAATTCTTTTCTTTGACATGATATTATTTTTTTTCAATGATTGGTATTCCGAAATAAAACTCTACAATTTTAACCTTAAAAATATAATCGTATTTCGTTCTTAAAACTTCCGATTGGGCATTCACATATAACGTTTGTGATTGATTAAAATCAAAACTATTCATCATTCCCACAGCATATTTTTCTTTAGCATAATTGAAAGCTTCTTTTCTAGCTTCAAATGCGGCAACTGCAGCTTGATAAGCATTTAATGCTACATTGGCATTAGTAATAGCAGTGTAAACATTTCGCTCTAAATCGAGATTAGCCTGTTTTTCGACCGTTTTCGAGCGTTCGTATGCAATTTTAGCACGTTGAAAATTATTAGATGCCGAAAAACCATTCAAAATGGGAATATTCAATTGAACCCCAAAATTATGTCCTTTATTTCTACTAAATTGATCAAAAAAGGGAAGTGGATTTCCTAATACCGTAGAATAATTTGGCTGTAAAACATTCTGTCCAGTCCCTTCTACTTGTCCAATCACAGAAGTTGGATTGGTTACGTCTTGAGTAAAACCAACAACTCTATTAGCATAACTTACTCTCGAACTAAAACTATAAAAACCAGTCAAACTAGGCTGAAAAGCGCCTTTGGCGATTTTGACATCTTTTTCAGCTATTTCTAAATTGGTTTTTGCAATTTTTAATTCTACTCGATCTTGTTTGGCTTTTTCAACAATAGTTTCTGGTTTTTCAAGCATTGTGGCACTGGGCTTAGCTTCATAATCTACATCAACAACATCAAATGTTTGAAAATCTTCCAACTGAAGTAATTGAGCCAAACTTAATTTCGATATAAATAAGTTGTTTTCTGCCGCAATAACCTTTTGTTTATCAGACGCAACAGTTGCTTTAACGTCTAACAAATCACCACGCGCTACAACACCAGCTGCAACCATCTCTTCGCTTTTCTTTTGTTGTTTTTCATCGTTAGCCAACTGCTCATTTTGCACTTTCAAATTTTCTTTATTGAATAAAATTTGCAAATAGGCATTGGCCACATTCAACGAAATATCATCCTGCATTTTAGACAGTTGATATTGAGCGGCAAGTATCGATAAATTGGCTTTTCGAAATTTATTCTGATTTTGAAGACCATTATAAATCGTAATATTTGAATTTATTCCAGCCGATGTAAATTGTGTTGTTTGATTTTCTAATAAACCAGTTGTAATGTTCTGATTCAAACCAATATTCCACGAATGAGAAGCATTAGCATTAATGCTTGGTAAAAAATTTCCTAAAGCAGCCTTTTTCGAAATGGCTGTAGTCTCGGCATCCAATTCTGTTTGTTTGATAGAAATGTTGTTTTTGAGTGCATAATCAACACACTCTTGAAGCGTCCACTTTTTGGCTTGCGCATGGGTATGATTTCCTAAAAGCAAAACAAAAAGCAACATCAGTATTTTAAAGCCGTAATTTTTCATGTTCTTTCATTCAAAAGTGAAAATAGTATACAAATTTAGTCGTTTTAAAATGAATTCAACCAAATTATTATCTGCCTATCAGACGTTAAATTAGATTTTTTGTTACATTCACACCAAAATTAATTTTAGCATCTAAAATGAATACGATTATTATCCGATTTACCGCTTTTATCCTATTATTTTCTTTGATTGGTTGTTCTTCTACGAGCAAAATTACTACGTTAAAACCAGAGCCTTCCACCAATGTCGCTATGGCCTACAAAACCACTACTTCGTTTGTAAGTATGCCTATGGAAATTACACTCAAAGAAATTGAAAATCAGCTAAATAAATCATTAAACGGATTGATTTACAAAGACACCATTCTGTCTGACGATAAAACCGAAATGAAAATTTGGAAAACAGCTCCAATTAAGTTGGTTGAAAAGGATGGTAAAATAGAATCGGTTTTACCATTGAAAATTTGGTCAAAATTCAAATATGGTACTGATTTTCTAGGGTTAAACGACACTAGAGAAATCGAATTAAACGGCACCATAACCCTATTGAGCAGCGCAAAATTATCCAATTGGAAAATGTCAACTAGTTCTATAATAGAAGATTTTCAGTGGAGCGAAAGCCCTACAATATTAGTCGCTGGAAAAAAAGTACCCATTACGTACATCATCAACCCAACTTTGTCTATTTTCAAATCTAAAGTGGCTAAAAAAATTGACGATGCCATTGAAAAATCATGTGATTTTAAGCCTTATGTCTTGAATGTTTTACAAACCATGAGTACGCCGTTTGAAACCAGTGCACAATATGAAGCTTGGTTTAAGATGAATCCAATAGAAGTTTATGTAACTGATGCCGTACTTGAAAAAAGTAAAATTAAAATGGATTTAGGGTTAAAATGCACGATGCAAACGATGGTTGGTGAACAACCTAAAAATAATTTCAACAAAGACGCTGTATCGTTTAAACCGGTAAGTAAAGTACCCGATAAAACTACCGCATCTATTGCAGCCGTCTCGACGTATGAAAGTGCTTCAAGAATCATCACAAAAAATTTTCAAGGAAAAGAATTTGCCTCAGGAAGTCGAAAAATTGTGGTTCAAAAAGTCGATTTATGGTCGAAAGACGGTAAAATGATCATTGCCCTTGACATGACTGGAAGTATCAATGGTACAATTTACTTGAGTGGAATTCCAAATTACAATTCGATTACCAAAGAAATTTACTTTGAGCAAATGGATTATGTATTGAATACGAAAGGCATTTTAACCAAAACAGCCAATTGGCTTTTACAAGGAATAATTTTGAAGAAAATTCAAGAAAACTGCCGTTATTCTATTAAAGAAAATTTGGATGAAGGCAAGAAAAACTTATTGCCCTATTTGAACAATTATTCGCCCATGAAAGGTGTTTTTGTTAATGGCACGATGAATGACTTTGAATTTGAAAAAGTAGAACTAACCAATGAAGCCATCATTGCTTTTATAACTGCCACTGGAAAGATGAATGTTAAGATAGACGGAATGGAGTAATTACTGTTGTTTTTTCTTGTACATTCTATAAACGACAACGCCTACAACACCAACTAGAATGTAGGGAATTATCATTAAATAAACGATACCATCATTTACTGCCTCGGCTTTCATGGTATTCCCTTCACTCTCTAAAGACGCTCTACACATAGCACATTGGGCTTGTGAACCTAGAGAATAAAGTAGGAAAAATAGAAAATAAACTGTTTTACTTTGCAAGAAGAACAGCTTATATGCAGTATTAGTATTACTCTTTTTTACACGATTTTTAAACATAGTACGGTGCAATCATAAAGTAAACAATTACTCCAGTAACCGCAACATACAACCATAAAGGAAAAGTTATACGCGCTAATTTTTTATGACGGTCAAAATCTTTAGATAAAGCTCTAACATACGTAAACAATACTAGAGGAATAATAGTTACTGATAAAATAATATGAGTAATTAATAAAAAGAAATACACGTATTTAATGAATCCTTCACCTCCAAATTTAGTGGCATCTGCCGTCATGTGATAGGCTACATACATCACTAAAAAAACCACAGAACAACCAATGGATGTTGTCATTAGCTTCTCATGTAAAACTCGATTGCCTTTTTTAATAGCTCGTACTGCCAAAACCAATAAAACAGCCGTTAGACCATTGATTCCGGCATATATTGGAGGCAAAAATGAAAGCGGTTCCATAACAACACCAAAGTCTTTTAATCGAACACTAAAAAGCAGAGCAACCGCAACAGGGATGAGTATTGAAACGATGATGATTGGTGCCTTAAATTTTTTTTCAATTGCTTTATTATCTTCCATGTTTTATTCTTTTAATAGTACTTTAATATCTTCTTTAATGGCATCAACACCTGGTTTCTCAAGACCATCATAATACAAAATAGGATTCCCTTGCTTGTCATAACGGCATCGAATTATACCATTTTTATCAATAAGAGCAAAAAGGCCTGAGTGCTCAAAATTTCCTAATGCTTTATTATTTTCTCCAACATACAAATTAAATCCTTTGTTGGCTAGGTTAAAAATATAATCTTTATTACCAGTTAGGAAATGCCAATTAGCAGCTGTAGCACCTATTTTGGCTGCATGTGTTTTAAGAACTTCCGGAGTATCGTTTTCTGGATTGATGCTAATGGATGCAATTCCAAAATCACTTTCTTTTGAAAATTCATTCTGAATTGACACCATATTTTTATTCATAATTGGGCAAATTGAAGGACAAGTAGAAAAGAAAAACTCTACTACATATACTTTGCCAACATAATCTTTATTGGAGATTTTTGTACCGTTTTGATCGGTTAGTTCAAACTTAGGAGCTGGCCCTATCTTTTTTAAATTCCCTTCTTTCACTATTTCGCTCGACAAACTCATGCGGTCGTTTTGAACTACTGAACCATTTTTAATTCTATCAATAATTTTGGGAATGAAAATAATTCCGAAAATCAATATGATGAATGAAATTCCGATATATGATTTATTTTTCATGATTAGATTTGTCTAGTTGCATTATGATTTCTTTTTAGAGCCAATCGATATTCTGCCAAAATAATTTTAACATCATCTGTCATTTGATTGTATAATTCTGAGACAAAAATGGTATTGTAACCTTCTTTATATTCGGGTTTCCCTTTTTTATCATGTCCTTTTCTACCTCTTAGATTTCTTTTTTTGTCAATTATATAGACATTTGGCGTACCGAGTTTAGCATCTAATTTTCCAACAAGGTTTAATTTATTATAAAAAGTAGTAATCTGCTCTGGCGAAGCAAAGACAAAATTCCAACCGGCTTGTGTTCCTAATTTCATTAAATCTTGTTGTAATTCACCTACTTGTTCTTGAGTTCCATCTGGCAAAATCATCACCATTTGAAAATCTTTAAAATCTTTATTTCTAGCATAGATTTTTTCATACAGATTAAAGAAATTTCCTTTGTGCTTTAGTACATCTTCGCCAATAAAACCAAGTATGCTAATCTTACCTGTTAAGGTAACCGGTTTTCCTTCTAAAGTTTTCCAAGAATTGATGTCTGGAATGTTTTTAGTAATAGTGGGAAGCTTAGCAAAGCTATTGATTCCAGAAGCAAAAAAAAGATAGGCAACAATAGGCAGAATAAACAATACGAATAGAACTAGATTCTTCTTCATTTTCAAAATTGATTTGATAGTACAAAAATAAAAAAAAGGTACGCAATGCGTACCTTTTTATTGAATTAATATCGTGTTAAAAATTCCACTTAATTGTAGCATCTCTAAATACCCCAAATATATAATTACCTTCCGTCAACAAGATGAATGATAAATATAAAATTAAGAAAATTACCGTCCAAACCACAGCTCTTCTCAAAGCTGGAGTCTCGCCTTCCATGTGCATGAAAGCCCAAACAATGTAATATGCTTTAAATATTGTAAGGATGATGAAAATCCAATTCAATAAATTCATGCCTAAAAAATTAGTCATGTGTAATGAAACTGGTTTTTGAATACCCAGAATAACTTCAACTGTTGTTACTACAGATAGTAATCCGAAAACAAACCAAATTCTTTTTGTATTAGAAACGTGTTCGTGTGACATAATATATAATTTCTAAAATATTAAACTAAATAGAAGAATGTAAATACGAATACCCAAACTAAATCAACAAAGTGCCAATAAAGTCCAACTTTCTCAACCATTTCATACGTTCTTCTTTTTTCATACGTTCCTAAAAGAACATTGATAAAAATAATGATGTTGATGATTACTCCAGAGAACACGTGGAAACCGTGGAATCCAGTAATGAAGAAGAAGAAATCAGCAAACAATTTACTTCCGTATTCGTTGTGTTGCAAATTCGCACCTTCAATTACCAAACGAGCATCAGCTAATCTTTTCTCCGATTCAGCTCTGGTTAAAATAGTTTTGTGTTTCGATTTGAAAGTAAAATCATTTAATGTTGGGTGTACTCCTTGAGAAATTTTAGAAGTCGCCTCATCAAAAATAGTTTCTGTTCTTACTAAATAATCTGGATGAGCTTTAAAACCCGCTTGAATTTGTTCTACAGAATACGTTGGCAAAGAGCTTTCTTCCATAAACCATTTGGCTTTACCTCTAGTCAATTGCTCTCTTTCTTTTGGAATGCTTGTATCGACAAAATCCTTTATTGCGATATGGTTACCTTTAGCATCCACAAACTGAAGAATACTTCCTCCTTTTGTTTCCACAGCGCCATATTCACCTTGAATAAAATTTTTCCACTCCCATGCTTGTGACCCAACGAAGATTAAACCTCCAATAATAGTTAAAAACATGTAGAATGCTACTTTTCCTTGCTTCATTTGGTGTCCTGCATCAACGGCCAATACCATTGTTACCGATGAACCAATCAAAATAAAGGTCATTAATGCCACGTAGTACATTGGCATAGAAACACCATGAGCAAATGGAAAGTGCGTAAACACCTCATCAGCCAAAGGCCAAGTTTCGATAAATTTAAATCTTGAAAAACCGTAAGCTGCTAAAAATCCTGAAAATGTTAATGCATCCGAAACGATGAAAAACCACATCATTAATTTTCCGTAACTTGCTCCTAGTGGCTCATTTCCGCCATCCCAAGTTTTTCCTACAGTATTTGCAGTAGTAACTGTCGATCCCATAAAAAGTTATTGTTAAAAAGTTCCCAAATTTACATTTTTTTCTTATTTAAAGAAATATAAAAACAAAAATAAATAAATCCACAAGAAATCAAGAAAGTGCCAATACATTGCACCTAGCTCAATACCAAGAAATTGAGACGAATTGTACTTTTGTTTAAAATGATTATAAATTATAATTAATAATGAAATTATTCCTCCAGACAAGTGCGCCAAGTGCACATACACCAATACATACAAGAAAGAAATGGTGATAGAACCTGCTCCACCAACCGGATACAAATGGTTTTCAAAAAGCTGTGCAAATCCTTCAAATTGAAAATACACAAACCCAAGACCCAATACCAAAGTAGCTAATAAAAGTGATGTTGTGGCTTGTCTATTATCTTTCTTAATGGCTTTTTTGGCCAAATGAATGGTCACACTGCATAAAAGAATGATGGCTGTACTAATAAAAAAAGCGGATGGCATATGAAAATCTTTCAACCAATCAGGCCTTGACTTACTCACAACCAAGGCGCTGGTTAATCCAGCAAACATCATCGTCATGCTTATCATAGCAAAAATCAACAAGAGCTTGTAGGATCTTGCTGTGCGTGCTTTATGTTCTTCTGCTGTCATCATAACTAACGTAAAAATTTATCTGTTATATATATTATTTGTAACAAGGTGATGTAAGAAACACTCACTAGCATTAATATTCGTGCCGCCTTTGGCGTTCTTTCCTTGTATAATTTTACCGCATACAACAACATCCACAACCCTAATAACAAGACCAAGATTGCCGAAACATACCCAATGTGCAACTGACCTGTAAATCCTAAACAAGGAAGTAAAGAAGCTACTATAAGCCACAAGGTGTACAATATGATTTGCATGGCTGTTTTATTGTCTCTTTGTCCTGTAGGCAACATGAAGAAACCTGCTTTTTCATAATCTTCAAACAAGAACCAACCTATGGCCCAAAAATGAGGAAACTGCCAAAAAAACTGAATCATAAACAAGGTTCCTGCTTCTATTCCGAAATGGTTTGTAGCGGCAACCCAACCCAACATAAACGGAATGGCTCCGGGAAATGCCCCAACAAAAACCGACAACGGCGTCATGGCTTTTAATGGCGTATACACACTCGTATATAAAAATATAGAAATCGCACCAAACATGGCTGTTTTGGGATTGATTAAATACAATAAAATTAACCCTATAATAGTAAGCAAACTTGCCACAAACAAAGCCACATTGGGAGACATTCTTCCAGATGGTACTGGACGATTTTTAGTGCGATCCATCAACGCATCCAAATCTTTTTCAATCACTTGATTGAACGCATTAGAAGCACCAACCATACAATATCCGCCAACGGCCAACATTAAAAGCGTTGCCCAACTAAAGGGATGCTTATCGTCAAATCCTAATAAATATCCAGCTATAGACGAAAAAACAACACTAATAGCTAGTCCAGCTTTAGTGATTTGTTTAAAATCTTGGTAGATTTTTATAGGAGAAAATGACGATGTATTGGTTTCCAAAAGTGTTTTGAAATTAAAACTGCTGCAAAAGTAGTTTATCAAAAAGGATTTGACAAAAAACAAACCATAAAATTGACAAAATACTATGTATTATTTCTATCAAGCAAAATACCCTATGTAATTTTACCCATAATTCAAAAAGGAACATTGTTTTTTATTGTAAATCCTATTGAAAAAAAACTTACTTTTATTTTTTACTATATACGCTATGAGATACAATTACTTTATCCTCTTTTTATTAACTTACTTTTCGAACTTTGCGCAAGTTCCAATTGTTGAATGGCAAAAAACCTTGGGCGGTAGCGGAACCGACCTTTTAAAATCGATAGCTGAGAAAAATAATAATTTTATTTTAGCTGGGTTTTCAAATTCACCCATTTCAGGAAATAAAACGTCAGTAAATAGCTCAACCAGCTTCAATGATATCTGGACTATTTCGTTAAATACTTCTGGCACTATCAATTGGCAAAATGCTTATACCCATTCTATGCCACCAAATTTACTTCAAGATAATTTAGCTACTTTACATTTTTTTGACGGTAGTTTTTTCTTTGGAGTTACTTACGACGAATTTGATGTTTTCATGTCTCGAATTCATAAATTTAATGAAAATGGCAGCTATCAAAACTTTGTTTTTCCGGGAAAAGATCTTAATTGTTTTGGCATAAATCCGAGTAATTATGATGTAGTTACTACCGATTATTTTAAAACCAATGATGGTAATTATATTTATAGCGGAACCAATGGCAATATTTCTCTAACGTGTTCCAATCATCGAATAAATTATTACATTTCCAAATCGGCATCATTGTCTTATAATTCGGTGATTTGGGATAATGAATTTAGCGGAAGTGCGAACGATATTCTTGCAGCGACGATAGAAACTTCTGACAATGGTTTTCTTTTAATTGGCGCTTCAAATTCGAATATTGGCAATGATAAAACTGAAAATTCTAAAGGCGCTTATGACTATTGGATCATAAAAACAGACAATTTAGGCGCAATCACTTGGCAAAAAACCATTGGCGGCAGCGGCACTGACGAACCTAAAACTGTAATACAAACTCCAGACGGTGGCTATTTAATTGCTGGAAGTTCTAATTCGAATAATTCTGGTGATAAAACTGAAAACTCTAAAGGTGGATTTGATTTTTGGCTTGTCAAACTCGACTTGAACGGAACGGTACTTTGGGACAAAACTATTGGCGGAAATCAAGACGACCTTTTTTCAAAAATGATTGCAACTAATGATGGCGGATACATACTGTTAGGAAGTTCTAAATCGGGAATTTCTAGCAATAAATCAGAAGATTCTCGTGGACTTTTTGACAATTGGATGGTAAAAATAAATGCAACAGGAACCGTTTTATGGGACAAAACCATCGGTGGAAATCTAAACGATTTTGGCTACGATATCTTGCAAACTAGCGATTCTGGTTTTTTAGTAGCAAGCACCTCCAATTCGGGAATATCAGGAGAAAAAACAGAAGGTTCGTATGGCGAAAAGGATTATTGGGTGGTGAAATTCTCACCAGAAAATTTAGCTACTTTAGATCACCAAATCAACACTTCCATTCAAATAGCACCCAATCCAACGTCGGGAAATTTCACTGTTAATTTTGGGACACTACAAAACAACATTTCCGTAACAGTAACGAATCTTTTAGGTCAAGTGATTACCAAATCGAATTTTAATACTGTAACCGCTGCTGAAATGGAGTTGCAAACCGAAGCCGGAATGTATCTGATAACCGTTGAAACCGAAAACCATCAGAAAAGCACTTTTAAAATAGTTAAAAACTAAAAAAAGAAAAGCGACCATCAAGTCGCTTTTTTTGTTCTAATAATCAAAATACCAATTGAAGATATCGCATCGCAATCCGATGGAAAACCACGTAGTAGATTCTTTCTTAACCAAATCGGTTTCCACAGTGGGTTTAAAATCGCGGTAGATTATACTTCCGAAAATCTTTAAATTAGTAGCTGGATTTACCAAATAACCTGCTTGTAAATCGGTGATGAAAATATTGGTTTTATTTCCTTGCCCGACTACTACATTATTGTTATACGGACGGTTTTCATTGTATCCTAAATAAATATTTCCGCCATAATTAAAATTATCTGTTGCCGTATTGAAATCCAATCCGCGAGAACCTACAGTTATTTTGGCATCGGCATAATAACGTCCTTTATGGTAACGCGCAATCGCGATAAACTCTTGTGCATTTCCACCCCATTGGTGTCCTAAACTTTGATTACTACTACCGTAGTTGGTCAACGGATCACTGTGAGAATACACATACGGACGAATGTGATTGTATTCTACTTGCAACAACAAATTATCGATGTTGAATGCATTGAAATATTTCATACCGAATTGGTAGGCAAATTTATTCTTCCAGCTTCTATTTCCTGCTTTTACTTCACCAAATGAAAATTCGTCGATTAAAAACTGACTGTACACATTAAACTGATTGTTCAATTTGTATTTTCCAGTCAATCCTAATAAGGCATTACCGCTTTTAGACGAAGCCGAAATCTCAACCGCACGATAGAAAATAATCGGGTTGAAAAAACTCATATCGAAGCCTCGCTTGTTTTGATTGGCCCAAACTACCGATTCGAATAATCCTAAATTAAAACGCTTGGTCACGTTCCAACTCAAATAATGATTCGCTACATATTTGCTGGCATAGGTTCCGTCTGAAGTTACTGCATCGCGAACGTCTTTCATGAACATGTAAGTATTGGTATATTTAATTTTCCAAAACGTAGAATTGATTTTTAAATAGGGATATGGACTCACGCCATCGGTCAAGATTAACGAACGGTATCCATCTCCCAAAAAGTTTCTGCCATACCCTACTTGAACGTCAAAAAACTTGCTTGGTGCATACGTTAAATTGGCTTCAGCCATAGGAAAATCAAAGGCATCTGTTTTAAATTCTTTAGCAATTCCAATTCCCGGTATGATTGCCGGATTTCCGCCAGACGGACGAATAGAAACCGCATAATTATTGAAATAATCGGCAAATCTACCTTGACTTTCGTATATGGTTGTGGTAAAATTGAATTGTTTTCCAACGCCACCACGAATTTGGATTCCACGTGTATTAACATACGTTGAATTCTTTACACTTGGTGTGCTTTTTCCCATTTGCAAATCAAAAATAGGATTCATGGTAAACCAATAATCTTCACCTTGAATAGCTACTGTATTTTCGTTCCACAATTTTTTGCCCCACCACGATGTTTTGTTCTTCATTAACTTATCGTTTTCGGCTTCTAGGTTGTAATATTTAGAAACTTCGGCATACGTATAAGGCTTAGAAGCCGTGTGATTATTGCTGCCAACACGATTTAATGCCGCATCAAATTGCGCATAATAGCTGTGTGAAAACGGAATACTTAAATGACTTTGAAACTGTGGGTTTTTAAATTTTCGATAGGCAATACTGTCCAATTCGGTGAGTTCTTTATTCTTGTTTTTAGAAGAATATAAAAGGCTTTCTGGAGTTGGTTGCTGTGGTAACACTTCTTCATCCGACTTCACATCGGCTGGATTTTGCAACGGAATGGCTATTTTAATGGTGTATTTGGCATAGGTTGGCTTACCGTTGTAGGTTGGCGGAGTCACTTTGGGCATTTTACCAAAAACACGTTTACTTTCGGCAATTAATTCTTCTTCATTTGCATCCACATATTGTACTTTAAAACTTCCTTGGTCATCGACTTCAAAAAGCACAATTACAGCACCTTTATAATTATTTGTCTGAAGCTTTTTAGGTACTTGAAAATTGTTGTATACAAAGGTTTGCACTTCGGTATTAAAACAAGTTTCCAATGCTTTACCTTGTAAATTTTCGCACTTAGGAAAAATAGGCATTTGCTCACTGTTTTTTTGAGCAGGCGCAATTGTTAATGTAATAAGAGCCAGAAAAAGTGTAATTTTTTTAATCATCTTAATAGTATAATTTAGTAATCACTAGTTGTTGTTTCACCATGAGCAATAGCTTTGGCAGAAGAAGTTCCGATGCGTTTTACACCCAATTGAATCATGGCAACCGCTTCATCATAAGTTCGTACACCGCCAGCTGCTTTCACCGGAAGTGGCGATGCATTTTCGAGCATCATCAATATAGTAGGAATTGTAGCGCCATTAGGCAACCCATTTTCTGTGGTGTAAAAACCTGTTGATGATTTTACAAAAACCGAACAATAATTTGATTCTTTAAAATTAGACATCACTACATTTTTAATCAATGTAGACAACTGAATGATTTGGTCAGCGTTTAAAGCCGCGACTTCAATGATCCATTTTACAATTTTATGATGAGACAAACCCAATTTAGTACCTTCAAGGATTTCGGTTTTTACCAATTCGATTTCGCCTCTTTTAAACGCTTCATAATTGCAAACAAAATCCAAATCATCGGCTCCATCTTCAATTGCTTTTTGGGCTTCGGCTAATTTTTCTTCTAACGAATACGTGCCTTCGTGAAATCCGATTACCGTTCCAATAGTCAGCACTGAATTGGCTTCCGTAATCATTTGCTTTGCCAACGAAACCATATCGGGACGAATCATAATCAATTTAAAGTGTTCGTCGATAGCTTCTTGGATAAAACCTTGAACTATTTTGGTGTTTTCGGCAACCGAAAGTCCCGCTTGTTCTGGTGTTTTAAGATAGGTTGAGTCCAAATATTGTTTGATATTCATTTTGATTTTTTAGAAGTGATAAAGGTACAAAAAAACCACTCAATGAGTGGCTTTCTTTTTAATATGATATAGGGTAATAAAAATAAATCCTATTATTGCGCCAGTTGTATTCGCATAAATATCATGGATATCGGGCGTTCGGGTTTTGGTAAAAATTCCTTGACAAATTTCCATAAAAACACCATATTCTATTGCAAAAAGAACGATAAGAATATGAGTAAAAACGGTATTGTATTTGGCTTTTAAAACAAAATTCCAAAACAGAACAAAAACGAAATAAAACGTAAAATGAACGTATTTATCTTTACCTGGAATCGTAATCGATTCACCAACATCACCCAAAGTTGCCAGACTAAGAAACGTGACTATTGCAGTCCAAAGCAGAGCAAATAATAGATATGTTTTGGTATTAAGCACCGATTAATTTTCCGTAAGCTTCGCTGTCTAATAATTCATCCCATTGCGATGCATCGGCAACTTTTACTTTCACCATCCATCCTGCTCCATAAGGATCTGAATTTACAGTTTCTGGATTGCGCTCTAAATCTTCGTTAAATTCAATGATTTCTCCAGCCAAAGGCAAGAACAAATCAGAAACAGTTTTTACCGCTTCAACGGTTCCAAAAACCTCATCTTTGTCTAACGTTTGATCTAATGTTTCTACTTCTACATAGACAATATCGCCCAATTCGCTTTGTGCGAAATCAGTAATTCCAATAGTAGCTACATCACCTTCAAGAGCAACCCATTCGTGGTCTTTAGTGTATTTTAAATTAGTTGGTATGTTCATTTGTTTGTGTATTTAAATTCAGGTCAAATGTATTGTTTATTCTTAAATTTTTAAAATGATTTTTATCACTATTTCAATTAATTTCCAAAGTTGTATCGCAAGGTAAATCCACCTCTAATATTGGTCAATGGGAATGAGGTTGAAATCACCGCTTTAGAGAACGAATGATCGTAATAGAGAATTGCAGTCAGGTTTTTACTGAACGAATAATCTGCGGTTAATTTGAACGACCAAATGTTTTGTCCGCCACCCAATTGATTGTTATCATAATCTAAATAACGTACAATTGTTTTATTATTTCTATACGAAAAATCGATTTTCAAGTTGATATCACTTTTGATAACACCCGATGGATTATCGGCTAATCTGGAAGAGAAAATGACATCTTTAAATCGGTATCCTGTTCCAATAACGTATTCAATACCTTTCACTTCGGTTAACAAGTTGTTGTCGAAACTAAGTGACAAAGCACGATCTTTTTTCATTTCGGCCAAAATTTTAAACGAACTTTTGGTTTCAAAATCAATACGAACTAGCGGATTAAACTGCTCTACTAAATTCACATTGCCAACAATTGTTTGACTGTAATAATTTCCGTTTAACGGATTAATCTGGCCTGCATGTTGCGTATAATCTAAATTAGATCGGAATGAATTTATAGTATAAGAAGCTTTATACGCGTGTTGAATAGAGAAGCGCTTGAATTTATCTTTGAAGAATTTATAGCGCATCAATCCACTGTATTTTACATTCCAGTTTGGAATCGGAACATTTCTAAACATTCCTAAAGAAACTCCCGAAGCGTCTTTTCCGGTGTAAGCTGCTAAGAATGATGGCAGCAAAACTTCTTGACTCGTTTTACCATATCCTTTAGGAAAACCATCCGGATTAATATTGGCTGGATTGCTCAAATCAATACCGTTTGCGGTTGCCAAACGATTAGCTACTATAAGACGATTGCTTCTAAAATCATCAAAGGCGGCAGAACCAAATTCATCACTACTCTTGAAAGCGGTTTTTATTAAAATAGTCGAGATAGCAAAATTCCCAGTGTTATAAGGCGATCTTGAATTATAAGCTCCAGTTGCAGCATCTACATCGTATTGCTCTGAGTAATTGTTTGCATAGGTTCTATTCCCACTCAAATCGATTTTGAAATCTGGAAACAAATCCATATTGGCTGTAAAATCAAGAGTTCGAGTCAAAACATGTGTATAATTTTGATTGAAATCTGGATACGTTGTTAACCATCCACGTTTAGCCGCTTCAAAGCGAATATCATCTTGAGCTCCAAAAGCAAATCCTAAAGAAGGCTTGGCGGTTCCAAAAAACCCAATGCTTGGCAAAAATCCTGGCAAGGCGGTTCCTTGGTTTTCGTTATAATTTATCTGAATATTTTTGACGCTGGTTACAATACCAATCAAACCATCTAAAAATACATTGGTGTTTTGGGCTGGTACCGCTTTAATATTATTCACTTTATCTCCGGGTTTTGGAGGTGCATTTGACGCTGTAGTTTTAGTAGTTTTCTTCTGTTTAGACAACCCAATATACTTATAGAACGTCTCCATATTTAAGGTCGTATTCAACTTGTGAGAACCAGCATTTTGGATGGTGTTTCCTAAATTATAATCAATTCCATCAGAACCAACTACTGAAGACATTGCTATGGAGGAACGTTGCCAACTGTAATTACCCGTATAAGTATAATTCGCTTTCACAAAACTCAAAAATGGAATTTTGTTGATTGGTAATTCGTAGTTTACTGTTACTTGTTGGTTGTGTTGGTTAGGCGTTCCAATATTCCAATAATCCGACCAAATGGTATAGGAATTATCGGGAGTATTGTCTTCTTTCATATAATTTCTAACAATATTATTAGAAGTAGCATTAAAGTTAATTTTCAATGCTTTGGTCAAATTATAATTGAAACCGTATTGGTAATTGAACAAGAAATTTCTTTGATATAAGGCATCCAAACCGATACCTTCCACATCAACCAATCGAAATTGTTGTCTATTAAATTGTCGTGTTATATTTGAACTAAATGAAACGTTAGTTGGTAAATAATTAAAGTTGAAATCACTCAACATTTTCCAATAACTACTCTTTTTGAATATTTTAGTTTTCTTAAACGGCTCAACAGGTTTGGTTTGAAATGCAAACGTATAATCGGCTGTCGTGCTTACATGTTGATCGGTATAGTTTTCTAGTTCATAGGTATGACGATCAACCTGATTATAGGTATAAGACAACGTTAAGTTCTCCGGATCATAAAAATGTGGTTTTTGTTTTTCACCACGTTCTTTTTTCACCCCGATAAAGTTGATACTTTTTCTTTTAGTGTAATCAATCGCTCTGTTTTTGATGTTTTTCTTTTCAGCAGCATCTGTAGTTACATCAATCAATTGCTTTAATTCAATATCTTGATTGAATGGGTCGTATTTGGGCGTGATGAATTCTTCACCAATAGCATAATTGAACGGTAAATTAACGTGGTAGGTTTTTGGTAATAATTTACCCAAACTCAAATTGGTTACTACATTATACTGCAATACGTCTTCAAGATTTCTTTGACTTGGCCCTTGCTCTAGAGCGCCAAATCCAATCGTACTCATACGTCCTGTTGCAGAAACAGTAGCAAAATCGGCTACATTGGCATCCATATTTGCAATAGCAGCCATACCGCCTTTATTGTCCATTTCGGCCAAACGCAATTCATTAAACCAGACTTCTCCTTTAATACGTCTAGGATTTAATGGATGTTGTGTAGTGTTTAATCGATTGGTATTGTTTTTAACCCCAAGCATTAATGTTCTTACTAATCCAAAATTAGGATTACCTCGAATTCCAAGACGCAAGTTAGGATCGCCATCACCATCTGCCAAAGTAACATCATCATCAGGATAATAAATTTGACCCGGAGCCAAAACATGACTCATAGCAATGATTTTCATTCGAGTAAGAAGTTCCAGAGAAACATCCAAATTATTGGCTGTTGGCCATACTCCTTCACGAGAGTTATCTCCAAATTGGGTTTTCTTAAGCGGAAGCTCTACTTGATAGAAGTTGTCTATAAAATCGCCACCAAATCGGATGAAACCAATCATTTCATCATCTTCAATTGAGTTGGAATCTGTAGCGATGGCCTCAGCATGTAAAAACATTTTTATTTTTTTATACTGACGCATATCCACACTTACATTTTTGAACACTGCACGAGAATCACCTGGTTCTAAACCGTTATCGGTTAAGGTACCCACTCTAATCGCCAAGGACTGCTCATTTTGCGGAATCAAGGTATTATTATTGTACAATTGTTCCAATTCTACTCCAGGAGGTAACACATAATGAATAGGAGTTCTTGTACCGTTTTCTTGTGTGTTTACCGCAAATGAATCGTAGTCGGTACTGTCATCTGTAGTATCCGTATCGGCAGGATCTAAAGTATTGTCGTATTTTCTCCATTCGCCACGAACCAAGTCTAATGAACCAAAACGAATGGTCATTTGATCGGTAAATTTGGTCATGAACATTCTCATGAATCGAATAGAGCGAAAATCAGAAATACTTCCAATAGTATTCGTTGGTTGGTTAATCGGAATTTTAAACTGAATCCAACGTGCTGTAGTAGTTTCGCCATTAGGAAGCGTTACCTGGGTTGGTAAAATGTTAGTGATGTAGTTTTGACCAACATTCGCTAAATCTAACGGGCTTATTTTAATACTGTATTCATAATAGGCATTAATCGTGTTCATGGTATTGTCACGATTGATGTCTTCTACATCTGGTACTGTTGTAGAACCACGATTGGTATCGGTTACATTAACTGGTGAGTTCCCTTCTGTACCATTATAATTTTTATAACGATCAAAAACATCTCCAGTGGTGTTTAAATAATAGGTGTAATCGTCTTGTGCTGGATCTTGAAAAGAGGCAAATCCTGGAAATTTAACGGCTTCTTGAGCATTATTCAACCCATTATATCCTAAATCTTGTGATCCTCGGTTGGCTTCATTAGAATCAAAAGCGTAAATTAACGACTGTGAAGCTGGTGTATCACCCCAGATGGTTGGTGGTGCTAAAGTTTGGTTGTTTCCAATTCCATTTTCATAGAATTTTCTTCCGTCTTGAAGCACGTCTTCAGATATTTCTCCTAAGTTAAAATAAATTCTACCGGTATTTCCTGGATTAATTGGTGCCGTTGAAACTCGGGTATCTGTGTAAGGATCCATCATCCAAAACTGAATATACTCAATATTGGATTGTTCAAAATTAGTCGAATTTAAAGCTCTAACGATTCCTCCAAAATTATCTCCTGGATTGGGCAATGTGTTGTCTGAAGCCGTAGCTGGGTTGAAGTTATAGGGACCACGATCTTTTGGAAAATAGGTCAAATCTAACGTATTAACTACTTGGGATTGTCCTTGAGCTAAAACGGTTGCCGGATATAATTCTTGACTGTAAATTCTTCTGGTCGTATTTAGCGACAAATCATCATCCGAAATACCGGTTGGCCGTTGCGTATAAAAAACAGGGTCGATGGTGTACCAAGCCAATCTTGCTCTTTTAAAACCATAATCTAAAGTAGTTGAATTTCCTCCAAAATCATTGTAATCGGTTATCGCACCTGTAGTAGGCTTAATTGGAGTAGCGGATAAAAACCACGAATAGGGTGATTTCATATCAATATTGGTTTGAGAGCCCTCAAAATCCTCTACATAAACCGTAGATTCTCCATTAAATTTATCTGCTTTTGGAGTACCCGGTTTTAAGTAGGCAATTTCACCTCTAAACGACACATTCGACGGTACGTCAGTATCGATATTTGGCAATTTATTTACCAATCGAGTTAGGAATGGAACTTCTGTTGAGTAGCTCGTATTCAATCCATATATGGTATTGTTTACGGATTCCTGACCGTAATTTGATTTTTGAGTAAATGGACGTTCCGACATTTTCAACATAGTACCACCAACCATAAACTTGTCGGTAAACTTGTGCTCTACGTTAATTCCGTAAAAACGTTTGGTTTGTCTTCCAAAAGTGGAATTATTTTCAACCGAAACCTCAATTGGAGTATTTGAAGCGGATAACGATGGATCTAAAATTTGCACTCTACCGGCTTGATAATTTACAGTGTAATCAACGCCTTCCACCAATCGTCTTCCTCCAGCAGTTACGATAACCGAGCCTTTAGGCACGTTGAAAGCTCCAATTGGAATTCCGTCACCACCCGACGATTTGAATTTCCCTTTTAATTGAAATTTATTCTTCTGACTGTCTTGTAAAGCTGCAGCTTGAGTGGATTTATACAGTTTTCTAAAAACATATTTAGACTGATTGTCGTTGTATACTAATGGATTTAAAGAAACGTCTCCATTATAATCTTGTAGCGGACTGGTTCTTAATTTTTCAAATAAATAATTTCCGAATGGCTCTACCGAAGTGAAAATAATTCGACCGTTTTGTTGATCAACCGTTAACCCGGGTACAAAATCAAAAAAACCATCTCCACCAACTTGTGGGTCGTTACTGGAATTTAATCGATCCAAACCAAATACTTTCAATAGTGGAGTATCTGCTATATCTGTTGGGAGTGGTGATGTAGAATTAGCTGGCGTTATATAGTTTAACGGCGATGGGTCGGTATATAAAATGTTGAATTTAAAATCTTCTTTTTGCAATTGAAACCCACTCGGAATTTGATAGATATTTTTCATCATCAATCCCCAAATTGGTTTCTGTACGTTGGTCAAACTACTTTTAAGCATTTTCAAAATCAATGCTTGAGAAGAAGGAATACCGTTTGGATCTACCTGAGTAGCATCTACACCATCGGTACCAAATTCACCTACTTGAAACACCTGATCACCAATGGTATATTGATACGCCACTGCTAGAACTTCGTCATTAGCCAAGCGCTGTTGCAACGAAATGTATCCCAATTGTGTATTGTAAGTAAACTCGTTTGGTAATAATTTTCGCGCATTCTCTAATTTAGCGTAATCGGTTCCTTCGGAAACAGGTACCGTATTGTTGAATCCGGCATTAGAAGTTACAATTTGACGAATATTCGTATTTAACAATCCGCCTGTTGCTATGATTAAAGCCGGATCGTAAAGGTTATTATTGTTGGCTGGTGGAGAATCTATAGGATTCACAAAGAAATTTGAAGGTGGCGTATTAATAGCAACCACTTGATCATCTGGAATAGCATTAATTGTTGGTGGATAATTCAAACGCGCTTCTCCTAAATCTTGAAGAGCAATGATATTTCGCAAATTATTATTGGTCGTGCTCACGCGATTTTGTTTGTTGGTAATCCAAACTTCAATACGTGTAATTTGTACTCTACTGTCAATTAATGGATAGTTTCTTAAGGCATAATCGTAACGATTCTTAAAATACTGAGATAAGAAAAAGTGCCTGTCGGCATCATATTCTTGGGCGAAAAGTTCAAAATTCTGAACGGTCCCTCCGCCCTGAGCTGTTACCGTTTTGGTTTGTGATTTTTGTTCGGCAAATACAGCATTTACCGTAGTTTTACCAAACTGCAATTGTGCTTTAACCCCAAACAAACTCTGTGCACCTCGAATTAATGTACTGTTGAGTGGCATGCTTACGGCACCTACTTCAATTTTTTTAATAATGGAGTCATCTCCTCCCGAAGCGGAAGGATCAAAAGATAATTTGATAAGATTTTGAAATGCAAAAGTAGATTGAGTATCGTAATTAGCATTTACATTCAATCGTGTTCCGACTTTACCCATCAAACTCATACTAATTCTTTGATTGAAATCGAACGTTGTTGTTGAACGATTTCGAGGTGAAAAAGAAGGATTATCCTGTTTGGTATGGCGAAAACCTAGATCAATTTCGGCCGAACCTGTGGGTTTTACGTCTATTGTATTGGAACCAAATATAGTGGCAAAAAAGTTAGAATTGACATAGTATCTCGGCAATAAATCTTTCTTTTTTTCTTCAGCACCAGCTTTTTTGCCGTCTATGGCATCCGACTTTTCTTTGAAATAATTGTGCATGGATTCCTTAAGAACAAGGTCTTCATATTCTTTTGGAGTAAGAATGATTGGATAATTTATGTTGAAACCTTCAAAGGTTTTGGTCAGTACATAACGATCTGTTGCCGAATCGTAGGTATAAGCTTCAACCACACTTTTGGGATTAGCCATTTGCATGCTTCCTGTATTGTATCCTTTTATGGAGTCATTCACATCAGTATCAACTTGAGCGTGTGTAAATTGAGTAACTAGCAACAATACTATGACAAATGCTAGTTTTTGAACAACTTTGATATATTTATGGTAATTTGTTTTCAACAATTATAAATTTTTTAATGCTTGTTTGATAATTACTTCAACGGTAGCATCCGGATTTTGACTGATTACTTTATCTACTATTTTTTCGGATGCTTTTCTAACAAAACCTAAAACCTCCAAAGCAGATAACGCTTCATCTCGATTTGTATTGTTTTGAGATAGCGAAACTTCGTCTAAATCATATATTTTTAACACTTTATCCTTCAAATCAAGTATGGCGCGTTGGGCGGTTTTACCTCCAATTCCTTTTATAGATTGTATGGTTCCCACATCACCACTAGCCAATGCTTGAATGATTTGTTTTGGTTCTAATGAAGATAGCATAGTTCTGGCAATTCCAGCTCCTATTCCAGAAACCGAAAGCAGCATTTTAAATATTTCTCGTTCTGATTTTTCTACAAATCCGTATAGTGAATGTGCATCTTCTTTAATCATTAGATACGTGAAAAGTTTCACAAAATCGGTGTTGGGAAGTAATGTGTAGGTGTGCAACGAAATACTGATGTGATAACCCACACCATTACAGTCAATTACGACTTCAGTTGGTGTTTTTTCAACTAATTTACCTTGAATGTGTGCTATCATAATTTACCTATGTAATTCCAAATATAACAAAAATCTTTAATTAGCGTGATTATTACCGTTTTAATGCTACTTATTTACGTCGAAATTCTTGATTCGCTTAGCTTTTTCTTGAGCATCCACAACCGCTACCGCCGACATGTTTACCATTTCTTCTACACTTGCTCCGAGTTGGAAAATATGTACTGGCTTATCCATGCCAAGCATGATAGGACCTACTGAATCTACTTTGTATAATTCTTTAAGCAATTTATACGTGATATTCGCCGATTCTAAATTTGGAAATATTAACGTATTTACCTTTTTGCCTGCTAATTTAGAGAAGGGAAACTTCGCTTTAAGCATGTCGGGATTCAAGGCAAAATCCGTTTGAATTTCACCATCAACAATCAAATCGGGATAATATTTGTGTAAATAAGCCACCGCTTCACGAACTTTATTGGCACTTTCATGTGTAGACGAACCAAAATTGGAAAACGATACCATTGCAATTACAGGTTCCATACCAAACATTCGAACGGTTTTCTCTGTCATTAAAGCAATTTTTGCCAAATCATCTGCTGTTGGATTGGGATTGATTGCGGTATCCGACAAAAACATTGGACCACGATTGGTCATCATCATGTTAGTGGTGGCGATAAGCGAAATACCTGGTGCTTTCCCAATCAATTGCATCAAAGGTTTTACGACAGTTGGATAACTTCTAGAATAACCCGAAACCATGGCATCAGCATCACCTTGATTAACCATCATAGCAGCAAAATAATTGCGTTCGCGCATCCATTTTTGAGCATCCAACAATGAAATTCCACGACGTTGTCTTTCTTTCCAAAAAATATCGGCATATTCTAATCTGCGTCTGTCTTCTTCTTTTGTTTTCGGGTCAAAAATTGGCACATCGGCATCAAATCCAATTTCTTCTTTCAATTCTAGAATATCTTCTTTTCGACCTAGTAAAATTGGATGACCAATTCCTTCTTCGTAAACTATTTGAGCTGCTTTCAACACATCTAATTGATCTGCTTCTGCAAAGACAATGCGTTTAGGATCTGTTTTAGCACGATTAGTAAGCAATCGAACCATTTTATTATCAGAACCCATTCGCTCCATCAACTCCTCTTCATATTTTTCCCAATCGGTAATGGGTTGCAGTGCTACGCCACTTTCCATAGCGGCTTTAGCCACTGCTGGTGCTACTGTAGCAATTAATCTTGGGTCAAAAGGCTTTGGAATAATATAATCTCGACCAAAATTCAATCGGGTTTCGCCGTAAGCAATATTAACTTGCTCAGGAACCATTTCTTTGGCCAAAGCCGCTAATGCACGAACGGCTGCCATTTTCATGGCTTCATTAATTTTAGTAGCTCGGACATCTAGAGCACCTCTAAAGATATAAGGAAATCCTAGCACATTATTTACTTGATTAGGATAATCGGAACGACCGGTTGCCATGATAAGATCCTCTCTTGTTGCAATGGCAATGTTGTAATCTATTTCTGGAGTGGGATTAGCCATAGCAAAAACAATAGGATTTTGAGCCATTCCTAACAACATTTCTGGCGACAGAATATTTCCAGCAGAAAGTCCGAGAAACACATCAGCATTCACCAAAGCATCTTTCAAACTAATACCTTTTTTTCCGTAGGAGTATTTTTTTTGAAGTTCAGATAAGTCGGTTCGGTCATTTGACAACACCCCATCCTTATCGAACATGATGATATTTTCGAGTTTTACACCCAACAACACGTATAAATTAGCGCAAGCTAAAGCCGCAGAACCAGCACCAGAAACTACTAATTTAACCTCTTCAATTTTTTTATCAGCTAATTCTAAAGCATTCAGCAAGGCCGCAGAAGAGATTATTGCTGTTCCGTGTTGATCGTCGTGCATCACTGGAATGTTCAATTCTTCCACCAATCGTCTTTCAATTTCAAACGACTCTGGGGCTTTGATATCTTCAAGATTAATTCCACCAAAAGTGGGTGCTATATTTTTGACAGTAGCGATAAATTCTTCGATATCTTTGGTGCCTACTTCAATATCAAAAACATCAATATCGGCAAATATTTTAAACAACAATGCTTTACCTTCCATTACAGGTTTAGATGCTTCAGGACCGATATCTCCTAATCCTAAAACGGCAGTACCATTAGAAATTACGGCTACCAGATTCCCTTTAGAAGTATATTTATAAACGTTGTTTATATCTTTTGCAATCTCAAGACAAGGTTCTGCAACACCCGGCGAATAGGCTAAAGACAAGTCTCGTTGTGTAGCATATTTTTTGGTTGGAACAACTTGTATTTTTCCTGGAGTAGGTTTGGCATGATATAAAAGTGCTTCTCTACGCTTACTTGATTTATTCATTGTGGTCTTTTTACATTCTGACTTACAAAGGTAAAAGTCTCGACGTAAAACAACAACTTTTATAGCTTTTCTTTTGGCGAAAACATAAATATAAATTAATTGATATTTATTTTAAAAAATTAATATTTCGCCTAAAACCATCAAGCTGTGTTCTGTTAACAGCTGAGCTTTTGAAGACCTTATTGAACGTATCTTCTGTAATTTCTTCCCAATCTTTTTTGGTGAATGACAGCAATTCTGGATTGGGGTTGAATGAAGGTTCGTTATGCGGTTTAGAAAATTTATTCCACGGACAAACATCTTGACAAACATCACAACCAAAAGCCCAATCGTCGAATTTACCTTTCATTTCTTGAGGTAAATTGTCTTTTAATTCGATAGTAAAATAAGAAATACATTTACTTCCATCAACGACATAAGGTGCAACAATGGCTTGGGTTGGACAAGCATCTATACAAGCCGTACAACTGCCGCAATGGTCGGTTGTGGCATGATCGTATTCCAACTCTAAATCAATAATTAATTCAGCTATAAAATAAAACGACCCTACTTGTTTGGTTAGCAAATTATTGTTTTTTCCCAGCCAACCTAAACCACTTTTAGCGGCCCAAGCTTTTTCCATTACTGGAGCAAAATCAATAAAAGCCCGACCTGAAACATCTCCAATTTCTCTTTTAATCGTATTTAGAAATTTTCTTAATTTCTTTTTTATAACATAGTGATAATCTTTACCGTAGGCATATTTTGATATTTTATAGCTTTCTTCATTTTGAAACTCTGATGGATAATAATTCAGTAATAAAGAAATGACGCTTTTCCCGTCTTCCACCAAAATTGTTGGATCTAAACGTTTGTCAAAATAGTCTTCCATATACGCCATTTGCCCGTGCCGATTTTGGTTCAACCAACGTTCTAATCTAGGTGCTTCTTCTTCTAGAAAACCCGCTTTAGAAATGCCACATGAGAAAAAACCGAGGCGTTTGGCTTCGGTTTTAATGAGTTGGGTATATTTTTCTTTATTGTTTATCAAAATTAAAACAATCCTCCTTGAATATTAGTATTTATTTTACCTAGATGTTTATAAGCTTTTTCGGTCACCTCTCTGCCTCTTGGAGTACGAATTATGAATCCTTCTTGAATTAAAAAAGGCTCGTAAACTTCTTCGATGGTTTCACCACTCTCTGAAACTGCTGTGGCTAAAGTTGACAAACCGACAGGACCACCTTTAAATTTTTCGATGATTGTGGTTAATATCTTATTGTCCATTTCATCCAAACCATGTGCGTCTACGTGCAATGCTTTTAACGAATATTTAGCAATTTCAATATCGATTTTACCATTCCCTTTAATCTGCGCAAAATCTCTAACGCGACGCAATAATGCATTGGCAATACGCGGTGTTCCGCGGCTTCTACCAGCTATTTCTATAGCAGCTTCCATCGTAATTGGCATTCTAAGAATGGCCGAACTACGTTGAACAATAGTCGTTAATAATTCGGTGTTGTAATATTGAAGTCGACTTTGAATTCCAAATCGAGCACGCATCGGTGCGGTTAATAACCCCGAACGAGTAGTCGCTCCAACTAAAGTAAACGGATTTAAATTGATTTGAACCGTACGAGCATTTGGTCCAGATTCAATCATAATATCAATTTTGAAATCCTCCATGGCAGAATAAAGATATTCTTCCACAACCGGACTCAAGCGATGAATCTCATCAATGAACAAGACATCTCTATCTTCTAAATTGGTAAGTAAACCAGCCAAATCACCGGGTTTATCCAAAACGGGTCCTGAAGTAATTTTGATTCCAACTCCTAACTCATTGGCTAAAATATTAGCTAAAGTTGTTTTACCTAATCCTGGTGGCCCATGAAATAAGGTATGGTCTAGCGCTTCATTTCTTTGATTGGCAGCCTCAACGAAAACTTTTAGATTGTCTAAAACTTGTTCTTGTCCAGTAAAATCGTCAAATGATAATGGCCTTAATTTTTTTTCGAGGTCAAGTTCATCCGAATTATAATTGGAATTGGTAGGATCTAAATGTTCGTTCATATTACAAATATATAACAAAGTTGGATGCAAATAAAAATGCCTCTCATTAGAAAGGCATTTTTTATATAATATATAATCTTAGTGGTGTAATACTTCTTCACCTGGCTTCATTGGAACATTTTGTGGTACAAAATCTTCATCATGACCTGGTTTACTGTAATCATAAGGCCATCTGTAAACTTCAGGAATTTCACCTGGCCAGTTACCGTGGATGTGCTCAATTGGAGCAGTCCACTCAAGTGTATTTGATCTCCAAGGATTTTGAACAGTTCTCTTTCCATAGAAAATACTGTGGAAGAAGTTGTAAATAAATACTAATTGGAAAGCACCACCTATAAGAGCAAAAGTTGTAATAATAACATTCACATCTTGTAAATCATCAAATAATGGGAAGTTCGTATTCTCATAGTAACGTCTTGGTAAACCAGCCATACCAATAAAGTGCATCGGGAAGAAAACTCCATAAGCACATACGGCAGTTACCCAGAAGTGAACATATCCTAACGTCTTGTTTAACATTCTACCAAACATTTTAGGATACCAATGATAGATACCAGCAAACATTCCGTAAAGAGCAGAAATACCCATTACTAAGTGGAAGTGAGCCACAACAAAATACGTGTCGTGAACGTTAATATCTAATGTACTATCTCCTAAAATAATTCCAGTCAAACCACCCGTGATGAACGTTGAAACTAAACCAATAGAAAACAACATAGCAGGATTTAACTGTAAGTTACCTTTCCATAAAGTAGTAATGTAGTTGAACGCTTTTACAGCCGATGGAATTGCAATTAACAATGTTGTAAAGGTAAACACCGAACCTAAGAAAGGATTCATTCCCGAGATGAACATGTGGTGACCCCAAACAATTGTAGATAAAAATGCAATCGCCAAAATAGACATGATCATTGCTCTGTATCCAAAAATTGGTTTACGAGAGTTGGTAGCGATTACTTCTGAAGTAATTCCCAATGCTGGTAACAAAATGATATATACCTCAGGATGTCCTAAGAACCAAAATAAATGCTCAAATAAAACTGGCGAACCACCTTGGTAGTTAAGAACTTCTCCAGCTAAATAAATATCAGATAAGAAGAACGAAGTACCGAAACTTCTATCCATAATCAACAATAACGCAGCTGACAAAAGAACTGGAAATGATATCACACCGATAACTGCAGTAATAAAGAAAGCCCAGATAGTTAAAGGCATTCTTGTCATTGTCATTCCTTTAGTTCTAAGATTAAGTACTGTTACAATGTAATTTAGTGATCCCATTAAAGAAGCTGCAATAAATACTGCCATAGAAACCAACCACAATGTCATACCTAAACCTGAACCAGAAATAGCTTGAGGCAAGGCACTCAAAGGAGGATATATTGTCCAACCTGCTGATGCTGGTCCTGATTCTACAAACAAGGAAATTACCATAATAACACTTGACAGGAAAAATAACCAGTAAGATATCATATTTAAAAATCCAGAAGCCATATCTCGTGCTCCAAGTTGTAATGGAATAAGCAAGTTACTAAAAGTACCACTCAAAGCTGCAGTAAGTACAAAGAATACCATTATGGTACCGTGAATTGTAATTAAAGACAAATAAGCTTCGTTAGTCATTACGCCTCCTGGAGCCATTTTTTCTCCTAAAAAGAAGCTAAAAACTTTAAAAGACTGCTCTGGCCAAGCCAACTGAAGTCTAAAAAGCAAAGACATACCAACACCAATAATTCCCATAAAAATACCTGTCAACAAGTATTGTTTAGCAATCATTTTATGGTCTATACTAAATATATATTTAGTAATAAACGTGTCTTTATGGTGGTGTTCATGATGATCTTCGTGGTGATCGTGTGCGTGATTATCGTGTGCGTGACTCATATTATTGTAAATATTATTTTTTATTATTTCATTGGTGCTTCAGCCACCATAGTTGTATCTTTTTTTGCAGAAACAGTATCAGATTTAGCCCCGGCCGCTTCGCCTTCTTTGGCTTTAGCATCTTCAGCAGCAGCATCTTTAACAGATTTTACTAGAGTAGTCTTTCCGCTCAACCATTTTTTATAGTCTTCTGGAGTATCAACTACAACCTTCATTTGCATGTTATAGTGAGATGCTCCACAAATTTTATTACACAACAAAAGGTAATCAAAAGTATAAGGATCTAAAGCAGTTTTTCCTTCAGCAAGTAATTCTTTGCTCTTTTCTTCTCTAATATGATTGATTCTAGCTACTTTTTTTATCATATCAGGATTGTCTCTCATCTCGCTTGTAGTAGTAGAAGGAATAAAAGAGAACTGAGTTACCATCCCAGGAACACAATTCATTTGTGCTCTAAAATGAGGCATGTACATCGAGTGTAATACATCTTGAGAACGTAATTTGAAGATTACTCTTTTCCCTTTTGGGATATGAATCTCATCAGTAACAATATCATCTTGAGCATTTTTATCAGCCAAATCAACTCCAAGTGAATTCACACCTTCAATTAATCTAACATTTGCTTTTCCTAAAACATTGTCTTCACCAGAGTATCTAGCAGTCCACTTGAATTGTTGAGCGTAAATCTCTATAACAATAGGTTTCTCAACTTTCTCATTTACGAACATAATGTCGTTCCATGAATACAAACCGAAAAAGATTAACACCGCTAAAACAATTGCAGGAACGGAACTCCAAATAAATTCTAATTTATTATTATCCGAAAAATAGGTCGCAACTTGTCCTTTTTTACCTCTGTATTTGTAGGCAAAATAGTGTAACAATGCTTGTGTTATAATTTGTACAACAAAAATCAATATCATTGAAATCCACATCAACTGATCTACTTCTTTTCCATGAACAGAAGCCGCATTACTCATCAGTGGTAAATCACCGTATTTTACGATACAGAAAATTGTAATACAGTAAATGAACCCTAAAAAACCAAACATTAGGTAACCATTAACTTTATTATCGTTATCGTCAGCAACTTGATTGTTGTCGTCACTGCTTTTTCCTACTTGAGTTAAATCAAAAATTTTAGTTAGTTGCCATAATGCAACCGATAATAAAACTAAAACAAGAAGTACTAATAAACTTGTCATTTGTTGTTTTCTTTAAATATTAATAATGAAAATGTTTACTTTCTTCTATAAAAGGATTACGTTTTGGCGTAAGTGGCACTTTAGATAAAGCGGTAAATACTACATAAATAAACAATCCTAAAAAGAACAAAACTGATGCGATTTCTGAAACTCCTATAAACCATTGATCACCAACAGTAGCAGGCATAACCATGTTAAAGAAATCAATATAATGACCGCATAATATTACTACACCAGCACCAACGATGATTGGAGCTACGCGTTTAAAATCTGTGTTGATAAGTACTAAAATAGGGAAAACGAAGTTCATAACAACTGCACCCCAAAATGGTAATGTAAATACATCAATTCTAGTTTTGAAATAGGTAACCTCTTCTGGAATGTTAGCATACCAAATCAACATGAATTGAGAGAACCATAAATACGTCCAGAATACACTAATACCGAACATGAATTTAGATAAATCGTGAATGTGGCTTGAATTTACATTTTCTAAATATCCTTTAGATTTTAAATATAAAGTAACCATAGAAATTGTTGTGATACCACTTACAAAAAAACTTGCAAATACATACCAACCGAATAACGTACTGAACCAGTGTGGATCAAATGACATTAACCAATCCCAAGCCATAATAGATTCTGAAACGATAAAGAATACTAAGAATACCGCTGATAATTTAAAGTTCTTTTTATAGAAAGTATTATCTGAAGCTTCATCTTGAGCTAAACAATTTTTTCTAGAAAAATATCGGTATAAGTTCCATCCTAATAAAAAGATAGCTGCTCTTGAAATCCAAAATGGAAAATTTAAGTACCCTGATTTACCAGCAATCATTTCGTCATAATTAGCACTACCTTTAGTAGTAACACCGTCTGCTAACCACGTAAACAAATGGTGTTGATGAAAACCAGCTAATAATAAAAGAACGAAAAATATAACCGAACCAACAGGCAAATAGGCTGTGATACCTTGCATCACTCTAAACAATACTGGAGACCAACCTGCTTGTGCCACTTGTTGAATCGCATAAAATGCTAAAGCACCTAAGGAAATCAACATGAAGAAAATACAAGCAACATATAAAGCAGCCCATGGTTTATTTTGTAACTGATGAAAAACATGTTCAGCATGTTCTTTCTTTTCTTTAGCTTCATCTACTTCAGCAACTTCTGCTTTTGCTTTGTGTTCTACTACAGGAGTAACAACTTCATTAATAGAATCCGTTTTAGCTACAAGTGAATCAGCACTGGTTTTAGTCGTATCTTTAGTGATAACTTCAGCAGATGTTTTAGTTTCTTCTGACGGCATTGCTACTTTATGACCATCATGAGCTTCAGCTTCAGCGTGATGTCCTTCGTGAGTTGCAGCTACTATTTTTTCAGCCTCTTCTATAGTTTTAGGAGCAGATAAAAAACCATACACAATTCCAACTAATCCTAAAATCATTAGAATAAGTGCTGTGGTTTTTAATTTTTTTGAAAATGTATACATATCTATAAGAATCTGTTTGTTCTACTATTATAATTGCGATTTAAGTTTCATTACATAAGCTGCAACCATCCAACGTTCTTCTTGGTTTAGTTGATTTGCGTAAGAACCCATTGAGTTAAGACCAAAATTGATTACGTGATTAACACTTCCTTCCGTAATTTGTCTGTCTTTATAGTTTGGAACTCCTAAGAATTTACCTTGTTTAACTAAATTTCCTTTACCATCACCAGCGGTTCCGTGACAAATTGCACAATAAATATTAAAAAGCTCTTCTGCTTTTTTCATATCAATTTTAGCAGGATCAAGTGGTGAAACAGAATTTAATTTTGCTAAATTATACCCATCCGTTGAGTTTGCATACTCATAAGGAACATAGCCTCTTTTAATAGTTCCAACAGGTGGCAACTGACCTTCTTTACCTTGTAATCCCGTTGGAGAATTAAATGCTGAAGACTCTGAATAGGTTTCATAAGCAACCGATTCATACATATTAGGCATGTACTGGTAGTTTGGAGAGTTATTATCCTTACAAGAAGAAAAAGACAGTATTATCCCTAATACTAATGCTATTTTTAATAAACTTTTCATGTCTGTTTAGTGCTTTTCTATTACTTTAACTTCAACTGCACCTGTACTTTTAAAGAAAGATGTTAATTCATCTTCATTATTATTTACAGCTACTTCCATCAAAAAGTGGTCATCAGTTGTTCTTACATCTGGATTTTCAGCTTGTTTAAATGGCCACAATTTACTTCTCATATAAAAAGTAATAACCATTAAGTGAGCTGCAAAAAATACAGTCATCTCAAACATAACAGGAACAAAAGCCGGCATGTTTTGAATGTAACTCATACTAGGTTTTCCACCAATATCTTGAGGCCAATCTTGAATCATAATATAATCCATCATTGTGGTGGCAACTGTAAGTCCGATACATCCGTAGATGAAAGCACATATAGCCAATCTAGTTGATGGTAAACCCATAGCTTTATCCAATCCGTGAACTGGGAAAGGAGTATAAACTTCTTCAATATGATGATGCGCCTTTCTGGTTTGCTTTACAGCATCCATTAAAATATCATCATCATTGTATATAGCGTGTATAACTTTATTACTACTCATAACAAATACTAATGTTTTTCTGAATGATTATGTCCTTCTTTTTCTCTTTCTCTTTTGTAATTTTCACCCGAAGATTTCAAAATAGTTTTAACCTCTGCTTGTGCAATTACTGGGAATGTTCTAGCGTATAATAAGAATAACACAAAGAAGAATCCAATTGTACCAGTAAAGATACCAATATCGATAAATGTTGGAGAGAACATCGTCCATGAAGATGGAAGGTAATCCCTGTGAAGTGAAGTAACAATAATTACGAAACGTTCAAACCACATACCAATATTTACTACGATTGAGATTATGAAAGAGAACATGATACTTGTTCTTAGTTTTTTAGACCACATAAATTGTGGAGAGAAAACGTTACAAGTCATCATCGACCAATATGCCCACCAGTATGGACCAGTTGCTCTGTTTAAGAAAGCATATTGCTCATATTCTACACCTGAATACCAAGCTACAAACAACTCAGTGATATAAGCGACACCAACGATAGAACCCGTAATCATAATTACAATGTTCATTAATTCAATATGTTGAATAGTGATGTAAGCTTCAAGGTTAGAAACTTTTCTCATGATAATTAACAAGGTATTTACCATTGCAAATCCTGAGAATACCGCTCCAGCTACGAAGTAAGGAGGGAAAATTGTAGTATGCCATCCTGGAATTACCGAAGTAGCAAAGTCAAAAGATACAATAGTGTGTACTGAAAGTACCAATGGCGTAGCTAAACCTGCCAAAACAAGAGAAACCTCTTCAAAACGTTGCCAGTCTTTTGCTCTACCGCTCCAACCAAAACTTAAAATAGAATATACTCTTTTATTGAAAGGAGTTACCGCTCTGTCTCTAAGCATTGCGAAATCAGGAAGTAAACCAGTCCACCAGAATACTAATGATACCGAAAGATACGTTGAAATCGCGAACACGTCCCAAAGAAGTGGTGAGTTAAAGTTAACCCACAACGAACCAAATTGATTAGGAATTGGAACTACCCAGTAAGCTAACCATGGACGACCCATGTGAATGATTGGGAATAATCCAGCTTGTACAACTGAGAAAATTGTCATCGCTTCAGCAGAACGGTTAATTGCCATTCTCCATCGTTGACGGAAAAGTAACAATACAGCAGAAATCAAAGTTCCTGCGTGACCAATACCAACCCACCAAACGAAGTTAGTAATATCCCAAGCCCAACCTACAGTTTTGTTTAGTCCCCAAGAACCAATACCTGTAGAAATGGTATAGATGATACAACCTACTCCCCAAAGGAAAGCTGCTAATGCGATTGAAAAAACGGTCCACCATTGTTTGTTTGCTCTTCCTTCAACAGGTGCAGCAACATCGACAGTCACATCGTGATAACTTTTATCACCTATGACTAATGGTTTTCTAATGGGTGCTTCGTAATGAGACGACATAATCCTTTATCTTGTTTCTTAATTAATCTTTTTAAACTAGGTATTTCTTACTTTAACGTGATACATAACGTTTGGTTTAGTACCAACATGCTCTAATAAATGATACATTCTTTTATCTTCAAGCAATTCTGCTACTTTAGACTCCGAATCATTTACATCTCCAAATACCATTGCTCCTGTAGAACAAGCATTTGAACAAGCAGTTTGGAATTCACCATCTTTTATAACTCTTCCATCACGTTTAGCATCAAGAATTGTTTTTTGTGTCATTTGAATACACATTGAACATTTCTCCATAACCCCACGTGAACGAACGTTTACATCTGGATTGATAACCATACGACCTAAATCATCATTCATATGATAATCGAACTCGCTGTTTTTGTTATATAAGAACCAGTTGAAACGACGCACTTTATAAGGACAGTTGTTAGCACAATAACGAGTACCAACACATCTGTTGTAAGCCATTTGATTTTGACCTTGACGACCGTGTGAAGTTGCCGCTACTGGACAAACTGTTTCACAAGGCGCATGGTTACAATGTTGACACATTACAGGTTGGAAAGCAACTTGTGGATTATCAGCAGGATGTTCCATACTTCCAAAACCACCTAACGATCCTTTTTCACCAAATAATCCATCAAAATTTTCTTTTTTCTCATTATCCCCTGCAAACGTATCTTCAGAAGAATAATATCTATCAATACGCAACCAGTGCATATCACGACTTCTTCTTACTTCTGATTTACCTACTACAGGAACATTATTTTCAGCGTGACATGCAATTACACATGCACCACAACCCGTACAAGCATTTAAATCGATTGACAAATTGAAATGATGTCCTGTTGAACGATCAAATGATTCCCATAAATCTACTTTGGTAGCAGGAGTTTCTTTGTGATCTAAAGAAACCATAGGAACTGGGTTCCACTCTTCTACTTTAACATTAGGATCACTGAAAACTTTTAAGGTTGTTTCTTTAACAATATCACCTCTACCCATTAAGGTTTTTTGTGATTGAACACAAGCAAATTCGTGCTCTCCGTCTCCTTTAGTAATCGAAACTGATTGAACGTTGTTAAAGTTATTATATAATACGTAAGCATTAACACCTACTTGCATTTCTTCTTTTAATGAAGCCTTTTTTCCGTACCCGAAAGACAATCCTAAAGTTCCAACTGCTTGTCCTGGCTGAACAATAACTGGTACTTTTTCAAGTTTAGTTCCGTTTACCGTTAAAGTAGCATAACTTCCGTTAAGACCACCGTTAGCAACAATTCTATTCTCTAAACCTAATTTCTTAGCATCCGCTTGAGAAACAGTTACGTAATTATCCCAAGAAACTCTAGTGATTGGATCTGGAAACTCTTGCAACCAAGGATTGTTTGCTTGTTGTCCATCACCTAAACCAGTTTTAGTATATAATACTAATTCAAAATCACCAGCTGATTTAGATTGTGCTAAAGCTGAAGCCGCAACACCATAATCTGCAGTTCCACCGGCAATACCAGTAGCACCTGACACTACCAATCCATCATGAAGCACTTTATTCCATGTACTACCTGCTGTGTATGAAGCTGAATTAGCTTTAATATAATCGTAATACGTTCCAGAAACACCATTCCAAGACATTAACGCTTCTTGAAATTGTTTTGTATTAAATAATGGACGAATAGTAGGTTGCGCCAAAGAATACGTTCCTTTAGTCAACATATAATCGTTCCAAGATTCTAAATAATGTGGCGCAGCAGCAGCTATGTTCACTTTTTCTGCTGTTTCATCTTCTTTAATTGAAAAAGCTACAGAAGTTTTTACTTTACCTAAACCACTAACAAAAGATTTGCTATTTGCTAAAGTATACACCGGATTTACACCGCTCATAATTAATGTATGAACAGAGCCTGCATTCATATCAGCAATAAGTTGCTCTACTTTCGCATCAGATCCTTTTCTAATTAATCTAGCACTTGCTGTTAACAAGGCCTCACTTTTTAAAACTTGATTGATTGCTAAAACAAGTAATTGTGCATTTTTATCTTGAATTCCAGATACTAAAAGACCTTTAGATCCAGCTGCTTTTAATTGATTTGCTGCTTTTACAACTTCAGCTTCGTTATCTAATTTACCTAAAGCTACTGAAGAACCAGTGATGATGTTGTAAATTTTTACTAAAGCAAGTTTTTGGTCTGCCACTTTCATAGCCACTCTTTTATCAGCTGCAGCACCCGAAAGGGTCATATTAGCTTCAAATTGAAAGTGCTTAGACATTTTCCCAGCTTGTGGAATTCTTCCTTGAGCAAAACCTTTATCATAACCACCACCTTGCCAATCTCCTAAGAAATCTGCACCGATAGAAACGATAGTATTCGCTTTTGAAAAATCATAATCCGCTAAAGCTCTTTCACCATAAACCGCTTCAAAAGCATCTAACGCTGCTGATTCTGAAACTGCATCATAAACAATATGCTTAGCCGTAGGGTTTTTAGCAATAAAATCTGCAATTAATTTTTCAGAAGAAGGACTCGCTAATGTATTGGTAAGCAATACTACTTGTTTCCCTGAAGCTTTTGCCTCAGCTAAACTCGCTTTTATTTTAGCATCAACATCACTCCAAGAAGCCGATTTAGCATCCACTTTTGGTGCTTTTAGTCTCATGCTATCATATAATGACAACACTGAAGCGTGAACTCTTGCATTAGCTGCAAATTTTGCACCTTCTATTTTATTATTTTCAATTTTGATTGGACGACCTTCTCTTGTTTTAACTAAAAGATTCGCAAAATCAAATCCGTCAAACATAGTGGTAGCATAGTAATCGGCTACACCAGGAATAATAGTATCTGGTTGTACTACATAAGGAATTGATTTGTGAACTGGTCCTTCACAAGCAGCCAAAGACGCAGCTGCTGTTGTAAAACCAACGTACTTTAAGAAATCACGACGAGTAGTTGATGAAGATGATAAAGAATCACTATCTGAAAGAAAATCAGATGTTGGAATTTCTTCCACGAATTCATTATTTCTAAGCGTCTCAACAATAGAACTATTTTCGTTTAGTTCCTCAACACTTTTCCAGTATTTTTTGTTAGATGACATCGTATATAAATATTAGCTTCTTAATAATTGATTAATAGTGACACTTACCACATTCTAAACCTCCCATTTGTGCAGCAGTCAATTTGTCTACACCATATTTTTTAGAAAGTTCTTTGTGAATTTTATCGTAGTAAGCATTGCCTTCCATTTTAACATCTGTTTCACGGTGACATTTAATACACCAACCCATGGTTAATGGAGCAAATTGTTTTTGTACTTCGTAAGTTTGAACCGGACCGTGACATTTTTGACATTCAATTCCAGCAACAGTTACGTGTTGAGAGTGGTTGAAATAAGCGAAGTCAGGTAAATTATGGATTCTAACCCATTTCACTGGTTTAGTTTTTCCTGTATATTTAGAACCATCCCATCCTACAGCATCGTATAATTTTTTGATTTCACCATCATAAAACGCTTTAGTATGACCATCAACTGTTGAAGTTGTATCCGATACTTCTGCAATATTTTTGTGGCAATTCATACAAACATTCAACGAAGGAATACCCGCATTTTTACTTACTCTAGCAGCAGAGTGACAGTACTTACAGTCAATTTTGTTATTTCCAGCATGAATTCTGTGCGAGTAATGAATTGGTTGTATTGGCGAATAATCTTGATCAACACCAACTTGCATTAAGAAACCATACACAAAATATCCACTAGCCAACAATAAGAATATAGCCGAAACCAAAACTAAAAATTGGTTTTTAACAAATGCTTTCCAAATTGGCAATCTAGCTTCTTTAGCAGCAACTTCTATACCGTTAGATTTAGCAATTTTAGTCAATACATTGTTCACTAAAAACAACATAACCACTAACATAAACATTACTAAAGCTAAAGCTCCAAGTATTACTCCGTTAGAAATACCACCTTCTTGTTTTTCTGTTCCTGGAGGACCTGCTGTTTTAGCAACTTCAGGCTCTGTTTTAACCTCATCAGTGTAGGCAATGATGTTATCAATGTCTCCATTAGACAATTGAGGAAAAGCAGTCATCACAGCTGGCTTGTTTTCATTCCAAAGTTTTACCGCATCAGCATCACCTGATTTTATTAAAGCCGAACTATTTTTAATCCAACCATAAAACCAATCTTTTTTATGACGTCCTGAAACACCTCTAAGTGCTGGACCTGTCATTTTCTTGTCTAAATTGTGACAAGCAGCACAATTTGTGTTGAATAATTCTTTTCCTTTTACAGCATCACCACCTGAAGTTGCAGCAGGAGCCGCATCTGCTTTTGCAGCAGTCGCAGCAGGAGCTGTTGTCGCCGCACCGGCAGTCGGAGCTTCTTGGGCAAATGTAGATAAGGAGAAAGTTAGCATTAATGCTAATCCGAATGAATAGATTCTGGAAATCGAATTATGGTTACCCACTTTTTTCATATTATAAATGATTATCGACTAATTTGTGGCATGGTCTTTTCTGTTATTTTAAGAAAATGCCAATACACTTTTTTTAAAACTTGAGCAAAAATACAATTTATGAACTATTCTCAAAACCTTAAATATATCTTAATTATCAATTTATATTAATTCTAAATAATATTTTTAATTTGGTATAATCACATAAGTATTACATTTGCATTAAAATCAAACCATTATGAAATTTTTAACACCAAAAAACCTCGTAAAATCGAGCTTATTTATTTTATTATTTTCAAACTTTAACACAATAATTGCACAAGAAGTGACCGTCAATCAAGACCCTAAATTTGAACAATTATTGAGCGAAAAAAGAAAGGTAAATTCTTCAATCACAATCAACAACAGATATAAAATCCAGATATTTAATGGCTCAAGTGAAGAGTCAAAAAAAACACTCATACAATTTAAAAAAGAGAATAAAACCTATGATGCAACAATAGTTTTTAGCACTCCATTGTATAAGGTATGGATTGGAAATTTCAAAACGAGAATTGAAGCAGAACACCATCTCAATATTTTGAAAAAAAAATACCCTAATGCTATATTAATTAAGCCGAATAGATAAATAAAAAAATCCCGATTACTCGGGATTTTTTATGAATACTTCTATTAATTATTTCAACTTTTTCTTTACTTCTACTTCTTGGAAAGCTTCGATAATATCCAATTGCTCAATGTCGTTGTAGTTTTTAATTTGAATACCACAATCATATCCTTTTGAAACTTCTTTTACATCGTCTTTAAAGCGTTTCAAAGTTGATAATTCACCAGTGTAAATAACCACTCCTTCACGAATAATTCTGATTTTAGAACTTCTAAAAATCTTACCATCGGTAACCATACATCCAGCGATAGTTCCTACTTTAGAAATTTTGAATGTTTCTCTAATTTCTGCTGTACCGGTAATTTCTTCTTTCAACTCAGGAGACAACATGCCTTCCATTGCGTCTTTCAAGTCATCAATGGCATCATAGATTATAGAATAGTTTCTGATATCAATTTCTTCTTTATCGGCTAATTGTCTCGCATTTCCAGCAGGACGTACATTAAATCCGATAATGATCGCATCAGAAGCAGAAGCTAACATTACATCGGTCTCAGTAATAGCTCCAACTCCTTTATGAATAATATTAATTTGAATTTCTTCAGTTGATAATTTCGCAAAAGAGTTTGACAATGCTTCTACAGAACCATCCACATCACCTTTAAGGATAATGTTCAACTCTTTAAATTGTCCAAGCGCAATACGACGTCCAATTTCAGCAAGAGTAATGTGTCGCTGTGTTCTTACCGATTGCTCACGCATTAATTGTGTACGCTTAGCCGCAATTTGCTTGGCTTCTCTTTCGTCTTCAAAAACGTTGAATTTATCTCCAGCGGTTGGTGCACCATCCAATCCTAAAATAGACATTGGAGTAGAAGGTCCAGCTTCTTTCATGCTGTTTCCTCTTTCATCATACATCGCTTTAACCTTACCATGGTTTTTACCAGCCAATACATAATCTCCAACTCTTAAAGTTCCAGATTGTACTAATATAGTAGAAACATATCCTCTACCTTTATCTAATTGTGCTTCCACAACGGTACCAACAGCAGGCTTGTTTGGATTGGCTTTTAAATCTAAAATTTCGGCTTCCAACAATACTTTTTCAAGTAATTCCTTTACACCCATTCCCATTTTGGCAGAAATGTCATGCGATTGGTATTTTCCACCCCAATCTTCTACCAATAAATTCATAGAAGCCAAACGTTCTTTAATCTTTTCAGGATTAGCATGAGGTTTATCTACTTTATTGATAGCAAATATCATTGGAACTCCAGCTGCTTGAGCGTGACTGATTGCCTCTTTTGTTTGTGGCATGATGTCGTCGTCGGCAGCGATTACAATAATAGCGATATCGGTAACTTGAGCTCCACGAGCACGCATAGCGGTAAACGCTTCGTGACCTGGCGTATCAAGGAATGTAATTTTTTGTCCGTTGTCTAATTGAACTGCATAAGCACCTATGTGTTGTGTAATTCCACCCGACTCACCAGCGATAACATTCTCTTTACGGATGTAATCCAATAAGGAAGTTTTACCGTGATCTACGTGACCCATTACAGTTACGATTGGAGCTCTCGGTACTAAATCTTCTTCTCTATCTTCTACAACTTCTAAAGATTCTTCAATATCTGTTGTAATAAATTCTACTTCATAACCAAATTCATCTGCTACAATAGTCAAAGTTTCAGCATCTAAACGTTGATTCATGGTTACCATGATTCCTAACGACATACAGGTTCCGATAACTTTAGTAATTGGCACATCCATCATGGTAGCCACTTCACCTACAGTAACAAACTCGGTTACTTTGATTGTTTTGCTTCCTTCCTCTATAGCTCTTTGCTCGTCATCAGTACGTTGACGGTGCGAATCTCTTTTGTCTCTTCTGTATTTAGCCGCCTTAGACTTAGACCCTTTACCTTGAAGTCTTTCAAGGGTTTCTTTGATTTGGTTTTTAACCTCTTCTTCTGTAGGCTCAACTTTTTGAACAATCGCTGGTCGGTTTCCTTTTTGGAATCCACCACCACCTGGTTTGTTAGCAGTAAATTTGTTTCCTCCAGCACCTGCAGGACGATTTTGACCTCCAGCCGCATTTCCTCCAGGAGTTCCCGGACGAGCTTCACCTGGTTTTGGCGGAATTCTTTTACGCTTGTTTTTGTTAGCGTTAGGATCTGTCTTGCTTGCGCTATTTATTTTTGGATTCTCAACTTTCTTTTTAGGTTTGTTGAATTGCGACAAATCAATTTTTTGTCCCGTTAAAGTTGGACCCGAAAGATTTTGATATTGTGTGGTATGCGTTTCGTCAACTGCAGGTGTTTCCGTATCGGCAACCACAACCGTTTTCTCTGATTTTTCAATAGCAACAGGAGCAACTTCCGCTTCTGCCTTTTCTGCGACTGTTTCTTTCGACGCTTCTTTTTTAACTTCTGCAGATTTTACTTCCTGAGGAGCATTTACTGGCTTTGGTGCTTCAGGCTTAATTGGAGTAGTTGTTTTAGTATCTAACTCAATTTTCCCTACTTGTTTCGGACCTGTAACTACAGCTTTAGCTTTAATTACTTCAAGACGTTGACGCTCTTCTTCTTGTTTTTTCTTGTCTTCAATTTCTTTTTCTCTTTCAAGACGAAGCGCTTCTTTTTCTTTTTTTATCTCTTCGCTAACACCTTTTGAGGCTTCTTTGTTGCCTTTATCACCAGCAAATTGATTTTGTAGAATATCAAACTCTTTATCGGAAATCTTAGCATTTGGATTTGCATCAATAGCAATACCCTTTTCTTTAAGATGATCGACAGCTCTTTCTAACGAAATATTTAATTCCCTTAAAACTTTGTTTATTCTAATATTTCTTTCTTCAGACATAAAATCTTTTATAAATTCTTTTTTTTAATTGGGGTGAAATCAGAATTAATCTTCAAACTCTTCTTTCAATATGCGCATTACTTCTTGTATTGTTTCTTCTTCTAAATCGGTTCTTCTCGCTAAATCGGCAACATCTTGTTTCAAAATACTTTTAGCGGTGTCTAAACCAATTTTGGCAAACTCATCAATAATCCATCCATCGATTTCATCTGAGAATTCTGTTAATTCAACATCGTCATCTTCAGCAGTACTTCCTTCACGAATTACATCCAATTCATAACCTGTTAATTGACCTGCTAATTTAATGTTTTGACCACCACGACCAATCGCTTTTGAAACTTCTTCTAATTTCAAAAATACCTCTGCATGTTTGGTTTCTTCATTAATTTTGACAGAGGAAACTTTGGCAGGACTCAATGCTCTTGTTATCAATAAAGAGGCATTAGTCGTGTAGTTTATAACGTCGATATTTTCATTGCCTAATTCACGAACGATTCCATGAATACGCGATCCTTTCATACCAACACAAGCTCCAACTGGATCAATTCTATCATCATAAGAATCAACGGCTACTTTTGCTTTTTCACCAGGAATTCTCACTACTTTTTTAATCATAATTAAACCATCAAAAACTTCTGGAATTTCTTGTTCAAATAATTTTTCCAAGAATTTTTCTGAAGTTCTAGACATCACAATTTGAGGTTTATTACCTTTCAATTCAACGCTTTCAATAATTCCTTTTACATTATCTCCTTTTCTGAAAAAATCGGATGGAATTTGTTTTTCTTTTGGCAATACAATTTCGTTTCCTTCATCATCCACCAAAATTACAACTCTTGGACGCACATGATGCACCTCGGCCGTATAGATCTCTCCAATAATATCTTTAAATTGCTTATATAAATTGGTATTGTCGTGTTCGTGAATTTTGGAAATCAAGTTTTGACGTAAGGCTAAAATAGCTCTTCTTCCTAAATCTATCAATTTTACTTCCTCAGAAACTTCTTCTCCAATTTCAAAATCAGGTTCAATTTTTCTAGCATCTGACAAGGTAATTTCTAAGTGTTCCAAATCCAAATCATCATCAGCAACCACAATTCTTCTTTGCCAGATTTCCATATCTCCTTTATCAGGGTTTATGATAATATCAAAGTTGTCATCAGAACCATACTTCTTTTTTAAAGCATTTCTAAATACATCTTCCAAAATCGCCATAAGCGTTACTCGATCAATAAGTTTATCGTCTTTAAACTCTGAGAATGATTCGATTAATGCAATATTTTCCATTCCTATATTAATTAAAATTTTATTGTAACAATTGCTTCTTTTATTTCTGAATAAGGAATTTCTTGACGTTTTTGAACGGTCTCTTTTCCTTTTCCTATTTTTTTAGGCTCTCTTGCTTGCCAAGACAACACTATATTTTGTTCATTTGCTTCCACTAATTCAGCTTCAATTGTCTCCACGTTAGTCTTAACAATTAATGTTCTTCCTACATTTTTAATGTATTGTCTCACTAATTTCAAAGGCGAACCTACACCAACCGAAGCCACCTCAAGCGCATAATCATGTTCCTCTCTGTCTAAATTGTTTTCAATTGCTCTACTTACATCGATACAATCTTGAAGGTTTACTCCAGTATCACCGTCCAAAGTTACAATAATTTTGTAAGTATCTGAAATTGATAAATCTATCAAAAACAAATTGGCTTTTTCTAGTAAAGCATCGTTTAGAAGTTTTGAAACCTGCTCTTTAAATGTCATATTTTGTATAAAAAGAGGGAAGCACTGCTTCCCTCATTATTCCATTTCTGTTTAACAATGGTGCAAATATAGAATTTTTTTTTATATTAAAACCCTTGGCTTTTATATTTTTTTTATACCTTTATACTCTATAATTTACACAAACAACAAAAATTTATCTTTTTTATAATCATGAAAAAAATTTTAATACCTACTGACTTTTCTCAAAACGCTGAATATGCTCTGAAAGTTGCTGCACAAATTGCAAGAAAAAATAATGGCGAAATCATTTTGCTACACATGCTTGAATTGCCTCACGAATCAAGCGACGCTGTTGGTTCTGGAACTGACATTCCTGAAATCATGTTTTTTAAAAATGCCGCCATCCGAAAATTAGAAGAATTAATGGATTCCGACTTTCTTGAAGGCCTAAAAGTTTCAGAAATCATTCAATTTGAAATGGCGTTTGACGGAATTCTAAAAATTAGTCAAATAAACAATGTTGACTTGATTGTAATGGGTTCTCACGGCGCAAGTGGCTATAAAGAAATGTTTATTGGTTCAAATGCTGAAAAAGTAGTTCGCAACTCTGAAGTGCCTGTGCTAATCATCAAAAAAGACCAAGGTGTTTTTGAAGTAAACGATTTTGTTTTCGCTTCAGATTTTAGTGATGAAATTAAAAAACCTTTCTGGAAAGTAGTTGAGTTTGCTAACAAATTTGACGCAACATTACACTTAGTTACCGTAAACACCCCAAACAACTTTAAGTCTACTTCTGCAGCAGAAGAAGTGATGAAAAACTTCCTTTCTGGATATCAAGTAAACAAAGTAAAAACACATATTTACAACGAAACTAACGTTGAAAAAGGCATCTTAAATTTTGCCAACACCATCAACGCTGATTTAATTGGGATGAGTACTCACGGCAGAAAAGGACTTTCTCACTTTTTTAACGGAAGTATTAGTGAAGATTTAGTGAATCATTCAAAACTTCCAGTTGTCACTTTCAAGATATAATTTACAAAATAAAAAACGCTCAAATATTTGAGCGTTTTTTATATACTAAAATATCAAATTGAGATAAAACAAAAAATCCCAACTTTTCAGTTGGGATTTTTCTGTTGGTCTACAAGGACTCGAACCTTGAAAGACTGCACCAAAAACAGTTGTGTTACCATTACACCATAGACCAAAATGCACTAAACATTCATTAACTTTACTAGTTCAATACTCTAATTTTGTACCTGAATGCGGGTGCAAATTTAATACATTTTTTATTTTAAGCAAATATTTAACCGCTTTTTTATTCATAATGCCTTAAAAATATTTATGCTGTTTATTAATTTACAGATACTAAATGTTTTAAAATTATAATTCATTTTTTTTAATTTCATTGTATTATGCCATAACCTCAAAAAACAGCTAAGTTAAATGAAGGTTAAAGACTAACGAAAAGTTTATTAAACAAAAGAATACGATTATTTTTGATTCACGAAACCGAATTACAACAATTACAATCAGTATTTTTAATTTTTTGTTAAAGGGTTACACAAAAAAATAGTTTCTTTGCACTTACATTAACCTCATACTATACTATGACAACATTTGACTTTAAAAAGTGGAACAACATAATGGGTTGGTTGGCTTTTTCAATTGCATTAATCACTTACACTTTAACCGTTGAACCTACAATGAGTTTTTGGGATTGTGGCGAATACATTGCTACAACCGCTAAACTAGAAGTAGGACATCCGCCTGGAGCGCCTTTATTTCAAATGCTGGGTGCCTTTTTTGCAATGTTTGCAACAAGCAAAGAAACTGTGGCGCTAATGGTTAATATGATGTCGGTGTTTTCTAGTGCTTTCACGATATTATTTCTGTTTTGGTCATCATCAATTATATTGAAAAAAATCATTTCGTCATATACTGAAATTGATAAAAACAACAGTATTGTAATCTTAGGAAGTTCTTTTGTTGGTGCTTTAGCCTTCACTTTTTCGGATAGTTTTTGGTTTAATGCTGTAGAAGCCGAAGTGTATGCTATGGCAATGTTACTAATTGCACTACTGCTTTGGTTGGGCCTTCGATGGGAACAAGAAATGCACGAACCAAGAGGAAACCGATGGTTATTGTTAATTAGTTTGGTGGTGGGTCTGTCTTTTGGGGTACACTTCATGGCACTTTTAACCATTCCTTCTATCGGGTTTTTATATTATTTCAAAAACTACAAGAAAATCACAATTAAGAATTTCATTCTAGCCAACATTATAATTGTTGCTGTACTTCTTTTTATATTCAAACTTTTACTTCCCTATACGTTGGCATTTTTTGGTAAAACTGAAATCTATATGGTCAACAATCTTGGTTTACCTTTTAATTCAGGAACTATATTTGCTTTGTTAGTAATTATTGCTTTTTTCTATTTTGGATTAAACTATACCAAAAAGAAAAATCACCCTACCTATAATACTGTATTATTGTGTATTCTTTTTGTTTTAATTGGGTTTTCAACCTGGATGATGCTGCCTATTCGCGCTAATGCTAATACCCCTATTAATGAAAACAAACCTTCCGATGCCGCAGAGGTATTAGCTTATTACAATCGTGAACAATATGGTGTTAATCCGTTATTCTACGGACCACAATATACCGATGCCTTTGCAGGATTAAACCCGAAAACACCTTATTTGGACAAAGCTCCTAATTATGAAAGAGATGAAAAATCAGGTAAATACGTCATTGTAAATGATTATAAAAACGCCGAACAAAATTCTGATGACGCACACAAAGCAATCCTGCCTAGAATGTGGAGCCCTGATAATGTTCAAGGGTATATAAATTTTGCAGGAGTACCAAAATTCAAAATGAATCCAGATTATGAATACGAAAGAGATTTGGCCCAATACGGAATTGACATCAATACCTTAACCGAAGAACAAGTTGCTCAATACACCGCACAACTTCGAAATGAAATGGAAAAAAACGTAGCTAAATTTAAACAAGCCTACAACCAAAAACAATTAGACAACGACAGTTACGTAGCTTTCCTAAAAAAATACAGCGATTATTTAATTGTAGAAAAACCGTCTACATGGGATAATTTAAGTTTCATGGTTGAGTATCAGTTTGGATACATGTATGGCCGTTATTTATTGTGGAATTTCGTGGGAAGACAAAACGATAACCAAGGAAGATATGATAATTTAGACGGAAATTGGCTCAGTGGAATCAAGGTTGTTGACAAGATTCATTTGGGCTCACAAGACAATTTATCGCCAGATGTCGCGAACAATAAAGGTAGAAATTTATATTATTTTCTTCCCTTCTTTTTAGGATTAATTGGTTTAATGTACCACGCTCAAAGAGATTTAAAGAGTTTTTATGTATTATTAGTATTATTTCTTTTCACTGGACTGGCGCTTAAGATTTATTTAAATGAAAGACCTTTTGAACCACGAGAAAGAGATTATGCGCTTGTAGGGTCTTTTTATGTATTTGCCATTTGGATTGGATTTGGAGTGTATGCCATTTACGAAATGATAAAAGAAAAAGTAGCCAACAAAATTGTTGGACCACTAGTGATTACTACTTGTTTACTAGCCGCTCCAGTATTGATGGCATCACAAAACTGGGACGATCACGATCGTTCTGGAAGATATACTGCAATTGCCATGGCTAAAAACTATCTGGCATCGTGTGACCAAAACGGAATTTTGTTCACTATTGGCGACAACGACACCTTCCCACTTTGGTATGCTCAAGAAATTGAGGGCTATAGAACCGACGTGAAAATAGTAAACACAAGCTTGTTGATGACCGATTGGTATATCGATCAAATGAAAATGAAAACCTATAAATCTGATGGATTACCCATTTCATTCGAACATCAACAATATGTAGCAGACAATAGAGATGCTGTTATTTTCAACAGAAAAGTAGACAGCCGATGGAATTTAAAAGATTTTATAAACTTTGCCAAAAGAGAAGACACATTGTCTAAAGTTGAAATGCAAAGTGGTCATAAATTAAATTTCTTCCCTACCAATAAAGTACGGTATGCTATTGATAAAAATGCTGTCATAGCCAATAAAGTTGTGAACGCTAAACAATACGACTCTATAGTTCCTTTTATTGATATCGATTTGAATGGCGGAGCATTGTATAAAAACCGCCTAATCATGTTTGACATCTTAGTCAATAACAACTGGAAACGACCTATTTATTTCAGCCCAGGAAGTTTTGGTGATGATGACTATTTATGGATGAAAGATTACCTTCAATTGGACGGAATGGTGTATAAATTAGTTCCTATCAAAACTCCAGTAAAAGAAGAAGATTATCCAGATATGGGACAATTGGATACCGATAAAATGTATAATCTTGCCATGAAATGGGAATGGGGTAACGGAGAAAGTTCGAAAATTTATCACGATCCTGAAACCAGAAGAAACGCCATTTCATATCGAACAAATTTATCGCGTTTAATGAAGGCATTAATCGCAGAAGGGAAAAACGATAAAGCCAAAAAAGTAATTGATTTAGCCATTTCTAAAATGCCATTAGATTATTATGGCTATTATCTAACTGTAGAACCATTTGCAACAGGTTATTATGAAGTTGGCGAAAAACAAAAAGCACGCGATTTAATAACCAAATTGATGACCAAATACAAAGAAGAATTGTTATACTACAGCACATTTAATGCCGAAGATCAAAACTATATGGGGACTGATATTGTAACGGCAATTGAACGCTATAGAAGTTTATTGGAAGTAATGAAAAAACATGGCGACATAGAATTCTACAACAAAAGTAGAGGCGATTTCAATTCTTACAACAACAGATTCCAACGATTTGGTAGAGACAAAGAGTAATTAGTAATTCAACTATAATAAAGTGCCATTCATTCAGTTGTTGGCACTTTTTTTATGTACTTTTGATTGGTGACGACTTAAAATTAAATTTGCTACACATGAAACTAAGTTGGGTAAAAACACATTGGTTGGTAAAAAAAATATTTTCAAATTATGTTTGGGATATTCCAAATAAAGAAAACAAAGTTTTTTTAACTTTTGATGATGGTCCAACACCCGAAATTACAGAATGGACGCTAACACAACTCAAAAACTTCAATGTTAAAGCTACTTTTTTTTGCATTGGTGATAACCTTAGAAAATATCCTGAAATAGCACATAAGGTAATCCAAGATGGGCATTCCGTTGGAAACCACACTTACAATCATTTAAACGGATGGCAAACTACAACCTTAGAGTATATTGAGAATGCTAAGTTATATGAAGAAGAGCTCAACAAACAGAATTTTGAGCAAACGCATTTATTTCGTCCGCCTTATGGTAAAATAAAACCTTCTCAATCTAAAATATTGAGAAAATTAGGCTACAAAATAATTATGTGGGATGTATTGAGTATCGATTTTGATGCAACTATTTCTCCAGAACAATGCTTAGAAAATGTTCTTAAAAATGTAACTTCAGGCAGTATTATCGTTTTTCACGACAGCCAAAAAGCCTTCCGTAACTTGGAATTTACTTTACCAAGAACCTTAGCATTTTTAAAAGAAAAAGGATTTGTTTGTGATGTAATTGACTAAACTTGTTCTTGAACTAAACCAATTATGGTATTAGCATCCAACTCGCCCGATTGCCTCCATACCATTTGACCTTCTTTATAGATCATCAATGTTGGAAGTCCTTTTATACGAAGTGCTTCGGCTAATTCCTGATTTTTATCCACATCAATTTTAATCACTTTTGCTTTATCACCAAGTGCAGCTGCTACATCTCTAATTACAGGATGCATGATTACTGATGATTCGTTCCACTCTGTGTAAAAGTCAATTAACACAGGAACTTGAGCATTGATAAGTTCTCCAAATTTTGACATAAAACCAAAATATTTTGTTTTCTTTAGCTAAAAAAAGAAATATTACACTACAAATGTAGCATATTTAACGAATTATACTAAACTTTTCCCTTTTTTTAGTTCAATTACTGTTATTTCGGGCATAATACCCACTCTACCCGGATAGGCATGAAACCCAAAACCGCGGTTTACATAAATGTATTTTCCTGCTTTTTCATACAACCCGGCCCATTGTTCATACACATATTGCGCTGGACTCCATTTAAAAAATCCTGGAATTTCTATACCAAATTGCAATCCATGGGTATGCCCTGAAAGCATTAAGTGAAAATCTTTTGGGTGTTTATTCACTTCTGCATCCCAATGACTTGGATCGTGGCTCATCAAGATTTTAAATTCTTCTTTAGTCAAACCTTCAGAAGCTTTATGTAAATCGCCTGCTTTTTTAAATTTTACGCCCCAATTTTCTACTCCGACCAAAGCGATTTTATCGTTTCCTTTTTGAATATACGTATGCTCATTAAGCATTAAATTGAAGCCAATTTTACCGTACAAATCCTTTATATCATGAAAGTTTTTGGCTTTATCTGCCTCCGTTTTCCAATCAACATATTCGCCATAATCATGGTTTCCTAAAACAGAATATTTACCATATTTGAATTTCTTAATACGATTAAAGGTATCAATCCAAGGTAGCATTTCTTTGGCATGCGTATTGACAATATCACCGGTAAACAAAATCATATCGGCTTCTTGCTCATTAATCAAATCGATAGCATAATTAATCTTTTCAGGATTATCAAAACTACCGCTATGCACATCAGAAATTTGTGTGATTTTAAATCCGTCAAAAGCATCTGGCAAATCGGGAAAGAAAATTTGTTGGCGAATCACTTTGTAATTGTACTTCCCAAAGGTCATTCCATATATTAAAGAGGCGAATGGTATTGCGGCGATTCCTAATGCAATCTGACTTACAAAACGTCTTCTTTCAGGTAAAAAATCACCCGTAGATGCTCCAGAAAATTTAGATATTGTTCCTGATAAAATTCGGTAAACATCTTCTAAAAATAACACTAAAGTCAAAATCAACTTCGGAATCAAAACCAACAACAACAGCCCTAATGTAATCATGGTCATTTGGGTTTGCCCAACACTTCTGTCGAATTTTGTAAATTGATATCCAATAAAGATTATAGCTGCCACTGAAACCAATACATAAGTTATTAAAACCCATCGTACTTTGGTAAACGTTTTTACTGCCTGAAATGCATAAAGTTCAATAAAGGCAATAATTACTATAAATATAATCCAACGAAACGCCATATTTGAAATTTTTTAACAAAAGTAAAAATCATTAATCTACAAAAACATAAATTTTAGTTAATCTTTATTATAATATTTATGTATTAAAAACTATTTTTGTTTCAAATCAATCCCATACACTCTTATGAAAAAGACAGCACTTCTATTTTTACTAGTTCTTCCATTATTAAATTTTGCTCAAGACACTTTAACTTGCAAAAGTAACGGAAGAGTTTTTAACTCTAACCAACAAAAACTAACTTCTGAAGAAGTTAAAAGCTTGCTTGTTAATAATACCGAAGCTCTTCACTTGTATAATATAGGAAAAACTAAACAAACGTTGGGCAGTATACTTTTATATGGAGGAATGTCTACAGTTGTAATTAAGCACATTACCATGATAAATAAACATTCTGGAACAAATTCCTTAAATGCCGATACTAATAATGTAATGTACTTTGTTGGTGGTGCTATGGTAATTATTGCCATACCTATTAAATTGGGCTTTTCAAAAAAAATAAAGCGAGCAGTTGCTTTAATAAATGAAGATTTAAAAAAACCGAATACTGGATTTAATATTGAATCAACATCATTCATTTCCAACTCGAACGGTTTTGGAATTTCAATTACCTTTTAAACAAAAATCATGTCACAAAAACGACTTTACCTTCTTGACGCTTACGCCCTAATATTTCGTGGCTATTTTGCCTTTATAAAAAACCCAAGAATCAATTCGAAAGGAATGGACACTTCGGCCATTATGGGATTCATGAATGCTTTGATGGATGTTATCAAACGCGAAAAACCAGATCATTTGGCCGTAGCTTTCGATAAAGGCGGAAGTGATTACCGTTACGAAATGTACCAAGAATATAAAGCCCATCGTGACGAAACCCCAGAAGCTATTAAAATTGCCGTGCCCTACATTCAAGAATTATTGAAAGCCATGCATATTCCGATTATTGAAAAAGCGGGTTTTGAAGCCGACGATTTGATTGGAACCCTGGCAAAACAAGCTGAAAAAGAAGGGTTCAAAGTGTTTATGGTAACACCCGATAAAGATTTTGCGCAATTGGTTTCTGAAAATATTTTCATGTACAAACCGGCACGAATGGGCAACGATATTGAAATTTGGGGAATTCCTGAAGTGCTAGAAAAATTCGAAATTGAACGACCAGAACAAGTCATCGATTTCTTGGGTATGATGGGCGATGCTGCCGATAACATTCCGGGATTACCTGGCGTTGGTGAAAAAACAGCTAAGAAATTCTTGGCTGAATATGGATCTATGGAAAATCTTCTAGCCAATACGCATCAACTAAAAGGCGCTATTAAAGATAAAATCGAAGCCAATGCCGAATTGGGTTTATTGTCAAAAAAATTAGCTACTATCCTACTCGATTGCCCAGTTACCTTTGATGCCAATGATTATGAATTATCCAAACCCGATGTAGAAAAAACAGACGCGCTATTTCAAGAATTGGAATTCCGCCAAATGAAAGCGCAGTTTGACAAATATTTTGGAACTGGAAAAGAATACGACGAAATAGACACCAATGGCAATGGTACTTCAAGTGATGTGCTGCAACCTGCAAAGAAAGCTCCAGCCAAAAAAACAAACGAAGATCAATTTGATTTATTTGGATTTTCAGATGAAGAAAATGGCAAAGAAAAATCACATTCGCATTATGCCACTTTAGAAAACACCAATCATAATTACACCATTATTCAAGGTGAATTGGGTACAAAATTATTTTTGCAAAATTTACTCCATCAAACTTCGGTTTGTTTTGATACTGAAACTACTGGAATTGATGCTTTAAATGCCGAACTAGTTGGAATGTCTTTTTCATGGCAAAAAGGTGAAGCGTTCTACGTTCCGTTTCCCGAAAATCAAGAAGAAGCGCAAACTTTAGTAAATAAATTCAAACCTTTTTTTGAAAGCGAATCTATCGAAAAAATTGGTCAAAATATAAAATATGATTTGAAAATTCTGTCACATTATGGAGTTCAAATCAAAGGAAAATTATTTGATACTATGATTGCGCATTATTTGATCAATCCAGATATGCGTCACAATATGGATGTTTTAAGTGAAACGTATTTGAAATATTCGCCTAAATCTATTGAAGATTTAATTGGTAAAAAAGGCAAAAACCAATTGTCAATGCGACAAGTGCCGCTTGAAGATATTAAAGAATACGCTGCCGAAGATGCCGATGTAACTTATCAATTAAAACAAAATTTCAGTCCGATTCTCGATAAAGCCGAAACCAAAAAATTATTTGATGAGATCGAAATCCCATTAATTCCAGTTTTAGCGGCCATGGAATTGGAAGGCATCAATCTTGACGTTCCATTTCTAAAAGAAATGTCGGTTGAAATGGCTAAAGAAAGTGCTGCATTAGAACAAAAAATCTATGAAACTGCTGGCGAAAAATTCAATTTGGCTTCACCAAAACAATTGGGTGATGTTTTATTTGACAAATTAAAAATTGGTGGTGCCAAACAAAAGAAAACCAAAACGGGTCAATATGCCACTGGTGAAGAAATTTTAAGTTATTTAGCCAATGACAACCCCATTGTAAAAGACATTCTCGACTGGCGTCAAATGGTGAAATTGCAAAGCACCTACATTGATGCGTTACCCAACCAAGTCGACAAAAAAACAGGTCGCGTGCACACCGATTATATGCAAACGGTTGCTGCAACAGGGCGTTTGAGTTCGAATAATCCGAATTTACAAAACATTCCGATTCGTACAGAACGCGGCCGATTAATCAGAAAAGCATTTATTGCTCGTGATGAAAATTATACGTTATTGTCTGCCGATTATTCGCAAATAGAACTTCGAATTATTGCCGCGTTATCCGGCGAAGAAAACATGATCAAAGCGTTTCAAAATAATGAAGACATTCACCGAAGTACCGCCGCCAAAGTGTTTAATGTTCCGCTGGAAGAAGTGACTAAAGAACAACGTAGCAATGCCAAAACCGTGAATTTCGGAATCATATATGGCGTTTCTGCATTCGGACTTTCCAATCAAACCTCGCTTTCGCGAAAAGAAAGTGCCGAGTTGATTGAAGCCTACTATGCAACTTACCCAAAATTGAAATCGTATATGAGCAATCAAGTAGATTTTGCTAGAGAAAATGGTTATGTGCAAACCGTTTTAGGAAGACGTCGTTATTTAAAAGATATTAATTCGGCCAACATGATGGTGAAAAGTGGTGCGGAACGAAATGCCGTTAACGCTCCTATTCAAGGTTCTGCAGCTGATATTATCAAAATTGCCATGATCAATATTCACAAAAAACTATCTTCCGAAAACTGGAAATCAAAAATGTTATTGCAAGTTCATGACGAATTGGTGTTTGATGTTCACCTTTCAGAATTAGAAAAAATAAAACCACTAATCAAACACGAAATGGAAAACGCTTTCAAAATGGACGTACCATTAGAAGTAGAAATGGGCACAGGTAAAAACTGGCTGGAAGCACATTAAAAAAAGCGACGTAAAGTCGCTTTTTTATTTATAATTTTCTAGTCGATTCGCGTTGTCGCAACTCGGTTTTAATTACCGTAGTTTTATGATTGTAAATTTCTTCTTTACTTTCTAATTTATCAATCAGCATTTTGGTAGCTACTTCGCCAATTTCTGGTCCGTGTTGACTTACCGTAGACATACTAGGAGTCATTCTTCTTGACCAAACGCCATCAGCAAATCCAATAACAGAAAGTTCTTCCGGAATTTTCAAACCTTTTTTAATACCCAATTTCATAGCCGTTACCGAAGCATGCTCATCTAAAGCAAAAACGGCATCTACTTTATTTTTATCAAAAAATCCTTTCGCTTTAGTATCAAAACCTTCTTCAGATTCAGCTAAAACGATAAGGTTTTCTTCCGCTTGCAAACCATTTTCTTCCAAGGCTTTGAAAAAACCTTTAGCACGCAACTTTCCAACACTCAAATTATCAATAGTCGAAAAAAGCGCAATCTTTTTACATCCTGTTTTTATCAAATGATTGGTAGCATCAAAGGCTGAATCCAAATCATCCACCACCACTTTATCACAATTCACTTCATCTGCAATACGGTCAAACATTACAATCGGTGTACCTTCGTTGATAATGGTTTTAAAATGATCAAATTTGTGCAACTTTTGTGCTTCTTCCGAAATAGATAGAATAAAACCATCAATCGTTCCGTTACTCAACATCTCCAAAGCATTAATCTCTTTCTCTAAAGACTCATTCGAAATACACGTAATTACCTTATATCCTTTTTCATCCGCTACTTTTTCAATACCTGTAAAAACCTTGGCAAAAAAAGAATTCAAAATATTAGGAATGATCACACCAATAGTTCTTGTAGAACGGTTTTTCAAATTCAAACCAATAACATTTGGCTTATAATTTTTCAACTTAGCATACTCTTGAACACGAAGTTTCGTTGGTTCACTAATTTCCGGACTGTCGTTCAACGCTTTAGAAACGGTCGATACAGAAACTCCTAATTCTTTGGCAATCTGTTTTAAAGTGGCTTTCGATTTCATTGGTCTATTTATATAAATGGTAAAAATAAGAAAATAAAATTTAGAAGCGAATGGTTTGGAGCATTTTTGTAATCCGTTTTCCTGCCTTCCTCCCAAAACTTTGCCAAAAAGCAAAGGTTTTTCCTTCCAGTCAGGGCTAAAAAGCCAACAAAAGGCACTTTATAAAACGTTAAAATTCAAAATAGTAATTAAAATTGGAAATCATTTTTGCATATATAATAAATAATTGTACTTTTGCACTCCCTTAATTGGGAATGGAATGTTTAATTAAAATAAATTATTGTGAACACATTAAGCTACAAGACAGTTTCAGCAAACAAAGCCACAGCAGACAAGCAGTGGATTGTTGTAGATGCTGAAGGTCATAACTTAGGTCGTTTTGCTTCTAAAGTTGCGATGCTTTTAAGAGGTAAATACAAACCAAGTTATACACCGCACGTTGACTGTGGAGATAACGTAATTGTTATCAACGCAGAAAAAATCAACCTTACTGGTAACAAGTTAGATGACAAAACGTACATCAGACACACAGGTTACCCAGGAGGACAAAGAAGTTTAACTGCTAAAGTAATGCAACAAAAAAATCCTGCATTATTAGTAGAAAAAGCTGTAAAAGGAATGCTACCTAAAAACAAATTAGGTGCTGAGTTATTCCGCAATTTGAATGTAAATGTTGGTACTGAGCACAAACACGCTGCTCAACAGCCAAAAACCGTAAACCTTAACGACTTAAAGTAATGGGAGTTATTCACAAAATCGGTAGAAGAAAATGTGCTGTGGCACGTGTCTATGTTTCTGAAGGAACAGGAAAAATCACCGTAAACAAAAGAGAATTTAACAACTACTTCCCAACAGCTACTTTACAGTACAAAGTATTACAACCAATGTCTATGACAAACAACGTTGAAAACTTTGATGTAAAAGTAAATGTATATGGTGGTGGTTCAACAGGTCAAGCAGAAGCTGTGAGAATGGCTATTGCTAGAGCAATGTGTGAGGTAGAAGCTGAAAACAGAGCTATCCTTAAACCAGAAGGATTACTAACAAGAGATCCAAGAATGGTAGAACGTAAAAAATTCGGTCAGAAAAAAGCACGTAAGAGATTTCAATTCTCTAAACGTTAATATTCGATTTTTATCAGAATATTTTTTCAACACCATTTTTACAATTAAAATTGAATTAAAAACAAAGTTGTCGATATTCCTTATCAAAAGGGAATTAGTTTAGCATCTAAATTTTCAAGACATACCGAAAGTGACTACTTGAAAATTGCTAATCACGGAACGTAAACTATTACACAATGGCAAACAAGATTGACGTTAAAGAATTATTAGAGGCAGGTGTTCACTTTGGACACATGACTCGTAAATGGGACCCAAACATGGCTCCTTACATTTATATGGAACGTAATGGTATTCATATCATTAACCTATATAAAACAGCTGCAAAAATTGAAGAAGCTAACGAAGCTATGAAAAAAATTGCAGCATCTGGTAGAAAAATACTTTTCGTAGCTACCAAAAAACAAGCAAAAGATATTGTTTCAGAAAAAGCATTAGCTTGTAACATGCCGTACATCACAGAAAGATGGCCTGGTGGTATGTTAACAAACTTCGTTACTATCCGTAAAGCTGTTAAAAAAATGGCTACTATTGATAGAATGAAAAAAGACGGAACATTCATGACACTTTCTAAAAAAGAAAGACTTCAAGTTGATCGTCTTCGTGCGAAATTAGAGAAAAACTTAGGTTCTATCGCTGACATGTCTAGATTACCTGCTGCATTATTTGTAGTGGATATCAAAGCTGAACACATCGCAATAAAAGAAGCACAAAAATTAAACATTCCAGTTTTCGCAATGGTTGATACTAACTCTGATCCACGTGAAGTAGATTACGTTATCCCAGCCAATGATGATGCTTCTAAATCAATTGACAAAATTTTGACTTTAGTAACTGATGCTGTAAAAGACGGATTAGCAAACAGAACTTCTGATAAAGAAGCTGATGATGCTACAGAAGTTGAAGCAGTTGAAGTTGTTGCCGCTCCTGAAGTTGCTGCCGTTGTTGAAACTGCTGCTCCTGAAGTGGAAGCTGCTGAAGAAACTAAATCAGAAGAATAAAACAAAACAATTACGAATTATGAATTGTGAATTGCGTATGTTTTGCGTAATTCGTAATTCGTAATTCGTAATTTCTTTTAAAAGAATTTTTTAATCTTAAAATAAAAAACAAAATGGCAACAATTACTGCTGCAGACGTAAATAAATTAAGAACAATCACAGGTGCAGGGATGATGGACTGCAAAAAAGCATTAGTAGAAGCTGATGGAGATTTTGATTTAGCAATCGAAAACCTTAGAAAAAAAGGTCAAAAAGTGGCTGCTAACAGATCAGACAGAGAATCTACTGAAGGTGCTGCTATTGCAGTTGTAAATGCTGATAAAACATCTGGTGTTGTAATCACATTGAACTGCGAAACTGACTTCGTTGGAAAAAATGAAGGTTTCGTAAAATTAGCTACAGATTTAGCTAATCAAGCTTTAAACTATGATACTAAAGAAGCCTTTTTAGCTTCAGATTTTAATGGTATCACTGTTGCTGACAAATTAATTGAGCAAACGGGTGTAATTGGAGAAAAAATTGAAATCGCTTCTTTCGCTAGATTGAATGGTGCTTTTGTTGGTTCTTACATTCACGCTGGTAATAAAATTGCGGTTTTAACTGCTTTATCTGCTAATGTTGAAGGTGCTGAAGAAGCTGCTAGAAACGTAGCAATGCAAGCTGCTGCAATGAATCCAATTGCTTTAGATGAAGCTGGTGTTGATGCCTCAATCATTGAAAAAGAAATTGAAATCGCTAAAGACCAATTGCGTCAAGAAGGAAAACCAGAAGCTATGTTAGACAATATCGCTAAAGGTAAAATCCAACGTTTTTACAAAGACAATACTTTAGTAAACCAAGATTATATTAAAGATGGTTCGATGAGTGTTGCTGCTTATGTAAAATCGGTTGACGGCGGATTAACTGTTACTGGATTTAGCAGAGTTGCTTTAGGATAATTTTAAAGACAACATACGAAGTACGAAGTACAACGTATCTACAATAGAAAACCTCGTTTCTTAATTGAAATGAGGTTTTTTTATTGCATTACATTTTACGATAATCAGTTCTACACTAAAAAAGCATGATAATTAAACAACTATTAAAATCTAAACTCCGTTTTAGGATTCACAAATTTATTTCTATATTTATTGAAATTTATGGATTGCCAATGCTGGTCTTGAACCTACATCATTAGTTTTATTATAAACCTAACACTTTTATACTCTTGAAAAAATCGCTATTCCTTTTATCGCTCCTATGCTCTTCCCTATTATTGGCACAAAAAGAAAAAACGTTATTTTGGGAAATCTCGGGCAACGGATTGACTAAAAACTCGTATTTATATGGCACGATGCACGTAAACGACAAGGTTTCGTACCATCTTTCGGATGCTTTTTTTAAACATCTTTTAAATTCTGATATTGTTAGTAACGAAAGTGATCCCGAGACTTGGGATGAAATTATTGGTTTAATTAAAAAAAATTCGTTGGAATCGCCGTATAATTTTTACGGTTCCTTCTATATGAATCCGGTTAAAAAAGAAACGATTGGAACCTCTTTTGAGAATACCAACTATTTTACCAACATGCTTTCGGGTATTGAAGGAGCACAAGCCGATTTTCAAGAAAATACCGTTTTGGATATGTTTATCTATCAAACAGGTAGAAAATACAAAAAACGCATAGTAGGTTTAGAAAGCGCTAAAGAATCGATTCTTTCCATCATGAGAATCAATCCCGATGAAGCCAAACCCGACGATAAAAACATTGAAAAGTTAATGAAGCTAATGAAAAATGGCAACTTCAATGAAACGTTGAAAAACTATTATCGAGAAAAAGACATCGTGATGTTGGATTCTATTTATAAATTGATGTTTTCTAAAAAAGTACATAACGTATTGATTGGCAACAGAAACGTTATTATGGCAAAAAGCATCGATTCGCTTGCTCGAACTGGCAGCTTATTCTCTGCTATTGGTGCGGCGCATCTGGCAGGAAAAGAAGGTGTTATTCAACTCTTGCGAAATAAAGGCTACACGGTAACACCAATTATTGATGTTATTTCGGAAGATGGTCAAAAACAAAAGAAAGCAATTGAAGATTTTTTTCCAAATCCAGGGTTTACGATTTCCTCCACAACAGATGAAATGGTCAAAATGCCCTTGAACAAGAAAATTATTCGGAATGATGAAAATATTGGATCACCTGATTTTACTAACGGTGGTGCCATAAACATCAAACGAATACCGCTAAATTCCTTTCTCGACAAGAAGAATGAACTCTATAATCCGAAGTCGTTGGACAGTTTGTTTTTTGAAAATATTGCTGGCGAAATAGTGGAAAAAAACGCAATAAAAGACGAGAATTATGTGGGCTATGACATCAAAAACACCACCAAAAACGGAAACAATCAGCATTGGCGGTTTTACATCACACCATTAGAATTAATTACGGTTTCGATGACTGGCCCTGGCAACTACACCAAACAATTTGACAAAGAAATTTTTGATAAAATCAAGATTAAATCTATTAAAAATACATGGGAAAAAGTTACCCCAAAAAAAGGCGGTTTCTCTGTTGTTGTTCCTTCGTTTAACTTAGTGTATGGAAATGATCAAGACGAAGTAAAAAACACCGACATTCAAGCCTATGATGCCAACGAAAAAGCGTATTATTTTCTGTCTGAACGCACACTGAATAGCACTCAAGAATTGGAAGATACTGAGTTTGAATTGAAACAAATGCACTATGAATTTTACCTTCAACACGAAATAGATTCAACCAAAACCAATTATGACACGTTGCGAAAATCGTTTACATCCGAATCTAAAATTGGCACTAAAACGATTAAATTGAAATCGGTCATTCATGGCGAAAAGTATTATTTATTAGGAACCGTAAATTCGTCTGATGCCAATACGAATAAGTTTTTCGACTCATTTCAGGAAGAAAAATTCAATTACCTAGCCGAAGCAAAAACGTATAACGATACGGTTGCCAAACTTCAAATAGATATTCCTAAGAAACAAAACGAAAACCTGTTTTTAGACTTAAACCAAGAAAGAAGAGCATGGAAAAGCAAAAATGCTTTCATTTCTAAATCGGTAGAACATACTTTCTATTCAGAATCTGGAAAATCGGTGGATTTGGAATATTATAAATACCATCGCTATGAATATGTACAAAACTTAGATTCCATAAAAAGTGATTTTAGAAAAACCTTTCTTAAAGAATCCTTATTTACAGAAAATCCATACGAAGATGAGTATGATGACGATTATGAAGACTCTACTACAAGTGTTTCTTTATTGAATTATGAATTCAATAGCCGAAAAGGATTCACTAAATCACAATGGAATAAAATTATGGATGACAAAGAAGATCGTTATGAGATTATTAGCGAATCAACTTCTTACGATAAAGAGAAAAACATACATGTTTTTGAAGCCTTAGTTTCTCGTCCAAAAGCGACTCAAGCTATAAAATATAAGGTGTTTTTTAACGGAGATTCCAACACCCAATTAACGGCCTTGGTTGATAGAAATTATAAAAATGACGATTCGTTTATAGAGAAAACCTTCAATTCTGTTGTTTTTAAAGAAAAGAATACCACTTCTGTTTTTGATGATAAATTAAAAGTTTTCATGGAAGATGTGATGAGTGAAAAAGACACCATTCGTTATTCGGCGATGAATTCGGTTTTTCAATTAAAAATCAATAAAGAAGATTTTGACACAGTGACTAATTTCATAGACTCTTTTCAGTTTAAAGACAGTGAATTAAACGCTTTGGAAATTCTTATTAAAAAAATAGGCGAAATTGAAGATCCTCGTGTAATTCCGTATCTCGATGGGTTATACAAGAAAGATGATGCTAAAACAGCTGTTCAAATTAGTGTTTTGGAAGCACTTACTCATCAAAAATCAAAATCAGCTTACAAAAAAATAGCCGAATTATTAGCTTACGATTTACCGCTTTCCGATAATGAGTATGAAATCAAAAACCTGTTTTCTAGCTTTGAAGAAGATTTGGAAAACAGCAAAACACTGTTCCCAGAAATCTTCCAATATTACAGCATTAAGGAATACAATGCGCCAATCATTAATTTCTGCAATACCCTTTTTGATGCCAATGTAGTTCCTGCAAAAAAACTGAATTCGTTTAGAAAAATCATCGAAACCAACGCCAAATTAGAATACAAAAGAATTGCCAGTTGGAAAGAAAAAAACCCGATTGAAGACGACGACAAAGCCTCTGCTGCGGATATCGTTAAAAAAGCAATGGCAGCGGTTACTAATGCTTCAAACGAAGATGAAATACAAGAAGTGGTAGATTATTCTGAATCTGTTGAAACCTCAGAAGCTCCAGTTGCCGACTTACTCAATTACATGAGTTTACTTTCTAATTTTCCAGAAAATACTGATTCAAAGGCATTACTAACTAAAATAAAGAAGCTTGATATTCCGCAGTTGAATGTAGAGTTACTCCGATTGGGAATAATCAACAATACGTATTCTGATGCCGAAATTCAGGAAGCTTTAAACAATTCTAAAACCAAATACATCACTATTCAATTGCTATTGAACCAAGATAAAAAAAGCTTTATAGAACATATCGAAGACGACGAAATTGCCAAAGCAGCGGTCATTAATTTTGAAAACCTTAAAGAAAAAGATGCTATTTCATTACTAGAAAAGCAAGTTGTAGCCAATAATGGAAAAGAAATCACGTATTTTTTCTTCGAAATTGTTAGAAAAGTCGACAAAGACGAAGTAGCCAAAAAAGAATTGTATCCAATTGCTTTCATCAATGATGGCAAAAAAATCAATGCTTTAGCTTACAAAGTATTTAGTTCTGAAAACATTTCGGAAGACGATGATGTTAAGAAAAAATGTGCCGAAATTATCACCGAATCCTTAAATGAAAAACACTCGAGAGCTTCTTTTAAGAAACAAAAAGATGAAAATATAAATTTCCCTCTGGAAGATTATTAATACCTATGTTTAGATCTAGAAAAGATACCGTTTATGTTATTCTTGCTGGAATATTTATTACCAATGCTGTGGTAGCAGAACTTATTGGTGGTAAATTAATTGATGTTTTTGGCGTTCCGATGAGTATCGGAATTTTGCCTTGGCCGATTGTTTTTGTCAGCACCGATTTGATTAATGAATATTTTGGCGAAAAAGGAGTTCGAAAACTATCCCTAATTACGGCTTCTTTAATTGCCTACACATTTTTGATATTATATTTTGCCATAAAAATTCCGTCCACCGGCATCAGTTCGGTCAGCACCGACCAATTTAAAGCGGTTTTCGGACAAAGCCAATGGATTATTGTTGGAAGTATCGTAGCGTTTTTAGTATCGCAATTAATTGATGTAACGTTATTTCATTTCGTAAAGAAAAAAACAGGAGACAAAATGATATGGTTGCGAAGCACGGGTTCTACTGTAATTTCACAACTATTTGACAGTTTTATCGTATTGGGAATTGCCTTCTGGGCCACTGGTATAATGACAACCGAACAATATCTAAAATCGGGAATAACGGGTTATTTTGTGAAATTAATTATTGCCATTTTAATGACGCCTATGATTTATTTAGGCCATTCACTAATTGAAAAATACTTGAAAAAAGATGCAAACTAAAATTCGATGTGCTTGGTGTGAAAAAGACGATTTGTATCGTGATTACCATGATAACGAATGGGGAAAACCTGTTTATGACGATGATAAATTATTTGAGTTTTTAATTCTAGAAACATTTCAAGCTGGTTTGAGTTGGTACACTATTTTGAAGAAAAGAGAAAACTTTAGAACTGCTTTTGATAATTTCGACTATAAAAAAGTGGCCAATTATGATGAAGTAAAAATCCAAGAATTACTTCAAGATGCAGGAATCATTAGAAACCAATTGAAAGTTAGAGGCACGATTTCTAACGCTATTGCTTTTATGAAAGTGCAAGAAGAATTTGGAAGTTTTTTGAAATACATTTGGGCATTTACCGACGGAAAACCAATTGATAACAACAGAAAATCACTAAGAGAAGTTCCGGCAACGACGCCACTTTCAGACGCAATTAGTAAGGATTTAAAGAAACGCGGCTTCAAGTTTGTGGGCTCAACGGTAGTGTATGCACACATGCAAGCCACAGGAATGGTAAATGACCATGTAGAAGATTGCTGGACGAAACGTTAATTTTCAATTGCAGTTTTCAGTTTTTCATTCAGAAATCTCATTCCATTTACGATTTTAATATTGATTTTAAATTGTATCTTTATTAGATAATTAATCAATCATGTTTCGCCACAAAGGAAGTAGAAGAACCTATTTACACAATTTGCGATTAGCCTCCAATCTATCATTTATTGCGGGTATTGTAAATATTGCTGGTGTGCTTTCTGTGGCTACATTAACTACAAATGTCACAGGTCATTTTGCTTATTTTGCTGAAGAAGTTTCATTAAAAAATTATTCAAAGTCAATAACCTTTTTACTTTTTATTTTCTTTTTTCTTGTTGGTGCATTTGTTTGTAACACTTTAATTGAAATTATATCAAAAATTAAACCCCGAATTGCTCATGCTTTTCCAATGGGAATTGAAGTCTTAATTTTGACAATTGTAGGTTTGGGATGTGTTACCCATCAAGAACATATTGCTTATTTATTGCTCTTTGCGATGGGGATTCAAAATGCCTTGGTTACTCAAATTTCTCAATCCGTTGTAAGAACAACACATCTTACTGGATTATTTACAGATTTAGGAATTGAATTGTCACAACTTTTATTTTATAAGAAGCCCGAAGAAAAAACTCGATTAAGAAGAAGTGTTTTTCTTCGACTTTCCATTATTTTCTTTTTCTTTTTAGGGTGTGTTCTTGGCGGATTTTTATTTGAAAAATTCAAATTGAAAATACTGCTTTTTGCAGCTTTATCCCTTACTATTGCTTTATTATTCGACAATATTGTGATCTATTATCATTTAACTAAAAGAAAAATAAAATCGAGTTTTCATGACGAAGATGAGAATTAAGAGTTTAGTATCATCATAAAAGTTGCTCTTGAGATTTCAAAAGCACCCAATTTTTCTAAATGATCATTGTGCACTTGACAGTCTAATAGCTTATAATTATTGGTTTTTAAGTAGTCTATCAACTTCACAAAAGCCACTTTACTAGCATTTGGCACTTTAGAAAACATGCTTTCACCACAAAAAACATGACCTAAATCTACACCATACAATCCGCCAACCAGTTCGTTATTTTGCCAAACTTCAAACGAGTGGGCTTTACCCAAACGATGCAATTTTGTATATGATTCTATGATGTCATTGGTAATCCAAGTACCTTCTTGGCCTTTACGAGCAATCGTTTGACAATTCGAAATCACGGCCTCAAAATTTTTATTCATAGTAACCTCAAAAATATTTCTGTTGATGATATTTCGAAGACTTTTGGAAACCTTATAATCGTGTGGATTGACTACCATTCGCTCGGGCGGTGACCACCATAAAATAGGCTCATCGTCGTTAAACCATGGGAAAATTCCGCTATGATAAGCCAACAGTAATCGCTCTACCGACAAATCACCACCCAAAGCCAAAATCCCTTCGTAGGAAGCTTCATCAACTGGTGGAAAATAGAGTTCTTTGGTTAGAAAATACATTTTTGAGAAAATAGAAAAAAGAAGAAAGAGAAAAGATTTAGTAAGCAAAAGCCATTCTAAAATTTACAAAAAATTAGAATGGCAGTCTTTATTCTTTACTTTATTCTCCTGTTAGAAAGGCAAATCGTCGTGTTCTTCTTCTTTAAAATTCGTTGCTGGTGCAAATGCTTCTGCTGCTGGCATTGGAGGCATTTGTTGTGCAACTGGAGCTTCTGTTTGTAATTTTTCAATTCTCCAACCTTGGATAGAATTAAAATATTTAGTTTCTCCTTGTGGGTTTACCCATTCTCTACCTCTTAAATTGATAGAAACTTTTACCGCTTCACCGGGAGTATAATTATTTAACAAATCGCATTTATCTTGAGTAAATTCAATCATAATGTGTTGTGGATACTGCTCATCTGTAGTTACCACTAACTCTCTTTTTTTAAACGAAGCACTTACTTGTTGCTCTGCATTAATCACTTTTACTTTTCCTAAAACTTCCATAATATAATTGTTTATTGTTTGGCTAAAAGCACTTTCCATGCGGTTAGCACTTCATTTTTATCTAAATATTCTTTGGCTAATTGGTGTTTTTTCAGTTCATCATCGGCACTTAAAACTCCTTTTACTCCAAAATTTTGTTTTACAAATATAGTAATTTCTTCTTCGGTTGGCAAGGCTTCAACATTTCCTAATTTACCTAAATCGTTTCCGTCAAAAACAGTACTTTCTTTAACAAAATTTGGTATAGCATCCACACCAATTCCTAAAGTAGCCAATGGTTTTTCAACTTCAAACAATCCTTGATTGGCTCTTGAATACCAATTGCCACCTAGTCTTGAAACCAAATCAATTTTCACTGGATCGATGGTTCCATTAGCATCTAAAACAGCTTCATTGATGTGTATTTTTACGACTTCACAAATAATCAAATTTCCAGCACCACCTTCGGTTCCAAGAGCGATGATTTCGTTGACTTTACATTCCAATTGCACTGGGCTTTCGGCCACGCGATAGGGCTTTACAATTTCGGATGGAATCGGCGTTAATCCTGCTTTTTCAAATTCGTTCACTCCATCGGGATATTCTGTACTGGACAACGACATTTGCTGCACAATAGCATAATTCACCACATTAATCACAACTTGTTTGGTATCTTGACAATTAATCAATGTGTGTTTAATGGAATTGTCTCGTACGCGTCGTGCTGGTGAAAAAACTAAAATTGGCGGATTCGAACTAAATATATTAAAGAAACTAAACGGCGATAAATTGGGTTTTCCATTTCTATCTAGTGTACTTGCAAATGCAATAGGTCGAGGAGCCACGGCACTTTGTAAATAACCTTGTAATTTTACAGGCGAAAGTTCTTTGGGATCGATTGTTAACATAAAGATTTAGTTTGCACAAAGATAGTAAATCGATGAGTACAGCAATTTGAATAATGGATACAATTTTGAAAAAAATCCTTACTTTTAAACAAAAATTTATACATGCAATTTTCCGAAAGACGAAACATTACACGCTGGATCATTATCATTGCATCGTTCTGCATTGTTTTGCTTATTTTATGGAATACGTATTCCTTTTTTCAAATCTTTAAAACGGAAGAGCGCAACAAAATGGAGCAATGGGCACAAGCTCAAAAAACACTCATAAACTCTGATATCAATACCGACTTAGAGTTGCCTCTTAAAATCATCCAAGATGCTCGCATTCCGATTATTGTTACACAGGACAACAAAATAATAAATCACACCAACATTGATAATGACATTGAAAAAGATTCGTTAAAACTAAAAGCCTTTCTAGAAGAATTAAAATCGCAAAACGACGCTATTAAAATGGAATACCTGCCGGGTAAGTTTCAATACTTTTATTACGGCGATTCATCTTTGCTGAATAAATTAAAATATTATCCAATTGCCTTATTGCTGATTATTTTCTTGTTTGGCACTGTAGTTTACAATTTCTATCGAAGTACCAAAATGGCCACTCAAAACAAACTTTGGGCCGGAATGGCAAAGGAAACCGCGCATCAAATTGGGACACCTTTATCGTCATTAATAGGTTGGCTCGAAATTATGAAAGCCGATAATGTAGATGAAACCACGATTTCTGAAATTGAGAAAGACATCAACCGTTTGCAAATTATTACCGAACGTTTTTCTAAAATTGGATCGGAACCCATTTTGGAACAAAAAAATATTGTGGAAGAAACATTTAGATCGTTTGATTATTTAAAATCGCGTTTCTCCAATCAAGTGGAATTTAGTTTTACAGCACCCAACAATCCCATAATGGTTTTATTAAATCCAGAACTTCACAGTTGGACGATTGAAAATCTTATGAAAAATGCTATTGATGCAATGAAAGGTCGCGGAAAATTAAGTTTGGCGATAGAAAACGATGGACAGCATATAAAAATCAACGTTTCTGACAGCGGAAAAGGAATTCCGAAGAATCAATTTAGACGCGTTTTCGAACCTGGTTTTACCACCAAAAAACGAGGCTGGGGTTTGGGTTTGTCGTTAACTAAAAGAATCGTAGAAGAATACCACAAAGGAAAAATAAAAGTATTACAATCTGAAATTGACAAAGGAACTACCATGCAGATTTTGTACAAAAAAGCAAAGTAGTCTACTCTTTTCTTCGGTATTTTTTTACCTTGCTTTTTTGAAAAAACACAGCTTTTTCTCCATCCCATTTGTAAATTTCTTGCCATTCCTCAACATCAAAAATCGGATGAATAGCCTCTTCGTCTTGCGATTGACCTTCTTTAAAAACTTTTAGTATCATGTCGGGCTTTCCTCCTTTTTCTTTTGGAAAAATAAAATCTTCCGTATGATAGTAAATTCCGGCATCGCCTACAGCAAATTTACTTGGCAATTGTATCATTTTAGTGCCGTTCCAAGCGAAATAATAGAATAGTGATGCCACTCCGCACGCTTCTCCTTCAAAACTAATTCTGTATATATCCACCACATTTGTTAACCCTAAACCTCCTATTGCTTTGTTTTGAAAATAAGAACTTTCACCCAAACTTTCTTGAACTGTTTTTTGACCCAAAAACACATTTTGATCGTTTAAAACTTTAGCAGAAATGGAAAAAACATCCATACTGTCCTTCTTTCTAATTTCATATTTATCTAAGGTCGTTAGAAAGGTTAACCCTTTCTTTTTGGCATATCCCAACGCTATAAAGCCTTTCCACAGATACCCTTTAGAAATAGTACCTAATTTGTTTTGGTATTCAATTTCAACCCAAGACACATTCAGCCCTTTGATGGCATAATCAATATCCGTCGATTTGAGTACCGTTATCTCTTTTCCCATTTGAAGGGAATCCAACAAAGCCGCTTTAGTAGAAGGATTTTCTCTGACATAGCAATTGGCAACACCTACCATAGCTTTCCTATTTTCTTCGTTACTCCAGTAATAATTATGCGAACTTCTCTCTTGAGAAAACGCTCTTATTTGAGTAAGCAATACCAGTATTAATAAGGCTTTTTTCATATTTACAACAATAAAAACTCCACAAACTTACCGAAGAAACTGCAAATTTGTGGAGCTTGTTTAATTTTTTTATTTTACAAATTATTTTGAATTGCTTTGGCTAAATCCTCAAAGGCTTCTTTGGTTAAAGTAACTTTGTTTTGAAAACGCATTTCATCCATTTCGTTTAACGGAATCAAATGAACGTGTGCATGCGGCACTTCCAACCCAATTACTGCCATTCCAATTCGTTTACAAGGCACCGTTTTTTCTAGTGCTACTGCGATTTTTTTTGAAAATGCCATCAACCCCAAATACAAATCGTCTTCGATGTCAAACAACTTATCGATTTCTTGTTTCGGAATACACAACGTGTGTCCTTTGGCATTGGGATTCACATCTAAAAATGCCAAAAAATTATCATCTTCAGCGATTTTATAACATGGAATTTCTCCGTTAACTATTTTGGTAAAAATACTCGACATAATTAGTCTCTTGAAATTTCTAACACTTCAAATTTCAACGTACCATTAGGTACCGTGATTTCTGCTATTTCTCCTACAGATTTCCCTAACAAACCTCTACCAATTGGAGAAGTTACCGAGATTTTTCCTGTTTTTAAATCGGCTTCACTTTCGGCAACTAAAGTATATTTTAGTTCCATTCCGTTGGCTTGATTTTTAATTTTTACGTTTGATAATACCAAAGCTTTAGACAAATCTAAATTACTTTCGTCAATCAATCGTGCATTAGAATACACTTCTTCCAATTTAGCGATGCGCATTTCCAACATTCCTTGCGCTTCTTTGGCAGCATCGTATTCTGCATTCTCAGACAAATCGCCTTTGTCTCTGGCTTCTGCTATGTCTGCTGATGCTTTAGGGCGCATCACACTTTTTAAATGATCTAATTCTTCTTTTAATTTTTTCAGTCCGTCTGCTGTGTAATAAGATACAGTGCTCATAATTTCATTTCTTTATTTACTGCTATTCTAAAATTCAAATTGTTAAATAGTAGTTATTATTTGGATTGTAGTATATCAAAAACTACCTTTTAGTCGTTATCATAAAATAGAAAAAATCCCATCGCAACGGGATTTCTTTTTTCAAAGATATATAATTTGTATATTAAATTCCTACTTTTGTATGATAATGAAATACAAAGTTAACGAAATTAATTTTTTTTGAACCAATCTTTTGCTAATTTTTTTAAAATGAAAAAGACACTGTTACTAATTGCATTTTCTGTTGTGTTGTTTGGGTGTTCTAAAGACAAATTCAACAACAATAACCCATATTTACCCAACTATGCTTTTTCAATGGATCTCAACACTAATTTACCGAGTTATTCCAATTTGAAATTTACCGGAAATGCAGTACGAGTTTATCCCACAAATGGCCCATCCAAAGGTGTTATTGTTTTTAATACCGGAAGTACTTATAATGCTTTTGATGGTGCATGCCCTAATCAAGCTTTGAGCACTTGTTCTTTATTAACAATTAGCGCTTCTAATGCCAATTGCCCTTGTTCAAGCGAAAACTACAATCTATATACGGGTCAAGCGCCCGGAAAAGAATATCCTTTAAAACAATACCGCGTTGAAGTAAACGGTGATGTAGTTCGAGTATACAATTAAGAGAACAGATTTAAAAAATAAAAACGACAGCTAAAAACTGTCGTTTTTTTTATGTCTAAAAATTAACATTTTTTACACTTTTAGTGTAAAACTGCTAATTCTGTTACTTATACATTTGACTTATCAAGTTACTCGAGGCTGTTTGAATAACAAAATTATTTATTAAATTTAAAATGAAAAAACTATTATTTGGCTTAATTGCCACGATTATATTAAGTGCTACAGTTAATGCTCAAGAAAATTTCAAGGTTGGGGTTAATAACAATGGTATATTTGAAATTACTGAAAACATTGATCCAATCATAAGTGGATGGACAAACTTTATCAATGAAAATAATATTGACGCAACACTAACAACATTTGAAATAAAAAAAGCAAAATACAATGATGCTGAAGGAGGATTATATTATTATTTACTAGCGATGAACAAAGATAAAACAGTTAAAGTAGCTAAGCTTCTTCTTTATGACGGTATTACTTCTGTATTTTATTTTAACAACAAAATATGCATTGACAGCCACACTATCACATGTAATGGTTGCACAGCAGGATGTACTCCAGAACATATTAAAAGGGTGGGGTGGGTTTGTTCTGATAGCTGTGGATCATGTAAAAAGACCGAAACAGTGACTATACCCTAGATCAATAAACTAATGTAAACCATTCAATTGTTATGAAAACCAGTATCTTTACAACATTCTTTTTTATCTTAATAATGTTAAATTCTTGCGGCAGTCACATGAACCAAACCAGCATAGGATTTCAAGACGAACAATCCTTTTTATTAAACAATAAATTGGATTCTATAAAAGATAATTGGAATACAATATTAAAAGAGAAAAAGATTAATTGTAGTTTATCAAAGTTTGAAATAAAAAAAGAAACTGATGCAGTTAATAATAAAACATACTACTGTTTGATTGCTAAATCGGAAAATGATTCTGTTAAAGGAGCAACTTTGTTATATAAGAGAAATCGAAAATTCTATATTAGTCCTAAAGAAGATATACTTGTATTTTGTTATGGCTGTAAAGACGCTTATCCTACTTTTGAATACGGCAAATGGGGCTGGAGTTGTGAATCTAAAAACTTAAATACTGATTGCGAAAAAATATCAATAATTAATTTTTAAGACTTCAAAAATTAAAAAAGCCAAGTCAGAAATACTAACTTGGCTTTTTTTATTAAAAACTATTTCTAAAATTTTAACGTCAATCCCAACAAGAAATTTCGTCCTGCTTGCGGATAATAGTACGGATATACATCATACATATACCCGTTAGAAATGTATTTTTTATTGAAAGCATTGTTCATCAATCCAGTGAATACAATCGATTGGAACACCGATTTTGGTTTGATTTCATACGATACATTCACATCATTCACGAAATAATCGGGCAAACGAGCTTCTTGTAATTCGATGTTGTTCAAATACTGCTCGCCTACAAATTTAGACAGTAAGGACAATTGTAACTGTTCTGTTGGTTTGTAAACAAATATATTTCCTGCCACTACATTTGGTGAATACGCAATATTTTTATTTCCGAAGTTTGTTCCGTCAACATTCAAATCGACATTTTTATTTTGACTTATCGTAATATTTGGTCGAATAAACACTTGCTCAGAAAGTGCGATGGTCGCATCAACTTCCAATCCCAATCGGTAGCTTTTTTCACTATTCGAACGTATCGGATTTCCAACACCATCCAAGTTACCTGTTAAAATTAATTGGTCTTTATACGCCATATAATACACATTGGTATTTAATTTTACTTTTGTCGAAGCATAGCGCCAACCCAATTCGTAGTCATTCAATTTTTCAGGTTTCACGGTACCACCTTCATAATCGGTTCGGTTGGGTTCGCGATTGGCTCTGGCATACGATACATACAAACTGTTTTTAGTGTCGATAGTATAATTTAAACCCGCTTTTGGATTGAAGAAATGGAACGTGTCGTTTACCAAATTAGCGCCTAAACCATTCGCTTTGTAATTCACGGTTCTGTATTGCAAATCGCCATAAAGGCTGAATTTTTCGGTCAGTTGATAGTTGATTTTTGCAAACACATTGCCATCCGTTTTATTACCGTAATCATCATAATAATGATCGCCCAATTCACTAGTAGAAGCATATCGTGCCCAAATTACTTTGCCAAAATGCTTTCCGTTGTATTTGTTCCAAGCACCACCAAAAATAAAATCGACTTTGTCTTTTTTATAGTTAGCTGAAAAGGTAGTTCCATAAAAATCGTTGTCCAACCATTTTTGACGAATCAAATCAGTAGATGTTTGTCCAGCAACTGATGTCAAACCATAATCAGCAAAATCGGCATCTTCTTTATAATTTTCATAATAGCCTTTTCCTTTGGTGTAATGAACCGCTAGATTGGTGTTCCAAGTCGACGAAACTTTTTCATTCCAATGTAATTGGTAATGATCTTGTTGGTAATTATCGGTTTCATTATCATAAAAACGCGTAGTTCCAAATTCATCGGTAAACATTCCAGCCGAATTGAACGTTCGGTTTCCGTTGAGCGTTTCGCCATCAATTCCATTCCAAGATTGGTAGGTTTTTTCGGTTCCACCAAAGGTCAATGCTTTGATGATAGTCGTTTTTCCAACATAAGTTCCTTGTAGAAAATACGATCTTAAATTCGACGAACCTCGATCAATATAGCCATCCGATTTAATTTGAGACAATCTTCCAGCGATTTCAAAATGATTGTTCATCAAACCCGTACTGAATTTAACCGTGTTTTTTCTTGTGTTAAAACTACCAGCCGAATTGGAAATTTCGCCCGAACTCTGTTTCGAATACGAGTCGGTTAACATATTCAAACTCGCACCAAAAGCACCAGCGCCATTGGTTGAAGTCCCAACACCGCGTTGCAACTGCAAACTTTCTACCGACGAAGCAAAATCGGGCAAATCCACAAAATAGGTTCCGCTTCCTTCCGCATCATTGTAAGGAATTCCATTAATGGTTACGTTGACACGAGTGGCATCGCTTCCGCGGACGCGAATTCCGGTATAGCCCACACCATTTCCGGCATCAGAAGTAGTCACAACAGACGGCATAAAATTCATTAAAATTGGAATGTCTTGCCCCAGATTTCGAAATTTGAAATCTTTTTTAGTTAAATTGCTAAAACTAACAGGCGTTTTGGTCGTTACTCTAATTGCTGAAACTAGAACTTCATCGAGTTGTGTAACTTTGGTAGTGTCTTTGGCCTTTTCTTGACCAAAAGAATAAAAAGAGAAAAGAGAAAAGAGGATAGATGCCAAAAAATAGACTTTCGACTTTCGACTTTTAACGTTCGCCTTTTGAGTACATAAATTTTCCATTCGTAAAAAAATGTTACGAATAAAAAGAGGTAATTATTCTTGGTTAAAAATAAAAATGTTTGTTTCCTGTGACAAAGTTCAGCGTGCACTCTGTTTTGTCACTTTTCCCTAAACAGCATTACCTGTTCTAGGTTCATTGGGTATAATCTCAGCTCGTCATTTAGAGCACCCCTTTTGAGACGGTGCAAAGATAAGCGAATATCAATAACAATTGCAATAGTAATTTCAAAAATCAAATTCAAAGTTCAAATTCAAAAGTCAAGAAAATGTCTTTTGAACTTGAAATTGACTTTTGAGATTGAAGTTGATTTTTAGATTTACAACTCTGGTTTTTTTCGATTTTGTTTGATTTCAGAATTGGTTGATTTGTCTTTCAATCGTTTTTCGATAACCGATTTTGGAACTGAAGTAGGTTTTCTTTTTTTGGGAATCACTAAGGACTTGGTCATTAATTCCAAAAATCGTTTCGTTACAATCTCTTTGTTTTTCAGCTGACTTCGGTCTTCATCACAGTTTAAAATCAAAATATTTTCTAAAGTCAATTTGGATTTCAATTTGTTTACCAATAACTCTTTTTCTTCTTCTGAAAGGGCTTGAGAAGCATACAAATCAAAAGTAAGCACCACTTTAGACGACACTTTATTGACGTTTTGTCCACCAGCACCCGAGCTTCTTACGGCTTTAAAAGTGAGTTCTGAAATGATTTTTTCTTTGTCCATTTATGCTGAATTTATTTCAGTATCAATTAGTGTGGCGATTGGTGTGCCGGTTTCAACAAGTCGTTTACTGTTTTCACCGGATTGAATGTAATCAGTGGTACTTCTACAAAAACTGTAATCCATTTAGCCATAGCCCCATTCCATAGCCCCGGTAATTCAAAGGCCTTATAGGGTTTTCCGTTTTTATTTTTTTCAACCACAAAACCCGAATTGGCATCAATGAATTTCATTAAATCAAATTTTTGTCCGTTATAATTTTTAATACCGCATACTAAATCTACTGGATTAAAATGAGTGGCACTTCCAAATATTTTTACCTGACTTTCGTCTTTAGTATCAATTTGAGACGATTCTATAATTTGAAGAAAAATTTTCCCTTTTTTATCAGCAACCCAAAATGGACCACCGCCGGGTTCACCTTCATTCTTAACCATCCCACAAACGCGAATTGGACGATTTAAAATAGATTGAAGGTATTCTACTTTACTTTCTTTAGTATAGCGAGCAAAATCTTCTTTAATGGCAATATTTAATTTGGATTTGATATAATTTACCATCTCATTCAAATCATCGTTAGATACAGAATCAGAATTCAAAGTTCTCATAAACTTAAAAATCATTTCCTGATATTGGATGAGAATTCCTGCTAATGATTTTTTATACAAGGCAATAGTTTCTAGATGATTTTGAATCACATTATCGATGTTTTTAATAAAAATAACATCCGCATTTAGGTTATTCAAGTTTTCAATCAAAGCGCCATGTCCACCTGGGCGAAAAATTATGGCATCATTTTCATCTCTAAATGGGATTCCGTTTAAATCAACCGCAATAACATCAGTTGCTTTATGTTGGTAGGAAAATTTAATGTCAATTTTAATTTTCGATTGATTTTCAACTTTCTCTCTTACATCCTTTATAATCGTTTCAAACCCTTTTTGATGTTCTTCTGATACCGTAAAATGAAGGTTAGATCTTTCGTTGGAAGCCGCATAATAGGAACACTCATTCAAATGTTCTTCTATGGCGGTTGCGGTATGTGTTTCGTATTTATGAAAAGGTAAAACTCCTTTGGGTTTGTTGGCAAAATCAAAATACGATGAAGACAACATGGTTTTAATAAACCAATAATCACGGGTATCATTGTCCCATGAATCGAAATCGGAAACGGATTTTTTGGTCGTTTCTAAAATGTCTTTATAAAATGGAAATTTTTCTTTGGCGACTAAAAAAACAGATAAATTCTTCTCTTTTTTTCTGTTAATATAAGCGTTTATGGATTCTTCACCTAGTTTAAAATCATTGAGAAATTCGCTTAGAAATTTAAACATTCTACTCGCTGCACCCGAAGCTGGAACAAATTTTTTCAGTTTTAACTTATTTTTCTTTTCATCAAAAAAATTAGAATAATATTTTGCTTCGTCTTGCGACACTGCAATAATTCCATCATTTATTACAGCAGGCCGATCGAGATTGATCTTTGGAATGCCATTTTTAATGATATTAAACTGAAACTCGATGGTTTCTAAATTGATATTTCGATTGTAAATTTGAACAAAATCATAGGAATTTAAACCTAATTTTTTAGCTTTAACCAAATCATTGATTATTCTCAACGCTTTCTCAAAACGTTCTTCAACACTTCCAGAAAGTTTGATATAAGGCTTATTATAATCCATTAATGCTTTTTCAAAAATGGCTAAAGTTGTTTCTCGATCTTCAGGTTTGTCTCTTAAATCGTCTTTCTCCCATGGCACATCAACATCGGTAAGAAAAAACAAATCGTATTTATGTTTTTTGGCGGCTTTTTCCAAAACAGGATCGCAAGAACCATAGTAAATATCTGAAAAGACTTTGGTTACCAATAAATTAGTATCACAAAACAAAAAAGTATTTGCTTTAGAAAGTGCTTCATTTTCTAATTTGGTTTGTCCAATAGCAATGGGTAATAAATCTTCTTGTTGGCAGATCTCTTGTTTGGAATCCCATTTTTCTTGAAGGTAATCACGTGCAAATTCAGGTATCCAAACGGTGTTGAATTCCAATGCTAATTGTTGAGCTAAAGTAGTTTTCCCAGTAGATTCTGGACCGTACAAAGCTATTTTAATTACTTCTGTATGTTGTTGTTTAAGATTTTCTTCCATTCAAGGTATGCTAACACTGCTAAAATTGTAAAAATTAGATATTGTACCGATAACATTCCCAGTCCTCTGTAGGCAAATAAAGGCACCGCAATGATATCTCCCAAAATCCATAACGACCAGTTTTCTATTTTTTTAAGCGCCATATACCACATGGCTGTAAAAAATATTCCTGACGTAAAAATATCAATATAATTAGGAATTTCAAGTTTATAATTGAAAAAAACATAAACTAAATACGTAATGAACATAGTTAAAATAAACAGTCCAATTCCGATTATTTTTTCTTTCAAAGTAGTTCGTGTAATTTTTAAATCGGGCACCGATTTTTTGGAAGCCCACATATACCAACCGTAAACACTCATTATGGAATAATACACATTCATGGTCATGTCTCCAAAGTATTTCGCTTGATACAGTAAATAGACCGTAATTACTGTTGAAATTAAACCCGTTGGATAGACCCAAATATTTTCTTTTTTCGCACAAAAAACGCTTATGATTCCGAATACAAAGGCCAAAAACTCCAAAACAATTTGAAAAACAGAAGCATCTTTGTATTGAGAAATAAAAAAATCAAGCATTAGTTAAAAAAATTTAAGTCGTTTTCAAAAGCCGTTCCAATAACCACCACATCGGCACCCGCTTGGTATGCCGCATCCATTTCAGCTTTAGAACGAATGCCACCACCAACTAGTATGGGAACATTGATGTTTTGGGAAACTAGTGAAATCATTTCGGTTGGAACAGCCAATTTTGCACCACTACCCGCTTCTAAATAGATTAATTTATTTCCAATAAACACTCCTGCTTGAGCCGTTTGCACAACATATTCTGGATTATTTCGATCTAGAGGTTTGGTTTGACTCACACGTTCAACTGCAGTTTCACTTCCACTTTCAATTAATATATAACCTGTAGAAATGACTTCGAGATTGGTTGTGTTTAAGATAGGAACCGCATTAACCTGATGTTCAATTAAATAGTCTGGATTTCTACCAGACAACAAGGTTAAGAATAAGATTCCGTCTGCTTTATCTGAAATTTGTGATGGATTTCCGGGAAAAAGTAGAATTGATACATTTATTTTGGATTTTAATTCGACAACTAATGCATCTAAATGTGTTCCGTTAAACGAACTTCCTCCAACCAAAATATGCGTTGCTGGTGATTGGTTTATTTTTTCAATTAAATGTGAAAGGTCTTCTAAAGCCAACTTATCTGGATCAAGAAGAATAGCAAGAAGTTTTTTGCCTTCAGCTTTTGAGTTTATAATATTTTGGTAGATGTTTGTCATTTTTCTAGCCACAGATAAAACGGATTTTACTGATTATCGCGGATTTATTTATTAGTATTTTCTTGGAAAGACACAAGGTCGCAAGGATTATTAAACTGTAACTGGTTATTTATTTTTCAAAAGCGCAAACAAAGATATAATCTTCTACCGAATCAAATTGGATTTTGAATTTTTCTTCGGTATCGTTAAATTGTAAGGTTGCAGTAGCGGTTTTATCGTCTAAATTAAAATGGTCTTCAAAAATATGCTTGGGAAAACTAATGCCTTTTTCGTTTTTAATTTTGAAAATGCTTTCTTTGATGCCCCAAACTACTGTTGCTTTCTTAATTTTTTCAGTATTAGACAACCCTTCTAGATGCGAAACATTCATAAATCGAGGCGCAATTTTTAAGGTTTTTTCTTTGAGTTGTTCTAAATCGAGTCCCACTTTTTGCTCGCTAATTACAATAGCAGAAAAATCATTAGAATGCGAAATAGAGATTTCAACCTCTTTTATACTACAGCCTTGCGGTTTAATATGAGGTTTTCCAAATGCATCATAAAACAAATCAAAATCGGTATACTCATTATGTTGCAACAACATTCTAACAGCTAAAAACCCTTTTTTGTGGCTTTCCGATTTCATACTTTCCAAACGTTCTAAGGCAGAAGGTTTTAATCGCACTTGATTAAAAAGCGTATCAAAATCTTCTGTAATCTTCCAAAGATACAGTTTAGCTGTTTTTGATAATAATATAACTTTGTGTAATGGCATTTAGTATTTTATTGTGATACAGAGTCTTAAGAACCTAAACATTTCATAATTTTAAAAATAAATTATAAAAATCAAAACCTATGTTGTAATTTTGCACCAAATTATAAAAAAAACAAATATACATAATAGATGAGTACACAAACATTACCTTATGTGGCTTTTAAAGTGAAAGATATTTCGCTTGCAGCTTGGGGAAGAAAAGAAATTGAATTGGCAGAAGCTGAAATGCCAGGATTAATGGCGTTAAGAGCAGAATACAAAGACGAACAACCGTTAAAAGGTGCTCGTATTGCAGGATGTCTTCACATGACCATCCAAACTGCAGTTTTAATTGAAACTTTAATCGCTCTTGGTGCTGAAGTTACTTGGTCTTCTTGTAACATTTTTTCTACTCAAGATCAAGCTGCTGCTGCTATTGCTGCTGCTGGAATTCAAGTATATGCTTGGAAAGGATTAAATGAAGTAGATTTTGATTGGTGTATCGAACAAACTTTGTTCTTTGGTGAAGATAGAAAACCATTAAACATGATTTTGGACGATGGTGGTGATTTAACCAATATGGTTTTTGACCGTTACCCAGAATTGATTCCTGGAATCAAAGGATTGTCTGAAGAAACAACCACTGGCGTACACCGTTTATACGAAAGAATGAAAAACGGTACGTTATTCATGCCAGCTATCAACGTAAATGACTCGGTTACAAAATCGAAATTTGATAACAAATATGGTTGTAAAGAATCGGCTGTTGATGCTATTCGTCGTGCTACCGATGTTATGTTGGCTGGAAAAAGAGTGGTGGTTTGTGGATATGGCGACGTAGGTAAAGGAACTGCTGCTTCATTTAGAGGTGCTGGTTCTATTGTAACCGTAACTGAAATCGATCCAATTTGTGCGTTACAAGCGGCTATGGACGGATTTGAAGTTAAAAAATTAAACACTGTTGTAGCCAATGCTGATATCATCATCACTACAACTGGAAACAAAGACATCGTTTTAGGTTCTCACTTTGAGCAAATGAAAGACAAAACGATTGTTTGTAACATCGGTCACTTCGATAACGAAATCGATATGGCTTGGTTGAACAAAAACCACGGTGCTTCTAAAATCGAAATCAAACCTCAAGTAGATAAATATACTATCGCTGGAAAAGACATCATCATCTTGGCCGAAGGTCGTTTAGTAAACTTAGGTTGTGCTACAGGTCACCCAAGTTTTGTAATGAGTAACTCGTTTACTAACCAAACATTAGCGCAAATCGAATTGTGGAAAAACAGCGCTTCTTACAAAAATGAAGTATACATGTTACCAAAACATTTAGATGAAAAAGTAGCTGCCTTACACTTAGCTAAATTAGGAGTTGAATTGGAAACCTTACGTCAAGACCAAGCAGAATATATTGGTGTTGAAGTGGCTGGACCATTCAAACCAGAATACTACAGATACTAGTCTGATATTAGATTTTTGATATTAGATATTAAATATAAAACCCCGATTTCAATTGAAGTCGGGGTTTTTATTTGTAACGAATTTGTTTCAAGGTTTTTGAAGCTTTTTCCAGCTCTACGCTCTATCTTTTGCTCCACTACGTTCCGCAAAAGGATGCCGCTGCTATCTGGGCTAGGGCAATTATTTAAAAAAGAAAAACCGATTTAAAAACAGGTTTTCTTTTATTACAACGTCTCTTTCAACCATTTGTAAAACTCACTTTGCCAAACCATGCCGTTTTGTGGTTTTAGCACCCAGTGGTTTTCTTCTGGAAAATATAAAAATCTCGATTTAATACCACGCAATTGCGCTGCTTGAAAGGCTTCTTGTCCTTGCCCAATTGGCACACGGAAGTCGATGCCACCTTGAATAATTAAAATCGGAGTATTCCATTTGTCTACATAATTAATTGGGTTGAAAGTTGTATACGCTTTTTGAGCCACTGCATTGTCTTTTTCCCAATACGCACCACCAAAATCCCAGTAATTAAAGAATACTTCTTCGGTAGTTCCAAACATACTTTGCGTATTGAAAACCCCATCATGAGCTATAAAGGTTTTGAAACGGTTGTTGTGGATTCCAGCTAAATAAAACACGGAATAGCCACCATAACTCGCACCCACACAACCCAAACGCGCTTTGTCTACATAGCTTTCTTTAGCAACGTCATCAATCGCCGAAAGGTAATCGTTCATTACTTGTCCGCCCCAATCTTTAGAAATTTGCTCGTTCCATTCTTGACCATGACCGTACATTCCACGACGGTTTGGCGCCACTACAACATACCCTTGTGAAGCCATCAACGAGAAATTCCAACGAAACGAATAAAACTGCGTCAACGGACTTTGCGGTCCGCCTTGACAATACAATAAGGTTGGGTATTTTTTAGTTTTATCAAAATTAGGAGGAAGAATTACCCAAACCAACATTTTTTTACCGTCGGTTGTGGTCACATATCTTCGTTCGTATTTTGGCAACGAAAGTTTGGCATACGTATCATCATTTACTTTAGTCAATTGCGTCCAAGTGTTTTTCTTCAAATTACACGAGTATATTTCCAGTGCATGATTCATGTCGGTGCGCGTCAAAATAGCCGTATCGCCTGTAATATCAACAATATCATGCACATCAAAATCGCCCGAAGTTACTTGTCTAACTATAACAGCAATTTTGGTTAAGCCCGGAAAATTCACTTCAAATAATTGTTGCGTTCCATCAACAGCAGCAATAAAATAGATTTTTTTGCCATCTTTACTCCAACGGAAGCTTTCTACAGATCCATCCCAATTGGCAGTTAGATTCATTTTCATCCCTTTAAAACTAACGATAATGTCGTTTTTGTCGGCTTCATAACCATCGCGTTTCATTTGCAACCAAGTCAAATTTCCTGTTGGAGAAAATTGTGGATTGGTATCGTAACCCAAGTTGTCTTCCGTTAGATTTTGAGTGGTTTTAGTTTCTAAATTATACTGATATAAATTAGTATTGGTAGAAATCGCATAAGCCGTACCTTCTTTTTTCTTACACACATAAATAATGCTTTTTCCGTCGGGTGTCCAAATAAAATCTTCATCACCACCAAAAGGTTTTTGAGGCGCATCATAATTTTCACCTTTCATAATATCGATTGGAGTAGCGCCTTCTTTATTTTCGGCATAAAAAACATGGTTGTGAGTTCCGTTATTCCAAGTATCCCAATGGCGGTAATCCAAACCGTTATAGATTTGCACATCCGATTTTTCTAAATTAGGATAATAATCTTTTCCTAAAATGCTTTCTGTTTTTACTTCTTGAGTCGATAAAATATACTTCCCATCGGCAGATATATTTTTGTCAGCAACCAAATCTTTGGTATCTTTTACTTCGGTAGCCACGCCTCCAGTTACTGGAATAGTAAAAAATTTAGAAGTCGATTTATTGTCTTCCATCACAGGAGTAGACACTTTATAAACAATCGATTTTCCGTCTTTAGACATTCCGATTACCGAAACGCGTCCTAACTTCCAAAGCAATTCTGGTGATAAAACTTGTTGTGCAGATGCTGCTATACTCATAGTGCTTACGATTATAAAAAATATTTTTTTCATTGTAACAATTGATTTTAATAAGACGTTAAAAGTAACAAATAATATTCATAAAAAAAGCCACACTTTTCAGTATGGCTTTTAAATTTAACTTTTAAATTTATTGTTTGATGAAACGTTTGGCAGTAGAACCATTTTCATTGGTAACCTGAATTAAATAGGTTCCAGCGGTTAATGATCCAACATTAATTGTCCCTTCATTTTCAATTCTTCCTTTTCCTAATTCTTGTCCCATCATGTTAAAAATTACATATTCTGATGTTTTTTCAAGATTAGAAACATTCAATACATCACCATTAACAGGGTTTGGATATAAATTGAATGACACTACAGTATTAGAAGCTGTTTCATCCACTCTAGCTGTTAACGAAATATTTACGGTATAATCTTCCACTTGTCCATAAGTGAATGAAGCACAAGAAGAAGTTGGTGTGGCATTATAACTCATTTGAACTCTCATTCTAGTAGCACCTAATGTGGCTGTTGCAGGAATGGTAAATGTTCCTGTTACTGGAGTGGTTGTTGAAGCTGCTTTAGTCCAAACTTTTTCTCCGGCATCAGTGAAAACTCCGTTTCCGTTATAGTCAATCCAAACAGCATATCCTTCTTTATAAACAGTGCTTGTCCAAGATGGAGTAATAGTAATAGTGTATGCAGTACCTCTTACTACATTAGTTGAAAGTGCCGTAAAGTTTTCGTAACCTGCTGTTCCTGTCGACGTATTGCTAATAGTTCCGAAAACTACTTTACCAATTTTTTCATCTGTTGTAATACTAGAAGTAGAAGTACAATAGGTTACTGTATTGGCTAAAGTGGTTACTGAAACCGTGTTACTTGCCACAGAAACATTACCCGCGGCATCCTTAGCTTTCACTGTAAATGAATACGTCGTTGAAGCTGTTAAACCAGAAACTGCATAGGTTGTTGAAGTTGTTGAACCTAATAAAGTTGTCCCTTGATATACATCATAACCTGTAACACCAACGTTATCAGTAGCACCCGACCAAGACAAAGTTGTTGAAGTAGAAGTTGTTCCAGAAGCTGTTAATGTTGGAGCAGTTGGAGCAGTTGTATCTACTACAGGAGCTAATGTTGTTACTGAAACTGCATTACTAGCAACAGATACATTACCCGCAGCATCTTTTGCTTTTACTGTAAATGAATAAGTAGTTGAAGCTGTCAATCCTGAAACTGCATAAGTAGTAGAAGTTGTTGAACCCAGCAAAACACCGTCTTTATATACATCATAACCTGTAACTGCTACGTTATCTGTAGCGCCAGACCAAGATAAACTTGTTGTTGTTTGAGTTGTTCCAGAAGCTGCCAATGTAGGAGCTGTTGGAGCAACGGTATCGGTTACACCAGAAGTAATCGTAAAGTTAGTATTAGATACATCAAAGAAAATATGATTGGTTCCTTTCACCATAATTCTGTTAGTTGTACCTGGAGTATTTGGAATCGTAACGGCTTCTGTACCATCATTTGGAGTAGCTGCTAATAAAGTGGTCCAACTTGTTCCGCCATCTGTAGATAATAAAATATCCACATTAGCACAGTTTACACCATTTGCAGTAGTACCTGCAACAGCCCAAGTTATAGTTTGAGAACTTCCACCAGCATAAGAAACAGCAGTATTTGGTGCTGTTACACTAAATGGTCCAGCTGTAGCATTAACAGTAACAATCATATCGTCACTATTGTTTGCAGGCCCACCAGCTCTATTATCACGAACGGTAACTCTAAAATTCATAGTTCTAGCAACCGATGATAATGCTTCAACAGTAAGCTCAGTTCCAGCAGTAGTAGTTGCTCCAGCTAATACTGACGCCATTCTTGGGAAATATCTTGTTGGAGTGGTTGCAGAATTATACGATCTAAAATTCACTCCTGTTGTTTTTGTAGCACTTGGCGCTGCAGATGTAGTTTGAGAATCCATTTGCTCCCAGTTATAAGTTAAAACATCTCCATCAGCGTCTGTTCCTGTTGCTGTCAACATAAATGGAGTACTTTTAGGAATCGTATAGTCTAAACCTGCACTTGCCGTTGGAATTGAGTTCCCAGTTGCTGTATTAACTGAACATGTTTTAGCCTTGATATTATTTGTAACTTGTTGGATACTAATAGCATGAAAATAAGCATCTGAGTGAGGTTGTACATCAAGTGTTGTAATACCAGCATAACCCATAATTGTTGAACCAGAACCTGGCTCCATTTGAACACCTGTACCTTCGTTACTATGTGTAAATGTATGGTTAGCTCCAAATTGGTGACCCATTTCGTGAGCAACATAATCGATATCAAAATTATCTCCCGATGGGATTCCATCTGCAGGAGAAGTGATTCCACTACCCTTAGATCCATTAGTACAAATACAACCTATGCACCCAGCATTTCCACCACCACCAGTTGCGCCAAATAAGTGACCAATATCATAATTAGCCTCTCCGATAACCGATGTTAACGTAGATTGTAATTGTGAATTCCATTGCGACATGCTTGATGAAGCTGCATAAGGATCAGTAGAAGCATTGGTGTAAATTACCAAATCCGTATTGGCTATTAGCACCATTCTTGCACCAAAATCTTTTTCAAAAACCCCATTAACACGTGTCAAAGTATTGTTGATAGCTGCCAATGCCAAAGCTTTAGTACCTCCAAAATAAACGGCATATTCACCCGTACATGACATGGCTAAACGAAATGTTCTTAAAACAGCATCATCTGCATTTGGTCTTAAAACGGCCGAATTAACTTGAGGCGTCACTGCGTCTATCACAGCGCATTCAAAATGGTCAAATGAAGCAGCTTTATCTGATTTTCTATAAACAGTATAAGTAGCTAAATCTTGCGAATAGGGTTCAATAAAAACAGCCGATCGGTCTGCACCTAGAACCATCGATTTGAATCCTAAAGGAGAAACACTAAAATAGGCTGTTAATGTTGGGTTATCAAAACCATAACCCACATACGATTTGATTTCAGGATAGCGAGCGGCTAAAGCAGGATCCAAATTTGAATTTTCAAAAACTTTAAATTTTTCCATTTGTCCATCCGCATTAGGCAAAGACAAAATAACGTTTGATGTTCTTGAAGTTGCACTTCGCTGAGGCGAATTGAAAAGTGCTGCTTTTAAAGCATTTACATCTAAATCTAAAAGGTTTTTTTGAGGAAGTTTCATACTGCTTTGAGCTACAGTAATGTCGCTTTTAGCAGTAGTTTTCCAAAATGAACCTTTTTGTTGCGCAAAAGAAAAGCTCGTTATCACTAATAACGCAACTGAAAGTAATTTGTACTTCATAATTTTTTGATTTTTAGATTATAATAATTTTCGAAAGTATTGACTTTTTTTATTTTCAAAATCAAAATCTTAAAAAAGATATTAACAATGACCCTTAAGATTTGCTTAATTTAAAAAGTATTCACACACTTTTATAGATAAAAATAGGAATTACTTAAATATTTCGTTAGAAAATAATATTATTATAAATTTAAAAAAAACTATTTTTATAAAAAAATTAGACTAACACATGCAACTTAGTTATTGGGAAATTAAAAACTGGTTTTCAAATGTTGATTTTACCATAGTTGGAAGCGGAATCGTAGGCCTTCATTGTGCTTTACATCTACGCGAACGTTTTCCTAAAAGCAAAATTTTAATCCTTGAAAAAGGAATTCTTCCTCAAGGCGCTAGCACTAAAAATGCAGGATTTGCTTGTTTTGGAAGCATCTCAGAAATTATTGACGATTTAAAATCGCACACCGAAGAAGAAGTAATCCAACTCATACAAAAAAGATGGGAAGGATTACAATTGTTGCGAAAACGTCTTGGTGACACTACAATCGATTTCAAACCTTATGGTGGTTATGAATTATTTCTCAAAGAGGATGAAAACACCTATGCTGAGTGCTTACAAAAACTGTCTTTCATCAATGAAATTATAAAACCCTTATTCAAATCTGATGTTTTCAACAAAGAAGTTGATCGTTTTAATTTCAAAGGAATTCACGACTATGTGATTTTTAACCCATTTGAAGCCCAAATCGACACCGGAAATATGATGGAAGCGCTTTTGAAAGAAGCAGTTTCAAACAATATTCTAATCTTGAATCAAGCAACTGTCTCTTCTTTTGTCGAAAAAAACAATGCTGTTGAAGTCATGGTAAATGATTTTTCGTTTACCACAAATAAATTACTTTTTGCCACCAATGGTTTTGCTTCACAACTGACTAATAATGCCGTAAAGCCTGCCAGAGCTCAAGTATTGATTACTGAACCTATTCCTAATTTGGATCTCAAAGGAACTTTTCATTTGGATAAAGGCTATTACTATTTCAGGAATTTTGAAGATCGAATTCTTTTAGGTGGTGGCAGAAATTTAGATTTTGAAGGCGAAACTACAACCGAGTTATCTCAAACCGAAAAAATCCAAAATCGCTTGGAACAATTATTAAAAGAAGTAATTTTGCCCAACCAAGAATTTAAAATTGCACATCGATGGAGCGGCATCATGGGAATCGGTTCTCATAAAAAACCAATTGTTTCTCAATTATCAGAAAATGTGTATTGCGGAGTTAGATTGGGCGGTATGGGCGTCGCAATAGGAAGTTTAATAGGAAAAGAATTAGCAGAATTAGTATAAATGACAACAAAAAAGAACACTTCAAAAACGACAAATCAATCTTTTTTTCAAAAATTAAAACGCTTTATTTGGAAAGCCATGTTGTGGTTTTTTGGACTTTCTGTTTTTTCAGTTATTGTTTTTAAATGGGTTCCGATACCGTTAACTCCTTTGATGATTACACGACCCATCGAACAAAAATTTGACGGTAGAGAAATGACGTGCAGTCACGATTGGGTTCCCATTGAAGACATCTCACCCAACCTTCAAAAAGCAGTAATTGCGAGTGAAGACGGTAATTTTTTAAAACACAACGGCTTCGATTTTAAAGCCATGCAAAAAGCGTTTAAAAACAATAATCGTGGAAAAAAACTCAAAGGTGGTAGCACAATTTCGCAACAAACCGCAAAAAATGTTTTTTTATGGCAAGGCAGAAGCTACATTCGTAAAGGACTAGAGGCATATTTCACCTTTTTAATCGAATTGATTTGGGGAAAAGAACGCATCATGGAAGTATACCTTAATTCTATAGAAATGGGTGATGGTGTATATGGCGCACAAGCTGCAGCACAGTATTGGTATAAAACCGACGCTAAAAACCTAACTAAAAATCAAGCAGCAGGTATTGCAGCCATTTTACCCAACCCAAGAAAATTCAAAGCTTCGAATTCTTCAGCTTATATTGAAAAACGAAAAGTGAAAATTATACGTGTGATGAATCACATTGGTAAAATAAAATACTAAAAAAAAGCGTTGGCAATCACCAACGCTTTTTTTGATTTATAAAAACAACGATCGGTATTGCGACCAGTGTTTGTAAATTAAAATTCCGTTCAAAACCGCAACTACCAATGCTCCGGCTATGGCTGAAGCGTCCAAAAACAAATGAAACAGCAAAATATTTAGTGAAATAGGAACCAATACTACCAGTGCAAATGCCACCCATTTTTTCAAAAGCAGCATGGCGCCAATTATGATTTCCAATAAACCAACCGTTTTCAATACATAACCTGTATTGGCGAGCGATGTCATAAATTCTGCCGCTTTGGTAGGCAATTCTGGCAATGGGATAAAAGGGTTGGATAAAAGTTTGTTCAATCCAAACAACACAAGGATTAAACCTAATAGTATTCTAACAATTTTGGTAAACATTGAATTCATAACAATTTGTTTTAACGGTTAGTAATATGGTAAAAATATAATTAATTTTTTAAAATATAAATATTTTTACAGCTAATTTTTTAAACAATACTGTATTTAAAAGTATTTGTACCGCTTTTGTAACATTATAATCAATGCTCTAACTAATAGTAATAATTTAAAAAAAGAATACTTATGCAAGCTCACGAAATAGATTACCAAATTTTTGGAGAAGAAATGCAATACGTTGAAATCGAACTTGACCCTCAAGAAATTGTCATTGCCGAAGCAGGTAGTTTTATGATGATGGACAACGGAATTAAAATGGAAACCATTTTTGGAGATGGTTCCGAACAACAACAAAGTGGTTTGTTTGGAAAATTGCTTTCGGCAGGAAAACGCGTTTTAACTGGTGAAAGTTTATTCATGACGGCTTACCTAAATCAAAACCACACTAAAAGTAAAGTTTCATTCGCTTCACCTTATCCTGGAAAAATAATTGCACTCGATTTAATGCAATTTGGAGGAAGATTCATTTGTCAAAAAGATTCTTTCTTATGTGCTGCTAAAGGCGTTTCTGTTGGAATTGAATTTTCTAAAAAATTAGGACGAGGCTTCTTTGGTGGCGAAGGATTTATCATGCAAAAATTAGAAGGTGACGGAATGGTGTTTGTCCATTCTGGCGGAACATTAGCCAAAAAAGAATTAGCTGCAGGCGAAGTACTGAAAGTTGATACCGGTTGTATTGTGGGTTTCACCAAAGATGTTGATTACGATATCGAATTTATTGGTGGAATTAAAAACTCCATTTTTGGCGGTGAAGGCTTATTCTATGCTACACTTCGTGGTCCTGGAACCGTTTATGTACAGTCGTTGCCTTTCAGCCGATTGGCCGACAGGATCATTGCATCTGCTCCCAGAGCAGGCGGAAGTTCTCGTGAAGAAGGAAGTCTATTAGGCGGTTTAGGCAATTTATTAGATGGCGACAACCGATTTTAAATAAAATAAAACCTGACAAATTCCTACAATCTGTCAGGTTTTAAAATTTATATAGTAAAATTCACTCCTAAAACAAAAGTTCTTCCCATATTCGGAATACCCTCGTTTTTCAATCTTGAAAGATGTGAAGTATACGTTTTATTCAAAAGGTTATTCGCATTCAAATTCACATCAAAAGCGGTTTTACCCAAAGTTACTTTTCCTCCAAAACCTAGATTTAACAAAGTGTAATCGTTCGATTTTGTTTCAAATTGGCTCGGATTATTTTGATCAAATGTGTACGTAACATTTAAAACTGCAAAACTATCTTTTAAGTATTTACCCGATTTGAATTCGGTTTTAACAGCATTGTTCCATTTGTTAGCCGGAATTAAAGGTAAATTCTCTCCGTTTTGTTTTCTTCCTGTTACACTTTCAAAACTACTCGTAACATGCAACCAATCTAAAGGATGCGGATGAAAATGTATTCCTGCTTCACCACCAAATAAATTAGCATTGGCTTGTAAGTAATCGTAAGTATCAAATCCGTTGGTTACAACACCATTTGGTGCAATAAAAATATAATTGTTGATGTGGTTGTAAAATCCGTTGACAAACAATTCAAAATGCGGATTTCGATATTCAAGATTCCAATCGGTTTGAAAATTCTGTTCATTTTTCAAATTAACATTCCCAATTTCATAGCGATTGCTGCCTTCGTGAACGCCATTTGAAGTTAATTCTGCCAAATTAGGCGCTCTAAATCCAGAAGCTAAGTTCAATCTGAAAATGATGTTTTCTTGTAAATTGGTTTTGAATCCCAACGACGAATTAAAACTTTGAAACGTTTTGTCAATGGCTTGAAAATAACCTTCATCTCCAACAATTCCGTGTTCTGTTGAAGTTACATTTCTATGGTCAAATCGCACTCCGGCTTGAATAACATTTTTCTTCCATTCATAATTTACCGTTCCAAAAAGGCCAAAATCATTCGTAGTAGCATCTGGAATTAAATATTCTTCTCCCGAATTGGTATTGGTTTGATGCATGCCCTGCGCACCAATAATCGATTCAAACTTTCCGATTTTCGGCAAATAATATTTGACATTATAATTATAGGTTTTCAATTTCATGTGTAAATTAGCTACATCACTGTCTTCAAATTCGCTTCTATCGTTAGAAATATAACCCAAATCGGCATCCAGTTTCGATTTTTTGAAAAAAATAGTATTGTTCCAACTCAAAATATTAGCATAAACAGCTTGTTTGGGAAAAGTTGTTTTTTTAGTAGACGTTTGTTCGGCGATCCCATTTTCTGGAATTCCCAAATCCAGTTTATTGAAATTATAACGCAAGGTTGATGTAAAATTATCAACAGCATATCCCAAAGCCGTTTTAAAATCGGATTCGTTATAGCGTGTATTAGTCACTCGATTTCCGTCTGGAATTTTATAATCAGCATGCGTATTGTAACTACCGCGAGCTAAAAATTTTAACTTTTCGGAAGATGCTTTTACACCCAAAGACGAATTACTTCCATTAGTATTGGAAAAGAATTTTTGACTAAAATTTCCTTCAACGGTATTGGATGCAGCGAATTTTTCTGGATTAAAATACAACACACCACCAATAGCATCAGAGCCATACAACAACGACGCTGGGCCCTTAATTACCTCAACACTTTCAATACCGGCATCGTTTAATCCCAATCCGTGTTCTTCACCAAATTGTTGGTTTTCCAACCGCACGCCTTGTGAATAGACCAAAACACGATTACCACTCAATCCGCGAATGACTGGTTTTCCAATGGAAGTTCCGGTAGAAACTTGAGAAACTCCAGGAATGGTGGCCAAACCTTCAATTAAAGTCGACGTTCCTTTTTGCGAAAGCGATTTCATCGATTGATGTTCAACTTTCATCACGTTTTGCGATTGCAATTTGTTGAATGCAGTAGAGATAATTACCTCATCCATTTGATGAACGGTTTCTGCTAAAACAATATTTAGAATGACTTCTTTTTGTTGGAAATCAACTGCTTTAGTTTGGGTTTCAAAACCAATAAATGAGAAAATTATTTTAAAACTTCCTTTAGGTAAATTAGAGAAACTGTAGGTGCCTTTTTCATCAGAAACGGTTTCTTTATGAAGTTCTGGCATACTGATAGTAACGCCAGAGACAGGTTTGTTTTGTTGATTTAAAATAGTCCCAACGACTTTATTTTGCGCAGACGCAAGTATAGAAAACCCTAGCATTAGGGCGAGGAAAAATGTTTTCATTTGGAAAATGATTTATTGTTAAAAAATTAGATTTTCCGAATTGAATTCGGAATTAATTTGATTTAAACAATAAAACTGGGTGGTGCCCGAAGAGCAAAAAGACTGCCTCGAAACGATTGGGTAATTTCTTTGGAATAGAAAAAAGAATAGGAAACCGGAATCTCGAGTTTCTTGAAATGGAAGGCTGTAAAATCAGATTTTAAAGAAGAGCTGAAAGTAAATTCACAAACAAAACAGTGATCGTTATTGTGATGTGCATGAGTGAATTCGGTTTTGTTTTTAGCGTATTTGTGATGACATTCTTTGGTAGAAAGTTCCTTTTCTAAGTGACTAAAAGTATGCGCTGATTGGAGCACTATTGCAAACAATACTGCCCATCCAAAAAACAAACTTATATATGCATACTTTTTCTTCATCACCGCAAATGTAACTATGCTGAAATAAAAAACCATTTGAATTAACAAACTTTTAGATGTGTCAACTCAAATGGTTTTTAATAAAATTATAGTATTAAACTAATTTGTTAGCTACTAAATATTCGGCAATTTGAACCGTATTGGTTGCAGCACCTTTTCTTAAATTATCAGCAACAATCCACATATTTAAAGAGTTAGGCTGACTTTCATCACGGCGAATGCGTCCTACAAACACCTCATCTTTTCCTTGTGCAAATAATGGCATTGGATAGGTATAGGTATCATTATTATCTTGAACCACAACACCATCGGTATGGTGCAAAATTTCTCTAACTTCACTTACGTTAAAATCGTTAGCGAATTCTACGTTTACCGCTTCGCTGTGTCCTCCCACAACCGGAATTCTAATAGCCGTTGCAGTTACAGCGATGGTTTTATCACCGATGATTTTTTGGGTTTCACGAACCAATTTCATTTCTTCTTTGGTGTAGCCGTTATCTTCAAAACTATCGCATTGCGGAATGGCATTGCGGTGAATTTGGTATTTGTACGCCATCTCGCCTTTCACTCCAGCATATTCATTTTCCAATTGCTGTACCGCTTTCACACCAGTACCTGTAATCGATTGGTAGGTAGAAACAATAACGCGTTTGATTTTATATTTTTGGTGTAAAGGTGCTAGAACCATTACCATTTGAATCGTAGAACAGTTAGGATTGGCAATAATTTTATCGTCTTTCGTCAATTCGGAAGCATTGATTTCTGGAACGATTAACTTTTTAGTTGGATCCATTCTCCAAGCCGATGAATTATCGATAACTGTAGTTCCTGCTGCTGCAAATTTTGGTGCCCACTCTAAAGACGTATCTCCACCAGCCGAAAACAAAGCTATGTCTGCTTTCATATCAACAGCCGTTTGAAGGCCAACCACTTTATATTTGGTTCCTTTAAATTCAATTTCTTTACCTACCGATTTCTCTGAGGCGACCGGAATTAACTCGGTAACTGGAAAATTTCTTTCTGCTAAAACTTGAAGCATCACTTCGCCAACCATTCCGGTTGCACCTACAACAGCAACTTTCATATAATATATTTTAGATTTTAGTTAAATTTTGGAAGTACAAAAGTAAATAGAAAATACTTTTAAAAATGAAAATTTTGAATATTCAATAAGGAATTTTGAATGTTGAAGATTTTAAAAAGAAAAACCGCCTCAATTATGAAGCGGTTTTATTTCGCTGGCGCTCCATACAGTTCGGCTGCGCCTCGAGTTTGTTAGAATATATAATATAGCGGTATTATTTTTTCAATAAATCTCTAATTTCAGCCAACAATTGTTCTTGCGTTGGACCAGCTGGTGCCGCAGGAGCCGCTTCTTCTTTTTTCTTCATGCTATTGATTGCTTTTACCATGATAAAAATTACAAAAGCAATTACTAGAAAACTTATTACTGCTGCTAAGAATTTTCCATAGAGTATGCCATTATCTGTTTTTAAATCAGCCAAGTTTTCTACATGTGCTGCTTTCAATGCTGGATTTAACAATGCTGGTGTGATTACGTCGGCAACTAATGAATTTACAATAGCTCCAAATGCTGCTCCAATGATAACTCCAACAGCTAAATCCATTGCGTTTCCTTTTGCAATAAAATCTTTAAATTCTGATACCATTCCCATAATTAAATTGTTTTTTGGTTATTATTTGTTTTAGTTTATAAACCAAAGATAAATAAAATTTTAACATAAATTTTGAGATTTTGTAGAATTATTACTACTCTCTATAGAAAATTCGCTTCACACGTTGCGAAATACTGGTCATAATTTCATACGGAATGGTTCCCAATTGTTTAGCCATATAGGTTACGGTTGGGTTTTCACCAAAGATGATTACTTCTGTACCTTCTTTGCAATCAATTTCTGTAATATCCACCATCAGCATGTCCATACAAACGCTTCCCAATATAGCTGCTTTTTTATTTTTAATGACCACATAACCTACGCCATTACCCCAATGTCTTGAAATTCCGTCGGCATAACCTATCGGAATTGTGGCAATTTTGGTTTGTTTTTCAGCCATAAAGCGTCTGCCATAACCTACACTTTCTCCTGCTTCTATCGTTCGAATTTGTGAAATAATCGATTTTAACGTCCCAACATTCTCTAAAAGCTTTTGTTCTTCTTCGTCATTGGAAACACCGTAAAGCCCTATTCCCAATCGAACCATGTCGTATTGTGCTTGTGGGAAATTAGAAATTCCAGAAGTATTTAAAATATGTCGAATGGGTTGAATTTGCAGTTCATTCATAAGTTTAGAAGATAACTTCTCATACAACTTAATTTGCGATAACGTGAAATCGATAAATTTCATATCATCACTCGTTGCCAAATGCGACAAAATGCTTTTCACTTGAACGGTTTTGTTGTCTTTGAGTTTGGCAATTAACTCGTCTATATTTTCTTCTTCAAATCCCAATCGGTGCATGCCTGTATCCAATTTGATGTGAATCGGAAAATTTTTTAATTTCTTTTGCTCGGCCATTTTTAAGAAAGCCGTCAACCCTTTAATCGAATAGATTTCGGGTTCCAATTGATATTGGATAATCGCTGCAAAACTCGTATTTTCTGGGTTCAAAACCATAATTGGCAAATCGATTCCGGCGTTTTTTAACGAAATTCCTTCATCGGCAAAAGCCACACCCAAATAATCGACTTTATGATGCGACAACAACTTAGCGACTTCAAATCCGCCATTGCCATAACTAAACGCTTTCACCATCACCATTAACTTAGTCTCAGGCTTTAGCTTCGATTTATAGAAATTCAGGTTATTACTGATGGCATTCAGGTTGATTTCTAGAACTGTTTCGTGCGTCTTTTCTTCGAGCGAAGCCACAATCTCTTCAAAATGAAAATGACGTGCGCCTTTTATTAAAATAGTTTCATTCTCAAACGAAATCTTGTCTATTCCTTCTAAAAATTGGGCTGTTGTTTCAAAAGCAATGCAATTAGGAAACTTACTTTTAAATCCGGAAATGGTTTTACCAATAGCAATCACACGATTGATTTTGTTGGAAACAATCAAATGCGAAACCTGCGAATACAATTCATCGGTCACCAATCCACTTTGAAAAATATCGGAAAGAATCAAGGTTTTCTTTTTGTACTGCTTTTGACTTTCCAGAAAATCTAACGCTATTTTTAACGACTGAAAATCGGAACTATAACTATCGTCAATCAGCGTGGTATTGTTGTTACCGTTTTTAACTTTCAAACGCATTTCAACAGGATACAACATCGTCATCCGTTGCTGAATAATGTCTTGATCGTATCTAAAATAAAGCATTACCATCAAACAATGCATGGCGTTTTCAATAGAAGCTTGATCGGCAAACGGAATGGTAATTTTGAAACACAGTTTTTGAAACGTGATTTTCAATTCGGTTTTATCCGAACTTTCTTTGGCAATCACAAAAACATCGGCTTTTCCATCTTCAGAACTCCACGTAAAGGTTTTAATTTTCGGATTGAGAAAGGCTTCTATCGTTCGGTTTTTATTCATAATTAAAACGTCTACCGACGAGAACAATTTTAATTTTTCTTTTATTTTTTCGCCGGCATCATGAAACCCTTCGTCGTGTGCCGAACCGATATTAGACAAAATTCCGATGGTCGGTTGAATGATGCGTTGCAGATTCACCATTTCGTTAACGGTAGAAATTCCAGCTTCAAAAATTCCGAGATTGTGTTTTTCGTTAATTCCCAAAACCGAAAGCGGCACACCCACTTGTGAGTTGTAGCTTTTGGGTGAACGAATGATATTATAATCGGGACTTAACAAAAAATTTAACCATTCTTTGATAATGGTTTTTCCGTTACTGCCCGTAATTCCGATGATAGGAAAATCGAAGTCACTGCGGTACGTGGCCGCAAATATTTGTAGCGCTTGAAGTGTATTTTCAACCACCAAAAAATTGGCTTTCCCTTGTAAATTAGATGGAATATAATTGACGACAAAATTGACGACACCGTTTTCAAGCAGTTCGGCAACATATTTATGTCCGTCGTTATTGGGTCCGATGATGGCAAAAAACAAAGTGCTTTCACTATTTTGTAACGAACGACTGTCGATAGAAACAGCGTCGATAATAGCTACCTCATTAGTTCCAACAAATTTGGCTTTAATGATGGGAATAATATTTCTGATGGATAAAGTCATTATTCTTTAAATAATTGCTTTTGCAAATTGATATATAGCTCCCATATTTCCTTTATTGGAACTGCTTTTTTCGAAACTTTTTCCACATCTTTGCCTTCTTCTGTGAATAAATACGGATAAAAGCTAAACGCATTGTCATTGTCAAAGTTTAAAATGTCTTTATCAAATGTTTTCCATTTAAAGTCTTCATAAAACTCATTGATTTTTTTTGAAAAACAAAAGTTTAAAAATTCAGAATATGATAAATCTAAGTTTTCCCATTTTAAGGTATCAGGTGATAAATAAAACACTTTACCGAGGCTCTCATTTGACAAAGAACCACCATTTAAAGCAAAAAAACCACCAAAAATGTCATCTGCAATTAGAATGAACTTAGGCCTTTCATCGTCTTTATAAGATTTATTCAAATTCCAATCCATCATTCCTCGATTAAGCCTTTTATTTCCAGAACCTAAAATTCGAATCAATCCCTTATCAATAATAATTCCACCTGTTTCATAAATGACAGCACCCATTGGAGATCGTGTTGTAACTTGTGCTTTCAATAAATTATTTTCGGCATTAGGCAAATCTCTTGGTAAAACTTCTACGGCGACTTCAGCATTTTTTATCCAATCTTGAACTAATGGCCAGCCTGAATCTGTTGTGATTATCAACTCTGACAATGGTTTAGTGTTTTGTCCATTTGAGGAAAAAACGATTAAAATAAAAATATAAAGAAAATTAAATTTCATCGATTATTTCTTTCGTCTTCCGACAAATGTTCTGCATCTTTTACTTCCATGTTTTCGCGCATGGCTTTAAAATAAGCCGCTCGACTTAATGGTTCGTATTCTTCGGTTTCACCTAGTAAAACAAGATTGTCGCTATCGGCTTTTCTGAAACTGTAATGGGCTAAATTCCCGGTTCGCGTACAAACGGCATGTACTTTCGTGACATATTCGGCAGTAGCCATCAAAGCAGGCATGGGTCCGAATGGATTTCCTTTAAAATCCATATCCAAACCAGCCACAATTACACGAATGCCTGAATTGGCCAAATCATTACAAACTCTAATAATTTCGTCGTCAAAAAACTGCGCCTCATCAATACCTACCACATCACATCCTTGAGCAAGGATTCTAATGTTGGCAGCCGCTGGAACTGGTGTCGAACGAATTTCGTTTTTATTGTGGGAAACCACCATTTCTTCATCATAACGAGTGTCGATTGCCGGTTTGAAAATCTCCACTTTTTGCTTGGCAAATTGGGCTCTTTTCAACCTTCGAATGAGTTCTTCGGTCTTTCCAGAGAACATCGATCCGCAGATTACTTCAATCCAGCCAAATTGTTCTTTATGATTTACAGTATTTTCGAGAAACATTTAGTATTTTCGTTATTATAAAATGGTAATTTCTGTTACATTTGTACAAAACAAAAATATCAAAATTCTAACTACATATTCCACTTCAAGCGATAAATTATGAAAAAAAGATTGGAAGCTGAATTAATAAGCATTGCACACCGAGTTTTAAAGTTAAAAAACAAATCGGAAATCGATCAATTGTATCATGAAACTCAGAAATTATACGAAGCATTAACTGTTTTAAAATTTTACGGAGACCATTATGAACAAGTAAAATTGGATGTTGCTGCAGCTGATTTGGAAGAAAAAGTAACTGCTTTTGTAGAAGATAAAAACGTAGTAGAAACTCCTAAAGCGATTGAAATTGAAGCGCCACAAACTGCGATGGAAGAGACTCCTATGGAAGAAGAAGAAATTCTTGTGGTTGAGGAAGAACCAGTAGTTGAAGAAGAAGATGTTGAAACCCCAGAAGAACCTGTAGTTGTGGGCGAAATTACCATTGAAGAAGACGAAGTTGAAGAAGAACCTGCTGCTCCATTAAAAAGTGATTTCGATTTCGAACCGATATTTGAACTAGCTGCAGAAACTATTGAAGAAGAAACTGCATCTGAAGACATTTTGGAAAAAGGTGAAGTGAAAGTTGAAACTCCAAAACAAGAAACCAAGCAAATTTCGTTTGAAGATTTGTTGGGTGAAAATTATACCGAACCTGTTTTTGTTAAACCAAATGACATTGTGGTTCCCGATTCGTTAAAAAATATAATCGACGAAAAACCCTTATCGTTAAACGACCAACATTTAAAAGTTATTAATATTGGATTGAATGATAAAATGGCCTTTGTAAAAAATCTTTTTGGCGACAGCAACGAAGATTACAACCGCGTTTTATCGCAATTGAATACGTTCAGCACGTTTGAAGAAGCCAAAGATTTTATTGATGAAATTATCAAACCCGATTACAACAATTGGGATGGCGTTGACGATTATGCTGAGCGATTTATCGAAATTGTAGCGAAAAAATTCTCGTAAATGGGAAAATTGTACCTTGTGCCAACACCCATTGGCAATCTCGAAGACATGACTTTTAGAGCGATTACCGTTTTGAAAGAAGCCGATTTGATTTTGGCAGAAGACACACGTACTAGCGGAAAATTGCTGAAACATTTTGAGATTGCGACGCACATGCACAGCCATCACATGCACAACGAACACAAAACCGTTGAAAATTTGGTAGCCCGATTGAAAGGCGGCGAAACGATTGCATTGATTTCAGACGCAGGCACTCCTGCTATTTCCGATCCCGGATTTTTATTGACACGTGCTTGTGTTGAAAACGGCATTGAAGTCGATTGTTTGCCAGGCGCAACGGCTTTTGTGCCAGCATTAGTGAATAGTGGTTTACCCAACGATCGATTCATATTCGAGGGATTTTTACCTGAAAAAAAAGGAAGACAAACACGCTATTTGGCTTTAGCCGAAGAGACACGAACGATGATTTTCTATGTTTCTCCTCATAAATTAGTCAAAACATTAGCCGAATTTATACAGTATTTTGGGGCCGAACGCCTAGTTTCTATTTCAAGAGAGTTGTCTAAATTACACGAAGAAACGGTTCGAGGCACGGCAACAGAAGTTTTGAAACACTTTGAAGCCAAACCACCCAAAGGTGAGATTGTGGCTGTGGTTGGTGGGAAAAGTTTGAAGTAAAAAAAGGCAAACACAGATTACACAAATTTTCACAAATTATTTTGTTTATAAAAAATGTAATCGTTTGACATCCAACACAATTTTTATACATTTACGAAAATATAAGCCATAACATCATAATTCATAATTTTTAATTCCTAATTAAACTATGCGTTGGACCCTACAATCAAAGCCAGAAAAAGAACAAGTTCAAAAACTACAAAACGAACTTCAAGTCGATGAAATTATTGCTACTTTATTGATCCAAAGAGGAATTACCACCTACGATCAAGCTAAAACTTTTTTCCGACCAACATTAAACGATTTACACAATCCCTATCTGATGAAAGATATGGACAAAGCGGTTACTCGTATTGAGAAAGCGATTGCAAACGGAGAAAATATTCTCGTTTTTGGCGATTATGATGTTGATGGAACCACAGCGGTTTCATTGGTTTCTTCTTATTTAAAAAGTTATTACCCAAATGTTGCCACCTACATTCCAGACCGATATGACGAAGGATATGGCATTTCCTATAAAGGCATCGACTTTGCCGAAGACAACGAATTTATCTTAATTATTGCCCTCGATTGCGGGATTAAATCTATAGATCATGTGGCGTATGCCAAAGCAAAAAATATTGATTTTATCATTTGCGATCACCACCGACCTGGTGACGAATTACCTAATGCGGTTGCGGTTTTAGACCCAAAAAGAGAGGATTGTTTTTATCCTTATGATGAACTTTGCGGTTGTGGCGTTGGATTTAAATTGATCCAAGCCTTGGCCGAAAACCGCAATCAAACTATCGACGATTTGATTCCGTATTTGGACTTGGTGGCTACCGCTATTGCCGCCGACATCGTTCCGATTACTGGTGAAAATAGAGTGTTGGCTAAATTTGGTTTGGAAGTCATCAATTCTAATCCAAGACCCGGAATTAAAGCTTTAATCCAAAATGTGAAGAAAAAAATTCTCACAATTACCGATGTGGTTTTCATAATCGCACCACGAATCAATGCGGCTGGAAGAATCAAACACGGAAACGAAGCGGTGGCTTTATTGACCGAATTTAATTTGGCGCAAGCCGAAATTTTTGCTTCCGAAATTGAACAACACAATGCCGACCGAAAAGATTTAGACAAACAAATTACGATTGAAGCATTGGCTCAAATTGAAAACAACAACGAAAAAGAACGATTTACCACAGTTGTTTATCAAGACAATTGGCACAAAGGCGTTATTGGCATTGTGGCTTCGCGTTTGACTGAAACCTACTATCGACCTACAATTGTATTTACCAAAAGTGGCGATAAACTAGCCGCTTCGGCACGTTCGGTAAAAGATTTTGATGTATACAATGCCTTAGAAGCTTGCTCCGAACATTTGGAACAATTTGGCGGACACAAGTATGCTGCAGGCATGACTTTGAAAGAAGAAAATTATCAGAATTTTAAAAATGCTTTCGAAGAAGAAGTTAAAAAAACCATTCCTCACGATTTGTTAATCCCAGAAATCGCTGTTGATGCGGAAATTGATTTTTCTGATATTACTCCGAAATTGATTCGAGTTTTAAATCAGTTTGAACCATTCGGACCACAAAACATGACACCTGTTTTCATGACAAAGAACATAAAAGACACTGGGTATGCTAAACTATTAGGTCAAAATGACGAACATCTAAAATTATTTGTAAAACAGCTACAATCTGATGGTTTTGGTGCTATAGGTTTTGGTCTTGGAACTAAAGTTAATTTAGTTAAAAATCAAGCCCTTTTTGATATCGCATATTGTATTGATGAAAATGAGTATAATGGATCCGTTTCCATTCAACTTCGTATAAAAGACATAAAACCAGCTGTTCAATGAAAAAGTCATACCTCTATGTTATTTTATTTATTCTGGTAGGTTGTAAAAACGTATCCGAGGAATATGTTGATGTTCGCGGAAAAGAGTATGCAGGTTCACAAAGTTGTATTCAATGTCATCAAAATATTGTGGATTTAATGGCTCAAAATTCACATACTAAAGCATCAATGCCTGCAATTACAGAAAATCTGTTAGGTAAATATGACGATGACAAAGATGCTTTTGTATACAATCCAAATCTTAGTTTACGCATTCAAGAACACAATGACAGTTTATATCAAGTGGTTTATGCCAATGGAAAACCCGTAGAACGCCATCGATTTGATATTGTTTTTGGAGTAAAACATGCGCAAACTGCTGTGTTTTGGAAAGACGAAAAACTATATGAAATGCCAATTTCGTATTATAATTCAATTAAGAACTGGGCTACAAGTCCGGGTTATGAAGCGCAATTTCCTTTTTTTGATAGAATGGTAAAAAAAGACTGTTTCAGTTGCCACAGTTCCAATATTGATAGTCCGCAACCCAAAGGTGTTACTGCCAATCAACATTATGGATCAACAGAACTAACGGGCATGTTAGACAAAAACTCATTAGTTTATGGAATTGATTGTGAAAGTTGTCATGGTCCAGCGGCAAAACACGTACAACATCACCTTCAATTTCCTAAAGAAAGAATAGCACAATTTATTACATCAAACAAGACATTAGATGACCAACAAAAACTAGATCGTTGTGCCATTTGTCATTCTGGAAATGATACCCCACAATTAAAATCGCGTTTTGCATTTCGGCCTGGCGATCGATTATCGAGTTATTTTTTATCCAAAAAATCAACCTCAACCAAGGCTACTTTTGATGTTCACGGCAACCAATTGGAGTTGTTAAAACAAAGTCAATGTTTTATTAAAGACCAAAGTTTGAATTGCATTACGTGTCATAACCCGCACACAAACGCTGAAAAGAGCACGTCTTATTATTCGCAAATTTGCATGAACTGTCACAAAGAAAATTCGGATAAATTCTGTAAATCAAAAAGTGTAATGAAAACGAATTGTATCAATTGTCATATGCCTGTAAAAAACTCGGATGTGATTCGTTTTACACAATCGGGAAGTAGTAAAAAGTATTTTTATTCGTTAAGAACCCACCAAATTGGAATTTATCCAATAAAGAAAAAAGATTAAAATTTCTTTAATTCCATGGTGGCTCCATCAAAAACACCATACGTAAAATAACCAATCCAATCGCCAAGATTTACATATTCAGAGTGGTCTCCAACGGCAACAATCATGGGTAAATGACGGTGTCCAAACACAAAGTAATTGTAGTGTTTTGTTTCTAATTTACGTTTGGCATATTGAATCAACCATTCGTTATCTTCACCTAAGTAAACGACATCTTCTGCACCCGAAATCAATTTGTTTTTAACTGAAAGGTATTGTGCCAATCGCATACCAATATCGGGATGCAACCAACGGTACAACCATTTTGAAAACGGATTGGTAAACACTTTCTTCATGCGTTTATAGCCTTTGTCTCCAGGGCCTTTTCCATCGCCATGACCAATTAAAAACGTTTTATTATTGTAGGTAAACTCTTGGTTATCGTGATATACAGGAATGTTCAATTCTTTCTGAAAATAATCGTCCATCCACAAATCGTGATTTCCTACGAAGAAATAAATTGGGATTCCGCTGTCGCGAATTTCGGCTAATTTTCCGAGCACACGTACAAATCCTTTGGGAACAACCGTTTTATATTCAAACCAAAAATCAAACAAATCACCTAGCAGAAAAATAGCTTCGGCATCTTTTTTAACCTCATCCAACCAAGCTACAAATTTTTGCTCACGCGGAAAACTAGCTTCTGGCGTTGGAGCGCCAAAATGTTGATCGGAGGCAAAATAGATTTTTTTAGCTGACATGTGGTAAAAATATGAAATTACAAATTATCAGACGCATACCATTCGGCAAAAGAACTTTCTGTTTCTTGCAATTTTAAAGAGTGTAATTGAATTGCGTTAGGAAGTCGGTCTTGAATTTTTTTGGCAAAATCAACCACCATATTTTCACTAGTTGGTTGATAATCAACTAAAATAACATGATGCCCACGGGTTTTAAGTTCTTCGGCCAATTCAACATGAGGTGTGTTTTTATTGAAAACCGTAGCGTGATCAAATTGGTCTACGATTTCTTCTTTTACAATTTTCTTCAAATCAGAAAAATCGATTACCATTCCGAATTTCACGTTAGAACTGTCAGAAATTGGGGTTCCAATAACCGTTACTGAAAGTTTATAACTGTGTCCGTGAACGTTTTTGCACTTTCCGTCATAGCCATAAAGTGCATGTCCGGTTTCAAAACTAAATTGCTTGGTAATTCTGATTTTACTCATGAGAAATTATTTGGTGCAAATTTAGTGAAATTTACTCGTTTTGTTGTTTGTTTTTTGCACGATAATACATCCAATAGGCAATACCTACTAAAACTAGAAAAGGCAAAAAAGAGCCTATGGCAACTCCTATTTGATAGCTACCGTCTGGAGCATGTTTTACTTTTTCAGCAATAGCAACGTGTTGGATTAGTGAGAAGAAAGTCATGTTGATGGAATTAATTGCTAACAAATTTACAAAAAAATAAGGTCACCTTTGGAGTGACCTTACTAATATAGTTTTAATCTAAATATTATGGATTTTGCTCAAACGCTTGATTTTCACCAGGAATTGAAGATCGAACGTTGATGGCTTTTTTATCATTTCCAACAACAAACGCCACAAAGCTCATATTAGAAGCATTAGTCACATTAGTTGGAACTGGAACTGAGAATGTTTTTGTTATGGTTTGACCAGCAAGCGTACTTTCTGTAATTGGATCTCCTAGAATATCCGTTAAATTGGCTCTCAAAACGTGATCATTTTCAAAGTTAGTAATCACACTTCCTCCACCATAAAAGCTGGTGTAGTTGGTTTGGTTGCTGAATAAGTTATCTTCTAAAACGTATACTACTAATTTTAAATTTGAGTAGTCATTAGCCAATTTAACCTTAACATCAAGATTAATTGTTCCTGCTGAAACTGACGAATTCATGGCCAAACCTAATCCCACATTATTACCAGTTAAACTTTTAACTTGTGCAATATTTGAATTCTCAGGATAGCTCCAAGTTGTTGTTCTATTCAACATTCCTGTTGGATAACCAGACAAACTTATCATTTGTTTTAATGGATCAGCACCCGAAAAATGAAATCCATCATAGCCACTGCTTGTCTGTTGGTGAATTGCTACAGGAACCGCTTTGGTAGTTTGTTCTAACACTCTTTCAATTCCGTAGGCAACTCTTGGGCAATACCCACACCAAGAACCCGTGTAATCTTCAATCAAAACTCTTTTTTGAAACTGTCCAGAAACTGGATCAACGCTTACTGGTGGAGTTACACTACCGCCTCCGCTTCCTCCAGAAGAGGAGTCGTCTTTGCTACATGAGGCAAAAAATACAGCCGCAGCTATAATAATAATGTTTTTGTAATTTTTCATGGTTTAATCTGTTGGTTTGTTATTAGATATGCAAATAAAATAAAAAAAATGTTACAAAACTTCATTAAATTTTAATTTATTTGCAATTGTAAACTAACAAACTATGAAAAACCTACTTGTGCTCTTTCTTTTTATTGGAATTAAATCCTTTTCCCAACAAACATTACCTAATCTTACCATTCAAAACACAGAAGGAAAGACTCTTTCTTTAAAAACAGATTGTGCCGAAAAAGACAAATTGTATGTGTTTTCTTTTTGGGCAACTTGGTGTGCTCCATGCGTACAAGAGTTGGATGCTATAAGTGATGTGTATGATGATTGGAAAAAGGAAGTAAATGTCGAATTAATTGCTGTGGCTACCGACGATTCAAGAACGCAAAAAAGGGTAAAACCTTTGGTCAATGGTAAAGGCTGGGACTATCAGGTTTTGTTGGATACCAATCAAGAATTCAAACGAAGTTTAGGCATTTCTAATGTACCTTATTTGATAGTGGTAAAAAATGGAAAAATCGTTTTTACTGAAAACGGACATACCCCTGGCGGTGAAACGGAATTGTTTGAAAAATTAAAAAGTTTAAAATAATGAGAACCAATTACATCCTTTTGTTTTTTGTTTTATTTACTATTGCGACATCAGCACAAGAACAAAAAAAAGATTCGGTAAAAGGACGCCTTTCTGGATCGTTTGAATCGAATGGGCAATGGTATTTGAACGACAAAAAAAGAGATATTCAGCACGATTCGGTTCCTTTACGTTCCAATAATTATTTGTCGGTAAATTATAATTATGGCAAATGGACTACAGGTGTTCAAGTGGAATCGTATGCTTCTCAAGCCTTATTAAATTACAATCCGAAATTTAAAAATACCAATCTTGGAACCTATTTCCTAAATTATAAATCCACCAAAATAGACGCTACGCTAGGCCATTTCTATGAGCAATTTGGTAGTGGATTGTTACTGAGAAGTTATGAAGACCGCTCTTTAGGAATCAATAATGCCATTCGTGGAGGAAGAATTAATTTCAAACCCAATCAAAACCTTTCGTTTACGGCTTTATACGGAAGAAAACGAACTGGTTTTGATGTAAGTAAAGGCCAGATTTTCGGATTTGACTCCAATTTCAATCTGAGTTCCTTACTGAAAAAAGACAGTTTCGAATTAACTTTAGGAATGAGTTATGTGGGCCGTTATGAAAAAAGCTATTTTGAAACACCTAATTTTTCTGAATTAACAAGCGCTTATTCGGGTCGAATTGGTTTTACAAAAGATAAATTTTACATTAATGGTGAATACAATCTAAAATCGAAAGATGCCGTTCTTATTGTGGCCAGTAATAAAGTCAGCAACGATTTTATAAAACCAGGTTCGGCCGTATTATTGAATTTTGGATATTCAAAAAAAGGATTGGGATTTGACACCACTTTAAGACGATTGGAAAATATGACTTTTCTTTCTGAGAGAGAACCTACGTTTTTAGGCATTGAAAAAACCAGTTTGTATTACAACGATGGATTAATGAATTTTCTACCGAGTTTGACCAAACAAAACCACGCCAATTTATCCAATATTTACGTATACCAAGCGCAAGGAGGAATTAATATTGACCCTACCAATGGTATCGCAAAAGCTGGTGAAATTGGGGGTCAAATCGACTTTTTTTATGACTTTAAAAAAGGAAGTGCACTTGGCGGCAAATACGGAACCAAAGTAGCCATCAATTGCTCCAATTGGTATAATTTAGGTGGAAAATATACATTTGAAGACCAATACGGAAACTATGCTCCTAATTATACCACCGATTTTTTTGCTACTAAAGAAAAATACTATTCCGATTACAACATCGAATTTTCTAAAAAATTGAGTTCAAAAGTTAATGGAACCCTTTCCTACATTAATCAATATTACAACAACAGGTACATTACAGGAGCGGCCAATTTAGTAGTTAAAACTAACATTGTTACCGCAGAATCAACGGTGAAGTTTTCAAAATCTAAATCGTTTACCTTTGGTTTAGAGCACATGTGGGCCGATAACGACAGAAAAAATTGGTTATCTTCGTCAATCGAATACAATCATAATGCTAATTGGTCAATGTATGTAACCGATATGTACAATTATGGTTATGACGCCAATGCTGAATTAATTTCTCATGGAGTTGATGCTTTTAGAATACATTTTTATAACTTTGGGGGCTCTTATAAAAAAGGAAGTACTCGAGTTGCCCTAAATTATGGCCGTCAAAGAGGCGGATTGGTATGTGCTGGAGGAGTTTGCAGATATGTGCCACAAAGTACAGGAATTTCATTATCTTTGAGCACTGCTTTTTAAAATATTGGGGGATTAGCTCATTTGGCTAGAGCGCTTGCCTGGCAGGCAAGAGGTGACCGGTTCGAATCCGGTATTCTCCACAAAAAAACCGTCATGTTTTAAACAGACGGTTTTTTTTGTTATTTTCCATTTTTCAAATCTTCGGCAACTTTCTCTAATTCTGAGTACCAATCTTCTCCAAATCTTCGAATGAGTGCTTCTTTCACAAATTTATAAATGGGAACTTCAAGTTCTTTTCCTAAACTACAAGCATCGTCGCAAATATCCCATCGATCATAATTTACAGCGGCAAATTCGGTAAAATCTTTCACCCGAATCGGATATAAATGACACGAAACTGGTTTTTTCCAATCGATCACACCTTGATTATAGGCCTGTTCAATACCACAAAGTGCCGTTTTTCCATCAAAAATTACATAAGCACAATCTTTATTGTCAATAAGTGGTGTTTCCAAATCTTGGTCGGTTCCTTTAACCCAAGTCCCTAATCGTTCGATGGCTTCAATGCCTTCTTTTCTCAAAAAAGGTTTTACTTTGGGATAAATAGCCTCCATAATTTTGGTTTCTTCTTCGTTTAAAGGTGCTCCAGCATCACCATCAACACAACAAGCCCCATGACAAGCTGAAAGGTTGCACACAAAATCTTTTTCTAAAATATCTTCCGAAACGATGGTTTTCCCTAATTGAAACATTGGCTTTTGGAGTTTTTAAATACAGGCCAAAGGTACAAAGGATTTTTATGTTTTTTGCTATGCTCTTTATTAATCGAAAATTAACGTAATCTTTAGATTTTAACCGTTTGGAAAGAAGTAATTTTGCACTTTTAAAGAAATGAATTATGTTAGGATTTGATTTTAAAGAGATTGCAACTATAAGCATGGTGCTTTTTGCCGTAATTGATATTGTGGGAACGATTCCGATTGTAGTTGATTTACGTCAAAAATACGGTCATATTGAATCGGAAAAAGCCTCAATTGCCGCTGGATCCATTATGATTGTGTTTCTTTTTGTTGGAGAAGAGTTACTCAAATTAATCGGAATTGATGTGCATTCGTTTGCTGTTGCTGGTTCATTCGTATTGTTCTTTTTAGCGCTCGAAATGATTTTGGGAATCCGAATTTATAAAGAAGAAGAAGCCAGTTCGGCATCGATTGTTCCCTTGGCATTTCCTCTGATTGCAGGTGCCGGAACGATGACTACATTACTTTCATTGCGTTCTCAATTTCAAACTGTAAATATTATAATTGCTATAGTTTTAAACATCATTTTAGTGTATGCCGTATTAAAATCGTCTTCCAAAATTGAAAAAATGTTGGGTAAAAATGGTTTGGGTGTCATTCGAAAAACCTTTGGTGTTGTGCTACTAGCAATTGCTGTTAAATTATTTGCAGCTAATGTTAAAGGATTATTTGTTTAAATCAAATTTTACTATTTTTACCCTCTAAATTTATTCGATGAAAATTTTTACTACTATATTGATTGTTTTAGCAATTGCGCTTATCATTTTTAACGTCACCATGTTAGATTTCAACAAGCCTTTTGAAGGCAACAGCATGGTCGCTTTAATTGGAATTATAGCTTCTTTTTGCGCGGTTTTTATCCTTCTGATCTTCAAAATGTCGAAGAAAATTGAAGAAAAACTTAAAAATCAATAATCAATGTTTGATGTTCTTATTATTGGTGGAGGCGTTTCTGGAGTTTCTTGCGCTTTGATTTTAGGTTCTGCACACAAAAAAGCCTTTGCACAAGATAAAAAAATCGGAATTATTGCACATCAAAAAGCCTCTTCACTTCAAGATGCCTTATTTAACAATGCTTATGGTATCGCTCCAGGCAAATTAGGCTCTGAATTGCTTTCAGAAAGTTTAGAACAACTACACACTTTATATCCACACATTTCTCAAATTGAAGAAGAAAAAGTAATGGCAATAGCTGGTGAATTTCCTAATTTCACAGTGATTACCAATAAAAATTCCTATGCGACAAAAAACATTGTGGTAACCATTGGTTCATCTAATATGTTTGCTATTGAAGGCTTAATGCACTATGTGGAACCTCACAAAAAAGCAGTTGCCGAAAAACAACGCATCCAACTTAAAAATGACGACCACAAAGTTGCCGACGGGATTTATGTTGCTGGAACTTTGGCGGGCCATCGAAGTCAATTAGCGATTGCGGCCGGAAGCGGCGCGGCTGTCGCCACCGATATTCTAACTTTATGGAATAATGGGATTTCGAGTCAAGCTCATGATTCAATTAGGAAATAAAACTATTTTTTCAAAACCGCTTTGATCATTTTATCTTCTTTCAAAACAATTTGATAGTATTGGTTTTCGCCAAATAATTGTCGTGCAAATTCTGCTGTAATGTAACGGTTTACAATTGATTTGTTATTGCTCAAATTTACATCTATTCCTACTTTAGATAAGTATTTTTCAAACTGGTCTACATAGTAAGAATTGTTTAGCATTTTAACCTGAAATTGCTCAAAATTTAGTCCTTTAAAAGCATTTCTATTCTGATCCAGTTGTTCAAAAACAAAATGGCCTACAACACCTGTTTGCAAAATATATTCTAAACTTTCATCACCATGCGCTACTTCTAAAGGCACGAAAACATCAGGCACAATTCCGCCACCGCCATACACAATTCGACCTCTTTTAGTTTTAAATTTTAACGAATCGGCAATTTTTATTTTATCTTTTTCATACAATTCACCGCTTGCGTATCGACTTTCAGATTCTTTATAATAATCTTCGCTATCGCCTTTCTTATACGGTTTTTGAATGGAACGACCACTTGGTGTGTAGTATCTGGCAATGGTCAATCGCACTGCCGAACCATCGTCAAAATCCATTTCGCGTTGCACCAAACCTTTACCAAAAGAACGTCTTCCATAAATGGTACCTCGATCATTATCCTGAATAGCTCCTGCCAAAATCTCACTAGCTGAAGCCGAATTCTCATCAATTAAAACCGATACACGACCCGTTTCAAAATCGCCGTCTTCGGTAGCAAATGTCTTGTCTATAGCTCCTTTTTTGTTTTTAGTAAAAACAATAAGTTCTTCGTCTTTCAACAATTCGTCTGCAATTTGAACCGCCATTTCCATAAATCCACCACCATTTTCGCGCAGGTCAATAACCAAAGAGTTCATGCCACTTTGCTTTAATTTTACTAAAGCAGTATGGAATTCTCGACCAGTGGTTTCGGCAAATCGGTTGATTTTGATATACCCGGTAGTTTTATTCAGCATAATGCCAACATCGACACTTTTAATGGGAACAACATCTCGTTTTACGGTCACTTTCAATTGCTTCTTTTCCGATTTTCTATACACGGTTAGCGTTACTTCCGAATCTTTTTGCCCTTTTAGTTTGCTGTATAATACGTCATTTTTAAGCTTTTTGCCAAAAAGTTTGAAGTTGTCTGCATACAAAATTCGGTCGCCTTCTTTGATTCCTGCTCTTGCAGCTGGTCCGTTTTCAATGGGTTTTATAACCGCAATGGTATCATTATAAGAGTAAAAGTTAATGCCAATACCCACAAAATCGCCTTTCATACTTTCGGCAACCGCAGTTTGTTCACTAGGTGGAACATACACTGAATGCGGATCGAGATTGGCCAAAATATTGGTAACGGTTAAATCAACAATAGAGTCGGTTTTTACATCATCGACATATTCTTTATCGATAAAATCTAAAAGTCGGTTGAGTTTGGTTTTGTAGTTGTTTTTGGCAAAGGCACCTTTTCCTGAAGGATAATTAATAAATCCGCCAATAACTATTCCTAATGCTATGCAGGAAAAAAACAAAATGGGTATGTAGATTTTATTGATTTTCATTGTGAAACAAGTGCTTAACTACAATTAAAACGTGGTTTTTGAAGTATTATTTCTTTTATTTTATTCTAAATCTTCTATTTGTGAAACTTCAATTCCGGCTTTAATCAAAAAGTCTACACCCGAAGTATCGCGATAGCCGTTTTTGTAAACCACACGTTTTATACCCGATTGATGGATTAGTTTGCTGCATTCTTTGCAAGGCGAAAGTGTGATGTATAAAGTGGCATTATCGCACGATTGTGTCGAACGCGCTACTTTTAAAATAGCATTAGCTTCGGCGTGTAAGACATACCATTGCGTCAATCCTTCTTCGTCTTCGCAACAATTTTCAAAGCCCGAAGGCGTTCCGTTGTAACCATCGGAAATAATCATTCGATCGCGTACGATGATCGCACCTACTTGTTTGCGTTTGCAATAGGAAAGTTTGCTCCATTCGGCTGCAATTCGGAGATAAGCCTTATCGTATTTATGTTGTTTTTTTTCTTTCATGGTGTGAATTCTATGCAAATGGATTACTTTCTAGCCCTGATTGCAATGGAAATCATTTTTTAATGATTGCAATGAAAAGCAGGAAATACCATTACAAATATAACTACTGATTCGCTTCTAATACAACTTATTTTTTCCAAATTGGATTTTCGATTAATAACGGTACTAAAACCCCTATGACGAAGCTTGACATGATGAGTGTAAAATCGCGCTTATTGAATCGGAATAAGGTTTGTGCAATAAAACCTAAAATTAAAACACCAATAACCACCAGAATTTGAGCGCTTTCAATCCCGAGTGCAAATTCGAAAAGCGGCCCTAATTTTTCGGCTGGTTTTCCAGGTAAAATAGAATTGAAATAATTGGAAAATCCCAATCCGTGTATGATTCCGAAGAAAACAGTAACGCTGGCTACAAAAGTCATGCTGCCGTTTTTAGCCGTTTTTCCGGCCATAATGAGATTGAAAAGTGCCGCAATTAGAATGGTTATGGGGATTAAAAATTCGACTATTTCTGCTTTGACAGCAATCACATTAAACACAGAAAGTAATAAGGCTAAGGTATGTCCGAGGGTAAAAAACGAAACTAAAATTAAAATTTTCTTCCATTCTTTGGCCACATAAGGCGCTGTTAAAGCAATTAGAAAAAGTAAATGATCATAGCCATGAAGATCTAACACATGGTTCAACCCTACTTTAAAAAATATCCAGAAATCGTTCATAAAAAAGGGAATTAAGCAATTTTATAATGGTAAACATACAATATATTTTGATTTAGAGATATAAAGATTGTCTTAAATTCGATTAAAAACATTTTCCGTTTTTGAGGAATTTGAATTATCTTTGCCTTATAAAACTAATATAATTATGTCATTTTCAGATTTATTTGATAGCGAATTTAAAACCAGAAATAAAGGACACTTTTCAGCAATTGTTCGTGTTGCTACTGCCGACGGAGATTTAAGTCACGAAGAAAAAGAGTTTTTAGACAAACTTGCCGTTCGATTAGAAATTTCTCCTGCAGAATATGATGAAATTTTAGAAAATCCTTTGAAATACCCTATTAATCCGCCGTATTCTTATGCGCACCGATTGGAGCGTTTGTATGATTTATCAAGAATGGTGTATGCCGATCACGTGTTAGGTCCAAAACAAAAAGAAATTTTAACCAAATTTGCTATTGCTTTAGGATTTACGCCAGGCAATGTAAACTATATCGTTGACAAAGCGTTATCTCTTTTAGTGATGAATGTAGATTTAGATACATTCACCTACGAAATGATACACATGAATAGATAATAAACCCTTTCAAAATAAAAAAAGTCCTGATTTCTCAGGACTTTTTTGTTATCTAGAAGCTTCCATAAATTCTTCAGCTTTTTGAACCATATTATAGCTACCGCAAAAGAATGGAACCCGTTGGTGCAATTCGGTGGGTTGAATTTCCATAATTCGAGAATAACCATCGGAGGCTTTTCCTCCAGCTTGTTCTGCAATAAATGCCATAGGATTGCATTCATACAACAGGCGAAGCTTCCCTTTTGGCGCTTTAGAACTGGTTGGATAAATATAAATGCCGCCTTTAATCATGTTTCGGTGAATGTCTGAAACTAAACTTCCAATATATCTTGAAGTGTAAGGTCTGTCGCCTTCTTCCAACTGGCAATATTTTAGGTAATTTTTTACCCCTTGTGGAAAATGAACATAATTCCCTTCATTGATAGAATAAATGCTTCCGTCTTTAGAAAATTGCATGTTGGGATGAGAAAGGTAAAAAGTACCGATAGCCGGATTCAACGTAAACCCATTTACACCGTGACCCGTAGTATACACCAACATGGTGGATGTGCCATAAATAACATAGCCAGCCGCCACTTGATTGATTCCGGGTTGTAAAAAATCTTCTAAAGTAACCGGTGTTCCCACAGGCGTCACTCTTCTAAACACCGAAAATATAGTTCCAACCGAAACATTTACATCAATATTAGATGAGCCGTCCAACGGATCCATCAAAACCACATATTTGTTATTGTGACTTTTATCACTTCCGGCAACGGTAATAAAATCGTCGTTTTCTTCCGAAGCAATTCCGCATACAATTTCGCGGTTGATCAACGTTTGAATGAATACTTCATTAGCATACACATCCAATTTTTGTTGGTCTTCACCTTGAATATTTTGTTCTCCTGCGGCACCAACAATATCAACCAAACCTGCTTTGTTTACCTTATAATTAACCACTTTGGCCGCCAATCGAATAGAGTTAATAATGCGCGATAATTCGCCTGATGAATACTGAAAAGCATTTTGATTTTCAATGATAAATTCTCCTAAAGTAGTGTTGCGTGTTTCCATTACGAAATCGTTGTAGTTATTTGTGCAAATATCGTTTTTTTTATGAATTTTAGAGGGGAAAAGTAAAAATTATTCTACATCAAATTGTCCAAAGTTATTTTACCTTTGTAGTAGAATTTTAAACTTAAAAATCATGAAAAAAAGAGCCATATCCCTACTGACAATACTATTTGTTCTGAGTTTTTCAAAAGGATTAGCCCAAATTAATTTAGGCGAAAGAGCTTTAGGTGCTCTTCAAAATGGCGTAGCGAGTTTTACCTTTAGTGATGAAGACGCTGCTAATTTATCGAGAGAAGCAGTTAGAAAAATGGATTCTGTAAATAAAGTCGCTGGACCAAAAGATGGGTATACGTTGCGATTAAATCGTGTTTTTGGAAAACACAGTTCTGAAAACGGTTTGAAATTAAATTACAAAGTTTATTTGACTAAAGAGGTAAACGCCTTTGCTACTGCCGACGGAAGTGTTCGTGTGTTTTCAGGCTTGATGGATATCATGGACGACAATCAATTGTTGGCGGTAATTGGTCACGAAATTGGTCATGTGGCCAACCACGATTCCAGAGATGCGATGAAAGCCGCTTACAGAAAAGCCTTTATTTTGGATGGTTTAGCCTCACAATCGACTACTATTGCCAAAGCGACCGATAGTCAATTGGGACAAATTGGAAATGCCATTTTGGACAGCAAATACAGCCGAAAACAAGAATCAGAAGCCGATGCCTTTTCGTATGAATTCATGAAACGCAACAAATACGATGTAAATGCGGTGGAATCGGCTTTCAATATTTTAGCCAATTTAAGCGAAGGTGGCGAATCCAATTTTTTAACACAAATGATGAGTTCGCATCCCGATCCAAAAGAAAGAGCAGCAACTGCCAAAGCCAAAGCAGAAGCGGATGGATTGTACAAAGCGTATGTTCAAAAAGCAATTAGCAATAAAGCTGTTGTGGTCAAAACTCCAGTTAAAAAAGCACCAAAAAAGAAAAAATAATTTTTTTAACTTTTCCTATAAATCCCAAATGCTATTAGTCGCATTTGGGATTTGTTTTTTACATTTACCGCTAATCCAATTTAGTTGTATTTATGATTATTCGAAAAGGAACTCCAGCCGACATGCCTTCGGTTTTAGATTTGATTAAGGAATTAGCTGTTTTTGAAAAAGAACCCGAAGCGGTTATAGTCACCGTAGATGATTTGGTGCGTGATGGTTTTTCAGACAATCCATTGTTTCATTGTTTTGTGGCTGAGGTCGATAATGATATTATAGGAATTGCACTCTATTATTACCGCTACTCCACTTGGAAAGGCAAAACCATTCACTTAGAAGATTTAATTGTGAGAGAAAACCAACGCGGAACCGGTGCCGGATTTGCGCTGTATAAAGAAATCATCCGTCAAGGAAAACGAGATAATGTGCGACGTATCGAATGGGCAGTTCTCAATTGGAATACACCAGCTATAACTTTTTATGAAAAAACTGGTGCCAAAGTATTAGACGACTGGCGTGTGGCACAAATGGATGAAAACGGAATAGAGGCCTTTTTATCTCAAAATAAATAACCATAGTTACTGCATTAGAATTTGTTATTTTTTTAGATTTGTAAATTATTTAAGATTGTTAGTTTTAAACAAGAATTTGTACGGTTATGAGAATTTTTAAATTTGGTGGTGCATCAGTAAAAGATGCTGATGGTATTAAAAATGTATTCGATTTATTGCACAAAGTAGGTCATGAAGACGTGCTTTTGGTGATTTCAGCAATGGGAAAAACAACCAATGCATTGGAATTGGTAATCAAAAATTATTTCGAAAAATCGAATGAATTTCATGCTTCGCTTCAAGAAGTTAGAAAATACCACAACCAAATTTTACTCGACTTGTTTGACGACGAAGAACACGATGTGTTTTTTGCAGTAAACAGTCATTTTGCCGACTTAGAATACTTTTTAAGAAGCAACAAATCGCCTAACTATAACTTTGTTTACGATCAAGTGATTAGTTTTGGAGAACTAGTTTCGACTACGATTGTGAGTTATTATTTCAACGAAAAAGGTTTGAAAAACAACTGGATTGACGTGCGTAATTTCATCAAAACCGACAATACGTATCGCGATGCTAATGTAGACTGGGATCATACTCAAAAATTAATTTCAAAAGGCATCAAAAAGAAATCGTTGAACATCACCCAGGGATTTTTAGGTTCTGACGAAAACAACTTTACCACCACTTTGGGTCGTGAAGGTTCCGATTATACCGCTGCGATTTTTGCCTATTGCTTGAGTGCCGAAAGCGTGACCATTTGGAAAGACGTTCCAGGTGTTTTAAATGCCGATCCGCGTTATTTTGAAAATGCCATTTTGTTGAATCAAATTTCGTATCGTGAAGCCATTGAGTTGGCTTTTTATGGGGCATCGGTAATTCACCCAAAAACGTTGCAACCCTTACAAAAAAAGGAAATTCCGTTGTATGTAAAATCGTTTATCAATCCGCTTTTACCCGGAACAAGCGTTTCTAAAGGCGAAGATTTAGAACCCAAAACTTCGTGTTTTATTGTAAAGAAAAACCAATTATTAATTTCACTTTCGTCTATCGATTTCTCTTTTATCATGGAAGAGAACATCAGTGACATTTTTGCCTTGTTCCACCAATTCAAAATGAAAGTGAGTTTGATTCAGAATTCGGCGATTAGTTTTTCCGTTTGTATTGAGGATAAATTTGGAAACTTCAACGACTTGAAAGCCATTTTAGCCAAGAAATTCAAAGTTTCCTACAATGAAAATGTGTCGCTTTACACCATCAGACACTTCACTAAAGAAGCCGCTGAAATGGTTGAAAAAGACAAAGTAGTTATCTTAAGACAACTTTCTAGAGAAACGATGCAGATTGTGACTAAGGAGTAATTTTTCACCAACTTTTTCCAATAATAAATACTACTTTTGACATTTAAGAGTTATCTTATCTATGTTGAAAAATAGTTTTTTATGGGTACTTTTGTTTTGTTTTTCGGGCGTTTTGGCTCAGGAAATCGAAACGCCTTATAAAAATAAAAAACTTCCTTTTTCAAAAGACACTATTGCAATTGACAATGTCAGCATCAACCAATCGTTTTTTAAAATTCTCGACAAACAAGGCAATCCTATTGATACTTCCTTTTATAAAATCGATTTCAAAAAAGCGAAACTCATTTTCAAAAACAACTATGTTTCCAACGATTCCATCACCATTCGGTATTTAAAATTTCCCGAATTTCTAACCAAAACTTATACGATATATGACGATGCGCGTGTGGTTCCCAACGAAGCTGGAAATTTATATGTGGTAAAAAGAGATAACATCAAACCGTTCAAACCCTTTGACGGATTGAATACTTCGGGCAGTATTACTCGTGGCATCACCGTTGGAAACAATCAAAATTCTACGGTAAATTCCAATCTCGATTTGCAAATTACGGGTAAGATTTCCAATAAAGTATCATTACGTGCTTCCATTCAAGACAGCAATATTCCACTTCAAAATGGCGGTTATTCGCAAAAATTAGATGAATTTGATCAAATTTTTATTGAGCTTTTTTCAGACAAATGGAACATTCGCGCAGGCGATTTATTTTTAGAAAACAGGCAATCGCAATTTTTAAATTTCAACAAAAAAGTACAAGGATTATCTACGCATTTCACTTTTGGAACTCCTGAAAACAAAACCGAAATCTTCGCCGCTGGTGCAGTCGTTCGCGGACAATATGCCAAAAGCAGTTTCACTGGTCAAGAAGGTAATCAAGGACCATACAAACTTCGTGGCAATAACGGCGAGTTGTATGTGTTGGTAATTTCTGGTTCGGAACGGGTTTATGTGAATGGAATTTTGCTCAAACGTGGCGAAAACAACGATTATGTCATCGATTACAATGCTGGTGAAATCAAGTTCACCTCGCTTTTCCCAATTACTTCCGAAATGCGAATTGTGATTGAATACCAATATTCCGATCGAAGTTATACCCGATTTGTAACCTATGGTGGTGTGAATCATCAAGAAGAAAAATGGAGTTTGGGCGGTTATTTGTATTCTGAAAGTGATGTCAAAAACCAACCGTTGCAACAAAATTTATCGAGCGATCAAGTTGCCATTCTTCAAAATGCTGGTGATGATACTGCCTTGATGAATGCACCTTCTGCGTATGTCGACTCGTATTCTGAAAATAAAATCTTGTATCGAAAAGTAAACATTGGTGGTGTTGATGTTTTTCAATATTCCAATGTTACTACCGATGTGTTGTACAATGTAAAATTCACTTTAGTCGGTGCCAATCTGGGAAATTACAACCTTACTAATAACTCGGCTGTTGGAAAAATTTACGAATATGTAGCGCCAATTGGTGGTATTCCGCAAGGAAATTACGAACCCATTATACGATTGATTCCGCCATCGAAAATCCAAATTGCGACCGTTTTAGGAAAGTTCAATCCGTCTGAAAAAACTTCAGTCGATTTTGAATTGGGCATCAGCAACAACGATTTGAATTTGTATTCAAAAATTGATGATGGTAACAACAAAGGAATTGCGTCTAAATTCAATGCCAAACAACGACTTTTCACAGGAAAATATACGATTGATGCGTTTGCCAATTACCAATTGATTCAGAATAATTTCAAAACCATCGAGCGATTATTTACCATCGAATTCAACCGCGATTGGAATTTAACCAACATTTCAGGAACACAAAGTTTGTTGACTTCGGGTTTAAAGTTTGATTTTAAAGAAAAAGGCACTGCCAAATACCAACTGGAAAAACTCGATTTTTCGAATACTTTTTCGGGAACACGACATATTGTACAAGGAAATTTTAAAACCAAAAATCTTAGCTTACAACAAAACAGCAGTTATCTAAAAAGCTCAGGAAGCATTTCAAATACAACCTTTTTACGAAATCAAACCCGAGGAAAATACCATTTTAAGAAAAATTGGATAGGTTCAAGTTTTCGCCTAGAAGACAATCAAGAAAAACTGGTAGCCACCAATCAATTTACCACATTAAGTCAGCGTTTTAGTGAAGTTGGTGCGTTTATTGGTCGTGGTGACAGCACGCGAGTATATGCCGAAATGGGATATTTGCATCGCAACAACGACAGTTTGCAATCGGGATTTTTGAAACGTGTGAATACGTCTAATTCCTATTATTTGAAATCAAAATTGATTCAAACCCAAAAAACCAATTTATCGCTTTTTGTGAATTACCGCCGTTTGACCTTTACTGATGGGATTAAACCGAGTGAACCGTCGTTGAATTCGCGTCTTTTATATAACGACACTTTTTGGGGTCAAATGATTCAAACGAATACCGCTTATGAAACCGCTTCGGGAACCATTGCGCAACAGGAATTCACCTATTTACAAGTCAATCCCGGTCAAGGAGTTTATATGTGGAACGATTATAATAACGACGGTATTCAGCAGTTGCAAGAATTTGAAGTGGCGCCATTTCCCGATTTGGCGAAGTACGTTCGAGTTTTTCTTCCGAATCAAATTTTTGTGAAAACCCATCAGAATAAATTCTCACAATCGGTGACTTTGAGCCCGTCGAGATGGAATAACGAAGAAGGATTTAAAAAACTTCTTTCTTATTTTTACAATCAAACCGCATTTTCATTGGATCGAAAAATCGAACGCAATTCGGATAATTTCAATCTGAATCCGTTTTCAACCAGCACCGATAACTTATTGGGATTGAACACGAGTTTTAGAAACAGTTTGTTTTACAATCGTGGCAAACAAAAGCATTCGGTGACGTATACTTATTTAGAAAGTCGGGTTAAAAGTTTGCTTTCTATTGGATCACAAGAAAATAACTCAAGTTCTAATCAATTGCAATATGCCCATTTGCTTCAAAAAAGTTGGTTGTTCAATTTTGATACTTCTACTACTAAATCGAGCAGTATTTCGGATAATTATGCTTCGCGAAATTTTGAATTGAACAGTTATGCTGTGGCGCCAAAAGTTTCCTATTTATTCTCAAACAACAAAAGTTTGTCGCTATTTTTTGAATACAAAAACAAACAAAACACGATAAATGACCAAGAGCGATTGAAACAACAACGCATCGGATTATCGTTTAATTATTCGAGTGACCGAAAAATTACCATTAACGGTGAGTTTTCATTATATAGCAATGACTTTATTGGAAATCAACTTTCTCCGGTTGCTTTTCAAATGTTGGAAGGATTGCAAGCGGGTAAAAACAATACGTGGCGTTTGTTATTGCAGAAAAATCTAACCCAATATTTAGACATTAACATCAATTACCAAGGCAGAAAATCAGATTCGAGTGCCGCGATTCATACCGGAAATGTGCAACTTCGAGCCTTTTTTTAGTGTCATAAAAATTCTACAGCCAACTTCTTGATGCGGAATGGTTATTGTTTCAATAAATTTCGTTAATTTTAATCTTTAATAACCAAAATTAGAAATCACCATGAAAAAACTAATTGTATTGTGTTTTGTGTTTTTATTTTCAAACACATTTTTTGCTCAAGACTTAAAAGAAAAAGCCTCTAAAGCAAAAGCGAAGACAGAGAAAGCGGCAACAGCCAAGAAAGAAAAAGCCGAAAAAGAAGCTAAATCAAAAGAGAAAAAAGCTAAAAAAGAGGTAGATGAAAAAGCCTCTAAACTAAAAAAAGATGGAACGCCTGACAAACGTTTTAAAGAGGCCAAAGAAAAAACAGATAAAGCTAAAAAAGAGACTGCAGAAAAAGTAAAAGAAACTAAAGCTTCAGCCACAGGAAAAGCAAAATCTGCAGAGGGTAAAGCCAAAGCAGAAGCAAACAAGACTGTTGCCAAAGTTAAAAAAACAGCTGCTGAAGAAAAAGAAGACCTAAAAGAAACAGCTGCTTCTAAAGCTGCCGAGAAAAAAGTAGCTGATAAAGTAACTGGAACTTATAAAGGCAAAAAGGTATTTACCGGACCAAAAGGTGGCAAATACTACATTAACAAAAATGGAAACAAAACATACATCGACAGAGATAGTAACTAATTGTCAAAATTCACACGATTTAAACTTAAATCTTTACGAATTTAGCATCAAAAACAGCCAAATTTTAGTGATGTAAATAGAATTCAAAAAATCACCCAAAAACGCAACTTTTGAAAAAATAAAGTTGCGTTTTTTTTATGGCTTTTTGGGTTTATAAAACCCTCCGAAAACTTCACGAAAACAAATTACACAAAAACATAAATCCCTTATTTTTAGCGTTTTTTTCATTTTTTAACGTTTGTAATTTATTGACAAACAATAATTTACAAAAAATACTAAAAGTAGCGTATTTCCTACGCATTGTTAAAAACTAAAGCCGATTGTGAATAAGTTTGACTTTATTCTTTGCTTAAAATTGACAATCTTTGTAACAGTTGAAATAAGTTAAAAAAACCTTAAAAAAACACCATAATTATGTCTTTCATAGAACCAATTCTAAAAGAGAACAAAGATCGCTTCGTAATTTTCCCGATTAAGCATCAAGATATTTGGGAATGGTACAAAAAACAAGAGGCGTGTATTTGGACTGCAGAAGAAATTGATTTGCACACCGATTTAAACGATTGGAATAACAAATTGAGTGCTGATGAAAAATACTTTATCAAGCACATTTTGGCATTTTTTGCCGCTTCTGACGGAATTGTAAATGAAAATCTTGCAGAGAATTTTGTGAGTGAAGTGCAATATCCTGAAGCTAAGTTTTTCTATGGATTTCAATTGATGATGGAAAACATTCACAGTGAAACCTATTCGCTATTGATTGATACCTATGTAAAAGATGAAGCTGAAAAATACGAATTGTTTCACGCTATAGAAACCTTTCCTGCGATTAAAGAAAAAGCAGAATGGGCTTTGAAATGGATTGAGTCGGATTCGTTTGCAGAACGTCTAATTGCTTTTGCAGCCGTTGAAGGCATCTTTTTCTCGGGTTCCTTTTGTTCTATCTACTGGTTGAAAAAACGCGGTTTGATGCCTGGTTTGACTTTTTCTAACGAATTGATTTCTCGTGATGAGGGAATGCACTGTGATTTTGCCGTGCACTTACACCGAAACCATATTGTAAATAAAGTACCCAAAGCCAGAATCACCGAGATTTTAACGAATGCTTTAGACATCGAGAGAAAGTTTATCACCGAATCACTACCTGTGAGTTTGATTGGAATGAATGCCACTTTGATGACCCAATATTTAGAATTTGTTACCGATCGATTGTTGGTTGAATTGGGCTGCGATAGAGTGTACAACTCTTCTAATCCATTTGACTTTATGGACATGATTTCGCTTCAAGGAAAAACCAATTTCTTTGAAAAACGTGTAGCCGAATACCAAAAAGCAGGTGTAATGAATTCGGATGCAGAATCGAGTAAAATTAGTTTCGACGCTGATTTTTAATATCACAAACCCTTTCAGAGTTTATAACTCTGAAAGGGTTAATAAAAAAATCTTATTACAAATAACCCGAAATAGGGAAGGGATTTTCTATTTCACAAAAAACAAGAACCTATGTACGTAGTAAAAAGAGATGGCCACAAAGAGCCTGTAATGTTTGACAAAATCACTGATAGAATTAAAAAACTATGCTATGGTTTAAATGATAGAGTGGATGCCGTGAAGGTAGCCATGCGAGTGATTGAAGGATTGTATGACGGAGTTACTACGTCGGAATTGGACAACCTGGCTGCAGAAACAGCAGCATCTATGACCATTTCGCATCCCGATTATGCACAGTTGGCGGCTCGTATTGCGGTTTCTAACTTGCACAAAAACACCAACAAATCATTCTCGGAAACGATGAATGAAATGTACCATTATGTAAATCCGAGAAACGGTCAATTAGCACCACTTTTATCGGAAGAAGTACATACTGTAATTCAGGAAAATGCCGAATTTCTAAATTCTCACATCATATACAACCGCGATTTCAACTACGATTATTTTGGTTTTAAAACCTTAGAACGTTCGTATTTATTGAAAATCAATGGTAAAATTGTAGAGCGCCCACAACACATGTTGATGCGTGTTTCGGTTGGAATTCACCTAAACGACTTAGATGCTGTAATAGAAACCTACGAATTAATGTCGAAGAAATTCTTTACACACGCTACTCCAACCTTATTCAATGCTGGAACCCCAAAACCTCAAATGTCTTCTTGTTTCCTATTAACCATGAAAGACGACAGTATTGATGGTATTTACGACACCTTGAAACAAACGGCTAAAATCTCGCAATCGGCTGGTGGTATTGGATTATCTATTCACAATGTTCGTGCGACAGGATCCTACATTCGTGGTACCAACGGAACGTCAAACGGAATTGTTCCAATGTTGAGAGTTTTCAACGACACCGCCCGTTATGTAGATCAAGGTGGTGGAAAACGTAAAGGAAGTTTTGCTATTTATTTGGAAACGTGGCATGCTGATATCTTCGAATTTTTAGATTTGAAAAAGAACACTGGTAAAGAAGAAATGCGTGCAAGAGATTTGTTTTTTGCCATGTGGACTTCCGATTTATTCATGAAACGCGTAGAAGAAGACAGCCATTGGACATTGATGTGTCCGAATGAATGTGCTGGATTGTGCGATGTGTATGGCGACGAATTTGAAGCATTATATACGTCATACGAAGCGGCTGGAAAAGGAAGAAAAACCGTTAAGGCACGTGAGCTTTGGGAGAAAATCTTAGAATCACAAATTGAAACAGGTACACCGTATATGTTGTACAAAGATGCCGCAAACCGAAAATCGAACCAAAAGAATTTAGGAACGATTCGTTCGTCTAACTTGTGTACCGAAATTATGGAATACACCTCGGAAGATGAAATTGCGGTATGTAACTTGGCTTCGATTTCGTTACCCATGTTTGTAGAAAATGGAAAATTTGATCATGAGTTGTTGTTTAACGTAACCAAACGTGTAACACGCAACTTAAATAAAGTAATCGACAGAAATTACTATCCAGTTAAAGAAGCGGAAAACTCTAACATGCGCCACCGCCCGGTAGGATTGGGTGTGCAAGGTTTGGCCGATGCCTTTATCATGATGCGCATGCCGTTTACCAGTGACGAAGCCAAACAAGTGAACCAAGATATTTTTGAGACCTTATACTTTGCTGCTGTAACCGCTTCGATGGAAATGGCTAAAGAAGAAGGTGCGTATTCAACCTTTAAAGGTTCTCCAATTTCAGAAGGAAAATTCCAACACAACCTTTGGAACATAAAAGACGAAGAACTTTCGGGTCGTTGGGACTGGGCAAGTTTGAGAAAAGAAGTGATGGAACACGGTGTGAGAAACTCATTGTTAGTAGCGCCAATGCCAACGGCTTCTACGTCGCAAATTCTTGGAAACAACGAAGCTTTTGAACCGTATACTTCTAATATTTACACACGAAGAGTACTTTCTGGAGAATTCATTGTGGTAAACAAACACTTATTGAATGATTTAGTAGAAAGAGGTTTGTGGAACGAAACGTTGAAACAAGAAATCATGCGCCATAACGGTTCGGTTCAAAATATTGAGCAAATTCCGGCCGATTTAAAAGAATTATACAAAACGGTTTGGGAAATGTCGATGAAAGATATTATCGACATGAGCCGTCACAGAGGTTATTTTATTGACCAATCGCAATCGTTGAACTTGTTCATGCAAGATGCCAATTATGCGAAATTGACCTCGATGCACTTTTATGCTTGGAAAAGCGGCTTGAAAACTGGTATGTATTATTTGAGAACTAAAGCAGCGGTAGACGCAATTAAGTTTACATTAAACAATGACAAAAAAGCAGAACCAACCATTGTTGAAAAACAAGCTGCCGTGGCTGTTGAAGTAGTAGCTCCTGTTGAAAACGGCGAAATGACTGCTGAAGACTTTGCTGCTATGGTAGAACGTGCTCGCAACGCTGCCGGGAACGGTGGTGATGATTGTGAGATGTGTGGGTCATAGAAAATAGAATAAAGAGAAAAGAACAAAGAAACAGCTGTCTACAAGATGGCTGTTTTGTTTTTTAATTATCTTTGAAATCAAATTAAACACCATGGCAAAAGAAAAAGGAGTCTACACTGGAATTATAGAAAAAGACGAAAACGGCAATTATTTTTGCGGCGAATATTTATTGGATTACCAATATACCGAAGCGAGTTTTAAATTGGGCGACGAAATCAATATTAAAAGTGTGATTGCCAACCCAAGTGATAAAAGCTACAACCAATATCCAAAGAAATCAAGAAATTTCTTTTTGGCCAACGATAAAAAGTAACTTCAAATGATTACGCTTAAAAGAACGACTTCGGATCATCCTGATTTTGAAAAATTAGTGGTCGCACTCGACACGTATTTAGCCATTCTAGACGGAGACGATCACGAATTTTATGCGCAATTCAACAAAACGAATTTACTGAAAAATGCGATTATTGCCTATGAAAATGAAACGGTAGCAGGCATTGGAGCCTACAAAGAATACGATTCTGAAACGGTTGAAATGAAACGAATGTACACAGTGCCCGAACACCGCGGTAAAGGAATTGCTTCTAAAGTTTTATCCGAATTGGAAACGTGGGCCAAAGAAGAAAAGTACACAAATGCTGTTCTTGAAACAGGATTTATTCAAAAAGAAGCGATTTCATTGTATCAAAAACTAGGGTATGTTATAATCGAAAACTACGGTCAATATATAGGGGTTGAAAATAGTATTTGTATGAAGAAAACTCTTTTGAACATCTCTAAAATTTAATATCTAATATTTCATATTCCATGATGAACTGGGAACAACTTTTATCCTTAAAACGTCAAGGCGACAAAGGAAAACGACTTCGAATTGAACAAGACGATACACGTTTAGGTTTTGAAGTAGATTACGACCGCATTATCTTTTCTTCTGCATTTCGCAGTTTGCAAGACAAAACGCAAGTAATTCCACTTTCCAAAACCGATTTTGTACACACGCGATTGACACACAGTTTGGAAGTATCCGTTGTAGGCCGCTCGATAGGAAGGTTAGTTGGAAAAAAAATAATCGAAAAATACCCTCATTTACAAGAAGTACACGGATATCAAGCCAACGATTTTGGGGCGATTGTTGCAGCAGCTTCGTTAGCACACGACATTGGCAATCCGCCTTTCGGACATTCGGGAGAAAAAGCTATTGGTGAATATTTCTCGATTGGAAAAGGACAACAATTCAAAAGTGAATTAACCGCTAAAGAATGGCAAGATTTGATCGATTTTGAAGGAAATGCCAATGGTTTTTCAGTATTAACGAGTTCGCGTCCCGGAATTGAAGGCAGTATCCGATTGACTTATGCCGTTTTGGGTGCTTTTATGAAATATCCCAAAGAAAGTTTGCCTAAAAAACCAACGTCTAACATTGCTGATAAAAAATACGGTTTCTTTCAATCAGACAAAGCCTTTTTTAAAGAAGTTGCCGACGAATTGGGTTTAATTCCTAATAAATCGGGTAATGATATTGGTTACGAACGCCATCCACTGGCCTATTTGGTCGAAGCTGCCGATGACATTTGTTATACTATTATCGACTTTGAAGACGGCATCAATTTGGGATTGGTTTCCGAAGATTATGCCTTAGAATATTTAATCAAATTGGTGAAAGATACCATTGATACCAATAAATACCAAACCCTAACCACTAAAGAAGATCGCATCAGTTATTTGCGTGCTTTGGCGATCGGAAATCTGATTAATGATGCGGTTCGGATTTTTATTGAAAATGAAGAAGCTATTTTAAAAGGAAAATTCCCATATGCTTTAACCGACAAGAGCAAATACAAAGCACAAATTGACGACATCATCAAATTGAGTGTTAAAAATATTTATCAAAGTCGAGAAGTAATTGAAAAAGAACTTTCGGGTTACCAAATGATTAACAACTTGTTAGATAAATTCATCACGGCATATAACAACAAACACGAAGGAAAAGCCACAAATTACGACAAGCTATTATTGAAAATTCTTCCTGAAAAACACGATATCGAAAAAGAAAGTTTATACGATCGTCTTTTGCACATTTGTCATTTTATTTCGATGCTAACTGACGGTAAAGCATTGTTATTTAATCAAATAATTTCGTCTTAAAAATTGTTAATTTTTTGATTTTCAACCAAAATAATTGCATTTACATCAAAAATAAATTAAGTTTGTCCATCTATTAAAAAACTACAAATTAAAATTATGAGAAAAATTACCTCTCTAGTAATGATTTTGTTCACAGTTTTAGGTTTTTCCCAAGATAACAAAGGAAAAATTCAAACCTATTTAGAACAAAATAAAGCTAAATTAAACTTATCAAACTCCGATATTTCAGATTGGTTTATCGAAAGCATTGGTACTTCTGAGTCGACAAAAATCGATACGTATTGGATCAAACAACGTTACCAAGGCATTGAAATCTTTAATGCAGTATCGAATGTTTGGATTAAAAATGATGAAGTAATCAATATTCAAAATGGCTTCATTTCAAATATTGGTCAAAAAATCAACACTACTGCTCCAAGTTTAAGTGTTTTAAATGCTTTGCAAAAAGGATTTATTGCGGTTAACGCTATTGATGTTAACGGACAAGTAATTGAAAATAAAAACGATAGAGAATACAAAATTTCTAATGGAATTTTAGGTGACGAACCTATTACCGCAGAATTAGTTTACCAACCCAATGGTACATCGTTAAAATTGGCTTGGGATTTTACATTCTACACGCAAGACCACAATCATTTATGGAGTATCAGAATTGATGCTACCAATGGAACGTTGTTAGAGAAACACGACCAAGTGATTTCTTGTAATTTTGATAACCACAACGCTTCTGCAAATGCTGGATTTTCATTTTACAGAAATGCGTTTAAAGAAGAAAATGCTGCTTTACCTGCTGCGCAAGTTCAAGGTGGATCGTATAGAGTAGTTCCTTTTAACTATGAAAGTCCAAACCACCACAGTAGAGATTTGCTTACAAATCCTGAAAATGCAACAGCATCTCCTAAAGGATGGCACGACACGAACACTTTAACGGGTACTACAGCTTCATTAAGATATACTTATTTAAGAGGAAACAACGTATGGACAAGAGCTGATTATACCAATGGAAATCCAACAGCTACTTCAACTACTTCAACAGCCAACGGATATTCTCCAACAAATGCCAGTTTGACTTTTGACTATCCTTATCCAGGAACATCTGTTGCGGCCAACACCTATATTGATGCTGCTACTACCAATTTATTCTACATGAATAACGTGTTACACGATATTTGGTTCCAATATGGATTCAACGAGCCAAATGGAAACTTTCAACAAACCAACTATGTATCAGGAGGTAGTGCTGCAGATGCTGTTTGGGGTGATGCGCAAGATGGGTCAACAGCTGCAACACCAACTTTGAATAACGCTAACTTTTCTACTCCAGTAGATGGGTCAAAACCAAGAATGCAGATGTATTTGTGGAGTTATAGAAGAGTAACACAATTGTTAACAGTTAATTCTCCTTCTGATATTGCTGGACCAAAATACACTAGTGATAACGGATTCAATCCAGGTCACGTAAATGTACCAGTAGCGCCAGCAATGATTCAATCGGATATTGTTTTATACGATGATGGTACTCCAGATGTGGGTCAAACCGATAATGCTGACGGTTGTGCTGCTGCTGTAAATGCTGCTGCTATCAACGGTCACATTGCCATTATTAGACGTTCAACTTCGGTAGCCAACGGTGGAAATCCTTGTACTTTTGCAGCTAAAGCTGTAAATGCAACTAACGCTGGAGCAACCGCTTTGATAATTGTAAACAATGATGCAACTGCACCTGATTCAAGTATAGGTATGTCTGGAGCAGACGGAGCAATTACAATCCCAGTTATCAGTGTTTCGTTAAACAATGGTGAGGCTATCATCGCAAAATTAAAATTAGGTCAAACGGTTAATGCTAAAATTCAAGCGGCTTCACAATTGGATTTGTTTGTAAATACTGATGGTGATTTAGACAATGGAGTTATCGCTCACGAGTTTGGTCACGGAATCTCTACGCGTTTAGCTGGTGGTAGATTAAATTCTAGTTGTCTTCAAAACGAAGAACAAATGGGAGAAGGATGGTCAGACTGGTTCGCATTGATGTTGACGATGCACCCTGGTGATGTAGGTACTACTGCAAGAGGTATGGCAACATTTGTGATTAATCAAGACCCAACAGGTAGTGGTTTAAGAAATTACCCTTATTCAACCGACATGACCGTTAACCCTGAAACATTCAACACCGTAAATCTTAATCAAGTTGACGATGGTAATGGAAACATGGTTACTGAGACTCATAATGTTGGTGAAGTATGGGCTACTATGCTTTGGGATTTAACTTGGGCTTATATTAATAAATATGGTTATGACGACAACAAATACACTGGAACTGGTGGTAACAATAAAGTAATGCGTTTGGTTTTAGACGCCATAAAATTACAGCCATGTAGTCCATCATTTGTTCAAGCACGTAATGCTATTTTAGCTGCTGACTTAGCAACTACTAATGGTCAAGATTACTGTTTAATATGGGAAGTTTTTGCAAGAAGAGGTTTAGGATTAAATGCTGATTCTGGAAGTACAAACTCATCAATTGATGAAATTGAAGATTTCACAGTTCCAACTCCAGGAGCAACACCAGCAACAGGTTCTAACTGTACTTTGAGTGTAAACTATTTTGAAAACCAAGAGTTATTTAGAATATACCCTAACCCAACCAATGGATTTCTTAACGTAAGAATCAACAACTACGTTGGAAAAGTAAACATCCAAGTAATTGACATCAACGGAAGAATTGTAAGTGAGTACAAAAACGAAGACTTCAACATTGAAAAATCGTTAAACTTAAACAATCTTCAAACCGGAATGTATGTCCTTAAAGTAAGCGGAGATTCGTTGAACTTTACTCAAAAAATAATGAAAAACTAGATTTGTTATTATTTATAAATAGAAAAGCGGCTTAAATTAAGCCGCTTTTTTTATGTCTATTTTTAGTACTCTATTCTGATAAAACGTTGACAATCCCTTCAACAGCAATACCACATATTCTTTGAAGTTCCTCTACTGTTCCATGTTCCATAAACTCATCAGGAACACCAAGTGTTTTTATTGGAATGGTGTAATTGTTTGTTGTAGCAAATTCAATAATGGCACTACCAAAACCACCTTTTACAACACCATCTTCTATAGTAATTATTTTTTCAAAAGATTGAAAAATTTCATGCAAAAGAGTTTCATCTAAAGGTTTTACAAATCCAAAGTCATAATGGGCGATCTCATCTGAACTAGAAATTTGGTCTAATGCTAAACTCACATTATTCCCTATAAAACCAGTTGATAAAACCGCTATCTTAGTGCCTTTTTTGAGCAAATGAGCTTTTCCTATAGTTATATTTTGAAATTCGTAATTCTTGATTCTTAATTCATAATTAGAATACTTTCCTCTTCCTCTTGGATATCGAATCGCAATAGGATGCTCCAATCCTAAGGAAGCTGTGTACAACATATTTCGCAAATCGATCTCATCTTTTGGAGCGTAAATAATCAAATTGGGAATACATCGCAAATACGCCAAATCAAAAACGCCATGATGTGTAGCACCGTCTTCACCCACCAATCCTGCCCGATCCAAACAAAAAATTACTGGTAAATTTTGCAAAGCTACATCGTGAATCACTTGGTCGTAAGCACGTTGCAAAAAGGTAGAATAGATATTGCAAAAAACCACCATTCCTTGCGTAGCCATTCCTGCCGCCAACGTCACGGCATGTTGTTCGGCAATACCCACATCAAAAGCCCGTTCTGGAAAAGCCTCCATCATAAATTTTAACGAACTACCTGTAGGCATTGCAGGGGTTATGCCAATTATTTTTGGATTAGAAGAGGCCAATTCCACCAGCGTTTTTCCAAAAACATCTTGAAATTTAGGTGGTAAATTAACTTCCAATTTGGGATGGATTTCACCGGTAATTTTATCAAATTTTCCAGGAGCATGATATTTTACTTGGTCTTCTTCTGCCAATTGTAACCCTTTCCCTTTTGTGGTTATAATATGCAAAAACTTAGGCCCTTTTACTTTTTTCAATCGGTTTAATTCGGAGATCAAAGCGTCTAAATCGTGCCCATCAATGGGTCCAGAATAATCAAAATTCAGGGACTTAATCATGTTGTTTTGCCTCGGATTTTTGCCTTCTTTAACTGAAGTCAAATAATTTTTCAAAGCGCCAACACTAGGGTCAATTCCGATAGCATTATCGTTTAAGATCACTAATAAATTAGCATCGGTTACGCCAGCATGATTCAAACCTTCAAAGGCCATACCACTAGCAATTGAAGCATCTCCAATCACGGCAATATGATGTTTATTTTCGCCTTTCAATTGAGAAGCAATCGCCATTCCCAATGCTGCCGAAATGGATGTAGATGAATGTCCGACTCCAAAGGTATCATACACACTTTCAATTCGTTTAGGAAAACCCGAAATACCACCCAATTCTCTATTGGTATGAAAAACGGCTTTTCTTTCGGTTAAAATTTTATGGCCATAAGCTTGATGCCCCACATCCCAAACCAATAAATCATCTGGCGTGTTAAACACATAATGCAACGCAATAGTTAATTCAACAACACCCAAACTGGCACCCAAATGTCCTTCTTTGGCCGAAACGATATCAATAATAAAATCACGCAATTCACCTGCCAATTGGGGCAATTGCGAGGTTTCCAATTTTCGTAAATCGATTGGATTGTTGATATATTTAAGTAAATTTTCCGACATGTAGCAAAGGTACGAATTGAATTCCTATTTTTGCTTTATGGAAAACATTTTCACCGACGAATACTTCATGAAAAAAGCCTTACAAGAAGCCGAAACGGCTTTTGATAAAGGCGAAATTCCTGTTGGTGCCATTGTAGTAATCAACAACAAAGTCATTGCACGAAGTCATAATTTGTCCGAATTACTCAACGATGTTACCGCTCATGCCGAAATGCAATCCATAACTGCTGCAGCCAATTTTATCGGCGGAAAATATTTAAAAGATTGTACTTTGTATGTTACGCTTGAACCTTGCCAAATGTGTGCGGGTGCTTTGTATTGGAGTCAGATTTCAAAAATTGTTTTTGGGGCTCGAGATGAACAACGAGGGTTTCTAACATTAGGCACAAAACTACATCCAAAAACCCAAGTAATTCAGGGAGTTTTAGCTGAAGAAGCGTCCAACTTGATGAAACTTTTTTTTGCTTCCAAAAGAAAATAATATTAGTATTTTTTTACAGGAAAAATAGTCCAAAAATTTATTTTAACTTTACTACAATAATTCAATATCTTTTGGAGTTATGCCATTAATTGAAGATGTGATTTTAACATAATTTTCGAGAAAAAGTTCTAACCAATAATCCTTTTAAAAACTATGAAGACCATTAAGTTAATCGGTTTGTTTTTAGCAATCTTTGTATTGCATTCTTGTTCCAAAAAATCGGCTGCCGATTTTGATTCTGACTTTTCATTGTATAAGGATTACATCTCGAGTTTCTCATCTGGATACGTTCAGGTAAACTCCGATTTTCGGGTACAATTGGCCTTCAATAAAAGTGATTGGAAACCTAATCAAGAACTTGATGAAGATTTATTCGACATCTCACCAAGTGTTAGTGGAAAAGTGGTGGCGCTTTCTAGCAATACCATCGCATTCATTCCAAAAGAGAAATTGGAACAAAATACCTTGTATCAAATTACACTACATCTTTCGCAAATCAACAGTAAAACTCCTAAAGAATTAGCCGATTTTAACTTCTCGGTTAAAACCATCAAACAAGATTTTATTGTTAATACCTTAGATTTACAATCCTACGATAAAGACACTTATTACTTAAACGGAACTATAAAAACTGCTGATAATTTGAGCTTTGAAGACGCTCAAAAGCTGCTTGAAGTAACCCAAAATGATGAAGATTTAAAAGTAACTTTTGATAAAGCCACCAGCACTTCAACAGAATTTAAATTTACCATTGAAAAAATAAAACGCTTTGATGAAGACAGCGAAATTACCATTGCTTGGGACGGTGATGATGTCGATATTGAACAAAAAGGTGAAGTGAAATTCCCTATTCCGGGTAAAAATCAATTCAAAGTACTCGACATAAAAATTGGTGACGAAAACAACCAGTCGTTACTCATCAATTTTTCCGACCCATTAAAACGCGACCAAGATTTTAAGGGTTTGATTGCTATTGAAAATACTAAAAATTTGAAATTTGCCACAATGGGCAACGTTCTAAAAGTGTTCTTTAGCAACGAAGTCAAAAATGGAGAAGTAGACAAAGGCACATCCAATACAGCCGTAGCGGTTGAAGCTGTGGTTGATACTGCCGCTGTAGCTACAGATACTGCTGTTGCTGTGGTGGATGATATCTCCGATGCCGTAGTAGAATCTGTGGAAGAGGTTTCATCTTCTGAACAATCATTTGCTGGCACTAAACTAGTCGAAGTCTTTCAAGGAATTGAAAACGACTACGACTATAAAATGAAAAATAATTATTCCGAAAAATTGCTGTTTGACCAAATAAAACCAGGCGTTAAATTGGTTAAAAGCGGCACCATTATGCCGAGTTCCAACAATTTGAAACTGAATTTTGAAGTAGCCAACTTGAATGCTGTGGATGTAAAAGTGTATAAAATTTACAAAAACAACATCATGCAATTCCTTCAAGACAATGAAATAAACGGCACACGAAATCTAAAACAAGTGAGTCAGGCTATCGCCAAAACCACCATCGAATTGAAGCAAAATAACTTGCTGAATTACAGTAAATGGAATACCTATGCCTTAGATCTTTCTAAAATAATCAAGCCAGAACCCGGTGCCATTTATCGTGTAGAATTTTCGTTCAAGAAAAAATATTCACTTTACAAATGCACTTCTTCTGATAATACTGACGACAATGCATCTGAAGATGACGAAGAAGAGGTCGATGAAAATGACGTGAATTACAGCGGAGAAAACTACGACGATTACTACTATGAAGAAGATTATGACTATAGAGACAGTCAAGATCCATGCACCAATTACTATTTTTATAACACCAGAGTTGGAACGAACATTCTAGCTTCCGATTTAGGTGTAATTGCCAAAAGAGGTACAGACAAATCAGTTGTAGTTGCTGTAAGCGATATCGTTTCAACCGATCCTGTTTCGGGTGCTACCGTAACCTTATACAATTACCAACAACAAAAAATTGGCGATTCGAGTACAGATGGAGACGGAATAGCGTCATTTCAACTCGAAAAAATGGCCTATTTCGCCATTGTTACTAAAGGCGACCAAAGCACGTATGTAAAATTAGACGACGAACTTTCATTGTCGGTTAGTAATTTCGATGTTTCGGGTGAAACATTACAAAAAGGATTGAAAGGTTATTTATACGGCGAACGTGGCGTTTGGCGTCCAGGTGATACCTTATTTTTATCGTTCATTTTGAATGATAATGCCAATAAATTACCGCCAAACCATCCAATTAAATTAAAATTAAACGACCCTAACGGCAAAACCGTGTACCAATCGGTACAAAAACTAAACGATCTCAATCACTACAAATTTGTGGTGCCAACACAGTCGAGTGCTCCAACTGGAAATTGGGAAGCTGTAGCAAGCATAGGTGGTGCTCGTTTTTACAAAAGCATCAAAATTGAAACCATCAAACCCAATCGTTTAAAAATCAAAAATAGTTTTAACGACGCGATTCTTTCTACGAGTAAAAACAACGTAAATAACATTCAAGTGTTGTGGCTTCATGGTGCTGTCGCAAAAGATTTAAAAACCGAAGTTCAAGCCAAATTTTCACAACAAGTCACTACGTTTAAAGGTTATGACAAATATGTTTTTGACGATCCAACACGCAATTTCTCTACCGAAGAAATCAATATTTTTTCTGGAAAAGTTGACGCAAATGGCCGTGCTTCTATTCCGATAAAACCAACCTTACAAGGTCAAGCGCCTGGTATGCTAAAAGCAGCTTTCATCACTAAAGTTTACGAACAAGGTGGTGATGTGAGTACCGATGTAGCCTCGGCTTCCTACTCGCCTTACCAAACCTATGTAGGTGTAAAAGCACCTGAGCCTAACAAATACGGTTTGTTAGAAACAGGCAGAGTCAACCGTTTTGATATTGTAACGGTTACTGAAAATGGCAAACCAAAGGCAGTTCAAAATTTGGATGTGCGCATTTACAAATTAGAATCACGTTGGTGGTGGGATGCTTCCAATGATAATTTATCCAATTACAGTTCATCAAACTCCACGATAGCTTACAAAAATTATAGAATTTCAACCGATTATTCAGGAAAAGGAAACGTAGCTTTTGTGGTACCAGAAAACGATTGGGGTAATTACTTAATTCGTGTTTCCGATCCAACAAGCGGTCATGCTACTGGAACAAGAGTGTACATTGATTCGCCGTATTGGTCGGCTAAATCTAAAAATACCGATGGCGAATCGGCCAATATGTTGCGCTTTTCTACCGACAAAACCAAATATGCGGTAGGCGAAACAGCTAAGATTTTCTTTCCATCCAGTGAAGGCGGAAGAGCCTTAATCGCTATCGAAAATGGAACCAAAGTCGTAAAAACACTTTGGGCAAAAACCAAAAAAGGCGAAACGTCAGTCGAATTACCCATTACTGGTGAAATGGCACCTAACATATACATTAACATCACATTACTGCAACCACATGCGTCGACTAAAAACGATTCGCCGATTCGTATGTATGGTATCGTTCCTATTGAAGTGGTGGATAAAAACACCGTTTTGGAACCGCAAATTGTTATGCCAAATACGCTTCGTCCTGAACAATCAGTCAACGTAAAAGTTTCCGAGAAAAATGGCAAAGCGATGACGTACACTATTGCTGTGGTTGATGAAGGTTTGTTGGATTTAACTCGTTTCAAAACACCAAATGCTTGGGATAGTTTTTATACTCGTGAAGCTTTGGGTGTTAGAACTTGGGATGTTTATGATGATGTTATTGGTGCGTATGGTGGAAAAGTAAACCAAGTATTTGCTATCGGTGGTGATGCCGATTTGGGTGGTGGTAAAGCCAAAAAAGCCAATCGCTTCAAACCTGTTGTAATGTATTTCGGTCCGTTCGTATTAGAAAAAGGAGAATCCAAAACGCATAAAATAAAACTACCAAAATACATTGGTTCAGTGCGCACTATGGTGGTTGCAGCCAACAAAGAAAACAGCGCTTATGGTATGGCAGAAAAAGCTACACCTGTAAAAAGTCCTTTGATGGTATTGGCTTCGTTACCTCGAAAAATATCACCATCCGAGAAAGTAACTATTCCGGTAACGCTATTTGCAACCGAAAAAACCATAAAAAATGTTACGCTTCAAATTAAAACCAACACTGCGGTTAGAGTGGTTGGAAGTAAATCACAAATAATAAAATTCACACAACCCGATGAAAAAATGGCCTATTTCAATCTCGAGGTTGGAAGTGCTACAGGTTTGGGTAAAATCCAGATTATTGCCACTTCGGGTAAAGAAAAATCGGTCTATGATGTCGAAATTGATATAACCAATCCAAATCTGGTAACCACCACTTATACCGATATTGTGGTCAATCCGAACAGTTCCAAAACCATTTCATGGAAATTATTTGGTGTAACTGGAAGCAACAAGTCTAAAATGGAAGTATCGTCTGTTCCAACGGTCGATTTCAGTCGAAGATTGGATTATTTGATTCAGTACCCGCACGGTTGTGTAGAACAAACTACGTCATCGGTTTTTCCACAATTGTATTTGAATGATGTTATGGATTTGGACGCCAATTACAAACAACGCATTCAAAGAAATATCACTGCTGGAATCCAAAAACTAGGTAATTTCCAAGTAGCCAATGGTGGATTCTCCTACTGGCCAGGCAATGCCGATGCCGACGATTGGGGTTCTTCATATGCCGGACATTTCTTAATCGAAGCCGAAAAAAAAGGCTATGTGTTACCGATTAGTTTTAAAAACAAATGGGTTTCCTACCAACAAAAAATGGCCAAACAATGGCGCTTCGAAAAACAATACGGCAACGATTTGGCACAAGCGTATCGTCTGTATACATTAGCATTAGCAGGTTCAGCCGATTTAGCTTCGATGAACCGACTTCGAGAAACGGTTGGCATTTCTAACGAAAGTAAATTGCGTTTGGCTGCTGCGTATGCCATCATCAAACAAAATGCTGCGGGTATGGCGTTGTTAAGCAAATCGATGATTGACGAGCAAAACGAAACCTATTATTACTATTATGGTTCGAGCGAAAGAAATCGCGCCATGGCGTTAGAAACTTTGATTCTGTTGGGTCAAAAACAAAAAGCCTTTGCGATGGCCACTAAATTAGCTAAAAACTTATCTAGCAATCAATGGATGAGTACGCAAACTACGGCCTACGGACTCTATGCAATGTCAAAATTTGCCCAAAGCAATGGCAGTAAAGGCGTTTCAATTCAGTACAACAATGTTGGAAAACCACAGGTGATCAATACCAACAAAACTATTGCGCAACGCGACTTAGTTTTAGTTTCGGGAGCCAATTCAGTAACCATTAAAAACAATAAAAACAATACGTTATTTGTGCGGGTTTTAAACAGTGGCATTCTTCCTGTTGGAAAAGAAAATGTGGTACAAAACAACCTTACTGCTAGTGTGGTTTTCAAAGACCGAAAAGGAAAAGCAATTTCAGTAACCAAAATTGCCCAAGGCACCGAGTTCATTGCCGAAGTAACGCTAACCAATCGCAAAAACGAATACGTATCCAATGTAGCTTTGTCTCAAATCCTTCCATCTGGATTCGAAATTGTAAACACGCGTTACACCGATTATGGCGATGCCACCAATAATGTAGCCGATTACATCGACATTCGTGACGACCGAGCCAACTACTATTTTGGAATGAGAGCCAACGAAACACGAACCTTCAAAATCTTATTAAATGCTTCCTATTTAGGTAAATATTACTTACCTGGATTGCAATGCGAAGCCATGTACGACAACGAGTTCTTAGCCAGAACGAAGGGACAATGGGTGGAAGTGGTAAAATAAAAAATAATACCCTATCAGAGTTTAAGACTCTGATAGGGTTGTTCTAAAAAATGAAAGAAAAAATAAAAGCGTTTTTCCAACGCATTATGAAATACATCAAAGCCAACAAAAAGAAATCTGCAAAAAACAGCATATAAATCATAAATCGCTTCCAAATGAAAATTACCCTAAAAACCTCAATTTTTTTTATATTCTTAATTATTGGATGCAAAAGCAATAAAGGTAATTTTATTAAAACAGATAGTGGTTCTAATTTTGATTCAACCGCTCTTGTTGTACAGACAGATACAGCTAAATATCAAGAAGTTGAAGAAGTTAAAAAAGAAAATAAATTTAATATTGATAGTATTCTAAAATCAAATCGTAATATCAAAATTGAATATAAAGACAGCCTAATTTACGTATTAGGTGATAGAGAATTTTATAATACCAATGGACAAACTGTTGCATATACAAAACTACAAGAAGGTGGTGATGTGTTTGCAATTGTTTATCCAAACTCTTCAGATGAAGAGAACATACCTAATGTATTATTTTATATTTTTAAAAATGAAAAATGGATTTTAGTTTCCAAATTTGATTCTAATGAAGTTAGTTACTTTGAAATTATAGATTTAAACAATGATGGAGTTAGAGAAATTCAATCTATAGGTTATCCAAACATGAATGGAAATTACACGAACACTTTTTACAGCTATTCTAAAACCGAAAATAAATTTATTGATGGTGGTGGATTTTTTTCAAGTATGTACGAATTTAAACCACAGTTAAGTAGAGTTGAAGTGGAATATGGAGGAAGCTGGTATATGCCCTATTCCAAGACAATTTATTATTGGAAAAGGCAAAAACTAATACCCTATAAAGAAGTAGAAGTAGGGTTAAAAAAAGCCGACATGAAACATGATGCTTGCTATATCAAATATTCAGAAAATTTAACTTTAGAGAAAGATTCTGTTGAACTAATTTATAAAAAATCGTTTCGAGGTAAAAAATTGAACGAAATCTATAATAACTTTTTTGAAAATAATTAAAGTGAAAAAGCTATTTCAAAAATTTTATAATTTCATCAAACTAAAAGTAATAAAAAATAAGAAAAAATCGATTGCCTTGTTTTTACTTTTAATAGTTTATTATTTTTCATTACCTCGAACGCTTTTCGAAGAGCCTTATGCCACCGTAATCGAAAGCCAAGACGGCGAACTTCTTGCCGCTAAAATTGCCAACGACGGACAATGGCGTTTTCCGGCTAGCGATAGTGTTCCCGATAAATTCAAAAAGTGTATCGTGTATTACGAAGACGAACATTTTTACCATCACTTTGGTTTCAACCCAGCAGCCATGTACAAAGCCTTTCAACAAAACAGAAGCGCAGGCAAAGTCGTTCGTGGTGGCAGCACATTGACCCAACAAGTCATTCGGTTGTCGCGCCATCACCAAAAAAGAACGTACTACGAAAAAGTGATTGAAATGATTCTCGCCACGCGTTTGGAATTTCGTCATTCTAAAGAAAAAATACTTAAACTCTACGCTGCACATGCGCCTTTTGGAGGCAATGTAGTGGGTCTTGAAATGGCTTCATGGCGGTATTTTGGTGTACAAGCACACCAACTTTCGTGGGCAGAAAGTGCTACTTTAGCTGTTTTACCCAACGCACCGAGTCTAATTTACCCGGGTAAAAACCAACAAAAATTACTCAAAAAACGCAACGCCTTGTTATTAAAATTATACCATGAAAAAGTCATCGACAAGATGACCTATCAATTGTCGATAACCGAACCGTTACCACAGAAACCCTATAATTTACCGCAAATTGCACCGCATTTGTTGCAACATATTGCTAAAGAAAATGAAGGCAAACGCATCAAAACTACCATTAATGTGTCGTTGCAAAATCGGGTGAATCAAATTGCGTCGTATTACTACAACCAATACAAACAAAATGAAGTCCATAACCTAGCTATTATGGTCATTGATATTCAAAACCGCAACATCATCAGCTATGTTGGGAATGCACCAACCGACAAAGATCACGACAAAGACGTCGATATCATAACCGCACCACGAAGTACCGGTAGTATTCTAAAACCCTTGCTTTTTGCTTCGATGCTCGATGATGGCGAACTGCTTCCGAACACACTCGTGCCTGATATTCCAACCCAAATTTCGGGGTATGCGCCTGAAAATTTTAACTTGACTTTCGACGGTGCAGTACCGGCACAACGAGCCTTGTCGCGTTCGCTAAACATTCCGGCGGTGCTCATGTTGCAAGAACATGGTGTGAATAATTTTTATGAATTACTGCAAAAATTCAAACTCAAAAACATCAACAAACGCCCAGATCATTACGGTTTATCGCTTATTCTAGGTGGTGCCGAAAGCAACCTTTGGGATTTGTGCCGCACCTATGCCAACCTATCATCAACGCTCAATTACTACAACACGTCCAAAGGGAAATACCGCACCAACGAGTTTGCTGAACTCAACTTCAACAACGGTTTTAAGCAAGATTACGGCAGCGACACCTACCAAAAGACCGTCTTAGGCGCAGGTTCTATTTATCTTACCTACAACGCCATGAAAGAAGTCAACCGTCCCGAAGGCGATGAAGCTTGGAAGTTCTACGATTCGTCACTCGAAATCGCTTGGAAAACAGGAACCAGTTTCGGAAACCGCGATGCTTGGGCTATTGGCACCAATTCGCGTTACGTTGTAGGCGTTTGGGTGGGCAACGCTTCAGGTGAAGGCCGTCCGCAATTGACAGGTGTCGAAAGTGCTGCGCCTATTTTGTTTGATGTCTTCAATTTATTACCCCGAAAAGGCTGGTTTCAAGCGCCGTTAAACGATTTAGAATACGCCGAAATCTGTACGAAAAGCGGCTATTTAGCGCAAGACGATTGTCCGAAAAGCAAACAATTAATTCCGAGAAATGGTACCAAAACCGCACTTTGTCCCTACCACAAATTGGTACATTTAGATGCCACCGAGCAATACCGCGTGAACAGCAGTTGCGAAAATATCGAGAACATAATCAATAAAAAATGGTTTGTGCTACCACCCGTAATGGAATGTTACTACAAAAGCAACCATATTGATTACAAACCTTTACCGCCTTTTCGCGACGATTGCCAGCAAACGCAACAAGCGTCTATGGACTTTATCTACCCCAAAACCAACAGCAAGATCTATCTCACCAAAGATTTCAACAGTAAAATCCAACCCGTGATTCTCAAAGTGGCGCATTCCAACAAAGAAGCCAAGCTCTATTGGTACGTTGATAATGTCTATAAAGGCACTACACAAACCTTTCACGAAATGCAAATCGAAGCCAATACCGGTTTTCACTACATTACAGTAGTCGATGAATATGGTAATGAAATTAAAAGAAAAGTAGAGATTGTTAGAGATTAGAAAAGTTACTGGTTTGGTCTTTTTGTTTTAATTTTTTATAAACTTACGACTCATCATTCCTCTGTCACTAGTAATCTTAATAACGTAGCTTCCTGTTTTTAATCCTGAAACATCGATGGTTTCGGATGGATTTACATCTACTTGAACCAATTGACCAATAATATTGTAAATGCAAATTGTTTTGAGATTTATATTTTGAGGAAGTTTGATATTCAATTTTGTACTCACTGGATTTGGATAGACTGAAACCATAAAATCATCCCGATTATCGCTAGAATTTAATGTATTCGAGCAATCTGTGATATCGCAATCTGAAGAGAACGTAATAGTATTAGAGTTAGCTGTAGTAAAATACATTTGTGCTTCATACATTTCGGTCGCATCAGCACAAATGTATTGAAGAGAAGGTAAGTTCTGTGCCCAAAAAGGCGGAAATGGAGGTTCTTGCCAAACTGTTGCAGAAATTACATTGTTTTTAAGATTTATAGTCGTCAAATTTGGATTATCATAACAAAAAAGAACGGCAACTCCGGTTCCGCAAAGATTTATTTCGGTTAGAGGATTATAGGAACACCATAATGAAGTAACATTTGTAAAACTTTGAATACCTTCCAAAGAATTTATGTTTGCATTGTCCAGATAGAGTCCCGTTACACTCAACGCTTCACTTTCTTGAATTTCGCCATCAGTATTAGTATCAACACCATTGGAGATAAGTTTTGCTTTAAAATTTGGATCGGGAATATTTACAATTTGTGCGTTGATGGTGCATATAAAAGAAAAGAAAGTAAAGAGAAAAGAAAAGTTTTTCATAGCGATCAGTTTGATATTCAAATATATAAAAAATACTCTAAAGTATCTATTTTCAAGTAGTTTCATGTAGTTTCATGTATGAAACGTTTAGCCCTAGCCCACCTTGTGCAGTTTACGAAGCAAGATAAAGGCGAAAGCTGGAAATAGCTACTAAAAACATTTCTTATTGACATCTTCTGAATAAAGACATTTTAATCTATGAAAATTTGCGCCATCTGTGTTTCCAATGGCACATAAAAAAACCGCCTACTCGAGGACGCTCGCGGCCGAACAGGCTGAAAGCAATCTCACGAAAGGCGGTTTCAATTATTTAATTTCTTTTCCTTGATTGTCAAAAAAATGATATTCTAGGTACGTGTAAGCGTCACGAGATTTGAGATTAAGAGGAGGAAGCCCAGTGGGCTTCAGGTACTGTCTGTTCTAGTATAAACAAAAAAACGCCTCTCTTTCGAAAGGCGTTTCATTATTTAATTTCTTTTCCTTGATTATCAAAAAAATGATATTCTAGGTACGTGTAAGCGTCACGAGGTATGATTTTCACCCATTTTTTATGTTCAAAGAACCACTTTGAACGTATTGATGGAAAACCTTTTTTAAGGTATGCTGCCACAAAAGGATGTACATTAAGTTTCACTTTTTTGTGGTCTTTGATAATTTTTTCAAGTGAAAAAGCAATCTTATCGATGATTTGAATTGGCGCATCTACATCGCCACTCAAATTATTCGGATTCTCTTCTCTTGTTTCAATATTTACTTCTGGTCTTACGCGTTGTCTGGTAATTTGAACTAATCCAAATTTACTTGGCGGTAAGATTTTGTGTTTGGCTTTATCATCGCTCATTTCCTCTTTCAAGAAATTATATAAAACCTGACGATTTTCAGGGTTTTGCATGTCGATAAAATCGACTACAATAATGCCGCCCATGTCGCGAAGTCGTAACTGACGTGCAATTTCTGCAGCGGCAATTAGGTTCACTTCCAGTGCGGTATCCTCCTGATTGGTGGCCTTGTTAGAACGGTTTCCGCTGTTGACGTCAATAACGTGCAACGCTTCGGTATGTTCTATAATCAAATAAGCTCCTTTACTCATCGAAACGGTACGCCCGAAAGAGGTTTTTATTTGACGTTCTATATGGTATTTCTCAAATAGTGGCGTGTCGTTCGACTGATAAAACTTCACTATTTTTTGTTTTTCAGGAGCTATTTCGGCTAAATAGTCCTTGGTTTCTTGAAACAACTCTTCATCATCAATTTGAATACTGGTAAAAGTATCGTTAAACACGTCTCGAAGAATAGAAGAAGCTTTGTTAAGTTCTCCCAACACCTTTGACGGATGATGAGCGGTTGGTAATTTTTTACACATTGCAGTCCATCTTGAAATTAAGTTCTGCAAATCTTTTTCTAATTCGGCTGTTTTTTTGCCTTCTGCTACTGTTCGCACAATAACACCAAAACCTTTAGGTTTGACGGCGAGTACCAATTTTTTTAATCGGTCTTTTTCGGCTTTGTCTTCTATTTTTTGTGAAATAGAGACGCGATCTGAAAAAGGGACAAGAACTAAAAATCTACCGGCAAAAGAAAGCTCAGAGCTTATCCTTGGTCCTTTGGTAGAAATCGGTTCTTTAACCACTTGCACTAAAACTGATTGGTTGGCACTGAGCACATCGGCTATAGCACCATCTTTATCAATTTCTTTCTCAAACTGAAAGTTTTTTAGGGAGAAATCTTTTATTTTACCTGCGCTTACAAGTTTTATGAATTTCAAATAAGAAAGTAATGCTGGACCTAAATCGTGGTAATGTAAAAAGGCATCTTTTTCAAAGCCTACATTTACAAAAGCCGCATTTAGTCCTGGAACGGGTTTCCTGATTTTAGCGATAAAAATATCGCCTACAGAAAAATCGTTTCCTTTTCCTTCTTCTTTGTGTAATTCAATTAGTTTTCCATCTTTTAATAAGGCAAAATCTACAGCATCGTCATCCTTACGGATGATAAGTTCTTTATTCATGTTGTAAATTTTTATCTGTTTTTTGAGAAAAAAGAGAATAGAAAAAAGAGAATAGAATAAATCTAAAATCTAAAGTCTAAAGTCTAAAATCTTATTTACAGATGGATTAAACATTTTTTACAGGTTTTTTACCCGGTGGAATTGATAGTAGATTTGTAATATTAAATGGTAGATTTATGCCGCAACATCATATCTAACATCTAAAACTTGAAATCTAAAATTCCTTTTCAATGAACGTTTAAAAAGAAAAAAGTAGTTTAAAACTACTTTTTCTTTTTGTGACGGTTAGCTCTCGCTCTTTTTTTACGTTTGTGCGTCGCTACCTTATGTCTCTTTCTTTTTTTACCGCTTGGCATAGGTTAATGTTTTGTGATTAATAAATAAGTTTTTTAAACTAAACTGCAACTTCAGTTTTAGTTTTAACGCCTTCTACGAATACTTTTGCAGGTTTAAATGCAGGAATATTGTGTGCAGGAATTTTAATTGTAGTATTTTTTGAAATGTTTCTACCTGTTTTTTCTGCTCTTGTTTTGATAATGAAGCTACCAAAACCTCTTAAGTAAACATTGTCTCCATTCTCTAATGAAGTTTTTACTTCTTCCATCAATGCTTCAACTGTAGATTGAACATCTCCTTTTTCAAGACCTAATTTTTCTGAAATTTTAGCTACGATATCTGCTTTCGTCATTTTCTTTCGTATTTAATATTTATGTGTAATTTTTTGAGTGCGCAAATATATGAATTAAAAAAACAATATTTCAAGTATAATTGATTAAAATTTAATCACATAAAGATTTACTTTTGTTCACCTAAAATTATTTATGGATTTTTCTAACTCATTACTGCTTTGGTATTTACAAAACAAACGTGATTTGCCTTGGCGAAATACAACAAACCCTTATCCTATATGGCTTTCTGAAATAATGCTTCAGCAAACCCGAGTAGCACAAGGATTGCCTTATTTCTTGGCTTTTACAGAGGCTTTCCCAACCGTTTTAGATTTGGCGAAAGCCGATGAAGAGCATGTTTTAAAACTTTGGCAAGGTTTGGGCTATTATTCTAGAGCTCGTAACATGCACAAAACAGCTCAAATTATTGCTTTTGAACTCGACGGAAACTTTCCAAACAACTATAATGACCTGTTGAAATTAAAAGGAATTGGCGAATATACCGCCGCTGCAATAGCCTCTTTTGCTTTTAACGAAGTGGTTCCAGTGGTTGACGGCAATGTTTTTAGAGTACTTTCGCGCTACTTTGATGTTACCACTGATATTGCATCAAGTGGTGCTAAAAAAGAATTTACGGCTTTGGCTGCTGAGTTAATTCCAAACGATAATCCAGCGCTGTTCAATCAAGCGATCATGGAATTTGGAGCTTTGCAATGCGTACCCAAAAACCCGAATTGTGAACATTGTATTTTCAACTCAAGTTGCGCCGCTTTGCAAAAGAAAAAAGTAGCCGAACTGCCTCTAAAGACTAAAAAAACTAAAGTTACGAATCGCTATTTTAATTATATCGTTTTTTTGGATGATGACCATAATACTATAGTACGAAAACGAACTGAAAAAGGCATTTGGCATAATTTATATGAATTTCCAGTCATTGAAGCGGATGAGGAGCTGAATTTTGACAAGGTAACAAGCATCATTTACAATTGTTATTCTGAACTTGAAATTTCTGCTATTAGTTTGTTTAATAACGAACAAATAATCCACAAACTTTCCCATCAAAAATTACACATTAACTTTTATAAAGTGAGAGTGTCAAAAAAAATATCTGATGGAATATCCTTGAATTTATTGAGAAATTTTCCTTTTCCGATAGTAATTTTCAATTTTATTGAAAAGTATTCTATTTAATTTGTATTTTTGGTTATCTCAAATTGATTTATTATGAACGGGACATTAAATAAAGTTATGTTAATTGGTCACTTAGGTGACGATCTAAAAATGCACTATTTTGAAGGTGGCAATTGCATTGGACGTTTTCCATTGGCTACCAATGAAATATATATTAACAAAACAACTAACGAGAAAATCACTTCTACCGAGTGGCACAATCTTGTAGTGCGCAACAAAGCGGCCGAAATCTGTGAAAAATACTTAACCAAAGGCGATAAAATATACGTAGAAGGTCGAATCAAATCGCGTCAATGGCAAGCAGAAGACGGAACTACCAAATATACGACTGAAATTCAAGTAACCGAATTCACCTTTTTGAATGTTAAAAAAGACATGGATTCTAATAGACACATTCCATCTTCAGAAGCAAAAAATAGTAATTTTGATGCTTCTTCGCCAATCGAAAACGACATGCCGTTTTAATTTGTTTAACTAATTGAATTAGATTTGGACCCAGAGCCCAGTTTTAATACCGTTTCAACCTTAGACACCCATTTACTTTTCGGAATAATTGGTATTCTCGTTTTGCTTTTTTGCACAGCAATGGTAGCGGCATCAGAAGTTGCTTTGTTTTCTTTGACACCTCAAAACCGAAATGATTTAGCTCAAAAAAATGCTTCGAAGGCAAATTCAATCAATGAATTATTGTCTAAACCCAAAAAAACATTGGCTACCATATTGGTTGCTAATAACTTTTTACACATTTCCATTGTAATCCTCTTCTCCTTTTCACTCGACACTGTTTTTTCTACTATAGCTTCACCAATTTTAAAATTTATAGTTGAAGTCGTTTTGGTGACCTTCTTAATTTTGTTGTTCGGCGAAGTATTACCTAAAATTTATGCCAGTAGAAACAATGTGAAATTTGCTTTATTCATCATATATCCGTTGTTGTTTTTAGACAAATTGCTTTCGCCAATTAGCATCCCAATGCGTGCTTTTACCCTTTTTATTCAAGAAAAGTTAGGCAAACAAAAAACCAATTTTTCAGTCGATCAATTGTCGCAAGCTTTAGAACTAACTTCCACAGAAGACACCACTCAAGAAGAACAAAAACTTTTAGAAGGCATTGTTTCTTTTGGAAATACCGACACCAAACAAGTCATGAGTCCAAGGATTGATATCTTTGCGCTCGAGATTGACGAGACTTTCGCGGATATTTTTCCGAAGATTATAGACAAGGGCTATTCACGAATTCCGGTGTACCGGGACAATATAGACCATATAGAAGGCGTTCTCTTTGTGAAAGATTTGATTCCACACATCAATAAAAAAGAATTTGATTGGAAAGCCTTGCTTCGCGAACCATTTTTTGTTCCAGAAAACAAAAAACTGGATGATTTGCTAAAAGATTTTCAAAGCATGAAAAGTCACTTGGCCATTGTGGTCGATGAATATGGCGGTACTTCGGGATTGGTTTCTTTAGAAGATGTTATTGAGGAAATTGTAGGCGATATCAGTGATGAATTTGACGATGAAAACATCAACTATTCTCAAATTGACGATAAAAATTATCTGTTTGAAGGAAAAATAAACCTAAAAGATTTCTACAGAATTATTGATGTTGACCAAGATTCTTTTGAAATTAGAAAAGGCGAAGCCGAAACCTTAGCGGGTTTCATCTTAGAAATACTGGGTAATTTCCCAAAGAAAGGTCAAAAAATACACTATGAAAACTGTTTATTTACCATAGAAGTAGTCGATAAAAAACGAATAAAACAAATAAAAATAACCATTGATGGGTAAAAATTTTAACTATTTAATTGGAATAACGTTAGCCTTTAGCGGATTGCTTTTTACAAGTTGTAAAGACGATGTATTGCCTAAACCACCAAGCCAGTTGCGACTTGACTATCCAATAGCCAAATACGATGCTTTTGAAAATCATTGTCCATTTACCTTCAACATGAATTCGGAGGCTATCATTAAAGAAGAAAAAGATTGTGGATTTACAATTTCGTATCCGAAAATGAAAGCAACCATTTATTTAACGTATAAACCCGTCAATGGAAACATCGACAAATTGCTAAGAGACGCTCAAAAATTGACGTACGAACATGTAATTAAGGCCGATGATATTTTGGAACAACCTTATATCAATCCGAATTCGAAAGTATACGGTATGTTTTATAAAGTTTCTGGAAACGCAGCTACCAATGCCCAATTTTATGCCACTGACAGTCTAAAACATTTTATAACAGGTTCGGTGTATTTTTATGCCAAACCCAATTTCGACTCGATAATGCCCGCAGCCGATTACATCAGAAACGATATGCAAACGCTGATGGAAACCTTAAAATGGAAACCTTAAAATGGACCCGAGACCGTTAGGGCGAACGGAGCGAAGCTAAATAAAAAAAGGAACTCGAAATTGAGTTCCTTTTTTTTATTGTTGAATTATATAATTACGCTTTTGTTCCTGTTTTTACATTAGAAACTTTATAAGTTTGACCGTCACCAGTGGTTTCAACTGCTTTGACCAAATCTTCTGATTTTAGTTTATCCAAATCAAAGTTAACCGTAGCTTGTTTTTTATCGAAATCTACTTTCGCATTTTGAACGCCGTCTATTTCAGATAATTTTTTTTCAATAGTTTTAGCACAACCTTCAGGACAAGTCATACCATCTATAGTAAACGATGCCGTTTCTGGTTTTGTAGCCGCAGCAACTTCTTTTTTAGCTGAGGCTTCTGGTGCTTCAGCATCCATAGTTTCCTTCTTTTTACATCCTACAAAAAGTGTAGTTGCTATAGCAAGTCCGATAATAGATTTTGAAAATTTCATGTCCTATTTTTTTAGTTGTTTGTATTTCAATAATTTCTGAGGGACAAAATTACACTATTTTTTATATGACAATTCATAAAATTATGTCAAATTTGTTCATTCAAAACTTAAATTATGCCAACCAAACAACTCAAATGGTCTTTATTACTAGCATTAGCCTTAATTTGGGGCAGTTCTTTTATACTGATTAAGAAAGGATTAGTAGGATTATCACCTTATCAATTAGGTGCGCTTCGCATTATATTCACATCCCTATTCTTGTTGTTGATTGGGTTTAAAAGTTTGACAGAAATCAAGCAACACCAATGGAAATACATTGCCATTACGGCTTTGTTCGGAACTTTTTTACCTGCCTTTCTTTTTGCGATAGCCGAAACCCAAGTGAGTAGTTCGATCTGCTCGATATTGAACTCGCTTACGCCATTAAATACTTTGTTGATTGGAATAATAGCCTTTGGAATGGCCTTTAAAAGAAGTCAGTTTATTGGCGTTGTTATCGGTTTGATTGGGACTGCTCTTTTAATTTTTAGTGGTAAAAATCAAGGTTCGAGTGAAAATTACACCTATGCCGTTTTGGTGATTATCGCTTCTGTATGTTATGCTTTGAACGTAAATTTGATAAAAAAATACTTATCTGATGTGAAGCCATTGAGTATTACCACTGGAAATTTCACAGTGATGTTGATTCTAGCGTTAATCGTGTTATTTTCGACTAATTTTTTAGATATTGTTACTTTACCTGCTACCCAGCATTCGATGCTTTTTATTTTAATTTTGGGAATTGTAGGCACTGGTATTGCTAACATTTTGTTCTTCAAATTAATTCAAATGTCCTCACCAGTTTTTGCTTCATCGGTTACCTATTTAATTCCGATTGTAGCATTCTTTTGGGGGCTGTTGGATCATGAAATGTTAACCCCGTTTCAATTTCTTGGTGCGTTTATTATTTTGGTTGGCGTGTATTTGGCCAATAAGAAATAAACGGAAACTTCAACATTGAATATTCAATATTTTTTGAACTTGGAATTCTCAACAACGAATTTTGAATTTTGAAATAAAAAAAGACCGCCAGTACTGACGGTCTTTTTATTTATGTTACTTCTGATTATTGAAAATCGGCATCGGTAACACCTTCGTTAATTTTAACTTCGGTTACTTTAATTTCAATGTCTCTACCTTGCGACATTATAATCATGAACGGCACTTTAATTCCTTTAACATCTTTGTAATCACTATAGGTAACGGTTGAAGTCATTTTTTGACCATTTCGTTCTGAAGTTGTAGAAGTCATCAATTTCAAACCGGTTTTTACATCATAATATAAATTTGATTTTCCGTTTTTAACCACATAGGCATCGGCACCGTTTATAGGCTCAATTCCGTCTAATACCACATCTGCTTTATTGGCCAACACCAATTCTTCAAAAGTCGTTGCTATTGCTTTTTTCTCAGCAAATTCTTCTGGAGTCAAATCTTTTTTCTGACCTTGAGAAGCGATATAACCCGATTTATCTCCAATAACTTGTTTAGACAATTCCATCATACCAACCAATTCTAGTTTAAAGAATGTTCTTCCTTTGACATCTTTTTTAGAAACATACGAAAGTGGTGCTGGAGCCCCTTCAATTTCTGAAGTTCCAGTAACAAAAACGGTTTTTACACCAGCAACAGCTTTGGCACCACCAATAGCATTGATGTAGTTGTCCATTACCGTTTTAACCGTTACACCAGCAGGCGTTGGTTTTTTCATTTTTGGTTTATCGGTTGGATTTCCAAATTTATCAAAATAGAAAATCGGAATATTCAATTTCTCTAAACCAGGAATCACATCGGCACCTTTTCCAGTAACTAGAATTCTCATGTTATCGGCAAGAACGTATTTGTTCATCACTCGCATCACGTCATCAGCAGTTACAGCCTGGATTTTTTTGATGTAATTTTCGTAGAAATCAGCTGGTAATCCTTCGGTTTCAATGTTTAAGGCATAACGAGCCACCGTTTGAGGTTTTTCAACATTCATAACGAAACGGCCTACATAACCTGCTTTCACATTATTTAAGGCTTCATCGGTAACTTTTTCAGAACGAATTCTCTTAATTTCTTTGATGAATTCAACCACTGCGCTATCGGTAACCATGTTTCTCACTTGCGAATTGGCTTTAAATTTACTTACTGTATATTTATTTACTCCAATACTAGAACGCGCACCGTAAGTCCAACCATGAGCTTCACGAAGATTCATGTTTAAATAACTGTTGAAGTCACCACCTAAAACTTGATTCGCAACAATTACAGGAAAATAATCAGGGTCCGATAATTTTAAATCAACGGAGTTTACCAAAGAAATTTCAGACTGAACGGCATTTGGCATGTCCACAAAATTAATTTGTGTGTATTGTACATTACTTGGTGCCGTATACGAAACTTGAGGCGCTTTTCCTTTTACCCAAGCACCAAACAATTTCTCCACCATTTTCTTAGTATCCTTGAATTTTACATCTCCAATAACTACTAAATAAGCGTGTTCAGGTACGAAATACGTATTGTAATGTGTTTTTACATCGGCTAAAGAAACATTTTTAATGGTCGCTTCAGATAAATATTCTCCAGCTGGGTGATTTTTACCATATACCAAAACATTTTCAACACGACCTGCAACAACCGTTACATTCTTTTCTTGTGTTTTTAATCCTTCGATTAATTTGTCTTTTTCTTTATCAAATTCTTCTTGAGTAAAATTCGGATTCAAAGCTCCGTCTGCCATTAACTCTAATAATCTTTTAGAATATTTAGACAATCCGCTCGCAAAAGCACCGTCGGTACTAAAGTTGATGTCGGCACCTAAAAAGTCGATTTCTTCATTAAAAGCATCTTTAGAAATTTTTACAGAACCGTTTCCAATTAAACTTCCTGTCAACTCGTCGACGCCTTTTCTGTCGCCTTCGGTATAAGGAGCGTTATCCAATTGTAAACTAAACGATACTCTTGGCAATTTATGATCTTCTACAACTAATACTTTTAGTCCGTTTGGCAAGGTAAACGAAACTGGTTTTTTGATATTAATTGATGGCGCTGGCCCTGGTTTTGGTTGTGATCTGTCTTGTGCTTGCATAGTGATAGTTAAAAACAAGCTTGATAATATGATTAGTGATTTTTTCATCGTAAGTAATTTTATTTATTTTCAGCTTTGTCTTTGGCAGGAACGTAATCTAAGAGTAATCTTTGATTTGGATTTAAGTATTTTTTAGCCACTTCTCTAATCTCTTCACGAGTGATGGAGTTGTACATATCAATTTCGGTATTGATTAAATTAACATCACCATACAAAAGATAATAAGTAGCCAAATTATCAGCAATACCTTCAACACTAGCATTTCCGCTTACATATTGATTTTCGTATTTGTTTTTCAATTTTTGAAGGTCGTTTTCAGAAATCAACTCCGATTGAAGTTTTACAATTTCTTCGTCTACTTCTTTGATTAAATCTTTAGAAGTAAATTCGCCTTGAGGCATTCCGTAAAGAATGTAAGTTCCGTAATCTTCTTGATTGTAACTAAAAGCGCCAATTTGCAACGCCATTTTTTTATCGTCCACAATCTTTTTGTACAATTTAGAACTTTTACCATCGCTTAAGTATGTAGAAATAAAGTCTAACACACGTGCATCACGTGTTTTCATAGAAGGCGTTCTGTAAGCCGCAACCACCATTGGTTTTTGAATGTTTGCATCTTCAAAAGTGGCATTGATAGGTTGCGTAATTGGATCTTCTACAAATGTTTGACGCACAATAGCAGGTCCTTTTGGAATAGAACCAAAGTATTTTTCAATCCATTCTTTGGTTTGAGTTGGATTACTAATATCTCCAGCAACAATTAAAACTGAGTTGTTTGGAATATAGAATTTTTTATTAAATGCTTGAAATTCTTCTAGTTTAGCAGCATCCAAATGATCCATCGAACCAATTGTAGTCCAACGGTATGGATGTTTAGTAAACATATATTTTTTAACTTGCGGAATCAATTGCCCATACGGACTGTTGTCGTAACGCAATCTTTTTTCTTCTTTAACCACTTCGTTTTGAGTATCCACACCAATTTGGTTGATAACTGGGTGTAACATACGTTCTGATTCCATCCACAATCCTAATTCTAAATTGTTAGAAGGGAATACTTCATAATAATACGTTCTGTCTTCAGTAGTATTGGCATTGTTTACGCCACCATTAGAAGTAACAATTTTAAACCATTCACCACGTTTGATGTTTTCTGTTCCTTCAAACAAAAGGTGTTCAAAAAAGTGAGCAAAACCGGTTCTATCGGGTTGTTCATCTTTAGCACCCACATGGTACATCACCGAAGTGATTACTACTGGTGCTGATGGATCGTTATGCAAAATAACGTGCATTCCATTGGATAAATCATATTCCTCAAAAGCTACCTTTTGGGCATGAGCTGTTCCTCCTAGCATAAGCATTGAACTTAAAGCGATTAAAGATTTTTTCATAAAAAACTATATAAAATTTAGTTGTATAGCACCATTAGTGGTCTAATGGTTTTTTTTGTTACACAAAAGTACTTTTTTTATTGGTTTTAGGTAACGGATTTATACGAATCTTACAAAATTTACAAGTAACTGATTATTAAGTCAAAACTTTTTTAAAATTAGCGTTGCATGAGAAATATTAATTTGTATATTTGCAACCTTAAAATTTTTAACTAAACAAATTTGTTATGTACGCAATCGTAGAGATAGCAGGGCAACAATTTAAAGTAAGCAAAGACTTAAAGGTTTATGTTCACCGTTTGGCTAACGAAGAAGGTTCAAAAGTTTCTTTTGACAAAGTTCTTTTATTAGACGATAACGGAAATGTAACTTTAGGCGCCCCAGCTATAGAAGGTGCTTCAGTAGAAGCAAAAGTGTTACAACACTTAAAAGGTGATAAAGTAATTATCTTCAAAAAGAAAAGAAGAAAAGGTTACAAGAAAAGAAACGGTCACCGTCAAAGTTTCACACAAATCCTTATTGAAGGAATTGTTGCAACAGGTGCTAAAAAAGCAGCTCCTAAAAAAGAAGCAGCTCCAGTAGTTGAAACAGTAGAAGAAGTAGCTGCTCCTAAAAAAGCTAAAGCTCCTAAAGCTGAAAAAGCAACAGACGAAGCAGCAGCTCCTAAAAAAACTAAAAAAACAGATAGTCAAGAGTAATTAACTTATAAAACCAAAACATCATGGCTCACAAGAAAGGTGTCGGTAGTTCGAAGAATGGTAGAGAATCACACTCTAAACGTTTAGGCGTTAAGATATTTGGTGGTCAAGCTGCAATTGCTGGAAACATTATCGTAAGACAAAGAGGTTCTAAACACAATCCAGGTGAAAATGTTTACATGGGTAACGATCATACTTTACATGCTAAAGTTGATGGAATTGTGAAATTTCAGAAAAAAGCGGATGATAAGTCGTTTGTTTCTATTATTCCTTTTGAAGCATAATCTAAAATCCTTTAGATACTTAAAAACCCGTTCAGCAATGAGCGGGTTTTTTATTATTCTTTTTTTTAATAGAAGCGAACGGTTTGGACTCTTTTGCCATCCTTATTCCTGCTGTTCGTTGCAATAAACTCTGCTAGTTTATTTTCACTGCCATCAGGGCTAGACAGCAATGGTCTTATGTAAAATCAGTAGTTCTAACAAGATCGAATAAATAAAAAAACCATCCGAATTAACGAATGGTTTATCATCTAAACTTGTTTCAGATTTTTATATTATTCTACATCTTTCATTTTGAAAGTTTCCATAAACTTAGTAGTGTAATTTCCAGCAACATAATCCGGTTCATCCATCAACTGTCTGTGGAATGGTATTGTGGTTTTAATTCCTTCAATATAAAACTCATCCAAAGCGCGTTTCATTTTACTGATGGCTTCTTCTCTGGTTTGCGCCGTTGTAATCAACTTAGCAATCATCGAATCATAATTTGGCGGAATCGTATATCCTGCATACACATGCGTATCTAAACGCACTCCGTGTCCTCCTGGCGCATGTAAAACGGTAATCTTACCTGGCGATGGACGGAAGTCATTATACGGATCTTCTGCATTGATTCGGCATTCTATCGCGTGCAAATTTGGATAGTAATTTTTCCCTGAAATTGGCACACCAGCCGCAACCAATATTTGTTCACGAATCAAATCGTAATCTACCACTTGCTCCGTAATTGGGTGTTCTACTTGGATACGCGTATTCATCTCCATAAAATAGAAATTTCTATGCTTATCTACTAGAAATTCAACTGTTCCTGCGCCTTCGTATTTAATATACTCGGCCGCTTTCACAGCAGCTTCTCCCATTTTATTTCGCAATTCATCGGTCATGAATGGCGATGGCGTTTCTTCAGTTAATTTTTGGTGGCGTCTTTGAACCGAACAATCTCTTTCCGAAAGATGACAGGCTTTTCCGTAAGAATCACCAACCACTTGAATTTCGATATGGCGTGGCTCTTCGATTAATTTCTCTAAATACATACCATCATTACCAAAAGCAGCCGCTGACTCTTGACGAGCACCTTCCCAAGCTTTTAATAAATCTTCTTGTTTCCAAACAGCACGCATTCCTTTTCCACCACCACCAGCAGTTGCTTTTAGCATTACTGGATAGCCAAATTCACTTGCCAATTGTTCCGCTTGCTCATACGATTCTAAGATTCCAACTGAACCTGGTACACAAGGCACACCCGCTTCAATCATGGTTGATTTTGCCGAAGCCTTATCTCCCATTCTATCAATCATTTCTGGCGAAGCACCAATAAACTTAATGCCGTGTTCTTGACAAATTTTTGAAAATTTAGCATTTTCAGATAAAAAACCATATCCTGGGTGAATTGCATCTGCATTGGTAATTTCTGCAGCCGCAATAATATTTGACATCTTCAAATAGGATAAATTACTTGGAGGCGGACCAATACAAACGGCTTCGTCTGCAAATTTAACGTGCAAACTTTCTGCGTCTGCAGTAGAATAAACCGCTACGGTCTTGATGCCCATTTCTCTACAGGTTCTAATTACACGAAGTGCAATTTCTCCTCTATTGGCAATTAATATTTTTTTAAACATCTTTTATGATTAGATTGTTAGACAATTGGAATGTTGGATTGTTAGATTGTGAAGTAATTTTACTGACGTTCACGAATTGGATTATTAGAATTTTGAAATCTAATAATCTAAAAAATCTAATAATCTAATAATCTAAATTATGATGGATCAACTAAGAATAAAGGTTGATCAAATTCTACTGGAGACATATCGTCTACAAGAATTTTCACAATTTTTCCAGAAACTTCAGCTTCAATTTCGTTGAATAATTTCATAGCTTCCACTACACAAAGAACATCTCCTTTACCAATTGAAGAACCTACTTCAACAAAAGTTGGTTTGTCTGGAGCTGGTTTTCTATAAAATGTTCCAATCATTGGTGATTTGATAGTGATGTATTTTGAATTATCATCTGCTGCTGGTGCTACTGGTGCTGCAGGAGTTTGTGCTACTGGAGCAGGCGCTGCTTGAGGAAGTGCTTGTTGCATCGGCGCTTGTTGCACATAGGTGATGTCTGGTGTATTTCCTTCCAAAGTAGTTCTGATGGTAATTTTAACATCTCCAGTTTCTAACTTTACTTCGGCTACACCCGAATTAGATACAAATTTGATTAGGTTTTGAATTTCTTTTAAATCCATAATATTATTTGTTTTAGTTTATAGTTTTATTGTTTGTTGTATGCCCATTTAAGGTAAATAGAACCCCATGTAAATCCGCCACCAAAAGCAGCAAAAATAAGGTTATCTCCTTTTTTAAACTTATCTTCAAAATCACTCAACAACAACGGTAACGTTGCCGAAGTAGTGTTTCCGTATTTTTGAATGTTTACCAATACTTTTTCTTCTTCAACTCCCATTCTGGAAGCTGTTGCATCAATAATTCTTTTATTTGCTTGATGCGCAACCAACCAATTTACGTCTTCTTTGGTTAAATTATTGCGTTGCATAATCTTCTCACTAACATCGGCCATGCCAGAGACAGCATACTTGAAAACTGTTTTTCCATCTTGAAAAACAAAATGCTGACTATTTTCTACGGTTTCTTTAGAAGCAGGTAAAATAGATCCGCCAGCATCAATTTTTAAATATTCTCTACCAATTCCATCCGAACGCAAATATTCATCTTGCAATCCAAGTCCTTCATAATTAGGTTCAAATAAAACGGCACCTGCACCATCCCCAAAGATAATACAAGTAGCTCTATCGGTGTAATCTATAATTGACGACATTTTATCGGCACCAATTAACAACACTTTTTTATATCTACCCGATTGAATGTAGGCAGCAGCGGTTGACATTCCATAGAGAAAACTTGAACAAGCAGCTGACAAATCGTATGCAAAAGCGTTTACCGCTCCAATTTGCGTGGCAACATAAACACCTGTAGTGGCAACAGGCATATCTGGTGTTGCGGTTGCCATTATAACCAAATCAATTTCTGCTGGGTCTAAATTGGCTTTTCGAATTAAATCTTGTGCGGCTTTAATTGCTAAATAAGACGTCCCTTTTCCTTGTTCCTTCAACAATCGTCTTTCTTTGATTCCAGTTCTTGTAGTGATCCATTCGTCATTGGTATCAACCAAGGTTTCTAAAACCTGATTTGAAAGGACAAAATCTGGAACATAACCACCAACAGCGGTGATTGCAGCTGTAATTGTATTCATATTACTATTTTATAATCTCTTAAAAAATGAAATTTTAAAAGAGGTGGAATTTACAAAAAAATATTTAGTTATAATTAAATTTTACAAAAAACAAAAAACTCTCACAGTGTGAGAGTTTAAATGTAAACTTAAATATAAATTAGGCAACAGCTACTGATTTATCAATAACTACTTGACCTCTGTAATACATTTTACCTTCATGCCAGTAAGCTCTGTGGTATAAATGTGCTTCTCCAGTAACTGGACAAGTAGCAATTGTAGCTGCAGTTGCTTTGTAATGTGTTCTTCTCTTATCTCTTCTTGTTTTCGAGATTTTTCTCTTAGGATGTGCCATTTTACTATATTATTTATCCGTTAATAGTTGCTTTAATTTGTCCCAACGTGGGTCGGTATTTTCTTCTTTTTTACTCTCTTTTTTTTGTTCTTTTATTGTAAGTTTTGTAAGTTTTTCTAATATTTCTGTTTGCAAAGTTCCATCTTTAATTCCTGGGTGAACTCTTTTTAACGGAACCGAAAGCACAATCATTTCATAAATATATTGTGATACATCTATTTGATGTTCGCCGTGTGGCAATATCAACAATTCTTCATTATCATTATTAAACTCTTCTCCAAAACTAACTACTAACTTGATTTTTCCTTTTATAGGTAAATCAAACATTTCGTTTGTTAAATCACAAGGCACATGAACTGTTCCTTTGTGTTTGAAGGCAAGCTCCAACATGGTGCTTTTTTTTTCTAAAACTACATTTACTTTGATATCACAATCTTCATATTCGTGATAATCAAACTTATCAAAGAACGATTTTTTAATCTCAAATTCAAATTGATGTTTGCCTAACTTTAATCCAATAAACGGAATTAAAAATTCATTTGTAACTTTCATCATTTCATCAATTTGTCCAATCCGAAGATTCGGGTTTGGGAGTGCAAAGATATAAATTTATTGTAAATCTAAAAGCGTTATAAACATTTTTTTGTTTATAACTGTTTTTCTTTTGTTTTTAGTGGTTTTTTTGTGAGTTCGGCATACTCATTTCTGGAGTTATAGATGTCAATTGCCAAATAAACTGCTTCTTTAAATGAGGTGAAATCGGCCACCCCTTTTCCAGCTATTTCGTAGGCTGTTCCATGATCTGGCGAGGTTCTTATCTTATTTAAACCTGCTGTATAATTTACTCCATTTCCAAAAGACAAGGTTTTAAATGGAATTAAACCTTGATCATGATAGGTCGCAATGACGGCGTCAAATTTTTCATATTGTCCGCTACCAAAAAAACCATCCGCAGAATAGGGTCCAAAGGCAAAAATCCCTTTATCAAATAATTTTTTTACCGTTGGCTTGATGATTTCGTCGTCTTCTTTGCCAATTACTCCGTTATCTCCAGCATGAGGATTTAAAGCTAAAACCGCTATTTTTGGTTTGTTAATTCCAAAATCTTGCTTTAAAGTTTTATTAATAGTTTCTAACTTTTGAATGATTAATTTTTCGGTTAAGTGTTTTGCTACTTCATTTACCGGAATATGATCGGTTAGCAATCCAACTCTTAAATTATCTTGAACCATCAACATTAAAGCATTTCCTTCTAATTCTTTATCCAAATAATCGGTGTGTCCAGGAAACTTAAAATCATCCGATTGGATGTTATATTTATTGATTGGCGCTGTGACCAAGACATCTACCAAGCCGTCTTTTAATGCGTTTGTTGCCGCAACAAATGACTTTATAGCATATTTTCCAACATTTTCGTCGTTCTGACCAAAATTAATATCAACGCCTTCTTTCCAAACATTCAACACGTTGATTTTTCCTTTCACCAATTGATCAATTTTATCAATACCGTGCAAAGCGACTTCAGAATTCAGGTTTCTTTTTATAAAAGATAAAATCTTGACATTAGCAAATATAATAGGTGTACACAACTCCAACATTCGAGAATCTTCAAATGTTTTAAGAATTACTTCGCTTCCAATACCGTTTAAATCTCCAATTGAAATTCCAACGATTATATTTTCTGCTTTTTTCATGACTACTTCTTCTTATTTATTGCTAATTTTGAAGTGCAAATTTAGTAAAATAAAACGACAAATGTTTACAGGAATTATAGAAACCCTTGGAATCATCAAAGACATCCAAAAAGAAGACGAAAACCTACATATTACAGTAAGTTCTTCCATCACAAATGAGTTAAAAATTGACCAAAGTGTAGCGCATAATGGTGTTTGCCTAACTGTTGTTGCTATTGAAAACGACACTTACACGGTTACAGCGATTAAGGAAACTATCGATAAAACAAATGTTGGAGACTGGAAAGTTGCAGATATTGTAAATTTAGAACGAGCTATGAAACTTGGTGATCGATTGGACGGACATATTGTTCAGGGCCATGTTGATCAAACTGGGATTTGTAAAGCTATACAGGAAACGGAGGGAAGTTGGAAATTTACTTTTGAATACGATGCGTCTTTAAACAACATTACTATAGAAAAAGGCTCTATAACAGTAAATGGAGTAAGTTTGACTGTGGTTGATTCTAAAAGAAATGAGTTTAGTGTTGCCATAATCCCTTACACTTATGACCATACTAACTTTAAAAATTTTAAACAAGGAACTAAAATCAATTTGGAATTTGATGTTATAGGAAAATATGTAACAAAATTACATTCCTTGAGATAACTAAAAGCAATAAAAACAAAAAGCTTCAAGTTATCTTGAAGCTTTTTTTGTTGAATGTATTTTGTAAAATCCTAAAATTATAGAAGCAATAACCAATAAAACCAAACCTTGATTCACTGGTAAACCTGGTGGAGGCGGCGGAATTGGCGCTGGTGGGTTTGGCGCAGCAAACATAAAATTGCTACACAATAAACCAACAAAAAGTAATACTATTTTACTTGGGACAATTTTCATAGGGCGTAAAAGTAAAAAAAAAATCTCTTTATCAAAATTTTTTGACTTATAATTTGGAGCATGTAGTAAATAATTGACAATTTATTTACATGGTGCCTTTGTTTTAGTATTAACGTAAAAAAAAACGTTTTGGTTTACCTATAATTAAAAAGACCTCAAAAAAGAGGTCTTTTTAATTGTGGTCCCACTTGGGCTCGAACCAAGGACCACCTGATTATGAGTCAGGTGCTCTAACCAACTGAGCTATAGGACCTGTTAATACATAGTTTTAAATTAAAAACTATACCTCAAAACAAGGCACCGCCGTATTTTGAGGTTGCAATATTACTACTATTTTTTTTTTGATGCAACTATTTTTAAGCTATTTCTTGACAAAGCTCTATTAATACTCCGTTAGTCCCTTTGGGATGCAAAAAAGCGACTAATTTGTTATCGGCTCCTTTTTTGGGAACATCATTTAACAAAATAAATCCTTCTTCTTGCAATCGCTTCATCTCTGATAAAATATCGGCTACATCAAAAGCAATATGATGAATGCCTTCTCCTTTTTTTTCTATAAATTTTGCAATCGGACTATCCGGATTGGTTGCTTCTAAAAGTTCAATTTTATTTGGTCCATTCATAAAAAAAGAAGTCTTCACACATTCACTAGCTACTTCTTCTTGTTTGTAGGCTGGTGCACCGAATAATTTTTCAAAAAGCAAATTAGAGGTTTCCAAACTTTTTACTGCGATTCCGATATGTTCTATTTTTCTCATATTATTTAATTACTAAGGTTCTTAAATTAAAAGCCTCTAAGGTCGTGTAAAATTACAAAATCTGAGTTCTTGGCTAAAGTAAATGCCTAAAAATTCTAGTGAAATACTTCAAAACAAGAAACTTTGCGGCTTTGCCTCTTTATGGCTCTAAAAAAATTGTATTTTTGCCGAATGGAAACAAATAGACAGAAAAAAATAGGAAGCGTTCTACAAAATGATTTAGTAGATATTCTTCAAGGTGAAGTGAGAAAAAACGGACTTACCAATTTGATAATTTCGGTTTCTAAGGTTGTTGTTACTACCGATTTAGGTGTGGCTAGAGTGTACTTGAGTGTTTTTCCCCAAAATAGAGCGCAAGAAATATTGGAGGCCGTAAAATCAAATGCCCCTTTAATCAAGCACGATTTGTCACAACGTGTAAAATTGCAATTGCGTAAAGTACCCAATCTTTCGTTTTACATTGACGATTCTCTTGATTATATTGAGAAAATTGATAACGCTCTAGCTGGAAAAGAAAATCCAATTGAAAACAGAGATTTGTTAGAAAAACGCAAAAAATCGTAAGTGAATTTTCCGCTTTACATAGCCAAACGCTACATATTTAGTAAAAGCAAGAATAATGCAATCAACATCATTACTCGAATTGCTTCTGGCGGAATTATTGTTGGTGCGTTGGCATTATTTGTAGTGCTTTCCGTTTTTAGCGGATTGCGTGAATTCAGTCTTTCTTTTTCAAATGATTTTGATCCCGATTTAAAAATAAATCCTATTTCCGGGAAATCATTTACTATTTCTCCCGAACAAGAAGCAGAAATTAAAAAAATCACCGGAGTTGTTAATTTTAGTAAAACCATCGAAGAACGAGTACTTTTTTCGTTTGACGGCAAACAACAAGTGACTTATTTAAAAGGTATTGATCAAAATTTCAGCACAACAAATAAAGCTTCCCAAAAATTATTCAATGGCCAATGGCTCAAGCCCAACACCTATCAATGTGTTGTTGGATATGGTATTTCCCAAAAATTATCGTTGGGCTTATTCGACTTTAACAATCCGTTTGTGGTGTATGTCCCAAAACCAGGAAAAGGCAATATCGAAAATCCTGAAGAAGCTTTCAATAAATCCGATTTAGTTCCTGTTGGAATATATGCGATAAGTGAGGAATTAGATTCTAAATATGTTTTTGCCGATTTAGGTTTGGTGCAAGAACTATTAGAATACCAGCCCAATCAGATTTCTGGTGTCGAATTGAAAACCAAACCCAATTCGAACGAAGCCGACATTATCGCGAAACTTCAAAAAACATTTCACAATAAAGTAATTATTAAAACGCGTGCCGAGTTGAATGCCACTTTATATAAAATGTTGAACACCGAAAATATTGCGGTATATTTAATCTTTACTTTGGTCATCATCATTGCGCTTTTCAACTTAATTGGCGCTTTAATTATGATGGTATTGGATAAAAAAGCAAATTTAAAAACGCTTTTCAACCTTGGAACTGAAGTTAAAAATTTACGCAAAATATTCCTGCTTCAAGGAACGCTTTTAACCGTTCTGGGTGGAATCATTGGATTGGTTTTGGGAATTATTATTGTGGTATTGCAACAGCAATTTCAATTGGTCATGATTACACCATCATTGGCATACCCAGTGGTTTTTAGCATTCAAAATGTACTGATTGTTTTTGGAACAATAGTTTCTCTAGGATTTATAGCCAGTTGGATTGCTAGCAGCCGTGTGAGTAAAAGATTACTAGATTAAACAAACTGATAGCCTGCGTAAGCTTCCGTAATTTCGTTAAAAATAGCCATTAAACCGTTGTGATCATCGGTGGTTACTAGGCGTTGTTTGTAATCTTTAAATCCGTGTACACCTTTAAAATAATTGGTGTAATGACGGCGCATTTCTACAATTCCAAGGCGTTCTCCTTTCCATTCCATCGACCAAATTAAATGATTTCGAGCCGCTTCCACACGGTCGTCCATACTTGGTGGTGGCAAGTGTTCACCCGTCGCGAAGTAATGTTTGATTTCATTAAAAATCCAAGGATATCCTATAGCAGCACGACCAATCATCATACCATCAAGGCCGTATTTATTTTTATATTCTAAAGCTTTTTCGGGTGAATCGATGTCGCCATTACCGAAAATAGGCATCGTAATTCTTGGATTGTTTTTCACGCGTTCAATATGACTCCAATCGGAATGTCCTTTGTACATCTGAGCACGTGTTCGCGCATGAACCGTCAATGCTGCAACCCCAATATCTTGCAAACGTTCGGCAACTTCATCAATATTGATAGAATTTTCATCCCAACCCAAACGGGTTTTTACCGTCACCGGAAGATTGGTTCCTTTAATCACCGCTTTGGTCAAACGCACCATTAGATCAACATCTTTCAAAACGCCCGCACCAGCGCCTTTACAAACTACTTTTTTGACCGGGCATCCAAAATTAATATCTACCAAATCAGGTTGTACGGCATCAACTATGCGAGACGACATTTCCATAGCCTCTTCATCACCACCAAAAATTTGAATTCCAACAGGTCGTTCGTAATCGAAAATATCTAATTTTTGTTTGCTTTTCACGGCATCACGAATCAATCCTTCGGAAGAGATAAACTCCGAATACATCAAATCGGCACCATGCAGTTTGCACAATCTACGAAATGGTGGATCGCTTACGTCTTCCATAGGCGCAAGTAACAGTGGGAAATCGGGTAATATGATATTGCCAATTTTGGGCATTGGTGTAATTTTTTTGCAAAAATACAAAAATTTGCGGGTTTCAAGTTTAAGGATTCGAGTTTCACTCATATAAATCAAAACTTTGCTTTATATTTGCGGATTAATTCCTTACAGATGGGAATGTTGCGTTAGGGATTGCAGCGGCATCCTTTTGTGGAGCTTGCGGAACAAAAGATAGAGCGAAAAGCCCGACCCTTGGGGAACGCCATTAAAATTGACAGAAAAAGATCATGAAAAATATTAGAAACTTTTGCATTATTGCACACATTGATCACGGAAAAAGTACGCTTGCCGATCGCCTTTTAGGTGCTACACAAACCGTAACTGCTCGTGAAGAAAAGGCTCAATTGCTAGACAATATGGACTTGGAGCGCGAACGTGGTATTACCATTAAGAGTCACGCCATTCAGATGGAATATAAGTACAAAGGCGAAGATTATATTTTGAACCTGATTGATACTCCAGGGCACGTAGATTTTAGTTATGAAGTTTCACGTTCGATTGCAGCTTGTGAAGGTGCGCTTTTGATAGTAGATGCGGCACAAAGTATTCAAGCACAAACTATTTCAAATTTGTATTTGGCTTTAGAAAACGATTTGGAGATTATTCCGGTTTTGAACAAAGTTGATTTGCCTAGTGCTAATCCAGAGGAAGTTAGCGATGATATTATTGATTTATTAGGTTGTAAATTAGAAGATATCATTCACGCTTCGGGTAAAACTGGTTTTGGTGTTGAAAATATTTTAGCGGCCATAATTGAAAAGATTCCGCCACCAAAAGGAACCGTTGACGAACCATTACAAGCCTTGATTTTTGACTCACATTACAATCCGTTTCGAGGAATTGAAGTTATTTTTCGTGTGAAAAATGGCGAAATCAGAAAAGGACAAAAAATCAAATTCATGGCTACCGGCAATGAATATTTTGCCGACGAAGTGGGTACTTTGAAATTGAATCAGGTTCCGAAAAACGTGATTTCTACCGGTGATGTTGGGTATTTAATATCAGGAATTAAAGAAGCTAAGGAAGTCAAAGTGGGTGACACGATTACCGATGCCAAAACGCCAACTACCAATATGATTACGGGTTTTGAAAATGTAAAACCGATGGTTTTTGCTGGGATTTACCCTGTTGATACCGAAGATTTTGAAGATTTAAGAGCTTCAATGGAAAAACTGCAATTGAACGATGCTTCGTTAGTTTTTGCGGCAGAAAGTTCGGCGGCTTTGGGATTTGGTTTCCGTTGTGGATTTTTGGGAATGTTGCACCTTGAAATTATTCAAGAGCGTTTGGAACGTGAGTTTGATATGACTGTAATTACTACTGTTCCCAACGTTTCGTATTTGGCATATACCAAAAAAGAGCCTGAAACAGCTTTAATTGTTAACAATCCTTCCGATTTACCAGAGCCCTCTAAACTGGATCGTGTGGAAGAACCTTATATCAAAGCGACCATCATTACCAAATCGGATTTTGTGGGTAATGTGATGAGTTTGTGTATTGAAAAACGTGGAGTAATTACCAATCAAACCTATTTGACTACCGAACGTGTGGAATTGAATTTTGACATGCCGTTGGCCGAAATTGTATTTGATTTTTACGATCGATTGAAAACAGTTTCTAAAGGATATGCGTCGTTTGATTATTCTCCAATTGGCATGCGCACTTCAAAATTGGTAAAATTGGATGTGTTATTGAATGCGCAATCGGTGGATGCCCTTTCGGCATTGATTCACGAAGACAATGCGTATAATATTGGTAAAAAAATGTGTGAGAAATTGCGCGAATTGATTCCGAGACAACAATTTGACATTCCTATTCAAGCGGCCATTGGGGCCAAAATCATCGCTCGCGAAACCATCAAAGCGTTGCGTAAAGACGTTACCGCTAAATGTTATGGAGGTGATATTTCACGTAAGAGAAAACTTTTGGAAAAACAGAAAAAAGGGAAAAAGAGAATGCGTCAAGTAGGAAATGTTGAAATTCCACAAGAAGCGTTTATGGCGGTGTTGAAGTTGAATGATTAATTAGAGAATAGAAAAAAGATACAAGAAGAAAGATAAAACCTAATGACGAAAGTTGTTGGGTTTTTTGTTTATACGATACCCTTTAATCGGTCGCAAAAAACTTTGTACCTTTGCGTCCAAGTAACTTATAAAAAAGTGAATGAAGAGATTGCTTCGTTCCTCGCAATAACTATGATAGAAGATAAAAATCCACAACGTACTTCGCTTTCCCAATTAGGTGAATTTGGATTGATTGAACATTTGACCAAAAATTTTGATGTAAAAAACACTTCAACACTAAAAAGTATTGGTGACGATGCTGCTGTTTTGGATTTTGCTGCCAAAAAAGCGGTGGTTTCTACCGACTTATTGATTGAAGGTGTACATTTTGATTTGTCGTACATGCCGTTGCGTCATTTGGGCTATAAAGCCGTAGTGGTAAATGTTTCTGACATTTGTGCAATGAATGCTAAACCGACTCAAATTACCGTTTCGGTAGCGGTTTCCAATCGTTTTCCGTTGGAAGCATTGGAAGAATTATTTGACGGAATTGCTTTGGCGGCAAAATTTTATAATGTTGATGTTATTGGTGGCGATACTACATCGTCTCAAAAAGGCTTGATTATTTCGATAACCGCCATTGGTGAAGCAATGGAAGAAGAAATTGTTTATAGAAATGGTGCGAAATCTAGTGATCTATTAGTCGTTACAGGTGATTTGGGTTCGGCATACATGGGATTACAAGTGTTGGAACGCGAAAAACAAGTGTTTCAAGTGAATCCGAACAATCAACCCGATTTGGATGCCTATACCTATTTAATTGAAAGACAATTACGACCAGAAGCGCGTCACGACATTAGAGAATTATTTGAAAAATTGGACTTAAAACCCACTGCAATGATTGACATATCTGACGGATTGTCGTCGGAGATTATTCATATTTGTAAGCAAAGTAAGGTAGGTTGCAATTTATATGAAGAGAAAATTCCGGTAGACCCGCAGTTTATCAATGTGTGTGAAGAATTTAATATTGATTCGACTACAGTGGCGATTAATGGTGGTGAAGATTATGAATTATTGTTTACTATTGCTGTAGAAGATTATGATAAAATCAAAGCCAATCCCAATTTTACGGTCATTGGACACATGGTTCAAGAAAGTGAAGGCATTCATTTGATTACGAGAGCCAATACTAAAATACCGCTGAAAGCTAGAGGCTGGAATGCATTAGAAGAATAAATATAAAAAAAGCGATACAGTATTGTATCGCTTTTTTATTATAATAACATGCCGCGGTCTTTGGCAACGTCTACTAATTCGGAGTCTTTGCATCCTGAAATCCCTAAAAGATCTTTCATATTTTCTTTTCTAGTTTTTACAGAGCTTGAAGAAATGGTGATGTAAAGTGGAATGTCGTCGTATTTTACGCCTTTATATAAATAATGGAGTATTTGTTTGTCGATAACATCTACGTATACTTTTTCTTTTTGTTGGTTGTTTAAAAACTTAATCACCGAATCACTATAGTATACTTCGCCTTTAATTAAGGTATCTAAAGCTAGTATCATACTATCAAATCCCAAATCATTTTTAATGACCAAGCCTTGTGGGTTGATTTCTTCTATTATGGATTGTACTTTTAAACTTTCTGAATGCATGGTTAAAAGTGCAATCTTACAATTGGGCATTTCTTGCATTAAAAGTTTGGCAATATCTTCACCAGTGTTAATGCCTTTTTCCTCATAAGTAGGCATACTTACATCTAAAAAAGCAATATCATAAGCAACTGGTGCGTTCATTACGGCTTCATAACCTGTTTTGCAATCTATAGCTTCGAAAAACGTAAACTCGATATTTTTGTTAGGAAATAATTTGATCACATTTTTATACCCTTGAATGATAAACGGGTGGTCATCTACGATCAATACATTAATGTTTTGGGGATTCATTGTTATACTTTAATTGATTTGTGTTCCAGTGGAACGGTAATTTTAACTTGAGTTCCTTTATTTAAAGCCGATTTAATTTCAATGGTACCTTCACTTTCATGAGTTCGAGTAACAATGTTTTTCAAACCGATACCTTTACTTTTTTTATCGACTTCAAATCCGATGCCGTCGTCTGCAATATTAAGAATTAAATTTCCTTTTTTATCTTTTTTAAACTCAACTTTTATCGAAGTTGCTTTTGCATATTTATTAATGTTTTGCAAACTCTCTTGAAGAATACGGTATAGATTGATTTTGGTGGTGTTTGACAACAAATCCCAATCGATATTGACATCGATTTTGGTAGACAGCGAAGCTTTATTAACTTTGGCTTGCTCCTCCAAAAGGTTGTTTACGATGGCTACAAAGTTATTAATTAAAACGTATTTCTCTCTACTCAACTCATGAGAAATTTCGCGAAGATCTTGCTCAATAGTTTTCAATTCATCCAGACAGCGCACGCGTTCTTTTACAGCCTCTTCATCTGTTCGATGATTGAGACCGTCCAGATTGAGACGTAAGCCGAACATTCGTCCTAAAACACCATCGTGAAGTTCTTTGGCGATTCTCGATTTTTCTAGAACACGCCCTTCTTCCAATTTATTTTGTTGGGTAATGATGAGTTTGTAAATCTCTTCGTTGGCGCGTTGTTGCGATTGCCGCAGAATGAGTTCTCTACTACGAGCACGTTGTGCTCTCATGAAAAATAAGAACCCACCAATAACCATGGTTCCCATGAAGTAGTTGAGGATGTTTCTATTTTTTTCTTCGAGATCGTTATTTTCTTTTTTGATTTCGTCGGTTTCAAGTTGAAGGCGGTCGAAACGGTCTTTGGAATTTCTTTCAGCAACTTGTATACTATCAGAAATTCTTATGTAATCCTCAGAATATTTTTTTGCATTTTTGTCATCTACCAGTGAGGCTTGTTTTAATGCTAAAATAATATTCCCAGGAATTTTTGATTTTTTTGCAAAATTTAAAGATAATTTTGAATTTTCAATTGCAAATTTCCCATTACCTTTTTTCTGATAATATTCTGATAAATGAATGTAACTACCAATAATAACAGTATAATTATTTAGCCTTTTTCTTATTTTTAGAGCTTCATAAAAAAGATTTGGTAAATTAGTAAAATTATTAGATTGTAATCTACAATAAGCCAAATTATCAATGAGATATGCATATAAATCTGGATCATCATCTATTATTTTTTTATCTCTTAAAGCAGATTCAAAATTTTGAATTGCTTTTAAATATTGTTTTTGTTTAATATACAAGTATCCTAGATTATTATAGCAAACAGCATCTTTATGTTCATTATCATATAAGTCAAATTTTTTTACCGTTTGAAGAGCCTCATTATGAAAATCCGCTGACTTGTCATATTCTTTCAACTCATTATAAACAAGTCCAAGTTGATTTAAAGTTCCATATAATTTCTCTTTCTCTTCAGAATCTTTAAAAATATAGTAAGCTTTAGATAAAGATAATTCTGACCCTAAGTAATCACTGACCATAAATTGTACAATTCCTTTATTATACAAGATATTTGCGTAATTCAACTTGTCATTAAGTTTAAAATATAACTTTTCTGCTTTCAGATAATAATAAAATGAACTATCTAAAATATCAGTATTCTTATAATAACTTGCCTTGTATCTAAAAACTCTTGCAAGGTTGATAGAATCTTTGCTTTCTAATGAATTTTTATATAATTTATTTGAAACAGCCTCAAATTTATTCCACTCTTTTAGAGTGTAATATCCAAAAGCAATACTAAAAAGTGTATCTCTATTTTTTTTTGTGTTTCTTAAATCACTTATAAGTGAGTAACACTTGTCAAGAGCAAAACTTTTTTTATCATTAGATAGATATGTTTTTTTGTTAATAACTCTCAAATAGAACGCCAAACTATCTGAGGTTGTTTTTTCAGAAAAGTTGTTATTCTTATGTTTGCTACAACTGAAAAATAAAATAATAAATAATAATATCGAGGTTTTTTTCATCAATTACTTGATTGATTTTTTCAAATGTAGTAAACATTATCCAAAAAAAAAACTACCGAAAAGAAGCTTGGTAGTTTTTTGTATTTTTTAAATTATTATTTGAATATTAGTCACCTGAAGAATTCTTACCTCCTATCGTGAAATCACCACCAGAGTTTTTACCTCCTATCGTGAAATCACCACCAGAGTTTTTACCTCCTATCGTGAAATCACCACCAGAGTTTTTACCTCCTATTGTATAATCACCACCGGAGTTTTTACCTCCTATTGTATAATCTCCACCAGAATTTTTGCCTCCTATTTCATTGGGTGTATTGAATGAAGTTAACACCATCATTAAAGAAAATAATCCGAATATTACTAATGATTTTTTCATGATTCTAAATTTTTATAGTTTTTGTTAGACTTTTATTATTGTGTAAAAAGCCAGTTATAAAACTTGTTTGGGGCTTTTAGACGTCGTAAAACTACTACAGCAATGAGAATCAATTGATAACGTAACGCATGTAAGATGTGGAATGGTACTGTTTGTTAGTAAACAACAGTCAAATATGGGTGAATGGCTATTTTTTGAAATACCTACTTTTTTAATGTAATTAATATTGTTTTGTTTTATGTTATTTATTTGATTTTCAATTATTTATAAATAAAATTTTAACATAAATAACATTTAAAATAAAAAAGAGTCATAAAACAGTGCTGTTTTTATGACTCTTTTTATGTACATCCAAAAAGGTATTAAATGGGAATGGTAATGAAAATCGATGTGCCTTTTCCAAGCTCTGATTTAATGTTTATGTTACCTTCGATTTCTTTCAAGCGCTTGTGTATATTTCTTAATCCAATTCCTTCGGTATGTGACTCCACAAATCCAATTCCGTTGTCTTGAACCGCGACGCCAATACAGTGGTAATCTAGTACAATATTAATATTAGCATAGGTTGCTTGAGCGTGTTTATTGGTGTTGTGAATGATTTCCTGTAAAATGCGATACAAATTTATTTTTATCTTACCCGATACTGCTTCCCAAACGATTTTTGGGTCCATCTCAAGTTGGAATTGGGTGGGATAGGTTTTATTTTGTTCTTCTACTAATTTTTCTAACAACACCTCAAAAGTATTTGTTTCTTCAAAAACATCTGCACTTAGATTGTGTGTTATAGAACGAATTTCATTTTCAATATCTTTAATTTTATCTATATGATGTAAGGCTTTTTCAATAGCGTCTTGATCGGTATTTTGAGAAATCGCGTATAAGTTAAATCGCGTACTGGCCAATTGATTCATCACATTATCATGCAATTCGAGTGCAATTCGTTTTTTTTCACTTTGACGTATCTCTTCCTCTTTGGCATGCTGACTGATTAACAATTTGTATATTTCTTCGTTGGCATTTTTGTGATCTTGTACTAATTGCATTCTGTTTTGGTTGGTTTTTTGCCTGTATATAACAAACAGCAATATTACTATTATCAAAATTACAGCTATTGTAGACGAAATTGCCCATTTAAGTTTTACGGCTTTTTCTTTTTCTCTATTAACTTCATCTGTCTCAAATGCAATTCTAGCAAATTTATCCCTAAATAGCCGCTCAGCAACTTTTAAACTATCGTTTATTCTTATATATTCTTGTACTTCTTTTCTTGCTTTTAAACGATCAACTTTGATCAATTGTTCTATGGATGATAAAATATCATTCGGATTTTTAAATCGCCGAGATATTCTTAAAGCCTCTTCTGCAAATTCAATTGCTTTAGGAGTATCTTTTTTTATTGAAAAATACTCCGACAAGTAAATTCTGTTATAGTTGCTACCATTCTCGACAAAATTATCTTTCCTAATTTTTTCTGACTCGTAAAAAATTTTAGGTAGATCATTATAATCTCTCAATCTTAATTTACAATATGCGAATATATCTAATGAAAAAGCATAATTTTGAGGACTATATAATCTAGCTTGCTTACTATCTAATATTTTCTTGTAATAATAAATTGCATTTTTATAATGTTTAACATGAACTAAATTAAATCCTAAATTATTCCATATCTCGTACTTAAATTTCTCTAAATTCTTATTTTTATATATAATTTCAAGTGTTTCTTTAAAATATCTGTCAGAATTTTCAAATTCATTTAGTAAAGATAAATTAGAAGCAATTTGAGTTTTTAATAATCTTGTTGTATTTGGTTTCTTTGTATATTTTAAACCTAAAAAAGCCGACTTATTACTCCCTAAAAAATCACATTCATAATTTTGAATCATAGCCATATCAAAATAGATTATAGCTAAATTTTCATTATCCTTGATTTTCTCATAATATCGTTTTGCTTTAAAACAATAGTAAATGGCGCTATCATTCATGCTTGACATAGCATAATATTTATCATAAAACCTGTAAGATGCCGCTATTTTATTAGAATCTTTGCTTTTAATTGCTTTATCAAACAAAATATCTGTTGATTTTTTTAACTTTTTTAAATCATTTAATTTAAAAAAAATCTGAGAATTCAAATACAAATACCACCTAACCAAAGTATCATTCTTACTCAAATCAATAAAAGAAAACACTTTTTGGTTGTATGCATCACGCATTTTAAAAGGGATGGTGTCGTTACTGGCGAGGTCAAGGTATTTTTTAATGGAGTCGTTTTGGGGCTGAGAGACCGTTTCATGATTATTAGTATTGCAACCAAACAGCAGCAATACCATTATTGTAATTATAAAACTTAAGGTAGTCTTCATATTCATCTTTTTAAATAAATAAAAGTGAGCTCCAAGTTTGCACTTGAAACCCACTCTTGAGAAAATTGATTGTCTTTTATAAAGGTGTAATTTAATAATCAAATGCAGACGTGTAAATACAAATTCTGGTTGGCGTTTATGATTATACTATAAAAAACTTCTCGATCCTCTTTTATTAATATTCCCCTAAATGTATAGAGGTAATCACATTACTGGTATTGTAATTAATGACTACAAAATCATCCAAAGCAGTACCGCTGTTTGAGGTAAGATTTATTATTATAAACCCTAGTCCACTTTTTACTTCCTTATTAGCAAATGAAGTCGGGTATAAACTCGACACGACACTGATATTAGCCCCAACTTTGAGACTGTTATTCATAAAACTAAAAGTATTGTCTTTGAGAGCAAAATCAACCAAATCATTGCCTTGGAAATAAAAACTATTTCCGCCAGATTGGTATTCATCATAAGTTAAACCGGTCATTTCATTGTAATAATCATCTGGTAATCCGGAGATGTTCAACGAACTTAATAACTGTGTTTTACTTAAATTTAAGGAAACGCCATTAACCTTTAATTGATTATATGGTAACGAATTGTTTTGTGCGTAGGCAAATCCTACACTGAACAGAAGCATTAAAATTGTTTTTTTCATAATTATAGTTATTGACAATTAGATTTTGAACCTGTGGCTTGAAATGTGGTGGTACTAAAAATAGTATCCATATAATTCATAGGATCCACTTCTACCCATGAATTACCCATTTTCTTTTTGGCCTGTAAATGCAAATGAGGAGTTACTCCTGCAGCTGCTGCATTCCCAGATGTTCCAGACTGTGCTATTGGCAAGCCTTCCGTAACACTACTGCCATTATTTACAGCCACTGAACTTAGATGACAATATTTAATTCGTATTGTCTCACCATTTATTACGGATTCTATCTCAATATAATTTCCTAAAGAATTTTTAACATATTGAGACGCTCCAAACATATTTCTTGAAGAAACCACTGTTCCTCCGTGCATAGCAAAAACTTGACTGCCTAATGGGAGCTGAAGGTCTAAACCTCCATGTTTCTTTTTACCAGGTAACCCACCACAAGAACTGTTCCCGTTTCTAGTACATCCATAGGTTCCACCTGCTGGATTTGATGGGCTTGAAGGACATACTTTAGGATTTTTTACGGGATCACCAGGACATGGTGGTTGATCGTTTTGCTCACTTTCACCATTGGACCCAAAAATCCCACCAGCATGTGGTGAAGTTCCAATTGGGTCTCCACCACCCGACCCAGCATTAGACGAAGCTACACAGTTTAATGTTCCTACCAATACATGAGAAACGCTAGTTCCTGTCCATTCAGGACCCCAACAACCATCTATCGGGCATGGAGTAACGGTAACTACTTCTTGCCAAGTATATATCATCGTACAATCTTCATTATAGCTAAACCTGCTTAGAATTTCTTCTAAAGTTTCACTCTCTGCTATTTCTGAAGCCTTGCATTTATTAGTAAAATCAATTTCTTCAGGAGTATCAATTTTTAATTTCTCTTGTTCCGTTAGGGTATACCTTAATGCATATGCTTTATAGTTTCCGTCGGGTTTAGAAATTAAAACTAAATTATCCAAAAAAGTCTTATCTGGTTTAATGATCTCAAATGTAAATGAGTCATAATTCTCACCTTGAATATACTTTACTTTATCCGTGTCGATTGAGTAGCCATTAACGGTATCGGTGATAATTCTACCAACACTATTTTTTTTAAAGGCTTTACTATTTCTAATTTTCTTCATCAACATCGGTTTTGATTCTAAAAATGAGGACTTTACATAGCTAACTTTTGCTTTAGATTTATAAAGAACCTCTTCATAAACACTATTCTCGCAACTCATTAACATAAAAAAAAGTACTACACTAAAAGTTTTGAAAAAAAAATAATTAATTTTTTTCATAGATTTGCATATAATTTTAAATTATTGCAGTCTTGCTTTGTGTCGTCGAAAACATATAAAGGCAGGGCTGCTTTTTTTTGTGGTTGGTTTATCGTACCTTTTACATAATAACAAACCTCTAAAATAAATAAAAGGTTCTGTTTTTTATAAGATTCAAAAAACCAGAATATTTTTTGAAACTTGTCACGATTGGGTGGTAAGCCCACACACATTTACCTGCCTTTAAATGATTTAGCCCATTTTGTTATTTTTTGATATGGTAAAGTTAGCAGTTAATTTAACATAACAGGTAAGCAAAAAGTGTACATTTTCGAAAAATTTTACCTACTAAATTAGACCCTGTTTTCGAGCTTCTCGAAGGATATCTTCGTCGTTCCCTTTTTCTATTCCAAAAAAATGTTTAATAGCTACTTTTCTCTTATCCACGGCGCTTTTAGACAGACAAAGTTGTTCTTGGATGGTTTTAGTTTTTACTCCTTTGGAAAGTAAAATAATGATCTGTTGGTTGTAACTATCTAATTTTTTTACTTCAGCAGGAGCCTTTTCTAAATACTTTAAAACGGTTACACTATAATATTTTTCGCCTTTTAAAATTAATTCAAAAGCATTTAAAAAATCTTCGGAATTGACATCACTCTTTAACATTATACCTTCAGGATTAGCTTTCTCTATTATTTGATCGATGACAATTTTCTCGGTATGTGAAGTAAGAACGATTATTTTAGTCTGTGGCATATAGGCTCTAATCAACGCCACGAGATCAACTCCAGAATGCAATTTCTTTTCTGCATAAGGCGGCATAGTAATATCAACAAAGACAACATCAAATGCAATTTCATGATGCTTTGTAATCATTTTATATGCCGATTCACAATCGAAAGCTGTGGTGATTTTTAAATCATATTTCTTTTTACTTAAGGATAAAATAGCTTTATAACCTTCAATAATTGCGGCGTGATCATCGATCATTAAGAGGTTCAGTTCCATCGTTTCTTTTTGTGAAACTAACCTTTTTTTTCAAAAAAATCAAAAAAAATTAAATCTCAATGTAATTTCCAGAAGCTATTGTAGCAATTATGGCATCAATATTTTCTTTGTACGATTTTGAAAATGGCAATTTAGTAGTAGAATTTTTGATATGACAAACCGTGTTTCCAGTATGAATTCTAGAGATGTAATCAATGTTAACGATATAACTATTATGAATTCTAACAAACGGATATTTCAAGACCCCTTCAAAATGTTTTAGGGTTTTGAAAGCCGTGATCATTTCGCCACCATTCAAATGAATATCGGTAGAATTATTATCCGCTTGAAGGTAAGCAATGTCTTTAGCATCGATATATCGGTAATCACCATACGATTTTACACAAATAATGAGTGGTTTTTCATGAGAATTTTCGGGACGAAGTAATTTAACCGATTTGCTTTTTTCTGAAGATTCTTCCGTTTCGTCTATAACTTCAACTTCTGAAGTGGTTTCAGTAGCATCAGAAACATTAATGGTATTTTGAAGTGGTTTCGGAAATTCAGCTAATGGTGCAATAGTTGTAATTTTATGCTCTAAATCTTTATCCAAACGAAATAAAGTTTTACGCAATTCTTTTACATCAATCGGATTGATAAAATAGTCGTAAACACCATATTTAAAAGCCTTGTAACTCAATACCTCTGTAGCAGTAGTAACAATTACTTTCGGAACTACTTTTAAATAACGGTGCAATTCGTTGATGAATTCTAAGGAAAGATTAGACGCTGAATTGGCTGGATTAATTTCAAGGAAAACAATATCTGGTATAGCTTCTAAAACTACGTCTAAACCATCATCATAATTGTGAGCCATAGCCAAAAAATGCAAGTTCTGAAAACGTTCCGCCGCAGCTTTAGTTTTCATTGCATTAGAATGATTATCGTCTATAATTACGAATGATAAATTTCTCAATTGCCTTACTTTTTGGGGTAAAGCATCAGTTTATGAGTTCACACAACTCACGGATAAATAATAAGATAGCTTGGGGCTAATGTTTTTTTTCATTGTAAAATCACACATTTTTACAACGTCACTAAATTAAATGATTTAGTAAAATACTGTAAGAAGGCAAGTTGGGTTTTTTTAACAATTGATAGTTTTTAGTTGAACGGATAAAATCATCGATGAACAACCTTATTTGTAGAAGAAATTCCGATTTTATTTACTTATTAAATCCAGATTATAACATCAAACTTAAAAACAAAATACAAACAAAAAAATTTGTAATAAATTGTATTTCAATATTTTGAATCATTTAAAACACTATAAAAAGGAAAGTAAAATATATGTTTTGTAAGAAATATCATTAAAAACCATTGACTCATTAATTTCGTTTAAATTAACTTAAAAAATGTATCGGTTATTAACAATCCATTTAGAAGAAATAACATAAAAAAAGGCCCGAAATTCGGACCTCTTAATTTTTTATACTGTTTTCATCAACCAGTTTCTCATGGAAACCTCATTGTTAATGATATGTCGCAATTCTGAAATCTTCACACGATCTTGTTGCATCGTATCTCGGTGTCGAATCGTTACTGTTTGATCTTCTAAAGTTTGATGATCGACTGTGATACAAAACGGTGTTCCCAAGGCATCTTGTCGTCTGTAACGTCTTCCAACAGCGTCTTTTTCATCATAAGCCACATTGAAATCCCATTTCAAATCGTCTATAATGTTTTGAGCGACTTCTGGTAAACCGTCTTTTTTAACCAATGGTAAAACCGCCGCTTTTGTTGGCGCTAAAACCGATGGCAAACGCAATACCGTTCTTGTAGAACCGTCTTCTAGAGTTTCTTCTTGCAAAGAAGTAGCAAAAACAGCTAAGAACATTCTGTCTAAACCAACCGAAGTTTCTACTACATAAGGTACGTAACTCGAATTGGTTTCGTTATCAAAAAATTGTAATTTTTTACCCGAAAACTGTTCGTGTGCCTTCAAATCGAAGTCGGTTCTCGAGTGAATTCCTTCCAATTCTTTAAATCCAAATGGGAAATTGAATTCGATATCTGCCGCTGCATTAGCATAATGCGCTAATTTTTCGTGATCGTGAAAACGGTAGTTCTGTTTTCCTAAACCTAACGATAAATGCCAGTTCAAACGCGTGGTTTTCCAGTATTCATACCATTTCATTTCTTCGCCTGGTTTTACAAAAAACTGCATTTCCATTTGTTCAAATTCACGCATTCTGAAAATAAACTGTCTGGCTACAATCTCATTTCTAAAGGCCTTTCCAGTTTGAGCAATACCGAATGGAATCTTCATTCTACCGGTTTTTTGAACGTTTAAAAAATTGACAAAAATTCCTTGTGCCGTTTCCGGACGCAAGTATAAATCCATTGCATTTTCGGCAGAAGCTCCTAATTTAGTCCCGAACATCAAGTTGAATTGCTTCACATCCGTCCAATTTCTAGAACCTGTTTCTGGATCGGCAATTTCTAGTTCTTCAATCAACGCTTTAACATCTTCCAAATCGCCATTTCCTAACGAACGACCCATTCGCTCTAAAATTTCTCGCTCTTTGGCAAGATATTCCATCACTCGTGGATTGGTGGTTTTGTATTGTTCTTCATCAAAAGAATCGCCAAAACGATCGCGCGCTTTTTCAATTTCTTTCTTGGCTTTCAGGTTTAATTTTTCGGCATAATCCTCAATTAAAACGTCGGCTCTGTATCTTTTTTTAGAATCTTTGTTATCAATTAACGGGTCGTTAAAAGCATCTACGTGTCCAGAAGCCTTCCAAGTAGTAGGGTGCATCAAAATAGCTGCGTCTAATCCCACAATGTTTTCGTGCATTTGCACCATTGCTTTCCACCAGTATTCGCGAATGTTTTTCTTTAATTCAACACCGTTTTGAGCGTAGTCGTATACTGCACTCAAACCATCATATATTTCGCTTGACGGAAAAATGAATCCGTACTCTTTTGCATGCGAAACTACATTTTTAAATAAATCGTCTTGTTTTGCCATAGTGGTGCAAAAATATAAAAAGTGACTCTAAAATGACAACTTATATTGAATTGTATCAAAGATTTTTTTAATTTTATTCCTTTCAAAGCCAACACCTATGTTTACAAGCCTAATTAATCTCTTTTTCCCTAGAGCTTGCTGTGGATGCAACTCGTTTTTACTTTCGGATGAAATCGTAATTTGCACGGTGTGCCGACACGAAATTCCGCTTACCCATCACCACAAAATTCCAAATAACGAAGCTTTTGTTAAGTTTTATGGTCGAATACCAGTCGAATTTGCGGCAGCATTATTTTATTTTCACAAAAAAGGCATTGTTCAAGAGTTGATTCACAAGCTAAAATACAAAGGCCATCAAGAAATTGGAGAAATGATTGGTAGTTGGTATGCCGAAGAATTAAAATCGGTTACTAGTATTAAAACCATCGATTACATCATTCCTGTGCCGTTGCATCAGAAGAAACTTAAAGAACGAGGTTACAATCAAGTAACTACTTTTGGCGAAGCTTTGTCTAAAACCCTGAATATTCCTTACGCTCCTGACATTTTAATTCGACAAATCTATTCTAAAACGCAAACCAAAAAAACTATTTTAGGTAGAAGTGAAGTCGTAGCAAGTATTTTCGGCGTTGCCTTTGACGAAAGTCAGCATTACAAACATTTCCTACTGATTGACGATGTGATTACAACCGGATCAACATTGGAAGCTTGCAGCCGTGAATTACTGAAAATTCCAGGTGCAAAAGTCAGTATTGTTTGCATGGCAATAACGCAGTAATGATTTTTAGTTAATTATACATAAAAACATTTCGTTTCCTCTAAATATAATTGTTATTTTGCCTAGAGAAAATATACACTGATGCAAAAAAGTTATTCTAAATATATACTGTTCTTTTTGGCTTTAGCAATTAGTAGTTGTGCCAAAAGAGGCACCATTACTGGTGGCGCAAAAGACACACTTGCACCCAAAATGATTAGCAGCCTTCCTAAAAACTTTGCTACTAATTTTAACGGAAAAGAAATCAAGATAACCTTTGATGAATATGTTAAACTAAAAGACATTAGCAAACAGTTGATTGTTTCGCCACCCATGAAACTGCAACCCGAAATTTTACCCTATACCGCTAGTAAATACATCACCATTAGAATTAAAGATACGTTACAACCCAACACCACTTACAGTTTTAATTTTGGCAAAAGCATTCAAGACAATAACGAAGGAAATCCGTATCAGCAATTCAAATATGTTTTTTCTACCGGAAATCACATCGATTCGTTGAAATTGGGTGTTAAAATAAAAGATGCTTTAGAGAAAAAAACAGACAATTACGTTTCAATTATGTTGTATGAAGTAAACGACAAATACAACGACTCATTGATTTACAAACAAGTTCCGAGGTATATTACCAATACGTTAGACAGTTTGAAATTAGCGGCTTTAGAAAATTTGAAACAAGGAAAATACCGATTAATAGCGATTAAAGATGTCAATTCGAATAATAAATTTGATCCCAAAACGGACAAAATCGGTTTTCAAAAAGATTTCGTTTCCATCCCGAATGACACCTTATACGAATTGGAATTGTTTAAAGAAGTAACGCCTTTTAAAGCTTTGAATGTAGCCCAAGCATCGGCAAGTAGATTTACTATGGGTTACGAAGGAAATCCTAAAGACGTTAAAATAAACATCAAACGAAAAGGAGAAGAGTTGCCTTTTATCATCAGTCAACTTCCAAAAAAAGACTCGTTACAAGTCTGGTTCAATGGAGTTAAAGGCGATTCATTAAGTATTGATATAGCTAAGGATAAATTCAAAAAAACTTTTTCATTGAAAGTGAAAGATCAGAAAAAAGATTCTTTAAAATTGTCTACAGATATAACATCTACCTTGCATTTTAGAGAAACTTTTACTGTAAACTCAACGGTTCCATTGACCAAATGGGATGAAACTAAAATGAAATTGGTTAATAAAGATTCGGCAGATGTTAAGTTCACTACCGAGTACGATACGTTCAATCAAAAATTAAAATTCAATTTCAAAAAAGAACCCTTAGACCGCTACAGCTTAAAAATTTTTCCAGGTGCGTTACTCGATTACAATGAAAAAACCAACGATACGTTAATTTATAATTTTTCGACCAATAACGTTTCTGATTACGGTAATTTGAAAGTGGTTTTGGAAAATGTAAAACGTTATCCTGTTATCGTTGAACTCACCAATAGTAAAGGCGATGTTTTGGCCAGTGAATATTCTGAAAAAAGCAACATCATAACCTTTGATTTATTAGAACCAAACAAATTTACGTTACGTGTCATTTATGATGATGACAAAAACAAGTCATGGACGCCCGGAAGTTTTCTTGAACAACGTCAAAGCGAAGAAGTAATGTATTTTCCCAAAGAAATCGACATTCGAGCCAATTGGGATTGGGAACAAGTATTTGATTTAAAAAATACTAATTAATGTAACATAAAAGGATCTTTATCGTTTAAAAAAGCCAATTTAGTTCTCGTTTCATCCAAAGACTTTTTATCTAATTCTACTATAAAAACACCTTCGTTTTCTTGTGGTTCTTGCATGTAATTTCCCAGAAAATCGACTGCTTGCGAATGCCCAACATAGTCGTGATGATTAGCATCTAATCCCACTCGATTGACGCCAATTACATAACTCATGTTTTCTACCGCTCGTGCTTTTAACAAAATATCCCAAGCATTTACACGTGGTTTTGGCCAATTAGCAACATAAATTAGCACGTCATAATTTTCTACATTTCTGGCGAAAACTGGAAAACGCAAATCGTAACAAATCAGCGGACAAATTTTGAATCCTTTATAGTTTACAATTAGCTTTTCTTTTCCAGAAGTATAGACTTTTTCTTCTCCAGCCAAGGTAAACAGATGGCGCTTGTCGTATGTTTGAATTGCACCTGAAGGAAACACAAACACCAATCGGTTGTAATAATTACCGTTTTCTTCAATAATCAAACTTCCAGTTACGGCACAATTTCGTAATTTAGCAACTTCTTTAAGCCATAAAACCGATTCCCCTTGCATGGTTTCGGCAACGTTTTTAGGATTCATAGTAAACCCAGACGTAAACATTTCGGGCAACACCATCAAATCGACATCAAGGGCAATTGTATTGATTTTTTCCTGAAGTAAATGCCGATTTTCAGTAGGATTTTCCCAAGATAATTCGGTTTGTATTAGAGCTATTTTCATGACTTATTTAATGGTTATTTCGTCTACAAAAATAAACGCATCGCCACCAGCGCCTTGATGCCATTCGGGTAATTTGCCGAAGTTATAGGCTTTAATTTTGATGTATTTGGCTTTGATTGCCGTATCCGTTTTATAACTGAAATTCTTGATGGTGTTTTCATCAACTTTTGGATCTACAGTATTTTCAATGGTTTTGACCAAGGTAAAATTGACATTATCTAACGAACTGTAATATTCTACTTTGGTTGGCATTAAAATCCAAGAACGCGAATCTTGTAAAAATCGGGCATTAAAATCGGAAACCATTTTCTCTGATTGCAAATCGATTGTTGCTTCAAAATCTTGACTTTGATAGCCTTGCCAATCGCCTTTGCGCCAGTTTTCCGTTCCTAGAATTCCGTCTAGCAAACCGTCGGGACCACCTGCATGATATTGCTGATTGTAAGTCGATTTAATATTGATGGTGTAATTGTTTGGTTTTTTGAAATAGGTGGCAGAAACAGTACTACTCTGTTTATTGTTATTCTTTACATAGGCAGTAACTGTTGACGTTTCTAGAATTTCAAGAGGTTCTGTATAGACCGTTGAAGGTAATTTTTTTTCTAAATAATCGTCCTTATCACTTATACTGTAATGAATAATGTCATTTGAATTTTTAGATTTAATTTCAATTTTCATTGCATTTTTAAACGATTTACTTTCGGCTTGAATCACTGGAACTGGAATAATGTTCTCATACACCACATCATTGTCGGCTATTTCTGGAATATCAAATCCGAAATACTCTTTTTGATTTGAATAATTTTCCGTTGTGATTTCTTGAGAAGTTTTGTTTTCTAAAGTAACTTTTATCTTTTTAAAATAAGGTTTTATGGTGGTCCATTCGCCTGTCCCAGGTGTTACTGCATAAATCCCAATTGAACTCAAGACATACCAAGCGCTCATTTGTCCGCAGTCTTCATTTCCTATTAAACCGTCTGGTGCATTTTTGTAAAAATTATTTAAAATGAAATTTACTTTTTCCTCCGATTTTTCTGGTTTTCCAATAAAATTGTACAAATACGCCATGTGATGACTGGGTTCGTTTCCGTGTGCGTATTGCCCAATCAATCCGGTAACATCGGCTTGTTCTCTTCCGGTGGTTTTACTTTCGCTGTTGAACATTTCGTCGAGTTTGGCTTCAAATTTATCTTTTCCGCCATAAGCCGCTATCATTCCGGCAATATCTTGTGGTACAAAAAACGAATATTGCCAAGAGTTTCCTTCGGTAAAATTATTATTGATTTCTTTTGGATCGAATGGTTTTTCCCAGCCGCCATTTTTCTTTGGTCGCATAAAACCAACATTCCAATCGAAAACATTCTTCCAACTTTGAGAACGTTTCATGAAATAATCGTAGTCTTCTTTCTTATTTAAAATTTGCGCCATTTGTGCGATACACCAATCGTCGTAAGCATATTCTACCGTTTTAGAAACACTTTCGTGCTCGTCGTCCATCGAAATAAATCCTTGTTTTTTATAGGCATCTAAACCCAAATGATCCAACATCGCTGAATGTTTGGCAGCTTCAAAAGCTTTGTTGTAATCAAAACCTCTAATTCCTTTTGCCATCGCATCGGCCATAACCGAAACCGAATGATACCCAATCATACAATCGGTTTCATTGGAAGCCAATTCCCAAACCGGCAATCGACCGCCTTGTTCGTATTGCTTGATGAAGGTATTGATGAAATCTGCAGTTCGTTTCTTCTCGATTAACGTATACAATGGATGTGCCGCACGAAACGTATCCCAAAGTGAGAATACTGAATAGTAATCAAAACCTTCGCCATTATGAACTTTATTGTCACGACCACGGTATTTGCCGTCGATATCTTGGGCAATATTCGGTTGCACCATAGTGTGGTATAAGGCCGTGTAAAAAATGGACAATTTATCTTTATCGGTTTCTGAAATCTCAATTTTAGAAAGCTCTTTGTCCCAAGCTTGTTCAGCTTCTTGTTTCACTTTATTAAAATCCCAGCCTTTAATTTCGGAACTGTTTATTTTAGCACCATCATAACCGGTTGGAGAAAGTGCCACTTTTATGGAAATTTGTTCGCCTTTTTTGACTTGTTTGGAAAAACTCAATTTCAAAATCGTACCCGAATACAAACCGTTTTTATTTTCCTGATTGGCTTCGGCTTTATTAATTGTCATGGGAACGCTGAATTCGATTCGAGCATAAACGTATTGATCTTTAGCCCAAGCTTCACTTCTACGCAGGATTTCGATGGTTTTAGAGTCGATGATTTTAACTTCACCATATAACAATTTGTCACGGTGATTTAAATCGAGTATGATATTGGCTTGCCCAGCATTGTTGAAAGTATATTGGTGAAAACCAACACGCGTTGATGAAGTCAATTTAACATCGATATTGTTTTTATCAAGCTTTACTGAATAGAACCCTGCCGTTGCTTTTTCATTAGCATGTGAAAACTTCGAACCGTATTCTTTGGAATTAAAAGAAGGTTGTCCCATGGTTGGCATGAGCATGATATCGCCATAATCGGTGCATCCTGTTCCGTTTAAATGTGTATGTGAAAATCCGTAAATGACAGCATCATCATAATGATATCCAGAACAACCATCCCAACTGCCATCGATGCGCGTATCGGGTGAAAGTTGGACCATTCCAAAAGGCATGGTTGCGCCAGGATACGTATGTCCGTGACCGCCAGTTCCTATCATTGGATTGACATACTGATGGTAATTTTGAGCAAAAGAACTTATTGAAATTAAAAGCCCAAATGATATGATGAGTTTTTTCATAGTGTTGTTTGTTTGTAAAATCAAAGATAAAAAAAACGCATTCAAGTTAATGAATGCGTTTGCTTTAATTTTATTATTCTTATTTATTGTAAAACATAACTAAACGAACCGAGTAAAGTGTGTGATGTTGCGGTTAAGTTTACCCCATTATTTGTCGTAAAATTGAAATTTCCTTTTACTAATTTAGTAGAAGCTGTATAACTTGTAATGGTTATAGAACCACTAATGGTATTTACAGTTTCTGCTGGTGAGGTTCCTGAAATATCAAAATCGGCATAATAGCCACCAGCTACAAGTGAATTCGTAAAACTATGAGTTCCCACAGAAACGTCATTTTTAGGAATAACCACTTTGATGTCATAGATTTTATTTCCAATCTTGGCTTGTTTTCCAGCACCAACATTTTTATACCCTTTCAGTAAAAAATAATTGTTTCCATATTCGCCACCAGAGACATCTGCAGCGTTACCACCATTTTGTGGAGGTGTATCATAAATTACGCCATCCACTCGGGTAGTCATCGCAACCGAAGTGTCGCCACCACCAGTTCCGCCGCCGCCAGTATTATCAGTGCTAGAAGTATCCGAACTACAAGAAAACAAAGTAGTCAACACAACTGCTGAAATAATAACCTTTTTTAGCATATCCTAATTATTTAATACTTGCTTTCAGATATTCTCTGTTCATGCGAGCAATATTTTCTAACGAAATACCTTTTGGACATTCAATCTCACAAGCACCTGTATTGGTACAGTTTCCGAAACCTTCTTCATCCATTTGACGCACCATGTTTAATACACGATTGGTAGCTTCCACTTTTCCTTGTGGCAATAAAGCATATTGAGATACTTTTGCGCCAACAAATAACATTGCAGACCCATTTTTACAAGTTGCTACACAAGCTCCACAACCAATACAAGCAGCAGCTTCAAAAGCTTTATCTGCATCCGCTTTAGGGATAGGAATAGTATTGGCATCGATAGTATTACCCGAAGTATTTACAGATACAAATCCACCAGCTTGTTGAATTCTATCAAATGCACTTCGGTCAACCACTAAATCTTTGATTACTGGAAAGGCTCTACTTCTCCATGGTTCAACATAAATAGTATCACCATCTTTGAACATTCTCATGTGCAACTGACAGGTTGTAATTCCAGTATCTGGTCCGTGAGCACGACCGTTGATATACAACGAACACATTCCGCAAATTCCTTCGCGGCAATCGTGGTCAAATGCAATTGGCTCTATTTTATCGTTTATTAATTGTTCATTTAATTGATCTAACATTTCCAAAAATGAACTTGCTGTAGAAACTTCATTTAAGGTGTAAGTCTCTAAATTCCCTTTGGCTTTGGAGTTTTTCTGACGCCAAATTTTAAGGGTTATATTGATGTTTTTTGCTGAAGACATAATCTATTATTTATAATTTCTAGCTGCAATTTTGATAAACTCGTATTTCAATTCTTCTTTGTGAAGTTCTTCTTTACTGATGTCGTCGCCTTTGTATTCCCAAGCGCCAACAAATGAGAAGTTTTCGTCATCACGAAGTGTCTCACCTTCAGAATCTTGGTATTCTTCACGGAAGTGACCACCACAAGATTCTTTTCGTTGTAACGCATCCATTGCCATCAATTGTCCTAAGTCAATAAAATCGGCAACACGCAGTGCTTTTTCCAATTGTGGATTGAATTCGTCTGCGCTTCCTGGAACGTTTACATCTCTATAAAACTCTTCTTTTAAAGCTGCAATTTCAGCAATCGCTTCTTTCAAACCAGCTTCGTTTCGACCCATACCCACTTTATTCCACATGATTAAACCTAAGCGTTTGTGGAAGTGATCTACCGATTTAGAACCTTTATTGTTTAAGAATTTATCGATAGCATCTTTAACTCTATTTTCTGCGTCAGCAAATTCTTGACTTTCTGTAGATATTTTACCCGTTCTAATTTCGTCAGCCAAATAGTTTGAAACCGTGTATGGCAATACAAAATAGCCATCGGCTAAGCCTTGCATTAAAGCAGAAGCTCCTAATCTATTGGCTCCGTGATCAGAAAAATTGGCTTCTCCTGCTACGAAACAACCCGGAATAGTAGATTGTAAATTATAATCTACCCAAACGCCACCCATAGTGTAGTGCACCGCTGGATATATTTTCATTGGAGTTTCATACGGATTTTCATCGGTAATTTTTTGGTACATTGTAAACAAGTTACCGTATTTTTCTTCCAACCATTGTTTTCCTAATGCCGTTATCTCTTCTGGAGTTGGATGATGATTCCCTTGAGCAAAAGCAGTTTGTTTTCCTTTGTTTTGAATTTCGGTAGAGAAATCTAAGTAAACACCTTCATTAGTATCATTAGCTTCAATTCCACGTCCTTCATCACATACTTCTTTTGCCGCTCTTGATGCCACATCACGAGGTACTAAATTACCAAAAGCTGGATATTTTCTTTCTAAATAATAATCTCTATCTTCTTCTGCTAATTGTGTTGGTTTTAATTTACCAGCACGAATTGCTTCTGCATCTTCTTTTTTCTTTGGAACCCAAATACGTCCTGAATTACGTAATGATTCCGACATCAATGTCAATTTAGCTTGGTTAGTTCCGTGAACCGGAATACATGTTGGGTGAATTTGTACAAAACATGGATTTGCAAATAACGCTCCTTGTTTGTGAACTTTCCAACCTGCAGTTACGTTGCTTCCCATAGCATTAGTTGAAAGGAAATATACATTTCCGTAACCTCCAGATGCGATTACAACGGCATGAGCCGAATGTCTTTCTAATTCACCAGTAACTAAATTACGTGCTATTATTCCACGTGCCTTTCCGTCCACTTTTACCAAGTCTAACATTTCGTGACGGTTGAACATTTGAACACGTCCCAATCCGATTTGTCTTGATAAAGCCGAGTATGCTCCTAGCAACAATTGTTGTCCGGTTTGACCAGCCGCATAAAACGTACGTTGTACTTGTGTACCACCAAACGAACGGTTATCTAACAATCCACCATAATCACGGGCAAAAGGCACACCTTGAGCCACACATTGGTCAATAATATTTCCAGAAACTTCAGCTAAACGATGAACGTTGGCTTCACGTGCTCGATAATCACCACCTTTGATGGTGTCGTAAAACAATCTGAAGGTACTATCACCATCATTTTGATAATTTTTAGCCGCATTGATTCCTCCTTGTGCCGCAATAGAGTGCGCACGACGCGGTGAATCTTGAAAACAAAATGCTTTTACGTTGTAGCCCATTTCCCCAAGAGAAGCCGCAGCAGAAGCTCCAGCCAATCCAGTTCCCACCACAATAATATCAATTTTTGGTCGGTTATTGGGAGCCACTAATTTTAAATGATCTTTATAATCGGTCCATTTCTGAGAAATGTGTCCTTCTGGTATTTTTGAATCTAACTTCATAATGTATATCTGATGTTGATTATTTTAAGAAAAAGTGAATGTAAACTGGAATGATTGCAAATAAAAGCGGTACTAATATTGCAAAGCCGATTCCGAATTTCTTGATAGTTGGAGTAAACTTATTGTTAATTCCAAGTGATTGAAAAGCACTACTGAAACCGTGTAATAAGTGGAATGAAAGTGTAAACATTGCCAAAACATAAAGAATGGTTGCAATCAATCCCATTTTTGGATCTTTAAAGAAATCTACTGTGATTTTATACAAATCTTTTTGACCGATGAAGATTACTTCGTGAGTCGCTTTTTGAACCACAGTAGTAACATCTTCCACAACTAAATCATACTGACCATTACTTTGTTGTTTGATGTTGGCAAGGATTTCATCTGAAATTCTACCTTGAGCATCCACATTAAACATTGGATATGGAGAATCTTTAGAACCCACAGCTTGGTATTGTTTAGTTCCCATTGCATTAACTTCTTTAGTCACCAATGGCATTTTTTTATCAAAATGCATTACTGCCCAAAAGTTCACCATGTGCGTGATAATGAACACTAAAATAATAGTTCCCAACACCGCCATATTTCTTGATGAAAATGAACTGTTTGCTCCAGGATTACTCTTTGCATAACCTACTGGTCGTGCTTTTACGTTTTGATAGGTTAACATAAACCCATCAATAGCATGGAATAAAATTGAAATGTACGTTAAATAAGAAAGAATTTTTACTGCTGGATTGGTAGTCATGAATAACGCATACTGATTGAAGTGTGTTGCGTCGCTAAAAATCAATTGAAGATTTCCAGCCAAATGCCCTGCCAAAAACAAGCATAAAAATAAACCCGTAAGAGCCATCCAATATTTCTTTGCGATAGATGACTTTAAAAGTGCAGATTTTGCCATAAGATTGTATAATTTATTTTAAAAAATCAAACAAAAATACAGCTATTTGATATTAACTACAACCTTTTCGGCGTAATTTATAATCAATTTAAAGTGAGTTTAACACTTGTTGATTTTCAAGGTGTTAAAGAAGTAAAAACAAGGTATTTTGTTAAACAAAACTATTTTGTGTAACTTGGAATTAAGCCACGAAGTCCCATATCGACTACAGTTTCTCCCGATGCCGGGTCGTATTTTCCGTCATTATTTAAGTCAATCCATTCAAAACTTTTATTGGTAGACAACGATAGCGTAACTTCAACATTATTTTTTTCTAGCCCAGAAATGGTTAATGGTGTAGCAAATTTTCCGGTAACCACACAAGAACCTGCCGGAATTGGCGATGTGGCCGCAATAGGATTAGGCACCGTTGTAGCGCCTGCAGGTGCCTGACCTGAGGATGAGTAAGGCAAATCGTTTAAAGCAAATGCCCAATATCCTTGTGGTTTATTGCCGTCTACTTGAAAGAACGCATTTCCGATTGAAAACGAACTGATATACGAATTAAACCCAACAAAACTGGCCAATGTTCCCATGTAATCTTGTCCAGAATTGCGTATTGAAATTTGATAATTTTGATACGATAACGAAACACGCATCCATTCATAGTTGCCTATAGTAACTGATTTTAGTGGGATTTCTAAAAAAGCTTCGCCTTCGGCAACAATTTTGGCCTGACTAAAATCGATGGCATTGGTACCTCCTAATGTAGTTTCGGGTGCGTGGTATAAAACAGTTCCAGCACCTAATTGTGTGTTGGCATCGGGAGCCAATTCTACATAATGCGAAGAAATGGTATTAAAAATTGGTGATTGTCCTGCATGACCAGCAGGAACAGCAGAAGGTTGTCCTAAATTATTCAGGCGAATTTGATTGGGATCAAACTTAAATCGAATGATAAGCATCGGTTCTTTGGCATTGTCGTCTTGATCTTCGCAAGAAAACAAAACTATACTTGAGATTACTATGGTAACTATTAAAAGTAGTTTTTTCATACTATGGTTTTGGTTTTAGCCCTGATGGTAATGGAAATCCTCGAAGAGATTGCAATGAACAGCAGGAATAGGGATTACAAAAAGGCACTACCGATTCGCTTCTAAAAATTAAGACGAAATTAATAGGTTTTTGTTACATCTTCATCTATAACGAGAATATAGTCGGCTTTATTGTAATTTTCTGACTCTAATTTTGTTAAATCTTTTTGCTCAACAGTGGCAATGGTAACGATTTTGACGGAAGTATTGTAAGTTTTTAAATACCAACTGATACCTTCAAAATTTTCAGAATGGTAACTGCCGTTGTAATGAATAAAAACGCTGCCTTCTTTTAAATTGGCATTGATAAAATACGCCATCGTAGCATCTTTACTCGCTTGTGCTTTGGGCATATTCGGACTGGTGTGATCGCCCATCATTTTCATCATGGCGACATAACCCGGAAGATTAGCATCATACGGAATGGGTTGTGGTGCTATCCACGATTTTTCTTCTTCGGTTAAGGTTTGCAAAGCTTCAAAACCTTTTTTAGAAACCATAGCGGCATAGCGTCGAGGAATATTCGTTGCAATAAATGAATTTTTATTTTCTTTGGCAAAATCGACTAATGGTTTGTAATCGGTTGGATAGTTTTTCCATAATCGTGCCGTAGAGTCTAACTTTTTTTGGTCAATTTCTCCGTTCAAATATTGATTCAATTGCTTTTGATTGTCAGCTTCGAGCATTTCGGCACCTTGTACAATAGGCATGTCTGCAGCTATATCTTTAGTCAATTCCAATTCCAACCAATGCGAAATGGCGTTGTTGTGAAACTCACCAAATAATACCACTTGGGTAGTTTCGGCCGACTTCAACAGTTTTTTATAGGTAACTTTTTTTCCGTTTTTATCAAACAATTGGTAGGCTTTTTTGTCTTGAGCTTGAAAAACAATAGATGATAGAAGCAAACAGATTAAAAAATATTTTTTCATGATTCAAATTTTTCATAAAAATATAGAATTTAATGGCAGTTGAAAACTATTTGGATATTTTTGTTGAAACTTTATTCAAATGTCGATTTCAAAAACTAACGATACTTTTCTTGATTATTTGTGTCAATTTATTGATATGAATGAGAAATCATCGGCTGAATTGATCCTAAAAGCAAGAGAAAAATTCCAAGTTTCACATCTGAAGAAAAACGATTATTTTGCAAAAGAAGGAGAAGTTTGCACTCATTTTTGTTTTGTAGAAAGCGGCATTTTACAACATTCGATAGAAGTTTTGGACGAAGAAAAAACGACGTATTTAGCATTGCGAAACTCGGTTACTTCTTCCTTAAACAGTTTTTTATTTGGTAAACCATCCCGAAAAAGCATCAAAGCCATTGCGGATTGTAGGTTATGGATTGTAGATTTAAAAACCTTCCAAGATTTAATTGAAAACAACAAAGCCTTTCGTCAATTTTATTACAATGTCATCGAAAAACAAATTTGCTTGATAGACGATTACCGCATTGATTTATTAACGCTTACCCCAGAAGAACGCTACAAAAAACTGTTGGCTACCGAACCTAAATTACTACAAGAAGTGCCTTTGCATTATTTATCATCTTTCCTAGGAATTTCGTCGCGACACATGAGCCGTATTCGTAAAAGTATTTAGCCACGAATTTCACAAATTAAAAATTCGTGCACCATTACCATTTTAAGAATTCGTGACGATTGGTGAAATTCGTGGCTAACATAAAATAACGCCATTTGGCTACACATTAAAAAGATAGTTTGCGTAATTTTGGATATTAAAATTATCTAACAATCTAAAATGACATGAGCCACAGGGCGATTGCATATAACCATTAAAAAACAATAAAAACTTACCTATGAAATACCATCAAATAGACCGTGATTTGTTTATTAAAAACAGAGCTAAATTCACGGCACAAATGAAACCAAACAGTGTTGCCGTTTTTAATTCTAATGATATTTACCCAGTTTCTGCCGATTCTACTTTGCCTTTTGCACAACACCGTGATATTTTTTATTTATCGGGCGTTGATCAAGAAGAAAGTATTTTGTTGCTTTTTCCAGATGCGCCTTATGACAACTTAAAGGAGATTTTATTCTTAAAAGAAACCAACGAGCATATTGCCATTTGGGAAGGTGAAAAATTGACTAAAGAAAGAGCGTTTGAAGTTGCTGGAATTAAAACCGTGATTTGGTTGCAAGATTTTCATAAAACGTTGAAAGAAGTGATGACCTACGCCGATACGATTTACATCAACACTAACGAGCATTATCGTGCGGTGATTGAAACCGAAACTCGTGAAGCGCGTTTTGTAAAATGGTGGAAAGAAAACTATCCTGCTCATAAAGTCGAAAAATCGAATCCAATATTGCAGCGTTTGCGTTCGGTAAAAGAAAGTGAAGAATTGGATTTGATTCAAGAAGCGTGTAATATTACAGAAAAAGGCTACCGCAGAATCTTGAATTTTGTGAAACCAAATGTGATGGAATATGAAATTGAAGCCGAATTTGCGCACGAATTTCTGAGAAATCGTTCTAAAGGTTTTGCTTATACACCTATTATTGCCTCAGGAAATAATGCGAATGTGTTGCATTATATCGAAAACAACCAACAATGTAAAGCCGGTGATTTAGTGTTATTGGATGTAGGTGCCGAATATGCCAATTATTCTAGTGATATGACTCGAATGGTTCCAGTTTCGGGACGTTTTTCGGATAGACAAAAAGAAGTATACAATGCGGTGTTGCGTGTGAAAAATGAAGCGACCAAAATGTTGGTTCCAGGAACGTTGTGGAAACAATACCATGTAGAAGTGGGTAAAATCATGACATCCGAACTTTTAGGTTTGGGATTGATTGATAAAGCCGATGTTCAAAACGAGAATCCGGATTGGCCAGCCTACAAAAAATATTTTATGCACGGCACGTCGCACCACATGGGATTGGACACACACGATTACGGATTGCTACACGAACCAATGCAAGCGAATATGGTATTTACCGTTGAACCAGGAATCTACATTCCAGCTGAAGGTTTCGGAATTCGTATTGAAGACGATATGGTGATTCAAGAAAAAGGAGAAGCGTTCAATTTGATGCGCAACATTCCGATTGAAGTGGAGGAGATTGAATCGATTATGAATTCTTAGTTTAGAAAAAAGAGAATAAAACATAGAAAATAGACGGTTTAGCTTCGCTCTGTTCGCCTTTCAGGCTCGAGTGCGAATGTGAGCCGTTTTTTTGTTTATTAACTAAACCGACGGAATTACTTCCACCACCATTTCATTTCCGACTAAATCATAATAACTGCAACTCATTGTATCCATTACCACTATCCATTTTTCTACACCCGATTTGGCGCAGTCGTTCAGGAAAGTCATGTAATCGGTTTGTCCTTGTTGGTGAATTTTTAAATCCGATTTAAATTGCTCGATGTTACTTTCGTTGGCAACCACTAACGTTTCCGAAAAACCTTCAGAGGCAATTTTAAAATTGTCTTTTCCGAAATAATTGGTGTGATTGTCAAAAACAAAAGTTTCGAATGATGTGACGCCAAGCGCCATAATATCTTGCATGTATTTTGGAAAATCGGCACCGCTTTTTACTTTGGAATGGGCGTCGTGGATTTGTTGGATGGTAAACATAATTTTTTTGGTTTAATCTTGTCATTCCGACGTAAGAGACTCGAGCGAAAGCGAACAGATGAAATAAATCATATGAAATAAGTAACTCGTGAGTTCCTCCTGTGTCGGAATGACAAAACTATTCTTTTTTGGTTAATTGAATTTGTGGCAATGGTTGACAAAGTGTTTTGTTTACAATTTTTTCTCTCATTAATTTTTTCTTATTGAAATGACGAGAAATGTTTTGAGTGATTTCTGTGTAATTATCTTTAATTTCATCTGACTCTTTATCTCTCCATTGATGATAAAAAACTTTAATAGACCTACAATTATTGTGCTCAAAAATAGTGTTCAATAATGTTCTGTCAGATAGACCACAAGAGTGTCCCATAATTACAACTTGAAATTTATTGCTATCTATATAACTTAGTAAATTACTATAATTTGAGTTTTGTAAATATTGAAATGATTTAAAGTTCTTCAAGTATTCATTATCGTTAATATTTTCAATCATCTTATAATCATCATCCATTTCATCCCCAAAACCAAAATTGATTTTGTTTTCTTTTATATTATCTATTTCTCCATGAATAAAATTAATTGTTGTTTCAATTCTATCATCTTTCCCTAATAAATCAGAATATATTTTTGCAATTGGTGTATAATTGAAGTTTAGAAAATATAAGTTATTCACTAACTCTTCTTTCTTCTCTTTTTCAAAATGTTCTTTTATATCTTTTATATCTTCAGAATTTACAAATTGCTTCAAAACATTATCTTCATTACTCAATAATGAAATTGGTTTTAAAGAATTATATATTTTAATCCAATCAATATTTTGAATATTTGTGAAATCTAAATCATATTTGTTTAATACTTTATCTTTTAAATAATTCTCTAAAAAAAATTTAACTTGTTCAAGTTCTTCATTCAATTGTTTAACATCCCAATAGTAATTATATTTGTGCAAACTCCCTTTAGCTTTTCCTTTTAAAATTTCATAGTAGATGTTTTCAATATCAACCCAATTCTGAATTGATTGTTCAGAAATAATATTAAAAAATTTATTTTTGAAATCAATTAAAAAATTACCATTACTATTTTGATTGTTTCTCTCAACAAATTTTTTTAATTCATTATAAGATTTTAAGTTGTCAATAGCTTCATAATCAAAAGTACTATACATCCCACCAAACTTACAATCGATATCAACTAAATCATTATTATATTTTATTGTTTTAAGCCCTATAGTGTCACAGGCTGTTTTCCAAAAATCATCAATAAAATCCTTATAACTTGTTGGCAATCCATGCGCCAAATCAAATCCGTTCCCGATGATAACTAATCTATTCATGCTTCTAAAAATCTGTTTCTCAAATATATTTATTTTCAACCATAAAGCACATAAAAGTTATTAACCTGTTTGCCTATTATTTTCTTTTCCATCTTTTGTGTATCAAAAAAATTAAAGTCATAGTTTTGCAACCATGAAAACCACCATCTTCAAAAACACCAAAATATCCTACAGCGAGCAAGGCAAAGGGACGGCTGTAGTGCTCTTGCATGGCTTTTTAGAAAACCAATTGATGTGGGAGGCCTTTGTGCCTGAGTTTTCAAAGAAGTATCGCGTAATTACCATCGATTTATTGGGTCATGGGCAAACCGAGTGTTTGGGCTATGTGCATTCGATGGAAGACCAAGCTGATATGGTGTATCAGGTGTTGCATGAATTGAAAATTAGAAAAGCCATTTTGGTTGGGCATTCGATGGGTGGCTATGTGGCGTTGGCTTTCGCCGAATTGTATCCAGACAATATGAAGGGTTTGGTGTTGCTGAACTCTACTTCTCGTGCCGACAGTGACGAGCGCAAACTCAATCGCGATCGTGCCATAGTAGCTGTAAAGCAAAATTATTCGGCGTTTGTGCGCATGAGTATTGCCAATTTATTCAGTGAAGACAACCGCGAACGCTTAGCGGAACAAATAGAACTCGTAAAATTAGAAGCCCTAAAAACACCGTTACAAGGTGTCGTTGCTGCTTTAGAAGGTATGAAAATTAGAAACGATAGGGAAGTGATTTTGCACTTTGCACCCTATCCGATTCAACTAATTTTAGGTAAAAAAGACGGCGTTTTAATTTATGAAGACAACCTCGAACAAATTGAAGGCACCAAGGTAAAACTTACGTCATTCCCTGACGGACACATGAGTCATCTTGAAAACAAAAAGCAATTGATGAAGGTGTTGTTGGAGTTTTTTAAGACAATTTAACCGCAAGGATGCAAAGAAAAGCGCAAAGTTCGCAATGATTTTCTTTATTTTTTTAAAGTTCTATTATTTCCTTTGCGGACTTTGCGAAAAAACCTAGCGCCTTTGCGGTTAGGCCTTTTCTTCAAAAGCCATATCCACATCAAGTATTTCACTCAATAAAACCACAATTTCTTCTAGATAATACTCCATAATTTCACTCGAAATGACATTAGTTTCTTCTTTATCTACTTTAAAAGTAAACGGTAAAAATCCGTTTTTTAAGTTTTTAAACGAAATGATTCCGGCTTCAATTTCCAAACCTTTTGCTTCAGGTTCGTACATAAATGCGTAAGCAAGAATTTGTATGATTTTGTCGTTTTTGATGTCTTCTGTTAAACCGTTCCACGATTTTAAAGTAACACTTGGTTTATCTACTTTACCCGTTTTGTAATCGATGATTCTGATTTTGCCGTTTCGGTTTTCAATACGATCCACATTTCCTGCAATTTTTACTGGAAAGGGCAAATTGGGATGTTCTAGTGTACGTTCCAAATGGTGTTCAAGTGCAATAATCTGAATTTGATCACCGTTTTGAATCGAATCTAATTCCAATTTCAAAAAGTTAAGTACGTTTCGTTTGGCAACTTCATAGGCTAACAGATTTCTTCCTTTTTTGATATCACCTTCTTTGTATACTTCTTTGAATTGTTTCAACACTTCTTCATCGATGTTTTTGATAGCAATTTTTAAATCATTTTCTATTAAAATTTTACCAATAAAAGGCTTGTATAATTCCTCTAAAGCACCATGAATAATGGTTCCGAGTGTATTCACTGCAATATTTTCCTCGACTTCATCGGTTTCTGAAATGCGTAAAATACGTTGAAAATAAAACTGAATCGGATTTCGGATATAGGTTGTTAATGACGAAGGCGAAAATCCTTTTTCGGCAATTTCTTTCAATCGCAACAAAACACTTTCCGATTTTGGGACTAGAATAGGTTGGTGTGCAATTTCAGGCACATCGGCATTATACGTTTGAAAGTTCAAGTGGTGTTTGGGTTGTTTTTCAACTTCCAATTGCGTGATAAATCGGCTTTTTTCGCCAGCATCTAAACCTTCACTATCCGAATTATACAGCAAATACACGTTTTTAGCCCGTTGCAATAAATGATAGAAATGATAGGTATAAATGGCGTCTTTTTCTTTATAAGTAGGCAATCCCAATTCGCGTTTCACATCATACGGAATGAACGAATTCATGCTTTTACCTGCTGGAAACTTCCCTTCGTTTACCGATGTGATGATTACCGTTTCAAAATCGAGCACACGGCTTTCGAGAACTCCCATGATTTGTAATCCGTTCAGCGGTTCTCCTTCAAAAGAAACCTCAGCCACATCAATTACTTGTTTGTATATAGCATATAGCGTATCGATAGAATCAATATTTTCGTGTGAAGAAAAATAAGAACTCAACTGATTAATGACTTTGAAAATAGAATATACAAAGGCGTTTGTGATTTTTTCTTCTTCATTGTCACGACTCAAATTCGACTTAATAATCAATAAAATATGTGATAAATTTTCAAGAACTTGCACCGAATTAGTATCCCATTTTTGAAACAATAATTGGAACAATTCATTCTGATTTTCTTGCAATTCCAGTATTCGTTTTTGAAGAATAAAGGTGTAATTATTTTGGTTGATGCGATTGACCAATTGTGAGGCATTGACGAAAGGTTCTATGAGTGGATGTGTCAAAATATCCAACACATCTTTGTAATACAGCACATAATTTGAAGCATTTCTTGACAAAGCGTTGGTGTGCATTTTGAACAATTTGGCCATTAAAAGTTGGGCAGGATTGTTTTTACTTGAAAATCCCATCGTGATGTTTAAGGCATCAACATTGTTGGGAAGCGAATACAAAATAGGCAACAGCAAGCTTTCTTCACCCAACACGACTGCTACATTTTGAAGTTGGCCATTATGGTCGTTACTGTGTTTTTCTACAATATCACCCACTATTTTGGCTTGACCAATAGATTTTGGTGTACCAATAACTTGAATATTTTTCTCTTGTTGGTACTCGGTTGTAATCCACTCGTAGGGATGTGTTTTATAATAAGGCCACGTTGACTTAAATCGGCGTTGAAAAAGCCCTGCATCGTGAAAGGTATCGTTTAAAAACGTTTCATCGATATCCCAATATATTTTGGCTTTATCGATAGCTAAAAGGTGTTGTACTATTTTTTCTTCCGCTTGATTAAGGGCATTAAATCCGGCAAAGACAAAGTTTTTTTCTTTTACGGATTCGGAAAAATGATTCAAATTATTAACAGCTTCTCTATAAATTAAGCCTTGATAACCCATCCCTTTTTCTAACAAATAATTGTACAATGAATAATAATATGATGGCAGTTTTTTCCAAAAAACTAGATAGTTTTCTATGAGTTCGGTTCGTTGATCAATATCGACCGCCCAATGTTCAATTTCTTTAATATTTTCTAAATATTTTAAGACTTTATCGGGTTCTAATAAATAACGGTCAATTTCGTTAAAGTCTTGAAGTAAGGTTTTGGCCCAATTGGCAAAGGTTTCAAACGATTCCGCATCCTTCTCCGTAATTTCTAAATAAATGGTATAGAATTCAAACAAAAGTTCGACATTATCTATGGAACGAATTCTGGAAATATTCTGAACAAAATCTTCTATACTGATAATTTCGGGAGCTAATATGGTTTTTTGAGATTGCTGTTTTAAAGCATCCAAAAGAAAAACTTTAGCTCTTCTATTAGGTAAAATAATTACCGTATCAAACAATGAATCGGAATACTCATTTAAAATAACGGTTGCAATTTTTTGAAGAAACGTTGGATTTGCCATAGTATAAAAATAAAAAAACGTCCCGATAAATCGGGACGTTTCTTGAAAATATTTTAGAAGAAATTATTTTACTAATTTCACTTCAACTCTTCTGTTGTTAGCTTTACCAGCTTTAGTTTTGTTAGTATCAATTGGTTTAGATTCACCATAACCTACTGAAGATAATCTTGAAGCTGCAATTCCGTGCTCAACTAAGTAAGCTTTAACTGCACCTGCTCTGTCTTCAGACAATTTTTGATTAGCTGCATCTTTACCATCAGAATCTGTGTGACCTTCGATAGAGAAGTTAGCAGTTGGATACTCTTTTAAGATAGCTGTGATAGCTTCTAATACTGGGTAAGTTTGTTTTTGGAAAGAAGCTTTAGCCGTATCAAACAAGATTGTTTTAGCGTAATCATTTAATTTTTTGATAGCTTCTTCAGTAACTTCTGGACAACCTTGATTAGCTACAGTTCCAGCAACATCTGGACATTTGTCATCTTTGTCAAGAACTTTATCGCCATCTCTATCTGGCCAAGGACAACCACCGTTTTCTTTTGGACCTTTAACTTCTGGACATTTGTCAGCTTTATCAGCAATACCGTCACCGTCAGCATCTGGACAACCATTCAATGATTTTAAACCAGCTACGTCAACACAAGCGTCGTCTTTATCTTGAACTCCGTCACCGTCTGTATCAGGACATCCATTGAATTGAGCTAAACCAGCTTCTGTAGGACAAGAATCATCTTTGTCAATAATTTTATCACCATCTGTATCTGGACAACCTTTAAATTCTAAAGTTCCTTTATCATTTGGACAAGCATCATCATTATCATAGATTCCATCATCGTCAGAATCTTTAGCACCAAATTTGAATGTTAAACCTGCAAAGTGTTGCATATGAGAAGCAACATCTACATTAGCAACTCTAGCGTCGTCGAAAGAATGTTTGTAAGTTGAAGAGAATGATAAACCAACTTGTTTAGTTAACCAAAAAGTCAATCCTAAACCACCATTAATAGTACCAGCTGAAGCATCACCAACCCAAGTGTAACCTCCACCAATATGAGCAGATGGATCAAACACTTTAGATTTGATTAAGTTCATGAAGCTGTATTTCACTACTCCATCAACACTGTAATACATTAAATCACCAGGATTTGTAACTGGATAATCACTTGTATTTGTTGTAGCGTCGTATACTCTTTCACCAACAAATTTGTTGATTTTGTTAACAGATCCTGTAACACCGAAAGAGAAATTGTCTCCTACATATCTTGAAATATTCAAAGAAGATACTGAAGGAATGATACTCCAATATTTTTTTGCATCAAAATATTGAGAAAATTGTTCTTTTACACTAGAAGCAGCACTAACTCTACCTCCGTCTATTGCGTTTGCACCAAACGAAATAGCCCATTTGTTGTTGCTGTCTTGTGCTTGAGAACTTAATCCGATAAGCATCAATAAAGCAAATAATTTGTTAAGATGTTTCATACTTAATTTTGTTAGATTATAAAGATATAATGGTGCAAAAGTAACACCAATAAATGAATTATCAAAATCTTGTAGTTAAAATTCTACATTATATGATTTTAAGGGACTTACCTACTTCGGTAAAGGCTTCAATTGCTTTATCCAAATGCTCTTTTGTATGAGCTGCAGAAAGTTGCACTCTAATCCTTGCTTTATCTTTTGGAACCACTGGATAAAAGAATCCGATTACGTAGATTCCTTTTTTCAAAAGTTCATCGGCCATGATCTGAGAAAGCTTGGCATCATACAACATAACTGGTACAATAGCCGAATCACCATCAATAATATCAAGCCCTGCCGCTTTCATACCTGCTTTAAAATAGTTGGTATTCCACTCTAACTTGTCTCGAAGCGTGGTATCTTTTTCTAATAATTCAAACACTTTAATTGAAGCCCCAACAATGGCTGGCGCTAACGAATTGGAAAACAAATACGGACGCGAACGTTGACGTAAGATTTCAATCACTTCTTTTTTTGCTGTAGTATATCCACCCATAGCGCCTCCCAAAGCTTTTCCTAAAGTTCCAGTAATGATATCTACACGTCCCATAACACCTTTAGCTTCCAGGGTTCCTTTTCCAGTTGCACCAATGAATCCAGCCGCATGACATTCGTCTACCATCACTAAAGCATCATATTTATCGGCTAAATCACAAATTTTATCCAATGGAGCTACCAATCCATCCATTGAGAAAACGCCATCGGTTACAATTAATTTAAAACGATGACCTGCTTCGGTTGCTTTAATCAATTGTTGTTCTAAATCTTCCATATTGGAATTTTCATAACGATAACGCGCCGCTTTACACAATCGAACACCGTCAATAATGGAAGCATGATTCAAACTATCGGATATAATGCAATCTTCTTCGCCCAATAAAGGTTCAAAAACACCACCATTAGCATCAAAGGCTGCAGCATATAAAATGGTATCTTCTGTTCCGTAAAAATCGGCTATCTTTTTTTCTAAGGTTTTGTGAATGTCTTGAGTTCCACAAATAAATCGCACCGACGACATTCCGAAACCATGCGAATCTAAAGCATCTTTGGCCGCTTGAATCACTTCGGGATGTGACGATAATCCTAAATAATTGTTTGCACAAAAATTTAAAACCGTTTCGCCGTTAACCGTAATTTCGGCACCTTGTGGCGAGGTAATGATGCGTTCTTTTTTAAAAATACCGTTTTGTTCAATGGTATTCAATTCGTTTTGCAGGTGTTGTTGAATTTTTCCGTACATGTTTATTTTAGTTTGTTTTGTTCTTGTTTGCGTCTACAAATTTACAATTTCAATTCCTTCTCCAATATAAACCAATGTTTTTTTAACTACTTTATATCCCATATCCTCAATCGCAATTTGATACTGTTCTAATTGTTGCTGGTATTTAGGCAAATGCGAACCTGTTTTGTAATCTAACAAATAGATTTCGTTTTTTTTATAAAGCACCATTCTATCGGGCTTTACCAAATTGCCTTCTTTTTGAATGATGGTTTGCTCATTCAGCACTTTGGTTCCGAGGGCAAAAAAATCAGATAAATCATTGTGACCGACTATTTCGTTAATCGTTTTTGCGACTTCTTCTTTTTGCGAAACCACAATTAATCCGTTTTCAATGGCTTTTGTAATGGCCAAATCGATATCGTTTTTAGTTTTTACAAACGACAAAATTTCGTGAATGGTATTTCCGTATTCAATGGCGTTTTGTTGTTTGGTATTCCACATCACACTTTCTCGTTGGGCAATTTTGATGTTTTTCGGATTTAATGTTGAAGCCACTTGTGGAATAACTTCGGTGTTTTTTTCTGTTTGTTCGTCGGTCGATAGTTTTGCAGTTTGACCAAATTCGTACAGGAATTTTGTTTCTTCAAATCCTTTATCGTGCAAAAATTCTATAAAAAATGACGATAAGTTGTTAGGCAAACTTCCGTCTTTTTTGATATTCATACTAGAAATAATGTGCAATTGTTCTTCGGCACGCGTCAAAGCCACATACAACACATTAATACTGTCTAATAAATCTTCTTGTTTTTTCTGACTGTAAACTTTTGAAGCTTCTTCGCCATAACTTTCCACTTTACTGCTTTTGTCTACCAATGCTTTGGGCAATCCTATTACATCTTCGTCGGCGTTGAGCCATATTTTTTCTTTCGGACTTCGACTAAAATCTTCTTCCGCAAACGGAAAAATCACCACCGGAAATTCCAATCCCTTCGATTTGTGAATGGTCATAATACGCACGGCATCGTTTCCTTCGGGCGACGGAATGCTGAGTTTTTCACCGTTTTTATCCCAATACGAAAGAAAATCGGATATTCCTGCTTGATTTTTAATATCGCGCTCCAAAACAATATCCAAGAAATATTGCACATAAGCATTGCGTTTTTTTATCGGAATTACTTTAGAAATAATAATTTCAGCAGCTTCGTACAACGATTTTTTCCGATTGTTTTCAAACGAAAATTCCAATCCAAATTGAGTCAGCCACACTTGGAAATCCTTTTCGTTTTTTTGTTCAATTCCTTGAAAAATAAAATCGTGAACAGGTAATGTATCTTGCTGGTTATTGGCTAAATAATACAAAAAATTAGCTTTAGCCTCAAGATCGTTGTTATTTTTCAAATAACGTAAAATTTGAATGATGCACTGCACTTCCGACGACGCACCAATCAACAAACTTTCGGATGACAAAATCGGAATGCCGTTTTCAGTCAAATAATTAGCAATGTCGGTTCCTTGCGATTTTTTTCGGGTTAAAATCACAATGTCTTTGTTCTTGAAACCATTCGATTTAGCTTTTTCAATGATGCGAAGTGTGGCTTCTAAATACAATTCGTTTTTATCGACATTTTCTTCTTCATTTTCAACCACCTCAACTTTGGGAAGAAAAGAAATCGATACCAATCCGCCTTTTTTATTGTTGGTTTTTTGACGGCTGTGATTCAGATACAAATCTTGATAGTCTTTATTCTCAAATTCTTTGGATAAAAACTGAAAGAAGTCGTTGTTGAACTCAATTACTTCCGAGTAACTTCTCCAGTTGGTGTCTAATTGTTCCAATTTTTTGGCAACATTAAACGGATTTTGATCTTTACTCAATTCGATAAACTGTTCAGCTTTTCCGCCACGCCATCGATAAATGGATTGTTTGGGATCGCCAACCAACAGCAACGAACCTCTTTCGCCTTGCAAATCTTCACTTACCAGCGCATTGTCAATTAGCGGAATCAAGTTTTGCCATTGCATTTCCGACGTATCTTGAAATTCGTCAATAAAAAAATGCTTGTAACGTTCGCCCAATCGCTCGTAGATAAACGGTGCCGGTTGGTTCTGAATTTGTTCGTTAATCAACTTATTGAATTCTGCTATCGAAAGAATGTTTTGGTCTTTTTGGATTTTCGTCAATTCATTACTAACCGTATTCAATAGCGAAAGCGGCGTGATATTTTTTAAAAATGCGTCGTAAAAATTGCGTTTTTCAAATTTGTTGTAAATCGATTGTAATAGTGACAATAATTCGGGAATAACACTTTCTATTATAGCACCATCTTTAGCCGTTTTGTTGATTTTGACATCTTCAAATTCGTGGTAGGTTTTATTGTTTGGATTAAATTTTCCTTCTTGAATGCTGATTAAATGTTTTGGAAAATATCCGCCAGAAAACGATTTTACATCGATACCGTTTTTTTCAATGAGCAACAAGGCTTCGGTAGCCAATTCAATCGTTTCAGAAGCTATTTGTTCTGAAAGTTCGGTCAGTTTGTTTTTGATTTCAACAAATTCGGCGATGGTTTTGTTGTTAAAATGAGTAATTTCTTCCCGATTGTTTTCATTTAAAATCAATCGACCAGTATCCATAATTTCGCGCGAAACATCCCAACTTTTATCGTCATCGGTTTTTTCCATCGTGAAATCAACCAGTAAATTGGTCAGCGTCTCATCTTCGCCAGCTTGCGCAATAATAGCATCTACGGCTTCGGTTAACAAATTTTCGGTATCTAGCGAAACTTCAAAAGTAATGGGCAAATTCAAATCGTGTGCAAAAGCACGAATGACTTTATGCGTAAATTTATCGATGGTAGAAATGTCAAAAGCAGCATAATTGTGAATGATGTTCTTGATGATGCTTTTAGCTTTGACTTGAATATCGTGCAGACTCAATTGGGTTTCTGCATTGATAACTTGCATCAACTCTAACGCTTTATTGGAAGGGTCTTCTTGGGCAAACTCCGATAAATTTTCCACCACACGACTTTTCATTTCATGCACTGCTTTGTTAGTAAACGTAATGGCAAGAATGTTTTTATACGCATCATTTTTATTGGATAATAGAATAATTTTTAGATATTCTTTTACCAAAGTATAGGTCTTACCCGAACCAGCCGAAGCGTCGTATAGCGTGAATGCCGTTTTTTGCATTTAAGTTTTATTAATTCGATAAATATAATTCAATTTAGAATCTTCTCCGTAATACGTCACTTCAATTTCATCAACTTTTATGGCTCCAATTTTTTCGATGGCTTTTTGAGAACGAATGTTGTGGGCTCCAATATGAAAATAAATGGTGTCCACATACTGAAAAGCATAATCTATCATGAGTTTTTTCAAAGCTTTATTGTATCCTTTTCCCCAATATTTTCTGGCGATAAAAGTGTACCCAATTAATATTGAATTATCTTTTTCATCATAATCATAAAAACGGCTGCTGCCCACAGGCTCGTTGGTTTGAGTATCTCGAATAAAAAAAGCGCCTTTCGATTCGATAGCACCTTGAAAGAAATTTTGAAAAACAGCTCGTTGGTATCGCAACTTATTGGGATGTTGCTCCCAAAGCAGCTCGTCATTAGCCACTTGATATAAGGCTTCAAAATCATTTTCTTGAAGCGGAATTAGTATGATCCATTCGTTTTGTAAATGATTCGGTTGAAGCTCAAATTTCATAGCGTTTAGCGATAGGTTTTGTCAATAGAATTATGTAAAAAAAGTATTTTCTTTTACAAAGATAAATGTATAAATTTGAAATCAATTTTAGTATTAACTTAAACAAAAATATCATGGCTTTTGAATTACCACAATTACCTTACGCTTACGATGCGTTAGAACCACATATTGATGCACGAACAATGGAAATTCACCATTCAAAACATCACAACGCTTATACCACCAACTTAAATGCTGCTGTAGCAGGAACTGATTTGGAAGGAAAATCTATAGAAGAAATTCTTAAAAACTTAGACCTAACCAAAGCAGCTGTTAGAAATAATGGTGGTGGATTTTACAATCACAATTTATTTTGGACGGTAATGTCACCAAACGGTGGCGGTTTACCAACAGGCGAATTGTTAGCAGCAATTGAAAAAGATTTTGGTTCGTTTGACGAATTCAAAGCAGCTTTCGCAAAAGCTGGAGCTACTCAATTTGGTTCAGGTTGGGCTTGGCTTTGCGTCAAAGATGGAAAATTGGAAGTTTGCGGAACTCCTAATCAAGACAACACATTAATGCCAGGCGTTGGTTGTGGTGGAACTCCAATTTTAGGAATGGACGTTTGGGAACACGCTTACTACTTGCATTATCAAAACCGTCGTCCCGATTACATTGAAGCGTTCTTTAATGTAATCAACTGGAATGAAGTTACCAGAAGATACAACGAAGCAAAATAAGTAATTTTAAAATAGCAAAAACCCGTTTGTGTGTGCAAACGGGTTTTTTTGTGTGTGAATTTTAAAAAGACGTTCGCAGTTACGAACGCCTTTTTGCCCCAAATCTACCATAAACTTAACCTACTAAATTCTATGGTATTACAAACTTAAAGTTAAGTTGAAGTTATCGTGTTGAAAAAAATGAAATATATTGGAATACTGGTCAAATGATAGTAGAATTTATCATTTTGAAAGTGAATGAGATATAAAATAAAAAAGGTGAAATTTCTTTCACCTTTTTTGCCCCAAATCTACCATAAACTTAACCTACTAATGCTATGGTTCACCAAAGATATATGCACATGTAATCGACTGCAAAATAATATTGATGAATTACAATAATAATCGATAAACTACACGTTTTGAGAGTTTTTAGTACGCTCTGGCGTCTTTACCTTCGTAAAAATTCATAAAAGCACGGTTTACAACACGGTTTCCGCCTGGTGTTGGATAGTCACCAGTAAAGTACCAATCGCCTAAATTTTTAGGACAAGCTAAATGAAGATTATCTACCGATTGAAATATGATTTTGACTTCGGCTTTAATATCGTCAGAGGTTAATAATGTTGCTATTTTATCGGATATTTCTTTATCGGTAAAAGAGGAATATATTTCGGTAACATAATTCACCACATCGGCATCTTTGAGATGTTCTTGCGTTTTACATTTTTTATATACTTCTTCTACGATATGATATTGGTTGCGCTCTTTCAAAAGGGCAATAGCCGCTTGAAAAGCTACTAATCCTTCCAATTTTGCCATATCAATACCGTAACAATCAGGATAACGAATTTGCGGTGCCGATGAAACCACTACTATTCGTTTTGGATTCAATCGGTCCATCATTTTGATGATGCTCATTTTTAATGTAGTACCGCGCACAATGCTGTCGTCAATAATTACTAAATTATCTTTAGGCTTGATTACGCCATAAGTTACATCATAAACGTGTGCTACTAAATCGTCACGACTACTATCATCGGTAATGAAGGTTCGTAGTTTAGCATCTTTAATGGCTATTTTCTCGGTTCTTATTTTTACCGAAAGGATTTCCTCTAACTTTTCTTTGGTTAAGGTTTTTCTGTTCGTTAAAATAAACTGATTCTTTCTTTGATTCAAGAAATCATTAGCTGCTTCGACCATGCCATAAAAAGAAGTTTCTGCTGTATTCGGAATATAAGAGAAAACCGTATTATCCGTATCATCTTCAATAGCTTCCAAAACTGCTGGAAGAATCAATTTTCCTAGTTCTTTTCGTTCTTGATAAATTTCAGCATCACTTCCTCTAGAGAAATAAATGCGTTCAAACGAACAGGCTTTTTTAACCGTTGGAACGATAATTTCTTCTTCAGTAACCGTTCCGTTTTTCTTAATGATCAAAGCATTTCCAGGCTGTAGTTCTTGCACTTTTTCAAAAGGCACGTTAAAAACCGTTTGAATCACTGGTCGTTCTGAAGCTACTACAACAATTTCATCATCTTCATAAAAATAGGCTGGTCTAATCCCAGCTGGATCTCTAAATACGAAGGCATCGCCATGACCAAAAAGTCCAGCCATCGCATAACCACCATCCCAACCTTTGGAAGCGCGTTTTAATATTTTGGCAACAGGTAATTTTTCTGCAATTACTGGAGACGCTTCTCTTTTGGATAAGCCATTATTTTTACATTCTTGGTACAAATCAGTTACTTCATCATCCAAAAAGTGTCCGATTTTTTCCATTACGGTAACGGTATCGGCCATCTCTTTAGGATGCTGCCCCAATTCGACTAAACTATTGAAAAGTTCTTTAACATTAGTCATGTTGAAATTTCCAGCAACAATAAGATTTCGGTGCATCCAATTGTTTTGACGCAAAAAGGGATGTACACTTTCGATGCTGTTTTTTCCAAAAGTTCCGTAACGAACGTGTCCTAAAAACAATTCTCCAATATAAGGAATATTGGCTTTTTGAAGCGCTACATTATCGGCATATTCTGGATGAGCCGCCATTTCTTCGTTTACGCGTTCATTGATTTGTTTGAAAACATCTTGAATCGCTTGTGCATCGTTTGATCGAACGCGACTGATGTATCGTTCGCCTGGCTCAACATCCAATTTTATGGAAGCAAATCCGGCACCATCTTGTCCGCGGTTGTGTTGCTTTTCCATAAGAAGATACATTTTCTGTATTCCGTAGAAAGCCGAACCGTATTTTTCTTTATAAAATTCTAACGGTTTTTTTAATCGTAAAAGTGCAATTCCACATTCGTGTTTGATTGCGTCGCTCATTGTAGTTGTAGTTATTTAGTTGTGATTGTATTTGACACTAATTTTCACCTATTTTTTTTAATTATTCTAATCTGTGTAATTTGTGTTGTATTTTAAACAAAAATGCCCCGAAAATTTCGAGGCATAAAGTTATTATAATTCTATATCAAATTGTGTTAAAGACTTGAATAGTTTCAAGCGGTTTTTCACTTCAGCTTCTGTCAATTCTAACATTCTTTCGGTTCCGAATTTTTCTACGCAAAACGAAGCCAAGTTAGAGCCTTGAATGATGGCTGTTTTCATCGTTTCAAAAGAAATGTCTCCTTGTTGGGTAATGAATCCTGCAAAACCACCTGCAAAGGTATCTCCAGCTCCAGTTGGATCAAAAACATCGGCTAAAGGCAATGCTGGTGCGAAGAAAATATGTTCGTTATGAAAAATTAATGCTCCGTGTTCTCCTTTTTTAATGACTACATACTTTGGTCCCATAGTATGAATTTTTGCCGCTGCTTTCACTAAAGAATATTCCCCAGACAACTGACGCGCTTCTTCGTCGTTAATGGTAATTACATCAACGCGTTTGATTACGTCTAGTAATTCTGGTAAAGCGCAATCCATCCAAAAGTTCATAGTATCTAAAACTACTAATTTTGGTTTCTCGGTCATTTGATTTAAAACACCTGTTTGCACAATTGGATGTAAGTTTCCTAACATCACTACATCGGCATTTTTATAATTTTCTGGAACAATTGGATTGAAATCAGCCAACACATTTAATTCGGTAGCCAAGGTATCTCTTGAGTTCATATCGTTATGGTAGCGACCGCTCCAAAAGAAGGTTTTTCCGCCTTTAACCACTTCAAGACCTGAAATATCAATATTTCTTGCCGTTAATAAGTCTAAATATTCTTGAGGAAAATCATCTCCAACTATCGAAACGATAGCCGATTGTAATTTAAAATGAGAAGCCGAAAGTCCGATAAACGTACCTGCACCACCTAATATTTTATCCGTTTTTCCAAAAGGCGTTTCGATAGCATCAAAAGCAACCGTTCCTACTATTAAAAGTTTGTTCATTTGTATGTTTTCAAATTAAAGGCGCAAAGATACATTTTTAGTTTAAAACTATAAAAAAATTGACTACGGAATAAATTCTTATTCAAGCCTAATCCTGTCCTTTTATACTATACAAAGGAAAATCTTTGAGTTGTACAAAGCGATAGCCTGCTGCTTTAAGTTTTGGAACTATTTTTTCTAAGGCTTCAAAGGTATTCCATTGCGGATGATTCATGTGCATGATGATGATTGCGCCCGGTTTAACATTCTTCAACACATTTTCTTCAATTTCATTGGCTGGCGTAAACGGAACCGCATCGCCCGATAATACTTGAAAACTAATGGCTTGTATGTGCAGTTGTCGTGACATTTTAGCGCAAGCTTCATCAATAAAAGCCGTTGCCGAACGATAAAATTTGGGTTTATGGTGTGTAAGTGCTTCTATTTTTCGGGCATTGGCTTCAATTTCATCAAAAGCATCGCCAACCGTTGCTGTGCCGTGAATTCCATACTCGCTTTCACCATCAATAGAACACGGTTTATGATCGAATCCATGATTTTCTATTTCAAAGTTTTTCTCTTTTGATAATGACAAAAAGGTTTCAAAATGTTCATCTATCCATCTTCCTGTTACAAACAATGTGGCTGGAATATTTTCTTTTTGCAAATAATTTATCAATTCCTGATCAAAACCAGTACCTTTTTCTCTTCCACAAGCATCGAAAGTAAAGGCGATTATTTTGTCAGTAGTTTTGATATCTTCATCAACATCTTTCACAAATTCTCCCCAATTTCCTGGGCTAGAATGCATGTATTCTTCAGTAATTTTTTTTCTTAAAGACACATAACTAGTGTCTTTATTAAGCATTTTGAGAAAGTTTTTATTTGAAAAATAGTGCGCATTTTGAGCAAAACAAACGCTAGAAATGAAGATTGCTGTAAATAAAAGTCTTTTTTTCATCATTACAAAAGTTTAGAATCTACGTTTTCATAAAAAGCATCCACAGACAAATTGGGTAAACCCGAAGCATACACAGCTAATTGATCGCAACGTTCGTTTTGCGGATGGTTGTTGTGTCCTTTTATCCATTTGAAATCGACTTGGTGTTTTCGATACACTTTTAAAAAGCGTTTCCACAAATCGGAGTTTTTCCTGTTGGCAAATCCTTTTTTCTCCCAACCCAATACCCATTTTTTTTCTACTGAATCCACCACATACTTCGAATCGGAAATTACTAAAACCTTCATGTTTGGATTTTTGAGTTTTTCCAAACCTACAATCACTGCTAATAGTTCCATTCGATTGTTGGTTGTCAATCGAAAACCTTCGTAAAACTCTTTTTTATGTGGTGTGCCTACTAATTCCATGACCACACCATAACCTCCGTTTCCGGGATTTCCTTTGGCAGCGCCGTCGGTGTAAATGTGGACTTGGTGAGACATAGAAAGTACGAAGTTAGAAGTACAAAGTACGATGTGAATAATTAAGTTAAAAGATTTTCAATTACTTCAGGGAAATATTGGTGCTCTAAAACGTGGATTTTATCGGCAATTTCTTCGGCTGTTAAGCAATCTTGTATGTTGACTGATTTTTGAAAAATGAATTCACCTTCGTCATAATGTTCGTTTACATAATGAATGGTAATACCCGTTTCTTTTTCTTTATTTTCTAAAACCGCTTGATGCACGTGCATTCCGTACATGCCTTTTCCGCCATAATTGGGTAATAAAGCTGGATGAATATTGATGACTTTATTAGGATATGCTGCAATGATATGTTCTGGAAATTTCCATAGAAATCCAGCTAAAACAATCAAATCCGGCTGAATTTGTTGCAATTGTTCCAACACTTTTCCTTCGTTTAACTCTAGACGGTTGAAAAGTTGAGTGGGAACTTGTAATTTTTTAGCTCGATCTAATACTTTAGCATTCGGATTGTTAGTAAATATTTCGACTACTTTAGCCTGCGCTTTATCTTTAAAATGCAAAACAATTTTTTCGGCGTTAGAACCCGACCCAGAAGCGAATAGTACTATTTTTTTCATCGAAGCTGTTGTAAATTTTACACAAAAAAAAGAATAATAAATCAGATAAAAGAGTTCTTTGTGAAATAAATTTTTTAATTTCGTGGTCACATTTATTAACTAAAAGGTGGTTTTAAGATAAAGTTTTTTATTTTTGCCAACAATTTAAATTTTAAAATTAAAGATTATGTCAGACATTGCATCAAGAGTTAAAGCGATTATCGTAGACAAATTAGGCGTTGACGAGAATGAAGTTGTAACAGAAGCAAGCTTCACAAACGATTTAGGAGCTGATTCATTAGACACTGTTGAGCTTATTATGGAGTTCGAAAAAGAATTTGATATTCAAATTCCAGACGACCAAGCTGAAAACATTGCTACTGTAGGTCAAGCTATTTCTTACATCGAGGAAGCAAAAAAATAATAAAATAAATAACCCGTATGCTTCAATTGTGTACGGGTTTTTATTATTTTTTAAAAAAATTAGACTATTTTTGATTGAATTTCAATCACTCCATATTGAAATACCCTTGTCTCTTTAAGCTCAAATTATAAAGAAAACAGGGTATTATTTGTTTAAAATACTATTAAAAAAAATTATATGCAATTAAAGCGTGTTGTTGTAACTGGTCTTGGAGCATTAACTCCTATTGGAAATTCCATCCAGGAATATTGGGATGGTTTGGTAAATGGAAAAAGCGGTGCTGCTCCAATAACATATTACGATACTGAAAAGCATAAAACCAAATTTGCTTGTGAAGTAAAAAACTTCAATATTGAAGATTATATGGATCGCAAGGAATCGCGCCGATTGGATAAATTTTCTCACTATGCTATTGCGGCTAGTGACGAAGCCATTAAAGATGCAGGTTTAACCGACGACAACGTAAAGAAAAATCGCGTTGGAGTAATTTGGGGTGCTGGAATTGGCGGTTTAGAAACGTTCCAAGAAGAAGTGATGTATTATGCTAAAGGCGATGGAACTCCAAAGTTCAATCCGTTTTTTATCCCAAAAATGATTGCCGATATTGCTCCTGCTCACATTTCAATGAGAAATGGCTATATGGGTCCGAATTACACTACGGTTTCTGCTTGTGCATCCTCGGCCAATGCGATGATTGATGCGTTCAATTACATTCGTTTAGGAATGTGTGATGTTATCATTACTGGTGGTTCTGAAGCTGCGGTTACTATTGCTGGTATGGGTGGATTCAACTCGATGCATGCCTTATCCACTCGAAATGAAACTCCAGAAACGGCTTCGCGTCCTTTTGATGCTACTCGTGACGGTTTTGTTCTTGGGGAAGGTTCTGGCGCTATTGTTTTAGAAGAATACGAACATGCGAAAGCACGTGGTGCTAGAATTTATTGTGAAATTGGTGGTGGCGGAATGTCGTCTGATGCCTATCACTTGACGGCTCCTCATCCTGAAGGAATTGGAGTAATTGCTGTAATGGAAAACACGTTGCGTGATGCAGGTATGACTCCAGAAATGGTAGATCACATCAACACACACGGAACTTCAACACCTCTTGGTGATGTTGCCGAATTGAAAGCGATTAGTCATGTTTTTGGAGATCATGCTAAAAACATCAATATCAATTCAACCAAATCTATGACTGGTCATTTACTTGGAGCTGCCGGTGCTATTGAAGCTATTGCTGTAATATTAGCAATGCAAAATGGTATTGTTCCTCCAACAATCAATCATACTGTTGTGGACGAAAACATTGATCCATCATTGAATCTGACTTTAAATAAAGCGCAAAAAAGAGATATCAAAGTGGCTATGAGCAATACTTTTGGTTTTGGTGGTCACAATGCTTGTGTTTTATTCAAAAAATTAGAAGACTAAGTTTTCATGCGATTACTTAAGAAAATATTTTCCAAAAATTCCCGTCCTATCGAAGGCGGGAATTTTTTTGTTGCTATTGAAAAAATAATCGGATTCAAACCCATCAATCTTAAATATTACGAAAAAGCGTTTACACACCGTTCTTCTAATAAATTGGATGCCAATGGAAATCCGTTGAACTATGAACGCTTAGAGTTTCTTGGTGATTCGATGTTGAGTTCTGTAATTGCAGCCCATCTATACAAAGAAGCACCACTTGGAGACGAAGGCTATTTGACTAAAATGCGCTCTAAAATTGTAAGTAGGGAACACTTGAACGAATTGGGCAGAGACTTGAACTTAGTCGACTTAGTTGATAGCAAAGTCCCTTCTTCTCATTTTGGAGAAAACATCCACGGAAATATTTTTGAAGCATTAGTAGGTGCTATTTTTTTAGACAAAGGTTATGCAGGTTGCGAGGATTTCATCCGAAAAAAAGTTATTGTACCTTATGTAGACATTGCTAAATTGGAAGGAAAAGTAATCAGTTATAAAAGTCTCGTTATTGAATGGTGCCAAAAAGAGAAAAAAACCTTCAACTTTGATGTTTTTGACGATAATGGTAACGATGGCCAACGCTTTTTTGGTGTTAAATTGAGTATTGATGACAAAGTAATTGCTAAGTCGAGAGCTACTTCTAAAAAGAAAGCCGAAGAAATTGCTTCCAAACGAGCTTATTTTGCATTTCAAGAAAAAATTAACAAAAAATAATTGAAATTCTCAAAAACTACAACGTTTTCGTTTATAAAATAACGTTAATGTAATCTTCGTTAGGTAATTCGAACGTGTAGAAACACTATATTTACAACTTATTTTGGCACTAAATGGCTATTCATAAAGTATATATTGAAGAATTTGAAGAGGATGATTTTCACATCATCGCCATTCACACTTCATTAGAAGATTATCGATTGGCCTATTTTATAAATCGTGAGATTGCAATTCGTTTGTCTAAAAACGACAACGACATTCAGTCGCAAGTTAAAGGCGGAAGAGCCTCTTTTGCACGATTTACATTTGAAGACCATGAAAATGACATTAAATGGAATTTAGTTCAGAATAAAAATGAAGTGGAAGGAATAGAAAATACAATTTCTCAAGATTTATTTTCTAATTCTAAAAACACATTTTCATCTACAGCCTACTTATTGCCAGAATACAAAAAAGTAGATTTCTTCTTAAAAATAGAAAATGCTGAAAAAGAAATAAACATTGCTGAAATTGTTTCAAAAATAAGCACCATCGACAGTATAAGCATGACTTATAATGTGGATAAAGAAAAAATAAAATCGAAAAATAATTTAATTTTTTAATAAAAATGTCAACAAGAAAAAAGACTAAAATTGTAGCCACACTAGGTCCTGCTTGTAGTTCAAAAGAAGTCATTAAAGACATGATTGATGCAGGAGTAAATGTATTCCGTATCAATTTTTCTCATGCAGATTACACTGATGTAAAAGAGCGCATCGATATCATCAGAGAATTAAATCAAGAATATGGTTATACCACAGCGATTCTTGCTGATTTACAAGGCCCAAAACTTCGTGTAGGAGTGATGAAAGAAGATGTAGTTGTAAACCCTGGCGATATCATTACGTTTCAAACTGCCGAGGACGTTCCTGGAACCAAAGAACGTGTTTACATGAATTATAAAGAGTTTCCTAGAGATGTAAATCCGGGAGAAAAAATTCTTCTTGATGATGGTAAATTAATGTTTGAAGCCCTTGAAACTAACGGATCGACAGAAGTTGTTTGTAAAGTTATTCAAGGCGGACCCTTGAAATCTAAAAAAGGAGTAAACTTACCTAACACTAAAGTTTCGCTTCCTGCTTTGACTAAAAAAGACATTAAAGATGCTCTTTTTGCCATTGAACAAAAAGTAGACTGGATTGCACTTTCATTTGTTAGAACGCCAGCCGACTTAGAAGAATTACAAGATTTAATTGCTAAAAATTCGGAACATAAAATTCCGATTGTGGCCAAAATTGAAAAACCAGAAGCGGTAGAAAATATTGATAAAATTGTAGCCTTCTGCGACGGTTTAATGGTGGCTCGTGGTGATCTTGGAGTTGAAATTCCGGCACACGAAGTTCCGTTAATTCAGAAAAAATTAATCCACAGAGCTAAAACAGCACGCATCCCTGTAATTGTGGCCACCCAAATGATGGAAACGATGATTACAAGCTTAACGCCAACACGTGCTGAAGTAAACGACGTTGCCAACTCGGTAATGGATGGTGCTGATGCGGTGATGTTGTCTGGGGAAACTTCTGTTGGAAATTACCCAGTACAAGTTATTGAGAAAATGACGCAAATTATTGAAGCGGTAGAAGATTCTCCACTTATTCAAGTGCCTCAAAATCCGCCTCACGTTAGAACCAAACGTTTTATTACTAAATCAATTTGTTATCACGCGGCTACTATGGCCAATGATATTAAAGCGAAAGCTATTTCCACATTAACCAATAGTGGCTATACAGCTTTCCAAATTTCAGCTTGGCGACCATCGGCTCATATTTTAGTATACACTTCGAACAAAAGAATATTAACACAACTTAATTTACTTTGGGGCGTTAATGCATTTTACTACGATAAATTTGTGAGCACCGACGATACTGTAGACGACATCAACCTTATTGCTAAAGAAAATGGTTTTGTAAAAAAAGGTGATATGTTGATCAACCTTGCTGCAATGCCTGTTGTGGATAAAGGAATGGTAAATACATTGCGAATTTCGGAGATAGAATAAATCGCCGTTAAAATAAATCTAAAGGATTATTAAAGTACGTTAAATATTTTAGTAATCCTTTTTTCGTTTCAAAAGAAGAAGTATATTTGAAGTACTTAAAATTTATTTATTATGGATAATCAGAACTTTTTAGTTTCAAGTGCTACCGACCTTGAAAAAGGAACTTTTTATAAAAAAACGTACCAACATTTAGCTGTTGCTATCTTAGCATTTATGTTAGTAGAAGCTGTTTTACTAAATACAGTACCTTTTGAAGTTATCGCATGGATGCTTAGTGGAAAATTCATTTGGTTGTTTATTATTGGGTTATTTTGGTTAGGAACTATGTTATCAAACAATCTAGCATTTCATCCTTCAAGACAGAAACAATATCTAGGTTTGGGATTGTATGTGGTTTTAGAAGCAATTATCTTTTTACCCATGATAGCAATTGCAGTATCTTATTCTGGTAGTGAAATGATAACCCAAGCAGCTGTTATAACATTATTCATGTTTACGGGATTAACCGCTGTTGTTCTTTTTACAAAAACTGACTTTTCATTCTTAAGAACCATAGTTATTGTGGGTGGATTTGTTGCGTTAGGAGCCATCGTTGTTGGCGCAATTTTCGGATTTAATCTCGGACTTTGGTTTTCTGTTGCAATGGTAGTTTTGGCTTCCGCAAGTATACTTTATCAAACAGATCAAATAAAAAATCAATTTGGAACAGACCAATATGTTGGAGCATCAATGCAATTATTTGCCTCTGTAATGTTATTATTCTGGTATGTTTTACGAATCTTAATGAGTAGAAAATAATTTTTCAAAAATAAAAAATTACTAAAGCCGTTTACAATTTGTAAGCGGCTTTTTTGTTTAACACAATTTCCAATCTGAATTGTTTTAAAAAAACTATCTTTGAACCCTTTTAAAATTTACCCTTCAACCAAGGTATTGGTTTGGATGAAGTCATAGAAATTACATTTAAATGTTAACTACTAAATCGCTTTTTGCCTTTATTTTGATGTCGCTTTTTGCGATGCAAAGTTCTGCGCAACACATGCAATATTGGTCGTTTAACAAAATAGATTCGACTTCTTATAACAAAATTAATTACAACAAAAACACGTTAGAAAATCCAAATTCGCTATACCCGCTTTTAGCCAAATTGTATAAAATCAAACATTTCAGCACCGAAAATGCAGTGTTTGTACATATTGGTGATTCGCACATACAAGCAGACATTGAGACTTCTGTAATTCGAAATGAATTGCAAAATTACTTTGGAAATGCCGGTCGTGGCTTAGTTTTTCCGTATCAAGTGGCCAAAACCAATGCGCCGTCTGATATTATCTCGAGCTCTAAAAGCAGTTGGAAAAACAATCGCGTAGCACGAGTAGACACTTTAATTTCTTGCGGCGTCTCTGCTTTTGGCATTGAATCGCAAAGTATCAGTCCTGAATTTTCTATCGAACTACGCTATATAAATGGCTATAAAGACTATTTTGATAAAGTAGACTTGTTTATGGGTGGCAAAGTTTCTGAACTATTTTTGGAATACAATGACAGTTTGGCGGAAAATAATTGTTATCCTGTTTCACCTGAATTTGCGCAATTCCGTTTAAAATCGAACACTTCTGGATTTCGACTGACCTTTCCTACTACGGATACCATTCAGTTTTATGGTGCCTCATTAGAAAAAACAAACGTTGGCGGCATTATTTACCACAGTATTGGTGCTAATGGCGCTAAATATTCTGATTTTAATAAAACGGTGCGTTTTTGGAAACAATTGGACAAACTTAAAGCCGACTGTTATATCGTTTCGTTAGGAACTAATGAAGCGCAAGACCCAAATTTAACTGGAGATGCATTTCTAGTGGATGTGAAAATTATGGTGAAAAAATTACGTCAAATTTCGCCCGATGCTTGTATCATTCTCACCACACCGCCTGTTTCTTATTATAAAAAACACCGACCCAACCAATCGTTAGAAGTCATCACGAACGCTCTGATTGATTATTGCAATCAGAACAATTTAGTCTATTGGGATTTATTCAATACTAGCAAAGGACTGGAAGGCGCTAAAACATGGAAATCCACTCAATATTTACGCTCCGATTTAGTCCATTTTTCTCGAGAAGGCTACATTTTGCAAGGCAATCTTTTTGTAGATGCTTTTGTAAAAACTTGGAACGATTTTTTGTGCAAGAATTATTGATTTCACTGATAATCTTGGTGAACTTCCTGAAAAAATTACGCCTTTGCGGTTAAAAAAATCTAAAACTGCAAATAGATTGGCATTACTGGTTCAGCGCTTTTAAAGAAGGAATACAGGGCGATGAACCCCATCATCACAATGACATAATAAATCAACGGAAAACGTTTTTGCGTTTCAATTACTTTTTCTGGAAAACTGTCTGGAATTAAATGTATCAAATAGCCAATTACAATCATAATGATTACATATTGGTAGTTTACAAAATACTCGTAGGCACCATCTAAGGTGAATTGATAAACAATTTGATGTATAAATTGCATCGCAACTTCTAAGCTACTTGCTTTGAAGAAAATCCAACAAAAACACACAAAGTGGAACGTGATTACCCCAAAAACAAAGTTGGTAATGAACTTCGGTAAGATTTTAATTCTTCCGAAAAGTGTCGTCCAAAGTTTATTTATTGCTAATCCTATTCCGTGTAAAGCGCCCCAAATAATGAAGTTCCAACTGGCACCGTGCCAAAAACCACCGATTAGCATGGTTAAAAACAAATTCAAATTGGTTCTGAACTTTCCTTTACGGTTACCACCCATTGAAATGTATAAATAATCGCGCAACCAACTCGATAACGAAATGTGCCATCTTCTCCAAAACTCACTCACCGATTTACTTTGATACGGCGACATAAAGTTAGGTGGAATCGTTATTCCCATCCATTTGGAGATTCCAATTGCTACATCACTATAGCCACTAAAATCGCAATAAATTACGATTGCATATCCGTATAACGCGACCAAACATTCCATACCATTGTGGAGATTGGGTCCGTCAAAAACATAATTCACTAAGTTGACAGAAATATAATCGGAGATGATCAGTTTTTTGATTAAACCCGTAACGATTAAATAAAATCCTCTGGAAAAATCAGAATCGCTTACAAAATACTCTTTCTTTAATTGCGGAATGAAGTCTTTCGCTCTTACGATGGGTCCCATCACTAATTTTGGAAAAAACGACAAGAACAACATATAATTCACAATGCCTTTCTCGGGCTCGATTTCGCCACGATACACATCAATCGTATAACTTAGATTTTCAAAGGTGAAAAACGATATTCCAATAGGCAATAGAATATGAAGCGGATCAAATTTTAGTTGCGAAAAATTATTGATAATATCGATGAAAAAGTCGGTATACTTAAAGTAAAACAATACACCTAAATTAATGACAACACTCCAAAACAAATAAAACTTTTTGCCTATTTTCTTCTTGGCATTGAATATCAAATTGGAAATTCCGTAATTAAAAAAAGCCGAAAGAATCACAATTCCCACAAAAGCACCACTAGCTTTATAGAAAAAATAAAGCGAAAATAAGGTTAGAACAATAGCTCTGTGTTTGTAATTTTTTCTAAAAAGATAATAACACAAAATAAACGCCACCAAAAAGTATACAAAGAAACCATTGTTGAACAACAACGGATTGTGCGCATCATACAGCAGCTGATTCAAAACACTATTCCAATCAATATTTATCATAGCGTATCAACTTTTTTCTGAGTGGTTTTTTGAATCGTTTCTTTAGGTGGAACAACTTTAACTTCCTTTGGTTTGGAACCGTCTGGTTTGGCCGTTGGAACTTTTGGTGTATCTATTTTTTTGGTAATCGTTTCTTTGGCAATTACTTTAGGTTCTATGGGTTTTGGCACAATTGCTTTTGGAGTAACAATAGGCTTATGTGCTTGTTTTAACTTTAACGCTTTATTGTAATCATTGATTATAGCCTTAAAAATAGTTTTAGATACCGCTTTAGCACCTCTAAAATTAAAATGAATATAATCCTTATTGGCATATTGAACGGTGCTGTCCGCCCATTTAACAATAGTTCCATTGCCACCAATTGATTTATAAAAATTATAAAACGGAATGTCGTTATCATATGCCAATCGCGCTTGGGTTTGAATTAACGAATCAATGCCAACTGCCGTTTTCCAAGTGCCATCATAATTAAACGCTCTGTCGGAACAACTGAACAACAAAAACTCCGTATTAGGCATGTTGTTTTTGAATTTTTTCAAAACCGGACGCATACCGCGGTAATAGTAGTCGTAATTGGTGTCGTTGGGCTTGAACAACAAATTCACACCATATTGAAACACAATCAAGTCGTAATAACCCGATTGACTCAATTCTGCTAATAAATTGCTGTTTAATTTTTTCAATTCCACACCAGTAATGCCTCTAAAAGAAAAATTATCCAATACAATGCCCGATTGGGGTTCAGAGCTCAACCCAAAAATCGGTGTTTTTTTAGAAGAAACCGTAAACTTAGCCTTGTTAGAAGCGCCACTTCCCACCAACACGCGATTGAATTCTTTGTTGGCTGGATACTTTCGAACCGAATCGTTTATTTTTACCGAAATCGAATCGCCTTTACCATAAAGCAGCCATTTTTGTGTGATTTGCGTGCTGTTTTTTCGAACATTATCTCTAAAATCGATGTCTAAATTATTGCTGAAAAACGAATAACCCGAGAAAAATAACCCAGCATTGTGATCTTGTTTCTTAAAATTATCGGTAGCCACATCGCCAGTGGTAAAGACTTTAGCAGTTCGTCTAAAATCGGACGAAACTGAGCTAATAGGCACATAACCTACTCCTTTTTGCGCTCCAAAATAATTTTGAAGTTGTTCCCGAATGTCTTGCGTAATAAAATCGCCTTCAATCTGACTGTCGCCAAACCATGCAATTCTAATTTTTACGTTCTTTCCTTCCGATAAAGCAATAAGTTTTTCATTGAATCGCTGCAATGCTGGCGACACAGTATCAGCGTTAAAACGCACTAATGTGCCTTTCTTTTCGTAGGCATCGAAGTCGTTCATGGGCAAATTATCTTCCGAATACGTGATGCCCGAATGGTTCTTTTTATGTGGATTTTTTTTGGTTTTATCCTTCACTAAAATGTCTGAAAGTAAGTTAACATTTTTAAAATATGGATAATACGCAATGAATTGCTCTGAAAAGGCAGACAACAACAACTGAATACTAGTGACTACTAAGATTAAGGTAATTACTTTTTTGCTATGGTTCATTGAACTTTTCGAGTTATCAGTTGCTTTAAAACCGCTTGATTTCATGTGTTAAGCGATTGTAAATTCCACGCAAAAGTATAAAAAAGCTGTTGTGTTTTGTTTTTTTGTTAAAAATTATTTTTTAATTCATTTTGAGCGAATGGTCTGGTTCTTTTTGCCATCCTTTTTCCCGCTTTCCACGCCGCACGGCGGACTGTTCTAATCGGGGCTAAAGAGTAATGGTCTTTTGTGAAGTTAATCGATTCTTAAAACTCAAACTTCAACTGCACCACAACGGTTTTTTTGACTTCGGTGTTTAAATTGTTTAACGAAATCCCGAGTAACCGCACCGATTCTTTCATCCGTTCTTGGTACAATAATTCTTTGGCGGTCTCTAGCAATAATCCTTTATCAGCTATAAAATAAGGCAGTGTTTTACTTCGGGTTTGGGTGGTAAAATCACTGTATTTTATTTTCAAGGTAACCGTTTTACCCGAAATGTTATAGCGTTTCAATCGCTTTTCGAGTTCGGCAGCAATGCGTTCTAAACGTTCCAACATAAAAATTTCGGACGTCAAATTTTCGTTAAACGTATGTTCGGCCGCCACTGATTTGGAAACACGGTTGGGTTTTACTTCACTGTGGTGAATGCCGCGTACAATGTTGTAATAAAATCCGCCACTTTTGCCAAAATGATGCTCGAGGTATTCTCTTGATTTCGATTTCAAATCTTTGCCGGTAAAGATACCGTGTTGGTACATTTTTTCTTTGGTAACCTTACCAATACCGTAGAATTTTTTAATGTCTAAATTTTCTAAAAAAGCTTCTACCTCATCTGGATTAACCGTTTTTTGACCGTTGGGTTTGTTGTAATCACTGGCAATTTTAGCTACAAATTTGTTGACTGATATTCCGGCAGAAGCGGTGAGTCCGACTTCCTCAAAAATACGTTTACGGATTTCTTGCGCTATTAAACTGGCACTCGGATTTCCTTTTTTGTTTTGAGTCACGTCTAAATAAGCTTCGTCCAACGACAAGGGTTCGACCAAATCGGTATAGTCGTAAAAAATCTTTCTAATTTTATTCGAGATTTCCTTGTAGCGGTCAAATCGTGGTCGTACAAAAATAAGTTCTGGACAATTTCGCTTGGCCTGAATTCCGCTCATGGCACTGCGCACCCCAAATTTTCGAGCTTCATAACTGGCTGCAGAAACCACACCACGCACTTCGCTTCCGCCAACGGCCAATGGTTTCCCTTTGAGTTCGGGATGGTCCATTTGTTCTACCGAAGCGTAAAAAGCATCCATATCAACATGGATAATTTTGCGTTGTTTAATTTCATCTGACACAATACAAATTTAGTTTTTTTATTGCATTAGGAAATAGTATTTTTGAAGCAAATAGACAGTATTATGGTTGAAATTGAACGCAAATATTTAGTGACTTCATTAGCTTTTAAAGACGAAGCTTTTACGCAAAACGACATTGCACAAGGCTATTTGAATTCCAATCCAGAGCGAACGGTGCGCATTCGAGTAAAAGGTGAAAAAGGATTTCTTACAATCAAAGGAATTGGGAATGAAAGCGGTGCCTCACGATTGGAATGGGAACAAGAAATTCCGCTTGACGATGCTAAAACACTTCTAAAATTGTGTGAAAAAGGCGCTATTGAAAAAACCCGTTACGAAGTAAAATCGGGAAACCACATCATAGAAATAGACGTATTTCACGGTGCTAATGAAGGCTTAATCATGGCCGAAATCGAGCTTGAAAACGAAAACGAATCCATAAAAAAACCCGATTGGTTGGGTACAGAAGTAACAGGCGACCAACGTTATTATAACGCTTACCTTAGTTTACATCCGTTTAAAACGTGGTAATTTATTTTTGTAATACTTCTAAAGTCACTTTGATATAACCCATACCGCTACTAGAAGCAATGGTATAAAATGCTTTGCGTGACAAATCGATATCTCTACCTCTTACGAAGGGTCCACGATCGGTAACCTCAACGACAACTGTTTTTCCGTTAGCTTCATTGGTTACACGAACTTTAGTACCAAATGGCAATGATTTGTGTGCAGCGGTTAGTTTGTTTTTATCGTACACTCTACCACTGGCCGTTCTTCTGCCGTGAAAACGATCGGCATAATAGGAGGCATGTGCACTTTTTTTAAGTACTTTAAATTTGCCTTGAAACTCAGCGATGGTATCGATAACCATTGTTTTCTCGGCCGAAGTATTTTTTCTTGAGATAGTATCTTTACTCACTTTTCGTTGATTTTGCTTTGCTGGCATTAGTGTCTGTGCAAAAAAGACACCACCTACCAACAAGGCAATAAGAAAGAATACTATCGATATTCGTTTTTTCATTTTTTTAGATTTGGAATTGATTTTACAAAAATAATGCCTCACAGGAATTGCATCTTGTAGAATTGCTTTTACAAACAGATAAAAAAAGTCTTGCGCTTAAAGTTTTATTTTACTAAAACCACAAATGCCATGGAATTCTTGATAAAACTAAGACCAATCCTAAGCCATAAAAAACGGTAATTGCTTTGAATTTAGCGCCATTATCAGCTGCTTTTTTATGTTTCGACCAACCGATAGTTATAAGTGCAATGGCAATAATATTAACTAATGGGTGCTCAACGGCTGTTAATCGTAATGTAGCGTCTTTCATTTGGCTTAAACTTTCTTTTCCTAATGGTGAAACGAAATATAAAACCAATCCAATCACTAATTGTATGTGAGTAGCAATTAATCCGAATAATGCTATTTTACGATCTTTGGCAGTAAATTCTTTTTTAGAAGACAAGCCAATAGCCGAATTAACGACCACTACAACCAATAAAAAAAGTGCTAAATATGCCCAACCTGAATGTGCTTTTTGAAGAATATGATACATAGAAATTTAATTTTTGTTGAAACAAATATAGCTAAAAAAGAATAAAAAAACCTCATCCGTTTTGAATGAGGTTTTTAAAATTAATTTTAAAGAGACTTAAAATCTTAGAAATTATAGCTTAACGTAAAGTTCCAAGTTCTACCAAAACCAAAGAAAACATTGTTTGCTGTGGCGATTCCTTTATAAACAGCTCCAGCTTGTTCGTAGGTTACGGCTGGCGTAGATCCTGAAGCTGGCGTTTTAATATCACTTGCAAAAATGTTAGACGTTGATTCGGCGATAAAAATTTTATCCAACACGTTGTTTACATTCCATCTGAAATTTACCGAGTTTGATTTGTCTTTCCCAACCAACATTTTATAAGAGAATCCAGCATCAACGATACCAAATGCAGGCAATTCTAATACGCCTTTGTTCAGTTCCGATTGAAAGTTAGTTGGTGACATGTTGGCGTAATTTCTTTCAGTATATCTATAATTGGCGTCTACTTTTACTCGTTTTACAATTTCATAAGTAGCACCAATAGAAGCCGTAGTTTGTGGTGCATTACCCACTTTTACTCTATCTAAATACAACGTTTTTGCTACAGCATCATTACCGAAAGCATCGTTGGTTACCGTATATCTAGTAGACGATGCGTTTCCATCGTAGTGGTAATCACCAACAGAAACCATTCCGTTCAACACCAATTGGTTGAAAGGTTTGTAATTCATATCAATTTCAACACCTTGATGTGTTTCATTAATTCCAGCAAAAGAAAAATACCCATTTGGATTTTCTAACGTTGTTGCGTTAGGATTTCCTGGTGTTGGTGCAGGTATTGTACTAACGTCATTTACCGTTTGAAATCTATCTTTCCAAGTTGTGCGGTATACATTCAAATTTGCATTGAATTTTGACGAACGGAAACCATATCCTAATTCAACACCTAAGATTTTTTCATTCGTTAAATTACTGTTTACGAAGTTTCTGTTGTTAGGATAAACCGCATTCATAAAGGGTTGTTTTGAGTAATAACCTGAGTTTACAAATACATTATTATGCTTATTTATATTATAATTCAAACCCGCTTTTACATTACCTCCCAATATTTTCTTGAAACTTGTTGCTTGATCACCGCTAGCGTCTGTAAATCTGAAATAATCAATTCTTTTGTATCCTTGCTGCGAAACGGCACCTTGAATGAAAGCTGTTAAGTTATTTTTAGAATACTCTAATTGTGTAAACGCGCCCAACCAATTTACTTTACTGTCGTTATTGTAATTCACTTTTGTTTGATAACTGGTATTCCAAAATGGGTTAAGATTTGGCAATGCCTCATAAGTATTGTAAACAATATTTGGTTGTGGAGCATTGATGTTACCGTTGGTAGCTGATAATAAATCTTTGTAACCAGCTGCGCCTAAATTATCATTTACCGTTTGAAAGTGAATTCCTCTATAGGTTCTCATATCAAGACCAAAATCCAAAGTAAAATCTTGAGTAAGTTTGGTGTTTAAACTTGCCACACCTCCATACCAGTCGTGAGAGTTAGTAGACGCTATTTTAGAAAATCCATTAGTAAGATCGTTAGAAGTACTCGAATAGTTGATGTATTCACCATTAGTTAATGATCTTGGTGCTGTTGTAGTTCCAATTGTAATAGGCAATTGTCCCGTATTCCAAGCTTGAATTTTATCTACATTTAGAGTACCATCGGTATTTCTAAACAAGTCGTTAGTATATTGCAATCCTCTTGCTACACCATTGGCACTGGTTCCTCCACCACGACCCCATGAGCCATATAATACGGTAGAAAATTTCATTTTTTCAGAAATTTTATAATCCCAGTTCAAAGAAGCTACTGGTTTGTGATAATAGTTGGTTCTAAAGTTGTAGGCTTGTCCGTTCAAATAACCTGCATCCAAATTCAATCTACGGTCTGGATCACCATCAACACCATATTTTAAATATTGTGCAATTGTTGGTGCCGTACTTCTTTGGTTGTGCCATTGAGGCGCACCAGTAAACGTAAATTGAACATCGTTTTTCTTATTGATTTCATATCCTAAAGCGATGTAATAATTACCGCCTTGAAATTCTGTTCCTCTAGCATATTCACTACCACTCGTTTGACTGATCAAAACCGATGCCGACAAACCATTTTTCATTTTACCAGTATTGTAAGCCGCATTGGTTTTGAAATAATTGTTATTTGCTACGCTTGCAGAAACGGTTCCACCTTCTTTCATATCAGAAGTTCTGGTAATAACGTTGATGTTTCCTCCAACTGCCGCATTAACGATTTTGGAAGAACCCAATCCTCTTTGTACTTGTAACGCAGAAGTCACATCGGATAATCCAGCCCAGTTGCTCCAAAATACAGCACTGTTTTCCATATCATTTACTGGAACACCGTTAATCATAACAGCGATATTCTTTTGGTCAAATCCACGAATAACCACTCTTGAATCTCCAAAGCCTCCTCCAGCTTTAGATGCATATACAGAGGGTGTATTGGCTAATATTTCTGGAAACTCTTGATTTCCTAATTTTTGCTGAATTTCTGCAGCTTTTAGTGTAGACACCGCCACTGGTGTTTTTCTGTCTTTAGCCACATCAATTACAGTACTTTTAATCACTATTTCTTCTAATTGATTAGCGTCTGAAGCTAATTTGATGATTCCTAAATCAACCGTTTCGCCATTTTTTACAGAAAAACTTATTGTTTGTGTTTTAAAACCAATGTACGAAATCACCAATTGACCTGAAGACGAACTCGTATTTAAGGTAAATTTTCCATCACTATCCGTTGAAATTCCAATTGAAGTTCCTTTAACAGCAACATTTACTCCGGGTAAAGCTCCTGATAAATCTGAATCAAGCACAGTTCCTTTAATTTTTCCTTGAGAAAACATTATTGTTGTCATCAAAAGAAACAGTACTGAAAGTACGCTTTTTGTCATTTTTTTCATTTTGTTGTGTGTTTAAATATTTGATTGCAAAATTCCTATATTTCTATCTTTTAGGTGTTAAGCCAATGTTAACAAAATGCTTTTTCTTGATGTATTATCAATAAAATCCTTGTATTAAAAATAATATTGAATTATCGATAACGTTTTAGTAAAATCAACAAAAAAACCTCAAACAATCATGCTTGAGGTTTTTTTTTATAAATTTAAAGTAGTTTCTTATTTGTTATTCAAGAAATGTTCTAGTAAAAAGTTAGTAGAGCTATCGTGGTTTTTCACTTTCTTAGACTCAATTTCATCTAAAATAGAATTCGCTAGTTGCTTTCCTAATTCGACACCCCATTGATCGTAACTAAATATGTTCCAGATAATTCCTTGAACAAAAATTTTGTGCTCATACAAAGCCACTAAAGAACCCAACGATTCTGGTGTTAACTTTTGAATGAGAATGGTATTGGTAGGTTTGTTTCCTGTAAAAACTTTAAAAGGTTTTAAGTAATCCGCTTTTGCTTTATCAACACCTTGTTTATCAAATTCATCTTGAACTTGTTCGGCAGTTTTTCCATTTAACAAGGCTTCTGTTTGCGCAAAAAAGTTTGACATTAACTTATTATGATGATCTTCATCTCCATACAACGGTTGCACATAACCAATAAAATCGGTCGGAATTAATTTGGTTCCTTGATGAATTAATTGAAAAAAAGCGTGTTGCGAATTAGTTCCCGGTTCACCCCAAATGATGGTGCCTGTTTGGTAATTCACTGGTTTTCCGTCTCTACCAATACTTTTACCATTGCTTTCCATAATGCCTTGTTGTAAGTAGGGCGCCAATTTTTGTAAATATTGTGTATACGGAATTAACGCTTCACTTTCGGCACCAAAGAAATTGTTGTACCATATGCTTAGCAACGCTAAAATTACTGGAATATTTTTCTCAAATGATTCTTTTTTAAAGTGTTCGTCCATTTGATTGGCTCCTTTCAATAATTGATCAAAATTATCAAATCCAACAGCTAAACTAATAGACAATCCGACAGCACTCCATAACGAAAATCGACCGCCAACCCAATCCCACATTGGAAAAATATTGTTGGCATCAATTCCGAACTCGGTTACTTTTTGAATGTTGGTTGAAACTGCCACAAAATGTTTGGCAATATCTTCTTGTTGTGCCGCTTTTAAAAACCAAGTTCGAATGGTTTCCGAATTGGTCAATGTTTCTTGGGTTGTAAACGTTTTAGAAACAATTACAAAAAGGGTCGTTTCTGGATTAATTTTTTTGATTACTTCATTCACGTGATCACCATCCACATTGGAAACAAAGTGAACATTCAAGTGATTTTTATAATATTGCAACGCCTCTACAACCATAGCCGGCCCTAAATCGGAACCGCCAATTCCAATATTTACAATATCTGTGAATGGCTTGCCAGTATATCCTTTTCTTTCACCAGAAGTTACTTCTTTTGTAAATTTTTCAATGCTTCTTTTTACTTCAAAAACTTCTGGCATTACATTTTTTCCATCAACTAAAATAGTGGTTGATTCTGGAGCACGTAAAGCTGTGTGAAGTACAGCACGATTTTCGGTTTGATTGATTAGGTCTCCGTTAAAATATTTGGCAATAGCCTCTTTTAAATTAACTTCTTCTGTTAGCTTTAAAAGTAAGTCTATCGTTTCTTGATTGATGTTATTTTTAGAATAATCTACTAAAAAATCATTCCATTGAATGTGGAATTTTTCTGCTCTGGTGGTATCATTTTGAAACATTTCTTTGATGGAATTGTGTTCCATTTTAGAAAAATGAATGTTCAAATTTTGCCAAGCATTTGTAGTTGATGGATTTGTGTTTTGTAAAGCCATTATTTAATTTTTGAAAAGCAAAATTAGATAAAAGATTACAGATTTAACCAAGAGCATCCCATTTTATCATCTAAAAAGTTATGCAAACGTTGTAGTTGTGGAAAACTTTTACCGTTAAAATTATTTTTTGAATGTAACTTCAGCAACGCTGTCCAATTGTTGCTTTAAAGGACGGATTTGCTCTTTAAATCTTGGCAGATTTCGACTTTCCATGGCTTGAGAGTTGGGCAATTTCAATTTGAGGGCATCTACTTGAACGCCATTTTTCCAGAAACGATAACACACATGTGGACCAGTTGCCAAGCCAGTACTTCCTACTTTACCAATAATTTGACCTTGTTTGACACGTTGCCCACGACGCACCAAAATTTTAGACATATGTAAGTATTGGGTTGAATAGGTTTTGTCGTGCTTAACCTTGACAAAATTTCCATTACCTGCCGTATACCCTGCTTGTTCTACAACCCCAGCAGCCGTGGTCATTATAGGCGTTCCTGTTGGAGCAGCATAATCAGTTCCATTGTGGGCTTTCCATTTTAATTGTACCGGATGGAATCTACTTTTAGAAAAACGAGAGGTTATATTGACAAATTTTAATGGTGCTTTTAAGAAGAAATTCTTCAGTGCTTTACCGGTTTCATCATAATAATCTGTTTTACCATTTCGTTCTTGAACAAAAGGGAATGCATAAATTTTCTGCCCTTTGTATTCGAAAAAAGCGGCACGCAAACTATCTACACCGTCATAAATGGTATCGTTGATGTATCGTTCTGTAAAGCTTAAAGCAAATTTGTCACCTTTTTTAGACTTGAAGAAATCGATAGACCAGGCAAACACTTTGGTCAATCTTCCCGACAAGGTTGGATCGACTTTCATGCTACGCAAAGTTTTGGTTAGAGGCCCAGTCAATTCTCCAGCAATAGTTCGAACCTTGAATGTAAGTGGTCTAGATTTTTTAAATCCAACTATAGAATCGGTTAAATCAACCAAGTAATAATCAATTCGGTTGGGTTGGTAAATTAAATATTGTAGTTTGTTGTATTTGTCTTTAGAACGCAAACACACGTAGGTCTTTTTAAATCGTACACTCGTAGGAAAAGAATCTTTGATAACTCTAATAATATCGGCAGCTTTTTTCCCGTTAAGGTTTTGTTTTTTTAGAATTTTTTCAAAAGTATCTTGACTTTGAATGGTATCGTAATGCACATTAAAGTCATCGAAATGAAAACCAAAATCTACAATGGGTTTTTGAGGCTCAACGTCTTCAATAACAAATTCTTCTTGTTGTTTTTTACAAGAATACAATGCTACTAAAACCAATAAAATTAATGTTATTTTTCTCAATATGAGTCCTTTATTTTTAACAATCTTCACCCCAATTTTTCAACTCTTCCTCACTCCAAAGTTCGGGAAAAAAGATTCTTCTTTGGTATTTTGGATGCATATATTTTTTCCAATCACTGCCACCAGTAGCTTCTCCAGAACCTTGACCACTTTCAATATATTTTTTGGCAGCGTTCAAATGTCCCATGACCCAAGTAATGTTTACTGTTTTATCGTAATGACGCATCGCTGCAATTAAATCGGAATTTTTTTGATCTTCCTCTGGAAGTTGTTTGAATTTTCTCCAAATGTTACTGGTATTGTATTCTTCCATATAACGCAAGAATTCGTCTTTGTATTTTCTTTCAAACTCTAGAATCAAATACGATTTCTCACCTGTTTTGTAATCTTTCCCAGCAGCTTGCCAATATAAATGTTCAAAGGCATGAGAATACGGTGTATTTCTATCTATAGTTGCTCTAAATCGATAATCAATTAGGTTGATTAAATCAGTTGATGAGAATTCAATTAATCTATATTGAGCACTTTGAAATCCACTGGCTGGCGTTAACGTATTTCTAAATTTCATGTATTGATCTACTTCCATTCCATCACCCATAATATCAAATGAAGTGGTTAGCATGTCAAAATAGCGACTGATTCGCATCAAACGATCGGTAAAAAATTTGGTTTCTGGTTTTTCGCAATGACAGACTTGTTTGATTTCCCAAAGTATCATTTTAAACAACAACTCATTAACTTGATGGTACATTATAAAAACCATTTCATCAGGCAATGTGGTACGTTGCGTTTGAAGGTTTAATAAAGCATCGGTTTGGATATAATCCCAATACGTAATGGGTTTAGACCAAAGTAATCCTTCGAGATGCGTTTCGGTTTTTTGATTGATTGCGTCAAATTTTTGTTCTAATTCCTCAATTAAATGAGTGGTTTCTGAATTCATTTAGTCAACTTTAATTGTAAATGGATTGGCTAATCCTTTGAAAGATTCTAGATCTGCTTTTAAAGAACCCACAGCCAAACTTGCTTTAATCCTTAATGGTAATTTATTGTCGTCGTCTGATATCCAAACGGTTAAACTTTCTTGTTCTTTAAAAACCCTTCCTGACTGCACCAAAGGTCTAAAAATCATGCAAGGAACGGTACCAAATTTAGTATCTAAATCTTCTCTTCCGATGAATTTTAACTTAAATTTTGTGGTTTCATCATCAAAAAACATATCGATTGCAATAGATTCGCCTACTTTCAATTTATCTACATTAGGATGGTTTCTAAGATAGTAGAAGGTAGAAACAATATCTTGTACATTTTCTGGCGTAGTAAACGTTTTATTGGTATCGTTTTTATAATCTTTTACTAAGATAGTATTTTTATCCTGATTGAAGAAGCCTTCTTGGTTTTTTGTGTAGCCGCCTTCATCAATTTTTCTTACATATTGATACGGTTTCCCGGTAACTTTATCAAAATAAGACTCATAGTTGTCTTCAACCTTAAAGAACCATTTTGACATTCCTGTAGTGTAACCTTTACCAATGGCATGGTATACTTTTTTATTGTTTTTGGTTGCCTCTTTAACTTCCAGTGTAGCATAACCAGCGGTAACTAATCCGTAGTGAATTCTGAACTTAAACCATTCGCCAACTTCAAAAGCTGAAGACTTGTTAGAATCAAAACTTACGGTCAAAAAAAGTAACCCAATAATTATAATCTTTTTCATTTTAGTATACTTTATATGTTTAATTGGTAACCGTATTACAATTTTTGTTCCAAATGTATTAAAACAAAAAAACTCCGTCAAATATTGACGGAGTTTTTATGCTATTAACCAACCAAAAAACTATAAATTATGAAAAACTTATATAAAAATTAAAGGAAACCACTCCTTTTCTTTTTGTGAGTACAAAGATAGTACTGTTTTTGATTTATTCTCAATAAAAAATTAACTTTAACATATTTTTATTAAAAATGTCGATACTACAACGTTGTATTTTGATGATTGTTTAATAAAATGTGAAAATTATAACGTCCCTCTCAATGCTTGTTCGCGTTCAATTGATTCGAAAAGGGCTTTAAAATTCCCAGCACCGAATCCTTTAGCACCCATTCTTTGAATAATTTCAAAAAATAAAGTTGGGCGATCTTCTACTGGTTTAGTGAATATTTGTAGCAAATACCCGTCTTCATCAGCATCAACTAAAATAGAAAGTTCTTGTAATTTTTTGATATCTTCTTTCATCATATCCATGTGAGACCCTAATCTTCTTGGAATGTCGTCATAATAGGCTTGTGGCGGTGGTGGCAAAAACTCGACGCCACGTGCTTTCAAACCAGAGACGGTTTTGATAATATCATCGGTTGCCACAGCAATATGTTGCACACCTGGGCTTTCATAAAAATCTAAATACTCTTCAATTTGTGATTTTTTATTTCCTTTGGCAGGTTCATTTATAGGAAACTTAATTCTTCCGTTACCATTAGACATTACTTTACTCATCAGAGCTGAATATTCGGTATGAATTTGAGTGTCGTCAAACGAAAGAAAATTTTCAAATCCCATCACGTCTTCGTACCATTTTACCCATTGATTCATTTCACCCCAGCCCACATTACCCACCATGTGATCGATGTATTTTAGCCCAAGTGCTTCCGGATTGTAGTCGGAGTTCCATGCTACAAATCCGGGTAAAAATATTCCGTTGTAATTTTTGCGTTCTACAAAAATGTGAACGGTTTCGCCATAAGTGTATATTCCTGAACGAATCACTTCTCCGTGTTGGTCTTTTTCAACCGTTGGTTCCATAAACGATTTAGCACCGCGTTTAGTGGTTTCTTCCCAAGCCGATTTGGCATCTTCAACCCAAAGGGCTACTACTTTAACACCATCACCGTGTTTTTTCAAATGCTCATTAATTGGTGAACTGCTGGTAAGTGGTGTCGTCAAAACCAACCTGATTTTGTCTTGTTTCAAAACATAGCTTACCGAATCTCTAGATCCGGTTTCTAATCCTTTGTAGGCATGCGATTGAAATCCGAATGCCGTTTTGTAATAATGTGCCGATTGCTTTGCGTTACCGACATAAAACTCTACATAGTCAGTTCCTAAAAGCGGAAGGAAATCTTGTGCTCCTTCAAATATTTTTTCTAGTCCGTAATCAACGGATTTTATTTCTTTTGACATAATTCTGTTTTTTATTACTTCACAGCTGTAGAATCAACACGAATAGAATCGACCGAAATTACTTTTGGTTGTACCGTATCATTAATTTCTACTTGATGTGGAGCTTCTTTTGATTTATAATATTGTTCTAAAATCTTTTTTGATAAATACTGCCCTTGAAATGCGAAGAACACTAGTGAAATAAGAATTAAAATTGAGCTCAAAACCACCCCAATAATGCAAACTATTTTTCCTGCATTAACATTACCTCTGCTTTCAGAAATATAATTTTCGGGATTCAAATAGAATTCATTTAAGCTTTTATTTGCCGAAACTAATCCTACTATGGAAAGTGCTAATGAAATTATTGCTAAAAAACCGCAACAACAACCTGATATCACTATAACCAAACTTACAATTCCGAGAACTAATGCCGATGGGTCAGCAGACAATTTATTTTTTATAGTCACTTTCTATATTTTTTTATTATTCTAACCACGATTTATAATACTTCCCGTCATCAATTCTCATTGCCTCTTCCGTAACCATTAAAGGACGAAAAGTGTCTACCATAACGGCTAATTCTTCGGTTATTGTTTTACCAATACTACGCTCCATTGCGCCTGGTGCTGGTCCGTGAGGAATTCCTTTAGGATGTAATGTAATGTGTCCTTGCTCTATATTATTGCGCGACATAAAATCGCCATCAACATAATACAAAACCTCATCAGAATCGATATTACTGTGGTTATAAGGCGCTGGAATTGCTTTAGGATGGTAATCGTAAAGCCTTGGACAAAACGAACACACTACAAATGTTGCGGTTTCAAATGTTTGATGCACTGGTGGTGGTTGGTGCACTCTACCAGTAATAGGCTCAAAATTATGAATGGAAAACCCATACGGAAAATTATAACCATCCCATCCTATAACATCAAAAGGATGCGTAGCATAAACCACCTCATGCATCATTCCTTCTTTTTTAATTTTGATGAGGAAATCACCTTTTTCATCGTGCGTTTCTAATTCGACTGGTAATTTAAAATCGCGTTCGCAAAACGGCGCATGTTCTAAGTGTTGTCCCGATTCGTTTTTATATCTTTTTGGAGTATAAAATGGCGAAAAACTCTCAACATAAAACAATCTATTTTCAGTTGTTTCAAATTGAATTTGATATATGATTCCGCGTGGTATAATGAGATAATCACCATACTCAAAGGCAATATTACCCATCATGGTTCGTAAAACACCTTTGCCTTTATGAATAAATAGCATTTCATCGGCATCGGCATTTTTATAAAAATATTGCGTAAGCGATTTTCGTGGTGCCGCCAATCCAATAGAGCAATCTTTATTGACTAACATGGCTTTTCGACTGTCCAAAAAATCATCTTTAGGCTCTACTTCGAAACCTTTTAGCAATAGTGATTTGATATTTTTATCAATGGCTATTTTAGGTTCGACCGAATAGGAGTTCACAATTTCTTTTACTTGTGTAGGCCGATGGGTGTGGTATAATAAGGATGAATGTCCGTGAAAACCTTCTGTTCCAAAAAGCTGTTCATAATATAAATCGCCGTTTGGTTTTTGGAATTGCGTGTGTCGTTTTTGTGGAATATTTCCGAGTTTATGATATATTGGCATGTTCTTTTTATTTAAATGTTTGAAATTTGAACGTTTTACAACCTTCATTCACAATCAAAAAGAAGCATCTCTCATTCAGGATTTCTCTTGATAAGGTATTTTAAAAGAATTAATAGGTTATCCCATGGTTTCATTATTACAAATATCGTAAAAAATTTATAAAAAAAATCCAAAAGTGTCATTTTATACACCTTTGGATTTTATATGTTTAAACTCGTTTACTGTTTATTCTGGAGTATTCAATTTTGCTTTTCTTTTTCCGTAAACCAAGTATATAAAGACCCCGATTACTAACCAGCCTAACGATAACATTTGGGCGTCAATACTCAAGTTTATCATTAAATAAGTATTAATTACAATTCCACAAGTAGCAATTACTGGCAAAAATGGCACTTTAAAAGGTCTAACCAAATCTGGTTGTTTTTTTCTCAAAATCCAAACCGCAATACACACCATTGTAAAGGCAAATAAAGTCCCAAAACTAGTCATGTCGGCCAATTTGTTGATTGGCGTAAAAGCAGCAACAACAGCAATAACTCCACCTAAAATTAATAAGTTCGTTTTTGGCGTTCCTGTTACCCCATGAATTTTTGAAAACACTGGTGGAATTAATCCGTCTTTAGACATTCCCAAGAAAATACGAGATTGTCCCATAATCATTACCATTAGTACCGATATTAATCCTATCGTTGCTGCTATGGTAACCACATAACCAGCCCAAGCTTGTCCGGCAATATCAAAAGCATAAGCTACAGGCGCTTTAATCGCTTCTGGATATTTACCCATTGGATTAAAATCACTAAAATTCATCATTCCTGTTAACACTAACGACACTAATATGTATAAAAACGTACATACTAATAACGACGTAATAATTGCAAAAGGCACATCTTTTTTAGGATTAATTGCTTCACCTGCTTGAGTCGAAACTGCGTCAAACCCTACATAGGCAAAGAAAATTGCTGCAGCACCTGAAATAATACCTTTTATTCCATAAGCCTCATGAGATTTACCAACATTGTCAACAATATTTGTCGCTTCTGGAATAAATGGATGCCAGTTGGCAGTATTAATAAAGAAAGCTCCTGCTATAATTACGAATAATACAGCAGATACTTTAAGCATTACAATTAAATTATTGGCTTTAGCAGCACCTTGTGTTCCTCTTACTAATATTGAAATTACAAATAAAACGATACAAAAAGCAGGTAAATTCATAGAAAACCCTTCACCAGTATAACTTGCAGGATCACTGGTTAACCAATCGGGCAAGTGCAATCCAAACATTTTTAAGAGTTTGTTAAAATAGCCCGACCACGACACTGCAACAGTCATAGAACCCATGGCGTATTCTAAAATTAATCCCCAACCTATAATCCAAGCGAAGATTTCTCCAATAGTACCATAAGCATAGGCATAAGCAGATCCTTCAACAGGCAATATGGAAGCAAATTCGGAATAACATAAAGCAGCAAAAACACAGGCAATACCAGCAATAATGAAGGAAACAGCCAAAGCTGGTCCAGCATGGTAATAAGCTCCAGTTCCTGTAAGCACAAAAATTCCTCCTCCAATAATAGCACCAATTCCTATCGCGGTAAGGCTCCATTTTCCTAGAACTCTTTTTAATTCACTTTTTTTCATATCTGCCTCAAAGGCCGATACCGGTTTTACTCTCCAAACTGACATATCTTTTATATTTTTAGTTTATTGTGTTCAAATATACTTTTTTTGTTTAATATTTATGAATAAAAAGAAATTTTATAGGATTTAGAACCAAAACCCAACATTAATCCAAAAAAATCCTTTTGGTAATTCTGGCGACCAAGAATATTTAACTTCAATAGGACCTAGTGCTGTTTCTAACCCATATCCGAAAGCATAACCAGTATATTTCGGTGTGGCAAGCCAATTTCCTGTGCTGAACAATTTATCTTCTGCATTGGCAATATTGGCCGAAAAATTGACGTGGTTTTTTTTATAAAATTCTACATCCAAAGTAGCTAATGATTTAATATAACCATCAGCGGCAATACTTAAAAAATCATACCCATAAAATGGTTTGAAATTATTAATCGTATTAAATCCATATCCGCCTAAGACAAAATCCAAGAAATGAACGCTGTTTTCTCCAAATGAAAATCCTGCTTCAGTTTGAAATCTCAGATTGATAAATTTGTAAAAAGTTCTTGTAATTCCGAATTCACCTTTCAAAATAGAAAATCTATTGAATTGATTGGTGTAATTGGTAGAATATAGATAGGTTTGTAAATCGCCATTAAAAAACCATCCTTTTTTAGGGAAATATTTATTGTCGAACGAATCGTATTTTAAGTATCCGAAAGCACTGGTATAATCACTATTTTCAAAAATTGGATTCGTATTTTCTAAAGCTTTAGACTTAATTTTAATGTGTTTCATTTCTAAACCTGCACCGATGAGAAACTTTTGCGCAAAAATGGTCTGCAAATAAGCTTGGTTGGTCAGATCAGAAAAATCTACATTTAAAGCATTGATACCGAATTGCGTAAATAAATTTCCATTATTAAAATCGGTAGTCACATTTCTATTGAATTGATTGAATCGAGATTTGAATCCAAAACTAAAATAAAATCCGTTGTCAATATAATAATCTAAATTATACCTAAAATTATCCCCAAGTCCCATATCTAATGATAAAACATCATTCCTAAAAAGTGATTTTTTTTGAGTTAGGTTGATTAATGCTGCACTTTTATACAATCCGTCGTAATGCAATCCAAACTTTATAAAGGTCTTGTTTTTACTTTCGGCAACACTCAAATCCAATTCATCTCCCGAATTAATAGCATTAATTTTATAATTTATAGAACTAAAATTTCCAGTTGCATTTAGGGTGTTGATTCCTTTTTTCAGCTGATCATAACTTATTTTAGAACCTTGTTTAAATCCGAGCTTACCGATGATATAGGCACGGGTGTAATTTTTCACATCATTAATGGTAATTTGATCGACTTGCAAACTATCGTGCTCAACATAAAGTTGTTGAGTTTTATACTTATCGTTTTTAACGGCAATTTTTTTAAGGTCGTCAAATACGGTCATGGCAGCATCTTCGCCTTTTTTAACAATCTCACTACCTTTATCAAAGGAAATTACCGAATAATCTGAAATGTCTGGTTTTATGTAAATGTCGGTTTTTTTTATTTTTTCTTTCATGCCTTCAATCATTTGAAGGTTGGAGATTTGAACCAATATTTTAGTCGCTTCTCCAAGTGAGTTTCTATCTTTTAATCCGTCTTGCACATCAACACCAATGATAATATCAGCGCCCATTTTCTTGACTTCATCTATAGGATAATTGTTGGTTACCCCACCATCTATAAGCATTCTTCCCTCTATTTCAACAGGTGAAAAAAGCGTTGGAAATGCCGAACTTGCTAACAATGCTTGAGGCAAATACCCTTTGTTTAAAATAAGCTGTTCTCCAGTTTCAATATCAGTAGCGATGCACACAAACGGAATAGGAAGTTGATTAAAATCTCTTACATAGCGCACCTTATGAGTAAGTTTTGTAAGCAAATTGTAGTTATACAGTCCTTTGGAAAGTGCAATAGGAACGCCAATAGTTAGCTTCTTAAACGGCAGTGCCATAGCATACAATTCGTCGTTGCGTTTTTCATAAAAGCTTTTAGAAGTTCTGGGAATATAATCTTGTAAAAGTTCATCAAAATTGGTAGCTCTAAATATCGAATCGATTTGTGTTGCGCTATATCCCGTGGCATATAAACCACCAACAACCGCACCCATACTGGTTCCGCCGATGTAATCAACTTTAACGCCTGCTTTTTCTAGCACTTTTAAAACACCAATATGAGCGAATCCTTTGGCACCACCACCCGTTAACACTAATCCGATTTTTGGTCGTTTAATAGAATCTTGGGAATAGGTATTTTGAGCAGAAAGTCCGAAAAAAACAACAAACAAACACAAAAGACGAAAACTACTTAGCCCTGATAGTAACGAAAATCCTTTTTCTTTCTTTTTTGGAAAGAAAAAGATTGAAGTGAATAGCAGGAAAATGGATTGCAAGTAAGCCTTAATCATTCGCTTCCAAAATTAATTATCGATTTTATGGTAAAAGTCGGAAATTTTTTTGGCTTTTGATGCACCCACAACCTCAGAAATTTCTTTTTCGGTGGCTAATTTCAATCTTTTAACACTTTTAAAATGTTTTATTAAAGTGAGCATTGTTTTTTCTCCAATTCCAGGAATGGTTTCTACAGACGAATTGAGTGCCGATTTGCTGCGCTTGTCACGGTGAAAGGTAATCCCAAATCGGTGTGCTTCGTTGCGCAAAAACTGGATGACTTTGAGGGTTTCCGATTTTTTATCGAGATACAACGGCACCGAATCGCCGGGATAAAACAATTCTTCTAATCGTTTGGCAATGCCGATAATGGCAATTTTTCCGCGCAATCCTAAATCGTCAATGCTTTTAAGTGCCGAAGATAATTGCCCTTTTCCACCATCAATAATGATGAGTTGTGGCAACGGTTGGTTTTCGTCTAACAATCGTTTATATCTTCTATAAACCACTTCTTCCATAGAAGCAAAATCGTTCGGGCCTTCTACGGTTTTAATATTGAAATGACGGTAGTCTTTTTTGGATGGTTTTCCGTCTTTAAAAACCACGCAAGCCGCCACAGGATTGGTTCCTTGTATGTTGGAGTTGTCAAAACATTCGATGTGGCGCGGTTCTACCGAAAGGCGTAAATCTTTCTGCATTTGCGCCATAATGCGATTGGTGTGGCGTTCAGGATCTACAATTTGAATTTGTTTTAATTGGTCTAAACGGTAATATTTAGCATTTCGCTCGGACAATTCTAGAATTTGTTTTTTGTCGCCGAGTTGTGGTACCGTAACCTTTATGTTATCACCAAAATCTAACGGAAATGGCAAAATAATTTCTTTAGAAAGTAATTTAAATCGTTCGCGAAGCTCGACTACCGCTAATTCGAGAAGCTCTTCGTCGGATTCATCTAATTTCTTTTTGAGTTCTAACGTATGCGAACGAATGATGGCGCCGTGAGCAATTTGCAAAAAATTGACGTAAGCAACTGCTTCGTCGGAAATGATAGAAAATACGTCGATGTTGGAAATTTTCGGATTTAAAACGGTGGAACGTGATTGATAATTTTCGAGAACTTCTATTTTTTCTTTGATTTGCTGTGCTTCTTCAAACTGCATATTGGCGGCAAATTCTTGCATCTTGGACTTAAAATCGCGTAAGCTTTCTTTGAAATTTCCTTTCAAAATTTCGCGAATGGCATTGACTTGGATTTGGTAGTTTTCGGCTAGTTCGTATCCTTCGCAACCGCCTTTGCAATTGCCAATATGAAATTCTAAACAGACTTTAAATTTGCCTTTATCGATGTTAGCCGGACTCAAATCGAAGTTGCAGGTACGCAACGGATACAAGCCTTTGATTAACTCTAAAATGGTATTGACCGTTTTAAAATTAGTGTACGGCCCAAAATATTCGGAGCCGTCTTTAATCATTCTTCGCGTGGGAAAAATTCTAGGAAATGGTTCTTTTTTGATGCAAATCCACGGATACGTTTTATCGTCGCGCAACAACACATTATAGCGTGGTTGCAGTTTTTTTATTAAGTTATTTTCTAATAAAAGTGCGTCTTGTTCCGATGAAACTACGATGTGTTTGATTTCAACAATTTTGCGAACTAATACATTAGTTTTGGCATTGTCGTGGACTTTATTAAAATAAGAAGAAACTCTTTTTTTTAGGTTCTTGGCTTTTCCAACATAGAGAATTTTTCCGTCTTTATCATAATACTGATATACTCCGGGATTATCGGGTAAGGTTTGTATTTGAAGTTCTAGAGATGGATTGGTCATTTTTTAAGAAATAGAGAAAAGAACATAGATTTCTGTAATTTTCTTCAAACAAATTTAACTTTAAATTCGACACGAAACAAATTGATTTTTTGCTACTTTTACGCTATGCTTAAAAAGGAATTGCGTTTTAAATACAAAGAATTACGAAAATCACTGTCTCAAGAAGAAATTGAATCCAAAAGTTTGGCTATCGCTAATCGATTATTGCAGTTAAATATTTGGGATAAAGTCTATTATCATTTGTTCCTATCCATTGAAGAACAAAAAGAAATTAACACCGAATTTATTCTTCAAATTTTAGCGGGTAAAGACAAAGAAATTGTGGTTTCTAAAAGTGATTTTGCTACCTCAAGCATGACGCATTTTCTTCTTACAGACAACACTAAATTCAAGAAAAACGAATATAACATTCCAGAACCTATTGATGGTTTGGATGTGCCTGTCGCAAAAATAGATGTAGTATTTGTGCCTTTATTAGCCTTTGATTTACAAGGAAATCGAGTAGGTTATGGCAAAGGATTTTACGATAATTTTTTACGGAATTGCAAACCAGAAACCCTAAAAATAGGATTGTCTTTTTTTGAAGCAGAATCAATCATTAAAGACGTATCCGAAAATGATATTCAATTGGATTATCTAGTAACGTCTGAAAAGGTTTATGATTTTACTCCTCTTCGTGATCCAAAACAGTAGAATAGGTTACCATTTTCTTCTTTGGAGTATGAGCAAAGGCTTTTTTGTTGAAGAAGATCAAAATTCCGACACCGGTTGAAATGGCAAAATCCGCAACATTAAAAATGGCATTAAAAAACGTAATTTTTTGTCCACCCAGAAATGGCACCCAGCTTGGCATCATATAATCTTCAATAAAAGGAAAATAAAACATATCCACCACTTTACCATGAAACCAAGTTCCGTAATGGTTTTTTGGAAAGAAAGTGGCCAGATGGTTGTGGCTATCGTCAAACATTACTCCGTATAAAACCGAATCGATGATGTTTCCTAATGCGCCAGCAAAAATTAAGCAAATGGCTACTAATAAATATTTTGATTTTTCTTTTCTAGTCGAATCCCAAAGCCAATACCCAATGGCTGCGACGGCTAAAATTCTAAAAACAGTAAGAAATAATTTTCCGTATGAACCCGGAATAACGGTTCCCCAAGCCATTCCTTCATTTTCTATGAAGAACAATTTAAACCAGCCGAAAACCTCAACTTGTTCTCCTAAAACAAAATTCGTTTTTACAAATACTTTTGAGTATTGATCGATAACTAATATCAAAAAGATTATGAATGCCGAATTTCTGAGTTTCATATTTTTGGTTTTTGGTGGTGCAAAAATAGTATTATTTTTCTAAAAAAAACGCTCCTTTTGGAGCGTTATATTCTGAATTACAAATGTAATTAGCGTTGCATGTTCTTAGCCTCAATACTCATTGTAGCATGAGGAACAATTTTCAATCGTTCTTTACCGATTAATTTACCTGTTACTTTGCAAATTCCATACGTTTTGTTTTCAACACGGAACAAAGCATTTTTCAAATCACGGATAAATTTTTCTTGACGAATAGCCAATTGCGAGTTTGCTTCTTTACTCATCGTTTCACTGCCTTCCTCAAAGGCTTTGAAGGTAGGAGAAGTATCGTCAGTACCGTTATTCAAATCATTCATATAGGCACTTTTAATCAATTCTAGATCTTGTTGTGCTTTCTCTATTTTCGCTAAAATAATTTCTTTGAACTCTGCTAAATCAGCTTCTGAGTATCTCAATTTTTCATCTACCATCTTTATACTATTTTGAAATTAATATCATTGTTTTTATATCGTCAAACTCAATTTCTATACCATTTTGAACCGTATCAGCAAAATGTAGCTCTTGCGTTAATGTTTCATCTTTGATATAGTTTTCGTTGTTTCTGATAGCTTGCTCTAGAGCACCACTTCGTTGCAACTGCACTTTAATTTTATCGGTTACTTCAAATCCTGAATCTTTTCTGATGTTTTGTATTCTATTCACCAATTCTCTGGCAATCCCTTCTTGTTTCAATTCCTCAGAAATGGTAATGTCTAACGCCACAGTAATTCCGTTTGCATTTGCCACCAGCCAACCTGGAATATCCTGAGAAGTAATTTCAACATCTTGGGTTGTTAAAATTATACTTTTTCCTGAAATATCAAGTGTTAACTCACCTTTGGTGTCAATTTCGTTGATTTGATCTTGTGAAAACTTTTGTATCTCACTAGAAATCAACCCCATATCTTTTCCAAAACGTGGTCCTAAAGCCTTAAAATTAGGTTTAATTTGCTTCACTAAAACACCCGATGCATCGTCTAAAAGTTCGATTTCTTTCACGTTTACTTCGGCTTTAATTAGGTCAGAAACCGCCTCAATTTCTGCACGTTGATTTTCGTCAAGTACAGGAATCATAACCTTTTGCAACGGTTGACGTACTTTTATCATTTCCTTTTTACGAAGTGATAAAACGAGTGAAGAAACCGTTTGCGCTTTCATCATTTTGCTCTCCAACGATTTATCAACAAAGTTTTCAACCGAAACTGGGAAATTTGCCAAGTGAATACTGGTAAAATCCTCGCTTCCAGTGGCGTTAACTAAATCACGATACAATTGGTCCATAAAAAATGGCGCTATCGGAGCCGAAAGTTTGGCCACATTTATCAAGCACGTATACAAGGTTTGATAAGCCGCAATTTTATCCGTTCCATATTCGCCTTTCCAGAATCGTCTTCTGCACAAACGAACGTACCAGTTACTTAAATTTTCCTGAACGAAATCAGAAATAGCACGAGCCGCTTTGGTTGGTTCGTAATCAGCATAGGCTTCATCAACTGTTTTTATCAACGTATGCAATTCGGATAAAATCCAACGATCAATTTCGGGTCTTTCGCTTAATGGAATTTCAGCTTCAGCATATTTGAAACCGTCAATATTCGCATACAAACTAAAGAACGAATAGGTGTTATATAATGTTCCGAAGAATTTTCTACGCACCTCGGCAACGCCTTCAATATCAAATTTTAAGTTGTCCCACGGATTGGCATTGGCAATCATGTACCAACGAGTAGCATCTGGACCGTATTCAGCCAAAGTGGTGAATGGATCAACAGCATTGCCTAAACGCTTCGACATTTTTTGTCCGTTTTTGTCTAGAACTAATCCATTGGAAACTACATTTTTATAGGCAATTTTATCAAAAACCAAGGTTCCGATGGCGTGTAACGTATAGAACCAACCACGAGTTTGATCGACACCTTCTGCAATAAAATCGGCAGGAAATGCTTTATTTTCGTCTATTAAATCTTTATTTTCAAATGGATAATGCCATTGTGCATAAGGCATCGCACCCGAATCGAACCAAACGTCAATTAAGTCACTTTCGCGTTTCATAGGTTTACCCGATGGTGAAACTAACGTAATGGCATCTACAACATTTTTATGCAGATCAACCAAGTTGTAGTTTTCCTCGCTCATGTTACCAATTTCAAATCCTTTGAATGGATTTTCAGATTGAAAACCAGCTGCAATTGATTGTTCGATGGCATCATACAATTCTTCTACCGAACCAATTAACACTTCTTCCGTACCGTCTTCGGTTCTCCAAATTGGCAACGGAATTCCCCAATAACGTGAACGCGATAAATTCCAGTCGTTGGCATTTTTCAACCAGTTTCCGAAACGTCCCTCTCCAGTTGCTTTTGGCTTCCAGTTGATCGTATCGTTCAAATCAAACATGCGTTCTTTGATTTCGGTTACTTTAATAAACCAAGAATCTAATGGGTAATATAAAAGTGGTTCATCAGTTCTCCAGCTGTGTGGGTAACTGTGAACGTATTTTTCGACTTTAAACGCCTTATTTTCTTCTTTTAATTGAATAGCAATTTCTACATCGGCAGAGCGCTCTGGAGCAGTTCCAGCGTCGTAATATTCATTTTTAACATATTTTCCAGACAAATCACCCAACCCTTGAATGAATTTTCCTTGCAAATCTACCAATGGCAATGGGTTTCCATTTTCATCTAAAACCAACATTGGTGGCACTTCTGGCGTTGCTTCTTTGGCCACTTTGGCATCATCGGCACCAAAAGTTGGCGCAGTGTGTACAATTCCGGTTCCGTCTTCGGTAGTCACAAAATCGCCTGCAATTACTCTAAAAGCATTTTCAGGATTTTGATACGGCAAAGTCAATGGCATTAATTGCTCGTAACGAATTCCGACTAAATCAGCACCTTTACATTCCGTAATTATTTTATAGGGAATGTTTTTAGCTCCTGCTACAAAATTCTCGAAATCAGATGCTTCAGTAGATTCAAAAAATCCTTTTGCAAATTGTTTTCCAACAAGGTTTTTAGCCAAAATCACTTTTACAGGAAGAAACGTATATTGATTGAACGTTTGAACCAAAACATAATCGATTCTAGGACCTACGGTTAAAGCGGTGTTACTTGGCAACGTCCATGGTGTAGTTGTCCAAGCTAAAATATGAATGTCGCCAAAACCTTGTAAAAAGCTTGGTAATGTTTCTGATTTCGTTTTGAATTGCGCTACCACGGTTGTATCCGTTACATCACGGTAACTTCCAGGTTGGTTCACTTCGTGCGAAGATAATCCAGTTCCGGCTTTTGGCGAATACGGTTGAATGGTGTAGCCTTTGTATAGTAAATCTTTGTTGTAAATTTGTTTCAACAACCACCAAACGCTTTCCATGTATTTGGATTTATAAGTCACATACGGATCTTCCATATCAACCCAATACCCCATTTTTTCGGTAAGGTCGTTCCAAACGTCCGTATAACGCATTACGGTTCGTTTACACGCTTCGTTGTATTCTTCTATCGAAATGCTTTTACCGATGTCTTCTTTGGTGATGCCTAACTCTTTTTCAGTTCCCAATTCTACAGGTAAACCGTGTGTATCCCAACCGGCTTTTCGCTTTACTTGGAACCCTTTTTGAGTTTTATAACGACAAAAAATATCTTTAATCGCACGTGCCATTACGTGGTGAATTCCAGGCAACCCGTTTGCCGAAGGTGGGCCTTCAAAAAACACGAATGGTTGGTTTCCTTCACGAGAAGTTACCGATTGTTCAAAGATGTTATTTTCTTTCCAAAATTTAAGGGTTTCTGATGCCACCGTTGGCAAGTCAAGTCCTTTGTATTCAGTAAATTTTGTGCTCATTTTGTCGTATTCTTAAATCAGTTTGCGAAAGTAAGGAATTTTGATAAAAGAGAATAGAAAATAGATAAAAGAGAATCGACTTTTGCCGAAAATTTAGAAAGAATTGTGATTTTTTATGTTTTTAAGAAAAAACTTCCTTTAAAACCTCTAGAGATTTTGGTTTTTTGAATCCGTCGAGGTGAATCGAATAGTAATCCAATAAGATTTTTAATAGCATTTGACGTTCAATTCCAGCGAAGACTTTTTGATTGGAGTCGAATTTTAATTGGATTAATTTTTTAAATAAAAAAGTTTCATGTTCGTTCAAACAACTGGTTCCTTGAAAAGGCGAAAAAATTCCTTCGCTCATTTCGAAAAAATTGAAAGCTGTTTCCGAAGAATCAGGATAAAACCCTAGAAATTTAGTGATTTCCAACAGCAATATCAAATGAAAATTAGCCGTTTCATCATGTGTGTCTAGCCAGAGTAAAGCTGTTTCAAGAAACGTAAATAAATCTTGGTTTTTCTCTTCTTCGTGGATGCTATGATGCAACATTTCTGAAATGAAAATTACAATAGTACTCTTAAAAACATCGGTGTTTATGGTGCTAAAAGCCGTTGCTAATTTGATTTCTTTAAAATGTTCTAACGTTCCTTTATTCTTATGATTGGCCTCAATTTCAAGTAGGGTTAACGGTTGAAAATAGGCGATTTTTTGATTGCTTTTTTTTCCCGAATAGGCACTAGGAACGAAATAACTTTTTAGCCCATCCGATTGGGTAAAACATTTTACAATCAGACTTTTTTCTTGATATCGAAGTGCTGAAATGACGATGGCTTTGGTTTTTACCAACATGGTTTTGGATTTTCTAATTGAAATTACCGAATAATCATCACTTTTTTCACAGTAGTATCGATGCCATCTTGAGCGGAAATCAAAATCATGTATACACCAGAAGCCACACGATAATTTCCAAAAGCGGTGGTATCCCATTCGATGGTTCCGCCTTCGGAAGTGGTTTCGTATACTAAATTGCCTTCAATATCCGTAATTTTTACGATCGCTTTATTGGTTAGATTGGATATTTTAACGGTTCCTGAATACTCTGGACGCACCGGATTTGGGTAGACATAAACGCCGCTTAAATCATTGCTTGGCTTGGTAGCAGTTCCTTTAAATGAAACCAAACCTTTGTCGGTGGCAAAAAAAACTTCACCTGAAACGGAATCAATTTCAATATCATTCACGTTATCACTGGGTAACGGTGAATTTTCTTTAGTGAAATGATGAATGGTTTCTTGACCATTGGACGAAACTAAGTAAACCCCTGAATCGGCAATAGCAACCCATTTTCTGTTGGCACCATCTACCGCAATATCAATGATAAACTGTTGGTAAAATAACTCTTGAGCTAGATCATTTTCAAGGATAATAATAGCTTTAGATTGGATTTCGGTTTCAGAAATAAAAGAATCTACGGAAGGAATAATTCGCAATCCGCCACTGGTTCCAATCCACAATTGATTTTTGTTGTCAACAGCAACACATCGAGCATCATCGGTAGGAAGATTTCCAGAAGTTCCCGATTTTATATTGATGATTTTATTGCTGTAATTTTCATTAAATCCAATGAGACCAATAATATTAGTTGGAATCCATTTGGTGCCGTTTTTATCTACTACTGGAAGTGCGTAACTCGTTTGCAACAAATCGCTGGATTGTAATGATGTGCTAAAATCGTATGATTGCCATTGTCCGCCACTACGCAATACTTTTAAAGGATTGGTTAGAAAATTATTGGTCATCCATAAATCGCCATTTTTGTCAAACGCTGGTCCATTAACACGAATATCAACATAGGCTGGATTAGGTGGTGATAACGCTAACGACTGTAATCCGTCTGTTCCAGTGTTGGTGTTGTTATACAGTGTGGTGGGTATTTCATTGTCTACTTTTAAAAGTCCCGAAAAATAAGAACTCACAAAAAATTGCTTTTCATTTTTAGGATTAAAAGTAATGTTGGAAAGTGATTTGGCTCCAAACAAATTAGCATACGGAATCTGGCTCCAACCAGTAGAATCATATTTGCTAATTGAATATTCAAACAACCCATATGGTGGTTCTGTGTTATAAGGATTATATACTTTATTGTATTTTCCGTACAAAGCCCAAAGTGCAGCACTTGATTTTTTAAGTCTAAAAATCTTATTTCGAACTGGTCCATCGGGTTTGATAAAATCAAAATTTGTAGGATTGGTGATTGGTGAGGAAAGAACACCAGCTTCGTTTGTACCTATATAAATAATTCCATTAATAACTGTAGCACAAGTAAACGTCACTGGAAGCGTGGTTACTTGACTACTCTGTATATGAGTCGTTTGCACTAAAGCTGTATTAAAAATATAAACGTGATTTAGTGTGGTTACTATTAAAAGATTATCGCTTGTTCTAATATCGACACCTGTTTCGGGTAATTGAAAAAACGACACATAAGACGTACCGTTGAATCGAACTAAAGCATTATCGGTTCGCAGGGCTATAATTTCTGTTCCAAAGGCTGTTATTCCGTTCCATTCGTATCCGGATTGGTCAATCCATTGGTTGTAATCGTCTAAAAATTGATTGGACAAATTGGCCCTTCTGATGCCGCTTCCAAAAGAATTTCCTTTGGTTGCCGCGTAGATAAATCCGTTGCTAATACACGTTTGTTGCACTGAAATAAAAGTCCCCTGAGGCCCCATATAATAAGTGTCTCCAAATTCAAAGGTGGTTAAATCGAAAACGGTAATTCCGTAATCACAAGAAATATACAGTTTGTTATTATATTCTAGAAAATGATTGATACGCTTGATTAAAGGCGAAACTGGAACCTCATCCAGAATTCCTTTTTTATACAAAATAGTACCATCTTGATTGACCACTAGAAGCAATCCGTTCTGATTTCCAACAAATGTTTTGTTAAAAGTATCACTATGGTATAGTGCTGTTATGGTTTCAGCTTCCAAACCATCAACTGTAGTGGTGGTTTTTATGTCGTTGGTAACAAGATTTTTAGCAAAAAAAGCGTTTTCTGAAGACGCATAAATGTTTTGGGTAGATTCACTTACATCGGTAATTTGACTGTACGAAAAATAGCCTTGCCACAATTGGTTGTTTTGAGCAAAACTCACACAAAAATGAAACAATAGTAGGATGTATAAACTTTTCTTCAGCATTTTATCAAAAATATAGTGCAACAAATATAGTATAAAACGCAATTATATCTGTTTTCATATAAGGCAATAAAAAAACCTTCTTCCTAAAAAGAAAGAAGGTTTGACTATAAATATAGATTATTTGTTTACACAATTCCTTGCGCTAACATGGCATCGGCAACTTTTACGAAACCTGCAATGTTGGCTCCTTTTACGTAGTCAACATACCCATTAGCATCAGCACCATATTTCACACAAGCCGCGTGAATGTTAGCCATAATACCTTTAAGTCTCTCGTCAACTTCTTCAGAAGACCAGCTCAAACGCAATGAGTTTTGTGACATTTCAAGACCTGAAGTAGCCACACCACCAGCGTTAGACGCTTTTCCTGGAGCAAATAAAATTTTAGCATTTAAGAAAACGGTAACCGCTTCTGGAGTAGAAGGCATGTTAGCTCCTTCAGCCACACAGATACATCCGTTAGCCACTAAAGTTTTTGCTTCCTCTTCGTTCAATTCATTTTGAGTTGCACAAGGTAAAGCTACATCACATTTTACTTCCCATGGACGTTTTCCAGCTACGAACTTAGCATTTGGATATTTCGTTACATAATCAGAAATTCTACCGTAATTTACGTTTTTGATTTCCATTACGTAAGCTAATTTTTCTGCATCAATTCCGTCAGCATCGTGAATATATCCAGATGAATCAGACATTGTAACAACTTTTCCACCCAATTGTGTTGCTTTTTCTGTAGCATATTGCGCTACATTTCCTGAACCTGAAACCACAACTGTTTTTCCAGCAAAACTATCGCCTTTAGTAGCCAACATACTTTGTGCAAAATACACATCGCCATATCCTGTAGCTTCTGGACGGATTAACGAACCTCCAAAAGAGATGCCTTTTCCTGTTAAAACTCCAGTAAATTCATTTCTTAATCTTTTATATTGACCAAACATGTAGCCCACTTCTCTTCCTCCAACACCTATATCTCCTGCAGGAACGTCGGTATCAGCACCAATATGTTTTGACAATTCGGTCATGAATGCTTGACAGAATTTCATGATTTCGTTGTCAGATTTTCCTTTTGGATCAAAATCAGAACCTCCTTTTCCACCACCCATTGGCAATGTAGTTAAACTATTTTTGAAGGTTTGCTCGAAAGCTAAAAATTTCAAAATGCTTAAATTTACAGATGGATGAAAACGAATTCCACCTTTGTAAGGACCTATGGCAGAGTTCATTTGGATTCTGTACCCTCTGTTTACATGCGTTTTTCCAGCATCGTCAACCCATACCACTCTAAACATAATTACTCTTTCTGGCTCGACCATGCGCTCCAAAAGCATTTTGTTTTGGTATTTTTTATTTTCCTCAATAAAAGGAATAACTGTTTCGGCAACTTCTTTCACTGCCTGCATAAATTCTGGTTCGTTGCCGTTTCTTTGTGCAACTAAATCAATAAATGCGTTAATACTTTGTGACATAAATTATAATATTAATGTTTTAAGAAAACGTTTTCGTAATATCCGACAAATATACATTTTATTAAAATAGTGGCACAACTTTTTTTATATTCTCATTATTTTTATGTTTATCTTAACTTTTTTTAAGGATACTTAAAATTAATAGTTGGTTTTAAAACTATTTCTGCTTTTTTTCGTATATAACCAAGTATTTTTTTATTTTATTTTATTAGTGAATGATGTTTTTATATATTTGTCGAGAATTGAATTAATCTGTATGAAAATGACCAAGTATTTTATTGTTACGCTATTGCTTATGTTAGGTTTTACCAACAGAGTATCTGCACAATTCGGTTTTTCGCATGAAATTGGAGGCATTGTTGGACCTGTTGCTTTTCAGTCTGATTATGGTGAAAGACATGATTTTTCTACTAATGCCGGAAATACAGGTTATGGAATTGGACTTATTCATTACTTAAATTTTTCGTACAGAGCAGAATGTAGTTGTTATACTCCTGAAACATATTTTAATGACCACTTCAAATTAAGAAGTGAATTGTCTTATAATAAAACCGATCTGCAGAATTTCGGACAATGGGTTGACCCAAAAAAAACCTCTTTAATGGCAAATCAATTGCGCGCTATGAGAGGAAGTACAGCAGTAACCAATATTGGAATGCAATTGGAATTTTTTCCATACAGTATTAGAGATTTCACGGCTAACATTGGAAGTTTTGGTCCTTTTATTAGTTTAGGAGGTCAATTTAGTTTTTTTAAACCAACTGCCTATTCTGAATTAGGGCCTGGATTAGGACAATTGCCGACAGTTACTCCTGTAAAATATTTAGGTGCTTTTGATGTTAAAGGCGGAACCACTTGGTCTGTAGTGACAAGTGTTGGAACGCGTTATAAATTAACACCTCTTTCTGATTTAATGGTAGATTTAAGATTCCAATATTACTTTTCAAACTGGGTAGATGGATTAAGCCCAGATCCAAGGGTTTATCTTGAAAACAGAGCCAACGACTGGAACATCTGGTTGAATTTTGGCTATATATACTACTTACAATAATAGATACTAAAACACATAAAAAAATCCCGATTCGTTTGAATCGGGATTTTTTTTATCTAAAAGCTTGTTCTAAATCGGCAAGCAAATCATCAATATCTTCAACACCAGTGCTAAGTCGAACTAAGTCGTCGGTAATTCCAACTTCAAGTCGTTTGTCTTCCGGAATAGAAGCATGTGTCATTAATGCTGGATGATTGGCTAAACTTTCAACACCACCCAAAGATTCGGCCAAAGTAAACACCTTTAATTTTTCTAAAAAGGAAATAGCATCTTCTTTTTTGCCTGATGTGAAAGTAAATGAAACCATTCCACCAAAACCACTCATTTGTTTTTTAGCAATATTATGATGTGGATGATCAGGCAAACCAGGATAATAAACGGTGGCCACTTCGGGATGATTACTCAAGAACTCGGCCACTTTCATTCCGTTTTCGCAATGTCTTTGCACACGCAAATGCAACGTTTTGATTCCTCTCAACACCAAATAACTATCCATTGGCCCAAGTGTTCCGCCAGTAGCAAATTGTTTAAAATGCAATTCGTCACCTAATTCTTTGTCTTTAATAATTAAAGCACCTGCAATAACATCAGAATGGCCGCCAAGGTATTTGGTAGCCGAGTGCATTACAATATCAGCACCTAAATCTAAAGGCTTTTGTAAATAAGGCGTTGCAAAAGTGTTATCCACTGCAAACAACAAATTATGCTTTTTAGTGATTTTAGCAATTTCTTGAATATCAGCCAATTTCATCAACGGATTGGTAGGTGTTTCTACCCAAACCAATTTAGTATTCTCATTGATTAACGACTGAAATTTGTCCAAATCGTTCATATCTACAAAATGAAACTTGATGCCGCTATCTTTGTACAAACGCGTAAACAATCGATACGTTCCACCGTATAAATCGTCCATGGCAATAATTTCATCACCGGCTTTGAACAAGCGCAATAAACAATCGGTTGCCGCTAAACCCGAAGCAAATGCCAAACCACGTGCTCCATTTTCAATTGAAGCTAAAGCGTCTTCTAATGCTTGACGTGTTGGGTTGGCAGCACGACTGTATTCGTAATCGCCAACAGGTTGTCCTGGACTGGTTTGTGCATACGTTGAGGTTTGAAAAACAGGTGTCATTACGGCACCAGTCACTTTTTCGTGGTGTTGTCCACCGTGTATTACTTTAGTATTGAATTTCATTTGAATTAAAATTAGAATACAAAGGTATTAACTTTGAACTATTTTTTTTAATTTGCACTAGCAATTGCAGATAATTATTTTCTTCATCTGCCGTTTTAAAATTCCATCATTTCCTTATATGAAAAAAATACTATTGGTTGAAGATGAAATAAGTGTCGTTTCTTTTATTAAAAAAGGACTAACCGAAGAATTTTTTGAGGTAAGTGTTGCGTTGGATGGAAAAACAGGATTACAATTGGCTACCGAAAATAATTTTGATGTAATCATTCTCGACATCATGTTGCCCGAGATGAATGGCTTAGAAGTTTGTAAAGCCATAAGAACAAACAATACACAAGTTCCTATTTTATTTTTAACCGCTCTTGGAACTCCCGAAAATATTGTTTTAGGACTAGAAAATGGCGCTGACGACTATTTGGTTAAACCATTCAAATTCATAGAATTAGTAGCTAGAATTCGGACTTTAATTCGTCGTGCCGAAGGAAGTTCCGCTGTCAAAACGGAAACACCAGACGAACACGTATATACATTTGGTGATTTAATTGTTAACGATTATTCCAAAACCGTTACAAGAGCAAAAGAAGAAATTTCATTAACTACAACAGAGTACAAACTTTTACTTTATTTTCTAAAAAACAAAAACAAGGTACTATCGCGACTCGATATTCTTGAAGCCGTATGGGGTGTCGATTTTGATTTAGGAACCAATGTTGTTGATGTTTATGTCAATTATTTGCGTAAAAAAGTAGATGCTCAACCCGACGCAAAAATTATTCACACCGTAATAGGTATGGGCTATGTTTTGCGTGAGAATCAATAATACTATTGGTATATGAAAATCAAAAAGCGTTCTAGAACCACTTTATTGTTATTAATTCCGTTTCTAATTGTAGTAGTACTTTTTAGTATATTCATCTATTTTTCGATATCAAGCTATTCTGAAAAATACTTGTTTAGACTATTGGAAGCAAGAGCCAATAAGGTTGCTAAAGAAAAGCTAGATGGCAATACAACCTTTCTTGACAACGATTTATATGCTAATGATACTTCCGAAAAATTGCCTCATGAAAAAGATTACTTTTTTAAAATAAATCCCACAAAAAAATTCAGTGTTGAATCAAAAAAAACAGGATTAAAAGAAGAGTTCTTCAACCATGTAATTCAGAATAAAAGTGCCGAATATATTTCAAAAAAATATTTGTATAAAGCCATTTTATACCATTCAAAATCTGGAGATTATATTGTAATTACTGCGGCAGAAAATTACTTTCAAATCAATCAAGCAGAAAACTTAATTAAAACATTGTTTTTTGCCATTGGAGCTGCCTTTTTATTAATGCTCTACATCGCTATTTATTTCAGTAAAAATATTTTCAAACCCATTTCAATCATTACCGAACAAGTTAAAGATATTAGCTCTGAAAACCTCCATTTACGATTAAACGACAGCAATAGAAACGACGAACTTAACGAATTGTCGAGCACTTTTAACGACATGTTAGACCGTATTGAAACTTCATTTGAAACTCAAAATAATTTCATCAGCAATGCCTCACACGAACTAAGAACGCCATTAACAGCCATTATTGGTGAAGCCGATGTGGTGTTGTCTAAACCAAGAACTACCGAAGAATATACCGAATCGCTTAAAGTGATTTTAGCAGAAGCCGAAAAATTGGACAACAAAACAAAAGCCTTGTTGTTTTTAGCGCAAACTGGTTTTAATGGAAAAATACAAAAATTTGAAACAGTTCGAATGGACCAGCTTTTATGGGACGTTAAAGAAAATTTAGATACATTAAACAGTAAAAATAAAATTATAATCGATACCGAATTACTTCCAGAAAATCCGGCGAAACTTAAAATAAATGGCAATATGCAACTGCTTCATTTGGCATTAAGCAACATCATTAGCAACGGCTGTAAATATTCTAATTATAAAGACACTATCGTTTCCATTGGAGCTTCAGACGATTTTGTTTACGTAATCATTAAAGATTCTGGAATTGGAATTCCCGAAAACGAAATGCGCTACATTTACGACCCGTTTTTTAGAGCTTCCAACACCAAAAATTTTGAAGGATACGGAATTGGACTTCCTTTAACTAAAAACATCATCCGAATGCATCATGGTGGCATTCATGTTAACTCAACAGAAAACCAAGGAACGACAGTTCAACTTACTTTTCCAATTTTGAAAGAAAAAACAAGTCTGTAAATTCTAATCTCTTTTTAATCTCAAACTCGTTATTTTAATAACATTCTAATCTCAACTTAAGACCAGTCTAATATTGAGCTTCTAATTTTGCCTTGTAACAAAAAAACATTAGAAGCTATGAATAAAACAATCTTAATTCCAACCGACTTTTCAATTCAATCGTTAACTATTTTAAAGAATATTTTAACCAACAGTACTTCAAAATCAAAATTTAACATCGTTCTACTGCACGGATTGTACTTGGGTGATTCTATTCGCGATTTGTTGTTTTTTTCAAAATCAAAACAGTTGGAATCAGTAATAACCAACGAATTTGAAGAAGCTCTTGAGGTTATCAGCAACAAATTTGACTCAAAAATTAGCTCGCTTACTATTGATTTATTTACGGGTTATACCCATGCTGCTTTTAACAATTATCTTGAAAGCAAAGCTATTGAACAAATTTATATTTCTGAATATCCCTTTAAAAAAACCAATGCTAAAAGTTTTGATTTAATGCCTTTCATAAAAAAATGTGGCATCTCTACACTTAGTGTCGACACTGGAATTTTAGAAGAATCTTTTGAAAAAGGTAAAATAGCCGATGTCTTTGTAAATCAAATTTCTTTAGGATAAGCCTACGAAAACAATTTTTTATTCTTTTTTATTCTTTGGTATCGGAATGATACTCTTTCTATCGCTCATAAGCGCTTCGAAAAATCCAGAAACGGTCATTGTTGGCTCATGGAACGAGCTGGCTTGGGAATATGAAAAGGTAAATAAAAACGATACTCTAAAAAGAGATTTTGACACCATCTCTACCTATGTAAAAGAAGTTGTAGGTCAAAATTTAATCATTCACAAAGCTGAAAAATGGGTGTTTCTACCCAAAGGAAAATTGCTTTTAAAAGGTAAAAATTATACTAAAGAAGTGAATTGGTGCATTAAAGGTCGCGGTAATATTTTAGAATTGAAATATGATAATGCAAACACCGAACATTACAACATTGGTGAAATCTCTAAAAACAAACTGACTTTAAATTTTGATTCTGATACCCACACACGAGGTATTGTTCGATTAACCTTTAAAAAATAAAATTATGCTTAGAAAATATAGCAATGGCAGATCGCTTACAGACAATATAAAATTAGGCTCGTTGTCGGCTTTTTCGGCCGGTATGGTTAATATTGGTTCGTTAATTTTATTTCTATCATTTTCATCCAATGTAACCGGGCATTATGCCATTCTAGCCTCCGAAATTGTTAAAGGAAATTACTATCAAATTGCCATTGTTTTTTCTTGGATTTTTTTATTCTTCTTTGGAAGTTTTGTTTCTAACTTTATCGTTATTCACCTCAACCAAATCAATAGTTATCTGGCGCATTCGATTCCGTTGTTTTTGGAAATCATTTGCTTAATGACGGTCGGAATTTATGGCGAATTTTTCTACACCGAAACACTAGCTGAAACTGAAATTCTGTTAGTAATTCTGCTCTTTGCTATGGGTTTACAAAACGGATTGACCGCTAGTATTTCAAATTTTTCTGTAAAAACTACGCATTTAACGGGTACCACAACCGATTTAGGTATCTTATTTTCGATGTTTACCAAAAAAGAATTCCGAAACAATACTGCCTTAGTTGGAAAAGCTAAATTATTAGTAGCCATAACAACTTCGTATCTAGTTGGCGCAATTCTAGCCGGATTTACCTGTGTTTATTTAGGTTTTAAAATGTTTTATCTGGTTAGTTTGGTCTTGGTTGTAATTATTGTTTATGACTTGTCTAAACTTCGAATCAAACAGTATTTTCATCAAAGAAAATTATTCAAACTCAACCTCGAAAATATGAAAACAGTAATGCACATTGATAAAGAAAAATCGGTGGCATCTTAAAAATTACCTTGAAGATGAAAATCCCCTAATAAGCTCACAAATTGCTTTTTCAGGGGATTTTCTATAGGTATTAAACAAACTTTCTAATCGTCAACATCATCCCAAAATGAATGCCTTCATGGTAGTTATTAAACAGAATTGCTTCCTCCAAATTCGCTAAATAAAATCCGGTTTGGGTTTGATATTCGTTAAATTTTTCAAAAACATTACTTTCATAATCGGCTCTAACTTGAGCTGCAGTTGCGACTAACAATTGCTTAATTTCATCCACTTCTGCTTGCGTTGCAGCCGCATCAGGTCGCGAACCGTTTCTGTATTTTTCAAAAAATTCGTCAGAAATTTTCATAGGCAAACCCGACAAAGCATAAATTAATTTTTGCTGGGATGCAATGACGTGACCGGCATTCCAAATTAAATTATTACTAAATCCATCTGGAATCGTATTCAATTGTTCCAACGAATAATTATCAATAATTTTAAGGTATAATGTTCTACTGGTTTCTAATATTCTAAAAGCTTCATTCATGTCTTAATTTTTTAAATTTATAAAAGAATAAAATCGTCTGTTTTCGGAATCGAATGCATCACATCTAAGGCAATTGCTGGAGTTGGTGTAGCTAGTTTTCTCAATTTAGTATCCATCCAAGCGCCGTCAATGGTGATTTTAGCACACAATAATCCATCTTGGTTGTGCAGCTCATGAACAATCGTCCATCGTGAGGCATCGGCTTTCATTTTGCCAATTTTAGTACTGATGGTGATTTTGTCATTCAAATGAATTTCTTTTCTAAAAACACATTCTTCTCGAAAAGCTATCGGGCCAAAATGTTGCTCTTGCATTACCTTCATCGTCAATCCTTGTTGGGCTAAAATCTCGATACGGTGTTGGGCTCCAAAATCGTAATACGCCGAATGACGCATGTGAAAATTAGGGTCTAAATCGGACCATCGAATCGATAATTCTTTAGTAAAAGTGCTCATTTATTGTAATTTTTTTACAAAAATACAGATTATAAGTTCGAAAAGAATTTCCTTTGCAAAAAGAATTCTCATGACAAACAAAATATACTATTTAGCTTCCTGTGATACGTGTAGAAAAATCATAAAATCACTCCCAAATTCAGATAAATTAGCATTTCACGACATCCGTCAAAATCCAATTACCGAACAAGAGTTGGAAGAAATGTATGCGCTTTCTAGAAGTTATGAAGCACTTTTCAGCAAAAAAGCACAATTGTATAAATCGATGGATTTAAAAAATAAATCGTTGACCGAAGCCGATTTCAAAAAATACCTTTTAGAACATTACACGTTTTTAAGTCGTCCTGTCTTTATAATTGACGGCCAAATTTACATCGGAAACGGCCAAAAAAACATCATAGAAGTTATTAAAGCGTTATCCTAATGTCTAAAAGAACTTGGGCCTTGGTTGCCGCCACAATAGTTTCCATAATTTATGGGGTTACCTTTACCATTGCCAAAGACGTAATGCCAAAATATGTCGAACCGTTTGGATTTATCACCATGCGAGTGGGTGGTTCGGTGGTATTATTTTGGTTGATTTCTTTTTTTGGCCCCAAAGAAAAAATTGCCAAAGAAGATTTTCCTCGAATTGTAGCGGCTGCGTTATTTGGCGTTGCCTTAAACATGCTCACATTTTTTAAAGGTTTGAGTTATACTTCTCCCATTATGGGCGCCGTTTTAATGGTAACTACACCCATGATTGTGCTCGTTCTTTCGGCTTTTATCATGAAGGAACGCATGCAAAAAAGAAAGGTTTTCGGATTACTGTTAGGATTGGCCGGAACGGTAACGTTAATTCTGTATGGAAAATCGGTTGTGAATGCACCCAACGCCACTTTGGGAAATTTACTGGTGTTTATCAATGCGGTTTCTTATGGTTTTTATCTGATTTTAGTGAAGAAATTAATGGATAAATACAATGCCTTTACGTTTGTAAAATGGATTTACACCTTCGGATTTATCATGGTATTGCCTTTTGGCTGGAACGAATTTCACGCTATTGAATGGGTTACTATTCCAACAGCTATATTTTGGAAAATTGGGTTTGTAGTCGTGTTTTCAACCTTTTTAACCTACTTACTGAATTTGGTTTCCATGCGCGAATTAAAACCTACAACCGTAGCCGTTTTTATCTATTTACAACCACTTTTTGCTACCATTTTCGCCGTAGGATTAGGCAAAGATGAATTGAGTTTGATTAAATTACTTTCAGCTGTTTTAATATTCACAGGCGTGTATTTGGTAACTCAAAAACGAGTAAAAAGTGACTGGTGATGAGTAATTAGCTGAGAAAACTCTAAATTACTAATCACTATTGACTAATCACTAATCACTATTTCATATATTTGAAGTCTATAACACATACGAATGATACAATCAATGACGGGTTTTGGGAAAGCCTCTTTGCAATTACCAACCAAAAAAATTACCGTAGAACTAAAATCACTAAACAGTAAAGGTTTAGATTTAAATACCAGAATGCCATCCGTTTACCGCGAAATGGAATTGGGTTTACGCAATCAAATTTCACAACGATTGGAACGTGGGAAAATTGATTTTTCGCTATACATCGAAGTGACTGGCGAAGAAACATCATCTAAAATCAATGTGCCAATTGTGAAAGGATACATCAATCAGATGAAAGCAGTGATTCCAAATGCCGATGAAACTGAATTGATGAAAATGGCAGTTAGAATGCCCGATGCACTCAAAACAGAACGCGACGAAATTGATGAAAACGAGTGGAAACACATTCAAAAAGTAATTGACGAAGCGCTAGAAAATATCGCTAATTTTAGAAAAGACGAAGGCGTTTCATTGGAAAAAGAGTTCTTGCATCGCATCGCCAACATTATGACGTTGATGAACAATGCCGTGGCTTATGATTCTGAACGTGTTGAAACCGTAAAAAACCGATTGAAAACTGCACTAGACGAACTTCAAGTAAATGTAGATCAAAATCGTTTCGAACAAGAATTGATTTTTTATTTAGAAAAATACGATATTACGGAAGAGAAAGTTCGATTGGAAAATCATTTGAATTATTTCATCGAAACCCTTGCTGGAACGGAAGCTAACGGTAGAAAATTAGGTTTCATCACGCAAGAAATGGGACGTGAAATCAATACCATGGGTTCTAAATCCAATCATGCAGAAATGCAAAAATTGGTCGTGATGATGAAAGACGAATTGGAGAAAATTAAGGAACAAGTTTTAAATGTTTTATAAAATTTTGCCACTAATTTCACAAATTATCGCAAATTAATTTGTGGAAATCCGTGTAATTCGTGGCTAAAAAATTAACTATGCAAAAAGGAAAATTATTAGTTTTCTCAGCACCATCAGGTTCAGGAAAAACCACTATAGTAAGGCATTTATTGCAGCAAGACGATTTGAATTTGGAATTTTCCATTTCGGCAGCTACTCGCGAACCTCGCGGCCAAGAAGTTGATGGAAAAGACTATTATTTCATGTCGATTGCTGATTTCAAAAAGCACATCAAAGCCGAAGATTTTGTAGAATGGGAAGAAGTGTATCGCGATAATTTCTATGGAACCTTAAAAAGCGAAGTAGAACGCATTTGGGCCAAAGGCAAAAACGTAATTTTCGATATTGATGTCGCCGGCGGATTGCGTATTAAATCGAAATTTCCTCAAGAAACCTTAGCTGTTTTTGTGAAACCGCCTAGCGTTGACGAACTCAAACGAAGACTAAAAGAACGCTCAACCGAAACCGACGACAAAATCAATATGCGCATTGCTAAAGCACACGTAGAACTGGCAACAGCGCCACAATTTGATAAAATCATTAAAAATTATGATTTGGATGTGGCTAAAGCGGAGGCCTATGAATTGGTGAAAAATTTTATAAACACTGATTACACAAATTAGCACAGATTGATTAATTTTTTCTGAGAAAATCGGTGTAATCTGTGTTCAAATAAGTAAGAATGAAAATAGGATTGTATTTCGGAACCTTCAACCCCATTCACGTTGGGCACATGATTATTGCCAATCACATGGCAGAACACTCTGATTTAGATCAAATTTGGATGGTAGTCACACCACACAATCCGCACAAACAAAAAAATACTTTGTTGGACGATTACCAACGGTTGCATTTGGTAAATCTTGCCACAGAAGACTATCCAAAAATTAAGCCTTCTGATATTGAATTTAAATTACCACAACCCAATTATACGGTAAATACCTTAGCGCATTTAAACGATAAATATCCGCAACACGAGTTTTGTTTGATTATGGGTGAAGACAATCTGAATTCGCTTCACAAATGGAAAAACTACGAATTCATTCTAGAAAATCACGACATCTATGTCTATCCAAGATTGAATTCTGGCGACATTGATGAGCAATTTATTAATCACACTAAAATTCATCGTATTGGCGCACCAGTACTAGAACTTTCTTCTACTTTCATCCGCGAAAGCATCAAAAACAAAAAAAATATTCGTCCATTATTGCCCGAAAAAGTTTGGGAATATGTAGATCATAATAATTTTTATAGGAAGTAAACTTAACATTCCTTTACCACTTGTTCGTTCAATCGTTTTGTAAATTTGTGTTCTAAATATTTTTACTATGAACAATTTCGAATTATACAATCCTGTCAATTATATTTTTGGCAAAGGACAAATAGAAAAACTAAGCACATTAGTTCCAAAAAGCGCTAAAATTCTAGTAGCGTATGGTGGCGGAAGCATTTTTAAAAATGGTGTTCACGACCAAGTAAAAGCCGCACTTTCAGGTTTTGAAATTGTCGAATTTGGTGGCATCGAACCCAATCCGAGATTTGAAACCTTGATGAAAGCGGTTCAAATCATTCGCGAACAAAACATCGATTTTATTTTGGCTGTTGGTGGCGGAAGCGTAATTGATGGTGTGAAATTTATTTCGGCAGCCGTACACTTTGAAGGTGACGAAGCCGACATTCTTAAAAAGAGAATTTTATTTACCGATGTATCTAAAGTGATTCCTTTTGGAACCGTTTTAACCTTACCGGCAACAGGTTCTGAAATGAATTCTGGAGCTGTTGTAACTATTGAAGCAACCCAAGAAAAGCTAACACTTGGCGGAAGTGCTTTGTTTCCAAAATTCTCTATTGTTGATCCAACAGTGATTACTTCGTTACCCAAAAGACAATTGCAAAATGGTGTGGTTGACGCATTTACACACGTAATGGAACAATACTTAACCTATACCCATGATGCGCTTTTGCAAGACCGATTTGCCGAAAGCATTTTGAAAACTTTAATTGAAGTTGGTCCTAGTGTAGTTGAAAATCCGAGTGATTACAAATTGGCTTCTAACTTTGTTTGGAGTGCTACAATGGCTTTAAACGGATTGATTCAAAAAGGCGTTCCAAGCGATTGGGCAACCCACATGATTGGTCACGAATTAACCGCTTTATATGAAATTGATCATGCCAGAACCTTGGCAATTATTGGTCCGAACTTATACAAAGTAATGTTTGAAACCAAAAAAGAAAAATTGGCGCAATATGGCGAACGCGTTTGGAATATTACCGGAAATTCTATCGAAGAAAAAGCGCATTTAGCTATTGAAAAGACCATCGAATTTTTCCACACCATGGGAATGAAAACCAAGATTTCTGAAAATGCAGAAAATATAGAAAACACCGCCAATTTTATTGTAAATCGTTTTGAAGAACGCGGTTGGAACGGTTTGGGTGAAAAACAAAACATTACCTTAGAAAAAGTGAGAGAAATTGTAGAAATGAGTTACTAATTACTGTTCTAATACTTTAAATCAAAAGGCGTTCAAGAATTAGTTCCTGAACGCCTTTTTCACCCCAAAACAAAATTTTAACTAACCTAAACCTTATGAAATTAACTTAACTAAAATCATATAGTATAATAACGATGTGTTAGTTGTGTTATTGCTTTGAAAATCATAATAATAAGTTAAAATTTAAAACATCGGCTGCATCAATTTTAATCTAGCCATAGCGTTATCGTTACCCTTTAAATAAATTTCAGTATTTTTGGTTCATCAAACAAACAAATAATGAATCAGAATCCAAAGTTTGCAGTAATTGGTGGCGGAAGTTGGGCCACCGCAATTGCAAAAATGCTGTGTGTTAACCTCAACGAAATTGCTTGGTACATGCGAAACCAATCGGCAATTGACCATATTAAAGCCTACAAACACAATCCCAATTATTTAAGTTCGGTAGAATTTGACACCAATAAACTTAAACTAACGGCAGATATCAATGAAGCGGTGGCTTACGCCGATTATATCATTTTTGCCATTCCATCAGCTTTTTTAAGTGCCGAATTGGAAAAACTTACGGTTAGTTTAAAAGACAAAGTCATTTTCTCGGCCATTAAAGGAATTGTTCCTGAAACGTTCTTAATTGTTGGCGAACATTTTCATAAAAACTTTGACATTCCTTATGACAATATTGGGGTTATTACAGGGCCATGTCACGCAGAAGAAGTAGCCTTAGAGCGACTTTCTTACTTAACTATTGCTTGTGGCGATTCTAGCAAAGCTAAGGTTGTTGCTAAAATATTGGCTGGAAATTACATCAAAACAAAAATTTCAGATGATATTATTGGAACGGAATATGCAGCGATGTTGAAAAACATTTATGCTATTGCGGCTGGAATTGCGCACGGATTGGGTTATGGCGACAACTTTCAATCGGTGATTATGAGTAATGCCATTCGCGAGATGAAAAAATTCATCAGAAAAGTACACAAAATGAAACGTAACATCAATAACTCTGCTTATTTGGGCGATTTGTTGGTTACAGGATATTCGGTGTTTTCTAGAAATAGAATGTTCGGAAACATGATTGGAAAAGGCTACACCGTTAAATCGGCGATGATGGAAATGAGCATGGTTGCCGAAGGCTATTATGCCGTAAAAAGCGCTTACAAATTAAACCAGGAATACCAAGCCAAAACCCCAATTATTGATGCCGTTTATGCCATTTTGTATGAAGGAAAAGACGCCAAAAGTACCTTTAAAAAACTAACCGAAAAATTAGACTAAGATGAGTGAAAGATGGAAATATCAAATACTGTCGGGTGGATTTTGGGGTATTTTTATGATTATTTTCAATATTTTGTTTGAAATCAAAGAAAAACCTTTTATGACACAAATCTCTAATCCAAATTTCTACCTTAGAGCGTTTTTTTATTTGGTAACCGGAATATTTCTTTTGGGATATGTTAACTGGAAACAGAAAGAAAAACAGAAAAACTCTAAGGAAAACTAATTACCTCACAATCACTCCATCTACAAACAAAATAGGCACTTCCTCTACATAATCTGGAGTTATGGTTTGAGCACGGAAGATGAATTTTTTGTCGTATAACGTGCTTCCAATGAAATAGGTAACCATAAATTCGTTGTTCAATCGAAGTACACTGGTTTCCACCATTTCAATCTTCACTACAGAAACTGCCGGCACATTGGGAAAAGCATGGCGCAAAAGCGACGTTTTTTTCATTTCGCCATCTAGCGTACCGAATGCTTTTGAAACCACCATTACGCCGTCTAAATCGTAGTCGGAATCGTTTACCAAATACACATACCAAACCTTTTCCATAAAGTCGTCACTCCATTCTTGAACGGCGGCTAGAAAAACGTTTTCTACTTCTGGGATGGTGATGTCTTTTTTCATACTTATATTACTTCAAAATTCGTTGTTCCAAATTCGTTGTTCGTGATTTGAACCCAAAAGTTAAATTTTGAATAATGATTAACGAATATTGAATTTGGAATGTTAGGTTTCTAGTCTAGCCCCGATTGCAGTGGAAATCCTTGCCTTTTTTGGCAAGATTGCAACGGAAAGCGGGACAATGAATGAACAAAAAGCTAAACAACTGCTTCTTATCTTTTATAAACCCTAGCAGAGTTTTGAACTCTGCTAGGGTTGTTAATTTATATACTTGATTTAAACTGCTCCAAGAATCGAACATCATTTTCAAAAAACATTCTGATGTCGCCAATTTGGTGTAACAGCATAGCTATACGCTCAATTCCCATTCCGAAGGCAAAACCTGAGAATTCTTCTGGATTGATGCCGCAGTTTTTCAAAACGTTTGGATCAACCATACCGCAACCGCCAATTTCCAACCAACCAGTTCCTTTTGTGATACGATAATCCGTTTCGGTTTTTAAACCCCAATAAATATCAATTTCGGCACTTGGTTCGGTAAACGGAAAGTAACTCGGACGCAAGCGAATTTTTGATTTTCCGAACATTTCTTTAGTAAAATAAAGTAATGTTTGTTTCAAATCAGCAAACGACACATCTTTGTCAATGTACAAGCCTTCCACTTGATGGAAAATACAGTGCGAACGAGACGAAATAGCTTCATTGCGAAAAACTCTTCCCGGTGAAATGGTACGAATAGGTGGTTTGTTGTTTTCCATGTAACGCACTTGTACTGATGATGTGTGTGTGCGCAACAATACATCAGGATTGGTTTGAATGAAAAACGTATCTTGCATGTCGCGTGCTGGATGGTATTCGGGCAAGTTTAATGCAGTAAAATTATGCCAATCGTCTTCTATTTCAGGACCTTCCGAAACGTTGAATCCAATGGTAGAAAAAATATCGATGATTTGATTTTTAACAATAGAAATAGGGTGACGTGAACCAATAACTAATGGCTCACCTGGACGCGATAAATCACCGTAAAACCCTTTTACTTCTTCTTTGCTTTCTAGCTCTTCTTGAATGGTTTTTACACGTTCTTCAGCAACGGCTTTTAAGGTATTGATTACTTGTCCGAAGTCTTTCTTTTGGTCGTTTGGAATGTTTTTAAACTCGGTAAAAAGTTCTTTTAACAAACCCTTACTTCCTAAATATTTAATACGGAATTGTTCTAAAGCTTCTTTGTTTTTTTCGTTGAATGCTTTAGCTTCCTCAATATGCTGTTTGATCTTATCTATCATCTGTCGTTCTTTGAAGGTGCAAATTTAGGGATTTAACCGCAAAGTTCGCAAGGTTTTTTTTTGTTTCTCGCAAAGACGCAAGTACGCAAAGTTTATTCTTCTTTGTCAGAATACTACTGATCTTTATTTTATAGAAACCTGAACGTTTAAACTTAATCTATAAGTTCTTTTTCAACGAAATAATTCACAATTGCATCTTTCATCAAAATGGTTTGTTCTCCAGCTTTTAATGATGGTAATTCTTCTTTAATACGGTAATGAGGCCAACCGTCTTTATCGAAAAAATCGAATTCATAATAACCATAAGGTTCCAATAAACGACATATTGCGATGTGCATTAGGTTGACTTTTTCATCTTTGGCAAAAACACGTTTGAATTGCCCCAATTCTTGCACTCCAATTAAGTATATAATGGCGTCTAAATCGAGTAGTTCGCCTTCCGCAAATTGATTGGAAAGGAGAGCTACTACTTTTTCCCAGCGCTCTTTAAGTTGTATATCTCTTGACATTTTTTTAGAAAATAGAAGAAAGAGAAAAGAATAAAGACTTTTCGTCTAACTTTTTATTGATGGTGCAAATATATCACATTTAGCTGCTTTTCTATGGGTAATAGATTCTATATTCTTTTCTGTTATCTTTGCCGCTCAATTTTAGAGAAATTATGGGATTTATTGATATTGTTTTGGCTGCTTTTTTAATTTTTGGATTGATTCGTGGATTGCGAAACGGTCTTATAGTAGAATTTGCTTCCTTCATTTCATTTTTTGTTGGAATTTACCTTGCTGTAAAATTTTCTTCCCTATTTGGCGATAGCAAAACAGCCAAAGTCATTGCTTTTATTTTTATTTTAGTATTGGTTATGATTGGAATTTATCTGTTAGCCAAAGTGCTTTCTAAAATTGCCAGTAGTTTGTTTTTAGGTTGGTTAAATACATTGGGCGGTGCCTTTTTTGCCGTATTAAAAACCGTTTTGTTTTTAGGAGTTGTGTTGAGTCTGTTTCAAAAAGTAAACCTCAACAACGCATTAATTTCCAAAAAAACGCAAGAAAAATCATTGCTGTTCAATCCTGTGTTGAAAACATCTGAGTTTATGTTACCCGTTTTAACCGATTGGTTTAAAGATTTGGGAAAGAAAGTTACGAATTAATTCAACTCTTTTAGCGCATCTTCTTCTATCCAACCTGTTGTTTCATCGGTTAGTTGTACTTTTTTCCAATTGGCTACACTTTCCAAAATAGAAACTTTGGCGCCTTCATGAAGTAAAATAGTTTCAGTTGCTGATGATTTTGGTTCGCCTTTTACCGAAACTTTTTCTGCAAAAACAATAGCGGCTCTGTCGTTTAAAATTCTGTTTTTCTCATAAATCCCAGAGAAAATACTGATGGCAATTCCGAACAAAACCACAAACATTCCAGTAAAATATATTCTTTTTTTAGAAGCTGTTCCCGAAAAATAATATCCGATAAAAAATCCTAAAAACACAAACGCAAAACCAATGGCAATCCACGCCCAAGTATTGTAATTGTAGCTCGAAGTAAAATCTTCCATTAGTTTATGAAATCCTACTTTTGGAACAATTTTGATATCGTCTATGGTCATTTTTCGAGCGAAATCTAAATTGGTTTTAATTTCGTCATCGTTCGGATTGAGCTGTAATGCTTTTTCATAATTGAAAATCGCTGGCGCTACTTTATGTAGTTTATAATAACAATTTCCAAGGTTGAAATACACTTCTGCCGATTGTTTTCCTGAAGCCAAGACACTTTCGTAACTTGTAATGGCTTCTTGGTAGTTTTCTTTTTGATACGATTGATTTCCTTTGTCAAAATCATCTTGAGCCCAAAGCATTTGAGAAATCAATAAAAATATATAGATTGTATTTTTCATGGCTATGTTAATTGCTTTTCTAAACTGGATATTATTTCAACAGCTTTGTCATAATCTTGCTGAATGGTAACACTAGTTGATGGGGCGTATCGTGCCAATTCGCAACTTTCAGTTAACGCAATAAATTCTTTTACTATTTCGTGATTAGCCTTTTTCGACAGCAGAATTTCGGTAATTTTATCCTTACTCATTTCTGAAGTTTCGATACTCAATTTGGCCTTTAAGAAATTGTGCATGGCTTTTTCTAACGCAATATAAAATGGCTCTTTATCATTGCGGTGTTTTTGAGCTTCCGACAAATATTTCTTCGCCAAAGCATTCGATTTTTTCTTTTGATTTCCAACCACATCGGCATCTTCAGCTTCTTTTCTTTTTCTAAAAAGAATCAACACTGGAATCGCTAAAAAGGGCAACGCCATCAGTGTATAAAACAATCCCGATCCTAAGAAATCATCTTCTTCTATGGGTTTTAAGGTTGTTTTTTGTTTGATGTAAGCAAATGTTTTATTGGCTGAAGCGGCCACTTTTTGATTTCCAGCAACAGTTGGAGATACATTTGATAATCCCGGACCGTCCAAAACATTCAATACTATTTTGGGTGACACAATGGTTTTATAACTTCCTGTGCCCAAATCGAAATACGAAAAACGCAAAGGTTTTATAGGAAAATTGCCTTTAGACTGCGGAATAATGGTGTATTTATCGGCAATGCTTCCTGTCATTCCTGTGAGTGGTGTGGTAACATTTTCCGAATGCTCTGGATCATACATTTCTAATGTTGACGGCACTTCTGGTTTTGGCAAGCTGAATAATTTTAAGTTTCCAACACCGCTTACACTCACATCCAAATCCAATGATTCGCCAAATTTTAGTTCGGTTTTGGATGGTGTAACTTTAAAATTGAATTTTCCAACAGCACCCGAAAAATCGACTGGTTTTCCTGCTTCTGGTAAAGGCTTCACGGTAATCACTTTGCTTCCTGCAGATACTCGTTTGCTGTCGTCAACCACTTGTACTTGTCCAAAATAATTTGGTCTTCCTCTAGGAACTTGGCAATCGATGTCTAATGAAAGGGGTTCTATTTCTAGTTTACCCGATTTTTGGGGATATAAAACCGTTTTTCGAAGCACAACATAGCGGTAGCGTTCGCCTTTAAACATGCCTTCTTCGGCCACCAACTGTTTGATGTCAATATTTTGGCTCCAAAAATCGTTGTATTTTGGTTTGTTTAATTCGCGCCAATTGGTTATCCCAATATTGTAGCTAAAATACAATTTGTAAACTACCGTTATCGGTTCGTTTACATAAGGATTAGTTTTAGAAATATCGGCCACTAAATACAAATTATCATCGGCACGAACTGTGGCAGGTTCATCTGGATCATTGGGCAAATTAACCGCATTAGTTACGTTAATTCTAATAGGAAGTGTTTTATAGTTTTGACCGTTAATCTCAATTACCGCTTGCTTGATGACCAAATTTCCTTTTCGTAAAGGTTGCAAAAAGTAAGTATATGATTTTTGAAATGAACTTCTGCCATTAACCCACGCCTGACTGATGGATTGGTTTGGACCGCCAACTACTCTAAACCCACAAGCTTCAAAATTGGGCGGAATAAAATTATCACCATCGTCATTCATGGAGAACTCAATACGTACTCTTTCGTTTAAACCCAAAGTGTTCTTACTCGCAATGGCTTCAAATTTTACTTGAGCTAAAAGCGTGTTGGATATAAATAAAACAATAAATACAAGTATTCTTTTCATCTTTCTTTCATTCATGTTGATATTCAAAAAAATTCAATATCATTATTTCAAATTCAATTTAAAAATTACCAATCTTTTTCTGGTTTTTTCGGATTGGATGGTACTTTTTTGGAGTTCACTTTTTCTTGAACTTTTTTCTCTTCGTTGTTTACAGCGTCCAATAAATTTTTAATGCGTTGTTTGGACGCACCACTGGGTTGTTGTGGCTGGTTTCCATCACCTTTGTCTTGGTTATCTGGATTGTCACCCTCTTTATTATCTTTATTTTGACCTTGGTTTTGACCTTGATTCTGATTTTGATTTTTAGAATCGCCTTTATTTTGGTCTTTATTCTGGTTTTGACCTTTGTTCTGGTCTTTATTATCCTGATTTTTATTGTCTTTATTCTCTTTTGGCGGTGGTGGTGGACTGTTTTTAGGTGGCGGTGGATTATTTTTTGGCGGTGGCGGTGGCGGATTGTCTTTTAGCATTTTTTTGGCCAAAGCATAATTATAACGTGTCTCTTCATCCGAAGGATTATTCCGTAAGGCGTTTTTATAAGCATCAACGGCTTGGGAATATTCTTTTTGATGCATCAAAATATTTCCAAGATTATGATATGCCTGATGTTTTTCTTTCTTGTTTTTAGATTCTTTGATCACTTTTTCAAAGTAATGTTTAGCCTCTAAAGGTTGTTTTTGTTTGTAAATGCTAGTGCCTAAGTTATAAGTTGAAATGTGTTTCTTTTTAAATTTAGCCTGAGACAAACGGTAATTAGCTTCGGCATCGATGTAATTTTTGTTGTCGAAATTTTCATTTCCTACAGGCAAATAGTTATCTTTTTCTTGGGCTTTAACAACCAAAGAAAACAGCATCAAACCATATAAAAATACTTTATTCATGATCTTTTTCATTAAATAAATTCATTTTTCTCACCCACTTTGTTTTGCGTTCCAATAAGAAAATATCCAAAAACAACAGAAAAAATCCAAAGCCCAAAAACCATTGAAATTGCGATTTAAAATCAGTTAAAATGGTGCCTCCTAATTCCGATTTTTGAGTAGCATCTAATAATTTTTTTACATAATCAACTACCGTTCTAGTAACGTTTCCGTCAACATAACCGCCGCCTTTAGTTGCTTTGGCGATGGTGGATAGCACTGCAGCATTTCTTTTGGTAATCACCACTTTACCGTCATTGTCTTTCTGATAACTTTCTACAATTCCATTTTTTTTCAATGGAATGGGGCCACCTTTTTCGGTTCCAACACCTACCGTAACAATTTTTAATCCAACTTTTTCGGCCTCTTCGGCAGCACTTTCGGCATTATTGGAATGATCTTCACCGTCTGAAATGATGATGAGTAGTTTGCGAGTTCGGTCTTTTTTATCGAAAAAATCGTTAGATGCCAATTCGATAGCTTGATCAATTGACGTGCCTTGAGAGGAAATAATTCCTGGATTCATGGTTTGCAAAAACATCTTTGCTACGGCATAATCAGACGTCATTGGCAACACTGGAAAGGCACTTCCCGAATAAGCGATGATTCCGATTTTATCTCCACCCAACTGATTGATTAATTGGGAAACAATTTGCTTACTTTTTTCCAAACGATTGGGCGCTACATCTTGTGCAAGCATACTTTTGGAAACGTCTATGGCAAAAACAATATCAATTCCTTGGCGTTTTACTTTTTCAACTTTGGAACCCATTTTCGGATTGACAAGGGCAATTATCAGAAAAGTCAATCCTAAAAGGAACACTGTTAATTTTAATATGGGTTTGAAAACCGATTTCTCTGGACTTAATTTTCGAATTAATGCCAAATCACCAAATTCTCGTTGTTTTTTTCGTTTCCAATACTGCACGTATAGAAATAGCAGTACCAAAATTGGTATGACTAACAACAGATACAGATATCCTTTTTCTTCTAATTCGTACATATTCGATTATGAATTCGTAATTATATAAAACTTTTAAAAATGGTGTTTCTCAACAACACTTCAATCAATAATAAAATTCCAGCTATCCACACAAAAGGGCGAAATTTCTCGTCGTAATCATAATACTTCAATTCCTGAATTTCGGTGGTTTCTAGCTTATTAATTTCATTATAAATGCTTTCTAATTTGCTATTACTATTGGCTCTGTAATATTTTCCTCCTGTATTTTTAGCAATGGTTTTCATGAGTTTTTCATCAATTTCTACGGGCAGTAATTTGTATAAAAAATCGCGCCCATTGGGAGCAAATTGGTATGGAAATTCTGCCATTCCGTTGGAACCAATTCCGATTGTATAGACTTTAATTCCGTATTCTTTAGCAATATCCGAAGCTGTTTCGGGCTCAATAAATCCGGAATTGTTTACACCATCTGTTAGTAAAATAATAACTTTACTTTTGGCCTTACTGTCTTTCAATCGATTTACAGCGGTAGTTAATCCCATCCCGATTCCAGTTCCGTCTTGAAGCACTTGATCGTATTTAATATCTTGAATGGCTTTTTTAACCATTAATTTATCACTAGTTACAGGTGTTTTAGTATAGGCTTCTGCGGCGTAAACCACTACACCAATTCGGTCGTTTGGACGTCCATCGACAAAATTAATGGCTACTTTTTTCAAAGCTTCCATACGATTGGGTTTCAAATCTCTGGCCAACATACTGCTCGAAAGATCGATTGCCATTACGATATCAATGCCTTTAGTCGTTTTGGTTTCGTTGCTAATATCGACTGTTCTTGGTCGTGCTAAGGCAATTATTAACGAACTTAACGCCAACAATCGCAACACATTTACATACGGTTTTACTTTTGACAAAAGTGATTTAGACGATTTAAATCCGCTAACCGAACTTATTTTTAAGGTTGGTGTTTGTTCATTGCGCTTCCAAAACAACCAAAAGGCCACCAATGGAATGAGCGTGAATAACCAGAAGAACTGTGGGTGTAAAAAGCTTATTTTTTCCATTATTCTTCGCCTAATTTAAGTTCCACCGAATTGATCACACGATCTAAAACTTTTTTACCAAACTTATCTCCTTCATTATGAGAGACAATAATTTGTTGCAATCCGCCGTCTTGTTTGAACAATAAAATTTCGTAATACATCTTTTGAGTAGAATTGTCTTCTTTGTTCAAAATGGTCATCGTTCCGTAGGCTTTTGTGCCTGTAACGCCTTTATCGGTATTAAAATCTTCTTGTTTGAAAAGTATATTTTGAGCGCCTTTCGATTCCCAAAGCTTCGTTATGCCTTCTAAAACAGTATCAAAATTTATTTCGACCGGTTTTGACGGCTCATTTTCTTTTGTTTCTTCTTTGTATTTATAAGTCGCGACCTCAACATAAAATGGCTCTGAAAGACTACCATAACTAAACATTTGCATTTCTTTCAAAACAGCATACGTTTCTTTAGGAAGTGCTTTTGAGGCATCCAATCGTTTCAACACTTTTGGTGTTTCAATTTTCACACCCGGATTTCCGTATTCGCTGTAAATCCATTCGCCTTCCGATAATTCACGAGTTGGATTACCCAGCACATAATCTTTTACATTGTCATACCCTTTGATGTAGACAAAAATCGATGCCGAAATAGCGAGAATTCCAATGACAATTCCGACGATGATTAGCGTTCTTTTTTGCTTTTCTTTTTTCAATTTTTTCAAACGCGCTAATTCTTTTTGCTGCTCATTCCATGCTTCAAGTTCATCGTCTTCTTCTACCACTTCTGGAATGGCTTTATGAATGGTAACAATAGTATTTGAGATGCGTTTTTTATCGGCTTCAATTTCAAAATCCAATGGTTTTTCTTTGGCAAATTTCACCAAATCGGCTTGCATCAGTACTTTTTCGAGATTTTCTAAGGTTTCTTTAGACAACTTCAACTTCTTTTGATTGGCAACTTTTCTCAAAGCTACAATGAGTTCTGAAGTCGTGCTTTCCATCGCCGGAATTTGAATTTCTTCTTCAATATACGTTCGGGCAATATTGGTCAATTCCGAATAATATGACTTCACATCACCGCGTTGCCAAAGTTCCTTTTTTTCTAATTGTTGTAACAACGACGTGGCTTTTTCAATAGGAGAAGTGAAAACAATTTCAGGTTCTTTTTCGGTTTTTTTGTGGAATTTCTTGAACAATAAAAATCCTAGAACTCCTATTAAAATTAGGCCTAAAGCAGCCACAAGATACTTCCACCAATCGGATTCTTTTTCAACAGGAATGACTTCTTTAATGTCGTATAATTTTTGTTTTAAAGTATCTACTTTTACATTAAAAACTTCTACTTTTAAACTGTCTGAAAGATTGGATTTGCCATTAATTAAAACCGAAACTCTCGGAATGGTATAGCTTCCCGAATCGAATTGAGTCAATCCGTATTTCTTAATTAATTCGTATCGATCGTTGGTTTTTATGGTATCGACTTTATACGATTCGATTACTTCTAAAGTACCAAAATTTTTGGCTTTTGGAAAAACTACTTTGTCTTTTTTGTTGACTGATGCTTTTAACGTAAGCTTGAACTCGGCACCAATTTTATTGCGAGTGGTGTCAATAGACGTCGTGACTTTTTGAGCAAAAAGCGATGTTGTCATTAGAAAGAATAGTAGGTGCAATTTCATTTTCATTTATCCTCTCGATTTAAAATAACCCAATAACTTGGTTACATAACTTTCGTCAACACGCGTATTTACTGTTCCTGAGCCGCATTTAGAAAAAATATCTTTGAAATAATTTACTTTATTCTGATAATTTTTTTCATAATTCATTCGAACCGATTTAGAACTGGTATTGACCACTAAAATCTCTCCCGATTCAGCATCTTCCATCTCAACCATTCCAATATTTGGCATCTTCTCTTCTCGAATATCATAGACGCGAACTCCGGTAATATCGTGCTTTTTACCCGCAATTTTCAAGGTTTTTTCATAATCGTCGTCTACCATAAAATCGGAAATCAAAAACACAATGGCTTTCTTTTTTTGGGTTGACGATAAAAACTTTAAGGCTTGAGACAAATCGGTTTTCTTGCTTTTGGGTTGAAATTCAATTAATTCTCTAATGATTCGAAGTACGTGCGATTTCCCTTTTTTAGGTGGAATGTACAATTCGATAACATCAGAAAACAAAATCAATCCAATTTTATCGTTGTTTTGAGTTGCTGAAAAGGCCATGGTTGCGGCAATTTCGGTTACAATTTCACTTTTCAGTTGGTTTTTCGTTCCGAAACTTTCCGAACCCGAAATGTCTACCATTAGCATCATGGTTAATTCGCGTTCTTCTTCAAAAACTTTCACATACGGTTCGTTGTATCGTGCGGTAACATTCCAATCGATGGCACGAATGTCATCGCCAAATTGGTATTGACGCACTTCCGAAAAAGTCATACCACGACCTTTAAACGACGTGTGGTATTCGCCCGAAAAGATGTGATCGCTCAATCTTCGGGTTTTGATTTCTATTTTACGAACTTTTTTGAGTAGGTCTTTGGTTTCCATGTGATTAGTGATTAGTGACTAGTGATCAGTAATTAGTAAAAGCCTCGGCTAATAATTAATTACTTTTTACTAATTACTTTTTTATGGAACTTCAATTTCGTTTACTATTTTGTTGATGATGTCAACCGAAGTGATATTTTCGGCTTCTGCTTCATAGGTAACTCCAATTCTGTGACGCAACACATCGTGAACCACAGCGCGAACATCCTCTGGAATTACATAACCACGACGTTTGATAAAAGCATAACATTTGGCAGCAGTTGCCAAATTAATACTTCCACGAGGTGATGAACCAAAACTGATTAAAGGTTTCAGATTTTCTAATCTGTATTTTTCTGGATAACGAGTAGCAAAAATGATATCCAAAATATATTTCTCGATTTTTTCGTCCATGTACACTTCACGAACGGCTTCTTGGGCGCGCAAAATTTGTTCTACCGAAACTACAGCATTTACTTTTTCATAGGCGCCTTTCAAATTTTGACGAATAACCAATCGTTCCTCATCCATTTTTGGATAATCGATTACGGTTTTCAGCATAAAACGATCGACTTGTGCTTCTGGTAACGGATACGTTCCTTCTTGTTCAATAGGGTTTTGAGTCGCCAATACTAAAAATGGCTTTTCTAGTTTAAACGTAGTATCGCCAATGGTTACTTGCTTTTCTTGCATCGCTTCTAACAATGCCGATTGCACTTTGGCAGGCGCACGATTGATCTCATCGGCCAAGACAAAGTTGGCAAAAATTGGTCCTTTTTTAATAGAAAATTCGTTGGCTTTGATGTTGTAAATCATCGTTCCAACGACATCCGCTGGCAACAAATCGGGTGTAAACTGAATGCGGCTAAAACTTCCTTGAACAGCTTGTGATAACGTATTTATGGCTAATGTTTTTGCCAATCCAGGAACTCCTTCAAGTAAAATGTGACCTTGTCCTAAAAGTCCAATCAACAACCGTTCAACCATGTGTTTCTGACCTACAATGACTTTGTTCATTTCCAATGCCAATAAGTCAATGAATGCACTTTCTTTTTCAATTTTTTCATTGATTGCTCTAATGTCTAAAGCAGCACCATTTTCTTCCATAAATTCTATTTTTTTCGAGGCACAATTAAGTTCAAAATTTTAACATTTCAAAATTGAAAATTTAATTAGGAAAGGAATGTTAATAATGCGTTAAAACTTGCTTTCATTTCTAGTTTTTAAGGATGATTTATGATTTTGTTTTAGTAATTTTAGGCTTTTAAAGACAATTATGGGAAAAACGAAATTATCTCCAATTATAGCTGGAACCATGAATTGGGGTATTTGGGATAAAAACCTTAGCACTTCTGAAATGGTTCATCTGATGCATGTGTGTATCGAAAACAAAATCACAACGTTTGATCATGCCGATATTTATGGTGATTACACAACCGAAGCACAGTTTGGAAAAGCATTTGGCGAAAGCAAAATTGATCGCAGTAAAATGCAGTTGATTTCAAAATGTGGTATCCAACATACCGGCGGAAGAAACAATACTATCAAGCATTACGACTACTCCAAAGAGTATATTATTTGGTCGGTTGAAAATTCATTGAAAAACTTACAAACGGATTATTTAGACGTTTTGTTGTTGCATCGTCCAAGTCCGTTGATGGTCGCTGATGAAATTGCAGAAGCGGTTGAAAAACTCAAATCGGAAGGCAAAATTATCGATTTTGGGTTGTCTAATTTTACGTCACCTCAAACCGAATTGATTCTTCAAAAAACCGAAATTAGTTACAACCAAATTCAGTTTTCGGCTACGCATTACGAAGCGATGTTAGACGGCAGTTTGAATTATATGCAAATTCACGATATCATTCCGATGTCCTGGAATCCGCTGGGAACCGTTTTTCGGGAAGATATCGATCAAACCCGAAGATTGAAAAAAATATTGGTGCGATTGGTCGAAAAATATGGTGTTGGTTCGGATACTATTTTATTGGCTTGGGTGTTGAAACATCCTGCGGCCGTGCTTCCTGTTGCTGGCACTGTAAATGTGGCCCGAATTCAAGCATTGATGAAAGCGGTAGCATTGCCGTTAGACACCTTAGATTGGTTCGCTATTTGGACTGAAAGTATGGGAAATAGTGTTCCTTAAAGTACAAAGTTAAAAATACAAAGTTAAAAGTAGAAGAATAAAGTTTGTGTAAAACTTCTTATGGAAATTACACCAATACTTTGTGCTTCGTATTTCGTAAATCGTACTTAGCATGATAAACAAACGGCTTCTCATTAAAAACTTGCTTGCTCACAACGATGAGAGCAGCTTTTATGACAAAAAGCGGCAGTTGAATTTGCATACTAAAGAAGGAAAAGCCAAGTTTTTAAAACACATCTGTGCGCTTTCCAATTCCAATCCTTCCAACAATTCTTATATAGTTGTAGGTGTTGAAGATCAAGATAATGCGATTACCGGCGACGACTTTTTTGACGACAGTCGCATTCAGAATTTAGTTAACGCTTTTTTAGAAAATCCACCTAAAATTCAGTACGAAAATGTACCATTTCCCAACTTACCCAAAGACAAAGTGGTGGGTTTGGTTACGATTAAACCCAAGTCGAAAACTTCGTATTTCAAGAAAAACATTCATACCATTTTGGCGAACACCGTTTTTGTGAGAAGAGGCAGCAATTCGATGCCTACGGAAGAAAAAATTCCGTATTCCAAACAAAATATTGAAACGGTCATTAGCATCGAAAACAATTCGAGAAACAGCATTGCACATACGCTTGATAGCGTGATTGATTTTATCAACAACCGACACAAAGGCATGCAATCAGAATACCGAGTATTTAAAGAATTATTTGTGATTTGTTGGGCCGGAATTCCGAGGAAAATTCGAGACAAAGTGTTTCTTTCTCGCGTAGATATCGAATTGGTCAACGAACAAGTAAAACTGTTTTATTCAGCACAAGACGACGTAACCATTACGTTTGACGAAAACACGTTTACCATTACCGAATATGTTCCGTTGGGATTGAACGACAAAACCAGTTATTATCCTTTGGAGCAACAAAAAATTTCGTTTTTCGATAACGGTTATTATAAAATAGAAACGGAGATGCTTTTTGAACCGCCTCAATACAACAGAAAAGTATTATTTCACATTTACAATTCCAATTTATCGTTACTTACCAAACTGCAAAAAGGCTTAGAGCTAAACGAACGAGAAGCTATTGATTTAGAAAACTTGCCTTCTACTTTGATGATTTGCTTTTTGAATGGTTTTGAGGATGCCAAACACAAATTAATTGACGCTAAACCGCTGTTAAAGCAGTATAAAAATCATTTAGTTTATGTTAATTTTAAAGAAGTGATGCGCGTTTTACGGAAAGTAAAATACAGTGGAAAATAAAAAACGACAGGTGTTAGCTGTCGTTTTTTTAATAAGGAACTATATTTACTCATTAATCGTCATGATCCACAAATCGTCGAAATAAGTATTGTTTACATTGGAATCATACAGCGCTGAAGCCTCTTCAAAAACATCATGTTTGCTCACATAAACGTATCTAAAATGATTTATTGGATTGATGAAAAAGTTTGCATTAATGCCTTTCTTTTGTAAAACTTTTATAAAACGATTGGCATTGGATGGTTTTGAAAACACATTAGCAATAATGTAATAGCCTTTGGGTTCGTTGGGCACTGAAATCGCTGGACTCAAAATGGCTTTTTTGCGTTGTGGAAACGCTTTTTCTTCTTTACTTATTGTTTTTTCTACAGCAACCGATTTGGTTTCAACCACTGCTTTTTCTTTGGTAGCAATCGGTTTAGACGTTTCTTGTTTTGGTTGAATTGGTTTTGTTATTACTGTGTTAGTTGCTTTTTCCTCTGCTTTTACCTTGTTTTCCGTTTGTTGCACTTGAGCTAGTTTAGCCACTGAACGTGGTCTTTTTACATTTTCAACATCAGTTTGTACCATTTCTTTTACCTCATCGGCAAACGTTTCTTTAGCTTGCACTACTTCGACTTCAAAGGCATTGAAAAACATAAAAAATCGATCGCCTGATGTTTTTAATCTAACGGTGGCATCATGGGTATTGTTTCCTATTACCAAATTTTCGGGATTGTCAATCGTCATGATAAAAGCATCATACCCTAAAGAATTGGTACTGTTAGGAACGCGATTCATAACCACCGTATCTTCAATAGAAATCGCACTATTAAAAACATTGGTTTTGTCGTGAAGTGTATTCGAAAGTTGTGTAAATTTATCGGTTTCTGATGCTTTAAACAACAGTTGATCGCCTTTCAATCGGGCATCACCTTCTAGCGCGCTACACGCAATTTTAGCCGTTACTTTTCCTTCAGAAAGGGTTTGAAAACCTGTAAAAGAAATATCAACAGACTTATCGGTAATGCCGGCAAAACCATCGTAGGAAGTAATAAATTTATCTTTCATGGTTTTATCTTCATACACAAAAAAGATAGACCAACCGGCAGCAACGCCACCACTAATTTGACCTACGGTAGCTTTGATATCTGCAACGGTATAGGTTCCGAATGGATTATCGATATTCAACACCAAATTGGTAATGTCTGCATAAAGCACATATGGAGCACTTTCTTTAAAATCGGGTGCTTTGATGCCGTCAAATATAAGTTCACCTGCTATGGTTGTGTATTGTTCTTGATTGGGCAATTTGATTTTTATTTTATCAAATGCTTCTCGGTTGGCGTCAATAGCTTTAAATTTTTCTTTTTTAGCTAATTTACTGCTGTTGCACAAGTAGGTAGCCGACCAATACAAACCGGCATACACTATTTTTTTGGAAGACGGATTTTCTACCACCAAATCGGCGCTGCTGGATGAAAACGTAGTGGCGTCGTCATCTATATCTATATAATTCATTTCAAACTCGTCGTTGAGTTTGCCACGATTGGTGTTTTCGTTATAAGGTAATTTTGTGCCTTCACTACCTTCCGATCTATTTACAATGTTATTGGCAATTAATGTCATATCCCCATTAACATGCCCTTGATAACGCACTTTAAAAGGTGTGGCTTGTTGGGCAAAAGTGCTGAAAACACCCGTAAAAAGTACTGTTACTAATAACGTTTTTGGGCTTGTATTGAATAATGTAGAACGCATTGTTTGGTTTATTTATTGGTGAACCAAACATATAAAAATAAATTTTAACAACCATTTTTATTTTTAGGGTTGTTTATAGCTATCTATTAAATAAAAAAACGACAGCTGTCAACTGTCGTTTTTAATTAGAAAAAAATTAACCCAATTTTTAACTTAATAACTGCTTTGGGAAGAAATGATTTAATCAAATTCATTCAATCCGTATAGTATTTCTTTCATTTTAGTACCGTTGATTTCTACAGGTTTGTAGGCCACATTAAATTTATCGATGGCTACATCTATGTCGGCTTTTAATTTTTTGTATTCTAGTGGTAGCTTGGTTTCACATTGTTTCTCATGTTCGTAGCTACTAAGTATGATTTTAAATTTTTCATAAAACTTTCCGCCTTGATCAATAAAATTATTGTACTGTCCGATAAATTGCAACAAGCGATCAATTGGAAATTCTAAATTGACTTGCATTTTGTATTGCGATGTTCCGGCAGCAGTTTTCATTTTAGATAAATAGTCCTCCATTTTTTGAGTGATCGTTTCCCAATCATCGTTAGAACGACATTTTGCAAGTGTAGATTCATACCCTATGGGTTTGGTATAATCTTTAAATAGCAGTTCGATGTCTGCTTTCATTTTGTCGTTGCTTTTTTGCAAAAAAGCGGTTTCAAAATAAATGGTATTCAAGTCGTTCTGCATTCGAAGCGTAAAATCTAAAATACAATCGACATTGGCTAGTTCCTTCTCTTTTTCATCTTTGGTCAACGACGAACCAATCATGTTGGTAAACGTTTGAACCAGAGAAACGATAGTATTGGAACCTAAAACCGAAGTCAAATCAAAACTTGATTTTTTATCTTTTTTAGCAGCCACCAATTCTTTTAATTTTTCATACTCTGGATATTGGTTGGGATTGGAAATTTTATTGATTTCATTGAAGGTACTCACAGAAGCAAAATGATGGTCCAAACCCAACACTTTTTCATACAAAATCTTAATAATTTGAAGTCCTTTTAGGTATCTAATTTTAGAGATTTCTCCAGCGCCATCATTTTTTAATTCGATGATTTCTGTTTTAATTCGATCTTTTTCCACCAATAAATCCACCTTTTGCTCGGTACTGTATGCTACTGCGAGCGCTCTATTTATTTTGTCTAATTCACATTGTTTGGCCTCAATTAAAGCATCATATTTTAACGCAACACTATGAATTTCCATAATCAATTCGGCCATCAATTGATTGGGATTATCGTTAGGTTCTACTGCAAAAGCAGGTATTTTTACTAACAAAAGGAGTAAAAACAATAAGGACGTTATTTTTTTCATGATGATTGCTTTTGATGTTCTTGAGTTCTCAAAAAACTTATCTATAAGCTGATAACTCGATGGTTACTTGAACTTTGTCTTTGATGATTTGCAGAGGATAACTGCCTCTTTTGATCATTCTGAAACCGGTATCCATGTCTAAATAAATCATAGTATCGATATCAAAAATATAATCTTGGTCTTGCACAAAAACCAATTCTTCGTTGGGTGCAATTCTGGAAAGTTCTTTCCCGAATAAAAGTTTTTGATCATCTAATGAAAGTTTACTCGATTCTACTTCGATGATCATGGATTTGGAGGTTACTTTAATAATGTTGTAGGTTTTCATAGTGCTTTTGTTTACTGTTTCTGAAGTTATTGAATAACATATTCCGCTACCACCCATGCAATCCCTTCCTCTTATGTCTATTTGTAATGGTTTACTTGTTTCTTGAGCTGACGCTAGAATTGAAAATAATACTGTTGCAATTGTGATGACTATGCGTATCATGAATAAAGGTTTTAAGTTATTGATTAATTTACAGTTACTTTTTGAACAAAACACAATATTTGATACCATTTGCAATCCTGTTTAGTAGCCTTATCGTTAAACGAATTGCTGTCTTGTACAACTCCACCAAAAATTGTAATTCCGTCGTTAGAATCACTCTTTGAATTGGCTATCACCAGTAAAGCATTAGTCATTTCAGGACCATTGTAATTCTTAATGATTTGGTCGCTAGTACTACCTATGCAGAGATAATCAAAGGCTTTACTCAACAAAGCAGTTCCTTCGGTTGTGTTGCTCCAGGTACCCAAAAGAGCTTTTTCAAAATCCTTGTAATTTTGCCCCTTTTGATAAGATGGTTTTACCTTTTCGACAAATAGCGCCATAGCATTGGCCAATTGATCTTTAGTTATCGACGACACAGTTTGTGCTTTTAAGGCAAATGTTATCAAGAGCAATACGATGGTGACATGTGTTTTCATTTGGTACAAATTAAATCGTGATATGTTTCGATTTGATTTGGTAAAATTAGTCTGCCTCTTGAAGATGTTTTTACACTTTTAGTGTAAAAAATGTTAAGATTTGGAAGCCGCATAAAAAATGACAATCGTTTGGGGATTGTCATTCGGGAATCTTTTTCGATTATTTTATTTTACAGGCGGAAGAATTTCAAGCTGTAAGGTGTCCCAGTTTTGAGTTTTATTTAATATCTCCTGCATTTCGCAGATGTTCTCTGGAGTTACTTTGGTGTTGTTTATGGCGGTTATTTCGTCGCCTACATTGTATTTAGTTTCAAGTGTGTTCTTTGCCATGAATTTAAGTTTGTGATTCTCTGCTACAACTATGTATTTTTTGGTATAGGTTGATTTCGTATCCAAATCAAGACTGTTCTTTTTTACGTATAATCTCTTATTCTTGGCGTCTATTATCCAATTAAATCCTTTGATAAAACCCATACCTACATTTTGCGCTTTTATCGATTGAGAAACGGTAATGGTGGTTGTATAAATGGTGTTGTTGAATGACACTTCTTTATCATTAAAAAAATAATCCGTGATGTTTTTGGAGGTTCCCGAAAGCGTTCTGTATAGATTTCCTTGGTAGCTTTGGTGGGGTTCTTCTAAAAAAGTAATATCTTTATTAAAAGGTATGCTAAAAGAACCATTATAACCCGTATCCATTTTGAACTTGTATTCTACACCATTTATGGAAATAAAAATCGACAACCATCGATCATTGAATTCTGATTTAACTTCGCTATAACCGTTTTGAATTAACCCACTTAACTGTTCGATTTTGTAATTACTAATGGTTAATTGATCAAAATCTAATGCTGTAATGTAATCATCATATCCAAAAAAGTCGTATCCATAAAGACCTACTTTATTATTTTTTACTTCTTTTGGGATACAATCATACCGCGCCATAGATTGATTGTAAATTGGAACTACAAGAAACGCTTTATTAGTACTAGAGGCTAAATTGTTGTTCATTTTCAAGGCAACAAATGCGCTTCTGGTGGTATTATTGTCTGCTGATTTCACCGATCCAAAAGTGCCTTTCTCTCTTTTATAATAGTTTGGAATCGCTAGAGTATCGAAAATTACGGAAGAAGTTGCGCCTAAATCTACTTGAAACGTTTGAGGGTAATCTTCAATAGTACAATTCATTAAGATGCAGTTGTTTTTTAACTCAATTTTTTCTGAGGCATAATTTAGTTTTAAATCTTGTTTAGAAACTATTTTTATTGTTTTACAAGAAGTTAATGCAACTAAAGAAGATAATAGAATTGTTTTTTTCATGGATTTATATTTTTAAAATAGGCTAAACAAATAATTGTTTAGCCTATTTTTAAATTAATTAGCAAGGGAATACACTACACCAAGCAGCAACAACTTCAGCAACTTGTTCTAATATTGTTACAACATTTTCAAGTGAACATCCTAACCAATGCCAAAACCCTTGTCCTCTGCAAGGCTTAAGTTCTTTTCGAGCTGTTTCTGAAGTAAATCCAAAAACCTTTTCACCTCTGCTAACTTTTTCTACTAGAGCTTTAACCTCTGTGCCTTTATATGAGCATAAAATTTCTGTTCCAGTAGTACCTTTTTCAAGATAATTATATACCGTTACAATAAAATCCATTTCTTCATCAGATGGTTTTGAATCTCCAAATACATTTTTTACAAATTCATCTTGACTCGTTCCTTTTTCATACTCATTTGCTCTAGCTGCTTCAACAAAAGAAGCCATTACACCTCTATATTGAGCAGTTTCAAAAGTTGATTGTGCATTTCCAACTAAACCAAACATAACTGTGGCAATTAAGCCGAATACTAATTTTTTCATAATAAATAAAATTTTAAAGTTTTTTAAATCTGAAACCTTTTCAGATTGTTATTAATAATTGTTTTTTTTATAACAAAAAATTCTCGAGTAATTTGTTATGTCAAAACTACTATAACCTTGAAGTGTGGAAGTACACTAAAAGTGTAAAAAACGTTAAAATTATATTTATTAATAATGCCTGTTCGAGTTGGAATTACTTTATGTCTAAAACTATGTGATTCCTCTTTAGTCGGAATGACAAAACGGAATTAGATTAGGCCTAAGGCTCTACATTCTTTTAAAATGTCTTCGTCACTGCCTTTTTCTATACCAAGCAAGTCTTTTATTTTACTTTTTCTTTTTTTGATAGTGTCTTCAGAGACATTCATTTTATTGGCAATGGTTTTAATTTGAAATCCTTCTGCCAATAATACTATTATTTCTCGGTCTAAACTATCTAAAAATCCTTTAGTAAATAACGGCTCTTTTATCCTATCATGTACTATAGGAGTGAAATAGGTTTCTCCTGAAAGTACTTTTTCAAAAGCTTCAATTAAATGAGGTGGTTTGTAATCGCTTTTGACCAATAATCCGTTGGGTTGGATTTTTTTTACCACATTGTATAATCTAATGGCGTCAAAATGGGCCGTTAGCATAATAATTTTAGTGTTGGGCATGTGTTTTCGAATTAAAATGCCCAAGTCTTCACCATTGTGAATTTTTTGTTCGGCAAATTCTGGAATAGAATAGTCTAGAAAAACAAGATCAAAAGCAGATGAATTGTTTGGATTGGTTATAATTGTATAAGCTTCTTCGCAGTTATAAGCTTCTTTGGTTTCAATAGTATGTTGTTCTTTATTGAGTGACAACATGGCTTTATAGCCTTCAATCATTCCAGGATGATCGTCAATCATCAAAATTTTTACCACCATAAAATAACAAGTTATATCCTACGTGAAAGTAATAAACTAAAATGGAATAATCAAATTTATTTTGGTGCCTTGTTTTGGTGCTGATTCAATAGTAATTTTCCCTTTTAATTCAACAACTCTGGTCTTCATGTTTTGGAGTCCAATTCCATTCTTTTTTTGATTGGTGTCAAATCCATTTCCGTTGTCTGAAATACTAATTTCCAGTTGATTATCCTCCGATTTTGACATGAAAACGGCTACTGCTGTTGCTTCGGCATATTTTTCAATATTTTGCAATGACTCTTGAAGAATTCGGTATAAATTTATTTTAACCACGTTATTGACCAAGTCCCAATTTACGGCATCACTCACTCGAAGTGTAAACTGAATTTGAGAGTGATTTTCTATTTTGGCAAAAAGTTCTTTTACAATTCCAATAAAATTGGCATTATCAGAAAACAAATTGGAGTTTAAATCGTGTGCTATGGTTCTAATTTCTTGTTCCACTGTTTGAATTTCGTCTATTTGTTTGGCAAATAATTCGTCTTCTATTAAATTGGCTTTATACAATGCGGCATATAAATTTAAGCGCACTGCCGATAATTTTCCCATGACACCATCGTGAAGTTCGAGCGAAATACGTTGTTTTTCAATATTTTTGCCTTCTTGAATTTGCTGCTGTTGATCAATCATCAATTGATAAATGGCTTCGTTGGCTTTTTGCTGTTCTTGTTTGAGCACTAATTCACGTGTTTTGGCTTTTTGTGATTTATTCATGAACCATAAAATAAGTACTAATAATGATAATACGGCAAATCCAGTAATGACCCAAATTCTAATGAGAAGCTGATTGTTTTGTTTTTTAACCACGTCTTTTTCAGAAGTTATTTCATCGGTTTCAAACTCAATTCTGGCAAATTTGTCGCGAGTAGCACGTTCTACGCTTTGCAGACTGTCGTTTAATTGAATGTACCGATCCGAATAAAACGTTTCTTCACTTGGATTGGCTAATTGTAAAAGTTTAATAATCTTTAACTCGTCTTCAAAGATGCTGTTTCGATGTGCTTGTAGTTGTGCTTCTTTTAAATAGCTATTGGCTTTTAATGTGTCTTTTTGAGCCAAATAATACTCGCCAATATACGTTTTTGAGGTTATCTGAATTGGAATGCTTTGAATGCTATCGCCTATTTTTAAGGTTTCTTGAAATTGTTTTAACACCGAGTTGTCTCCGAGTTTGAATTTGGAATAAGAAATAGTATTTGTTAAATAAGCATATACAGCTATGTCTTTTTTTCTAACCTTATCTATATTTACTTTTGCTTTGAGATAATTTATGCTTTTTTGGAATTGATTTTGTTTTTGATAAATCGCAGCTATGTAATTATAAATTTGATATTTAAAAATATCTCTAGAAGATACCTCGCTCAAGTTATTGGAAGTTTTTAATGCTTTTTCATAATATTCTATTGCTTTTATGTTGTTATTCATACCAACCAAAGAATTGGCAATAGTGATAAAACAATTATACTCCAGCTCGAAATTATTTTTTTTGATTGCAATTTTTAAAGCTTTTATTGCCTCTTTCTCAGCTTCTGCAAAATTATGTTGACTCCAAAGGATATTTGATTTGTATTGAATAAGAGTCTCTAGAAAAGGTTTATTCTTATGTTTTAAAGATAATTTTTGTGCTTTTGTATAACTATAATAGGCACTATCATTAAAGAATTTATTTGAATAATAAAACCCCATATTCATATTGGCCGAAATAACACCAATAGTGTCATGTATTTTAATAGATTTTTTTTCTATTTCTTTGGATAGTTTAAAATAGCTTTTAAAATCATGATCAACTGAAAGACATTCATATGCCAAAACTAAAGCCTTTTGTCTTATAATTGTATCGTATTTTTTTGTAATCAACATTTGGATCCCTTCCTGATAATTTTTTTTCTTTTGATTATCAGATTTAAGAGAATAATTGCTTTGATTGTGCTTGCAACAAGACAAAAGAAGTAGGCTAAATAATAAAAGTGTTTTTAATTTCAAAGTAATCATATTATTTTCAAAAATAAGGAATATAAATAATAAAGGGACAAAATAATTGTCCCTTTATAAATACTTAAGGAGTTTTTGGTGGTGGTGGTGTTACAACTGGCGGAACAATTTCGCCTGTATCTGTTGTTGTTGTAGTTGTATTCGTTGTAGGAACAGTAATAATAGAATCTTTTCTTTGAAAATACACCTCTTTAGCCGTTTTAGGTTTTGGCTGCATCTCTATTTCATCGGCTGTACAAGACACTAAAAGTGTGGTAGTAGTAAGAGTTACTAAAAATAAAATACGTGTTTTATAGAACGATTTAACAATTAAACTTGAGTAAGAATTGAAATTGGTTTTCATAGTTTCTAAATTTAAATAAGACAATAGTTTTCAGTGCAATCGCATTCATAAATAGTGCGTTACGGTTTTGATTTCTTTAATTAGAATTTCGTTGTTGTGGTAATATTACATAGCAAAACTACCTTGATTGGAATTGTTGGCTTTACGTTAAAAGTGTAAAAAATGTTAAAATTTGAATTACTTTTGCGAAAGACTTTATATTAAAAAATGAGCAGAACACTTGTAATTGGAGATATTCACGGCGGATTGCGCGCTTTACACCAAATTATGGAACGCGCTAACGTAACCACAACAGATACTTTAATTTTTTTAGGCGATTATGTAGATGGTTGGAGTCAATCACCACAAGTGTTGGATTTTTTAATTGACTTGGGAACCAAACAAAAGTGCTACTTTATTCGTGGCAATCACGATGAATTACTGTTAGATTGGTTGACTGGAAATACTAAAAACTTTAATGAAACTATGTGGTACAAACACGGTGGTGAAGCTACTGTTATAGCCTATTCTAAAGTTTCTGATACTACTAAAAATAAGCACATTGAATTCTTAACATCGTTACAGAATTATTATTTAGACGAACACAATCGTTTATTCATTCACGCCGGTTTTACCAATATGAATGGCGTTACCTATGAATATTTTCCGAAATTGTTTTATTGGGATAGAACCTTATGGGAAACCGCTTTAGCCTTAAATGAAAACTTAGAAAAAGACAGTCCGTTTTACCCTAAACGATTCACCTTGTATGATGAAATTTATATCGGGCACACCCCTGTAACCCGAATTGAGCAAACAGTTCCAATACAAAAAGCGTGTATTTGGAATGTCGATACAGGTGCTGCCTTTACAGGACCATTAACCATTATGGATGTAGCTACTAAAAAAATATGGCAAAGCGAACCACTTAACCAGTTGTATCCTACGGAAAAAGGAAGGAATTAGAGCAAAAACCCTTATATTTGCACTTTAAAATCCATATAAAGATGAAAAAAATAATTATAGCCTTGCTGGTGTTGTCGTCTGGTTTTGTCAACGCACAAGCTTTTAAAGGAAAAGGAGACGTTAAAGGTCAAGTGGGCTTAAACCTTCAAAGTGGTGGAACAGGAATTACCGTTACTTCTGATTTTGGTATTGGCGAAAATATGTCTTTAGGACTTGTTGGAGTTTATATGTTAAATGCCAACAGAATAGATGACATCAAACCACGTTTTGAAGATCGTGCCGATTTGAGAGTTCGTTTTAACGCCAATATTGGTAATGTTTTAAAATTACCTGATAATGTTGATGTGTATCCTGGATTGAGTTTGGGTTTACGAAATTTTGGTGGACATATTGGAACGCGATATTTCTTTACCAATGGTTTTGGCCTCTTTGCTGAAGCTAGTTTTCCTTTAGCAAGTTATGATTCTGAAGTTCATGGTTTTGAATATTACAACAACCAATTTGTGTTCCATATTGGTGCTTCCTTTAATTTATAAGAAACAATTGAAATGAGCATCGTAACAGAAAAAAGGTTAAAAGACAGAAGTGGTTCAGTTTGTGAAATCAGCGGAAGCGATGAAAACTTAGTCGTATATTTAGTAGCGCCCAAAACAGAAGACATTCCTGAAAATTGTATACTTATTACTAAAGCGTTAAAAGATCAAATAGAAAATCCAGAAACAACCAATGCTAACGATTGGCGTGGTTTAAGCGATAGTATGTGGAATGAAAATCTTCCGGTGCAAATCGTTTCTTGGAGAATGCATGCCCGATTGAAAAACATGGATATGTTAGAAATAATGTATCTCGATGAAGATGCCTTAGAATGGGCGAAAGCTACCGGCGAAGCCGATGATGATGAAGGAAAAATAGTGCATAAAGATTCTAACGGTAATGTTTTACTAGATGGTGATTCGGTTGTTTTAATTAAAGATTTAGATGTGAAAGGCGCAACCTTTACTGCTAAACGCGGTGCAGCTGTGCACAACATCAAATTGGTTTGGGACGATGCCAACTTAATTGAAGGCCGTGTTGAAAACCAAAACATTTATATTCTAACGCAATACGTTAAGAAAACGAAATAAAACACAGATTTCACAGATTTTAGATAAAAACATATTTTAAAAAATAAAAAAGTCCCGAATTATCGGGACTTTTTTGTCTATGCTCTTTTATCTTTTTTCTATTATCTGAAAACTACAAATCAAATTTAATTCCTTGTGCCAATGGCAATTGATCTGAATAGTTAATCGTATTGGTTTGTCTTCTCATATATACTTTCCAAGCATCTGAACCCGATTCGCGACCGCCACCAGTTTCTTTCTCACCACCAAATGCACCTCCAATTTCAGCACCAGAAGTTCCAATGTTTACGTTAGCAATTCCACAATCTGAACCAGCAAAAGATAAGAATTTTTCAGCTTCTTTCATTTCATTAGTCATAATAGCAGACGATAACCCTTGAGCTACACCATTTTGAAGTGCTATAGCGTTTTCAACTTCGCCACTGTATTTCATTAAATATAAAATTGGCGCAAACGTTTCGTGTTGTACAATTTCAAAAGAATTGTTGGCTTCAATTATCGCAGGTTTTACATAACAACCCGATTCGTAACCTTCACCAGAAAGAACGCCTCCTTCAACCAATACTTTTCCACCTTCTGCTTTTGCTTTTTCAATAGCTGCTAAATACGTATTCACAGCATCCGTATCTATTAAAGGTCCGATATGATTCTTTTGATCTAAAGGGTTTCCAATAGTCAATTGACCATAAGCCCCAACAATCGCATCTCTTACTTTATCATAAACCGATTCGTGAATGATTAATCGTCTTGTAGAAGTACAACGTTGTCCAGCAGTACCCACAGCACCAAAAACAGCACCCGGAACTACCACTTTTAAATCGGCTGTTGGTGTAATAATGATCGCATTGTTTCCGCCCAATTCTAATAATGATTTTCCGAAACGTTGTGCCACGGTAGTTCCAACAATTCTTCCCATTCTGGTAGAACCAGTAGCAGAAATTAACGGAATTCTAGCATCAGTCGTCATCATTTCACCTACTTTATAATCCCCATTGATGATACAAGAAATTCCTTCTGGTAAATTATTGGCTTTTAAAACTCCAGCAATAATATTTTGACACGCAATAGAACACAAAGGTGCTTTTTCAGAAGCCTTCCACACACAAACATCACCACAAATCCATGCTAAAGCCGTGTTCCAAGACCAAACGGCTACCGGAAAGTTGAACGCAGAGATAATACCAACCACACCAATGGGGTGCCATTGTTCTCTCATCACGTGACCAGGACGTTCTGATGGAATGGTTTGTCCGTTCAATTGACGCGATAAACCTACTGCAAAATCACAGATGTCGATCATCTCTTGCACTTCTCCGTAACCCTCTTGAAGGGATTTACCCATTTCATACGAAACTAATTTCCCTAGAGGCTCTTTCAATTCTCTTAATTTATTTCCAAATTGACGAACAATTTCACCACGCTGTGGTGCAGGCATTGCTCTAAAAGTTAGGAAAGCAGCCGTTGCCGTTTGCATTACTTTTTCGTAATCTTCGGCTGTAGTTGTTTTTACTTTTCCAATAAGTTGTCCGTCTACTGGCGAATAACTTTCTATAAGATCTCCATTTGAAAAATGATTATTTCCTGTGGAAGTTCCTTCGTTAATGGCTTTTACACCAAGTATTTCAAGTGCTTCGGTCATTCCGAATTGTTGAGCAATTGTTGACATTGTATGTTTTATTTGTTTGTTTTTATAAATTTTTTACAAAAATAGTAGTTTATTTTGAATATTTGGTAATTAGCCCGGATGGAAATGGAAAGCTTTGTGAAGTGAAAATGTATTTTTTTCTTACGCTAAAAAAGCGACCTTAGAAGCTCTTTTTAGCGTGTAGAAAAAAGAATTTTCACGAGCAAACTTGTAATGTACAGCCGGAATAGCTTCTAAAAACTTTCCTTTTTATCGATAAACTTAGGATTCGTTTCCATTACTGTGCCGCATTTAGTGCAGGTTCTTTTTGCTTCCGAATTGTAGTATTCTTTAAAATGCGGTAGGAAATCTTTTTCAATATCGTGCAATTCAAAATAGGCTTCGTGCAATTTGTGATTGCAGTTGTCACAAAACCAGAGCAACCCATCGGTAAATCCTTTTCCGGCTCTTTTTCTTTCAATCACCAATCCTATAGAATTTTCGCTACGGTTGGGCGAATGTGGCACTTTGGCTGGCAAGAGAAACATGTCGCCTGCCGAAAGATTCATAGCTTTTTTAACACCATCTTCTTGAATGTAAACCGTTATGTTTCCTTCTAATTGATAGAATAATTCTTCTGTTTCGTTGTAATGGTAGTCTTTTCGGGCGTTGGGTCCGGCCACAATCATCACGATATAATCACCCGAATCAACATAAATGTTTTTATTACCTACTGGTGGTTTTAGAAGATGTTGGTTGTCTTTAATCCATTGATTGAGATTGAAGGGTTGTTGAATTGCCATGATGCTTTATTTTTTACGAAAGTACTAAAAATAAAAAAAGGCTAGTGTAAGACTAACCTTTTTATTGTTTTTATTTTGTTTCTTTTATGAGGTAAATATAGGCTGGAAAGTGGTCACTGTATCCTACTTCGTTCATAGAGTGTCGCAACGGATAGCCTTTGTATTGTCCTGTGGTTTGAATCATATAGGGTTTGTTCCAAATTCCGGCTTTCCAATAACGGAACGAAGAATAATCATTACGCGTTAATGGTTCGGTTACCATAATTTGGTCAAAAATATCTCCGGCGTCTCTATAGAATAGCGTTGCATTTCCGTCTTTTGCCATTTGCTCAAATGGGTTGTAAACATCACCAGAAGCTTTTAATTCGGTTTTTTTAAGTTTGGCTCCCAAGGCTACTTTAACACTTCTGTTGTAAGAACCATCATTTAAATCACCCATGGTAATGACTTTAGCATTTGGGTTAATTTTAACTAAAGAGTCAATAATTTTTCTGTTTAAAGCTCCAGCAGCTTCACGAAACGGTGAACTTTTCTTTTCACCTCCCGAACGCGATGGCCAGTGGTTAACAATGATATTGATTTCTTCACCGTCAAGAAAACCAGTCACTAATAATTGATCACGAGTATACACTCTTTCAGAAGCATTATCGGTAGTTACTTTATCGTCTGTTTCTTCTTCTTTTTCTTTTTTAGATACTTTAGCTTCTTGTTTTTTGTAAATAATCAACGGAATATTTACATAACTAGTAGGCTTGAAATGTTTTTTTTGATACAATAACGCCACGTCAATTCCTCTTTTATCGGGTGAATCAAAGTGAACAATACCATAATCACTACTAATTAATTTAGGTTGTTTGATCAAATCTTCCAAAACGCCTCTGTTTTCAATTTCAGCACCACCAATAAATGTAGGAGAATTTGGATTTTCTCCTGTCCCGATTTCGGATAAAACTTTGGCTAGGTTTTCTAATTTTTGTTTGTATTTTTTGGAAGTCCAGTTTTGAACTCCGTTGGGCAACCATTCTTCATCCATATTTGGACCATTAATGGTGTCGAATAAATTCTCAAAGTTGTAGAATGCCACAGTATGAATAATGTATTTTTTTGCCTGTGCATTTGCCCCAGTTATTGCGAATAACACAACGAAAAGGGCAATTAGATTTTTAATTTTCATAAATTGTATATTAATTTAATATCAAGTTTATTACAAACTTTGCGCCAAAAGTAAATAATATTATTAAAAGATGTACATTTGTAGGCTGTTAAGTTTTTATTAAGACTCAGCAATTGAAAATTAACTTTATTTATTTATGAAAAAACTTGTTATTAGTATTTTATTTGTAATGCAGGTTGTTTTTGTTTTTGCTCAATCTGGAACTGGGTTTTCGGGTAAGGTAGTGGATTCAAAAACACAAAAACCATTACAAAATGTTGTGGCATCTGTTCAAAACTCAAATCTTACAGAGGTTACTGATTCTGAAGGAAAATTTACTTTTAAAAATGCTCCTGAAGGAACTCAATTATTACTTATTAAAACGGTTGGTTATAAAGACCAACTACTTTCTGTTGACGTTGTCAAAGGAAAAATCTCTGATTTGGGTGTAATTGTTATGAGTGAAGACATTACTCAAGAACAACAATTAAGTTTAATAACTATTACCGATACCGATTTAGGCGATGACAATAGTGGTTCTGAAAGCACCGCTGGATTATTACAGGCTTCTAGAGACGTTTTTCAACAAGCAGCTGCCTTCAATTGGGGCCAAGCTCGTTTTAGAATGCGTGGATTAGACAGTGAGTATGGTACTACCATGATCAATGGAATAACCATGAATAAAATCTATGACGGAAGACCACAATACAGTAACTGGGGTGGTTTAAATGATGCTACAAGAAATCAAGAATTTACTAATGGTTCGTCTCCATCTGATTATACTTTTGGAAATATTTTAGGTACTAACGAAATCAACACAAGAGCTTCATTATACAGAAAAGGAAACAGAATTTCTGTTTCTGGAACCAATACTAATTACAACGGAAGATTAATGGGAACCATTGCTTCTGGTATGCGAAATGATGGTTGGGCTTATGTAATTTCGGCTTCAAGACGTTTTGCTAACGAAGGATATTTTGAAGGAACAACATATAATGCAAATTCATTTTTTGCCAGTTTAGAACGTAAAATTTCTTCGAACAACACCCTAAACTTTACTTCAATTTATGCTAATAATAGAAGAAGTAAAAATTCACCAAATACTAAAGAAGTAACTGATTTAGCTGGTGTACAATACAATTCGTATTGGGGATGGCAAGATGGCTACAAAAGAAATTCAAGAATTAAAGAAATTGAAGAGCCTATTTTCATGTTAAGTGATTATTGGAAAATCACTCCAAAAACAAACTTAAACATGAATGTTTCGTATCAATTTGGTAAAATAGGAAACAGCAGAATTGATTACCAAGGAGTGAACAATCCTGATCCAACCTATTACAGAAACATGCCTAGTTATTTTACTTCATTGTATGAAACTGATCCTGCTACTGTAATATTAAATGACCCAACAGCATACCAACCAGGTGGTTTAGGAGGTATTCCAGACCCAGATTATGCTGGTGCTGCAAATGCTCCGTTTTTAACGAACAGACAAATGGACTGGACCAATATGTATCGTGCCAACGCACAAGCTAATGCTAATGGTGAAGGTGCTAAATATGTATTGTATGAAGATCGTACTGATGACAAACAATTAACTGCTAATGCCATTTTAAGTTCTCAATTGGCGGACAATATTGTGTTAAACGCTGGAGGTTCATTTGTTAATTTAAAATCACACAATTTTAAAAATTTATTGGACTTATTAGGTGGAAATTATTTTAATGATATTACACTTTTTGGATCTGGAGCTCAACAACAAACCGATTTGAACAATCCTAATAAAGCTGTAAAAAAAGGTGATATTTATGGATACAACTACAACTTGTATGCTAATAAAATTGATGCTTTTACACAATTTAAATTTACATACAAAAAAGTTGATTTTTATTTAGGTCAATCATTTTCTCGTTCAGAATATGAAAGAGAAGGATTGTATAGAAACGGATATTACGCAACAAATTCTTTTGGATATAGTGGTAAAAAATCATTTGACAACTTTGGTTTCAAAGGTGGTTTAACCTACAAAATTACAGGAAGACAATTCTTAACTTTCAACGGTGTATATATGACTAAAGCACCTAATTTAAGAAATACGTTTAATAATGCTCGTGTAAACAACAACACTACAACTGGATTAAGCAGTGAAACCATTTCAAGTGCTGATGCAAGTTACATCATTAATGCGCCAAAGTTTAAAGCTAGACTTACAGCATTTTTCTCAAGAATCACTAACCAAACGGAAACCTCATTCTTCTTTGGTGACGGTGCAGGAATTGATGATCCTACTACTGATACTAACGAAAGTAATGCATTTGTTGCTGAAACTGTTTCAGGAATCGCTAAGAAAAATATGGGTGTAGAATTGGGTATGGAATATCCTATCACATCAACCCTTAAAGTAACTGCTGCTGCAACATACGGACAGTACATTTACGACAATAATCCAAATGTTACTATTAGTGTTGACCGTTTGGCTACTGCTACGAACACCAACCCTGTAGCTAATTACGGTATGGCACATCTTAAAAATTACAAACAATCGGGAACACCACAAGCGGCTGGTTCTATTGGTTTAGAATACAGAGACCCAAAATTTTGGTGGATTGGTGCTAACGCCAACTATTTAGCAAACAATTACATTGACATTGCTCCAATTACAAGAACCGATCGTTTTTATATTGACTCTGTAAATGGTGGCGTTCCTTTCCCAGAAGCAACACAAGCTAGAGGAGATGAATTGCTTAAACAAGAAAAATTTAATAACTTCGCTTTAGTTAACGTTACTGGAGGGAAATCTTGGAAAATTGGAACACAAACACTTGGCTTCTTTGCTAGTATCAACAATGTATTCAACCAAAGTTATAAAACAGGAGGATATGAGCAAGCGAGAAACTCTAGCTACAGAGAATTAAATCAAGATGTTTCTAGCGGAACACCAGCTTTTGCTCCAAAATACTTCTATGGATATGGAAGAACCTTTTTCGTAAATCTTTACCTTAATTTCTAAAAAACAAAAAAAATATAATATGAAAACAACATTTTTAAAATCAGCTTTTTTGACGGTGCTAACTGCTGGAATGTTTTCCAGCTGTGTAAAAGACGATAATTATGCAACGCCAGATTTGGCTACTTGTACCGAAACGTCATTAGTGAAAAATAGAGAAGTATCTGATATCAATGCAGGTGCAATTGTTGCCTTACACCAAAACATCACTGTTGGTGTTTCTGACGTAATTGAAGCGTATGCCGTATCAAGTGATATTGGTGGAAACTTCTTTAAATCAATCTCATTTCAAACTTTAGATGGTTCTAGAGCGTTCAGTGTTCCTGTTGACGCAACCAATACTTTCATCAACTATGAGCCAGGAAGAAAAGTTTTAATTAAAATGGACGGTTTGTATACTGACGTAAAATACGGTGGTGTAAGAATTGGTGGGTTATATGCTAACTCATCTGGTGGTGCTGAAGTGGGAAGATTACCTGAAGCTGATTTTAAAGCTTCTGTTCAACGTTCATGTACTGTTGTTGATGAAGATGCTTTAGTACAACACGTAACTATCGCTCAAGCTATGACAGATGCCTACTTAAACAAATTAATAGAATTTGACAATGTAGAATTTGCTGCAACTGACATCACTACTACTTACTATGATGTAAACAATGATTTAGGTGGTGCTACTAACCATACTTTAATCGATTTAAATGGTAATGGTGTTATCTTCAGAACTAGTGCTTATGCTAATTTTGCTGCCAAAATGGTTGCTGGTGGAAGCGGAAAAGTAAGAGGTATCATGACTAAATATGGTACAGATTACCAATTTATGGTAAGAAAAGAAAGTGACATCAAATTAGATGGTGCTCGTTTCACACCTTTATTAAACGAAGCTTTTACAGCAGGTATTGGTGATTGGACAACTTACAGTGTTACTGGTGCTCAAGTATGGACATACAGCTCAACTTTTGGAAACCCAGGTGGTATGATGAAAATGTCTGGTTTTGCTACAACTAATAATGCGAATGAAGATTGGTTAATTTCTCCAGCTCAAGATTTATCTACATTAACAAGTGCTACTTTATCATTAGATAACGCTTATAAATTTACAGGCAACCCAATTGAAATTAAAATTTCTAACAACTATACTAGTGGTGATCCAACAGCAGCTACTTGGACAACTTTAACTGGAGCTACGCTTTCTACTGGGAATTATGTTTACGCTAACTCAGGTCAATTAAACATTAGTGCTTTTACAGGTGCTGGTAACAATAACGTACACGTAGCTATTAGATATACTTCTACAGCTTCTGCTGCTTCTACTTGGGAAGTGGATAACGTAAAAATTACTGGAAACTAATCTTTCTAGATCTTTTTAATAAAAAAGCCGTCCAAATTGGACGGCTTTTTTATTATGCTTATACCATCCGTTGTAATTACTAAAATCAATCTAAAATAGTAAGAACATATCATTGATTTAGCGTATTCTTATTTTGTCATTTTCAGGTTTTTAATAACAATTAGTAATTAAAAAATAGTAGGATTGAATATAAATATTAAAAGTATAAGAACCCTCTATGCACATAAAAAACTCATAACTTATGAACAGCAGTATTTCTATTAACTTTGTTAAAAAACATTACCGTTTAGATAAACCTAAGAGCTACACAAAACACAAAAAAATCCTTAAAAAACGTAACTTAGTTTATGCTCAATGCAAATAGACACCTGCTAAATGCAAATGAACACCTGCCGAATGCAAATAACCTCCTGCTAAATGCTAATAGACACCTGCCGGGTTCAACAAAAAACCAATTAGCTAATTACTAAAAGAAAAACTAAGTTTCTGCTTTAAGAAATAATAAGGAATTAAACATCTTTTTACATTTAGTACACTAAATCGTGACTAGACATTAGAAACATAAAATAATAATTCATATGATAACGATTAATCTAAACGGCTTCAATAATGCCCTTTTCATTGAATCTAAGCAAGTATTTTGTCTTAATCGGCCATTTTTGTTGGATTTAAAAACAATCAACCTTAAGGCGTAAAAAACAAAAGGCCTTGTTATATCTAACAAGGCCTTTTATAAATTAAAGCTAATTCTATTATTTTACAATCAAGAATTCAGAACGTCTGTTTTGAGAGTATTGCTCTTCAGTACATGGCTTACAAACCACTTTTGGTTCGGTTTCACCAAAACCTTTACCTGAAATTCTTTCTGCAGGAATTCCTTTAGAAATAATATATTGAACTGTAGCCTTTGCTCTTCTGTCTGATAATATCATGTTATAAGCGTCACTTCCTCTACTATCGGTATGTGATTTAGCGAAGATAACCAACTTGTCGTTGTTTTTCATTACTTGAACTAACTTATCCAATTCGAAAGCACCTTCTTGTGTGATGTTACTTTTATCAAATTCGAAGTAAATCGGTTTTAATACAATCTCTGTTGGTGTTACAATCACGTCAATTGGTTGCAATGCTGCATCCACTCTAGCAGTTGGTCCTTTGCTTTGAGCTACAGTGAATACATTTCCTTCGAAACCATCTTTAGAAGCTTGAATCGAGTAAGGCTTGCTACACTCAACTCTAAAATTTACTTCACCTTTATCGTTAGACATTTCTGTAGAAATTACATTTTTCTTTTCATCAACAATAGCTACTTTAGCATTAGACAAGATTTCTCCTGTTTTAGCATTGGTAACCACTACTAATAAATCAACTGCACAAATTGGTGTTGCGCTAAAGATATCGTCATTACCATTTCTATTACTAGAAAGGAATCCTAAGTTTTTAGCTTTATTAAAAGTGAAATCAAAATCGTCTTTTTCTGTATTGATTGGTTTACCCATATTCACAGCTTCTGTACCTTTAGATAAATCAACTTGAAAAACGTCTAAACCACCTAAACCTGGTTTACCGTTAGAGGCAAAATATAATGTAGTATTGTCATCTGCAATAAAAGGAAAGTTTTCATTCCCTTCTGTATTTACTTTTGATCCTAAATTTTCTGGCTCACCAAAAGAGTCTCCGTTAATAGAAACCTTCCAAATATCTACTCCCCCAATACTTCCTGGACGGTTAGATGAGAAATATAATGTTTTACCATCTCTACTCAATGAAGGATTTCCAGTTGAATATTCTTTACTGTTAAAAGGTAAAAGTTTAATATCACCCCAAGTTTCTCCATTTTTAGTTGCTTTATACAAATAAATTTGGCTGAATTTAGAATTCAAAGATTTTACTTTTTCGAATGCTTTATCTTTAAAACTTTCTGTTGAAAAATAGCATGTATTACCATCTGCTGAAATTGTTAATGTACCATCGTGGAATCTAGAATTTAATTCTGAAATAGCCGTTGGTTCAGAATACGTTCCATTATCGCCCAAAACAGATTTGTAAATATCTAAAAAGGGTTCGTTAGTCCAGCCGTAGTTTTTCTTAGCGCCATTTCTAGCACTTGAAAAATAAACGGTGTTATCATACATAACAGCACCAAAATCAGATTTATCAGAACTTAATGTTACCGCATTTACAGTATATCTAGCATCTTTCCCTAAAATTTTAGGAACGTAGTTTGGATTTTCTTTGAATGCTTTAGCTCTTAAATCATTTGGTGCAAGAGCAGCAAATTTTGTCATTTGTTTGTTAGCCTCTTCATATTTCCCATTGGCTTTCAACATTTGAGCATATCTAAAATAAGTTTCAGCATCTTGCTCGGTGGCCGTAGCTTTAGCATACCATGTTGCTGCCTCTGTAGTGTTGAACATATTGTAATACGTATCCGCTAGTTGTTTATAAACGTAGGCGTCTCCTTTACCATTGTCAACCAATTTTTGATATTCTTTTGCAGCAGAAACATATTCAAACTTACTAAATAATTTGTCTGCCGCTTTGGTGTCTTTATTTTGCGCAAAAATAGAACTACTTAGTGCTACAAAACTTAATACTATATATAGATTTTTCATTGTTTACTTTTATTTTATGTTAGAAATATCTTGGAGAACGTGAAACTTTTTTCGGGAAATTCAAATCGAATAGAATCATAACCTCATGAGATGAAGGCGTTGTTACTTTCAAATCAGAGATAATGTGATCGTAAGCATATCCAATTCTTAATCCTGGTGTAATAGCATAATTTACCATTGCTCCAAAGGAATCTTGATTTCTATAAGTTCCTCCTATTTCAAATTTTTCATTGAAAAGAAAGTTAGCAGATACATCTACAGAAGTTGGCGCATTAAAAGCCGACTTAATCATTGTAGAAGGTTTGAATTTTAAATTTGGATTCAATTGGAAAACATAACCACCTGTTAAGAAATAGTGTAAGGTTTCAGTTCCGTAACGAAGACCATTATAACTTAAATAACTTGATTTAAGCATGTTTGGCACAGAGAAAGCCACATAGTACTTATTTGTGTAATAAAAAAGTCCAGAACCAATATTTAAAAATGATTTACTTGAATTTTGTTGGAATGCTGGGTCATTTAAATCTGGTACGTGACCGTCACCAATTTCTGAAAACAAACCTACTTTGTGAAAAGTTGCTCCTCCTTTCATACCAAAAGCAAGTTTATGTTCACCTCCAAGGCTCAATGTGTATGAGAAATCTGCATACAAATTTGTTTCTTCAACTGGTCCAATTTTATCATTTATGGCAGAAAGACCAAGTCCAACATTTTTTCCAACAGGACTGTTGATGAAGAATGTACCTGTAGTAGGTGCATCTTCAATATTTACCCATTGTTTTCTGTAAAGTAAACCACCTGTCATGTTTTCTTTAGATCCGGCATAAGCTGGATTCATAACACTCATGTTATACATATACTGAGTGTAGTGTGGGTCTTGTTGTGCACTGACATCGATCAATGTCATAAAAGCAAACGCAGTTAAGAAATATAATTTTTTCATTGTTTTGAAATTTATCATTTTATAATTAGTTTGTTATTTATTTTCTCTGTTTATATAAATCCAACCTGTTTTACTTGACTGATTGTTTTTAAATTCAATTACATAATAGTAGGTTCCATCTGGAAGTTCATTATCTGAATCCGATTGACCATGCCATTGGTTGGTGTAATCTCCTTTAGAATATACTTTAGTTCCGTATCTATTAAATATACTAAGTTGTTGTACACCTAAAGACGTTAAATCAAACGAATCATTTAAGCCATCTCCATTTGGAGAAATACCTCTTTGAATATCACAATAAGTTCTTGTAATAGTAATCGTATGACTTTGAATACAACCGTCAGATGAAACATCTACTGAGAACATTAATGGCAGTGTTTCTACTACAGTAGTGGAATTTAAATATTCCGTTACATTGAACGTTGAACTGTTAGAACCAACAGATGTTGTTCCGTAATACCAGCTATAAATAGCAGAGCTAGCATTAAACGAACCTGTTGTAGGTACGACTTCTAAAGTATAATTATTACCAACACATCCTTCTGATATAGCAAAATCAAAAGCAGGTACAAAAGCAGCAATTCCTGATGCACTTAAACTAACACAGCCTGTAGTTGTATCGGTAATTACAACAGAATATGTTCCAGCTACAGCAGTAGTAAAGGTATCAACATTACCTGGATTAGTTGCTCCTGTTGGAACAGTCCATACATAAGTATAAGTACCTGTTGTAGTTGGAACCGCAGAAATAGTAGCTTGTGAACCTTGACAAACCGTTTCTCCAGTTACAGTAACAACTGGATTTGGATTAACAGTTAAAGTACCTGTCGCACTTACACTAGAACATCCTGTCGTTGTATCGGTAATAATAACATCATAATTACCTGCCACAGAAGCATTGAATGTAGCAACATTTCCTGGGTTTGTTGCTCCTGAAGGTACTGTCCAAACATAAGTATAGGTTCCTGATGTACCAGGTGTAGCTGTGATAGGAGCAGAACTTCCCTGACATACCGTTGTGCTGTTAACAGACACGGTTGGTGTTGGATTTATAGTTACTACACCAGAAGCACTTGCACTTGTACATCCAGTCGTTGTATTTGTAATTACAACAGAATAGGTTCCTGCAACAGTAGTTGTAAATGAGGCGACATCACCCGGATTTACAGCTCCAGTAGGAACTGTCCAAACATAAGAATAGGTATCAACTGAACCTGGAGTAGCAGTAATTGTTGCCGCAGTTCCTTGACAAACAGATGGACTGTTTACGGTAACCGTTGGCAAAGGATTAATTACTAACGTAAATTGTGAACTACCTGCTAATAAACATAAAGTTGTATTTGCACTAACACTATATGTTATTGTATAAGTACCAGGAGTTGATGTTGTTAAATCAACAACACCAGTAGAAGGATCTATTGTTAATCCAGCTGGAGTTGCTGTATAAGTACCTCCTGTTGTAAATCCTGTAGCTGTAGTATCTGGTGTCAATGTAGAAGACACATTAATACACACTGGAGAGGTATAACTTATTGTAGTTACTGAAGGATTTTGAACTACTGGATCTAATACCACTGTAACACCCGTAGAAATACAACCTGTTGCTGTATCTTGAACAGTAATAATGTGACTTCCTGGTGTCAATCCTGTAAATATTGGATTAGACTGATAAGTTCCACCATCAACATTATATTGATATGTATTTGTTGTTGTTAGTGGTGTAAAACTTCCAATGTTTGAGTAATCATTGTTAGAACATGCCGTTGTACCTGTTCCGGCATAATCATAAATATCCCAATCATTATTGTTATAATTTGTGTTAGGAACTGTGGCGTTATTTTTTCTTCTAAAATCTCCTCCTTCAGTACCTACAATTGCAGGTGCCCAGTTATTAGAACCAAATGTTCCCCAACTGTCTATAAGAGTTGATCCGTTAAATAATCCAAAATGATCGTTCCCATTAGCACTAAAGTTAACAGAACCTGAACCGCTAGTTTGTGCAGCTAGAGAACCGTCTGCTCCTGGAGTAGAAGGACAATAATTGTCATTTCCTAAAGCTACAACATAAGTACTTCCTGAAGCTAAGTTTACATTGTTTAATGGTAATGTAAATGAGTATGCTCCGCCATTACTAGCTGTTTTTACTGAGTAATTAGATAAATTAATTGTTGATCCTGTACCATTATAAAGTTCAATATAAGATAATGAACCTGCATTAGAATCCGTAGCTTCTGATATAAATAAATCAGTAGGTAAAACACCCACACTTGAAACCGGAGCGGTAACTTGAACTACTCCTGTAGGAACCGCACATGTTGGCTGAGTAACAACTACAACTGTTGGTGTAGCTACTGAATTAACAGTTACATTTATAGAAATTGGTCCCGAACATTGACCAGCATCTGGAGTAAACACATAAGTGTTTGTCCCTGCCACACTAGTATCAATTGTAGACGGACTCCAAGTACCTGTCACTGGAGTAGTATTATTTGAAGAAGTTGACAACAAAGGAGCCGTATCACCAACACAAAGTGGTGCTATTGCTGTAAATGTTGGAACCACTGTTGGATTTATAGTTACTGTTCCTGAGGCAGGAAGAGACGGACAGTTTAATGTAGTAAATGAAACTGCATCAATAAAGTTTCCAACCGTGTTATTTCCAGAACCTGAACTTACAGACACGAATCTAACTGTATAATTTGAAACACCATTATTAGGGAACGTATATACTACTGTACTATAAACCCATGCAGCTGGTTGAGCTGAAAATTGGCCTAAGCTAACATATGGTCCGCCTACTGGTCCAACTTGTAATTCCATTACATCTGTTCCTGAAAATCTTCCTCTATGAGCAAACGAAATATCAACCGTTGATCCTGGTAAAACAGAGAAATTTTGATATAAAGAAGAAACTTGGTTCGCATTTAATTCAACGAATTGAGTTCCCGAGTAAGAAGTTACTCCTTCATTACCACTCGACCAAACTTCTATGATACCATCTGTTGCTGTTGTTTGCCAACAATTGAAACTAGATTGGTTTACAAAAGACATTCCTCCTGATGGAACACCACATGGATCTTCAAAATCTTGATTACAAAAATTGTTACTAGTATTAACACTTACAGTATAGGTTCCTGGTGTAGTTGTAGGGAATGTAGAAACATTACCTGGGTTAGTTGCACCAGCCGGAACTGACCATGTATAAGTATAGTTTGCCGAAGGAGCTACCGTTGCTGTAACCGTAGCCGTTTGTCCTTGACAAATTGTAGGACTATTAACGGTTATAGTTGGTGTAGGATTAATAATCACTACTGAAGAAACTGATACGCTAGAACATCCCGTTGTTGTATCCGTAATAATTACAGAATAGGTTCCTGATAAAGAGGCATCAAAAGTATTAACATTGCCTGGATCAGAAGCTCCTGTAGGAACCGTCCAAGCATAGGAATAAGTTCCTGAATTTCCTGGAGTAGCAATCACGGTTGCAGGATTACCCTCGCAAACCATTGGGTTATTAACCGTTACTGTTGGCGTAGGATTAATTACTACAGTTGATGTTGCCGATGAACTCGTACAGCCTGTAGCAACACTAGTAACAGTAACTGAATAAGTACCCGATAAAGCAGCATTAAATGAAGCTACGTTACCTGGATTAACTGCTCCAGTTGGAACCGTCCATGTGTAAACATAATTACCTGCAACATCAGGTGTAGCAGTTATAGTTGCAGGAGAACCTTGACAAACAGTTACGCTGTTAACAGTTACAGATGGTAATGCTGGGTCAACTAATACAATAGGAGTATTATATGAATAAGAACAACTGTTAATTTCCAATAAGAAATTAGAATAAGTTCCTGAATTTAATCCAGTAAGAGTAATTTCACCCGAAGCATTTGTTGTTATGGTTGTTGGTCCTACAACAACTGTATCGTCATTATAAGTTAAACTATAATTTGTTCCCGGTGCTAAACCTGAAATTGTTATAGTCCCATCAGTACCTGAACAGGTTGTTGGATTAGTACTTGCATATGCTGGTTGGTTTTGAATTGTAAATGTAGCCATATAATTTGCTCCATTATTATCAACCAAAACAGTTTCATTACATAATGATGTTGAAGAAGCACTTCCTGAAACATCATAATATACTTCTAAAACATAATTTCCAGGAGGATATAAGGTTAAATCCACCGGAGAATATGGAGTAGTGGTTCCGTTTGCAACCACTCTTTGCCATTTTTGATCACCAGCTTGACATGGCCCTCCTGATGGGAACGTTGCTCCTCCACAGTTATCAAAGAATGGTAAATCCATTACATTAAAGGTTCCTGGTGTAGTTGCTTGAGGATAAATTCTATAATTTAAACGAGCACTACATACATTAGAAGACGCATTTTTAAAAGTCTTAACTTCAGCTCCTCTAAGTATTAACGAACTTGAGTTTTGAACATATGTTCCTAAATTTGTGTTTGGAAAAATATTAGCCGCTGGACCAATAATGTCTGTTCCAGAACCAACTGTATTAAAAAAGTTAGAAGTAGCACAATTCGTCAACCAAACTGCACTTGCATAACTTCCAAAAGAACAGTTTGTATTTACAGTAACATTAAGAGTCACCGTTGAACTACATTGACCTGGATCTGGTGTAAATGTATACGTACCAGATGCTGTGTTACTTACAGTAGATGGTGACCACGAACCTGTTATTCCGTTTTGTGAAGTCGTTGGTAAAACTGGTGCAGTAGCTCCAGAACATATCGGTGCTGGACTTAAAAACAAAGGTGTAACTCCAGGGTTAACCGTAATGTCCATCGTTGTAGGTGTAGCACACTGTGTAATATCTGGTGTGAATGTATATGTTGTCGTTCCCGGAGGAGTATTACTCACCGTTGATGGAGACCATGTACCTGTTATACCATTTTGTGATGTTGTTGGTAAAACTGGTGCAGTAGTTCCATCACAAAAAGATGGAATTTGATTAAATGTTGGTGTTTGAACAGCTGTAACAACCAAAGTTTGTGTACTTGAAGCCGATTGTGGACACAAAGGATTATTATCTGTAGAAGTAGCCGTAAAACTATAAGTTCCTACTGCAGTTGGGGTAAATACAACTGTACTTCCAGATGTTGTGTTTAGTCCTGTTGCTGGCGTCCAAGTATAAACTCCGTTTCCACCACTTGCATTTAAAGTAGCTGATTGACCTAAACAAACGGTATTTGTTGTAGTTGAAGTTGTCGTATTGATTAATACCGGCGTTTGAATTCCAGAATTAGAAGCAATTACATAACTACAAACATCTCCTGCAAAACCGTCAACCATTATATAATATGCATTACCTGGTGTTAATCCCGATGCGGAAATATTAGTTGAACCGACTGGTACATTTCCAGGACTCCAACACGTTAAATTAGTTACTGGTCCTGAACCACAAGTGGCAGCACTAAATAACATAATTTGAATACCTCCATTTGTTTGACTACTTGTAACCCAAACATCAAATGATATGGTGCTTGATGTTGCAATAAATGTCAAAAATGAATTGTTTTCTAATGAACCACAAAATGCAGTTGTTAATTCTGGCCAAGTATGAGTTGGTGAGTAAGATGCTGAAGTGTTTCCACAGTATCCATTTAAGTTACAAATTGGAGTTGCTGTCGCACAACTATTTCCTGCTGGTGTATTGTTGATACAACTTGGTGGTGGAACTGGTGTTCCGATACACAAACTAAATGCAGACGTTTGGTTAGCCGTACTTGTATACGTGTAAACTCTTACATAATATGTTTGTCCAGGAACAAGATTGTTTGCTGTACTGGTGTTTGGATCACTACAATATAATTGAGTTAATGAACCACATGTTCCAGAATATACCACATGAAATAAATCTGTAGTACTTCCAGTAATATTTAATAAACTGATGGTGTGAGTTGTACTAGTGGCTGTAAATTGAAACCAAACATCATCATCATGAGTTCCGCCACATGTTGTAGGATCTGCTGAATTTGTAGCTCCAATAACTGTACCACCTACTGTTTGAGTACATGTTGTAGTTGGATTAACTGGTGCAACAATGGCGTTAGCACATTCGTCGTTAGCAATTAATGTTGTAAATGAACCTACATTAGACCAGTTACTTATATCAGAACTACTACAAATAGCTCTAACATATACAATATAAGATGTACCAGAATTCAATCCTGTTGCAAGATATGGATTAGTATTGGTTAAAACACCTGTAGAAGCAGCCGTTGGTACTGGTGATCCTGCAGGCAAAATAAGAACTTCCCAAGTTGTTGCTGATCCAACCTCAGTCCATCCTATAGTTGCACTTGTTTGACCTTGATTTGAAACAACAACAGCGGTTGGTCTTGGACAAGTTGGCGGTGGAGCACAAGTCACGTTAGCAATCCAACCTGGATCATTAACTGAAGCATCACTTCTAAATCTAAACGTTAAACATCCTGTTGGACTTGATGAAGTGAATGGTCCAGGTAAATTTGCTCCTGTAAGATTTCCCCAATAAGAACCTGCCAATCCTCCAGGAACATTTCCTGCTGGATTTGTACTCGGTAGTAATTGAGAAGCTGTTGAATTACCATCATAAACATATAAGCCATCCCATGTCGCTTCAGTGAAAAAATCTGTAAATGTTACTGTAACCTGTTGTCCTGGTATTGTTGGACATATTGTAACTGTATAATCTGTGCTATTAGCATAATTTGCTGTAGCGCCTCCTGGATCTGTGAAAGTTCCTCCACAAGCAGGTGGTGCAATTTGTGTTTGTATGTTAACACCAACTGTCCATGTACTGCTGTCTGTTGGAGAACACACTGCTCTTACATATAAAGTATAACAGGTATCTGGTGTTAATCCAGTAAAAGTATAGGTATTTGGGGTTGTCGGAGTAACTATAGTTCCTGTTGAAGTTGCTGTTGGTGCTGGTGAGGTACATGGCAATGCCAACACTTCAAATTGTGTAGCTGTGCTGTTGTTCGTCCAAGATAAAGTTCCAGAGTTAGAAGTAACTGCCGAAGCTAATGGAACTGTCGGTCCAGGACATGTTGGAGGAAGTGCACAAGTTACGTTGGCTACCCATCCAGGATTGTTTACAGAAGCATCACTTCTAAATCTAAAGGTTAAACATCCGTCAGGACTTGTTGATGTGAACGGTCCAGGAATAGTAGTCCCCCAATAAGAACCAGCTAAACCGCCGGGAACATTTCCTGCACCGTTAGCACTTGGTATTTGAGGAGCTGTTATAGAATTTCCGTTAAACACATACAAACCATCCCATGTTGCCTCAGTATTAAACGATGTAAATGTTACAGTTACAACTTGACCTGCAACTGTTGGACAAATAGTAACAGTCGAATCTGTGCTATTTGCATAGTTTGCTGTAGCGCCACCCGGATCTGTAAAAGTTCCGCCACATGCTGGTGGAGTAATTTGTGTTTGAATATTTGAACTTACCGACCAAACACTGCTGTCTGTAGCAGAACATACTGCTCTCACATATAAAGTGTAGCATGTGTCTGCGTTTAATCCAGTAAATGTATACGTGTTTGATGTTGGAGTAATTAATGTTCCAGATGTTGTAGCTGTAGGCGCTGGAGAGGTACATGGTAATGCTAACACTTCAAATTGTGTAGCCGTACTGTTATTGGTCCATGTCAATGTTCCAGAGTTTGAAGTCACTCCTGAAGTCACAAGCGCTGTTGGTTTAGGACATGTTGGTGGTGGCGCACAGGTAATGTTAGTAACCCAACCGGCGCCTGTTACACTTCCATCAGATGTAAACACAAATGTTAAACATCCACCTGGAGTAGATGAAGTAAACGTCGGTGGGACGTTAGTTCCTGAATACGAACCTAAAAGAGGTGCTGTGGCACTACTTCCATCATATATACTTAAAACATCAAATCCTGCTTCTGTTGCAAATGATGTAAAAGCCACCGTAACTAAATCGGTAGTGTTAGACGGGCATATAGCGGTAGTAATGTTTTCATTATTACTATAGGCTCCTGTTGAACCTCCCGAATCCACAAAATTTCCACCACAACCTATTGGTGCGACAGAAGTTGAAAAAGCAAATGGTCCTGCCCAAGCACTTGAAAGTCCTGGTCCACATACTGATCTAACGTAAAAAGTATAAGGTGAATTGGCTGTTAAACTTGTAGCAATATAAGAAGTTGTATTTGATGTTCCAGTTGGAACACCCGTTGGAACACCCGCTGCACCTGGAACAACCTCAATTTCCCAAGAAGTTCCTGTAGCGTCTGTCCAGGTTAAGTTAGCAGTAGTAGATTGCGGAGTAGCCCCTAAAGCTGAAGGAGCAAAACATTGTTGAACCAATCTAATGTCGTCAATTAACCATCGGTCTCCACCCAAACTAGCTGTTGGTTGTGTAAATCGCATTACAAAAGCAATGTGAACTTGATGACCTGCAAAAGCAGATAAGTCAACTACTTTTTCTTCATATACATTATAGGTAGTAGAAAGTGTCGCTTCAGTCCATTGTTGAGGTGTAAGAGTATAATTGGCGGCAGTGGTTTGAGCGCCTGCAGTAGCTACTGCATTATCATATACTTTAATAAGGTATTCTGTACCATTAGCTCCACTGATTGTAGATCTAGTCCAAAAACGTAATTGTCCATTAGCTGGAACTGTAAGTAATGGAGTTGCCAGATAATCTTCAGAGGTGTTTCCAATTCCGATATTTTCTCGATCCATAAAGGCCGAATTAGTTCCAGCATAAACGTTTGCAGCAACAGCTGTAATGTTCCATCTTCTGGTTAGTCCAACACCGTTATCAAAAACAGCCCATTGGTTGCCTGTAGCTCCAGTGCCCAATGTCCATGGACTTGGTGTAGTTGGCGCTGCTAAATCAGGTCCCGTAGTACCTTCAAATCCTTCAGTTCCGGGTGTAGGAAACTGAGAAAAACCTGCTACCGAGAAAAGTAAAGCAATAATCAGTAAAGTAATTTT